>ERZ761607.15-NODE-15-length-461005-cov-56.301063_pt1 | contig 461005 bp, 400 predicted proteins | sample MGYA00511164_ERZ761607 | MGnify/ENA primary metagenome ERZ761607 (study PRJEB28899, sample SAMN02445080) | bioreactor sludge metagenome | biome: EBPR sludge | place: Australia: Brisbane, Thorneside Wastewater Treatment Plant | collected 2011-06-22 ... | reverse complement strand
GAACGAGGGGGCCGGGGCAGACCCGGGAAACGAGAAATCTGTAGATTGGTGGAGGCTAGGGGATTCGAACCCCTGACATCCTGCTTGCAAAGCAGGCGCTCTCCCACTGAGCTAAGCCCCCACGTACCGACGAGGAGTATACCAAGGCGTCTTCCTGGGTCCCGGTCCTGCAACGTTCGGGAGCCTTCGCAGCACCTGAACAATCGGTGCGTCCGAGAAAAAACACTAAAGTTCACGGGCAAACCTGCAAACAATCCCTCTTGTGTGACCGTTTGCCGGGCTGAGGCGCCCAGGCCATGAGCGTGACGCTCCGACAATCGATCGGCACTGCTATCGCCGTATGGGAGCGCATCATGGAAAGAAAGAGCAAGGCATTCACGCTGGTCGAACTGCTGGTGGTGCTCGCGATCATCACGATCCTGGCCTCCATCCTGTTCCCGGCCCTCGCGCAGGCGAGGCGAGCCGCACATAAGACGGTCTGCCTCTCCAATCAGCGCCAACTCACCTTTGCCGTCCTCATGTACACGGAAGACGAGCACGGCACCTTCCCTGGCTACGTGCAGGACACCTGGTACCGGCAGGGGGACACCACCCCGATCTGGACCGGCATGGTCTCGCCCTACCTCAAGTCGGAGGGGGTGCACGTCTGCCCCTCTGCGTCTCAAGAGACGAAGTTCGGCGCCCTCTGGGGGCAACGCGGCTGGCCCTCGCTCGGCCTGAACACGAACTTCGGCCTCTGGATTTGGGGCGGAGAGCCGATCCGGATCAACGAGAGCGAGATCGAGAAGCCCGCCAAAAACGTCCTCCTCGCCGACAGCATGCCCGGAGACCATCGCCTCGGCTATCGCGGCTACATCACGAACGCGTGGAACCCTCGCGAAGGGCAATGCGGAGTCCCGATCGTGATCAACGGTGTCGGCGCCGTGCTCTCGGATCGCCACAATCGCGGCACGAACGTCGCCTTGGTCGATGGGCATGCCCGCTGGTATCCCATCGAGCAGCTCGTCCCCAACCGCGCGCCGAGCATCATGGACTGGTGCCACTGTGTGGTCGACGCCAACGCAGCCGGCCTGAAGTGGCTGGTTCACTATCGCTGCAGCACTGACTGAAGCGCCTGATTACACCTTGCGGAGAGAAACGGAGTTCTCGAAGATGAAGAAGAAACTGATCCTCGGCGCCATTGCCTTGGCGCTCCTTACTGGCGGCTTCGCCTCGTGGTCCGGAATCCGGACCCTCGACGTCGGCGGCACGACACCCTACAGCATCGGTGGGAAGTTCGAAGCCCTGGAGACCCACGCCAACACACCGGATGGGATGTCCATCGGTGGCGAACAAATGCCGGCTGTCGCCCGAAAGTAGCTCGATAAAGTGCGCGAGCGATGCCATCCTGGGCTAAAGTAGCCCAGGATGGTCGAGAAGATCTTAGAAGTCGCCGGCCCCATCGGGGGTTTCGCCGCCCTGGCATTTCTCGTAATGGCAGGCCTGGGTCATCTGCTGGCCCGGCAAGTGGCCATGAGCCGCGAGACCGTTCGCACCCTGCGGGTGGCCCTCGAGCACGATCCATCGCCCGGTCAACTCGGTCACGCGCTCTCCCTTTGGCCGGAGGCCGCCAAGTATCCTCCCACTCCCCAGCGCCAAGAACTGGTCAAGCAAGCGACCCTCGAAGAGCGCCGCCGCGCAGACCGGACCGAGCTCATCAAGGGCTGGGTGCGCGTCTTTCTCGGCCTCGCCTTCCTAGGTGTGGCACTCTACGTGGCCAGCCTGTTCATCAAGGCCCCGCCCGCCGGTTCGTAGCGGACCTTCGGGTAAAATCCGTTCGTGCCCCAGGCCTTCAAACTGTCCGTCGTCGCCCCCGACCGCACTGTGGTCGAGGATCAGGTCACGTCCCTGATCGCCCCGGGCGTGGCGGGATACTTCGGCATCCTCCATGGGCACGAACCGATGATCGCCGCGCTGAAGACGGGCTTGATCGAGTACATGGACTCGACCAATCAGCGGAACTTCGTCGCGATTGGCGGAGGGTTCCTCGAAGTGAGCGAGGGCGCCGCGATCGTCCTGGCCGACACCGCCGAGCGAGCCACCGAGATCGACATCGCCGAAGCCGAGCAGATGGTCGAACAGGCGCGAAAGGCCCTCCGAGGAGAGGACTCCACCCTCACGCAAGCCGAAGCCGTCGAGGAACTCGACCGCGCGATGAACCGACTCAAAGCCGCCAAGCGGTAACCCACACCGCCTCTGGGACGTCTACGCGGTATGAAGCGCGTTCTCGTCCTGTTGCTCATCCTTGCCGCCGTCCTCGCCGGCGCTGCCCAGCAGACGAAGAAGCCCATTCGGATCGCTGTCCGGCATGCCGACCCCTGGGCGGTAGTCGCCCTGCTGGAGGGCCGATCGCTCCTCTCGCCCGAGATCAGCACCGTCATGGAGTTCGTCGGCTTCCCGCCTCCTCCGGTGCAGGGCTTCGGCCGGCTCTTGCCGCCGGGGCGGCTGTTCGTGAATCCGGGCGACAACAGCATTTGGTTCGTCCCCGACGAGTAGGCCATCGTTCAAAATAGGGGTATGTCTACACTGACCAAAGAGTTCCCCGCCCCTGCTGAACTGGCAACGCCTTCCAACTTCGACAAGAACGAAGCCCACCAAGTCACGACTGCCTTGGCCGGACTCACGGCCGACGTCTTCGCTTTGTATGTTAAGACGAAGAACTTCCATTGGCACCTCAGCGGCCCCAGATTCCGTGACCTCCATCTACTGTTCGACGAACAAGCCGACCAGCTCTTTGCGATGATCGACGTCCTCGCCGAGCGAGCGCGCAAGGTCGGGGGAACCACCATCCGCAGTATCGGTCACATTGGAGCCCTCACCCGCATCGAGGACGATAACGACGCGTTCGTCGCTGCCGAGGACATGCTCGCTCGCCTGGAAGCCGATAACCTGACCCTTGAGCGTCACTTGCGAGAAGTACACGAGGCCGCCGAAAAGGCCGGCGACAAGGCCACCACCAGCATCCTCGAGGTTTACCTGGATGAAACCCAGCGTCGAATCTGGTTCCTCTACGAGGCACGGCAGCAGTAGGGCGCAGTTTCGCCGTCCCGGTGACCGCATCGAGGCTGCTCCCCTCTTGCCCCTCCCGGTTCGCTTCGTTCACCGACCTCCCCGCTTCGTGGAGAGGTGTTCTTCCGGTTCCCTCTCCCGCCGCGCGGGGGAGGGTTAGGGAGGGGGTCCGGTGGCCGCATCAAGGACGCGGATTGCGGGGTTCGCTTTTCGTAACTATGCGTCCACCCGCGCCATCCGCCGGTCCGGCACGAGCCACATCAGCCCGACACCGGCATAGATGGCGCAGGACACGACCGGTTCCCAAAACGCCGCCGCGATGGCCAGCGCGTAGAGGCCAATGACGCCTTGCCCTTGACATCGCGTCCCACCGCCTTGGCGACGGCAGACTCGGGGCCGTCTGCGCTGATGATCGCCTGGGTGAGGATGAAGTACGCGACCCCGGCAAAGAGCAAGATTCCCCCGTACAACGCCACGGGCGCGCTCGACAAGCCGTTTTCCCCCATCCATGCCGTGGTAAACGGTACTAGGGAGAGCCAGAACAACAGGTGCATGTTCGCCCAAAGAACGTTTCCGTTCACGTGATGCGTGCGCTGAAGGAGGTGGTGGTGGTTGTTCCAGTAGATCGCGAGGTACACGAAACTGAGGAGGTAGCTCAGAGCGACTGGCCAAAGTGGCTTCAGCGCTTCGAGTTCCGCGCTGTGGGGCACCTTGAGCTCCAGCACCATAATCGTGATCACGATCGCCAGAACCCCGTCGCTGAAGGCTTCGAGCCTGCCCTTGGTCATAGAGGGTCCATTTTGACCGCGCCGTAGCAGTCCCCGCTAGGTAAAGTGCCCACGAGGTGAAATCATGATTTCCTTTGATGGACTGCCCGAAGGGGCACAGGCCCTGACCCCGTACCTAACCGTCAAAGACGGCAACAAGATGGTCGATTTCTACCAAAAGGCCTTCGGCGCCGAGGTGATCGGCATCCACCACGTGCCGGATACCGACCTTATCATGCATGGCGCGCTGAAGATCGGCGGGTCTCAGTTCTTCGTCAACGACGAGTTCCCCCAGTTCGGCAAGTTCGCGCCGGCCACCACCGGTCAGACGTCGACCACCATCCACATCCAATTGGCCCAAGGGCTCGATGAATTCTATGCTCGAGCCGTGGCCTCGGGGGCAACGGGACTGATGGAGCCCGCCGACCAGTTCTGGGGAGATCGCTTCGCCGTGATCGTAGACCCCAGCGGCCACCACTGGTCGATCGGCATGGTAATCGCCAACCCGCCCGAGATGAATCCGGAAGAAATCAAGCAGATGCTGAGCTAGTCGTCATCGACCCACTGGTTGTCGCCTTTCCCCTCGCTGAAGAGCCAGGTCTTGTCGAAGGCGATCTTCTCCGCCGCCGCCTCTCGGGTCGTGTGGATGCCCGCCAGAAACACCTTGTTCTTGCCGAACTTCTGGTTCACGGCATCCACGGCGCGGTTGAGGAGGCTCCGGTCGAGCGTCGGATCGAAAAGGCTCGGGGTGACTTCCTCGGGCTGGGCTAAGTCGGTGAAGGTCATTCCGACCGTCTTGGGCATATCGAAGTCGCGCTTCTCCCACAGCTCGAGCAACCGCTGGGTCACCGTGATAGTGTCCTGAGTCGGCGGTAGGCGCGAATGCGCCTGCCAATCCCGCTTGTGACCGCTGACGTAGACCGTCATCGCGCAGGCCCAGAGGTCGTTCGCTCGCAGCCTCGCGGTGGCCTTCACCGCCAGCCGCAAGAGCACGTCCCGTGCCCCGGTGTCGGTTCGCAGGTTCGGCGGGAGCACGTGGGAATGGCCGAGCGACTTGCGCTCGTTCTCGGGTGCCTGGACGTCGTGGCCGCGCAGCCAGTACCACCACCGCTGGCCGACGATCGAGCCGAACGCCCGGACCAGCTCGCTCGGCGAGGCGTCGACCAGGTCGTCAGAACTGAAGATACCTGCCGCTTCGAGCCGTACCTTCATTCGGCGGTTGATCCCGCAAAACTCGGTCAGGGGGAGCCCCCGGAGGCGGTCCGGCAGTTCGTGCCCCTGGATCACCACGAGGCCGTCGGGTTTCTGCAAATCGGTGGCGAGTTTGGCCAGAAAGGCGTTCGGGGCGATCCCGACGCTGCACGTCATCCGCTCGCCGACCCCATCGCGCAGGGCCTGCTTCATGCGCAGTGCCAGCGCCGTGGCCTTCTCCGGCTCCCGCTCCTCCCCGATCAACCGGAAGCGCATTTCGTCCACGCTGCACACTTTCTCGATCGGCAGCACCGTCTCCGCCACCTCGAGGATGCGCTGATGGAAGTGCACATACAGCGGCGGCCGAGCCTGCACGAGCACCAGATCGGGGCAAAGGACCTTTGCATCCGAGACCCGTGTACCGGTCTTGATGCCGAACGCCTTCGCTTCGTACGACGCGGCGATGACGAACGTGGTGTCGGCCATCATCGGCACGACCGCAATCGGCCGGTCGCGCAGATCCGGCTCCTGCTGCTGTTCGCACGAGGCGAAGTAAGCGTTCAGGTCCAAGAAGAGGATCCGAAGGGGCTGCGCCTTGCTTGGTAGAGTCGCGTCTACCACGCCTGCATTATAGCGAACCGTTTCGATGCTGTGCGAGGCTCACCCCGTCATCTCCAACCCCCCGATCCGCAGGTACTCCGTCGCCCGCCCAAGCGCCGTGGAGTGAGAAGGCCGTCGTGGCCCGGGGGCAGGAGCCAACGCGCGGCTCCCTTCTCCAATTCGAATCAAGAGACACCCTGCGAATAGACCGCGCGATAATGCGGCCATGAGGTTAACTTTTCTTGCCCTAACCGCCATCGGCATCATCGGTTGCGGCAGCGGACCCAAGGCCGAGCCGGTGACCACGGTGGACGCGCTCGCTCCGCTCGTCCCCAAGGAACTCGCCCTCGACCCCACGCCGATTCCGGACTCCGAGAACGGCTACCTCGCCATGATCGAGGCGACCGATGCCCTCCAAGGCAGCCTGTCCGTCGAGGAACTGCAGAACTTCCAAAAAGGGTCGCTCCCGCCCGCCACCCGCAAGCGGGCCGAGGCGCTCGTCGAGAAGAACGAGAAGGCCCTCGCGCTGCTCGAAAAGGCGATCGCCCTGCCGACTTGGCGTGGACCCCAGGGAATCGGGGCCGCCTCCACCTTCGAAGAACTTCCCAAAGCGAGGACCCTGCTTCGCCTCCTCCTCTTGCGGGCGACTCTCGCCCAAGCCAAGGGCGACTCCGCTGGCGCGGAGAAAAACCTCGCCACCGCCTTTCGATTCTCCCAGCGCCTCCTCGAGAGCAAGCACTGTTTCATCACATACCTCGTCGGCGTGGCCGCCCAGGCACAGACCACCCAGGCGATCCGAACCGCAGTGTGGCGCCCGGGGATGTCCGCGCGCGCAGTCCGCAGCCTTGCCAAGGCCCTCGAAGGAGAGGCTAAGGATGCCTTCGCAGGGCACGTTCGGGGCGAGTTCGCCAACTACTTCCTCCCCGAACTGGCCAAGAACATCGGTCCCCAAAGCCGCACGCTGGAGGACATCGGCGGCTCGACAGGCCTCGCCGATGACTTGCGCGAAGCCCTGAAAGGACATCCGCAGCCGTTCGACCGCGAGACGACCCTTCGCGAAGGCGCGAAGCTGTACCTCGAACTGATCGCCAATCTCGATCGACCCCGCGCCGATCGGGTGAACGTCGTGACGATGGCGGGCAATCAGGCCGCCGTGTGGGGCGAGATCGTGACGTCTAACGCCGAGCGCATTCCCTCCGCGAGCATGGCCGCCCTCAAGGCCCGACTCGCAAAGGAGAAAAATCCCTACGGACGCCTGATGCTCTACATCGGATTGCCGGCCACCGTCGGTGACGACGACTCCCGGAAGGCCAACCTGGACCTGACGCGGATCGTGGTGGCGAACCGCCTGTATGCCCTAGGCCACGGCGGACGGACCGCCCCGAAACTCGCCGACCTCGGCCTGAACCTCACCGACCCCTGCTCGGGCAAGCCATACGGCTACGACGCCCGCCGAGAGATCGCATGGTCGGTCGCCCGAAACGGAAAGGACGATGGTGGGAAGAGCCCGGTCGGACGGCTCCGACAAAACGACCCGGACTGGGTGGTGTCACTCATCGGAAAGTAGCCGCCGACTCGGCGTCCCCCATCGTGCCCGTGTCGCCATGATGCCGGGCGCCCGCGAGCCGCGATTCGCCCCCTCGCGGGCTCCGCCGAGCGCTCGACAGGACCGCGTACAGGGACGCTAGTCCTCGCCCGCCTCGCCGAACCTCGAAGACATGATGGAGATGTCGCCGATCGTCACCTCCTCGTCTCCGTCGAGATCCGCCTGGGGGCTCCAGAACGGACTGGAGGAGTCTAGGCCGAAGTAGAGAGAGATCAAGGCATAGTCGCCCACGGTCACCTCGTTGTCGTTGCCGGCGTCGCCATTGACGTAGGTGTGCGCGGAGAAAGTGGCGCCGTTCGTGATGAGCATGGCGGGATAGACGCGCCGGAGGCCCTGGCGCGGCTTGATGGCGACCTGATACCTTCCGTAGAGCGTGCTGGCAAAGGAGATGACGCCGTTGCGCGGGTGGACGAGGTGACTCTCGGCGACCGCTTGGGTGTTCGGATGGCGCAATTCGATCTCGTAAAAGAGATTGTAGTCGGGACCAATCCATCCTTCGAGGGTTCCGCTGCCGCACGGCTTCAGCGAGGAACCGGAGGGGTCAACATGCCGACCTCCACGAAATCGAGCCCCGAGGCCCCCACGGCGACGGTCCGGCCGAGCGCGTTCGCGGCGATCGCCGGCACCCGCGCCCACGGGCCTCGGTCATACTAATGCAGCCTAGGACCGGACGCGCGACCGAACAGGCCCGGGAACGTCTTAGGAAACATCGACATGCGTCGCCTCCTCGGCCTGATCGGCGTGATCGGCCTGCTCTTCCCGCAGGTCCACCTGGTCGTGCCGCACCATCACCACGTCGTCCAGGACGGCGAGGCGGTGCGAACGGAGACGCATTACTTTCGGCACGGCATCGGCCACAAGAGAGAGGCGGGCGAAGCCCCCGAGACCCCCGAGGCTCGCCCTACCGGGTGCGAAGAAACGCCCCACCCCGAGGCGGTCAAGGAAGAGCCGAAGGCCAAATCGAAGGTGTTCCTCTCCGCGATCCTCCAGGACCGCCGCCTCGATCTGCCCCATTGGGTAAAGGCCGTCCGGCGTGTGCCGATTCCGACGTCCGATCACGCGCCGCGGTCGACCCGGCCGCGAGACTGCCTCGGACGCGCTCCTCCTTCCGCCTGACACGAACTGCGATCCGTCGATCCGCCGGCTCCGAACGAGCCGGCTCGTGTCAGACAGAAGGAGTGAACCTTTGATCCGTCGAACCCTGCCGCTGCTCGCGGCATTCCTCGGGACGGGCCTTGCCCTCGCGCAGGCGCCCGACCCGCTCGAAAACTTCATCGCCCGGGCCCTCGAACGAAGCCCGAAGGTCCGGGCGGCTCGCGAGGTCGTCGAGGCGATGCGCCTCGGCCACGCGTCGGTCCGCTCCGGGGCGAACCCGCGAGTGGAGCTCGCGCCAGGCCTCGGATTCACCAACGGCAGCCTGGCCCTGAGCCAAGAGCTCGACCTCTTCGGCAGCCGCGCGGCCCGCTCGCGGGTCGCCGAGGCGGAGGCCCGGCTCGCCGAGACCCGGTGGCTCGCCGCCGGTCTTGACCAGGCGGGTCGGGTCCTCGCCGACCTCGTCGCCCTCGAGGCCGCTAGCGAGCTCGCGCAGGCGGCGCGGGATTCCGCCGACCTCGCCCGGGAACTTCTGGCGATCGTCGAGAAGCGGACGGAGATCGGCGAGGTGCCGCGAATCCAGGTCACCCGCGCCGAGCTCGAAGTGCTCCGGGCCGAGCAAGCGGCCCGACGTCATGTTGCCGAGCGAGAGCGCAGCGAAGCCGCCCTTCGATCGCTGGTCGGGCCCGACGCGGTGGTGTCGATCCCGCCGCTGGACCTCGGTGATCGCGTCGCCCGGTCTAAGGCGATGCCCGCCCGATCCCCGGAGACGCTCACCCGCGCGGTGGCCGTGGAAGTCGCGATGGCCCAGGCGCGGGCGGTCGCGGCTTCCGGCCGCCCCAGCCTCACTGCGGGGATGGCGAGCGACGTATGGAGCCTCGATCGCCGGGCCATGACGAGCTCGAACCTCGGTTTCCAGGTCTTCTTGTCCGCTCCGCTCGTCGATCGGGGCGAGAACCGGAACGCGGTCGCCGCCGCCCGGGCGGAAGCGAAGGCCGCCGAAAGCGAGCTCGCGGAAGCGCAGCGGATTGCCGACCTCTCCAAGCAAAGCGCCTTGACGATGCTGCAAGCCGCGGAGTCCATCTTCGCCGCGTACCGAGCGGACGCCCTCCCCAAGGCGGAGGCCCTCCTGAGCGCGATGCGCGAGGGCTACAAGGCAGGCCTCGTCACCTTGGTGGAGGTCATCGAAGCCCAGCAGACGCTCGCCGATTTGCGAAGGGAGCGGGCGGAAGCGCTCCTCGCCTTGCGGGAGGCCGAACTCGCCCTGCTCGCGGCAACCCTCGCGCTCCCGGGCGTGGAGGTGCCCCGATGAAACGCGCCAGCCTGCTCCTCGTCGTCGGATCCCTGGCCGCGTTCGCTGTCGCCGGAGGTCCGGACGACGGCCATTCGCACGGCCCCGGTCCCGGTGGACCCGCGTCCTCGACCGGCTCGCCGTCCCGCCGAACCGTCGTGGTGAGCCACCATGACCTGCGCATCGAAGGAGCCGACGGCAAGCCCGTCGGCGGCGCGAAGGTGACGTCGACGATCACCCCGAAGGGCAAGCCGACCGAGATCATCCACACCGAGAAGAACGCGTACGAACCGGAGAACCAGGTGTACAGCTCGCACATGACCTATACCGCGGCGGGGGAATACGTCCTGACCGAAGACATCGAGATGCCGGACGGCCGCCGGACCCGGGTCGAGTTCCCGATCACCGTCGTCCAGGCCGCCGCCCAGCCGGGCGAGGCCGGGGCCGAGCACGAGGCGCATGGCCCGAACTGGCTCCTCATCGGAGTCGGCATCGTCGGCGGTGCCGTTGCTTTGGCCGTCGCCTATCGGCTCGGCAAGCGAAGCGGCGCCGGCGGCATGCCGACCGCTGTGGTCTTCCTGGGGCTCGTCGCGACCGGCCTCGCCGCCGGATCATGCGCCAAGCAGGAGGGCGAGGCCCACGTCCATGGCCCCGACGGGCGGCACATCATGCCCGAGTCGAGCCCCGACGCCGGAGCGACGGTCCTCTATGAGGCCTACGCCACCCCCGGGAAGGGCCGTTCGGCGACGAAGGTCGTGGAGGGGATCACGTTCACGTTGACCATCGAGAACGAGGTGGTCGAAGCCGACCCCGACCTCGTCGCCATCGACAAGGCGCAAGCCGAGACGATCGGCTTGAAGACGGCGAAGGCCGAGCTGTCGTCCAGCGCGTCGTGGCTGGAAACGACGGGGCGCGTGAGTGCGAACCCGAACGGGGTGGTCAAGGTCAATGCCCGATCGAGCGGTCGGGTGGTGCGGCTCGGCGCGTTGCCCGGCACGACGGTGCATCGAGGGCAAGTCCTCGCCGAGATCGAGAGCCCGGACCTCGCCGATGCTCAGGCCGCCTACCGAACGGCGAGCGCGGAGCGGGCCCAGGTCGAAGCCGCGATCCGCATCGCGCAGAGCGGGGTGGAGAGCGCGGAAACCGAACTCGGTATCGCCGAGCGGAACCTGGCGAGACAGAAACAGCTGGCCCAGGCGGGCGCGTTCACCGCCCCGGCGGTCGAGACTGCGCGAGCCAATGCCTCGCAAGCAGAAGCCGAGGTCGCCGCGGCGCGAATCGAGGTGGAGAGGCTGACCTCCCTGCTGGGGCGACAAAAGCAGGGTCTGGCAAACGGGGTCGTCGCGCCCCGGGACGTTGAGGAAACCGAAGCCCGGCTCGAAACGGCCCGCTCGACCCTCGCCGACGCCACCACCAAACAGCGCCTCGCCCAGGCGGCGCTCGAACGCGAGGAGTCGATCGCGGATCGGGGGCTTCGCGATGCGCGCGAGGTCGAAGCCGCACGAGCGCAAGCCGATCTCGCCCGTGCCGCCCTTCGCTCGGCAAAGAACCGGCTCGCCCAGGCCCGCGCCGATACCGCCCGGATCGAGAGCGCGATTCGGGTGGCCGCCGACCAAATCCGGCTGCTGGGCGGCACCCCCGGGGGAGGACACCGCATCGTCATCGCCTCGCCGATCGATGCGGAGGTCGAAGAACGGCTGGTGACGTCGGGGCAGACCGTCGCGGTGGGCGAGTTGCTCTTCGAACTGCTCAACGCGGCGATCGTCTGGGTCGTCGCCGACGTGTACGAGAAGGACATCCCGAAGGTGGCGGTGGGCCAGCGCATCGAGGTGATCGCCGACGCGTACCCGGACAAGGTGTACGTGGGCGAGGTCGCCTTCGTCCACAACGAGGTCGACCCCCAAACGCGAACGACGCCGGTGCGCATCGTCATCGACAACCCCGGCGAGCGCCTCAAACAGGACATGTTCGTCCGCGTGCTCCTCGGGACGGACGACGAGCAGCTCGTCCTCGTGCCCACTGCGGCCGTTCAGAAGGATAAGGGGCTGGACGTCGCGTTCGTGCGCGTCCGGGAAGGCGTGTTCCGGCGAACCCTGGTGCAAGTGCAGCGGGTGGTCGGCAACCGCACGGTCGTCAAGGGCGTGGAGCCGGGCAGCGTCGTGGCAACCGCGGGTTCCTATCAGCTGATGAGCCTGGGAGGCGCGCGATGATCGGCGCTCGCCCGCTCATGCGCGGGGGCCGGGCATGCTGAACCGCCTCATTCAGCTCAGCCTCCGGCACCGGTGGCTCGTCGTCGTCGTGACGGCGATGCTCGTACTCTACGGCGCGATCACAATCCCGAAGATGGCGGTCGACGTTCTTCCCGACCTGAACCGCCCCGTCGTGACCGTCATGACGGAGGCCCACGGGATGGCTCCGGAAGAGGTCGAGGCCCTGGTCTCGTTCCCGATCGAAACGATGATGAACGGCGCCACGGGCGTCCAGCGCGTCCGATCCGCTTCCAGCGCGGGCTTTAGCATCGTCTTCGTGGAGTTCGATTGGGACACCGACATCTACCGTGCGCGGCAGATCGTCTCGGAGAAGCTCCAACTCGCGCAAGCCCGGATGCCCGAAGGGTCGGTGCCCTCGCTGGCGCCCATCAGTTCGATCATGGGGGAGATCATGGTCGTCGGGGTCAGCAGCAAGACGGGGAAGACCGAGCCGATCGAGGTGCGGTCCATCGCCGATTTCTCGATTCGGCCTCGCCTGCTCGCCGTACCGGGCGTGGCCCAGGTCGTGCCGATCGGGGGCGGCATCAAGCAGTACCAGGTCCTCACCAACCCGAAACGCCTCGCGAAGTTCGGGGTGACCCTCGACGAGCTCGTCGAAGCGGCCAGGCAAAGCAACGTCAACGCGGGGGGCGGGTTCCTCTTGGAGCCCAGCCGCGAGTCGGTAATCCGCATTCTGGGCAGGGTGAAGAACCTGGAGGACATCGCGAAGACGCCCATCAAGGCGGTCGACGGCGTGCCGGTCACGATCGGCCAAGTCGCCGACGTGACCTTCGCGAAGGGCTTTCCACGGGGCGATGCCAGCGTCGACGGCCAGCCGGCGGTGCTGCTTTCGGTTCAGAAACAGCCGGACGCCAACACGCTGGCGCTGACGAAACAGATCGACAAGGCCCTCGACGAGATCGAGACGACTTTGCCGGAAGACATTGCCATCAACCGCGATCTCTTTCGTCAGGAGCACTTCATCGAGAACTCGATCCGGAACGTGGAACGCGCTCTGCTCGAAGCGGGCGTGATCGTGATGTTTGTGATCCTCGCCTTCTTGATGAACGTGCGGGCGACCGCGATCTCGTTGATCTCGATCCCGGTTTCGTTCATCCTCGCCTTGCTCCTGCTGAACCGCTTCGGCATCTACGTGAACACCATGACGCTGGGCGGCCTCGCAATCGCGATCGGCCTCGTCGTGGACGACAGCATCGTGGACGTGGAGAACGTCTACCGGCGATTGCGGCTCAATGCGGCTTTGCCCGAGCCGGAGCCCATCTTGCGGGTGGTCTTCCGCGCGAGCGCGGAGATCCGCAACAGCATCGTCTACGCGACCCTGATCATCGTGCTCGTGTTCGTGCCCCTGCTCTCGCTGGAGGGCATGGAGGGTCGGGTGTTCCTCCCCCTCGGGCTCGCGTTCATCTTCTCGATGGCGGCGTCCTTGCTCGTCTCGCTCACCCTGACCCCGGCGTTGTGCTCTCTGATGCTCGGGCGGATGTCGCCCGAGCACCGCGGGGATTCCAAGCTCGTGACGGTCTTGAAGCGGTGGAATGCCCCGGCGGTGGAAGCCTCGATGCGGAATCCGGGCCTCGTGCTGATGGCGACCTTGGCCCTGACGGCGGGCGCTGTTTGGGTGCTCGCCTCCCTGGGGCGCGAGTTCCTGCCGAAGTTCAACGAGGGATCGCTCTCGCTGAGCGCCACCTTGCCGCCGGGCACGAGCCTGGAAGAGAGCAACCGGATCGGCAAGATCATCGAGGAGCGGACTCTCACCGTGCCCGAAGTGACCCACATCGGACGCCGGACCGGGCGCGCGGAGATGGACGAGCATGCCGAAGGCGTGAATCACTCGGAATTCGACGTCGGGCTCAAACCGAGCCGACGGGGCATGGATGGGGCCGTCGAGGAGCTTCGGCAGAAGATCGGCTCGATCCCGGGCGTGTTCGTCACGTTCGGGCAGCCGATCTCGCATCGGCTCGATCATCTTTCCTCGGGGGTCCGGGCGGCCCTCGCGGTCAAGATCTTCGGGCCGGACCTGAACACCCTTCGACGCCTGGCGGGCGAAATCGAGACGCAAATGGCGACCGTCCGCGGCGTGGTGGATCTCCAAGTGGAGCCCCAAGTCGAGGTTCCGCAGGTGAGCATCGAGATCAACCGGGCGACGGCAGCACGATACGGCGTGACTCCGCTGCAGCTCGCGGAAAGCCTGGAGGTGGGCCTCGGCGGGCACGCGGTATCGCAGGTGCTTCAGGGGCAGCAGACCTTCGACCTCGTCATCTGGTTCACGCCGGAGGCCCGGAACGACCTCGGCGTGATCGGGCGCACGCTCATCTCCACGCCAACGGGGCAGCGCATTCCGCTCGCGCAGTTGGCCACGGTGAAGCCCGATACGGGGCCGAACACGATCAATCGCGAGAACGTCTCGCGCCGGATCGTGGTGCAAGCCAACGTGCAGGGGCGAGACCTGAACAGCGTGGTGAACGAGCTTCAGGAAAGGCTGGCGGTGATCCAGCGCACCTGGCCGAGCGGGTACTTCGTGGAGTACGGCGGCCAGTTTCAGAGCCAGCAGAGCGCGACGGCCCGGCTCCTCGCGATCGGGGTGTTCACGGTGGTCGGCATGTTCCTGGTGCTGCACGTGGCCTTGCGCTCGTGGCGCATGGCGTTGCAGGTGATGGTGAACCTCCCGCTGGCGCTGGTCGGCGGCGTGTTGGCGGTGTTCCTCACCGGCGGCGTGCTCTCGATCGCCTCGATGGTGGGCTTCATCACGCTGTTCGGGATCGCCGCCCGCAACGGCATCATGATGCTCTCCCACTATGCCCACCTGATGACGGAGGAGGGGATGCCCTTCGGCAAGGAGATGATCGTGCGGGGCACGCTGGAGCGGCTGTCACCGGTTTTGATGACGGCGCTCGCGGCAGCGTTCGGGCTCTTGCCCCTTGCACTCTCGCAAGGCGACCCGGGGAAAGAGCTGCTTCAGCCGCTGGCAGTCGTGATTCTCGGAGGCCTGGTCACGAGCACGCTTCTGAGCCAGATCGTGACGCCGGCCCTGTTCTGGGTGTTCGGGAGGAAGGAGTGGAGTGGCCTTGATCCAACGGCTGCCGCCGAGAGTTCGGGGCTTAGCGAGTAGCGCCTGATGATGGACGATCCCTACAGCCTCCGTTGCGAACCCAACCGAGTCGAATCCTCGTCCTTCCTGCGACGGAGGCCCACCCATGAAGTCAGTCATCTCGCTGCTCACCGCGCTCCTGGCGTCCATCGCGCTCGGTGACGGAATGATGCTGAAGGTCGGGCCGATGCCTGGCGTGCCCGACCTTCCGTACCAGCGAGCGGTCGTCTCGTATCGGGACGGTGTGGAGACCCTCATCGTCGACTCGCGGCTCGGCGGCACCGAGAAGGGGGATCATGTTTGGGTACTGCCTCTCCCCTCTGCACCGAAGAAGATCGAGAAGGTCGATCTTTCTTACCTTGATCGTCTGCTCAGGGCGGGATCACCGATCGTCGAAAGGTCGCCCAAGAACCTTCAGGAGTTCGAAGTCTTCTTTGTGGTCTTGCTGATCGTCTCGGTTGTCCATCTCCTCTGCGTCCGCGATCCGCTGCTTTGGCGGCGAATTGCCACGTATCTGCTCCTCCTCATCGCCGTCTTCTTCCCGGTCTTGTGGTTCATGCCGGTCTATGCCGGATCGGGCACGAAAGGAGTGGGAAGTTCGGTCGGCGCGTACGATGTTGCTTCTCTCGACCCGAAGCAGCCGAATGAACCTCTTACATGGTTGCGTGAGCAGGGAGCCGCGGTTCCCGATGAAGCCCGCTCGGTCATCGAAGACTATCGAAGGCAGGGTTGGTCGATCCTCGTCATGAAGTTCGTGAGGCGGACCGGGAACGAGCAGCCGCATCCTCTGCGCTTCGTGTTTCCCACACGACGGCCCGTCTACCCGATGCGGCTCACTGGAACTGCGGCGCAGCGACTGGTCCTCGACCTGATCGTCATCGGAGACCGGCGTGCGGCAGTCGAGGGAATGGCCCTTTGGGCCGGGGTTCAGGCGAAGGGAGGCAGTGAAGGCCGAAACTTCGTGTTTTGGCCGTCCATGCTCGTCCAATTGGAAACCTCCACCCACGATCTTTGGCTGGACTGCTGGCTCTCTTCGTATCGCGGAGAATTCTCGCGCCGATCGATGGACAAGGACATCGAAATCGGATGGTCGAGGCCCGAACGGTATCGAGCCCGATACTACGACCGAGTGGGGCGACGCAACTACGCCGTCGTCCTCTTCGCGCCTTGGGGCGGTGGTGCGCTGTTCATCGGGTCGTTGGCGGCCCTCTTCACCGCGCGGCCCCGCCGTTGGCTCCCCTGGGTCCTCCTCGCGACGCTGGTGGCCGGCGGCGCAGCGGCCGCTTATGTGCTTTGGACGGTACCGGTGTTCGACGTCGAGACCGGGCGCCTCTTAGGTCAGGAATAGCCCAGTTCGGACTCGGCACGGCACAATAGAGCAATGCCGAGCCTGCCGGTCGCCCACGACTTCACCTGTGTGTGGTGCTGGATCGGCCTTTCGCAGGCCAAGCGGCTGCGACAGGAATTCGGAGTCGAGATCGAGTGGCTCGCCTACGAGGCCTATCCTGAAGGGTATCCGGTCCGAGAGCATGCCGAGGAGAATCGCCCCAGTCGCCTCGCGCTGGCCTTTGCCGCCGAGGGACTGGACGCGCCGGACACTTCGCTTCCCGTAGGGGTGACCACCTTCACCGCTCATACAGCGGTCGAACTGGCCAAAACGTCTGGCTGTGCCGATGCGCTCGTCGAACGGATCTACCGCGCCTATTGGATGCACGGACTCGACATCGGCTCGCGAGACGTCCTGGAGTTCCTTTGCCGCGGCCTGCCGATCGACTCCGCTGCGTTCAAGGCTGCTCTCAAGGGTCGGCGCTACGCCGACCGCATCGTGCAATTCGACGAACCTGCTTGGTCGACCGGGGTCCGCTACTTGCCCACATTCTTCCTCGGTGACGCACGCCTGGCCGAGGAGCCGTACCCGGTGTTGCGCCGGGCTGTGGCCGAGTACCTCGTCGCCGAGCCCCCAACCGCGACCGGCCCCTACGGTTCGCTCGTGTTCGGCTCTGCTCCGACGAATCGGCCTTACGTGGCGGTGAACATGGTCACCACGATCGATGGCAAGTCGGTGTCGGGCGGGCGAGACGAAGGAGTGATGGACCTGGGCTCGAAGGTCGATCACGACGCGCTGCGCCAGATCGAGCACGCGGCACAGGCGGTTCTCATCGGCGCCGCTACCCTCCGTTCTACCCCCAAGATTCGGTATCCCGAGCATCTGTACCGCTTCGTGGTCAGCCGCTCCGGCGACGTGGACCCTCTATCGGGGTTCTTTGTCGCCCAGCCGGCGAAGGCGTTCCTCGTGCTTCCCGACGATGTCCCGTCCCCCCTCGAAGCGAGGCAGACGCTTCGTTTCGGGTCGGATGCCGTGGAGCTTGGGGCTTTGCTCCTCCACTTGCGGGTGCAGTTCGGCATCGAGACCCTCGTGGTCGAGGGTGGCAGCGAACTGAACGCCCAACTGCTCGCCGCGGACCTCGTCGACGAGTTGTTCCTCACGCTCGCGCCGAAGGTCAAGCTCGGCCGCGACCTCCCCACCTACGCAGGAGGCGAGCCGTTGCCCAAAGGTGGGCTTCTCGCCTTCCGTCTGCAGGAGCAGCACCGAATCGGCGACGAAGTGTTCCTCCGGTACCGACGCGAAAGGTCGCCCGACGAACCGGCGTCGGGGCACGTATAGACTAGGAGTGGCGACGAGGGAATCCCGACGGCGGCTGGCGACGAGCAAGCAGACTCGTTCGCTCGCCCGTCCACTGGTGGCCTCGACCTTCCTCTTCCGCAACGCCGGCAAAACGATCCCCCTCGTGGCGGTCATCGTCCTCGCGGTAATGCTCATCAGCGGCATCGTGGCGATGATCGACTCGATTCCGCTGTCGATCCGCACGATCTACCGTTACTCCCAACAAATGGTCGGCATCACCCCACGGGGCGACCCAGCCCAGACCCCGATCATCCGGGACAGGATCGAGAAGGAGGCTCCGGTCCCACTCGAACGGGTCATGGTGTGCCGCGCAACCGGGGCCCAAGTGCGCAGCATCGTCGGCAAGTGGCCGTTCGTGGTTCTCGGGCTTGCCCGGGAAGACATGACTTACTACCTCGATCGTATGGGTTCGCGCGGCATCAATGGTCGCCTGCCGGAGACAGGCAAGGCCGAGGCCCTGATCAGCGAGCCGGTCGCCCGCAACCTCGGCCTTCGCAAGGGCAGCCTCCTTCTGGGACCGGTCCAGGATGGCGCCTACTCGCCCGAGGAGGTCCGCGTCGTCGGAATCGCGGATACCGACGAGTGGCTCATGTTCACGCCTATCGAATACCAACGGGCACACCACTTCCCGCCCATAGATGTGCTGCTGGTCTTTGCGGAAAACCTCCCGGACCAGGCCAAACTCGACAACTGGGCGGTGAAGGCGTTCAAGGGCGAGAGAGCACAGGTGTTCGTCTACCAAGAACTGGAACGGGACACCCAGGACATGTTCAAGATCCTGTACAAGATTCTCAACGTGGTGATCGCCACGCTGGTTCTGGTCATCACCCTTATGATGGCGATGCTCATGAACATCTACCAGAGCCAGCGCCTTCCTGAATACGGGCTGCTCCAGGCCCTGGGCTATACGCGACGGCAACTTCTTTCGCGGGCTTTCGGTGAGACCTTGGTGGTGGTCGTCGGCGGCTGGGTGCTCGGTCTGCTGGTGGCCTATTCGCTACTGCTCGTGGTCCGTGCGCAGCTCATGACTCCCCAAGCGTTCGCCCTCGACCCCCTCGATCGGATGGCGTTCATCTACACCATCCCGATCCCTGTGGCGATCCTCGCTGCCGGAGCTCTGACCGTTTGGTCAAGGTTCCGTCGCTTCGATCCGGTGAGTGTCGTGGAGCGGAGGCTGGTGTGATCGAGGCCCGGGGCGCCGCGCTTCTCTATCACGATCATGGCCGGGAGGTCTATGCCTGCCGCGACATCGGCCTGCGCGTGTCGGAGGGTGAATTCCTCGGGATCCTGGGCCCCTCGGGGTCCGGCAAGTCGAGCCTGCTCTACATGCTCAGTGGCCTCAAGACGCCGACTTCTGGACAGGTTCTGGTCGACGGGATCGACCTCGCCTCCCTGGGTGACGAAGCAAGAAGCCGCCTGCGGCTGGAGCGATTCGGCTTCGTTTTCCAGCACCCTCACTTGCTCGGCTATCTCACGGCGCTGGAGAACGTGGTGCTCGGCGCAAGTGGCTCGGGGGACCGCTTAGTAGAGGCCGAGAACCGACTCTCTCGCCTGGGGCTCGGCGACAAGATGCACCGCCTCCCCCACGAACTGAGCGGCGGAGAAAGGCAGCGGGTATGCGTGGCGCGGGCACTCATGGGATCGCCGGAAGCGATCTTCGCCGACGAACCGACCGCGGCGCTCGATCACGCGAACGGCCACGCCGTCGTCGATATGCTGCGGCAAGAGCGAGGTGGTGGCGCGCTCGTAATGGTCACGCACGACCCTTCGATGCTCGACGGAGCGGATCGAATCGTGACCCTCGTGGACGGGTGCCTGGGAGAAGCAGCGGTGGCTGCCCGACCAGGGATCGAACCTGGAACCTGCTGATCCAGAGTCAGCCGCTCTGCCAATTGAGCTATCGGGCAATCCGACCCATGATACCAGGCGACTTCCCCGCGGTACGGGCCAGGCACTAGTCGCCCTTGGCGCGGGGCACCGAGACCGTGACGATCGTCCCCTTACCCGAGCTCCCTTGGATTCGAACGGAGCCACCCAGTTCGTAGACTCTCCGGCGAATACCGCTCAGCCCAAGGCCGGTCCCTCTGCCCGCCGATCCTTCCCGCGACTGGGCGAGACCGACCCCGTCGTCGCGAATCGTCAGGCGAACCGTCGACCCGCTGCACTCCAGCCGAATGACGATCTCGCCTGCCTGGGCGTGCTTGATCGCGTTGGTAACGGCTTCCTGGGTGATGCGCAGAAGCGCGTGCTCGACGGCGGAGGGCTGCGGCTCATAGGTCTCCGCGCAAAACGTGAGTGGTGGCGCGGTCGTGCGGATGGACTCCAAGTGTTCCTCGATCGCCAGAGGCAGTGGTCGCGAGGCGGGCTTCATCTCCGGCTCGCGGCCACTCCGCGGAGAAAGCTCGAGCAGGAGTGCGCGCATCTCGGAGAGCGCCCGTTGGCTCAAGTTCGCCAGTTGATCGATCCGGGCGAGGCCTTCTTGATGGTCCTTTGCCAAGGCCCCGGGAGTGGCCTGAGCAATGAAGTTAATGCTCGTGAGCACTTGGGTCACCGAATCGTGCAACTCGTGGGCAAGTCGCTGGCGGTCCTCGAGCACGGCGACCTGCCGTTCGGCCTCTTGGAGGTCGAGTTGCTCTCTTCGCTGCTGGAGAGCAATGGCGAGATAACCTGCGGTCGCCTGATAGGGCCTCAGCTCGGCGGGATCCCATTCGAGGGGTATCGGAGAGGTGAGCACGACGAGCCCGATCCGTCTGCCGCCCGCGATCAGAGGGATCAGCGCGAGGCCGGGATGCCCGTCTTGACGCTGCATTTCGCGGAGGTCCTTCGACACACGAAGGTCGGTCTCCACGTTTCCGATCATCACGGTCTGACCCGAGTCGAGGATGGGGTCGAGGTCGTCGCGCGAGTAGGGGACGCGCGTGTTGCCGACCTCCGCGCCTCCAGCACGACTCCAGCGGCCCTTGATGAGGACCCCGACTCGCTGGTCGCCGGCATCATAAACGTACTCGGTGACCGTGCAGGCATACTTGCCCGTCGAGGCGACTTGGTCGAGGTAGGCAGCCACGATCTCGTCCGGATGGGCCGCGAGGCCGAGGCGAGCGGTCGTTTCGTACAGGAGTTGAACCTCGTCGAGGCTCGACTGGACACGATCGAAAAGGCGGGCGTTCTCGATGGCGATCGCGGCATGCTCGGCGAAACGGCTGAGGACGGCGGCATCTTCCTGATCGAAAGTCCTCGGCGGCGGGCTGCCGAGACCGAAGGTACCGATCAACCGGTCGCGCCAGAAGATCGGCACGCCGATGACCGCGTGATCCGAGAAGTCGCTCCGTGTCGGGTCGTTTACGTCGCCGTATCGGTTGTAGATCACGGGCTGCCTCGTCTCCATCACCTGACCGCTCAGGCCCTGTCCGCACCGGACTTCGCTGCCGATCTCGTCCTCGGGCATTCGCCAGGTTGCGGCCATGCGCACGACGCCGGCCTCCTCGTCCACGAGCCCAATGGCGCCGTTGTCGGCTTCGAGCAAACGGCAGGCAATCTCGGCGATCCGCGAGAGCAGGCTTCGAAGGTCGAGGCCGCTGCCGATGGCTTCGATCACGTCGCGGAGGCTCGCTTCTCTACGAAGCAGGCGTTGGAGGCGCTCGGCGTCGGTTCGCATCGCTCGCTAAGTCTTCGCTGTTGCGAGATCGCCCTTCAAAGAGCCAACGAGGGCGAATGTGCGCTCCACCATCACATCGAACTCGATAGTCGTTCCCTCGTTCCAGGATTCGTCGAAAGCGTCGTCGCCCATTACGGTACGGGTCTCGCCCATCACTCGGTCTCGCTGCTCTTTGTCGAATCGCCTGAGGTGGAGGCCCATCGATCCTTGGTGGCGTCCGGCTGCGGCGATCATCGCGACGGCCTCGCGGCGCGTTCGGGCGTCTTGCGCGGTGAGGCCTATCGCCAAGCATAGGCCCCGGACGCCTTCGCAAGTTCCCATTGTACCGCCGTACTTGACGAGGCGATCCAGACCCTCGCGATACCAATCCACCGCTTCCGCGGGGTTCCCTTCCGCTATGAGCGCGTCGCCCATGTTCGAGCAGTTCCAGCCCTTCATGCTTTCGCCGCCGGTACTCTCGCAGAGGCGAATCGCTTCCGCGAAGAGGCGTTTCGCCTCGTGCGTTTGGCCTGCGTCGAGGTTGACCAGTCCGCTCGCGGTGAGCGAGCGCAGGATGCCCTCGTTAGCGCCTAGCTCCCGGTCGAGTTCCAAGGCTTGCCCCACCCAGTCGAGGGCCTCCTCGTGGCGCTGCAGCTCCGAGTAGACGCCGGCCATGTTCCGCATGATCTCCGCGAGCGCGCGCTTATCTCCGATCTCCTGGGCGATGAGGACCCCCGTCTCGACGTACTGCCTCGCGCGTTCCATATCACCGCTCAGCGTCGCATAGTGAGAGGCCACCTGGAGCACACCGACGCGCTGGACCGTCTTCTCGTCGTCGCAGTCGAGGGAGCGCTGAATCCAAGTCCGGGCTTCGTTGATCCGGTCTCGCGAACTCCAAAAGACGCGAAGCATCTCGACGAGCGTGAGTGCGATCGACCCACGACGAGTTTCCGTGGACCAGTGAAGCGCGGCGCGGATGTTGTCAAAGGAGCGATCGAGCATCTCTAGCGCTTCGAACTCCTCTGGCCCGTACATCTGTGCCCGGGCTCGGCGAGCGAGGTCCAGATAATAAGCGGCATGGCGTCCGGCAATCTCGTCGTGTTCGCCGCTTTGGATGAGCAGTTCGCGGGCGAACTCTCGGGTGCTCTCGAGAACGCTATATCGAACCTTCCCGTCGGGACCGGTTTCGGCGCGAACCAGTGACTTGTCTACCAGCCTGGAGACCAAGTCGAGCGATTCTCCCTCCCCGATGCCGCCTCCTTCCGTTACCTGTTCGGCGGCAGCCAGCGTGAACGGCCCGCCGAAGATGCTCACCCTTCGGAGCATCAGCTTCTCTGGGTCGGAGAGCAGATCGTAGCTCCAATCGAGGGCGGCCCTTAGCGTTGTCTGCCGGGTCGGTGCGCCGCGCGAGCCGCCGGTCAGAAGCTTGAAGCGATCGTTCAGCCGCTCGGCGATCTCCTGCACCGAAAGTGCCTTCAGGCGAGCAGCGGCCAGTTCGAGGGCGAGCGCGATGCCGTCCAATCGGCGGCAGATATCGATGATCGCCGTCGCATTGTCCATCGTGAGTTCGAAGCCGGGAAGAGCAGCCTGCGCCCGCGCCATGAAGAGGCGGACGGCATCGTACTGTAGGAGTCCGGCCGTAAACTGATCGACAAGCTGGCGTACCCGCTTGGGCTCGGGCACCGATAGGCTAGGCACGCGCCACGCGACCTCACCGACAAGGCCTAGCGGCTCCCGGCTGGTGGCGAGGATCCTCAAATCGGCGCAAGACTTCAGGAGCCGATCCGCAAGATCGGCACAAGCGTCGATGAGGTGTTCGCAGTTGTCGAAGACGACCAAAACCGGCTCACCGCTGAGGGCCGCCACCAGGTCTTCAGAAGCAGTAAATCCCGGTCGCTCGTGAATCTGAAGCTCGTGTTCCACATGCTGGGGAACCAGATCGGGGTCTTCGAGGGGCGTGAAGTCGACGAACCAAGCCCCTCCCGCGAACTCGGATGAAAGGTTATGGGCAAGCTCGATAGACAGTCTGGTTTTCCCGATGCCACCAGGGCCGAGAAGCGTGACCAGCCGTGAGGACATGAGGTGGGCCTCGATCTCCTGCAGGTCCTGTTCCCTTCCCACGATCTCGGTCAAGGGTTCGGGAACGTTGCCCCTGCTCGCCGGCTCCGGCGGGGGAGGCATCGCCGCGACCGGGCGAGGGGCGGCGGGGGCTTCGATCGGAGCCGAGGTCCGGTGAGCGATGATTCTCGCGTCCTTGCGGATTCTCTCGAGCAGGGCTACCGTCTCCGCCGAGGGGTCGCCGTTCAGTTCGTAGAGAAGCCGCTCACGGAGTTGGCGGAACGCGACCACTGCCGCCGCGTGATCCCCGTTCGCCGCGCAAGCTTCCATAAGGTTCCGCGTCGCGGATTCGCGGAACGGGTCGACGGCGATCGCGCGCTTCAAGAACCCGATGGCTCGCGAATACTCGACCCGCTCCATGGCGAGCCGCGCGGCGAGTTCAGAGGCCTGTAGAAAGGTTTCCTCACGGCTCTGACGGTCGCCAAGCACCCACTCCTCCGCGCACCCTTCCAAGAGAGGACCCCGGTAAAGGGCAAGCGCCGACTCGACCTCACCGAGGTCGGTCGATGCAGCCAGGCGATCGAACTCAGCCACATCGACCCAGACGCCACTCTCGACGAGGAGGAGGGTTTTTGGAGTCGGAGTTACGACTTTGGCATCGAAGGGGCCCAATGCGGCGCGAACGTCGGTCAGGGTTCGACGCAAGCTGGCTAGCGCCTGGGTATCCGGACTCTCCGGCCAAAGGGTCCCGGCGAGCCATGCGCGATCCACTTCGCGACCCTGGCGCAGGGCGAGTTGGGCGAGTAGCCACAGCCCTTTTCGCGAGCGGACCGGGGGTAGCGGATGGCCGTCCAACCGAACGTCGAACGGTCCCAGAAGCTTGACTTGCATCGTCGCGTCGTGCGAATCCGACATAGGCTGCCAAGTTCATCATACACGACAACCCGCGGGCGCTATTAGAACGGTATTCTCGGTTCCATGCCCGAGGCACCGGAAGTCGAGACCGCGCGACGAACGATGGAGCGCGTGCTCCTGGGCCACCGCATCGTAGAGGTCGAGATTCCCGAGGACGACATCGTCCTTTGCGGCTTGCCCGCGACCTTGATCGAAGAAGCTCTTTTGGGGTCGACCGTCACCGAAGTAGGCCGGATCGGCAAGTACTGGTGGCTGGGGTTGGATCGAGAACCCTGGCTGATGGGCCACCTCGGTATGGCGGGCTGGATCCGTGAGTTGGGCGCGCCGACGATACGACTCCGCGAGCACGGCCAAGCGCCGATGGACGACGAGACGGGTCGACCCCGGTTCCTCAAAATGCTCCTGGGCACCGAGGAGGGGCAACGGATCGCGTTTACCGACGGGCGCAGGCTGGGTCGGCTCTGGCTCGGCGATCCGGCTGGCGATCCTCGATTCAGGGCGCTGGGGCCCGACGTCTATCGTGCTCTTCCGTCCACGAAGGAGATCGCCTCGATGCTCGCCAAACGCAAAGCGCCCATCAAGGCCCTTCTTCTGGACCAGGCGCTGTTCGCGGGTGTTGGCAACTGGATCGCCGACGAGGCGCTCTACCACGCGCGGATTTCGCCGAAACGACTTGGGGCAGACCTCACGAAAGCTGAGCTCGAGCGCCTTCGCAAGGCACTTGCCAACGTGGTCGAGATCGCGGTGGCGGTCGGTGCGGATTCCGGGAGATATCCTCCGGATTGGCTCTTCCACCACCGCTGGGGCGGAGGGAAGGGCGTCGAACTCGTTCAGGGCAGGCGGATCGTCCGCGAACCGGTGGGCGGGCGTACCACGGCCTGGGTGCCGGAAGTGCAGAGGTGACCGAGCGGACGCAGGTTCACGGCTACGCGTCGATCGTCCGCGAGGGCCGTATCCTCCTCTGTCGGATATCGGAGCAGATTCCGAACGATGCCGGCAAGTGGACATTGCCCGGCGGCGGCATCGACTTCGACGAATCGATCCCCGACGGCGTCGCACGTGAACTGTCGGAAGAGACTGGCTATGAAATCGAACTTGGGCCCGTCGCCTGGGTCGAGTCCGAAGTATTCGATGGGCCGAGCGAGCGGGTGCGGGTCGTTCGAATCATCTATGAGGCTCGGGTCATCGGCGGACAATTGCGTCCTGAGGCGGACGGTTCAACCGATCTATGCGACTGGATCGAGCTAGCAACTGCCCCAACCATGCCGCTCGTTCCGGTGGCGCGCTTGGTAGTGGATTATTGCATCGGCGTGGCTTCGCTTCTCGAAGACGATGGGTACTAATCGACTCGGTTCAATCCACCTCGCGCCCGGGCTTCCGACTTTTTGGTCAGGCTTGGCTCGGACGACCCGATCCAAGTTGCAGGGTACTTCGTGGTGAAGAACCGCACGATCCCGAAGGCGAAGAACACCGCGACTAGTGCCGTGAGCGTGCGGCTAGCCAGCGGCCCATCCGTGTTGAACCGCCTGCACTTCCAATATCCGTACAGGCAGGCCCAAGCGGAAGCAGCCCAGAGGACATAGAAGATCGGACCGAACGGATTCGCCTTCCAGGAAGCCGCGAAGTCCCCGTGGAGGAGAGCCGTGAAGCTCGTCGTCAGCCCACATCCCGGGCACGGCCGGTTGAATGCCAGCACGCTCGGGCACGGCGGCAACCCCAATTGCTGATGAGTGCCGTGCCCCTGAGCCGAAGGTGTGAGGAAAATCGCGAAGACGGTGACGCCCAGCCACCCCAGAAACCACAGCAAGTGCCCGGCTAGGCGCCTGCGACTCCAATCCCGGTCAAACCAAACCACTTCGCATGGCCTCAGATGGAATGACGCACTGCGGATGAAGTCGGTTGCCTTCGACCCGGGCCACGCTGAACACTTGGCCGTCCGGTTCGGCCAACGCGACGAGCGGAGCGAGCGCGGCACGCTCGATCGTCCGGCCCTCGCGAATCGCGCCGACCCCGACCGCATCGAGCCGGACGATCGGCATCGGCTCCAGCGCCTCGCCGAGGCTCAAGAGCCGGACCGCTTCCACCTCATCGAGTGGAATCGCCCGATCCAGGCCGAACTTGCCCGCTCGGGTTCTCCGCAGCGCGCTCAGGTGTGCCCCACAGCCGAGCTTCTGGCCGAGGTCGTGGGCCAGGGTGCGAACGTACGTCCCGCCCGAGCAGACGATCCGAAATCGGCGCTCGTCGATGAGTTCGAACGCGTCCACATAGACTGTCCTCGGGGTCCGTTCGACCTCTTCACCCTTGCGAGCATAGGCGTAGAGGGGCTTGCCGGCTCTTTTCACCGCGCTGTACATAGGGGGCAGCTGCTCGATCGGGCCGAGCAACCGCGGGAGCAAATCGTCGATCCGTTTGTCCAGATCGGGCGACGGATCGGTTCGCCTGACGACTTCGCCCTCGGCGTCTTGGGTGTCCGTTTCCACCCCGAATGCGATCTCGGCTTCGTACTCCTTAGGTTCTAGCGGGAGGTACTGCAAGAACCGGGTTGCCGGACCGACGGCAACCACCAGGACGCCGGTCGCCATGGGATCAAGGGAGCCCGCGTGACCGACCCGGCGAGTCCCCAGCCGGCGACGGACATGGTCGACGACATCGTGCGACGTCATGCCGGGCGGCTTGTCGACTACGAGGATGCCAAGCATGACTCGAGCGCGGATACCAACGCCCGCTCCGCCTCCTCCAAGCTTGTATCGAAGGTACAGCCGGCCGCGTTCTTGTGACCTCCCCCGCCGAACTGCCTGGCGACGGAGGCCACATCGAAATCCCCACGTGAGCGGAGGCTCGCCCGAACCTTGCCGGGCAGCGGTTCGCGGATCAAAGCGGCCACCTGGACCGTATCGACGCTGAGAAGTTCGTTTGCAAGCCCCTCCGTATGTTCTTCGGTAGCGCCGGACTCCTCGAAATCTCGGTGCGAGAGAGCCGACCAAGCCAAGCGGTCGCCGAGGGCGAGCTTCATCTTGGCAATGCACCGACCTAGGAGCCGAACCGCCGGCAGTTGCTTCTTCTGGAACACTTCTTCGCCGATACGAACGATGTTCCCGCCTCTTGCAAGCAGGTCGGCGGAAATCGTCAGGGAGTGCGGCGTGGTGTTCGAGAATCGGAAACTGCCGGTATCCGTGATGATCCCGGCAAGGAGGCAGGTCGCGATATCGGGCGTAATCTCGGCCAAGCTCGCCTTGAACAGATCGTAAAGGATCGCGGCGGTCGCCGGCGAAGCCGTATCGACGATCCGGAGATCACCGGGAGCTTCGTGTGGCACGTGGTGGTCGATCACGATCATCCGCGGGCACGTCTCGACGAACGGCCGGATCTTGCCCAACCGGCTGGAGGAGTCGAGATCGACCAAGATGGCCAAACTCGCCGGACCCTCGGGCGCGAGTCGTACACGATCGACCGAAGGCAGAAACCTGAGGTTGTAGGGCGGCAAGTCGTTGCAAAGAACCTCGTTCGGCCTGCCCAGAGCGTCGAGGAACAAAGCGACTGCCAAGGCGCTGCCGATGGCGTCGCCGTCCGGATTGAGATGCGTCCCGATGTAAATTCGGTCGGCGGCTTCGACCTCGCGCAAGAAGTCCTTGGCGATCCCCGGCGTCACACTCATCCAAGAGTGAGAGTACCCCGCGGTCCGCAGGTTGATCGGTCTGCCAAACTCGGCGCGATGAGAGTCGCGTGCGTCCAGTCCGACGTGGTCTTCAACGACCCTGGCGCCAACGCCGCCAACGCCGTTCAGGCGATCGAACGGCTGGCGGATCAGGGCGTCCAGGTTGCGGTGTTTCCGGAGGCTTTCCTCACCGGATACTGCGTCTCGACCTTGGAAGACGCCCGTCGAATCGCCATCCCGGCCGACCACGAGAGTTTGGATCGGCTCGCGGTGGCTTGCGAGCGCCTCGGGATGATCCTCGTCGTCGGATTCGCTGAGTCGACCTCGGGCGCCCTCTACAACTCGGCCGCTATCTTCTACGACGGCAAGCGCGGTCTGTATCGGAAGGCGCATTTGCCCTGGCTCGGACTCGACCGCTTCGTCGCGGGTGGTGACGCCTTCACGGTCTTCGACACCAGCGTCGGCCGCATCGGAGTTTTGATCTGCTTCGATCTCAGGCAGCCAGAACCCAGCCGGATCCTCGCCCTCGACGGCGCCGATCTGATCGCCCTGCCGACGAACTGGCCCCGCAAGGCGAGCATCGCCCCGTCCTTGGTTGCTCCGGTACGGGCCGCCGAGAACCGAGTCTTCCTCGCCGCGTGCAACCGGATCGGTGAAGAAAACGGCTTCGGCTTCATCGGCTCGAGCGGCATCTTCGCCCCCTCGGGCGAGGCTCTGTTCCGAGCGGGGGATGCCGAGGAGGTGCTCGTTGCCGATCTCGATCTCGCCGAGGCTAGATTCAAGCGTACTGTCGTCATTCCTGGGCAATACGAGATGGCGACGTTCGATTCTCGCCGCCCCGAACTGTATGGTCGCCTTACCGAACCGAAACGATGAGCCCACCCAAGGTCCTCGCCTGGTACCGAGCCTACTGCGTCTTCCTAGCCCTTGCCAACGTCGGGCTCGCGTTGCTGGGCTGGTGGCTCTATCGAGACCGTGAGGCTCTTCGATCCGACGTGTTCGAGCCCGAGGTCATCGGTCAGGTCGGCGTGCTGACGATCGTCACCGGGGTATTGTTCGTCATCCTCAATCTGGTCATGATCGCGCTGCCGCGTCGCTCCTGGGCTTGGGTCGCCCACCTGATCAACATCCTCGTTCCGATCGGCCTGTGTTGCCCGATCGTGGTTTGCCTCCCCTTGCTGATCTGCTGGCTCAAGCCAGAAGTGAAGGCCTACTACGGGATGGCCGGGTTCTAACCGGAAGCTTCGGTTCCTGCGACCTTGCGCAGTCGTCGAGCGACTTCGGCCAAACCCTCGTCGTCGAGTTGGGTGTCGCGGTGCATTTCGCGAATGGACCGCTTCTCGAGTTCCAGCCGGAGCCGTGAAACCGCCCCCGATAGCTCGTCGCCGTCGATTTTGACCGTTTGGTCAAGTCCGAGATCACCGAGCCGTTGACGTGCCCACTCCGGCTCGAGATGGCTTAGCCAATTCGCCGGCGGCCCGAGCGGAGGCCGCTCGGGGAACGCTTCGCAAAAGGCGCGCGACAGTTCCAGTCCGGTTTGCGTGAGGAACAAGCGCTCGTCCTGGATGGCTAGATGGGCGCGCTCGCGAAGGTCTTCCTCGAGGAGCGCACGAAAAAGCGTCTGCTCGAAGGGATGGAGGGAGCGATCCACTACGACTTCGGCGGGCTTCGTAGCGTTCTCGGCAAATCGACGAGACTGTCGAAGCCGCCTCCCCGCCGCCGCGACCTGCCTTCGGAGATTCCGGAGCGCCCGTTCGGGATCGCGCTCAGCGGGATGCCGGTTCGAGAGCGCTATCATGTGCTTCGACCGTTCGACCGCGCTGGGCTCCTTCGCGATCGCGTGAACGACTTCTTGCCAATACTCGTCGGTGGAAGGATCGAGCCGCTCACCCAATTGCTTGAGGCGATAGTCGAGAGGTGTCACTCCGCCTTCGGTCACGCGAAGAACGGCGGCCGGTCCGACCGATCGCAGTAGCGTGTCGGGATCCTCGCCGGACGGCAGGAGAGCGATACGGGGGGAGAGGCCCTCCGCCTGAAGAACGTCCGCCGCCCTCTCGGCGGCATTCTGCCCGGCAGGGTCGGCGTCGTAGAGGATGACGACCTCCTTGCACCACCGCTTGAGGAGTTTGGCGTGGTCCTCGCTCAACGCGGTTCCGAGGGAAGCCAAAGCGGTACGGACACCTGCGCGGTGGCAGGCGATGACGTCGAGGTAGCCCTCGACGAGGACCGCCTGACCCTTTGCGGCGATCGCCTCCTTCGCCTTATGCATGCCGTAGAGCACGCGGCGCTTCGAATACAGTGGGGTATCGCCGCTATTGATGTACTTCGGTATGCCATCGCCCAACAAACGGCCTCCGAAGGCGACCAGCGCGCCGCGTTCGTCGTGGATGGGGAAGATGAGGCGACCCCGAAATCGATCGTAGAACCCGCCGCCGGCATCGGAGTCGACCAAGAAGAGTTCCTGTGCATCGGCAAGCGGGATTCCGTCGCGCTTGATACGGGAGGCCAAGGCGTCGCCGATGTCCGGTGCGTAACCGATCTGCCACTCGAGGATCGTCGCTTCGTCGAGGCCGCGAGATTCGCAGTATTCGCGAGCATGGCTGGCTTTGGGAAGTTCGTCCCTGAAGAAGCGCAGGGCGATGGCCATCGCTTGGGTGTAGGTTTCGCGCTTCGACTTGGTCTCACCGCTCGGGCGATGCGAAAGGGTGACGCCGGCATCGCGGGCGAGCATTTCGAGGGCTTCGCGGAAATCCACGCGCTGGGTCTCCATGACCCACTTGAAGATGTCGCCGGAAGCACCGCACGCCCAACACTTGTATCGGCCGAGGGTCTCAGAGACGCGAAAGGACGGGTTCTTGTCGTCGTGAAACGGACAAAGACCCGTCCATTCTTTGCCGGCCCTCTTAAGGAGGACCCGCTGCCCAACGAGATCGACGATGTTGATCCGCGCGCGGACGAGGTCGATCTCGTTGGGCACTCTACAGTCTTAGCTCTTTCCGGCGGCCACTACCACGCCAGTGACCACTTGCGGGCCGTTCGGCCGGACGCGAGTCAGCTTGAAGGCGACCTTGTTCTTCACCAGGTATCGCACCATGATGTTGTCGCCGTTGATCTCGTATCCGTCTGGCGGACCGTACTTCAGAATGAGGTCCTTGAAAGTGGCTCCGAAGCCGATGCCTTTCGAAGTGCGGACCTTCTTATCCTCGAGGCCGATGGCTTCGATTTGGACGACGCGATTCTGCTTGTCCATGATGAAGCCGTACTTCCCCGCGCCACGGTTGTACACCCAGCGAGTGAACACCACCTTGTCACCCGAGCCGCCGCCGGTCGCTCCGCCACCACCGGCAGCAGGACCCGCGCCGGGCATCGGGCCGCCTCGGCCGCCCGGACCCATCATCGGCCCGCCTCGTGTTCCGCCGCCACCGGCTGCGCCGGGTTCGGGGGCTACGCCGAGTTGGTTCCAGCCGCGGGTTCCCTCCTGGAAGGGGTCGCCGATGAGGCCGCGATCTCCGGGGATGATCCAGTCGACGCTGGTCGGAGCCGCGCCACCGGCGCCACCGCCGGACGATCGTCCCCCACCGCCTCCGGGGCCGATGGCTCCCGGTGCGCCCCCTCGACCGGCCGCGCCACCGCCGCCACCCGCTCCGCCGCCACCGATTCCGATGGCTTCGATCGAATGGGGCGTGCCGTAGACCTTCACGAGCCGGGTACCAGTGTCGTACAGGTTGATCCCGACGAGCGAACGCTCGGCCGGATTCGGCTTATAAGACGAGGTCGGCGCCGGGCGAGGCGCGGGCCGCCGCGTCTGCGCGGTCACGGCCATGGCGAGCGAAAGAACGCTTACCGCGATGCAAATCGATTTCACGCTGTTGTTCAAGGTTAGACTGCCTCCGAAACCTACTTTCTGTTCCGTTCGAGCATTATGACGGCCCATCTCCGGGGATTGGTTACAAATTCAGTGGGCCCGGTGGGGATCGAACCCACGACCAAGCGGTTATGAGCCGCCCGCTCTAACCCCTGAGCTACAGGCCCGCGGAAAGGCGAGGTTACCCGAGCCGGGTGGCTCCGCCGGGACGGAGGAACCACCTTGCCGAGATTCATGCCAACCTTGCACGAAGGAGACACCCATTGCGAATCGACTTCGTCACGCTGTTCCCGGAAATGGTGCTGCCGGCGCTGCGGCACAGCATCCTCGCTCGCGCTGAGCAGACGGGAATCGTAAGCTTCGCAGCAACCAACCCGCGGGACTTTGCCACCGACGCTCACCGGACCGTCGACGGACGACCCTGTGGCGGCGGACCGGGGATGGTGATGCGGCCCGACGTAGTCGGGCGGGCACTCGAGAGTCTCGACCTCATGCCTGGCCACCGAATCGTCCTCACCGACCCGAATGGCGAGCGCTTCGAGCAGCGCCACGCACGCGATATCGCCTCCGTCGATCACCTCGTGATCCTCTGCGGCCATTACGAGGGGATCGACGACCGGATCCGGCAGCGCTACGCGAGCGATGTGTTCAGCATCGGCGACTTTGTCCTAACCGGAGGCGAGTTCCCTGCGCTCCTTATTGCCGATGCGGTGGTGCGGCTCCTGCCGGGCGTGCTCGGCGACCCTGACAGCCTCGGGGCCGACAGTCACTCCGATGGCTTGCTCAGTTACCCTCAGTTCACCCTTCCCCGTGAATGGGAGGGGTTCCAGGTGCCTGCGGTGCTGCTCTCTGGCGACCACGGCGCTATTGCCCGATGGCGCCGCCGCCACGCGCTGATCTCGACTCGGCGGCAAAGACCGGATCTCTTTTGCCGCGCTCGGCTCTCCAAGTCCGATGTCGATCTGCTACAATAGGCGGCTCGCCGGGAGAAATCCGGGCGTATTCTTGTGTGCCTGAGCGCGGAACCGTCTCGGGCCGGAGTCGAACCATGTCCAAGCAAGCGATCCTCGAAAGCGTCGTCAAGGAAAACCTCAAAACGGACCTGCCGGTGATCCGTCCCGGCGACACCGTGAAAGCCCACGTCAAAGTCCGCGAGGCGGGCAAAGAACGCATACAGGTGTTCGAAGGCGTCGTCCTCGCTTGCCGACACGGAGGCGTAGCCGAGAACGTCACCCTCCGCAAGATCAGCAACGGCGTGGGGGTCGAGCGAACCTTCCCGCTTCATTCGCCTCTGGTGGCTAAGTTCGAGGTCGTTCGCCGCGGTCGAGTCCGCCGCGCGAAGCTGTATTACCTGCGCGACAAGGTCGGCAAAGACGCCCGGATCAAAGAGCGACGCTAGGCTTGTTCACTTCCACGCTCCTGGCGCAAACGGCGGAGCCCCAAGGCTTCTTGGGGTGGGTCGACAGGTTGGCCCGAACGCCGCTTAGTCAGGTCGTGATCTTCGTGGCGATCTGCACGGTCATCCGTTTCGCACTGTGGCCCTACCTGGCAAGAACCGCGCCTCATCAGCGCTACGGTGGCTACACGGCCGCCAAGCTGTTCAACGAATTCCTCGACGCCGTGATCTATGCCGGCGTCTTCGTGTTCCTGATCATCCGCCCGTTCCTCGTCCAGACGTTCTACATCCCGTCTGGATCGATGATTCAGACCTTGCAGATCAAGGACTACATCATCGCCAATAAGCTCGTTTATCGCTACTCCGACCCGCAAAACGGCGACATCGTGGTCTTTAAGCCGCCGAAGCGCGCCCTTTTCGCGCATCAGGGCGAGACCGACTTCATCAAGCGACTGCAGGGCAAACCCGGCGACGTAGTGGAGTGGACGAACAACGTCCTTTACCGCAATGGAAAGGCGGTCGACGAGCCATACAAGTGCTTCACCGTCAACGATCCGCCCGGTAGCACCCGGTTCCGAAACCTCACTCCCGAGGAAATCGAGGCCCAAGTTCCCCGTGCCGACTTCCGCCTGGTCAAGTACAAAGGCAAGCTAATCCCGATCAACATCGTCGACGGCATCGTCAACCCCGGCCCCCCCTATAACGCTGTGGAGTTCGCGATACCGCCAGAGGATCAGGAGATCGTCAAGGGGCTGCCGGCGGAGCCCGTCCCTCCTGGCCACTACCTCTTCATGGGCGACAATCGCAACAACTCGTTCGACGGACGTGGTTGGGGGCTCGTGACGCGGGATGCCATCATCGGGCGCTCGGAGTGCATCTGGCTGCCGTTCTCTCGATGGCGCATCACCCGCTAGTGCTATAGTCTTCGGCGATGACTTGCGCGATCGCTAGCCTGCTCCTACAGACGTCGACCCCCACGCTCACCGGGTTCTATACTGGCCTGCCGGGCCTCGCCGCCGCCGGAGGGCTGTCCCTGGCGATCGACAGCCATAGCGCGATCGTCACGCTCTACCACCGGACCGCATCCACCCAGAGTCTGACGGTCGTCAAGAACCGCTCGTCGAAAGGGGCCACGGTCACGCTGGCGATCCCGAACCTCGTCCGGAGAGCCGGGACGATGGGTGCGGCGCAGGGAGCGGACATCGTGGCGACCTGGGACAAGAAGCCCATCGACGTGTCGACGGTTCGTTGGACGAATCGATCGACCCAGGATGCGCTCGTGAGTGCCGACGGCTACTTCACCGTGGCGGTCAAGGTCAACCCAAGTGCGACCCATGCGCTCCGAATGAACTGGCAGGGCGACCTGATGACCTCGGGCATGGCCGGCAAGAGCCGAACCCTCGCCTACGATTTGTCACGGGCGGGAGACTGGGCGTCCATCGGCCAGTTCAAATACTCCATCCAGTACTCCCAACTCGACGGCCCAGGCGGGCAGGATCGACAAACTTCGCCGGTCTTTTCGGTGGACTCCACGACCCCGAAGTCGGGCTGGCAAATCGGCTCTCGAGGGGCTTACCTCGGCAGCCTGCCCGAAGTGCAGACGATCTGGTTCACCTACCACCCGAACGGGTACGGCTCGTAAAGGGCTAACGGGCGAGCACCGGAACGCCGCCGACGGCGCCTACGGCAAAGAAGTGGTCGTCCTTGTTGATGCCCGCGACCGTGAACTCTGCTACCGGCCCGACCTCGATGCTCTTCTCCCAAACCGGCGAAGCCGTGTCGCGGTGGTAGACCACGTACCTAACGCCGGGTGTCGCCCGCCAAGTCAGCTTCGTGTCGTGCCCCTGGTCTCGAGCTATTCGTACATTGGTGGGACGAGGTCCGGCGTCAGCCAAAGCCGTGAGGGCGGCGAGGTTGGTTCGAGTCACATTCGCCAGGTAGTTCCAGTCCATGTGTTCGGGGAGATCGTCGGCGGTGTGCTGGCGGGAGTATTCCTCGTGCACTTCGATGAACCGGATGGCGTCGAAGCCGTTCTGCGCGAAAGGCGTGTGATCTCCGCCCCGCCCGAATCGGTCCGCGCGGAGGACCAGTTTGATGCCAAACCCCGGGACCTTGCCCCGACTCACGAACTCGACGAACCGAGCTAGTTCGCGGCTGCTATGGGCGGGTCGAGCGTCGCTCGCTGGGGTCGGATCGAACTCGTCGCTGAACACCCGTACGCGCTTCTCGTCCTTTTGTCCGGCCTTGTTGCCGCTGGAGCCGACGGTGTCGTTGCTGAGGACGGCTTCGATGTTCCAGCCTTCCTTGCGCGCCCTTTCGGCAAGGGCGCGAGAGCCGATCAGCCCTTGCTCTTCGCCAGTAAAGCCGACGAAGACGAGAGTGTTCTCCCACTGGCGTCCCGCCATCGCTCTGGCGCACTCCAGCGCCAGAGCGACGCCGCTCGCATCGTCGTTCGCCCCCGGCGCTCGGCCGGTAGCAGGGTCTACTCCGATGTTGAGTGAGTCGAGATGACCGCCAACCACGATGCGGCGATCCGTCTTGCCGGGAAGAGTAGCGACGACCTGGAGTACCTCGCGCTCCTCGGGAATCCGCTGTCCCTTCGGTGCGACGTACTTCATCAGTTCGACTTGCATGCCCGGGATCTTGCGAAACTCTGCCGCCAGCCACTCCGCCGCCTCGACGAGCGTCGGGCTCAAAGTGTTTCGAGTTTGAAACGAAGCCAGCTTCTCGACGGTCGCACGAAGGGCCTCGGGTGGGACAGTTTCCATGAGGTTGGTCTGCGGCAAAGTCGCCAGCACGAGGAGCGCGGCAAGCATGGTGCATTATGAACAGTTGGTACGGCGTCTCGGCGCTGTTAGGGCGCCTGGAGCGGAACGGCAAAACCACGAGGGCTGGACCTGAAGAATCCTGGGCAAGCCTCCGACAAGAGTAACGGGCCTCACGGCCGACACTCTGTGGAGGACAAACATGTTCAACTTCTGGAATCCCTTCAACTGCACCTCGCCGAACACCGGCATCCCGACCAGTAACGGCTTCGGGCCCTGGAATACGTGGAATGCGAATCCGTACTCCGGCTGGAACACCAACCCGTACACCAACTGGTGGAGCGGCACGACCAACTACGGCAGCCCGATCGGCAACCCGTGGCACGGTTTCTTCCAGGCCTTTTTCATCAACTTCTTCGAAGCGTTCACCGCTTGGCAGATTCAGATGATCTCTCTGCAGAACTCGGCGAACTACACGGGTCAGCAGGGCGTCCCCGGTGTCCCCGGCTTCCCGCACTTCGGACCGAACTTCCGCAACGGATGGACCGGGCCGAGCCAGGACTTCGCCGGAGCGGGTTACACCCAGCGCAACGCTTAGTCAGCTCGGAGCCTCCTCCCACGGGGGAGGCTCCTCTTCTCAAAACGTATCAAAACAAGGTTGCCCCATGAAGCAAGCAATGACCACACGGCAAACGCGCACTGCGCGTCCGACCCCTAACCAATCCAACTCGGAGACCTCGCCTAGAACCAGCGGCGAGGAGACGAGCCGATCCCAGCCGATCCACGAGGTGGAGCCGTCCACGGATCACGGATTCAGGGGCTATCCTCCCCCGCTCTATGCGGGAACCCGTTTCGCCCTCGACCCCAGGGTCATCTTGGACGAGATCGTCCGGTGCGGTCGTGGCCTGCAGATCGTGGCCGACGAAATCGGCTCGCCGGACAAGGCCCGACGCGAGAAGGCGGTCATCGCAGGAACGCGGTACTTCTTCTATGCCCTCGGCCTGTTCCATAGTGCGGGAGTCGTCCTCTCGCCCCTCATGACCCTCGTCGAACCGACGACGTCGGGTTCACGCTCGGAGACTTGTCGTAGCGCCGGCATCGCGATCGAGCGCTACATTATCGACCAGTTCGGAGGCCGCTCGCCGTACGGCGGTGACACTCGCGACCTGGTCGAGAGCCTCGGGCGATGTTTCTCTATGCTAACTGCAGGCACCCACCTGTAGGAATCCTCCTGATCCATTGAAACCGGGATGCGCGAGGTGAGTTACCACCTCGCGCATCCCGACTTTGGCCGCGCTTAGCGCCGTCGGGACCGAACGCCTCGGGCGATGACTCCGGCCGCGCCTACCGCGAGGACGAGGACGCTCGCCGGCTCGGGCACCGGGGGCGGAGAATTGCGCCGAGGTCGGATCGTGCCCGCCAGGATAGGCGGAATCAGGACCAAAATCTTAGGAAACCGCGGCGCGGAGGAAAACACGTTCGGCGCCTCGCCGGTCGTCGTGACGATCGGGGGCGGCTCGGCGACGACGGGGGTGTCCGGCAGCAGCATGGGGATATCGGGTTCGAGCAACGTGTTCTTCACGAAGACTTGGTCCTCCTCGGCGACCGAGGGCCGAATCGGTCGGTCCGCATCGTGGAGAGTCACCTCTTCGTCATGCCGACGATTGGGTCCCTTGGTCATCGGGTTGCCGCACGACTCTTTGAGCACCGGCTCGCCCTTGAGATCCACCCAGACCTTCGTCCCCTTGCGCAGGCGGAAGTATCGAGCCCGGAGTTCGCCGCTCTTGGGAACGTTGTAAACGCTGTAAACGCCTTCCGCCGGCAGACTGCCTAGACGCAGGGTAGAGAAGTAATTGGCAACCTCGGTCTCGGTCATCGAGAAGTGCCGCATATAGCGATCCATCACGACTTTGTCGGTCGCGACTTGCTTCATCAGGGCGGAACTGTTCGGAGCGGGCTTCCGCAGAAACGAGTTGGGTTCCATCCTGCCTTGGGCTCCCGCAATGGCGCCGAGGGCGACCAGAGCGACGAGCAGTGTTCTTAAATCCATTCGCATTTTCAACGATTCTCTTTTAACTGACCTGGGGGCCGAAGCCGGAGTTCGCAAAGGTCTGGGCTGTACCCCAAAGGACCTAGGACTATTCGGCTGCAAAAACCGTGCCATGGTTTCCAGGCTGATGCGTAAGACCTAAGGATTCAGGCTCGACTCACCGACACCTATGGTGAGGAAATGGCACTTGCGATCGAATGTCGGGATCTGACGATCCGCTACCGTCAGAAGAGTGGAGCGTTCGTCGAGGCGGTCCGTGATCTTTCGTTTTCCGTCAAGCCCGGCGAAGTGGTTGGCTTTCTGGGTCCTAACGGGGCGGGAAAGAGCTCGACCCTGAAGGCTTTGATGGGCTTCGTCCAGCCCATCGCCGGCCTCTGCCGGGTGTTCGGCGAACCTGCAGGCGGCGTGTCGGCGAAGCGGCGCATCGGATACCTGCCCGAGGTGGCCCTGTACTATCCCTTCCTTACTCCGCTCGAAACACTGACACTCTACGGACAGTTGCAGGGCCTTCGGGGCCGTCAGCTTCGATCCGAGGCCCACGACCTCCTCGACCTCCTGGGAATCTCTCACGTTGCTGGCAAGCAAAACCGGACGCTCTCGAAAGGGATGCTTCAGCGGGTCGGCATCGCGCAATCTCTACTTGGCTCGCCTGACCTCCTCGTTCTCGACGAAATCACCAGCGGGCTCGACCCGGTCGGTCGACGCGAACTCCGAACCTTGCTCAAGTCCCGCCGGGACGAAGGCACGACCCTGTTCTTCTCGAGCCACGAACTCGCCGAGGTCGAGATGCTCTGCGATCGCATCCTGGTGATTCATCGGGGCCGCCTGGTGGAAGAGCGACTCGTCTCGACCCTCAAGGACCAGCTTCGTAGGCACAGCATCACTTACTCAGGCCGCGTATCCATGGTCGGCCTGACCGACGAACTCACCGAGATCGCCCCGGGGACGGTTACGGCTGTCTTCGAGACGAAGGAGGCCCTCCTGGTGGCCATCGAGCGCGTCCAAGGCAGTGGCCAGATTCTCGATATCGTGAGCCGCGAGGGCTCGCTCGAGGACTACTTCGTCGACACGATTCAGGGGGCAGCATGAGGAAGTCCATCGCGAGCAAAGATCTATCATCGCTGCGCAGGCTTTGCCTGACCTCGTTGGCGGCTTCGATCGTCACTTTGCGACCGCCGAGGCGTCTTCGCTGGGTGCCGCCGAGGCTCCTTCGCCGGGGCCAGTTTCAGGGAGGGTCGCGATGAAGCTTGCCGTTTGGGGCGCGCTCGCCCGGGGCGTCGTTCTCGAGTCGATCCGCCGGAAGGACTTGTGGGTGGTCGCGATCTTGGGATTCGTGATCATGCTCAGCGCGGGAGCGCTCGGGTTCTTCGGGGCGCAAGGGCTGCAGGTATTCGTCAAGGATCTCGCCGTCACCGTGCTCGGTCTTTTCTCGACGATCGTCGCGATTCTCACCACTTGCCGGCTCATGCCGGAAGAGGTGAAAAACCGAACGCTTTACCCTCTCCTGTCGCGCCCGATCGATCGCTTCGACTTGCTTTTCGGCAAACTGATCGGAGCGGTCCTCGTTAGTTGGATCGCTTTCCTCGCGCTGGCGGCGCTGACATCGATCGCGCTTCTCAACTTCGGCGTGCGATTCGATCTCCTCATGGCACAGTACGTCCTCGGCAAGATGATGGGATTGGTCGTGGTCTGTGCGGTCAGCTTCACGCTGAGCCTATTCATGACGCCCTCGGCCGCGGCCACCCTGAGCGTGATTCTCGCCTTCGGCTCGACGATGATCGTCCGGGGTTTGGTGATGGGGTACGAGCAGGCTTCGCCAGCGATCCAGCCGCTTTTCAAGTTCCTCAATGCGATCTTGCCGCAATACGGTCTCTTCGATTTAGGAGGCCGAACGGCGAACATCGATTGGGGTCCGGTCCCCGCTTGGGTACTCGGGGCGCTCCTCGCTTACATGGTCACGTACTCCGGCGCGATGCTCGCCATCGGTTGGGCCAAGTTTAGGAAACAGGCAATCTGAGGCGAACCATGAAGCAAGTCGGGCTCATCGTTTCGGGCACATGCGGCCTCGCCATTGCGACAGGCTGGACGGCCACCGGCTGGCAAACAACCCTCGCGACGACCGGGCAGCCCGCCGGACTCGACGCACACGAATCACACGCAAGCGCCTCGCTGCTGGGTCAGTTCCGAACCACGTTCTCGGGCTGGCTCTGGCTTCGCACCGATCTGTATCTTCACAACGGGGTTGAAATGCGCCGGCTGACCGAGCAAGAGGTCGCCGGCGATCACCGAGGATCGAGTTCGATCGACAATCACGACCACGCTTTGCACGACGACTCACTAATCACGACCGTCATTCCTTCCGCCGAGCAGGACTTCCGAGGGATCTTTGGAGACATCGAGCGGGCTACCTCGGCCTATAAGGATATGACGCAGCACACTCACAACGATCCGGTCAGCGCTTTGCCGCTCTTTCGGCTGATGACCTGGGTCGATCCGTCCTTCCTACCGGGGTGGACGACGGGAGCCGCGATCATCGCTCGCGACCGCAGTGATCGCTCACTCGAGAAGGCCCTCGGCCTCCTGCGCGAGGGGCTGGCAAAGAATCCACGGTCGATCGCTCTCGATGGGGAGATCGGCTATCTCCTGGCCGCTCGTCGCCGCGATTTTCGGCAAGCGGTCCACCACCTCGACCGAGCCCGAATCCAGTCGCTTGAGCGCGCAGCGCTCTCGGACGACGAGTTCGAGGCCCTACCGCAGATCTACCGTTGGCTCTCCCTGTCTTATCGAGAACGGGGGATGCTTGCGGAAATGTATGCCGTCCTACGGGAAGGCGTTGAGCGCTTCCCCGAGGACGCCGTCCTGCAACGGTTGCTGGAATCGCCGCCGACCCCCCTGCTCGATTCTGCGGGCGTCGACCCGCCCGCTAGGCGTTAGAAACTCCGCAATTTCAAACCTAGAGCGCTTTGTCAGGTTCTGCCGATCATATCGGTAGAGCCTATGGAAAACGTGAGCGGCAGAGCGGGAATGCGGCGTGGACGGCGGGCGACATCTGGACGGATGTGGCCTACGCTGGTGCTATCCTCGATTGGATTTCTGGCTCTTGTGCTGCTCGACACGGCGAGCGGGTTTCTGCTCGCGCTGAGGTTCCTCTATTTGCTGCCCATTTGGTTGGCAACGCGATTAGGGGGTCGTCGATGCGGTCTGGTCCTGGTCGGAGTGACTTCGATCTGGCTGGCGTATCAAGACGTCGCGACGGACTCGTTGCGGTCGGCGGGTCCCTTGAATCTTGCGTTGCGAACCTCGACCCTTGTTATCCTCACCTTCATCATCGCGGAGGTAGAGACGGCGCTGCGCCGATCTCAGATCCTGGCTACTCGTGACCCCCTCACGGGGCTAAGCAATCGTCTCGCGCTTGCAGAACTCGCCCGCCGAGCGATCGAGCGGACAAGGCGTTCGCGCCGGCCGCTGTCGGTCGTGCTCTTCGACTGCGACCGCTTCAAAGCGATCAACGATGTCCACGGACATGCGACCGGTGACCACGTCCTATGCCTGGTCGCTCATGCGCTGAGGGCAACTGCCCGATCGACCGACGTCATAGCCCGACTCGGTGGGGACGAGTTCGTCGCGGTGCTTCCCAATACATCGAGGATCGGCGCAAAGGTCTTTGCCGAACGGACCGGCTCGGCCCTGTCGGAGCTCGCCTCCCGAGCCGGCTACGAGGTGTCGATCTCGGCTGGAGTCGGCGAGTGGTCTAGGGACGGGAGGACGCTCGATGACCTCCTTGCGGCGGCGGATCGAGAGATGTACCGGCGGAAAACAAGGGCGCAGGTCGTTGCCGATTTTCATTCCCGATAGCAATTTTTGATTTTTACTGGCACCATCCGAACCTTTAGCAGGTCTTTCCCCCTCATAGGCGATAAGGAAACTCGATTTCCAAACACGCTCCCCTCCATGTTTAGGCGTGGAGTAAACGAAAGAGCGGTTCAAGGCTGAGTTAGCGCTCAAGTCCTCTCCTGGCCCGGCGAGATCCTCGCCGGGCGATTTTCTTTGCGAACCTACTTGGCCAAAGCAAGCCGCCCGACTCGCAAGCGAGCCGGGCGGAGGATCGCGAGGCCAAAGCCTCTTCGAGTGCCTATCGCAGGAGCGACAGAACCGATTGCGGCGCGCTGTTCGCCTGGGCGAGCATCGCCATACCGCTCTGCTGCAGGATCTGCAGCTTGGTGAAGTCCGTCATTTCCTGCGCGATGTCGACGTCGCGGATCGAGGATTCGGACGCCGAGAGGTTCTCTCGGGCAATGCCGAGAGAGCGAGTATTCGACTCGATGACGTTGCGCTGGAAGTTGCCGATGACGCCGCGGACCTGGGTGACGTCGGCGATCGCGCGGTCGATGACCTTGAGGGCATCGTCGGCACCGGACTGCGACATCAAGCTCAGGTTGCCCAGGTTCAGACCCGAGACTGCCCCGACACCGAGGTTGCTCGAGCCGAAGTTGCCCAGCGAGAGACTGGTCGTCTGGCCCGGGTTGGCGCCGATTTGGAAGATCGACTGTCCAGCCACGACCTGACCCCAAGCTCCGCCCGCGGCCGTCGCGTTGCCGGTCTCGGTCAGCGAGATAGAGTTGCCGTAGTTGTCCCTCAGAATGAGACCCTGGCCCTGATCGAACGTGACGGTAGCCAGAGTGCCCGCCCCGTCGATGTCGATGGTCACGTCCGCAGATGCGTTCGTGCCTGCGGCGGACTGGGTACCCGCCGCCGAGCGAAGAATCGCGTTCGAGTCGATCAGATCGACACGCTGGCTCGAACCGAACTTGCTGGTCGTCAGGGTGACACCCGCGCTGGCGCTCCAGCTGGCGACAACGCCGGTTTGACTGGACGAATTGTTGATTCGGGCGACCACGTCGTTGACGGTGTCGGTGGTCGAGACGTTGAAACTCACGCCGTTGATCGTAAACGAGCCGGCGTTCGACATCGTGGTGGTGCCGGCGGCGAAGGTTCGCGTGCCGGTGACCGAAGCCTTGGTCGCTGCCGAAACCGCTGAGAGGGTCACCGTCGAGTTGGTCGTGATCGCGTTGCCGTTGAAGACGCCGCTGAACGACATGTTCGACACATTCGTGCCGCTCGTGCTCACCGCGTAGGTACCCGCGCTGCCGTCGAGCAACTTTCGCGAGCCGTACTGAGTCGTCTGAGCGATGCGCGTGATCGACGAGACGATCGAGTTCAGCTGCTGCTGGTTCGCCTGCTTCTGCTCGTCGGAGAGCGTCGCTTGGTTCCCGGACGATAGCGCCAAAGAGCGGGCATCGCGAAGCAGCCGGTTCACTTCCTCGAGGGCGCCTTCCGCGGTTTTCGAGTAGTTCACCGCGTCCTGGTTGTTCTTCATCGCCTGGTCGAGGCCGGCGATCTGGGCGCGGAAATTCTCAGAAACGATGAGACCGGCGGGGTCGTCGCCCGCGCCGTTGATGCGAAGACCGGTCGAGAGCCGCATCATCGACTTAGCGGCATCGGTACCGGTTCGCTGCAGGTTCCGCAGCGAGTTCATCGCCTGGATGTTGGTATTGATTCGAAACGACATGATTCTCCTCCGTGAAGGTCCACCTGTCGGTGGCCGTTCGACGGACCCGCCGAAGGCGAGCGTGGGGTCGTCCTGACCCGCTCCGTCTGAAGGATTCATGCCGTGTCTCGAAGGGAAATCCAAGCGGGTTCCATGCCCCGCCGCCGAATTCAGGATTTAATGCGAGCGGTAGGATTGCGAGCCGGGCAATTTGCCGGATGGCATCTTTGCGAGGGCAACGATCGGGCCATCGAGCCGGTCAAAAAAAAGGGTGGTAATCACCACCCCTACAGGAAATCCAATCAAGGGAATCTCCTTTTCGATCGCAATACGCAACCAGTTTGACCTCATAAGCTTGGCGAATGTTCGTTCGAACCCGGCCCCCTACGACGAATTCATATTGATTGCGGGGACTAAACCCGTATATCTACCAGAGCCAAAGCCGCTTCGAGCTTGTAGGTCGCTTGGGAGTTGGTGAGAACCTGGTCGCAGAGCGCCGCCGCGGGTGACTCGTGGACCTCCCGCTCCTTGTGCCCGGCGTGACCGATCACGTGGATACCTCGCTCTCGCAGAGCCGTCACGACGACGTCCAGATTTGGGGCCGCCGCCGACAGGTTTACGATCGCGGCGTCCGCTTGCGGAATCTCTGCGGCGAGGGGCGAAGCGACGAGCGCCCGATGGCCCAATCCTTCGATCGTCCGCTTGAGCCTAGCCGACCAAAGGAGGTTATCCTCCAAGATCAGGACCGTCATCAGGCGAGCCCCTTCGACCGGAAGAACTCCACCGAAGTCCTGACACATTCGATCGGGTCGCCAGGTGGGTTGTCCATCTCGATGATTCCGTAGCGGGTGCCGGCCTTCTCGCAGGCAGCGAGGATAGCGTCCCAGTCCAATACTCCGCGGCCGCCTTCGACGTCGGCCCGATCGGGCCCTGCCGACATGTCCTTGAGGTGGACGTACGGAACCCGGCCCGAGTACATCGCAATGTACTCGGCCGGATCGAGCCCCGCATACTGGACCCAGTAGGTATCGATCTCTGCCTCTACCAACGCAGGATCGGCGGTCTCGAAGAAGACGTCGAGCCCGATCCGTCCATCGGCCGAGCGCTCGAATTCGAAGTCGTGATTGTGGTAGGCGAAGCGAAGGCCGGCGTCTCGCAGCTTCCGCGCAATCGGCTCGATCCTTTGGGCAAACGAGTCCCATCCATTGGCGTACTCTTCCTTGCCCACCCAAGGCAGGATAAGGGTCTCGTACCCCAGCACGCTTGCTTCCTCGATGAGCGGGGAGACGTTGCCGGTCTCGAAGTCGATCCCGACGTGCGCAGCGGGCGCCGAAAGCCCGAGATCGTCGAGCCAACCCTTGACTTTGGTCGGCTCATGGCCGTGGAGTCCAGCTGTTTCGACGACGCGCAGGCCCATCGCGGACACTTCTCGAAGGGTCGCAAAAAAGTCGACGGCACAGGGCTCGCGGAGCGTGTAAAGTTGGACGCCCAATCGCATCGGCATCGCCGGATTGTAGACCGGGAGTAGAATCGCTGGCATGCGCGTGGTGGTGCTCGGCGCCGGCAGTTGGGGAACGGCTCTGGCCATCCTCCTAGCACGAAACGGCGCAGAAGTCCACTTAGCAGGACGCGATCTCGACGAGATCGACACCATGCGTCTCCGGCGCGAGAATGCGCGCTACCTGCCCGGCTTCGCACTGCCTCAGGAGGTGACTGTCGTCCCCTTGGCGGAAGTCCCCTCCGATGCCGGCCTCTCCGTGATCGCAGTGCCCGCAAAAGCAGTTCGGGAGGTTTGCGAGTTTGTTTCGGCCGACGCGCCGATCCTGGTTTCGAGCAAGGGTCTCGAGGCAGGTTCCGGTGCGATTCTCACCGAAGTGGTTGCCGAAGCCGCTCCCCACGCCGAAATCGGGGTGATCAGCGGTCCCAACCTCGCCGTGGAACTCGTCCGCGGCATCCCGACGGTCGCGGTCGTCGCGTTTCCCACCGAGGCGACTGCCGAGCGCGTGCGCGATGCGTTCATGAGCCGTACCTATCGCGTCTATATCGGCTCGGACATCGTCGGAGTCGAACTCGCAGGAGCCCTCAAGAACGTCCTCGCGATCGCCGCCGGCATGATCGATGGGCTCGGCTATGGCGACAACACCAAAGGAGCCATGCTCGCGCGCGGCCTCCACGAAATGGCTTGCCTCGGCACTCGCATGGGGGCCCGGCTCGAGACCTTCTTCGGCATCGCGGGGGTTGGCGACCTCTTTGCCACCGCCAACAGCCGCTTGAGTCGGAACTATCGGGTCGGCCTCGGGCTCGGCGAGGGCCGGTCCCTCGCCGACGTGCTGGAAGCGATCGGCCAAGTCGCCGAGGGAGTTCCCACCAGTGAGGCGGCCGTGCTCTTGGCACGTCGCCACGGAGTCGAGACCCCGATCTTCGAAGCTGTCCACGGAGTCCTGCGTGACCGGTTGCGGCCTCTCGAGGCGGTGGATCGTCTCATGGAGCGGATGCCCAAGCACGAAAACTTCGCGACGGAGTGCCCGAGATGAGCCTGAGAAAGCTCTACGGAACGGCGGGTATCGACGAGGCAGGGCGAGGGCCCTTGGCCGGTCCTGTCGTCGCTGCCGCGGTAGTCCTGCCCCGTGGCTTCCCAGTGCATGGAATAGACGACTCTAAGCGCCTGGCCCCTTCCGAGCGAGAAGAATTGGCCGAGCGGATCCGAGACGGCGCCACTTGGTCCGTTGCGGTGGTCGATGTCGAGGAAATCGACCGCCTCAACATCCTCTGGGCGAGCATGAGGGCGATGGAGATCGCCTTCTCCGGCCTCGTGATCGAAGCTGGCCGCGTCGTCATCGACGGCGACCGGATTCCGCCCGGCCTGGCACACCTGGATGGCTGCCGCGCGATTGTCGACGGCGATGCTAAGATCGCCTGCATCGCCGCGGCTTCGATCCTGGCCAAGACGGCCCGCGACGCTCTCATGCGGGGTCTTGCCGAAGAGCATCCAGGGTACGGATTCGAGCGCCACTTCGGCTACGCGACCCCTGAGCATCTGCGGGCGCTGCGGGAACTCGGTCCCTGCCCGATCCACCGCAGGACCTTCTCACCGGTCAAGGAGATGGTTCTTCAACCGTGTCTAATCTTCGACGCGTAGGCCGGGAGGCGGAAGACCGGGCCGCTGGGCATCTGCTTGATCTCGGCTACACGATCGTGACGCGGCGGTTCAAGGGCGCCGGAGGCGAGATCGACCTCGTCGCGCTCGACGGCGACACGCTCGTGATCGTGGAAGTCAAGTCGACACGAACAGCGTTTCGCCGAGCCGAGGCCGGCCTCGACGATCGAAAGGCACGACGCTTGGCGGCCGTCGCCGACGAGTACCTCCACAAGTTTGCGTTGCACGACCGCCACCTCCGCTACGACCTCATCGCTATCGATCGAGACGGACTGCGTCACCACATCGACGCGTTTCGACCCGAAGCCCGATAGAATAGAGGCAATGGTGACCCCCGAGCAGCGGCACGAATTCGAAACCGACGGCTTTGCGATCGTTCCGCTCTTCTCGAACGAAGAGTGCGACCGATTGACAGAACACTACATGAGGCTCCGCGAGAAGGAGTGGCCGGGTGACTTCGCAGGCGTCGATCCGACCAGCGAGGACCCCCTAAGACGCTATCCGCGCATGATCCACATGCATCGTTGGGACGAAGTCAGCCTGCGATGGGCCACCGACCCCCGCATCAACGTCGTGATGATCGACCTCCTCGGCCAGGAACCGTTCATGGTTCAAACGATGCTGTACTTCAAGCCGCCCGGCGCGCGCGGACAAGCCCTTCACCAGGACCAGTCCTACCTTCGCGCCCAACCTGGGACCTGCATGGCGGCGTGGCTCGCCCTCGACGATGCCGACGAAGAAAACGGCTGCATGCAAATGGTGCGCGGAACCAAGGACCTCGAAATTCTCTGCCCAGAGAAGGCCGACGTCTCTTGGAGCTTCACCGACGTGCAAGCCCCGGTTCCCGAAGGAATGAAACCAGAACCGGCACTCATGAAGCGCGGCGAAGTCCTCTTTTTCAACGGGCAGGTCATTCATGGCAGCTTTCCGAACCAGAGCCCGACACGCTTCCGCCGAGCCTTGATCGGTCACTACGTAACGGGCGATGCGCAGCAGGTCTACCACTGGTACCACCCCGTATACCGGATGGACGGAACGATCGTGAAGTTCGGCCAGTCGCCGGAAGGCGGCCCCTGTGGAGTCTGGGTCGATCGAGACGGCCGGCAGGTGGTCGAGATGATCGAGCCGAACGATCGAGTGGAAGTCCCCGCCGAGTGACACTCGACGAAGAAATTGTCGCCTGCCGAAAGTGCCCGCGCCTCGTAGAATGGCGCGAGCGAGTCGCCCTTGACAAGCGGCGGGCTTTCATGGACGAGGAGTATTGGGGCAAACCCGTGCCGAACTTCGGCGACCCCGAGGCGAAGCGGCTGATCGTCGGCCTCGCGCCGGCCGCCCATGGCGCGAATCGAACGGGGCGGATCTTCACCGGTGATAGGAGCGGAGATTGGCTTTACAGGGCCCTGTTCCGGGCAGGTCTGGCCAACCAAGCGGAGTCGGTCCATGCCGGCGACGGCCTGGTCCTCAAAGGCGTGCTCATCACCGCCGTCGTTCACTGCGCGCCACCAGATAACAAGCCCAAGCCCGACGAAATATCGGCCTGCTGCGCCTACCTGACACGGCTGCTGGAAGATCGGTCCTTCAAGGTGATTCTCTGCCTCGGCGGACTTGCCTGGCGACAGGTTCACCGTTTGCTCAACCGATCGATGCCGCGATTCGGGCATGGTGCCGAGGCTCCTGGGGAACCACGAGTCCTCGCCAGTTACCATCCGAGCCAGCAAAACACTTTCACCGGAAGGTTAACCGAGCAAATGCTGGATGAAGTAGTCTCCCGTTTCGCCAGACACTAGCTCGAATGGAACCCGCGGCTCTGCCCAGCCGTTCAGACTCTCGGTGGACGACGAATCCGGTGCCACATCGATCTCGCGACGGCGGCTGCTCAAGCAGGCGCTCTTCGGCTTGACCGGCCTGGCGCTAATCGACGCTTTGGTGCTCGAGCCGGAGGCTCTGGAGTTCGTCGAGATCGAGATTCCAGTACCACGCCTCGACCCGGTGTTCGACGGCTATCGGATTGCGCACCTCTCGGATATCCACTTCTTGCGTGGGGTGACGCCGGACTTCCTGAGTCGCGCGATCGACATGGCCAATGCGTTTCGACCGGACTTGTTCGTTTTCACGGGAGATTTTTGCGATCACAGAGCCACGTCGAAGGTTCCCAGCCTCAGGGGACTCTTCGATCGGTGTCTGGCCAGGGATGGGATCTTCGGCGTTCTGGGTAATCACGACCATTGGCTGGACGCCCAGGGAGTAAGAAGGGAGCTCGACCGAAACACTCCCGTGCGGATCATCGAGAACGAGTCAGTTCTCATCGAACGGGCGTCCGGCGCGATCTGCCTTGCGGGAATCGGCGACTTGTGGGAGGGTCCCATGGATCCGCAGCGAGCGTTCTGGGGTCGTGATCCGGCAATACCTCGGATCATGCTTGAGCACAACCCGGACTTCGCGGAGGAAATGCACGCGAATCACCCGGGCGACTGGTGCGATCTTCAACTCTCCGGGCATACCCACGGAGGGCAAGTCAAGATTCCATTCGGCCCAGCACCCTCGGTCCCGAGTCGATATGGTCAGAAGTTCCGCTGTGGCCTCGTCCGCGGAAAGAGCCATTGGGTGTATGTGAATCGAGGGCTCACGAGTCTGAACCGACCCCGATTCCTCTGCCGGCCCGAAGTGACCGGCATCATCCTCAGACCGACTGCGCCTGAGTCTGGAACGACCAAAGCCGCCGCAAGTCAGTCATCAGTTCCGTGAACTGGTCGGGGGTGAGGGCTTGCGAGCCGTCGCTGAGGGCGGTCTTGGGGTCCGGGTGCATCTCGATCATCACGCCGTCGGCGCCAGCGACCATCGCAGCGAGCGACATCGGGCCGACGTAACGCGCGACCCCGGTCCCGTGCGAGGGGTCGACGATAATCGGCAGGTGGCTGAACTCCTTGAGCACGGGGACGGCGGAGAGATCGAGGGTGTTGCGGGTGTAGGACTTGTCGATCGGGAGCACGCCTCGTTCGCAGAGGATCACGTTGGGGTTGCCCTGGCTCAGCAGATACTCGGCCGCCAACAGGAACTCGTCGATGCTGGCCGAAGGCCCCCGCTTGAGGAATACCGGCTTGCCGCTACGCCCGGCCTCGATGAGAAGGGGAAAATTCTGCATCGATCTTGCGCCGATCTGAAGGATGTCGACATATTCGGCGACCATCGGGACCATATCGCCGCTCATGACTTCGCTGATGGTCACGAGCCCGGTCTCTTGACCAACCTTGCGGATTATCTCAAGACCCTCTTGGGCGAGGCCCTGGAATGCGTACGGCGACGTCCGTGGCTTGAACGCCCCTCCTCGAAGGACCGTCGCACCGGCTTCCTTGACGATCCTCGCCGACGTCGAGAACTGCTCGTAGGATTCGACCGAGCAAGGGCCTCCCATGACGGTGAAACTCCCGGGACCGATACCGACGCCGCGCACCTCGACCACCGATCGCGAGGAATGGAACTCGAGCGAAGCGAGCTTGTAAGGTCGGCTCGTGTGAGTGACCTTGCTCACGCCTTCCATCGCGCTCAGCGCGGCGTCGAGATTCACCCGCTCGTCTTGACTGAGGGAGGCCGGGATGCCGATCGCAACTCGATCCTCGCCCGGCAGCACCAAAGGCTCGTGCCCGGCCTCGCGGATGACGTCGCAGACGGCCTGGATTTGGGCCTCTTCGGCGCCGAACCTCATCAAAATGATCATGCAAAGCAGGATACCGGTACGGCGATGGCGAACCTAAGCAGAGGACGCCGAATTGGGAACGGATTCCCTCACGCGAACGTCTTCGTTCATAGGAATTCTGACCCTCGGCACTTCAGTTTTGGGTGCCGCCGGCCAAGAGGTAAAGTGGAACTATGAAGGCGAAGTGGTTTTGGGTCTTGCTCGTGATGGTGGCATTCCCTGTCGGCGCGTGGCTTGCCTCGACGACTTTGGAGAAGCGCTACACCGCTTCGATGAGACTGCTCGTAGACACGAACATCCGAACTTCGGACTTCCCGACGATCTTCTCGTCAGTCGATGACACGATGAACTACGGCCGTGGTAGGTCGGCGCAGTCGCAACTCGACATTCTTACGGGAAGCAACGTCCTCATCGACGCCATTCAGCGGACTGCTCGCCAGCACCCGAAGGCCTTCTCCTCGACGCAGAACCTCGGCCAGCAGTACTCCGATCTCGTCAAGCGTATTTCGTTCGACACGTCGCAGTTCTCGGACGTTATCACCCTTCGCGTGACGATGAGCGATCCTAACATCGCGGCCGATACCGCCAACAACATCGGATTCGCCTACATCGACTTCAACAAGAAGATGGCGGAAGAGAGCGGCACCGCCGCCGAGAACCAATTGATGGCTCTGATCGACCCCATCAAGAAGAACCTCACTGAGCTCGACGCCAAGATTTCGAAGCTGCGGAGCGACGCCGGGGTAGCCGATGCGACGGCCCAGGTCTCTGGAGATGTGAACCTCGCCTCTAACCTGGAGCAAGGATTGGCGAGCACCGAAGCGGCGTTGGCCGGAGCAAAGGCCGAGCTCCAGTCCGCTGAGTCGGCGCTGTCGAAGATGGACAAGCGGATCACGGCCTCCCAGTCGCAGGTGGCGAACCCGATCGTACAGCAGATCGACTCCCAGTTGTCTAACGCGAGGTCTGACCTCAAGGCGCTCTTGGACCGATACCTCGACGATGCCCCGATCGTTAGGGAGGCCAAAGCAAGAATCGCTCAACTCGAGGCCGAGCGGGCGAAAGAGGTTGCCCAAATCGACGCTGGACACACGTCGACTCCAAATCCGAATCGAACGCAGCAAGAATTGATCGTGGCAGGCCTCCGTGCTCGAGCCAATGCACTCGAGGATCAGGTTGCGAAGCTACGTGAAGAGGTCGCAAACAAGAGACAGCGGATCGAGAAGTACCCGGAACTGGACCGGCAGATCCGCGAACTCGAGCGTGACCGCCTCCAGAAGGAGGCTACCTTCCAGCAACTTCAGCAGCGGCTCGACATGATCCAGTCCACAGGTCGAGGTCGGCAGGCCTTCGCCCGAATCGTTTCGACCGCCATCCCGCCGACCAACGCGCCTTCGTTCCCCGACACGCGCCTTTTCATCTTTTTCGGGATCGGCCTCGGCGTCGTAGTCTCGGCGTTCATCCTGATGCCGAAGGGCGAAGTCGACGTCTACGGAGCCGAACGTCCGAAGGCTCGCCCGGTAGGTTCGCGCCGTGGCCAGGCCGTAGCTGGGCGCAACCTGCCCGCCAAGCCACGAAACGGCGGCGGCGAAAACGGCGATCAGGCGACCCGTCCGGAGGCACCGCCTCCCCCCAACGCGTAACGATCGACAAGCTATGAGCGCAGCCCCCGCGGCCGATCGAACCGGATTCCTGAGCAAGATCGCTTTCCCGACCCGGGAGGCGATCTACCGCTATCTCATCATTTTCACGATTCCGTTCATGATCGTGATCACGCTCTTCCCGTCGCATCTGACATCCCGTATCCCATGGGCGCCGCCGCCTGCGTTCTTGCTGAGTATCGGAGTGGTCTATGTCGCCTACCTCTTCGCTGGACCACGAGTTCTGGGCAGGACCGCGCTCGACTGGGTCTTTCTGCTCTGGTTCCTGTTGTCGCTCACGAGCTACTTCAGCATGGCCTACGACCTGAACCGGATCATCCGCGAGAACGACTTTATCAACTTCAGCCTTTTCCTGTTCCCTGCCTGGGCGGTGTATCGCGCACTGTATGCGATGACGATCATGCATCCCAAAGTCGCGATCAACACCCTACTCGTCTCGTTGGGCGCCATTCTGCTGGGGACGGCAGTCCTCGGCATCCTTCAGAGCCAAGGCCCTCTACGCGTCTGGGCGACCGAGTTCGCCTACAACTACGGAATGGGCTCCACGAACATCCTGGAGGGTGCGTCCGACATCGTCGATCGCCCGACCGCCGTCTTCGGTGGCCCCAATATCTTCGGCTTCGTCAATACGATTGGAGCGGCAGTTTGCTGTGGCACCGCCCTCGCAATGGGGAAGCGGCTCAAGGAATGGCAAGCCCTCGTTTCCCTCGCCGCGCTAGCCGTGTTTGCCTACGCGAACGTGAACTCGCAGACCCGCAGTGCCGTCTTCCTCATCTCACTCCTGGGCCTCGCCGTCATGACGCTGATCGTGAGGACTGGCAAGGTCCGCGTAATGGTCATCGCCGGTTTGGCCTTCGTTCTCGTCGTACTGGGAATGGTCGCCACCGCCCGCACTGGCAACTACGGCTACCTCACGAGCATCTTCGAGACCGGACTGGCCAACGACGAGTCGTACCGTATCCGGGCGGCCTCGGCGGAGAGGGTCGCTATCCTCGCGCCGGACATCGCCAAGATCGGTGCTGGGCAAGACCAATGGGCACAGTCCCTCAACACGAACTACGACTACTTCGCGCAAGGCAACAACGCTGCTGACAACGCCTTCGTGTTCGCCTTCTTCGTACTCGGGGTGCCTGGCGTGATCCACATGATTCTGCTACACGCGGTCGCTCTCTGGATGGTTTTGCGCCTGAAAGTAGACGAGCAAGGCTTTCTCGCCAGGCTAAAGTACTGCGCGGTCCTCATCATTTCGCTGTTCGTCATCGTCACGCCAGTCGCGATACGCCACGCCAAGCTAGAGACGTTCATCTTCTTCGTCATGATCTTGGGGCCGGTTGGCGCAATCCTCAACGTACAGCGGCAAATGGAGAGGCGCAAGGCCCTCGAAGCGGCCGAAGCGGCCTGACCCGCTCTGGCGCAGTTCTTGCAAGGGCCTAAGACGATGTCCAACGAGCGAGCGGAAATCGCCGGAAGCCGAACTGAACGCGACAAGCACGCCTACGACGAGCAGGGCGTCTGGGAAGTCTCCAATAAGTGGCACATGCGGTTTCCGCACGTGTTCTTCGGGCCCAACACCCGCCGGCACGACGAGATGTTCGATCGCGTCATGCGTGAGAGCGCAAAGGGCAAGCGAGTGCTCGATATCGGGTGTGGAATGGGTGACCTATCCGAGCAGTTGGTCGAGAACGGCGCCGCTTACGTGCTCGGCATCGACATCTCGGAAAGCTTGCTCGAACACGCCCACCGGCGCGAGCGGCCCGGAGTCATGGAGTTCCGGCTGCAATCGGTGGAGGAACCGATCGCCGAGCGGTTCGACCTGATCGCCGGCTCGTCGATCCTCCACCATATCGAGTACCGCGACATCCTCCCGCGGTTCTACAAGGAGAACCTCTTGCCGGGAGGGCTCATGATGTTCCAGGAGCCGATCGGCGGCGGCGTCATGATCCGGCTGTTCACGTGGCTGGTCCCGCGGGCGCACACCCCGGACGAGCGCTCCTTCATGAAGAGCGACCTCGAGTGGCTCATGGCCAACTTCACCGACATAGAGATCGTGCCATTCAACTACTTCTCGCTCGGGTTAGCCATCGTGAGCTCGAAGGTCAGCAAGAACCCGCACAACTGGCTGATGCGCCTTGCCGATCGGTGGGACGTCGCGCTCGCCAAGCGGGCGAAGTTCCTCTGGCCGTACTTTCGGCGGTGCCTCATCTTCATCCGAAAGCCCGACAGGTAAGGCCATTTGGAGTGCGCGGGCTCGACCGCGCTTTGTGTGGAAGTGCTCGGGCTCTAACCGAGTCTTTCGGTCGTAAGCAAGCGGATCGTCGCCGTATTCACTCATCGGGGACTGGAGTATCCTCGGCGGGATGCCACGCCTACTCGCCGAGTCGGTCATTCGCGACGTTCCGGACTTTCCCAAGCCGGGCATCCTCTTCAAAGACATCGCTCCCGTGCTCCAGCATCCGGCAGCCATGGCTGAAGTGGTCGACCTATTGGCGGGTGACGCCCGGGCCAAGGGGGCCGAGGTCATCGTGGGAATCGAAAGCCGTGGCTTCATCTTCGGCGCTCCCGTGGCCCTCGCCCTCGGCCTTTCCTTCGCGATGGCCCGCAAACTGGGCAAGCTGCCCCACCATCGAGTCTCCGAGGAGTATGCGCTCGAGTACGGGACGAACACCGTCGAGATGCATACGGACGCCATCGACCCCGGCCAACGGGCCTACATCGTGGACGACCTGCTCGCGACAGGCGGCACCGCCGCCGCCGCCGCGCGGCTCGTAGAGCGGCTCAACGGCAACGTCTGCGGAATGGGCTTCCTCGTCGAGCTCACTTTTCTCTCCGGCCGCCAAAACCTTCTCGGCTACCCGATTCGGTCGCTGATCGAGTATTAGAAGCGACCACGCAACATCCACGATAGATCGCGGCGAAGTAAGTAACCCAGTAATAATACGGGTATCCTGCCCCCCCCGTGATATGATACTGATATGGCAATTCGAAAGGAACGGCTTGCCCTTGTAGCGAGAGCATTGGCGATTCTCGCGCTGGCATGCTGGTCCTTCGGCCAAGTATCCGCGTACCGGTATTCCTTCTATCGGGACGTCGAATACTTCGCGAGGAGGAAAGCCGAATGGAACGGGTCTCGATCCAACGAATGCGGTTGTTCGATCAAGAGCGGGGATTTACATTCGTCGAAGTGATCGTGGTGATCGCCATCCTCGCGGTCCTGGCTGCCCTCGCCCTACCAGTCTATTCATCGGCGAAAGAGAGTGCGCGTGAACGCACCTGCACGGCGAGACTCCAGCAACTCCATCAAGCCCTGGAACTCTACGAATCGGACAATCCGGGTGGTGAGGCCCTACACCGAAACGTTGGACTCCCCGCGATGGCGATCCGACGGCCTGCAGTCCTGGAACCCTACCTCGGCTCGCTGGATATGCTCCATTGCCCCGAGACTCCTCCGTGCGCGCGCGATCGATTGGCCTCGTCCTATATCTGGACCTCACCGCCGACTCCGGGTCTGCCGGGATACGAAAGCTATGCCTATCAGTTCGATCGATGGTTCGACGAGCCCGATAAGGGCTTTCCCGTCATTCATTGTCTCGTCCACGACGAATTGCACTACTTCCCCCGCGAACGACATCTTGCAGAGGAACTGAATCCCCCCTTCGTGATTCGGCTCCTGCCGTCCGGCGCCGTCAAGGCGGGCAGGTTTTCGATTCATCGCGGCCACGACATCGCGCGAGAGTGCGCGAAACGCTAGGAGAAGTCAGGCACATGTTTCGGCACCCCTGGCTCAAGCCAGCATCCTTGGCCGTCTTAGCGGTGGCAGTCGTCGCGCTATTGTGGCTGGCTTTGATTCCAAGCGGCCCCACAGGGGCCGAACATAAACTCGTGCGGTTACTTGCTGAAAAACGCTGGGGCCATGTTTACGATATGGCGCCTCCGGAGGAATTCGAAGGTGCCACAGTCTCGCGCGAACAGTTCGTCGGGTGCCGGGCGAGGTGAGCACTACGTCCTCCTGAGTTTTGGACATGCACCAACTCGAGATGGCCGGCCGAGCCAACTGCTCGTGCGGGCACTGCAAGGACGTGAGGGCTGGACCATTCCTTGCCAGGAGCTGCCGATCGTGGTTGCGAAATGGCACCGCGGCAGCCCGAATGCGCATTGGCACCGGCTCTTCCGAGCGATGCGTGCGGCCGATCTGAAGGAATACCCCGTCAATATGTCCGGACTGAGACTCCATGCGGATCGCCTTGCGGAATTCCTGGAAGGCCGGGCCGACTATGCTTCGGTTTACTCCAAGTAGAGGACCAGGATTTGCCTCGGCTCACAATGGCACGTGAGAAGGTAATCTTGCGCCCGATGAGGGTGGTGGCTTAGGGATGGGCTACGGTGCGATCTGGCTGGTCATCGGGCTGCCCTTGCTGGGCTTCCTCGTTCAAGCCCTTCTGGGCAAGTTCGTGATCGACCGGCTCGGCGCGAAGCGCGGGAAGTGGACGATGGGCCTCCTGGCCGTCGCTCCTATCGCGATCGCGTTCGCGATCGGCGCGATGCTCACCGCGAACCTGGCTTCGCTGCCGGCGGACCAGCGGCACTTCGTCCTCACGCTGTACATTTGGATCACCCTCCAGAGCCTGAGCATTCCCTTCGAGGTCGTCATCGACCCGCTCAGCCTCACGATGGTGCTCATCATCACCGGGATCGGGGCGCTCATCCACCTCTACGCCACCGGGTACATGGCCGAGGACAAGGACTATCCTCGGTTCTTCTGCTATCTGAACCTGTTCATCGCCTGCATGCTCGTGCTGGTGCTGGGCAACAACCTCGCTCTTCTGTTCATCGGATGGGAAGGGGTCGGGCTGTGCAGCTACCTGCTGATCGGCTTTTGGTACAAGGACCTCGCCAACGCTAAAGCCGCAAACAAGGCTTTTATCGTCAACCGAATCGGAGACTGGGGTCTCACCCTGGGCATGTTCATGCTGGTATGCGTGCTCGCCGGTGCATCGGGAAGCCTGACCAACGGCGGCGACAATCGCTGGCTCAGCTACGACGTCATCCTGCCCAACGCGATCGCCCTCCTGAAGGATAATCCGGGCATCGCCACCGCGATCGCGCTCCTGATCTTCGTCGGCGCCTGCGGCAAGTCGGCTCAGTTTCCGCTCTATCTCTGGCTGCCCGACGCGATGGCCGGCCCGACGCCGGTTTCCGCCCTTATCCATGCGGCCACGATGGTCACCGCCGGTGTGTTCCTGCTGAACCGGCTCCACGTGCTGTTCGAGCTTTCGCCGGTGGCGAGTGCCATCGTCGCCTGTGTCGGGGCCTTTACCGCCCTCTTTGCGGCCCTCGTCGCCTTCGGGCAAACCGACATCAAGAAGGTGCTCGCCTATTCGACGGTCAGCCAACTGGGCTTCATGTTCATCGCCTGCGGCGCTGGCGGCTACTGGGCAGGGATGTTCCACGTCACTACACATGCATTCTTCAAGGCGCTGCTCTTCCTCGGCTCGGGCGCGGTCATCTACGCGATGGCCCACAACCAGGATTTGCGCAACTACGGGAACCTCAAGAAATACCTCCCGATCACCTGCTGGACGATGTTCATCGGCTTCTTAGCGATCGCCGGCATACCGGGACTCTCGGGCTTCTTCTCGAAGGAGGCGATCCTCGGGCACGCGTTGGCCGGGACGTTCGCCGAATGGGACGGCATCCGGCTCGGCTACGTCGCTGGCTGGGTGGGTCTCTTCGTCGCCGCCCTAACCGCCATGTATATGACGCGCATGACCTGGCTGACTTTCTTCGGGGGCAAGGAGCAGTGGCGATCCATCCCGGCCGCCGCCCACGATCACCACGACGACCATTCTCATCATGCGCAGCACGCCGAACACGAAGGGCATGGCCCCGACGTCCACGGGTTTTTCTACACCGAAGAAGAGATCACCCGGAACCGTGACATGGAGGACCATGGGCACCACCACGAGCTCGACGCCTCGCATACACCGAAGGAAGTCCCGCCCAGCATGTGGATTCCGCTCGTCGCCCTCGCGGTGCTCTCCCTCGGAGGCGGGTTCCTGCTCTATAACGGCGGCCTCTTCGAGAAGTGGCTCTACCCGACCGGCCTGGCTCTGCTGCCGCCGGGGCAGGTCCAGGCGCATCCGCACGACATCCCCCTCGTCGGGCTGTCCATCGGTGCGGCGCTTCTCGGCCTTCTGGCCGGCTACGCCGTATACCGCAAAGGACTACCTGGCAAGGAGGGCTGGGATATGGCGAAGTGGAACCCATTCCGGCGCGAGGCGCTCGTCCAGTTCGGTTACGACCACGCGATGGTCGAGGCAGCCGACGAGGGCGGCGGCGCGCTGGCCCGGGGGCTTTGGAGGTTCGATTCTGGCGTCATCGACGGCATCGTCAACGCGGTGGGTGGCCTGACAAAGGGCCTAGGGGATCTGTTCCGCATGCTGCAGACAGGCTACGTTCGGGCATACGCTCTATTGATGCTCCTGGGCGGGATCGGGCTTCTTGGCTGGTTCCTCTACGCGATGAACCGCGTCGGCGCCGGCGGCCACGGCTAGCGGCCCGTGCTCGGCCTGCTTCTCACGCTTCTCTTCTGCGCAGCCATCGCGCTCGTGGGGCAGCGGGCTTTCGCGCGTTTCTTTCCGACCGATGCCGACCCTGCCGAGCGATTCGGCCTGGGCGGTCTGCTAGGCCTGGGGGCGATCGGCTGGCTCACTTTCTTCGTCATTCTCCTGCCGGGTGCGATCCGGCTTTGGCAGATGGCGCTTGCCGTCGTGCTCGCAGCCGGATCATGGGCAGCTTGGCGAGGGTCTTCATCGAGCACGAACGCCAACCCGACGGTAGCCACCGCGAACAGGCTCGTACCGCTCGCCCTCGCGGCGATGCTCTTGGTGCCGCTCGTGAACGCTCTGGCGCCCAGCGACACTATGGACTGGGACTCGCTGGCCTATCACTTCGCGGTGCCGAAGCTGTGGGTCGAGGCGGGCCGGATGGAATACATCCCTTTCATCCACCACAGCAACTTCCCGTTCGTGGTGGAAAATCTCTTTGCTTGGGGTCTCCAGTGGGGAGGCGAGCAGGGGGCGAAGGGGTTTACCCTGGCGTACTTCGTTTTCGGGCTCTTCACGGTCTACGGGCTCTCGCGTCGCTTGTTCGGGCCGTCCGCGGCGGGTTGGGCCGCCGTCGCGCTGGCCGGGGTGCCGGTCGTCTTGTGGGAGACCGGCTCGGGCTACATCGACGTCGCCCAAGGTCTGTTCGCCGGGCTCGGCATGGTCTATCTGGCGCAGTCTGCACTCGGTCGCTCTCCCTGGTTACTCGGCGGCCTGCTCCTTGGACTTGCGGCGGCCAGTAAGTACACGGGGCTCCAGAGCATGATCGCCGCCGGCCTCGTCGCGGCGGTCGTCCTGGTGGTTCAGAAGCAAGGCGCCGGCTGGCGCGGCTGGAGCGTGGCGGCCATCGTCGCGATTGCCGTCGCCTCGCCATGGTATGTCCGCAACGTGGTCGGGACCGGCAACCCGGTGTACCCCTTCTTTTACGAGCGGTTCGGCGGCGTAGACTGGGATACCTGGCGGGCCGAGATCTACCGAAACGAGCAGCAGACCTTCGGCGTGGGCCGAACAGAGCGCGGCCGCGACCCGACGCAGTTCGCGGCCGCGGTGCTGGGACTGGCTTACCAACCGGGGCGATTCATCAACCCGGGTCAAACCGAAGGGCGTGGTTTTCCGATGGGGGCCATCGGGGCGGGGATCGTTTTCGTCGGTTTGCTCGGCCTCGCCCGCATCTTCCGAATCGCACCCGATGCTGCCGAGGGTCCGATCCTTGCGATGATCGGTCTTTCGGTCGTCATGTGGTTTTTCCTCAGCCAGCAGAGTCGGTACGTGACCTCCTTGGTAGTACCGCTCTCGGTTCTCGCCGCCGGCTGGCTCGCCCGGGCCGGACCCACGATGAAGTGGTTCGCGGCTAGCGCTCTCGCCTTGCAGGCCGGCTACACGTTCCTTCTCTTGGGCCATGTTCAGACCCAGGCCCAATTGGAAGTGGTCCTCGGTCGCACCTCGCACGACGAGTACCTGAGTGCACGAGTCGGCTTCTACAAGCCGAGCCTTGTGCTAAACGAAAAGGTCCGGGGCGGAAAGGTCGCCCTCTACGACGAGGTGTTCGGCTACCTGCTCGATGTGCCTTACGTCTGGGCGAACCCAGGTCACTCGACGCGCATCCCCTACGATCGTCTCGACGGCGGCGAGGCCTTCGCCGATGAGATGGCCAAGCAGGGCTTCACCCACGTGTACGTCAATCTGCAGCATACGGACCGGAGCCAGGCGCGCCGGTTCTTAGAGGCTGCCGGCGCGGTCGGACCTCCGATTCCGTATTCCGAGGAAGAAAGGAATGCATTGGCCGGCGATTTGCAGGCAAAATGGCGGGTGTTGGTCGCCGAGGCCGCCGCTTCGGGCAGACTGACGCTGGTGCAGGGGTTCTCAGACTCGGCCCTCTGGGAACTTCGCCCCAAGTGAGCGCCCTTTGGGACGCCGGTTTCGTCCATTAGGCTGACATCGGAGGAAGAAGAAGATATGCAAGTTGGTGGACCCTCGGGCATCGTCCCGACTCAAGAAGAGAAAACTCAAGGCATGCTAGTATGGGCGCTCGGCATCCTGACGTGGATCGTACCGCTCGTTTTCCTACTGATTTCGAAGGACAAGCCGTTCGTTTACAAGAACGCCGCTCAGTGCCTCGTGATGCAGGGCGCCATTTTCGTCTTGATGATGATCTTGATCGTGACGGTGGTCGGGATTCTCCTGGCTCCCCTCATCTTTGTGGTCGCCCTCGTATTCGGAATCATGGGTGCAATGGCCGCCAATCGAGGCGAGGTTTATGAACCCCCGGTTACCGGCGCCCTTGCCAAGAACTGGTTCAAGGTGTAAAGCCGGCCATCGGCGGACATCTCGACTCTGTCCCCTCTGCCGTTTTTGGTGTCGGCGGAGGGGATTTGCCTGATGTCGACCCTGCTCGTTAGCGTTCGGGGCTCGTCGTGGCGTGAGTGGCTCAAGAAGCACCGTCGGAGCCGCGACCTTCTGATTCTCGACCCGGCCGACCCGGAGCACGGTACGCCCGGCAGGCTTGTGCTCCAGCGCGGCGACAAGGCGCTTCTGTGGCGCTTCGCGGGGACGCTAGAGCCCACACGGAACCCGCTGGCTTTTCTATCGGCTGCCGCCAACCTCGCCCCTCTTGCTTCGGAGGACGCGATCGTCCTTTTCTTCGAGGTTCGGTTTACGCCGGTCCTTCGACAACTCGCCTTGGCGGTCGCCCAGCTCCTCAGGTCCGACGAGATTCTGATCCCCGACGGGTGCGGATTCGAGGGCTTTGGCTGGCCCGTCGGTCCTCAGCGAGTCGGCTTGGAACCGGCCTTCCCCGAAGTCGTCGCGGCAGCCCAGCGCCGCTCGCGCTGGATCGAAATGCTCGAACGCTGCGAGGCTCATGAGGTTCCACTGGATCGGGTAAGCATCGAGGGCCTTCGTCTGGGTGGAGGTTTGCCGATACCGATCGGTTCCCTCCATTTGGCTGGCGTGCAGAACGCGCTCCATGCCGAGGTATTCGGTTCGACGCTGTTCCTGGTTGCTCGGGACGGGCTCGACCAGGATCACATCGGGCGCGCCCTCGACCTGACCCACGCGAGCGCTGCGATGGTCGTCGAACCAAGCAGCTACTCCGGACTGCTCTGCAGTTTCGCAGACCAACTCGGCGACGACTTCGGGATGGGCATGGTCGAAGAAATCGATTTCGAGCGACGCCTCGTCCGTGCCAAGTGTACGGCGGTAGCCCCCGCGCCCGTGCGGATTCTCAAGATCGGCTCCCTGCGGATCGACGCCGGGGGAAAGGAACTCGGCGAGACCAAACCCTGGTCGGCCTGACGTGTCACACTTTGGGCCGCCTCGCCGAGCGCGAGAGACCCCCAAGGAAGCAAGCACTCGAGGATGTTTCAGCAAAGCACCGGCATGTTCGTCGCGGAGACCCACACCGAAGCGGTCACCTGGTTCTTCACGATCGAGAAGTTCATCGTCGAAGGGAAGACCCAGTACCAGGAGTATCAGATCGCCGAGGTACCGCGTTTCGGCAAGACCCTCTTCCTCGATTACAACATACAGACCTCGCTTCTCGACGAGCACGTCTTCCACGAGTGCATGAGCCAGCCAGCGATGGTGCTCCACCCGAACCCGAAGAAGATGGCGGTCTGCGGCGGTGGTGAGGGAGCGACCCTCCGCGAAGCGCTTCGCCACAACACCGTGACCGAAGCGGTGATGATCGACATCGACGAAGAGCTCATCGACATGGCCAAGGTCCACATGCCCGAGTGGCACCAGGGCGCGTTCGACGACCCACGGACGACCCTGATCTTCGCCGATGCGCGCAAGACCTTGGAAGGCATGAAGGGGCACGGTTTCGACGTCATCCTCAGCGACCTGACCAATCCTCACGAAGCAGGGCCGGCCCTCTACCTGTTCACGAAGGAGTACTACCAGATCTGCGCCGATGCGCTCTCCGACGACGGCATCTTCGCCATGCAGGCGGGTTGCGCGAACGCCAACTATCCGGAGCTTTTTGCCTGCAACATCGCGACCCTCGAGGCAATGAAGGACGTTTTCCCCTACGTTCGCGGCTATACGGGAATGGTCACCACGTTCATGATGCCGTGGGGTTTCGTCTTGGCGAGCAAGAAGTACGACCCCCTCGCCCTCGCCGAAGAAGAGATCGCCCGCCGGTTCGCCCAGCGTGGCGTCGCGACGCGCTATTACACTCCGAGGTATCACCAGGCAGTCTTCACCTTGCCGGACTACCTCCTCGAAGCAGTCCAGGCTCATGGCCGAGTTTTGACCGACGAGCACCCCTACGTCTGGACCGCCTGATTTGGGGTAGGAAGAGGCATGAAACTCGCACTCCTCTTCCTTACCGCCCTTGTCGGCTGCGGCAACCCCGCCGGAAGCAGCGCAACACCCCACACGAAGACCGATCCATCGCTGGAGCATGCCTCGCATGGCCCCGAAACCGGGCAGGACTGGGCCAAAAAACGGCTCGCCGAATCGAACCGGCACCAGGAATGGGTGGAATTGCAGAGCGGCTCGCGCAAGGTGAAGGCTTTCGTCGTCTACCCCGAACGAAAGGACAAGGCGACGGTGGTCGTTCTGATCCACGAAATCATGGGGCTGACCGACTGGGTGATGGGTGTCGCCGACCAGCTCGCCGAGAAGGGCTACATCGCCATCGCCCCCGACTTCCTCTCCGGCATGGCTCCGGGCGGGGGCCGGACCATCGACTTCGCGGACGTCGGCAAAGCTCGCGAAGCGATCAGCGCCCTCCCGCCCGCCCAGGTCACCAGCGACTTGAACGCCGCGTGCGACTACGCCAAGAAGATCCCCAGCGCGAATGGGGTCGTTACGGTCGGAGGATTTTGCTGGGGCGGCACCCAGACCTTCCGCTTCGCCACCGAGCGCAAGGACCTGGCGGCAGGCTTCGTGTTCTATGGCACCGGACCCACCGACGCCGCCGCGATCGGCAAGATTCAATGCCCGATCTATGGCTTCTACGGCGCCAACGACAACCGCGTGAACGCCACGATTCCGGATAGCGAAAAGCTCATGAAGGAGGCCGGCAAGATCTTCGAGCCGGTGATCTACACCGGTGCCGGCCACGGGTTCATGCGCTCGGGCGAGCAGCCGGACGCCGAGGAGCCGAACAAGAAGGCCCGAACCGAAGGTTGGACACGATGGCTGGCCATCCTCGGAAAGTTCGAAAAGAAGTAAGCGATGAACCAGAACCTCCAGTCGTGGCTCGGCCGCCAGATCGAAGACCTCAAGGCGCAGAACCTCCACAAGGTCCCGCGCATCCTCGAATCGCCAGCGGGGGGCCGGGTGCGGATGAACGGCAAGGAAGTCGTCAACCTCTCCAGCAACAACTACCTAGGACTCGCCAATCATCCGAAAGTACGTCAGGCCGCGCTCGACGCGATCGAAAGGTGGGGAGTCGGCGCAGGGGCCGTTCGCTGGATCGGCGGCACCATGAGCGTCCATGACGAACTCGAGCAGCGGCTGGCCAAGTTCAAGAAGGTGGAAGCCGTGCTCGTCTTCACCAGCGGCTTTACCGCCAACAGCGGCTGCATCCCCGCTGTGCTCACCGACAAAGACGTCGTCATCAGCGACGAACTCAACCATGCTTCGATCATCGACGGCGTGCGCCTCTCGCCGGCCCGGTACAAGAAGTCCGAGGGGTTCGTGTACGGACACAAGGACATGGGGCACCTCGAGGAGATCCTCGCCCGCACTCAGGACTTCGAGAAGAGGATGATAATCACCGACGGCGTCTTCAGCATGGACGGCGACATCGCTCCCTTGCCGCGCATCGTCGAGCTCGCCGAAAAGTACGACGCTTTCGTCATGGTGGACGACGCCCACGCCAGCGGAGTGCTCGGCAAGAACGGGGCCGGAACGGCCTCGCATTTCGATCTCTACGGGCGGGTAGACATCCAGTTGGGCACCCTCAGCAAGGCGCTCGGCGTCGTCGGCGGCTACATCGCCGGTTCGGCCCTGCTCAAGGATTGGCTGATCAACCGCGGCCGACCCTACCTCTTCTCCACCGCTCACCCGCCCATGGTCGCAGCTGCGCTGATCGCCGCTCTCGACGTGATGGAGAACGACTCCGAGCCGATGCGTCGTCTTTGGGAGAACGCCGATTGGTGGAAGCGGTCGCTCCAAGAGGCCGGATTCGACACGATGGGCAGCGAGACGCCGATTACGCCGGTGTTTGTCGGTGACGAGGGAGCTGCGCAGGAGATGGAGCGCCGCCTCTGGGACGAAGGCGTCTACGCCCTATCGATCGCCTACCCGACGGTGGCGCGGGGCAAGGCACGCATCCGCACCATGCCTTCCGCCGGTCATAGCCGAGAAGACCTCGAGTTCGCTCTAGGAGCCTTTCGACGCGTGCGGGACGCCATGGCGACCGGCGCACGCTAGCCTGGTCCGAGCAATCGATCCAAGAGATCGAGCGCCCCTCGCTTGTCGAGGTACTGGTTCCCGGACTCGCATCGCGCGCTCAACAGGCACGCCGGGCATCCGTTGGCACATGGGCAGGACGCCAGCAGTGTTCGCGCCGCGGTCAGCCAGCGGGAGAAATCCTCGAACAGCCGATCCGCGAGCCCGATGCCGCCGGGAGCGCGGTCGAACACGAACAGGGCGGGGGCCAGGGTCTCGGCATACACGACATACCAAGCCGACCCTAAGTCGGCGCTCTCGCATCCCGCCAGCAGCGGCGCCACGGCCATGAGCGCATGCTCGAGAGCATGGACCGGGGCTACCTCGTGGCCAAGCGAGGCATCGTCGAGCGGCGGCAGGTCGATGCGCACGGCGACCGTGCTGAACGTCAGCGCCTCCGCCTGTGCCGCCTCGTGAGCGATGGGCTCGTCTCCGGAAAGCGAGAGCTCGCGAAACCCGGTGAGGTGAACCGAGGCCTCGACCTGGACCAGGCTTGCCCGGAACTCGCCTCGATTCTGCGAGGCGAGTTCGCGTCGCGGATGCACCGACGATTGCAGTATGGGCTGGGTGTAGTAGTCGACGTCTCGTTCCTCGAGAACCGCCTCGCCATGGTCGAGATCGAGATCGGTGACGACGAAACTACGGTCTCGGTGCAGATAGACCGCCCCCGAGTGAGCTTCGGTCGCCGCTCGCCACCGTTCCATCTGGCCGATCTCCTCACCGAGGCTCACCAGACGGACGGAGTCGGACGAGAGACCTCGAAGGGCGAATTGCGGAGCGGGAGGCGACGGATCGGTCCAGAAGAAACGGCCCCCCGAAAATGCGAGTCTTCCTTCCTCTTCGAGCTGCTCGGCGACGCCGATCGCAGAGTCTCCGAAGAGCTCGAGTTCGCTCGGGGCTATCGGACGCTCATAAGCCGCGCAGCACAGTTGGGGGCCGAGGATGTTCGGATTGACGGGATTGGTGGTCGCCGCCTCCATCGGGGCGCCCAGCAGGGTCTCTGGAAAGCGAACGAGATACTGCTCGAGGGGGTCGTCGTGGGCCACGAAGATCGCGAGCGCGTCCCGAGTTCCTCGACCCGCCCGCCCGACCTGCTGCCAGAAGCTGGCGATGGAGCCGGGATAGCCATTGAGAATCACGGCGTCGAGATGGCCGATGTCGACACCGAGTTCCATCGCGCTCGTGCTCACCAGCGAGTGAACCTTGCCCGAGCGCAGGCGATTCTCGATGTCTCGCCGCTCTCGAGGGGTGTAGCCTCCGCGATATCCCTCGATCGAAGCGGGCTTGCCTCCCATCGCTTCGAGCTTGCCCCGGGCGGTGCGAAGGACGATCTCGGTCGTCGTGCGAGATCGGGTGAAGGCCAGGACACGCGCTCCGGCCGTTGTCAGTCGGGCGACGAGATGTGCGACGACGGCGTTCGGTCGGGGCTTGGGAAGCGGCTCCTCTTCCGGAGGCGCGTCGAGGGAGAAATCGCGCCCGGACGGACTTACCAGAAGCAAGGTGCGCCTACCAGTAGGAGCGCCATCCTCGTCGATCACCACGGGACTTCGAGAAGTGAGTCGGGTAAAGAGGTCGGTCGGATTGGCGAGGGTCGCGCTCGAAGCGATGATTTGGGGCCGCACCCCATACCAATCGCAAAGGCGAAGCAAACGGCGTAGGATGCCACCGAAGTGCGAGCCGTAGATGCCGCGGTAAACGTGCATTTCGTCAATCACGACGAACCGCAGCCGACGCAGGAACTTCGACCACGTTTCATGCTGGGGCAGGATCCCGATATGGAGCATGTCGGGGTTCGTCAAGACGATCTGCGCGTTGCGCCGAATGAACGAGCGGGTGGCCGCCGCGGTGTCGCCGTCGTAGACGCCGGCGCGGAGGTCTTCGCCGGGGAGGACCTGCTCGAGCTTCAGCAGCTGATCGTGGGCAAGGGCTTTGGTGGGATAGAGGTACATAGCGTGAACGGCAGGCTCTGAAAGGCAGGTCTGGATGACGGGCAGGTTGTAGCCGAGGGTCTTCCCGCTGCTCGTCGAAGTAACGAGGACGACGTCCTTTCCCGAGAGAGCGGCATCGAGGGCGAGAGCCTGGTGCCGATAGAGCCGCGAGAGGCCGATTTGAAGAAGCTTGGTTCGTAATCGGGGATGCAATTGCTCCTTTGGTTGGCCGAAGACCGCTTGGCGGGGAGGAATGGCGTGGCGGTGGATGTCGCCTTGAACGGCCGGGTCGATGAGCACCTGCTCGACGAGATCGTCGAGGCTGGGATGAGGCTTGCGATCCTTCTTCTTGGCGTTGCTCCGCTTGGACTGACCGGGGAGCGCACCGGTAACGACGGTTTGCTTTCTGCCGAGCCGCGACCTCGAGGAGGCTTTCGGCGGCTGGTCGGGCGGTTCCGCCATGGACCGATTTTGTCACACCAGGACTTGCGAAAGGCGGGGTTCTCGCCTATAATAGTAGACGTATGAATGCTATTTTGTACGTTGTCACGGACTCCTTCTATGTGCGCGCGCTGGGTGGGGTGGACACGGATCGCGTTGCGATACACCGCGACAAGGTCGTGCTCGACGCGACGAAGGCTGCCCAACGGGCGGGGGTTCGGATCGGAATGTCGCTCGCCGAGGCGCGCGCGACCTCGAGCGCAGTGCGCTTCGTGACCTACCGTCGAGAAGACTATTCGGCGGCGCGTGAGGCTTGGCTCGACGTCTGCGTGGAGTTTGCCAATCGGATCGAACCTGCTGAAGATCATGCTGCATTTCTCGATCTGTCGGAACATCCGGATCCGCAAGAAGTGGCATCGATCCTGATCCACAGGCTGGGCAGTTCCTCCAGAGCCGCGATCGCGAAGAACAAGTGGCTCGCGCGACTCGCAGTGGAGACCCATGGAACACCCTGCGGACGAATTCCTTTCATCGAGGATTCGCGCGGGTTTCTCGCTTCGCTCCCCATCGCGCACTTGAGGCCGGTCGATTCGAAGACTCGTGAGCGGCTGGAGTTCCTCGGCTACCGGACGATCGGGGCGGTAGCAGAAGCCCCACCCACTGCCCTAAAGGGACACTTCGGGCTCGAAGCGAACCGAATCTGTGAAGCTGCTCGCGGTGGAGTGAGCGAGCCTGTCCAGGCGACATATCCTCCCGATTCGCTCTCGGTGCGGCGCCACTTCACTGGCGGGTGCGCAGATCGGGAGGTTTTGTTCCGGGGCATAGCGATGCTCGCCCGGCAGGCAGCAGCCGAACTCGTCGCTCGGGACCGCGTGGGGCAGTCTTTGAGGCTGATCGTCGTCCTCGAGGAGGGCGATCCGATCGTCGTTGCGCGTCGATGGTCCAAACCGCTCCAGAGCGCACAGGGGATCATCGCAGCGCTCAACTCCATGTGGGCGGAGTTCGAGCAAAGCGCAGTCGAGCCCGCGTACAGCGAAAACCATGTCCAATGTGTTCGGCTCTGGCTCACCCAGCTCGAGCGAGCTCCGGTGCGCCAGCGATCTCTCGGGGTGTACGGCCTGAAGGAAATCGACGACTCCGTTCACGCGGTGAGCCAGATCGGCCAGGCGCTGCCTCCCGGAGCGATCGTCCGGGCGAGCGAGGTGCCAGAAAGCCGACGTCGTCGCGTTTTGAGGGTTTGGCGAGATGCGACTGGATGGCATTGACCGCATCGCGCACTGGCGCGAAGCGGGAGAATGGTGGGCGGACGAACCCCCTCGGGAGATCGTTCAGTATCGCGACGAAAAGGGGATTCGGCGCGAGATTGTTACCGAACTGCCGCTCTTGATCGATGAATCGAGGTCACGACCCTATCAAGAGAACCACACCGAAGAGATTGCCCTTCGACCACGCAAGCTTCGTGACGAAAAGGTCACACGCGCCTGCGGCTATGAGGATCGAATCCCCGAGATCGTTCGTTCGAGTCAGCCCATCCCCTTTGCTCCGCTTCATGCGCTTTCTGGCTATTCGTTCGGGCGCAGCGTCCTCTTCGCCGAGGAGATCGCTCGCCACGCCGCCCGTATCGACGCTCCCTCGGCAGCGCTCGTCGATTCGTTTTCTCTCGCCGGCTGTGTCGAATTCGTCCACGAGGCGCAGCGAATCGGCGTACAGCCGATCGTCGGGGCGTCTTTCGAACTCGAAGAGGGTGGAGAAATCGTCCTCCTCGCTCGCGACAAGATCGGGTACGTCAACCTCTCGACCCTCGTCACTCGCTGTCATCTCGAAGAGCCGCGTTTGATGGCCCTTTGCCGGTGGCATCGGCTCGCGGACCACGTTTCAGGGCTTCTCTGCCTGACTGGTGGTTCGCTCGGTCCGATCGATCGCATGCTCATGTCGCGCAACGAAGATCGCGCAAAGCAGACTCTCCAGCTGCTCGTCGATCTGTTCGGTCGGAGCGCCGTCTTCGTCGAGATCGAGCGCTCGTACTTGCCGTGGCAGATCATGGTCGAGAAGAAGCTTCTCGCTCTGGCGGAGCATTTCGATTTGACCGCCTTTGCCGGTGGAGCGATCACTCATGTCGATGCGCGGCAGTTCCCTGCTCAGGACGTCCTCGTCTGCTGCGAGACGCTCTGTACGGTCGACGAGGTGATCGGACGAAAGCCGCAGCGCAATCCGAGCCAGCCTCAGGCTCAGGAAGTCCCGCTCCGCTCCCTGAATGCCGAGCGCTGCTTCAAGGATCCCGTGGAGATGACAGCCCTCTTCGCCGACCGACCGGACCTTCTTCGCAATACGCTGACCATTGCATCTAGGTGCGACCCCGAAGTGCTGCCGAGTCGGACTCGTCTTCCTCGTCTGTTCGAAGACGAAGCCGAGGCACTTCGCGCGGCGATATGGCAAGGAGCGAGAGAGCGCCATCGAAAGATTCCGAAAGCCCTCGAAAAGCGCCTTGAGATGGAGACCGAACGGATCATCCGACTCAACTTTGCCGGCCACTTCCTCACTATCGCGGACGCGTGCGATTGGGCGCGGAGCCAAGGCATTCTGTTCAGCGGACGGGGATCGGTGGTCGATTCCGCGGTGGCGTACTGTCTCGGACTGAGCCGGATCGACGCCTATCGTCATCGGTTGCATTTCGATCGCTTCCTCCCCGACGACGGCAGCAAGCGGCCTGATATCGACATCGACTTCGAAGCCAAGCGGCGCGACGACATCCGCAACTATCTCTCGGAAAAGTACGGCAAGGAACGGGTGGCGACCGTCGCCGCATTCGGGGCGTTTTGCGTGAGGGGGATCGTCCGGGAAGTTGGCAAGGCCCTCGGTATCCCGAGCGAAGTGATCGGCTTCCTTGCCAAACGAATCCATGGTGGGGTTTCTCCCGAGCATCTGCAGGAGGCCATTCGCCAGAAGCCGGAACTGCGAGACAGCCACATCCCCATCGAGCGATTCCGATGGGTCTTCCGCCTCGCCGACATGCTTGCGGACGTTCCACGCAACGTGCGCGCCCACTCCTCGGGGGTCGTCATCTCCGATCGACCGCTCTGCGAGACCGTCCCCGTGATGTGGTCCGCCTCCGAAGCCGGCGAGGAGCATCTGCGGATTATCCAATGGGATAAACGCTCGGCCAAGCATTACTTCGACAAGTTCGACATCCTCTGCCTGCGAGGGCAGGACGTCCTCTCCGGCACCCAAGAACGGATCCGGCTTTCCCAGGAGCCCGAACGAACGGACTTCCGCGTGGAAAACATTCCGCTCGACGACGAGGAAACTTACCGGGCGATGCGCTCGGGAGAATTGATCGGGATCCCCCAGTCCGCATCGCCTGCGATGCGACAAGCGCACATGCGGCTCCGAACCGAGAACCTGCACGATGCCAGTCTCGTACAGGCAGGAATCCGTCCAGGAGTCGGAGGAGCGGTGAAAATCAACCTGCTCATACGAAGGCGTCGAGGACTCGAACCGTATTCGTTCGAGCATCCGGAACTGGAACGCATTCTCGGGTGCACCTATGGGATCGTCGTCTTCCAGGAGCAGATCGACCAGCTCCTCCAGGCGTTCTGCGGATATGGTTCCGGCGAGGCGGAAGACATCCGGGACAAGATTCACAAGCGCCGGCGCGAAGACTACGGGTACGTCATCCGCGACGAACTTCTGGCGCGGATGCGATCGCGGGGATTCGAAGTAAGGGTCTCCGAGCATGTGTTCGAGTTGATCGCCGGATTCAAGGGGTATGGATTCGCGCAGGGGCACGCCCTTGCGTTTGCCGAGATTTCGCTTCGCTCGATCCACTGCCAGCAGAACTATCCCGCCGAGTATTTCGCCTCGCTGCTGAGCGCGCAACCCGCGGGCTACTACGGCCCATGCACAATCGCCAACGAGGCCAGGCAGCGCGGGGTAGTCATCCTTCCGCCCGACGTCAATCACAGCGAGGATGCCTTCACCGTGGAAGCCGTCGAGAGCCGGGACGAGCCTCGACTGGTCGTACCCTCGGGCGGCATCCGGGTGGGGCTGATGCAGATCGGCGGCCTTTCGTCGGGAACGAAAGAACGGCTTTTGCGCGAGCGAGCCGACTGTGTACGTTTCGGTTCGTTCTTCGAGTTTGTCCGCCGCGTCCGCCCCGATCGCGACGAGTTGGAGAAGTTGATCCTCTCCGGAGCACTCGACGGACTGGGGGCGAATCGCCGCGCGATGCTGTGGGCAATTCCTTCGGCTCTCGCGATCGCCGCCGCCCCGCCGACGCTCCCAGGATTCCCCGAAGAGACTCTCGACCTGACGATCCCCGACTTCAGCGCCGAGGAAAGAGCCATTCGAGAGCGCACGGCGATGGGACTCGACGTCCACAGCCACCTCATGGCCTTCGAAAGAATGCGAGTGGAATCCCGGGGCGGCGTCACTACCCGTGATGCGAAGTCGATCTCACCCGGACGCAAGGCGATCCTCGTCGGCAACCCGATCCGGCTCCGTTTCCCGCCTACTCCGAGCGGGAAGCGGGTAGTGTTTTTCGATCTCGAGGACGAGACCGGCCTCTTGAACGTCACCTGCTTCGATGCCGTCTACCGCCGGGACGGACACGCGATCGTCTGCTCGCCGTATGTGACCGTGGTCGGAGAAATCCAAGACCGCGACGGGCATCCAGCATTCCTCGCCCGGCGGGTGTTTCCGTATTGCCCGGTGATCGAGAAGGCTCTCGATGGTCCGGTTGCCCTTCCGATCGCCACGAGCGACTTCCTCGTCGGCTAGCCCTCGGCGTCGCGCCGTAACTTTCTGCAGACACCTCTCCGCGCAGCGGGGAGATCGGTGAGCGAAGCGAACCGGGAGGGGTCCCGGAGTGCCGCCGTTTCTCCCAGCCTCGGCCACCCCCAGCCGAAACGACGATGTGCTCAGGTAGATTCCGCCCATGATCTTGGTCATCGGAGGCGCCGGTTACATCGGCTCCCACATGCTGGCTCTCCTCCGCGACCGTGGCGAGCCTCACCTTGTCTTCGACAATCTCGAAACCGGCCACCGACAGGCCCTTCAGGGCTCGCGGCTGTTCGAGGGAGACCTCCGTCGCCGCGAGGACATTGTTCGCGCCCTGAAGGAGAACTCTATCGACACCGTGATGCATTTCGGCGCCTACATCATGGTCGGCCAGAGCGTCGCCCAGCCGTCCGAGTACTACTGGAACAACCTCGTCGGCGTCCTCAACCTGCTCGACGCCATGCGCGAATGCGCAGTCCTCCGCCTCGTCTTCAGCTCGACCGCGGCCATCTTCGGAGAGCCGGAATACGTCCCCATCGACGAGGAACACCCCAAGAACCCGACCAGCCCCTATGGCGACACCAAGCTGGCAGTCGAGCGGATGCTCGCCTCCTACGATCGCGCTTATGGCATCCGGAGCGTCTGTCTGCGCTACTTCAATGCCGCCGGATCGGACCCTGCCGGTGTCCTCGGCGAGGATCACGACCCGGAGACACACCTCATTCCCGCGACGATTCTCGCTGCGCTCGGCCAAACTCCCGGTCTCAAGATCTTCGGCACCGATTACGACACCCCCGACGGGACCTGCGTCCGTGACTACGTCCACGTGTGCGATCTCGCCCTGGCGCATCTCCTCGCGATCCGCCACCTGCGTGACGGGGGCGAGAGCCGTCAATACAACCTCGGCAACGGCAGGGGCTTCTCGGTTCGCGAAGTCATCGACACCGTCGAGCGGGTCGTGGGCCAGCCGATACCCCAGGAGGTCGTCGGGCGCCGCGAGGGCGACCCCGCGGTGCTGATCGCCTCCAGCGACCGGATTAGACGAGATTGGGGCTGGGCTCCCGAGTTTGCCGACCTCGAAACCATCGTCGATCACGCCTGGAAGTGGCGTCAGAGCCACCCCGACGGCTATCGCCCCTCGACCTGAATCCCAAGAATTGTCGAAACTGTATAACATAGCGTAGCCATGGAACCTTTGCGACTCTTGGCCCAGCCCGACCCGATCACGCTGCCGATGTGGATTTGGCCCGTGATTTACGGGATCATCGGCGTCTTTGTCATTCTGATCCTCATCGCCATCGTCAGGCGTTTCCTCTTCATCTGCCCACCGAATGAAGTGCTCATCTTCTCGGGCCGCACCTACCGGATGCCGGACGGCACTCGCCGCGGCTTCAACGTGGTCTTCGGCGGCACCGGCTGGCGGACCCCGATTATCGGCAAGGTCGACCGGATGAGCCTGAACACGATGGAGGTGCCGATCACTGTCAGGAACGTTTATTCGAAGGGTGGCATTCCCCTCCACGTCGATGCGATCGCCAACATCAAGATCAGCAGTGATTCCCGGGTCGTCGGGAATGCCATCGAGCGATTCCTCGGGCGCGATCCGAACGAAATCCGGCGCGTAGCCAAGGAAACCCTCGAAGGCCACCTGCGCGGCACCCTCGCCACTCTGACCCCCGAAGAAGTCAACGAGGACCGCCTCATGTTCGCCGAGGCCCTTAGCCGGGAATCGGAAGAAGACCTCAGCAAGCTCGGCCTCCACGTCGATACGCTCAAGATCCAGCACGTGGCCGACGACATGGGCTATCTCGACGCCACCGGGCGCCGGGCGATCGCCAACGTCATCCGGGAAGCCGAGATCGCCGAGAGCAACTCTAAGAGGGCCGCCGAGCAGGCTGAGGCCGAGAACCAAGGTCGGGCCAACGTCATTAAGGCCAATGTCGAAGCCAACATCGCCCGGATGACCAACGACCTCCGGCGCATCCAAGCGGAGCTCGAATCCGAGGTGCGCTCTCAGGAGGAGCGCACCGCCGCCGCTGCCCGTGAGGCGAGAGCGACCGCTGAACAGGAACTGCAGAAAGTCCGCGCAGAACTCGCGACGATCCAGTTGCAATCCGATACCATCCTCCCTGCCGAAGCCGAGCGCCAAGCCCGAGAATTCCGAGCCCGAGGCGATGCAGCCGTTATTCGGGAACGGGGCAAGGCGGTCGCCGAAGCCCTGGAACTGCTGAATCATGCCTGGCGCGAGGCCGGGCCGACCGCCCTCCAGATCGCGCTCATCGAGGACATCGAAAAGATCCTGGCCTCCGCCGCCGCGGGCGTGACGAAGGTCAAGATCGACGGCATCCAAATCGTCGACTCGGGCGACGGGGCGACCCTCGCGAACTACGTCGGCAACTATCCTGCCATGCTCGATACCGTCTTCGCGGCGATCGAAAAGACGACGGGCATCGACATCCCCGGAACCATCTCCGGACAGGAGAAGCAGAAGTGATTCCTCTACTTATCGTCTTCGGCGTCATCCTGACCCTCCTCCTACTGCTTGCGGCGGGGGTGAAGAACCTCATCTACACGTGCGCTCCGAACGAAGTCCTCGTGTTCTACGGCGGACGACGACGCAGGATGGGTGAGCGCTCCTTCGGGTACAGCCTCGTCAAAGGCGGTACTGCGATCCGCAACCCGATTTTTCAGCAGGTTGCGCGGATGGACCTCACGAACATGGTCATCGACCTGACCGCCACCAACGCCTACGCAAAGGGCGGCATTCCGCTCAACGTTCAGGGCGTCGCAAACGTGAAGATCGCTGGTCACGAGCCGCTGCTTAATAACGCGATCGAAAGGTTTCTGGGCAAGGGACGCAACGAGATCGTCGGCATCGCCAAAGCGACGCTGGAAGGCTCGCTCCGCGGCGTAATCGCCACACTTACACCCGAGCAAATCAACGAAGACCGCGCCCTGTTCTCCGAGAGGCTGGTCCAAGAAGTCGAGCAGGACATGACCGCGCTCGGACTGGTCGTGGACACGCTCAAGATCCAGAACGTTCAAGACGACGTCCACTATCTCGACTCGATCGGACGCAAGAAGAACGCGGAAACCGTCAGTGGCGCCCGCATCGCCGAGGCGGTCGCCCGAGCCGACTCGATCGTCGCCTCTTCCGAGAACCTCGAACGCGAGGTGCAGGCCCAAATCACCGCCAAGATCGAAGTCGCCAAGGCCGATGCGCAAAAGCGCTTGACCGACGCAACCACGCGGCGCGAGGCGCTGGTAGCCGAAGAGAACGCGACCGTCGCCGCCGCAGTCGCTCAGGCAAACGCGGAAGTTCTCGTCCAGCGGGCCCGAATCGAGCAAGTGCGCTCCCGACTCGAAGCCGATGTGATTCGTCCCGCAAAGGCCGCATGCGAAGCCGCCGAGGCCACCGCGCGGGCGTCCGTCGCCCCGATCATCGAAGAAGGGAAAGCCCGCGCGGAAGCCCTGCGGACTCTCGCCGAAAGCTGGGCTCATGCCGGAGACAGTGCCCGCGAGATCTTTCTCCTTCAAAAGATCGAACCGATCATCCGCCAGTTGACGGCGACGATCAGCGACACCCCGATCGACAAGATCACCGTCATCGACAACCGCCTGAACAGTGAAGGCTCGATCAACCCGGGCCGCCTGATGGTCCTCGCCGAGCAACTGAAGCAGGTCTTTGGTTTCGACGTCGTGGAGAAACTCAAGGGCCTCGGGGAAGGACCCAAGTCGATCCCCGCGCCCTCGGCCGCGCCGATCATGCATCCGGCTCCGATCGAGCCCGAGCTTGCCGAGCCCAAGGCCGCGCCTCCGCCGAAGGTCAAGGACCGGTAGCGGCAGCTGTTTGGAGTGCGCGGGCTCGACCGCGCTTTTGGATCGCGGTGAGGTCCTCGGTATCGGGCTCCTCGAAAGCGCGGTCGAGCCCGCGCACTCCAAATGGTCACTTCGGGGCTTGCAAGTACTTGTCCAGCCACTCCACCCATCGCGCCCAAAGGTCCAGGAGCGACTCGCGGGCGACCGGGCTGTGCCCTTCGTACGGATACATATAGAGGGCCGCGGTTTTGCCCAACGCTTCGAGGGCGAGGAACATGTTGACCGAGTTGACCGGGTCGGTTCCGATATTCTGATCGTCCATCCCGTGATACAGGAGAACCGCGCCGGTCAGCCGTTCGGCATAGAAGAGCGGCGACATCTCCTGGTAGGTGAAACGAGCCTCCCAAAACCGCCGGCTCTCGTTTTGAAACGCGAAGGGCGTCAGCGTGCGATTGTAGTTGCCGTCGCCCGCAATCCCCACCTTGAAGAATGGCGTGTGGACCATCGCGTTGAGCGTGCTGAACGCCCCGTAGCTATGGCCCCCGATGGCGAGACGCTGGCGATCGATGTAGCCGCGACGGTCGAGTTCGTCGATGGTAGCGGAGAGGTTGTTGCGCAGGTCGTTCACGTAGAGGTCGTTCGTGGTCGGCGTCGGCCCGACGATCGGGCAGTCGGGCTTCACGACCGCATAGCCTCGGGTGACCATGTAGTCGATCGACATCGGGCCGAGGTTCGGGAAATCGTTCTTGTTGTAGTTCCGCTGGCGGTCGTCATAGGCGCGCTGATTGGCGAACTCGGCCGGATAGAACCAGAAGATGGCAGGAAGCCGCATTCCCTTGAAGGCCCATTTCGGGAGAATCACTTCCACCCAGAACTTGAAACCATCCGGGCGAGTGACTTGAAACCGCTCCCGCGTGGCTTCGGTGACTTTCGGGGCGAAGTTCTGGTTCGCGGTGATCTTGGTCTCGCCCTTGTTTACCAGGTCGAGCACGTAGGTGTCGGGCACCACGGTCGCCGATTCACGCCGGATCATAATCCGCTGACCCTCGTCGTCGAGGATTGCCTGGAACTGCTCGTAGAAGTCGGCCGAGCTTTGCCAAAGGCGTTCCTTCTTCCCTGTCGCTATCTCAATTGATTCGAGGTAGGGGCGAGGTGCCTCCTGGGTCGGATCCTGCGGCGTTTGCACGCCGCTCATGAAGATGAGGCCGCCCGCCGAAATGCGAACCGCGTCGATTCCAGCGGGCCCGGCGACGTTGACGAGGGTCCCGACCCGGGTCGCGGTATCACCGAGGTTTGCGATCGAACGTGAGTATATCGTGTACTTCTTGGTTGGCTCGGATAGCTTGACGGCGAACATCGTCTCCGTCGGCGCACGGGTCTCGGTGATGAAGAGTGTCTGGCAGTCGGGGGAATAGCGGACGCTGGCGATGGTCGAATCGCTTTCATACACGACTTTAGCGTCGTTGGGCCCGTAAGGCGGGAGCCACTGCATGACGCGGTCTTTGCGCCGTGGCGGCTGCGCGACAGGCTGCGGCTGCTCCCCTTCTGCACCTTCTGGGCGCGGGGGCATGGGCTCCATCTGGAGGTACGAAAGCCCCTTCCCATCGGGCCGCCACGACAGAAGGCGTTTGTCGTCGGGTCGGGTTGGCGCCCCTCCTCGTCCACCCCGGGGCTGACCGGGCGTTATCGGCCCGGGAGCCGGGGGATCGGGAGGAGTCGGATCGTCGAAAGTCAGTTCTCGCTTGCTCAATTCGGCGATGACCTTGCCGTCGAGTCCCCAAAGCTCTTCCTTTTGTCCGAACTGGCTCGCCGGCACGATGTAAGAGAATGGCTTGAGGGTCGTGGTAACGCGGAAGGCGCTGCCGTCGGGAGCCGCGCTAAACTGGCGGATCATCGCGGGCGCACCAACGCTGCGGACCTTGCCTCCCAAATCGACGACGGCAAGCTGACCGGTCGTGTAGTGCTCGAACAGAACCTGGTCCGACGCGGTTTCGAGTAGGCTTCGGTAGGTCCGGAGCGAGTTGCGGCGCGGATCGGTCAGCCGGACGATCGGCTGCTCGGGGATTGGAGGAGGCTCCGGGGCTGCGGTCCCGGACTCAGGCACCAAGATGGCTGCAATTGCCCTGCCTGTGTCCGTCCATTGGAGTCGGGAAGAGAGCGTCGTCAAGGCCCGGCGGGCGGAAACCTGGCGAGCCTTGCCGGTGGTGGCGTCGGCGACCCAGACTCGGCTGCCGTCGTCGAAGTGGGCGAGGAAAGCGATCTGAGATCCGTCCGGTGACCATTCGGCCGAGCCCAGGCTCGCGTTGGGTACCCCGATGCGGACCTTCGCGCCCGAACCGAGGTCCCAGATCTCGTAGGCTCCCGTCCGGCGCACGTTGATGGACCTCTCTCGATAGGCCATCGGATCGACCACCACACCGCCCAGGTTATAGAACCGCCGCGCAAGCAGGGCGATCGTCGGCTGGCCATCCGAAATCGCCACCAGAGCCCTCGGCCTACCGGGTCCGAAGTTGCTCGGGTTGAGATTCGACCACCAAGGCGCGGTCACGAGATCGGCTATTTCTCGGGGTGGCGAGATGAACTTCTCCTCACCGAGTTGGGCGAGGAGGCCTGACGAGGCGAGCGCACCGAGCGAACAGAACAAGGTTCGAACCATCACGCCCGAACAATACCCAGGCTCACCTGGCCGACTCGACCGCACGCAGCAAGTCGTCGTGCCCGAAGTAGAGATGCTGCGAGAACTCGCCGGGCTTGAGCCACGTAAGACCGGCCGGCAGATCGGGCATTAGAAAATGGGCAACGCCAAGCCCCGACTCGGGCGAGCATACGCCTCCGTCGTCTCGCTCGATGCTCAGGTGGAGCAGGTCCTCTTCGCCTTCGAACCGGTAACGAAACTCCCCGACCGACCCAGCGAAACGGCTTACTTCGCCAGGGCTCGGCAGGCGGATCACCTCGCCGGCCCGGATCGCCGCGAGGACGGCGCTCATCACCGCATCGCGCACGGCGATGTCTTCGGGGCTGGCCTGAACGCGCATGACGGACAATCTGGCGGAGCGGGTGGGATTCGAACCCACGATACGTTGCCGTATACGCGATTTCCAATCGCGCTCCTTCGACCACTCGGACACCACTCCGCGCCGCCCAGAATTATAGCCGAGGGAGCAGGATGGATCACGCGCCCCCTTCCCCGTCATCCGAACGGACCGAAGCGGAGCCGAGGGATCGTCGGGCTGCGATGCGTACAGGACGATCCTTCGACTGCGCTCGAGATGACGCACGGGCGAACCCGGTAATCCTCCGGTCGGCAAAATCAGCGTAATCACCGGCCCCGCGTGGTAAGTTAGAGGGGACCGGAGGTTTTCATGAAACGCTGTTTACTCATGATTCTGGCTCTCGCCGTAGGCGTTACCGCGGCGTTCGCCCAGAGCGTCGACCCCGAACAGGTGGTCAAAGACGTTGCCGCGCATCGAGCGGCCAAGATCAAGGAAGCGCGCGACGCCCAGAAGCCGATCGACACGGCCGCCATCAACAAAGAGTGCATCGCGATTGCCGAGAAGGCCCTGAAGGAAATCGATCTTGCCAAGATCGAGCCCTCGAAGGCTCTTGCCTGGGCCCGCGTCACCCAGCTCGCAGAGCGCGATCAGGACACCTGCGACCTCGCCAAGAAGTACCTGACTACGAATCCCGACCCGAAGTCGCGGTATGCCGCGGAAAACTTGATGCTGTCGGCCTGTAATCGCCTCGGAGAGGGCGACATGCTCGCGATGATGCTGCCCACGGTCTCTCCGGATACCAAGCAGGCCGCAATCTCGCTCGCGATCGTTACCGCCGGCGCCTATGCCGATACGATTCAGTCGAAGAAGGGCGCAGAGGCCGCGCTCAAGGCTCTCGACGACGTCGAGAAGAAGGTGCCGTTCGCAGAATTCACCACCGACCAAGAGAAAGGCATGGCCGACAATGCCCGGGCCTCTCTCGCCAATGCTCGAGCCGAAATCCTGATGGGCCTCGACCGCAAGGACGATGCCATGAAGGCGCTCGACGACGCCATTAAGGTCATGAACGACCCCAACGGCGCGATGGCCAAGCGGCTGACCTCGTCGAAAACTCAATACACGATGATCGGCGTGATGAGCCCTCCAATGCCGAGCGAGCGAGGCTACGGCGAGTACAAAGGCCTCGAAACGCTCAAGGGTAAGGTCGTCATCCTCGACTTCTTCGCCCACTGGTGCGGCCCCTGCATCCGCTCGTTCCCTGATATGAAGGCGATGTACGATGCCAACAAGTCCAAGGGCCTCGAGATGATCGGCGTAACGACGTACTACGGCTACTACCAGCGCGAGAACGTCGAAAAGCGCGACATGCCGAAGGACACCGAGTTTGCCAAGATGGCCGACTTCATGAAGGAGCACCAAATGGACTGGCCGGTCATCTATACCGATCGGGCCAGCTACACTCCCTTCGGCGTTTCCGGCATCCCCCATGTGGTCCTCATCGACCGCGATGGCAAGGTCGTCAAGGTGAAGGTCGGTTACTCGCCGGAGTCGTTCAAGGAGTTCCGGGCAACCGTCGAGAAGCTACTCGCGAAGTGAGGGCACTGCCTCCGATCGACCTCCCGGCACGCGTAACCGCAGGGCCGGGAGGTAACCCTGTGCGGGAGATGAGGAATTGAGAATCGCCATCGTCGGCGCCGGAGTCGCCGGACTTGCTGCCGCACGCGACCTTCATCGCCAAGGGCACTCCGTCGTTATCTACGAAAAGTCGAAGGGCTTCGGCGGGAGGGTCGCCACCCGACGAGTCGGGCCATATACGTTCGACACCGGCGCAACCAGCATCGCGCCTCGCGGCAAGAGCATCGAGCAGGTGATGCTCCATGAACTCGATACGTCCGAACTCGTCCTGGTCGAGAAGCCGATCTATGCGCATCAGTACGGCCGCATCTTTCCGGGCGACATGGCCCGCAGCCAGGTGCCGCGCTACACCTATCTCGGCGGCAACACGAAGTTCCCCAAGCTGCTCGCCGAGGGGCTGGAAGTCCGTCTGGAATCGACGGTGGACCGCCTCCGAGCGACGAACAGCGGAGTCGAAGTGTTCGGCGAATCCTTCGACGCAGTCATCCTCACGCCTCCGATCCCTCAATCCGAAGAGCTGCTCGCCACGATCGGCGAGACGCGCCGATTCGCTAACGTGCGGTACCGGCCCTGTCTCAGCGTCCTCCTCGGCTTTGCCGCGGAGATGCCCGAGGTCCGATACCACGCGATCATCGACACCGAGCAGCGCCACCCTCTCACCTGGCTGAGTCTCGAATCGGTCAAGTGTCCTTTCCGCGCGCCCGCCGGGCACACGGCGATGGTCGCCCAACTCGGGCCTGCTTACAGTCGCCAGTTCTTCGACAGCCCCGACTTAGCGATTATCGAAGACACCGTCTCTCAGATCGAACGACTCTATGGACCGAACTTCGGAACGCCGGACGCTGCCGAAGTCAAGCGTTGGCGGTATAGCCAGCCAGAGACGACTACGACCTTCGAATCGGTCAACCGCCCCGGAAGCCGGGTGCTCGTCGCCAGCGACGGCGTGACCGGAGGACGTGTCGAACTGGCCTACGAGGCTGGAGTCATGGCGGCTAAACTGCTATCGGAGTCGGTAACCGTATGAACGTAATCGCGCTGTTCGCGCTCGGATGGGGCCTCGCCGACGACCCCAAGCCGATCGCGCTTCGGATGCTCGTCGATGGAAAGCCCTCCGGCGAAGGATCGTACTTCCACAAGGTTCTCCCCGACGGCGGCAAGCAAATACTCATCGACCTGAAGTTCGCTCTGGAAGGAGCAAAGTCGGTTCGCGTTCGGTCGGAATCTGTTTACGACTGGATCGGCAACCCGGTGCGGAAGATCCAAGAGACCCTGGACACTGAGGGACGCCGGCTCGAAATCCGGATGGCGACATTCGACGAAATCGGCGCGGACCTCACGATCGAGAAGGAAGGCAAGTCCACCACCAAATCGGTCGAACTCACGCGCTCGGCCCCGCGGGTCGTCAAGAGCGAGTTCTGGTTCGTGCGCGAGACACCGAAGAAGGGCGACAAGTCGACCTTCTATCAGTTCGACCTCAACGAGGCACGCTGGAAGCTGATGGAGTCCGTCTACGAGGGGCCGACGTCGGTCGAAATCGGTGGCGCGAAAGTCGACGGTCATCGGGTCGCCGGCGACGGTACCCTGGCGATCCTCGATAGCAGGGGCTGGCCGATCGTCATCGAAATCGGCAAGGTGCGCTTGGAGCGAACAAGTCTGCAAAACCCCACGGCGCCCCGGCCGTCAGCACCAGAGAGAGGTCGATAATGAAATCCCTTGCATGGCTTCCCGTATTGGCCGCGGCCGCGGCCCATGCCCAGGTGGACCGGGTCGGGCTCCCCGACGACTACTACAGCTACGGCGGCAAGTTTACGATCTCGACGGCAAAGGCCTTCATGACGGTCCCGGTCGAGGAGAAGAACAAGGAGACCGCGATGCTGGTCCAGTTCATCGAAACCCGCCGGCCTACCGCGATCATCAAGGCCTTCATCTCGGTCTATCGCAACACCAAAGGCGACAGCCTCAAGGAGTGGTCGGATGCTGGCCGCAGAAGCTGGGTGACCGCGACGGGCTACAAGGAAGAGAAGTACGAGGAAGTCGACTGGATGGGCGGCAAGGCATGGGTGCACACCTTCACCTTCCATAACCAAGACGAGCACGGCAAGATTCGCGAGAAGTTCCGGATGAAGTCGATCCGCTACATGCGGGGCACCACCGGCTACTGGTTCACCTTCTACGCGATGCCCCAGTTTTTCGACGACTACGTTCGCACCTGGGACGCGATGCTCAAGTCGATCAAGTGGGACGACGAGAAGAAGGGCGGAGGCGGCACCGTATTCGAGTAACGGTAGAGGGATGGCTTATACCGCCGGTCGGTCGCCTTCCCGCGGGCCGAAAGCTAGGTCGCCTTCCGCAGCTCCAGGGCGTCGTCTTCCGTTTCGAACGTGCCGTAGAAGTAAGGCGTTTGCGATTCGAACTCGCCGGCACACGTATCCACCATCTTGAACACGGGCATGATCTTCTGCCGCTCGATCTCTGCCTTCGCAACCTGACCGAATGGTGAGTCGTCGGATTCGACACCGAGAAGGCGTCGGATCGAAGCGGAGGGGTACCCGATGAGAAAAGCCTCGGCGATCAGGCTCGAGAGGTCTTCGCCTTCCCCGCGGAGCTTGCCCGCTTCGACCAGCCTGCGCTCGATTCCCACGAGATGGGAAATCTTCTGAAGGAACCACTTATCGACCTTGCTGAGCCGGTTGACCTCCTCCACCCCCCATCCGCGCCGGAGCCCCTCGGCGACTGCCCAGAGGCGCTCGTCGGTCGGCTTGGCGATCGCGCGCCGAAGACCGTCGTCGTCCATGGATTCGTACTTGGGATGCTTGAGGTCCTTTTGGCGGATTTCGAGGCCGCGCACCGCCTTCATGAGGGCCGCTTCGAAGGACCGGTCGATCGCCATGACCTCGCCCGTCGCCTTCATCTGGGTGAAGAGGCTGCGATCTGCGTTCGGGAATTTGTCGAACGGCCAGCGCGGGATCTTCACCACGCAGTAGTCCAGCGCGGGTTCGAAGCAGGCCTTCGTGGTTCCGGTCACCTGATTTTCGATCTCGTCGAGGGTCCGCCCGACGGCAATCTTGGCCGACACTCTCGCGATCGGATAGCCGGTGGCCTTCGAAGCCAATGCCGACGAGCGCGAAACTCGCGGGTTGACTTCGATCACGTAGTAGTCAAAGCCATTGGGATTGACCGCCAGTTGCACGTTGCAGCCGCCCTCGATACCCAGCGCACGAATGATCTTGAGCGACGCCGTCCGGAGCATGTGGTACTCGATGTCGGAAAGGGTCTGCGACGGGGCGACCACGATCGAGTCGCCGGTGTGGACGCCCATCGGGTCGAAGTTCTCCATGTTGCAGATCGTGATGCAGTTCCCTTTGGAGTCCCGCATGACCTCGTACTCGACTTCTTTCCAGCCGAGCAGGCTGCGCTCGATCATGATCTGGCTGCGCATGCTGAGTTGGAGTCCCTTGAGGCCGGTCTCCCAAAGGGTCTCACGGTCCTCGGCGATGCCTCCTCCGGTTCCCCCGAGCGTGTATGCGGGCCGGATGATGCAGGGATAAGGGACCGTATCCAAGATCGCTTCGAGCTGATCGGGCGACTCGATGATCCAGGATTCCGGTACCGGCTCCTTGATCTCGCGCATGAGACGCCGAAACTGCTCACGGTCCTCCGCCTGCTGGATCGCGCTGAGTGGAGTCCCGAGCAGCCGAACACCGTATTTATCCAACACCCCGCCATTCGCGAGCTGCGTCGCCAAGTTCAGTCCTGTCTGGCCGCCCAGCGTCGGCAAGAGCCCGTCGGGTCGCTCTCGGGCGATCACCCTCTCGCAAAAGTCGACGTTCAGCGGCTCGATGTACACGACGTCGGCGGTCTCTCTGTCGGTCATGATCGTCGCCGGGTTCGAGTTGATCAGCGCAACGCGATAACCTTCCTCGCGCAACGCCTTGCAGGCTTGCGTGCCGGCATAGTCGAACTCGGCGGCCTGCCCAATCACGATCGGGCCGGACCCGATCACGAGGATAGTCTCCATCGAAGGTCTATTGTGGCGTTCAGGCGCATCGCGCGCTGGTGGGGCCATAATCGGCGACGATGCGAGCCTTCTGGACCATTCTGGCCCTCTCAGCCGGCGTGGCCTCCGTCGCACAAGAGCAGCCGCCGCCCCAATCGGGCCAGGCCCGCTGTCCGTTGTGAGTCGCCGGTGGTTATGCGGCCGGTTCGGCCGTACCCGGAAAGTGGCTCATCAACACGGTCTATGCGCCGACGACGGTGACAACCGCCGAAACCTTCCTCTGGTACTCGGTCACCCCGAGCATCTCGCTGGGTCTGGCGCATCTCTGGAAGCAAAATGCCCTCCGCTACCTCGCCTCGGTTCGCTTAGCCGCCGAGACCGAACGGTGGCCCGGATTCTACGCCAGCGCCGGAGTACAGGGGATCGGCACCGGCAACCCGGGCTTCTCGGCCACCGCGGAGAAGAATTTCCAACTTGGCGCACTCCAGGTCAACGCCTTCATCGGTCTAGGCTATCGCACGAACGAAAGCCATACGCACCCGGTGGGAGGCTTCAAGCTCGAGTTCGCAGACCGGATCACGATCGGGCTTCAGTGGGAGGGCCACAACACGCATCCCTTCATCACGAAAGGATTCGGGCACTACATCGCCGGCGTCTATCTCATCGAAGGGAAATCGCCCGGACTCATGTTCGGCGCCCGCTTCTGAGTGCAAACTAGCCCTATGAGCCACGATCCGAATCGTTCCATCACCCGACGGGATGTCCTCAAGGGAGCCGCGGTTGCCGGCGCGGCCCTCGTCGCGGGGCCCGTCCTCGGCATGCCGTCCGGTCGGGAGCCCGCCAAACGGCTGCGGTTCGGCATCATCGGCGTCGGCGGTAAAGGCTGGAGCGGCATGGAAGAGGCCGCTCGCTTCGGCGACATCGTGGCCCTTTGCGATACCGACGCCCGCGAACTCGCTCGGGGCATCCTTCAGCACCCCCGCGCAACCGCCTTCGTCGATTACCGGGTCATGCTGGAAGCCATGAAGGACGGCCTCGATGCCGTCGTGATTAGCACACCCGACCACCATCACGGCCCGGCGGCGGTTCGTTCGATGAAACTCGGCCTGCACTGCTACTGCGAGAAGCCGCTCACCCACTCGATTTCCGAAGCCCGCCTCCTCGCCAAGATCGCCCGAGAGAAGAAGCTCGCCACCCAAATGGGTAATCAGAGCACCTCTCATTCGCCGATGCGTAAAGCCGCCGCCGCCATCTCCCTCGGCGAGTTCGGTCACGTGAAGGAAATCCACCTCTGGACCGATCGCGCCGGCAACTGGTGGAAGCAAGGCCACAAGCGGCCGCCGAAGGCGAATCCTCCCAAAGAGGTCGCCTTCGACTTATGGCTCGGCCCAAGCCCCGAGCGCGACTACGGCGAGGGCTACCATCCCTTCCACTGGCGCGGCTGGTGGGATTTCGGCACCGGAGCGCTGGGCGACATGGGATGCCACATCTTCAACATGCCCTTCATGGCCCTCGGCTGCGCCGATCCCGTTGCCGTTCAGGCCCAGACCAGCGGGCACGACCGCGACGTCTTCCCTGAATGGGCGATCGTCCAGTACGAGTTCCCCGCCAAAGACGGGCGCCCCGCCTACACCCTGCACTGGTACGACGGCGGCAAGCGGCCCGACCCCGCGCTCGCCCGGGAGTTCACCTACGGCGAAAACGGCGTGATCGTCGTCTGCGAGAAAGCGACGATCTTCAGCCCCGATAGCAACAACATGGAATTCCGCGTCAGCGGAGGAGGATCGATTCCCGAGGTGGCCTTCGAAGAATCGCCCGGGCACATGGCCGAGTTTGCGCGCGCCGCCCTCGGCGGCCAGCCGGCCCGCAGCAACTTCCCGGATTACGCCGGCAAGCTGACCGAGACCGTCCTCCTGGGCAATCTCGCCATCTGGGCCGATGGCCCCCGAGTCGAGTGGGACGCCCGCCGGATGCGCGTACCCGGCAAGCCTGAGTTCGATGCGCTGCTTCGCCCCAAGTTCCGCCCCGGCTGGATGTAGCCGAAGGTCCTAGGTCCGGCTCGGATCGGAAACCTGGGCCGCCCCCCACCGGGTACTCAAGTCTGTTCGGAGAGATAACGTGAGAAAACTCTTGCTTTCGATCATGCCGCTCATCGCGGCCGTCCCGGCGTTCGCCCAAGACCTCGACAAGCGGGTGAGCCTCAGTTTCCCCGCAGAGAACGCCAAGTCCGCCCTCGCCCGCCTCTCGGAGGCGTCGGGCGTCACTTTCGAGGCCGGAGCGAAACTCGGTGCGGAGCCCCTCCTGCTCTCGGTGACCGACGTGACGGTTCGCGACCTGATGCCCCGCATCTCCCAAGCGATGGATGCCGAATGGGAGAAGACCGAAGCCGGCTATCGCTTGATCCGATCCCCGGGACTGGTCCGCCGGCAGGAGAACGCCGAACTCGAGGCCAGAATCGCCGGTGTCAAGCAGTCGCTCGCGGGCTTTCTGCAGAAGCACGCCTCACGACGTAAGTGGGACCGGGCAGTTGTCGAGAAGCTGATCGCCGACGAACGAAAGCGTCGGCAGGAGATGGCCCGCTCCGTGTCCGGCCACGACGGCGGCGATGAGATGGTGATGACCACGATGTCCTCGACGCCGAGCGCAACCCCGGCGATGCTCGCCCTCTTCGAGGTCCTCTCGTCGATCTCGCCGCGCGACCTCGCATCGATCGCCCCGAACTCACGGGTCGTCTTCAGTTCCCAGCCGACGCCGATGCAGAAGGCCGCCACTTTCGAAGCCCGAAAGGCGGCAAACGTCTTCCTCGACGCCCACAACCTCCTGGCCCGAACGCTCTCAGCCGACGCAGTCACGACGCGGCCGAATCTTCACTTTATGGGCGGCCTCGACCTTGAAGCGAAGCCGATCACGACTCCCCTGGGCAAGTTGCTCCTCATCGTCTCGCGCCGAGGGCCCGATTCTCCCCTGACACTGCGTCTGAAGATCGCCGACGACAAGGGCAAAATCGTGGGCTCGGCAGACGCCGGGCTCTCGGTCGCCCTGCCGACCAAGCCGACATCACTCGAAATGAAGGAGGCCGACGCGACCCTTTCCCCGGAATCCCTTGAGCTCCTCAGCCTGATCGGCGCGGCTCAAGCGGCGTCTCGCAGCAGCAGCGTCAACGTCATGGAGATCAACGGCGACCGGGTCACCTTCAGTTCTGAAGGCCCGCGGGCCGGGCGACCGATCAGCGCCGCTCTCCTCGATCGCCTGAGCCGCCCCGAGCAGATCGATCCCCTTAGCTTCTTCGTCTCGGAAGCGCTGATCGCCGCCGCCGGCGCCCGTGGCGAAAACCTGGTGGCCTCGCCTCCGGACGACGCATTCCTCGGCATGGCGGGCCGCTTGGCCGACAAAGCGCCGCTCACCAAGGCCTTCTCCGACCTCGACCAGATCGGCCTCGACGCCGTGGCGGAGCAGAGCTGGCTCGTCGTCGGCGCGGTCCGGCCCGCCGAGGCTCGCGTTTCGCGGATCGATCGCTCGGCACTCGGCGCCCTGCTCCGCACCGTTCGCAACGCGGGATATGCCCGACTCGACGACCTCGGCGCCTTTGCGGCTTCCCTGCCCCGCTCTCGCTCCCGCCGTGGCATCGACCGAAGCTATCTCGGCATCGTGACACCCGAAGTCGAACAAGGCTTGTACGGCGCCATGGAGAGCGAGCGCGGCATGCTCGAACTCTACGGCCTGCTCGCGAGCGATCAGCGAGCCATGCTCAAGGGCGGTCGAACTCTCGTCGCGTCCGGCCTGACTCCGGCCCAGAAGACGCAAGTTCACCATATGGTGTATGACGTCATTTCGGAACCTTCCTTCGAGGGTGAAGGCTCGAGCAGTATGTCCATGGCCATCGTATCGTCCTCCGGCGACAGCCCCCTCGGGATGCGCGAGGACACGTTAGCGAAGGAACCGACGGAGGCGTATCCGAACGGCGTCCCGCCGACCGCCACCCTCGGCTTCACCGCAGAGTCGGTGCCCGCCGCCTTCTCCCGGCTCCCCGGCGCGATCGACGGCCGATTTTTCAGCGCCGGCGAGCTCGGCATGACGCTGGCGATGGCCGAGCGCCCGAACTCGGACGGCCTCGTGATCCCCACCTACACCCGCTTCAAGTCCGCCTCGATGTCCCGCTATTCCTGGCAGTTGCGCCTGGGCGAAGGGGGCGCGGGCGGCGTGCTGAGCGATGCATGGGTGGAGGCGAATACGCCGGAGGCCGGCATCGACGGTCTGCCCGCCGAATTCCAGAAACTGATGCGCGAGGCGATGGAGCGCATGCGCAACATGCGCGTCTTCGGCCCCGACGGTCCCCCGCCGGTGTAGCCGGCGCTCCCGCAAGGCGTGCTGCACCTTGCGTCCGTGCTTGGTGCGCCTTTCGTTTGCCGTCGAGCCTAAGCCCGTCCCAAGCCGATCCCCAGATTTGCCGAAGATCGGAATCATCGGCAAATCAAAGGCAAATCTTCGGTCGATCTTTGGAAAGACGGCAGACCAAGGGTGAAGAGACGGGGCTGCCCTGCCGATAACCAGGGCATGGCAAGAGTGCGAATGAGCGGCGCGTTCGACGCGCCGAACGGAAGGATCGGAAACCTGGTGTTCGTTAGGCTGCCCAGCGGCGGAGCTTCGATGCGGGATTTGACGGTCGGCCGGGACCCGCGCACCGCCTCGCAGCAGGCTTGGCGGCAGGCCGTCGGACGGGCAACGCGGCTCTACCAGACCCTCGACGAGGATGAGCATGCGGCGTGGAGGGCCTTCGTGATGGAAACGCACGAGGCGGGTGGAACCCCATCGCTGACGCCTCCGCCGCGGGTTTACAATGTCTTCGTGGCCCTCACGGCGAAGTTCCTGTCGCTGAGCCCGACGCTGGAGCCTCCTCGCTTGCCTCCGGCAAGCCTCTTCACCGGCGACGGCATCATCGTCTCGGCGCTGGGCGAACCGGGAGCGGTCCGCTTCACTGCGTCGGGACCGAATGCGGGCCAGGTGACGACCGAGCTGCTGCTCCAGTGGGTCCCGTCCCCGGGACGGCGCCCGAGCCCGGGCAAGTACCGCATCGCAGGCGCCCATGCCTTCGCCTCGGCGGGAGAATCCGTTGCCGTCCCCGCGCGACCGGGCGTGGTGTACGCGGCGATCCGGTTCGCATCGCTCGCCAACGGCCAGTCCTCGAATTTGGTTCCCATGGGACGCGTAACGGTGGGGTAATCGCGCCTCCCTTGCTGTTCGGCGAAGGCGAGGGTCGGGTAAGCAAACCGCGCCGCCGGAACACCTCTCCACGAAGTGGGGAGGTCGCTGAGCGAAGCGAAGCGGGAGGGGTATCCCCCTCGTCTCGACGAGGGGCACCTTCGCCGCGCAGCGCGCGAAGTGGGGGAGTAATCCCTGACCGTGCCTCGCAGCGGCGAGAGTGAACGGCCTTCCCGGGCGGTGGGGCGTAGCAGATTACTCCCCCTCAGGCACGGGCTCCGCCCGGCCAGTTCCCCCTCGACTCGACGAGGGAGACCTTCGCCGCGAAGCGCGCGAAGAGGGAGAGAAACACCCGCTGCTGGTTGCAAGGGAACAGAGGTGAGATCCCCACGCTACCTAGGTTTCGCAATGAGCGGTGTCCTCAGACCTAGGAAGAATGCGGGGAGCGTTCCGATCTCTTGCGCTTTAAATAGCGACAAGACCGCAAGCGGTTCGAAGGAGGTTCGTTATGGTACGCGTTTTGTCACTGGCTGTTTTGGCCGTCGCTCTTGTTGCTTTGTCGGTCTTCTTGTCTAAATCAGCTGATTCACAGCCCACGCCGAAGGCGTTGGTACAACTCCAGCCGACTACCCCTGGAACTCAGCAGGTTGGCCACGCCAACCTCAGCGGCAGCATGATCGCTGGGCAGTTTCTAGGTGGAGGAGTGGGCCTGACCGGCGTCAACGCCGACCTGCTCGACGGGCTGGATTCGACAGCATTTCTGCAGTCGGTCCCCTTACCCCTTACGCTGAGCGGCACGAATGGCACGCACATAATTCGGGGTGAGAATGCCTCGACTACCAACAATTCATCGGGTGTATTCGGTTATGCTTCCGCCGCAACCGGCACCACTTACGGCGTGTACGGCCGGACGAACTCTCCCGATGGTTTTGCCGGCTATTTCGAGGGCACAGGCTACTTTTCGACCAGAGTCGGGATCGGTACAACGACGCCAACCGCGAAACTGCATCTTGCCGGCACACCCGGCGTCGATGGGCTCCGCTTTCCCGACGGCACGCTCCAGACCACGGCCGCGGCCGGCGGCGGCAGCGGAACGGTCACCTCGATCAACCAGGCGCTGGGCATCACCTTGACGCCCAACCCCCTCACGACGACAGGCACCATAGCGATTGACCCGGCGGTCGTGCCACAGCTCGCGGCCGGGAACACGTTCACGGGCGCCAACACCCTATCCAACGCAGCCAACTCATTCACAGGCAATGGCGCGGGGCTGACAGCACTGAATGCGACGAACATCACTTCGGGCACTCTAAACGTGGCCAGGCTACCCGTGCCGCTCGACTTGAGCGGCACGAACAGCTCGCACATCATTCAAGGTGTGAACGCATTCGCGACCAACGGCCCCGCCGGCGTCTACGGCTTGGCCACCGCCGGCGGCAGCGGCATCACCTACGGCGTGAGGGGCAGGAGCAGCAGCACGAACGGGCGCGGCGTCTTCGGCGAGGCCACCGCATCAACCGGCGAAACAAATGGCGTGCGAGGCGAGAGCGATAGCACGAACGGGAGCGGCGTCCTCGGCGTTGCGACCTCAGGCACCGGCTTCAACAAAGGCGTTTACGGGTTGAGCAGCAGCACGAACGGGGTTGGCGTGCACGGAAGGTCCGAGGCCTACGGCGTGCAGGGCACGAGCAATGGCGGGTCCGGGCGCGGCGTCTACGGCGAGGCCACGGCCACTCTCGGCGCCAACTACGGCGTGTACGGGTCGAGTAGCTCCAACACCGGATTCGGCGTGTTCGGCATCGCTACGGCCACGACCGGATCCAACTACGGCACGTGAGGCGAGACCGATAGTACGGGCGGCTACGGCGTCCTCGGTATTGCCAATGCGACCAGCGGAACCAACTACGGGGTGCACGGCCATTCTCGGAGCACAAGTGGCTATGGTGTGCATGGTCTCACCTCGGCCACAACCGGCACCACCTACGGCGTGTACGGCCAGAGCGACAGCACGTCAGGGCGGGGCGTCAGCGGCTGGGCCACGGCCGCCAGCGGCGACGCCCAGGGTGGTGCGTTCCGGAGCAACAGCACGTCCGGTAGCGGCGTCAGCGGCTATGCCTCCGCCGCCACCGGCACCACCTATGGCGTGGTAGGAACGAGCAACTCTACTGGAGGCATCGGCGTCGGCGGCTTTGCCGGAGCCAACACCGGCAACACTTCTGGCGTGTACGGTGCAAGTTCCAGCACGTCCGGGCGCGGCGTATTCGGCATGGCCACCAACACCACCGGCACTACGTACGGCGTGTACGGCCAGAGCGACAGCCAGTCCGGGCGCGGCGTCTACGGCTCGACCACCTTCTCCTCCGGCACCAGCTACGGCGTGTACGGTCAGACGGCCAGCTCGTCAGGGAGCGGCGTCTACGGCTGGGCCACCAACACCAGCGGCAATGCCAATGGCGGTTACTTTCTGAGCGACAGCCCCTCCGGAGCCGGCGTCCGCGGCTCGGCCTTGGCCGCCACCGGCACCACCTACGGCGTGAGAGGGGGGGTCAACTCCAGCAGCGGATTCGGCGTCTACTCCTTTGGCGACATGGGCGCAAGCGGCACCAAGCCGTTCCGAATCGACCACCCGTTCGACCCGACGGGCAAGTATCTGCTGCACTACGCCGCCGAAAGCCCAATGCCGCAGAACTTTTATGTCGGCAACGTGGTTACGGACGCCAAGGGCTATGCTTGGGTCGAGCTTCCGGACTACTTATCAGAGATCAACACGAACTTCAAGTATCAGTTGACGGTCGTGGACGATGAGGACTCGGATGGGTTCGTCATGGCGAAGATCAGCAAGAAGATTCTCGCAAACAGATTCCAAATCCGAACGAGCAAAGGGAACGTTGAGGTTTCGTGGCGCGTGGACGCCGACCGTAACGATCTCTACGTTCGAGCGAAGAAGCCGAAAGACGTCGTCGAGAAGCAAGACCTCGAACGAGGCATGTACCAGCATCCCGAACTCTACGGTGAGCCCGCGGAGAAGGGAGTGAACTATCGCCCGGCTGATCCCGGAAATCACTGACGAAGAGAAGGGGGGCGATGGTGGGGTGCCCTGACACAGGAAGTCAGGGCAGCCTACTCTCTTGCAATCGCCTCGGTCGTGGGGAAGACCGGTGACTTACTTGCATGCCTCCGCCCCCGTGGGGTCGAGGCTGACGGGCGCCCATACTTGGATGCATAGCACTACGACTCGCCGACATTCCGACTGCAGCGAAGCGGAGTGGAGCGATCGTCGTGCTTCGATGCGTGTAAGGAGCAGGACGATCCCTCGGCAAGCTCGGGATGAGGGTGCCGCGGCGAAAAAGCGCGGGCAGGCCCGCGCACTCCAAAACGACAAGACGCCGGGCGCTCGACCTCTCCCCCCGACCCCTCTCCTCCGACTGACGTGCCTCGGCGAGCCGGCATCGGGGAGGCGCAGGAGAGGAATCGTCGTGCTTCGATGCGTGACAGAGCAAGACGATCCCTCGGCAGGCTCGGGATGACGAGTGCGATGGCATCGAAAAGCGCGGGCTGGCCCACGCACTCCGAAACTGGAGCCGATGACCGGATTCGAACCGGTGACCTGCTGTTTACGAAACAGCTGCTCTACCACTGAGCTACATCGGCGCTTTTCGCTCCCAATTATAGGCGCGAGAGGCGTGGAACCGCAATCGGTCCCGCCCTTAGGAAAGGAGGCGGGTCGGGTGCTCGAGGTACTCGCGGACGACGTTCATGAAGCGGGCGCCGACGGCGCCGTCAAGCACGCGGTGGTCGAAGGAGCCGGTCATCTTCATGCGCGTGCGGATTTCGACTTCGTCGTCGTCGCCGACCACGACCTGCTTGCGCGCCGTACCGACGGCGAGGATCGCTGCGTTGGGTTGATTGATGATCGCGGCGAAGTTCTCGACGTCGAGCATGCCCATGTTGGAGATGCTGAAGGTCGAACCCGTCATTTCGTCGGGCAGCAGTTTGCCATCGCGGGCCTTGATGACGAGTTCTCGCGCGCGGACGGAAAGCTCTCGAAGCGAATGGCGCTGGGCGTCCTTGACCACGGGCACGAGGAGGCCTTCGTCGACGGCGGCGGCAATGCCGATGTGAACGGCTCCATACTGAGTCACCGTGCCGTCACCGTTGAAGGTGGCGTTGGCAATCGGCATGTCGAGCAAGGCGAGCGCGCATGCCTTGATGACGAAGTCGTTGATGGAGACCTTGCCGCTGCCATCGGCCTCGAACATCTCGCGAAGCGCGATCATCGCCTCGCAGTCGACCTCGACGGTGACGTAGAAATGTGGAATCTCCTGCTTGGACTGGGCGGTTCGCTGGGCAATGATCTGGCGCAGGCGCGAAAGCGGAACGACCTGGTCGGCGACGGTTCGAAGAGGAGTGGAACTTGGCGCCCGGCCCGGTTCAGCGGCCAAGACGTCCCGCTCGACGATCCGGCCGCCTGGGCCGGTGCCGGCGATTGCGGCCAGATCGAGGCCCTTTTCCTCGGCGATCCGCCGGGCGAGGGGGCTTGCCTTGATTCGATCGGAAGTCGACGCCGACTTAGAACTGGAGGAAGCCGTCGTGGCGGCGGCGACGACCTCGCGCGACGGTTCCTTCGACTCGGTGGCGACGCCGTTCGCGCTCATAGCCGATCCCCAAGTTCCTGGCAGAGACTCGCCGGGTTTTAGAATCGCGGCGATCGCGCGTCCGACGGGGACGGTCTCGCCGGCTGAGATGAGGAAGCCCGTCAGGGTTCCACTGCCGGGCGATTCGAGTTCGAGGGTGGCCTTGTCGGTCTGGATTGTGCCGATGACCTCGCCGCTCTTCACGGCTTCGCCGTCTTTCTTCAGCCACTCGAGGAGAGTGCCTTCCTCCATGCCGTCGCCCATTTTGGGCATGATCACTTCCGTCATGCGCCCGTCAGGATACCTTTTGGCTCACTCGCCGGGTCGTTCCCGACTCACCGCGACGCCAGCGCACTCGGCGATGAGGTTCGCCGGAGGCAGCCGCTTGACGACGGTCGCCTGGACGCGCCGAACCAGGGGGAAGTCGGCCAGGATGGCTTCGCAGATCGCGGCGGCGAGCCGCTCCACCGTGCGGTAGACCGCCGCGCTGGCGACCTCGATGGCCAGTTCACCCAAACGAGCGTAGTCCACGGTGTCATCGATCGCGTCGGTCTCGATCGCTCGCCCGGCCAGGGTCACCTCGAGGTCGACGGAGTACCGATGTCCGACGGCCCGTTCCGCCTCGGGAACCCCGTGGTAGGCGTAGAATTCGAGCCCGCGAAGAAAGACCCTGTACACGGGGCTTAGCATACGCGATGCACCATACTAGCCGCGAATGAGCCAGAGCATCACGATCCTCGGCGCCGCCCAGACGGTCACCGGTTCAAAGCACCTCTTGCAGTTGGGCAAACGCCGAGTCCTCATCGACTGCGGCCTCTTCCAAGGCAGGCGTGAACTACGGGAGCGAAACTGGCTCCCCTTCGCTATCGAGCCGGACTCTATCGACGAGATCATCGTCACCCATGCGCATATGGATCACATCGGATACCTACCTCGATTGGCCCATGACGGGTATGGGGGACCGATCTACGCTACTGCGGCGACGATCGCCCTCAGCCGTATCAGCCTTCCCGACAGCGGCCGCATTCAGGAGGAAGACGCCCGCTACCTAAACCGCAAGGGGTTGAGCCGGCATCAGCCTGCGCTTCCCCTCTACACGGAGAAGGACGCCTATGCCGTCCTCAAGCAGATGGAGCCGGTCGGTTATCACCAGTGGCAGGAGATTAGCGGCGGCTATCGCTGGCGATTCCTTCCCGCAGGGCATATTCTCGGGTCGGCGTTCGTCGAGATGTACTTTCCGAATGGTGAGCGAATCCTGATGTCGGGCGATCTGGGTCGTTTCGGAACTCCCATCATCGTAGACCCGACGATCGTGGATTTCGCGGAGTACCTCGTCATCGAGAGCACCTATGGCGATCGGCTGCACCCGGTCGACAGCCCTGCGGCGATTTTGGAGCGTATTCTTCATCGCGCTTGGGAAGAAGGCGAAGTCGTGCTCGTTCCGAGTTTCTCGATCGGTCGGACCCAAGAACTCCTCTACACGATCTCGCAGCTGCAGAACGAAGGGCGCTTACCGCGAATCCCGATCTTCATCGACAGCCCGATGGCGGTGAGCACGACCGAAGTTTATCGCGCGATGAAGCAGGAACAGGACTCGGACATGAAGCTGAGAATCGCCGAAGGCGAAGACCCCCTCTGCCCGGATCATCTCGAGTTTATTCGCGACTCGAATCAGTCCAAGGCGCTGAACAGCCGAAAAGGGCCGATGGTGATCATCGCGGGCAGCGGCATGGCGACGGGTGGAAGGATCGTTCACCATTTGAAGAATCGGATAGATAATCCGGCAACGGTTGTGCTCTTCACTGGGTTTCAAGCGGAAGGCACTCTTGGCCGAGAAATCGTCAATGGTTCGGAAGAGGTCGAGATCCACGGCCAGAGTCTTCCGGTTCGGGCTCGCATCGAGAAGATTCAGTCACTATCAGCCCACGCCGATTACTCCGAGATGCTCGACTGGCTGAGCCACTTCACCCAGCCTCCTCGGAAGACCTTTCTGGTGCATGGGGAACCGCCCGCACAGGAGTCGCTCCGACAGAAGATCGTCGAGCGGTTCGGCTGGGAGTGCGTGATCCCGGCTCAGGGGGACTCATTCGATCTATAGGGGGTGCACCTCGTCGGACCAGGCGAGTTCGATTCCCTGGTCGGCAAGGACGCTCTGGAGGTCCTGCAACAGTGGACCGAGCAGGAAGTCCCTTGGCTCGCGCCCACTTGCAAGGCTGAGGGCGGCGAGAACTCCCGCGGACTCTCCGACGTTCCACTCCACCGGGTGCAGGCGGGTACATCCGTTCGCGATATGGGAAACGCTCAGGCACTTCCCGGCAGCGATCAAGTTCGGGCACGAGGGCGAAAGAAGGCAGCTGACGGGGATTTGATACGGAAGCGCAGAGATGTCCAAGGTGGGGGCGACCGGGCTCTGGTGGAGATCGATCCGGTACGCGCCGATTCCAACGGAGTCTGCGCGCTCGGCAGACTTCGATCTGCCCGGGTTCATATCGGCGCCGACCTCGCATTCGGTCAGAGTCTCGAACCCGACCATACGGCGGGGCTCGCGTATGTAGGGCGCGGCGGCAAGCCCGAGGCTTTCACCCGTAACGTCGGGGCGTGGGCGCAGGCCGGTCAGGCCCAGCTCGGTCTGCATCCAATAGAGGAGGCTCAGGGTGAGCGATTGCCCCTCCCTCTGGGCTGCCGGCCCCAGGTCGCCCCGATCGAGGAGAACGCGCTCAAAGTAGTCGTTCTGAGGCCAGTTCACCAGAGTGACCGGCTCGACTTCTTCCGATTTCGCGAAGTGAGCCGCGTCGAGCACTCGACGATAGGCGAAGAGCCCACCTTCGCCCATGACCTCTAGGCGGGTCGGCTCGCCGGTGCGGACATGCGGGTAAACGAGGCTAAGCTGGGGACCCGGCCATCCGGACGGTGAGTGCTTGCGCCAGTAGTCGTAGCGATCCGGCTTCTCGATTGTGTGATCTCCCTCAGGATCCCACCCGAGGGCTTGGACCCAGGTGAACCCCTGCTGATCTTCGCGATTCGCGTTCTCGGGGGCGTGAGCCTCGCCGAATTCGGCACGCGCATCCGATCCGAGCCGACAGGGGACTTGGGCAAGAACGAGAAGCTCACCGGTTTCCGTCGCGTCGAGCACGATTCGCGCTTGAACTCGGATTGGTTCGAGAAGCTGAGCGTTCTCGAGCCATACCTCCTCGATCCGCCCAAGTGCGCTCACCTCAGCGCGGATCGGACGCCAGGGTTTGCCGATGCGCAACAATCCCTCGCCGGGCGGATTCTTGAGCATCTGGTTTAGGGCCTGTAGCCAGAGGTTCGGCTCGGCGCACAGCCGAGAAACCCATCCGTTCCCGGGGTTCAGCAGCGGGTCCTGCCGTGCTGCTCCGCTCAGGCCGTGTCGATGGCGAAAGCCCTCCCGAACGAGGTTCCGGAGCAGTCTATATCGCCGGGTGCAGCCAAATCGCTCGATCCAAGGATGCTCGTCCGGCGGTACGGCTTGGGTCACCAGTTGGCCGCCGATTTCGGGCCACTGCTCAGTCATGACGACGCGCTGCCCCATCTCGGCCGCCGCAAGGGCAGCGGCACAGCCGCCGAGACCGCCGCCGACGATCAGGATATCGGTTTCAAGGTTGGTCACCGCGGAGATTCTTGCCCTTGAAGAGGCGCTCGACGAAGGCGAGGAGGTACCCGACCTCTTCGGTCTGCTTCACCTCGCGGCGAACGATTTGGATGGCGTGGCTTAGGCCGAGACTGGAGTTGAAGAGCAGCTTTCCCGCCTTGTGCAGCGCGGTGCGCGATTCTTGGGTGACCCCGATTCTCCGCAAGCCGACGGCGTTGATGTCGTGAACCTTCTGATCTTCTCCCGAGACGATCATGTAGGGTGGCACATCGCGCACGATGCGGCTCATCCCACCCACCATCGCGACCTTTCCGATCCTCACCCATTGGTGAATTCCGGTCATCCCACTGATGTTGGCGCGTTCCTCGATCGTCACGTGACCGGACACGCCCACACCGTTGGCGATCGTCACGTCGTCGTGGACGGTGACGTTGTGCCCGAGATGAACGAAGGCCATGAAGTAGCAGCGGTTCCCGACCGACGTCACCTTCTCGGCGCCTGTTGCCCGGTGGATGGTCACGTACTCGCGGATCACGTTGTCGTCGCCAATAACGAGGTAGGTGGGCTCGTTCCCGTATTTTCGGTCCTGGGGGTCGCCGCCAAGCACCGCGCCCTGAGCGACAACGTTCCTTGCGCCGATAGTGGTGTTGCTCTTTACGGTGACGTGGGAATCGAGGACGGTGCCCGGGCCGATGCGAACGCCGGCCTCAACATAGCAGAACGGACCGACGACCACGTCTTCGGCCAGTTCGGCCGCAGGATCGACGATCGCGCTCGAGTGGATTCGCGCCAAGGCTAGTCTGCCCTTGGGATCATTTTGAAAGTGAGCTCCATGCTCGCCGCCACTTGGCCCTCGACGGTAGCGACGGCTTTGATTCGGCCTACGCCGGATCGTATCCATAAGAGTTCGACGTCTGAGATGAGCGTATCGCCAGGGACGATGGGTCTCTTGAACTTGACATCGTCGATCGCGCCGATGACGGGCACACTGCCAGCGTACTCGGGACTGGTCAGCAGAATGACGGCGCCTGCCTGCGCCATCGCCTCGACGATGAGCACTCCCGGCATGATCGGCATTCCCGGGTAGTGGCCATCGAAGAATGCCTCGTTCATCGTGACGCACTTGAGCCCGCGACAGCGGACTCCCGGCACGACCTCTATGATGCGGTCGACAAGGAGCATGGGAAACCGATGCGGTAGGTACCGCATGATCTCCCGAATGTCCATCGACTGAGCGGCGGGTGTATCGGTGGCCACGGGCCGTGTATACCCGCAGGACCGATCTCGTGCTCTAGGCGGCCATCGGTCGGTTGGATGCGAGGGTCATCGCGGTCGGCGTGTACTGCGGGCCGAGGTCTTCGCGGCAGTGCCTTCGAATTTGCCCTTCGGAAAGGGCACCGTCCTCGACTTCGACGTAGGCGTGCAGTTCGCCGTCGGTGAGCCACACTGAAGCGTCGCGCACTCCCGCCAGGCTCAAAAGATATCCCTCGGTGCGTTTGAGATCGATTCGTCGTTGAAGCGTCGTCGGCTGGGGCATGTCCTACTATCGGTAACGTTACGGGGATTCCTCAGGGTTCCCGAGGAATCGACCGGTACTGTTCCAGATTGTCGATGTCGGCGCCGATTTCGGGAAATGGGGTCGGAATCGCGCGGACCGGGTACCCCAAACACCGACCGACCGCTCGTTCGAGGCGGGCCAAGGTCAGAAGCCGCGGCACGACCTGGCCGATGGCGACCCCAAAGAGGGTGCCGATACCCACGATCGCGGCGAGCCGAAGGGGCTTCTTGCGATTCGCATAGGCTCGCTCCATGACCGGGAGGGCTGCCCGCATTTGCTCGGTCTGGATTAGGGCGATGTTGCCGCCGGTGAAACGTCCCTCACGGGTTTTGACCGACGTGCGCTTCATCCCCGGAAAGGCGCGTTCAGACTCCCGGACGTCGATCACCGGGAAACTGAGCATCGCTGCAGGATCACAGCGCAAGATGAAGTCATCGACCGCGGCTCGCGTCAGGAATGGCAGGTCGCCTGTGACGAGGAGGAACGAGTCGCTGGTCACCGCCTGGATACCTCGGCCGAGGCTCTCGATGAAGGTGGCCCCCGCCTCGAGTTGGTGCGGCGAAAGTCCGGGCGGTGCGCCCACTACGATCACCTTGCCGAGATGGGAGACGGCTTCGATCACCCAGGCAACCATCGGTCGCCCGCGGACCGGGAGTCCGGCCCGAAACTCGACGCCGGTCGCTTCGAGAAGGTCTTCTGGACAGCGACCGCCTGCCAGAACAACGACGTCCAAGGCTACGCCTCGACCCATACGGCAAGGCTCGATGATCTGGCGAGGCTGGGAGCTACCGCGGTCCAGGGTGTTCCCGCTTCGGCCAGTGCTCGAGCGGCCCGCTCGGCATCTTCGCGACGGTCGAATCTCCCGAACACCGCCGAACCCGATCCCGACAGCATCGCCGGATTTGCGCCCAAGGACCTGAGTCTACCGATCAAATCGAGCGATTCGGGCGGCGAAACCCTCTCGAAATCGTTGTGTCCGGTTGGGTATCCAACGGCTCGCTCGAAGTCGACTTCGTCGAGGCGCGCGTAGGCAGCCGCCGATGAGACCGACGCCCGCGGCATGGCGAGGGCGAACCACTTCTCTTGTGGATCGTCGAGACCGCGAAGCCGCTCGCCGTAGCCTTCGGCATGAGCATGGCCGCCGGTCATGAAAAACGGCACATCCCAACCCACCGAGGCCGCGAGGTCTACCCGCTGATCCGGCGTGAGGGGCACCGCCAGAAAGCGGCCGAGCACGCGAAGGAGACCAGCCGCGTTCGAAGAGCCACCGCCGAGTCCCGATTCGGTCGGAATTCGCTTGACGAGTTCTATCCGCAGCGGAGGGATGGCGAGCATCTCGGCAACCAAGCGTAGCGTCTTGGCAAGGGTGTTGTCCTCTGGCCAGTCGAAGTGGGGGATGCCGTCGAACTGAACATGGATCGACGACCGTGCGAGCGGGTCTTCGAGGCGAGTCACCGCAAGCTCGTCGCACAAGCCGATCGTTAGGAAGGTCGTCCGCAGTGGGTGGAGGCCCGTCGCATCGGGAGGCAGAACCACCAAAGAGAGGTTGATCTTAGCCGGGCAAACGGTGCGAACGGTCACGAGCGATATTCTCCCACGCCTGCAGGTAGGCGTGCCTGCAATTGCGTTGATTGCTTGACTTCGGCCCGAACTTTGCCGCCTCCCGCAGAATCCGTACTATACTGAAAGTGGCTCTTTGTCATTTGGCGGAGCCAAGGTGCCTTATGGTGAATCCTTCTCTTACTCGAAAGATTGTCTCCCTCTTGGCCGGAATCGCTCTGCTCGGTATGGCCGAAGTCTCGTCCGCACAGCAGTGCCAGCCCGACGCTCCCACGATCGGCCAGCCTTGGGTTGGCGAGAGGGGGATCACCGAGACGGTCGAGCAGATAATGGACCGTGAATTGGCGAATCCGAATCCGTTCCTCGGCCGATTCCGCTACATGGGACCAGAGCACGAGATCGATCGCAAGTGGGTCAGACCCAACCCGGAGGCCCTTCCTGGCGGTCAATGGCCGCCCGCCGCGGGTGCCCTTCGGGGCCGCGGCGACTACGGCGTCCTCAACCCGCAGCCCATCGGCGCCAACTTCGCGGGTCCTGGAATCGGCGACACCCCAGGATTTGTCCCACCCGATTCCATGGGCGACGTGGGCCCGACACAGATCGTCGTGATCGTCAACGGGCGCATTCGCGTGTACGACAAGAGCGGCGTCATCGGTCCACTCAACGTGACCACCGACTCGTTCTTCGCAAGCGTCCGCTCGTCGACCACCACCGATCCCTTCGTCCGCTACGACCGGACGAGCGGCCGCTGGTTCGTCGCGATGATCGACGTGTCCACGCCGAACCGTGTGCTTCTCGCCGTTAGTAGCGGATCGACCATCACCGGCGCCGCGAGTTTCACTTTCTTCCAGTTCCGCCATGACCTTGTGGGCACGACGCCGAACTCGGATACCGGGGGCTTTTGCGACTACATCTCGATGGGTGTCGACGCGAACGCGGTCTACCTCGGCGGAAACATCTTCAACGCCGCAGGCACCGCCTTCATCGGGACGACCGGGTTCGTCGTGCGCAAGAGCTCAGTCACTGGCGGCGGACCCATCGTAGTCACCGCTTTCCGTCAAATGGCTGCCGGCGGCGGAGCCGGCCCGTTTGCGCCTCGCGGCGTCGATCAGACCGATCCGGCGGCAACCGAGGGATACTTCATCGGCGTCGACAACAGCGTTTTCAGCCGCCTCACCATCCGAAGAATCTCGACACCCGGCGGAACCCCCACGATTTCGGCGAACATCAACGTCAACGTCCCGACCACGGTCTTTCCCCAAAACACCCCTTGCCTGGGTAGCACTTCGCCCTTGGCCGGACTCGATGACAGGCTTTTCCAAGCCAGGATCTTCAGGAACCGGCTGACTGGCGTGGCTACCCTCTGGACGGCCCATAACATCGAGGTCGATAGCGCGGGCAACGGCAATGCGAGCGGCAACCGAAACGGCTCTCGCTGGTATCAGCTTCAGAACATGACGGGCACGCCTTCGCTGCTCCAGTCGGGCACGCTGTTCGACTCGGCGGCAACCAACCCGAATAACTTCTGGATCCCTTCGGTTGCCATGAACGGTCAGGGGCATATGGCCCTCTCCAGCAGCGTCGCCGGAGCGGCTCGGCGCGCCGAGATCGCCACGGCCGGGCGGCTGAGTTCCGATACGCTCGGCACGATCCAGGCGCCGACCACGGTCCAGACCAGCGCAACGAACTACAACATCGGCCTGCAAAACGGGTCGTATCGTTGGGGAGACTATTCGGGATCGGGTGTCGATCCAATGGACGATATGACCATTTGGTCGTTCCAGGAGTACTGCGACGCCGCGAACTCCTGGCGGGTGCGTGTCTTCTCATTGCGCGCTCCACCACCTGCCACGGTCTCGACCCTAAACCCCAACAGCTTGGCTCAGGGCGCGACGAGCAACATCATCGTCACTGGCACTTCGGTCAGTGGTTCGGGTTGGTTCGACACAGAGCCGGGCCTGAACCGCCTCACTGCTGCCTTTAGCGGTTCAGGCGTGACCGTCAACAGCGTCACCTTCACGAACCCTACGAGTATCACACTGAACGTGACCATTGCCGGTGGCGCTACGACTGGCACTCGAAACTTGACGATCACCAATCCCGATGGGCAAAACCTTACCGCCAACAACGTCCTTACGATCACGGCTGGGGGCTCGAATCCGCTGCCGACCCTCACGTCGATCAGCCCCACCTCGGCAATCGCCGGTGGATCGGCATTCACGCTTAACTTGACCGGAACCAACTTCATCAGTGGTTCGATCGTCCGATGGAATGGCTCGGATCGCACGACGACCTTCCTGTCGTCGACCTCGCTGCAGGCCAGCATCACCGCGGCCGACATCGCGAACGCGGGAAGCGCCAGCGTGACGGTCTTCAACCCGGCGCCGGGTGGCGGCACTTCGGGCGGACAGACGTTCACGATCAACAACCCGGTGCCAACGACCACCTCGATCAGCCCGAACCCGGTGACCGCGGGAGGCAGCGCCTTTACCCTGACCGTGAACGGCACGAACTTCAACACACAATCGGTGGTGCGGTTCAACGGCTCCAACCGAACGACGACGTTCGTGAGCGCGACGCAACTCCAGGCGGCGATCACCGCTGCTGACATTGCGACCGCTGGAACGGCCTCGATCACCGTGTTCAACCCGACACCGGGCGGCGGTACTTCTGGCGGGCAGACGCTGACGATCAATAACCCGTCGCCGACGACGACGTCGATCAGTCCGACGTCGGCGACAGCGGGTGGCAGCGCCTTCACCCTGACCGTCAACGGGACCAACTTCAACTCGCAGTCGGTGGTTCGCTGGAACGGATCGAACCGAACGACGACCTTCCTCAGCGTGACCCAACTGCAGGCGAGCATCACCGCAGCCGACATCGCCAGTGCCGGGACTGCCTCCGTAACGGTGTTCAACCCGACGCCCGGCGGCGGAACGTCGAACGGGCAGACGTTCACGATCAATAACCCAGCGCCCAACCCCACCACGCTCGTGCCGAGCTCGGCCATTTCGGCGGGTCCCGGCTTTACGCTGACGGTGAATGGGACAGGCTTCGTGGCGACCTCTCAGGTCACTTGGAACGGCTCGAATCGGACCACGACCTTCATCTCCGCGACCCAGCTTCAGGCGACTATTCCGGCGTCCGATATCGCAGTGGCCGGTTCGGCTCTCGTTCGAGTAGTCAATCCGTCGCCCGGCGGCGGCACGTCTGGTCCGCTGACCTTCACCATCAACCCGACGGTCGTTAGCGGCAGCGTCGTACTTGGCGATTGGGTGGCGTCACCGACGATCGTGCCGGTGACGATCGAGATTCGCAACGTGGGGAGCACCACGCCGATCATCAGCCAGACCGTTTCGCTCAACGGTGCCGGCAACTTCTCCTTCAACGTGAACCTCGCGCCCGGGACCTACGACGTAACGGCCAAGGCCTCGCACTGGCTGCGGAAGAAGCGTGGTAGCCAATCAAGCGTAGGCGGCGCGCTCTCGGGCCAGAACTTCACGTTATCCAACGGCGACTGCGATAACGACAACGAGGTCGCGGTCGGCGACTTCGCGATCTTGTCGGCGGCCTTCGGAACCTCGGTCGGCGACCCGGGCTACAGCGCGGCCGCCGATCTCAATGGCGATGGCGACGTCGACATCGGCGACTTCGCCATCCTGTCGGCGAACTTCGGCCTCATCGGCGACGACTAAGGGGCTCGACCCCACAGCCCTCTCCACGAAGTGGGGAGGGCTGTTTGTCCGTGCCGAACGGACGCAACTCGGTTCTCGGTACGGGGATGGGACGAATCTCCAGGAAATCTCCAGAATTGCGTCAAGCATCGCCGTACTCGCCGAGTCGACAATCTCTCCGACGGCGCGCAGCCCGCGCCCAAGGAGAAGAACATGAACAACTCTCAAACGATCGAAAGCCGGACGACCCTGAACGGTGTCGACGTCACCGCCCTCGGCGAGGCCTGCAAGGCCATCGACCAGGACCCGGCCCTTGCGACCTTCATCTTCAGATCGAAAAACCAGTGGCTCGATGGCGGACACAACCGTTCGACCATCGAAGGTTACTACGGCGTCGGTTTGGATCAACCTCGCAAGGCGACCTTCGTCATGGACGCCGACGAGCCGGAGATCCTGCTCGGTTGTGATCGTGGTGCCAACCCGGTCGAGTACGTCCTCCACGCCCTCGCCGCCTGCGTGACGACGACCATGGTCTACCATGCCGCCGCGCGGGGGATGCGGGTGGACCGGGTCGAGTCGCGGCTGGAAGGTGACCTTGACCTTCGCGGACTGCTCGCCATGCCCGGCGCCAAGCGAAACGGCTACGAGAAGATCGTCATGAAGATGAAGGTCGACGGGGACGGAACTCCGGAGGAATGGGCCGAAATGGTGAAGTTCGGCCAAGCGCATTCGCCGGTCTTCGATATCGTTTCGAACGGCACCGAGATCGACGTCCAGTTCGAAGGCGCCTAGGCGGCTTCTGTGCACCCGATCAGTGGCCGGCATGAGAGTGCTGGCCACTGATCTGTTCACTTGGCTGCGCGACACCGTTGGAGCAGGGCGACCGAGCCCTGTGTTTCCGCCACTTCGATGGCCCGTTTGAGGAACGCGGTGGCTTCCGATCCTGAGGCCCCGGCTGCTCGGAGGCGGAGGATTTCTGGGGTGAAGAAGAACCCCCGCTCGATTACGGGATCGGCGAGGATGGCATCGAGACGGCGGGCTGCCGAAGCTATGGCTCCCGTGATGAGCTCGACTTCCGCGATGAGCGCTTGGAAGTAGCATGCCTCCATGTTCGCCCCGACCCCGAGAATGGTTTGGGCAGAGCGATCCATCTGGGCCACCTCGCCCTCGCCTGCCCCACGCATGGCACGGCTCCAGCCGAGAAGGATCTGACCCGTCGCCTGGCGATAGGCGAGCCCTTGGCGCTGGCCAATGGTCGCAGTCGCTTCGGCCCAGTGCTCGCAGAGGTCGAAGTCGCGTTGAAGCTGGTAGAGAACCGCTGCCTGCTGGCGGGAATGCGCCAAACATTGCACACGTCCAGGCTGCTCGCCTAGTCGGAGGGCCCTCCCGACCTGTGCCAGCGCCTGCTCCTGCTCGCCGAGGAACCACAGCGATAAGGCGAGCCAGTGATGACAAGAGACGAGGGGATCCTCGCCGTAATAGGCACTCAGCCTCCAGCAGTCAGAGCCGTCGGAAGTCTCGATGCCCTCTTCCGCATGGACCTTGGCTTCGGCAAACCGGCCTTGGTGGAATAGGGAACAGGTCAGGAGTTCGCGTGCTTCGGCATCGGCATTGAGATCGCCGCAGACCGCCGCCCGCATGAGGGTCTCAGATTTCGAGAAGTCGGCTCGAAGTTCGAAGAGGGTCGCGAGGTGGTAACGGGCAGAGCGAAACGCTTCGACTGCGCCGACCCCTTCGGCAAGGTGGATGGCCTGTTGGTAGTGTTCTCGCGCGTTTTCGCTGCCCCAGCCGGACCGGACGACCTCGCGCTGAGCGCAGAGGATGTGCCATTCCGCCCGCTCACGGTCGCAGTCCTCCCGGCTGGCCTCGAGTGCGTGCTTCGCGGCGTCGATGTGCCGGGCGGCCACGTCGGACACTCCCTGGTCAAGCGCTCTTCGTGCTTCCGCTATCGAGCGGCGAGCAGCATCCAGTGGCCCCGAATCCCCTCCGGCGACCGCCTGCACCCGACCCACGAACCGAAAACCCCTTCCATGCACCGTCTTGATAAGCCGCTGTGCCGCTCCCGAGTCACCCACGGCCTTCCGAGCCGCCATGATGCGGCTGCTCAGCGTCGCCTCGCTCACGAATGCATCCCCCCACACCTGCTCGAGCAGTTCGTCCTTGCTAACGACCCGGTCCGCGTGCGCGACAAGGTAGGCGAGCACACCGAAGACCTGCGGCTCGACCCGTACCAGGGTGCCAAGGGTCCGCAGCACGTGCGCGCCCGGGTCAAGTTCGAAGTCGTCGAACCGGTAGACCATTAGGCGCTATTTTGACGGCCGAGTAGCCCAGTGGGCACTCCACGGGAGGAGTTAGTGCTCGTCGGGTCGTCCCACCGGCGTGATCAAGCGTGCGCCTCGCTCCCAGACCAGGTATGCCCACATCCATTCGACGAACACACTCACCCGGTTGCGATGCCCGACCAACTGCATGAGGTGGACGAACAGCCAGCCGAGCCAGGCCAGGAACCCGCTCATCATGAGCCGGCCGCGCTGGAAGATCGCCGCCGAACGCCCGATGGTGGCCATGTTGCCCAGGTCCCGATAGGCGAACGGCGGCGGTGCGGGTTTTCTCCTAAGCCGCGCTTCGATCACCCGAGCCACATAGCGGCCTTGCTGCATCGCGACCTGCGCCACTCCGGGTAGTCCCTCTCCGATCGTCATAGCATCGCCGATCACGAAGACCTCCGGATGTCCGGGCACCGAACAATCGGCCCCCACTCGAACTCGGCCGGCGCCGTCCGACTTCGCTCCGAGCCAACCTGCAACGGGCGAAGCCTGGACACCCGCACCCCAGAGCACCGTCTGCGCCAGCAGACGCTGGGGTCCCTTCGGACCATCCACGTCCACCTCGTCGGCTGCGATATTCACGACCTTGGTACCGAGCCACACCTCGACTCCGAGCCGATGCAAGGAAATCACTGCCTTCTCACCGAGCGATTCCGCAAACGAGGGTAAGACGCGAGGACCGGCTTCGATCAGAACCACCCGGGCCGACTCGGGACGCACGCGGTCGAAATCATGCACGAGGGTGCGCCGCGCCAGTTCCGCGATCGATCCTGCGAGTTCGACTCCGGTGGCCCCGCCTCCGACGACGACGAAGGTCATTGCCGCCTTCCGCTCCTCGTCGCTCGCCGCCCGTTCCGCGTCTTCGAATGCGACGAGGATCTTTCGTCGGATGCGGATGGCGTCGTCCAGGTTCTTCAAGCCCGGCGCTCGAGTCTCCCAGTCGGGGTGACCGAAGTAGCTATGCCGGGCACCGGTGGCGAGAATCAGATAGTCGAACGCCTCCCTCCCTTCTGCGCAGATCACCTCTCTCTTGTCGAGATCGATCCCGACCACCTCGGCGAGCAAGACCCGTACGTTGGACTGTCTCCTTAAGATGCGCCGGATAGGCGTCGCGATCTGAGCCGGTGACAAGCCCGCCGTCGCGACTTGATAGAGAAGGGGTTGGAAGAGGAAGTGATTGGAGCGATCGACGACGAGGACCTCCGCATCGGTGCGGCGCAAGGCCTTCGCCGCCTCGATGCCCCCGAAACCGCCCCCGACGATCACGATGCGGGGCCGCGCGGCGCAGCCGGCATGGGCCTCCATGCCCCGATTATGCCGCTCCTGCGTGCTTCGATTCGCTCACCGACGCTCTCGTCCGGAGGCCGCTTTAAGGGGCCAAACGGCGGATGACCCAAGCTCCACTCTCCAAGCGGTACTCGAAGCGATCGTGGAGACGCGCGGGTCGTCCCTGCCAGAATTCGAAAACCTCGGGCATCAATCTGTAGCCACCCCAATCCGAAGGGCGAGGCGGGCCCTCCGGGTGCTGCCGACGGAGGTGCTCGACCGCCGCTTCCAGCTGTTCGCGGGTCGCAATACGTGCGCTTTGCGGGCTGGCCGCGGAGGCGTAGCGGCTCTCGAGGGGACGCGAAGCAAAGTAGGCATCGGACTCTTCGGGAGCGACTCGCTCGACACGGCCTTCGACCCGCACTTGCCGCTGCAGGCGGCCCCACCAGAAGCAGGCAGCTGCCAATCCGCTCTCTTCCAAGTCGCGCCCCTTTCGGCTCAAGTAGTTGGTGAAGAATACGAGGCCCCGATTATCGAGGCTGCGCAGGAGGACGATACGCCCGCTGGGAGCCCCTCGGCGATCGGTGGTGGCCAAGCACATGGCGTTCGGTTCCATTGCCCCGGCCGTCTCCGCGTCGTCGAGCCAGGCGCGGAGCTGAGATATCGGGTTAAGATCGAGTGAGGTTTCGTCGATTCCGGAGAGCGTGTATTCCTCACGGGATCCGATGAAGGCGTCGCTCATCAGCAGTCGCAGGCTTCGCTGCCGAGCACGTAGGAACCTTCGCCGAGTATCTGCTCGGCGGCTTCGGCCAGTTCCGGAGCGACGACGATCGCGCCCGGCGAAGCTCCCTTCTGCATCGAAGCGGCGCGATCGATCACCGGACTCTGCAGGAGCCCGATCGGCGTGGCAGGATCCCAAGCGACCTCACCGCGGCTCAGGCCGACCTTCAGGCGGAATGGCACCGGAAGGCGATTCCGCTCGGCATTAAAGGTGGAAAGCTCAGTCTGAATCGCCTTTGCGGCGCCCAGCGCTGCTGCCTCGTCGGAAAAGGCGCACATCACTCCGTCGCCAGCGGTCGACTGCACTTGCCCACCGAATCGAAGGGCGATCTCGCCGATCCAAGTCGTGTAGCGCGTGAACGAGTGCTCGACCACGAGTTCCTCCTGCCCGCGCTTCATCCCGGTCGAGTCGCTGACGTCGACGCTCAGGAAGGTCAGCGGGCGCCTTTGGCCGTGGAGCTTCTCTTGGATCGCCACGTACTGTTCGAGCAGCTTCTGGCGATCCTCGCTCAGCTGGTTCGGTGGGTGGGGCCTGTCGAACGGGAAGTGCCGCTGGCGGATACCGCCTCCGATCGCACCCAGGATGCCCGCGAGGAGCGAGCCGAAGACCAGGTACTTGGGCAGATCGCTCGAGGACTCCCGACGAACGACTTGCACGTTGGTGCTCCCCGGCGTGACCGGTAGGGGTGGCGTGGGAGCGACGGTTGCCGCCTCGGATTTTGCTTCGGCTTTCGCGGTGGCTTCATCCAATCGCTTTCGAGCACCTGCCACCTTGGCTTCTCGCCGTAGCCTCTCGACCTCGAGGCGCGACCAGTCCTCCTGCTTAAGCCCGGATTTTGCCAGTTCGGTCTCCACTTCGCGTAGCGAGGCTTCGGCTTCTTGGAGGTCCTCCATCAGTTGCGCATGGCGCGCGAGCCCCTCCAGCCCAGCCAGGTTGGGTATCTCGGGAATGGACGGTATCTCGCCGAGGACTACGTTCGTCCCAGTGTTGCGGAAGATCGCTTGCGTCTCCCGGGTCAAGACTCGATCCAGGGCAGGCCAGAGCGCCAAAACGAGCACCAACGAGGCCACGAAACCCACCTTTCTGTTACCCGCGATAAAGCCGATGATCAGGGCCAAGGGCAGTGGCGCCATGAGGGTAAAGAACTTGCCCGTGGTCAGATCGCCATTGCTGACAAAGAAGGCGATGCTCGCCCAGACCAGAGGGATAAGGAAGGCGCCGAAAGTCGACCAAAACGCGGCATGGGACTGGCTGGCGGGTTTGTCTTCCTTGACCCGCTCGAGGCGCTTGCCGACCTTGTCGCGCACCACTTGCTGAAGCGCCTCGCGAACGAAGGCGGCCTCGATGCCGATTTCCTTGGCGATGCCTTCGATCTCTTCCGCCGAGAGCCGTTCACGGTTCTCGGCGTCAAGCCGGGAAGCGAGGCGAATGATCTTATCGGTCGTCGCAGAGTCGAAGCGACCCTCACTCGAGTCACCATGCTTCAGCATCCGCGACCCCTCCACCCTAAGACGCGCTTGAACGACACCCACTTCATAAGACCCAGATTCAAGTGTAGCCGTTCCCACGTCGGCTCGCAAGTCAATACGTCCGGCGGGCGTCCCGCGGTACCGGGGCCTAGGACTCGGCCAAGCACGGCTCGGCGATCTCGATCAAGCAGTGGAGGGCGAGCATGTGGAGTTCTTGGATTCGATCGGGAGTCTTGCCAGGCATAACCACCAAACGGTCGCAGATCGGCAGAAGGTCACCGCCGTCTCTACCCAGAAAGCCGATGACCTTCAATTCAGCCGCCCGCGCAGCCAGCGCGGCGCGAACGAGGTTGGCAGAGCGGCCGCTGGTCGAGAGCAGAATCAAGACATCGCCTGGTCGGCCGAGTGCCTGCACCATGCGCGCGAACACCTCTTCGAAACCATAGTCGTTGGCAACGCAGGTGATGTGAGCGGGGTCGGAAAGCGCAATCACCGCAAGCGGACGACGGTCTGCGCGGAAGCGTCCGGTCCATTCCTCGGCAAAGTGCATTGCGTCCGCCATGCTGCCTCCATTCCCGCAAACGATCACCTTTCTGCCCGCGCGCAGGGTCTCTACGAGGAGTTCGGCGATCCCCGTCAGAGCTTCGAGGCGTTCCTGGTCTTGGCGAAACGACCGCAGGGCCTCGGCGGCCTCATCGAGGGACGCCAGCAATCGTTCGGTCAAGGTCAGCCCCCTCCCCGGACCCGGACTGGATCGGGTGGCGGCGACGGGCGGACAACGGGGTTGCGCTTCAAAGTCTCGAGCAGATGCTCGACCGCTCGCTCGATCTGAGGATCGCGCCCCTCCGCGAAGGCGTTCGGGTCGGAAGGCACGTCGATGTCCGGGGGGACGCCGTCCTTCTCGATGATCCAGCCCTCCTTTGGGCGCCATGCGCCGTAGTTCGGCACACTCACGCTTCCACCGTCGGCGAGAGGCCAGCCGGGATCGGAGCCGACCTCTGCGCCGCTCGTCTTGCGTCCGATCAGGGGTCCGAGGCGAAGTTGCCGGAATTCGTCGGGGAACAGCTCTCCGTCCGAGAAGCAGTACTCGTTGATCAGGCACGCCATCGGACCGGCGAAAGAGTCGCCCTGCCTTGTCCACACCGGGGACGCCCGCTGATTCCACACAGCGACGACCTTTCGCTGCAGAATGCGCGAGATGTGGTCGCTCACGAAGCCGCCGCTGTTGAACCGCACGTCGACGATCAGGGCCTCCTTGTCCCGCTGGGGCAAGTACTGCTGGAGGAACGAGCCGAACGCCTGGCTCGACATGTTGGCCAGGTGGAGGTACCCGATCCGACCTCCTGACGCCTTTGCCACGGTCTCTCGGTTCCTTCTTAGCCACTCCTTGTAGCGTAAGTCTCGCTCGCTGGCGATCGGCCGGACGAAGAGGGTCCTCGCGCCCACGGCAGTCGGGTTCGAATTCACCTTGACCGAGACGGTCTGACCGGTCCTGCCGACGAGTCCGGCGAGGAAGTCGGTCCCCGGCTTGGCCGGCACGCCAGCAACCTCGATCAGATAGTCTCCCACCGACACGTTCATTCCGGGTTGGGCGAGGGGCGATCGATCCGGATCGAAGCCGTCGGCTTCGAAGATCGTCGTGATCTTGAAAAACCCGCTCGGGTCGAGCTCGACGTCGATGCCGAGAAAGGAGGGCGGGTTAGCCCGGAAGAGACTCTGGGTATCGCCGGTGTTCAGATAAGCGTGCGAGCAGGCGAGTTCGGCCTGCATCCATCGAATCAGCTGATCCAGTTCGTCGCGCGAGCGCACCGAGGGAAGCATCGCCGCGTATCTTCGCCCGATTTCCGGCCAATTCGCTCCATGGAGGTTCCGGACGTAGAAGTAATCCCGGTGAAGTCTCCAGGCGTCCCAGAACATCTGTCGCCACTCGGCGACCGGGTCGATCACCAGCTGAAGGCCCCCGAACGCCACGTTCCCGCCGGCAGGAATGTTCGTCGCGTTCGCGTCCACGACCCGGATCGTGGTAGGCGCAAAGAGGAGCAGCCGCTTGCCGTTCGGGGCTACTTCGAACGAGACGAAACCGTCGGCCACCGCGCCTTGTGATTTGTCTGACAAGTCGTAGTAGGCGAGCCGCTGGCGGCCGTCCTCTGCGTACTGCAACAAGAGGCGCCCCCCTGCGAAGGAGAGGCGAGAGTAGTTCCGCGGAGGGGCCGGCAGCTGGATGAGTCTGCGATACAGGCCATCGGAGTCGATCCTGAACGGCGTCGGTTTGGGCGGCTCGACGGAAATCGGTGGAAGGTCCTCTTCGCTCTTCGGCGCGAGTGGAGACGGCAACTCCTTTCGCAAGGTGAGCAGAAACACTTCGACCGTGTTTTGCAGGCCCAGACCGCTCGCGGCTTCATCGGAGACGGGTGCGAAGTTCCGCCGTGAGAGAAAAGCAAGGTACTTGCCTTCCGGGCTGAATGCTGCCGAGAAATCGCTCGTCAAGCGGTCTCCGAGCAGATGGAGCTTCTTTGCCTCGATATCGTACAAGGCGATCGTGTAGGCCCACGTGATCGGGTTCTGAACGTCGAAGACGAGCCACTTTTCATCGGGCGAGAAGGCGACTCTGCTCGGAGTCCAAGGATCGGCCCCGTCGGTGAGCAATTGCTCGCCGCCCGAACTCGCGTCGATGAGGCGAAGTCTGCCTTCGCTGTCGCCGACCACCAACCAGGTGCCTTTCGTCGACCAGGTGAGGCTGCGAAGTTGGCGTCGTTCGTCTTTGGTGAGTTGCTTGGGGTTCGACGCATCGGACTCCGCCACGAAGACCTGTTCTTCGCCGCGCGAGTCGTCGACGTAGGCCACTCTCTTGCCGTCCGGCGAAAGAGCGGCCATTCGGTAGCGGACTCCCGGTTTGGCCAAGAGGACCCTTGCCTCGCCCTCGCCGGCCGGAATCGACGCAACCTGCCCACGGGCCTCCACCAGCACCCGCTTGCCGGTTGGCCCGATCGTCGCTCCCTGGACGGTACGCTCGACGGGAACGCGGTAGGTTCGGGCGTGGATCAGGTCCGACCCCATTTCGAATGCGATCGGCTTTGCTACTCCCGATTTGGGATCAAAGACTTCCAATCGATCGCCGCGTTCGTAGACCAGCCTACGCCCATCCGATGTGAGATTGCGGATTTCGCCTAGAGATGGCTTGAGGCCGGCCGTGACACCTGGGCCGCCCGCGCCCGCGGACCGAACAAGACGGTACTGGCCGCCGCTGTCTCCCGCATACCAAAGCGACCCCTCGGCGAAGGCCGGATACTCGCACGAGCCATTCCGTTCGGCGGCGTGAACACGGAATCTAGGCGCCTCCATTACTGGGTCGGCGATCCAGATCTGATTCACCCTCCCGCCATCGTAGGCAAACCACGCCATCTCCGAGCGCTGAAATCGCGTAAAGGCGACCTTGCCTGGACCGGCGAAACACGCGTGGGAGGCGAACTCGATGGGGAGCCTCTGCGGGAAACCGCCTTCGAAGGGAACGCTGAGCAGTCGCCATGACACCGGGTATCCACGAGCGCGAAAGAGGATCTCCTTCCCGTCTGGCGACCAATCGAGTGGCTCGGCGTTGTCCGCCATGTAGGTGAGCCGCCGCGGAGCCCCTCCTGTGACAGGCATGACGTAAACTTCGCGTGTCCCGTCGTACTCGCCGCTGAAGGCGATGGTCTTGCCGTCGGGAGAAAACCGCGGCATCGTCTCACGGCCCTCGTGGCGGGTCAGTCGTTCTGCACGACCGCTCCGCATGTCGCCAAGCCAAAGGTCGCCCTCGCGCATGAAGGCGATCTTGTCTCCCGAAATCGCCGGAAAGCGCATGAAGGCGTCCGACTGAGCGAGAGCCGTTACGAGTACCGCGGTCAGCATTTACTTGATCTTGTCGAGCAGCACTTCGATCGCCTTGTCGAGTTGCGGATCCTTGCCAGCCAGGTAGTCCTCCGCCGGCCAGTCGATCTTGATGTCAGGCTGCTGGCCCAGATTCTCCAGGGGCGAACCATCCAATCGGAAGACTCCTGCGCCCGGCATCCTACAGACCGTCCCGTCGACGAGCACGAACCCCGTCGTCCAGATGACGTAGCCGGGAGTGGGCATGCCGACGAGGGTGGCGAGCCGTCGCTGCTTCATCGCATAGGGAAACATCTCCGCGTTGCTAAAGCTCGATTCGGCGAGCATGACGACGGTCGGTAGGCTCCAAGTTTGACCAGGAGCCATGAGGGGCTCGCGATCTCGATCCTGATAGTAGCTATGCGGCATGCGCTCGACGATGTCGATAAGGCGGTCGCTGATGTTCCCTCCGCCGTTGTCACGCACGTCGATGATCGCTCCCTTCTTTCCCTGAACGAACTGCCAGAACTGGCGCATAAAGGTCTCGAAATTGCCACCACCCATGCCGGCAATGTGCACATAAGTCAGGCGACCGCCGGACTTCTCTTCGACATACTTGCGCCGCGCGTCGATCCGGTTCAGGTAGATGATCTGCGACCACTCGCCCGAGCTGAGTGCGCGGTACTTGACCTCGCGAGCCCCATCCTTGGTCGGCGTCTTGTTAACCAAGAGGGTAAGGTCGCGTCCAACCTGATCGTTCAGCACGTCTTTCCAGAGCCCTTCATCGAGCGACACTGGCTTGCCGTTGATCGCCATCACGTACTCACCGGCGGTCAGGCGCGTCTTAGGGTAGCTGCCCGGCGCCCGGCGAGGTACTTCCTTGATGCGGACTCCCGGACCGGCGTAGCCGTAGTCGAACGAAAACCCGGGATGCGCGCTCGTCGCGCTGCTCGGGTTTCCGGAACCGGGGCCAACCTCGCTGTGCGAGGACTCGAGCTCGCCAACCATTTGGTTTAGAACGATCGCCATCTCGTTTCGATGGCCGATCGACGAGAGCAGCGGCTCGTAGCGCGCCTTGGTCTTTACCCAGTCTCGCCCATGCATATTCGGGTCGTAGAAGCTGGTCGCATAAGCCCGCCAAAACTGATTGAATGCAGCCTTGCGCACGAGTCGAAGATCGGAAACCCACTCCGCCCGGAAGGTGGTCGTCGCGATCGGGAAGTTCGGGGCGCGCAGGTTGAGCACGTTCAGACTTCCATTGCGGACGAAAGCCAAAGAGTTGCCGTCCTGGCTGAACTCGAATCCGGGGATGCCACCGCCGCTCGTGATTCGGCGAAGGTTCTCGCCGTTATAGTCGGCTTTCCAGATGTCTCCCTCGCTCTGGAAGTAGATCTCGCCGTTGCTGGGGTCGATCCTCAGGGAGCCTGCGGGCGACTGCGTAATGATTCGGCGCGCGCGCAGGTCGATATCTTCGAAGTCGATCTCGACCTTCGGCGTCTCCTTCGGCTTCTCGTACTTGAGTTCCAGTTCGGTCTCGCGAGCGTCCTCTTGGCTCAGAGGAAGTGCCCAAAGCCCAGCACCGTCACGCCGGAAGAAGAGGTAGCGGCCGTCGGGACTAAATCGGGGCTGATCGTGGCCCGTGTTGATGTTGGTGACGTTGGTGTGCTTCTTGCTTTGGGTGTCGTAAACCCAGATGTTCGTCCCCGACTCCCACGGGTAGTACCCACTTCGACCAAGGACTTCCGGGTAGGCGACATATCGCATGTCGGGGGACCATGAGTAGTCGACGTCGGCGCCCGTCTGATTCTCGCCGGGTCGATCGAACACCTTGGTCGGCTGGCCACCCGAAAGCGGGACCGTATAAAGACCGCCCGCAAGTCCCGATCGCCAGAACGAGAGAGACTTGCCGTCGACGGTGATGCGAACTCCGAACACATCCTCCGCAAAGTCGGTCATTCGCTTGGTCTCGAGAGTCTCGATGTTCATCGAGTACAGTCGCTGGTTCCCTTCGCGATCGGAGAGGAAGTAGACCGTCTTGCCGTCCGGATTCCAAAGCGGCGCGCCATCGAGCCCCTCCCAGGTCGTCAGCCGCCGCGCGTCATCCGCGTTCGGGCCCTTGCCTTTCTTCACCGGCACCGACCAGAGGTCGTTGGAGATGCTGAAGACGATCGAATCTCCCTTCGGTGCCAGCGCGACCTCTGCCGCGCCACTCGTGACGACCTCCCGCTGCTCGAAGGTCGTCTTGTCGTCCAAGCTGGCGATGAGGTCGATCTTCTTCGGCTTCTCGCCAGTCGCCATCGTGTAGACCGCGCCGTCGTGCTCGAAGGCGAGGAGTCCGCCTTTCTGCGCGACCGTAAGGTAACGAACGCTGCCTCCGACGAAGTCGGTTATCCGCCTCGCTCGACCGTCCATGCCCATTTCGTACACGTTCGGCGTTCGGGCTGGGCTGTCCACATACTTCTCCATCGGCTTGTTCAGCCACCGGCTGCTCGGTGTCATTTCGGTCGCCGTCACGGTGTAGATCTTGCCGCCCGGGCCGAGTCGGGTCCATAGGTGTTGCATCCCGTTCTTGGCGATCAGAGTCCGCTTGTTGCTGCTCGAATCGAAAAGCCAGATTTGTGAAGCCGCTGACCCGGTGTATCGGGGCCGATACGGATTGAAATCGAACCGCTGGTACAGGAAGTTCTTGCCATCGGGTGCGGCCTGAGGTCTCCGCAGAGCGACTTTGTCCACGAGGATCAAGCGAGTCTTCGTCGTCTGGGCGTCGACAGCGAAGATGCCGTTATCGACGCCATCTCGGAGCGCATTGAAGAGGATTGCCTTGCCGTCGGCGGTCCAGTCGCCCGGAGTTTCGCTGCCCGAGTGCCAAGTGAGCCGCTGCGTCGGCCCGCCGTCGGCGGGAACGACATAGATGTCGTTGTTGCCATTCCGGTTCGAGCTAAAGGCGATCCAGAGGCCGTCGGGCGACCAGACGGGATTGTCGTCCATCTCCACGTGGTTCGTCACTGGGACGGCGCGGCCCCCCTGGCTCGGGGCGACCCAAACGTCGCCCTGGTATGAGAAGGCGAGTCGCTTGCCGTCGGGACTCAAGGCGAGAGAGCGGGCGCCGACGAGAGGCGTCGCTTGGATGGCGGGTTGAGCGAGCGTGGCGAGGGCTACCACGCAGAGTGTGGTCAGGGGCATGCCCTAAGTTACCCCTGCGGCGAGGCGGTTGTTCGGAGTTGTCGGGAGCGGGCTAAACTGCCGGCCGTGAAGGGCAAGGAAACGACGAGGGCGGGCCTGGGATGGCTCTGGGCATGCATGGCCTGGTTCATGGCCTTCGCTGCCGCGTATGCCTTCACCAATCCGCCGGGCGAGGCGCCCGACGAGCACTGGCACCTCGCCTATGCCAATTACCTCGCCGAACACCGGGAACTGCCCGTACAGACCGACCCCGCTCGGCATGTCGATCAGGGACACCACTTTCCGCTCTACTACCTGACGGCTGCCGCCTTGATCCGCCTCGTCGATGGCGATGGTCGGGTCGATCCGGGGTTCGAGCCGAATTCCGCTTTCATCGCCTATGGAGGAGGTCGCGGCGACGTCCCGCGGTTCCAATCGCGGCCTGCGAACGGGGATCTCGGCTCGTTTCGCGTTCTGCGGTTGCTCGGCGTCTTCTTCGGCGCACTGACAGTGCTCTTTGTCGGCCTCGCTGCGCGGCAGGTGTTGCCGGAGGGCCCTTGGATGCTCGCGCCAGCCTTCGTGGCGGGTATTCCCCAGTTCCAGTTCGTGTCTGCGGCGGTCTCGAACGATTCCCTTATGACGGCGACGGCCGCACTCGTCACCTGGATGCTCATACGGGCAATCGAGAAACCGGAACCCAAGCGGTGGATCGCCCTCGGCTTCGCGACGGGTCTCGCGATCTGGGCCAAGAAATCTAATCTCGTTCTCGTCCCGGTGGGACTTCTTGCCGCGTTGGCGTCACCCGGCCAGGGCGGGTATTGGAAGAGCGTGGTGTTGCGGTGGTCGGCGGTCCTGTTGCCCGTTCTCATCGTCGCAGGCCCGCTGTTTCTGCGCCAGCAGATCGTATACGGTGACGCTCTCGGCAACGGGATGGAGCGCGCGACGCTGCCCCAACTCGTGGACCCGAAGCCGATCACCGACCGATACTTCGTCAGGACTTTCCCCAGCATCACCGCACGCAGTTTCGTTGCTCACTTCGGCTGGATGAACGTGGCAGTACCCACGGTTTCGATCGCGGCCCACTGGTTCCTGTCGATTCTGCTCGGCCTCTTGGCCTTGACCGGCCTGTTCGATCGGGGGCGCCGGATCATCACCCTCGTCTTGCTCTCGGCGGTCGCGTTCGCCGCTGCGGGACTGACTTGGTACAACCTCACCTACACCCAGGCGCAAGGGCGGCTACTGTATCCCGCCTTGGCCGCGATGGCCCTCCTGCTCGCTCTCGGCGCCGACCGGCTGAAAAATTGGCGGCCCGTGATTTGGATCGCGATGGCGATCTGGCTCGCTGTCGATGTGGTGGGGCTCGTCACGAACCTCAGGTTCTACGGCCGTTAGAACGGATCTGTCGGAGGGGTCGGGTCGGTCGGATCGAGCATCGGCTCCCCAAAGGCGCGCCTGGCCAGGAAAGGCGTCGGCGGTAAGGTCTGAGATGGCGCGGCCGAGAGGACTCGAACCTCCGACTTCTTCCTCCGGAGGGAAGCGCTCTATCCACTGAGCTACGGCCGCTCTGGGTCCGACATTACCCGATCGTCGGAAAGACGGACACCATGAGGTAGCTCGCCGATGGTTCCTGCGGCGGGAAGACGGCCCGCCTCCGTGGGTAGGGGCGCGGCGTACAGGGCGAAGCAGTGCTCGTCGCCCACGAAAACACAATGACCCTATCGTTGCGTCTCCCACTTGCGCGTCAGGATGATCGGCGCCGGGTCGAATCCGGTCGGATCGATGAGCGTGATCGTGCCGTCGTCTTTGGCTTCCAAGACGACAGGCTTGTTCATCTCCTCCGCCCCACTGCCGAGGCGAGCGATCGGCCGATCCATATACGTCTCGATTCGGAGTTCAGCCCGCCGTCCACGGAAAGTCGCGATGCCTGTCTTGGGCACTCCCCCCTCGATGAGGGTGAAGCGGCCGCTCGGCTGGATCGTGAGGTCAACCTTACCGATCGTGTAGGCGATGGCCGGGTTGTCACCGGGCTTCGTCTGTAGGTTGCGGTTGCCGACCCACTGACCCGTCCAGTCGTAGCTAGGCCCGCACCCGGCGAGGGCGAACAACAGGGCGATCGGAGGCAGGAGTCGTCGATCCACCGCTGATCAGTATGACGCCGCTATCGGAGTTCATAATTCCCTTATGAACGTGCTCGCCCCCGAGGTCTACCGGTCGATGGGTCTCGAAGACTCGGAATACGCGCGCATCTGTGAACTGATGGGGCGGACCCCGAATCTCACCGAGCTCGGGATGTTCGCCGTTATGTGGAGCGAGCACTGCGGCTACAAGTATTCGCGCCCCGTGCTCTCGTACTTCAAGCGGTACCGCGAAGCCCTCGAAGGCCAAGGACTCGAGAACGCCGGCCTGGTGGACCTCGGGTACGGACTCGCCGTGGCAATGAAGATCGAATCGCACAACCACCCCAGCGCAGTCGAGCCGTATCAGGGAGCCGCCACCGGGGTCGGCGGCATCATTCGGGACATCTTCACGATGGGGGCTCGTCCGATCGCCTGCCTCAATTCCCTGCGCTTCGGGCCGATCGACGAACCTTCCGCGGAGCGGAGCCGCTATCTGTTCGAGCACGTCGTGGCGGGCATCGGGGGCTATGGCAACTGTGTCGGTGTGCCGACGGTTGCCGGAGAGGTCGCCTTTCATCGACGGTACGAGGGCAACCCGCTGGTAAACGCGATGTGCGTCGGAATCGTGCGCTCCCATAGAGTCGCCACGGCCGCCGCCGAGGGTGTAGGGAACCCGGTGCTCTATCTCGGCTCGGCGACTGGCAAGGACGGCATCCACGGCGCCACCTTTGCCAGCGACGTCCTCGACGAGGAGAGCGAGGCCAAGCGGCCCAACGTGCAGATCGGCGATCCCTTCGCCGAGAAGCTCCTCATCGAAGCCACCTTGGAAGCTCTGGAGACCGGCGCGATCGTCGCGATTCAAGACATGGGTGCGGCCGGGCTCACTTGCAGCACGATCGAGATGTCGGCCAAGGGCGGCGTCGGGATGGACATCGATCTCGATCGCGTCCCCACACGCGAGCCGGGGATGAGCGCGCACGACATGATGCTCAGCGAGAGTCAAGAGCGGATGCTTTGCGTGGCCCAACGCGGCCGCGAGCGGGATGTCGTCGAGGTCTTCGAGAAGTGGGGCCTGCACGCCGTCGTAATCGGTCGGGTAACGGAGGGACCGTCGGTTCGCGTGTTTCGAGAAGGTCGCCTCGAAGCCGAAGTCGTCGCCGGGCACCTCGCCGACGAGTGCCCGACCTATACGACCCAGCCTGCCGTCCCCGCGTATCACGAGCGAGCCCGCCGGTTCGATCCGAGCAGCCTGCCCGAGGTCGATCCGGCCGAGGCTCTGCTCGCTCTATTGGCCTCCCCGACGATTGCCTCGAAGCGGTGGGTCTATGAGCAGTACGACCAATCGGTGCAGACTCAAACGACCCTCCTCCCTGGTTATGGAGACGCTGCGGTTCTCGCCCCGAGGGGGACGACCAAGGGGATTGCGTTGAAAGTGGATGGCAACGCCCGAGCGGTTTACTTCGACCCGGTCGCCGGCGGCCAGTTGGCGGTCGCGGAAGCTGCCCGAAACGTGGCCTGCACCGGAGCGATGCCGACGGCCGTCACCGACGGGCTGAACTTCGGCAGCCCACGCGACCCCGAAGTCTATTGGCAATTCGAGGGTTGCGTGCGTGGGATAGCAGAAGCCTGCGAAGCGCTCGGCACGCCGGTCGTAAGCGGCAACGTCTCGTTCTACAACGAAAGCGACAACGGCGCGATCTTGCCCACGCCGTTGATCGGAATGCTTGGGATTCTCGAGCATGCCGACCGGCGAGTCGGCATGGCGCCCCCGCCAGGCGCCCAGCTCGGGCTGATCTGGATCGACCTGCCCAGCGTCCCCGCGGGTGGCCTCGGGGCGAGCGAATATCTGTCACGAGTTCACGGCATCGAAGACGGGCTACCCGTTCCTCCGGACCTCTCGGGCGAGCGAGCGCTCTGCCGAGTGCTCGTGGAACTGGCGGCAGAGGGCGCGATTCTCGCAGCGCACGATTCCAGTGAGGGCGGCTTGGCGGTCGCTCTTGCGGAAATGGCAATGGCTGGAGGGGTCGGATTAAGCGTGACCCTTCCCCTCTGCCTGGGCACGAACCGTGTCGACGCTTTGCTCTTCGGCGAGCGACCCGGCGAGGTCGTCGTGGCGTTTGCCGAGGCAGCGCTTTCACGAGTGCAGTCCGCCGCCGAGGGCGCCGGACTGCGCTTCGCCGCGATTGGCCATTCCCTACAGGGCGAGGATGCCCTCTTGATCGGGTTCGGAGATGAGAAGCCGATCGGTGTTACCCTCGCTCAGGCACGGGCTACCTACGAACGGGCCATCCCATCGGCGATGGCCTAGATTGACCAGCACGGACCTCAGTACATGATCCGAAGCGTGCCGTTGTTGTTCCTCCGGATCGAGCAGTTCGCGCGGTTGTTTTGGAATGGGACAAAAGCAGTCGCCCGCTGGTTGCCGACCCTTGCCTCGACATAGACCGTCGAGGCATTCGTTCGCAGGCGGATCCAACCTGTGTATCCGGGGAGGATGTCCCAAGGTTGGGAGCCGGCCACTCTGACTTCGACTCGCTGGTGGGTGGCGTTATAGATGTTGACCCTTCTTTCAGGCGCGAGAACGTTGTAATCGGATTGGACAGGCGAGATCGTCGCGGACGTTGTCGCAATCGCGAGCAGGAGGGATAGGGCGTTCATTCGTTGTTACTCCTTGGGGCGGGTGGCCCGGTTCAAGGGTCCAGCGAATCGGCCGGGATGTCGGTGACCGGCAACACGTCGCTTCTGTGATCTCGGTCAAGCATCCAAAACAAATCGGCCCGCCTCGCACTCGCGAGGCGGGCCTGGATTGGGAAGCGTACTCAGCGAGTAATCTCGTCGGTGCCGATCGTGATCTTGGTCGGCTCCGCGACGGTTCGCGGCGCTGCGCTCGCGGGATCCTCGGCCGTGTCGGGCTCGGGATCGCCGTGCGGCACGGCTTTCGGCGTGACTTTGGCTGCCGTCAGCTTTCCGGTCACCCTTCTGGCTCCTGCGAGTCGTCGCGAGTAGTAGCCGGTGAGCGAGTCGGTCTGGACCTTCCCGCCGCTGCTGCTGGCGTGGATGAACTTCCCTCCGCCGATGTAGAGTCCCACGTGATTGATGCGGGTTCCGCGCTGAGTCTTGAAGAACAGCAGGTCGCCCTCTCTTAGTTCACTCTGGGATACCGGCGTCCCGACCTGGGACATCTGAATCGATGTTCGCGGGAGGCTGACGCCGTGCTGGCGATAAACGAATCCGACGAAGCCGGAGCAATCGAATCCACCGCGGGACGATGTGCCGCCCCACCGATAACGAACACCTTGGTAGGAATACGCTGTTCGCAGAAGCGCGGTCGTTGCGACCGGGCCGCCTACGACGATGCCGTTGCTCGACTTGCTTCTGGTGTTTCGGGCGACGCGCCCAGATGAATTCGGATTTGACTTGGCGGCGACCTGCGAAGCCTTGACGGGTTGGAGCATGTCTCCGCGAACCCAACCCACCGTGCCGCCGGAAAAACGCAGCTTGTACCAGCCGCTCTCTCGATCGACGACGCTCGCCACTTGGCCTCTATCGACCTGTCCGACGAGTCGGGAATTCGTGGTGGCCTTGGACCGAACGTTGACGTCGTCCTTCAAAATCGACACACGTTTCGTGCTGATGGCGGCTGTGGTGACCACGGCCTCCTTGGGCGCGCCCGGAGCCACGATCGCCTGGCCGATCTGAAGCCGATCCCAGCGGACGCTTGGATTGAGCTTGTGAAGGTTGGCGACCGTCACGCCGAGCTTTCGAGCGATGATCCAGTCGTTGTCGCCCTGAGCGATCTTATAACTTCCCCGAGCCGGAACGGTCTTCGAAACGGCAACCGCCTTAGGGGTTTCGGCCTTGCTCGAGCCGGGAACGCGGAGTTTGACGCCAATCTGAAGCGGCGAGAAATCCACGCCGGGATTCATGGAGTGCAATTCGCGCACCGTCAGCCCGAACTTCCGCGCAATCGTCCACTCGTTCTCTCCATTGCGCACGGCGTAGGAACCCCCGCCTGCACGTGGAGAACTGGTGGAATTCTTTCCTGGAGCGACTTTTGTGCCGCTGGAGGGGATGGCCAGCTTCTGGCCGATTTGGAGACGGGTCTCCTTCACGCCGGGATTGGCTTTTAACAGTGCCTGCTTCGAGATCCCGTGCCTTGCCGCGATGGCTTCCGGCGTATCACCCTTTTTAACTTTGTAGGTCATTCCTGCGAATGACGCGCTTGCTAGTAGCAAGCAGGCCCATAAGGCGCTTGTCCGTAGAATCAAGACGTACCTCCCTCTGGTGCCCGGAGCTATGGTCGCCCAACCGCGACAACCCCTGACAACGACCGGAACTGTACCCCAACGCCCGCCCCCGACGCAACCCGGGCCGCCATCTGACCGTCCGCGGAAGAGGTGTTTTCGCGGCTGAAGGTACACTGATCGGATTCCCGCCCCCCGGTCGATTGCGGGCCATCGTCCGCCTCGCGGGAGCGAACCCAAGGAGGCCGATGATGCAGACTTTCGACGCGAAGACCACACTTTCGATTGGGGCTAACAACTACGAGATTTTTGGCCTTGCCGCTCTCGAATCACAGGGCTACTCGATCTCGAACCTGCCCTATTCGCTGCGAATTCTCCTCGAGAACCTTCTTCGGCGCGAGGATGGAGTCGAGGTGACCCGGTCCGATATCGAGGCGCTCGCCGGCTGGCGCGCCCAGGATGAGCCGAGCAAGGAAATCGCCTTCATGCCCGCTCGGGTCCTGCTCCAAGACTTCACGGGCGTTCCCTGCGTCGTCGATCTGGCCTCCATGCGGGATGCGATGGCGCGCCTCGGCGGCGATGCCGGGAAGATCAACCCACTTCAGCCCGTGGAACTTGTCATCGACCACTCCGTCCAAGTCGACGCGTACGGCAGCGACGCGGCCATGCAGATCAACCTCGACATGGAGTTCCAGCGCAACACCGAGCGCTATCAGTTTCTCAAGTGGGGACAGCAGGCCCTCCGCAACTTCAAAGTGGTACCGCCGAACACCGGCATCTGCCATCAAGTGAACCTCGAGTATCTTGCCCGCGTCGTGTTCGTCGACGACGAAGGACGCGCCTACCCCGACACTCTCGTGGGGACCGATTCCCATACCACGATGATCAACGGTCTGGGCGTCTTGGGTTGGGGAGTCGGCGGGATCGAGGCCGAGGCGGCGATGCTCGGCCAGCCGGTCAGCATGCTCATCCCGCAGGTCGTCGGTTTCCGGCTCAGCGGACGCCTCCGCGAGGGTTCGACATCCACCGACCTCGTTCTCACCGTCACCGAAATGCTGCGCAAGCATGGTGTCGTGGGCAAGTTCGTCGAGTTTTTCGGACCGGGCCTGGCCCACCTTCCCCTCGCCGATCGCGCGACGATCGGCAACATGGCCCCCGAATACGGCGCGACCTGCGGCATTTTCCCGGTCGACGCCGAAACGCTGCGCTATTTGCGCTTCACCGGCCGCTCGGAAGAACAGGTCGCCCTCGTCGAGGCCTACATGCGCGCTCAAGGACTGTTCCACGAGCCCGGAGCGCCAGAAGCGACGTACTCCAGCATGCTCGAACTGGACCTCTCCACCGTCGAACCGAGCGTGGCGGGCCCCAAGCGGCCACAAGACCGGGTGCCGCTCTCGGAAGCAGGGCGATCGTTCCGCTCCAGCTTCGAGTCCGTCATCGGCCCAGCCTCACCCGATGCAGGGGGGGGCGCGGCGCTCATGGAACGGACCAAGATCGACGAACTGACGCATGGATCGATCGTCATCGCGGCGATCACCTCGTGCACGAACACCTCGAATCCGTCGGTCATGGTCGCCGCCGGCCTCGTCGCTCGCAAGGCGAACGAGCGGGGTCTTCGGCCGAAATCTTGGGTCAAGACTTCGCTCGCCCCCGGTTCTCAGGTGGTAAGCCGATATCTCGATCGCAGCGGGCTCCAGCACGATCTCGACGCTCTGGGCTTCAACGTCGTGGGCTACGGCTGTACGACTTGCATCGGCAACTCTGGCCCCCTTCCGGAGGAGATCAGCCGGGCGATCCTCGATCGCGACCTCGTCGTGGCGTCGGTCCTCTCCGGCAACCGCAATTTCGAGGGACGCATCAACCAGGAAGTTAAGGCGAATTACCTCATGTCGCCGCCGTTGGTAGTCGCCTACGCCTTGGCGGGGACGATCGAGATCGACCTGGCACGCGATCCCTTGGGGACCGATCGCGATGGCAACCCTGTCTTCCTGCGCGACCTATGGCCGACCCAGCAGGAGGTCGCCTCCACCATCGAAGGCTCACTCGACCGCGAGATGTTCGTGCAAGCCTACGCCGATGTCTACAAGGGCGACGAGAAGTGGGCGGCCATCCAAGTCGGCGAGTCCGAGCGGTTCGATTGGCAGAACGAGTCTACCTATGTGCGCGAAGCCCCCTTCTTCCTCGGTATGGCTCCGACGGCGCCCGAGGAAGTGTCCGATCCCGCGGGGCTGAAGGTGCTGGCAATCCTCGGCGATAGCGTCACGACCGATCACATTTCCCCCGCCGGCAGCATCAAGCTGAACTCTCCCGCCGGCGAGTATCTGGCCGCGCATGGCGTGCCGCCCCATCTCTTCAACAGTTACGGCTCCCGGCGAGGGAACCACGAGGTCATGATGCGAGGAACGTTCGCCAACGTCCGCCTTCGCAACCTGCTCGCGCCGGGATCCGAGGGCGGCGTTACGAAGTTTCTCCCGACCGGCGAGACGATGTCGATCTACGACGCCGCGATGCTTTACCAGCAGACCGGGACGGGTCTCCTCCTTCTCGCCGGCAAAGAATACGGAACCGGTTCGAGCCGCGACTGGGCCGCCAAGGGCCCGGCTCTCCTCGGCGTAAAGGTCGTCATCGCCGAAAGCTTCGAGCGCATCCACCGATCGAACCTGGTCGGCATGGGTGTGCTGCCACTCCAGTTCATGGCAGGCGAAACGGTGGCGAGCCTAGGGCTGACCGGGGAAGAGGAATTCGCGGTGTGGGGAATCGCCGAAGGCATCGCCACCGGATTTGCCGAAGGAAAGGTCATGCGCGTTCGCGCGACGACCGAAGATGGGCGCGTCACCGCGTTCCATGCCATCGCCCGCATCGACACGCCCCAAGAGGCCCACTACTACCGAAACGGGGGCATTCTCCAGTACGTCCTCCGGCAGCTGCTCTCGGCCTAGGGTCCTAGGCCGGGAAACTTTGCGGCGCCTGAGGGCAGTATCCGGTTTCCCATGAGCGTTCTCGGCTATCTCGCCCTTGGTTGGGCTCTCTTGACGCAACCCACCGAACCGCTGCCCCGCAAGGCGCTGTTCGGGGCCCAGCTTCGAGCACCGAGTGTCGAAGAGCGCACCAAGGCCGGCCTCAAGGAAGGTGAAGGAGTGGCGCTGGGCAGCGTTCTGCCGAATCTCTCGGCGGAAGGCGCGGGTCTGAAGACGGGTGACATCGTCGTCCGCTTGGCCGGCAGGCCCGTCGCCACGCCACAGGAGTGCATCGCTATCTTCCGGCTGGCGAATGGCGGCGATACCGTCGACGTCGAGTTCGTGCGCGAGGGCAAGCGCGAGTCACGCAAGGTCCGCATGGTCGAGCGTCCCAAGCAGAAGCCAGACGGTTTTGATGTCGTCTACGATCAAGTCGTCTCCCAGGGCAAGCGCATCCGGCTCATCCTGACGAAGCCTCACACGCCGGGCAAGCACCCGGTCGTCATGCTCATCGGGGGCATCGGCGCCTACAGCGTCGACGGCGACTTCGGGTCGATCCCCTACGGCAACATCTTCGGCCCCATCGCGAAGGCCGGCTACGCGACGGCGCGGATCGACAAACCGGGCCAGGGCGACAGCGAGGGGCCGATCTATCCCGAGCTCGGATTCGGCACCGAACTGGAAGCCTACCGGGCCGCGATTCGGTACCTAAAGACGAGCCCGTCCATCGACCCGAACAAGGTCTTCATCTTCGGCCACAGCATGGGTGGAACCTTCGGCCCCATCCTTGCCGCCGAGGAGCCGCTGGCCGGCCTGATCGTCGGAGGCACCCTCGTCAAGAGCTGGTCCGAGTACATGCTCGAAAACACACGTCGCCAGTCGCTTCTGTCCGGCGCCGGCGTGGAAGCCCTGGGAGAAGGACAGCGACGCCTCGCCGCGGTCAGCCACTACCTCTTCTACGAGGGCAAGACGCCCGACCAGATCGCCAAAGAGCACCCCGAACTCGCAGACCAAGTTCGCGGGATGTCGCCGGACGGCAAGACCTATTCGGGCGTCGGCCTTCAGTTCTTTAAGGAGCTTGCCGGCTACAACCTCGAGGGACTGTGGACCAAGGTCAAGTGCCCTGCGATGGTCTTCTGGGGCGAGAACGACTTTATCTCGGGAGAAGACGACCACAAGCGGATCGTCGAGATATTGGGTGGGAAAGGCGAGTACGTCCGTCTCTCTGCCAGCGATCACGGGTTCTTCAAGACGACCTCCTTCCGCGACTCCCAGCAGAAATGGGGCCGCCCCGGAAGCGAGTTCAATCCGGTAATCGTGGAGAAGACCCTTGCCTGGCTCGGGTCTCGCACGAAGGCGCCCGGGTAGGAGTCATCGGACGACGATCTGCCGCACGCCCCTTCGTCGTAACAGCCGGTCACCCCGGCACCGCCGCCCCGGCAGATCGGCGTAGCGAGATTTGGAGTGCGAGGGCCTGCCCGCGCTTTTCGATGCCGTCGCACTCGTCATCCCGAGCTTGCCGAGGGATCGTCCTGCAACCTCCCGCCTCGAAGCAAGACGATTCCTCCACTCCGCTTCGCTTCGGTCGGAATGACGACGACTCATAGGCGGACGCGTAGTTTCGTCGTCACGCCCGAGTAGGTCGCCCAGGAGCGACTCTCCCCTCTCCTACGCCTCTCCGATGCCGGCTCGCCGAGGCACGTCAGGCGGAGGAGAGGGTCGGGGGGAGAGGTCGAACGCCGGTGTCTTGTCGCTTTGGAGTGCGCGGGCCTGCCCGCGCTTTTTCGCCGCGGCACCCTCATCCCGACCTTGCCGAGGGATCGTCCTGCTCCTTCCCACATCGCAGCACGACGATTCCTCCACTCCGCTTCGCTCCGGTCGGAATGACGGCGAATCATTGGTCTATGCATCTAAGGCTTGATGCGCATCAGCCTCCACCCCACCGGGGCGGAGGCATCAAAATCCATGATTCCCCCACTTCGCGCGCTGCGCAGCGAAGGTCCCCCTCGCCTTCGCGAGGGGGATGGGGAATCCCCCTCGTCTCAACGAGGGGGAACTGGCCGGGCGGAGCCCGTGCCTGAGGGGGAGTAATCAGCTACGCCCCGCCGCCCGGGAGGGCCGTTCACTCTGGCGGGTGCGAGGCGCGGTACGGGATTACTCCTCCACTTCGCGCGCTTCGCGGCGAAGGTCCCTCTCGCTCTCGCGAGGGGGAGCGCATCCGGTCACCTCTCCCGCCCGGCGGGGGAGGTCGGCCCGCAGGGCCGGGAGAGGGCTTGGGGCACCCCGCTGGGGTCCTCCACTGCCCCTCCCGCTTCGCTTCACTCACCGACCTCCCCACTGCGTGGAGAAGTGTTCCGGGCGTCGTCCCGAGGCTGCCGAGGAATGTCGGGTGCGGCAGTATCGAAAAGCGCGGTCGAGCCCGCGCACTCCATAGGTCTGCCACTCGGCCGAACCGAAGCTCCTCGATTCCTCCGCTCGGGTCGGACGGAAGTCGACGCGTACGAAGTCGTCACGTTCGAAGTACCGTTCGTCGAACCCGTCTTCGGGACGCCCCCGTAAAAGCGTTCCTAGCGCTTGACGAACTGGAAGCCGCGTCGGGCCTTCTTGCGGCCGTATTTCTTGCTTTCCTTGACTCGCGGATCGCGGGTTAGGTAGCCGCCGGCTCGCAATGGCTTTCGAAACTCCTCATCCACTTCGAGGAGAGCCCGGGCGATACCGAGGCGGACGGCACCGGCTTGGCCGGTGATCCCACCGCCCTTGGCCGTAGCTCGAACGTCGTACTTTCCTTCGAGTCCGAGATGGGCGAACGGGCTCTGCACGAGGATTTCGAGCACTGGGCGTCCCAAGTATTCCTTGAACTCGCGCCCGTTGATCTGGAACTTGCCTTCGCCGGGCTCGAGCCAGACGCGCGCGATTGCGCACTTTCGCCGCCCCGTACCGTAATTGCCTTTCTTTGCCATGCCTCTCCTACTTCTTCGAGATGTCCAGCGGCGCTGGGTTCTGAGCCTCGTGCGGATGGTCCGGACCCGCATAGACCTTGAGTTTCTTAAATGTCGCCTTGCCGAGTTTGGTCTTGGGCAGCATGCCCCAGATCACCTTTTCGACGTACTTGACCGGGTTATCGCCCAGGAACTTGGCCCGCGAGATGTTCCGCAGCCCGCCTGGCCAGCCAGTGTGCCAGTGAATGAGTTCGTCGCCCTTTCCGCCCGTATGCATGACCTTGTCCGCATTGATCACGATCACGAAGTCGCCGCAATCCATGTTGTAGGTAAAGGTCGGCTTGTGCTTGCCTCGGAGCACCTGAGCCACTTGGGCGGCCAGGCGACCCACAGGCACGCCGGCGGCATCGACCACAAACCATTTGTGCTCGATCGTGCTGGGTTTTGCCGTGTATGTTCTATTCATGTCGTGTGTTCTCGGATGTCGTTGGCCCGGGTGGGCTACTTCGAAACTGTCTCTCGTCGGTGGTCGCTCGGGTGACGCCCGTAGCGGACTCTCATCAGGGTTAGCCCTCTCGCGGGGAGGACTTCGGGAAGCTGGATATCGGGATTCCGGGCCAGAAGTGGGACGATGTCGCTTGCTGGTCTCGCGCCGCGGCCGATCTCGAGCAGGGCGCCTGCGATTCGCCTCATCATGCCTCTGACGAAGGCGGTTCCGACCACGTCGATCCAGATCTCGTCTCTCACCTCACGGACGCCTGCCTCGAAGAGCGTGCGCACCGTGTTGGTGGTCCGTTCGAGTTCCTCGCCGAAGGAGCGAAAATCGTGCTCCCCCACGAGGTTTCGGGCGGATAGGTCCATGAGGGTGGCATCCAATCTACGTCCGTAGTGGTGGGCGTAGCGGGCTCGCTGAGGGTCACGCCAGCCGGTCAGGATGCGATAGCGGTAGGTCCGGTCGACGGCCCAGAACCGGCTCTCGAAGTTCGCCGGAACCTGGTCCGATCGTCGGACGCAGACATCGCGCGGCAGGCGCTTGCCGAGGATGACGGCCCACTTATCGGGCGGGATGCCGCTTTCGGAATCGAAATGGCAGACCTGCCCACGAGCGTGAGCGCCGCTGTCGGTTCGGCTCGCCCCCTGGACCCAGACCGGTTCTCCCGAAATCTGGCCTATCGTTTCTGTCAATGTGCTTTGGACGGTTCGTTGTCCGTGTTGTGCGGCCCAGCCGCAAAAGTCGGTCCCGTCGTAGGCGACGACGAGTCGAATTCTTCTAGTCGACAAGCTCCAGTACGGCGGTCGGGGCGGCATCGCCTCGCCGCAGGCCGGTCTTGGTCAAGCGCGTATAGCCGCCCTTGCGATCCTTGAACCGCGGGGCGACGCGCTCGAAGAGGTGATGTACCAGGTCCTCGCCGTTGATGAGGCTTCGCTCCTGGAGAATCTGAAGTTTCTCGATGTCCGTTTTGCCCAACAGCATCTTCTTCGGTTTGGGCGTGCTGGAGGAATGGCCGACCAGAATCTTACGAGCCTGACGCCGTGCGGTCAGCGAATCTTCCTTGGCGGTCGTGATCAGCTTCTCGGCGATCCGCTGGAGTTCCTTGGCACGCCCCAGCGTCGTCCGGACGTAGCCATGCCGGATGAACTGCCGCACCAGATTGGTGAGCAGGGCCCGTCGCTGGTCGCTCGGCAATCCTAGCTTTCTTCGATCTACCTTGTGTGTCATCGGTATCCTTGGCTTAGTTGAAGTTGATGTCGTCGTCCTCGTCCTCGTCGTCGAGGTCCAGAACGCGGTACCCGCCCTTCGGTGGCTTCATCTGGAGGCCGTGCTCGGCCAGTTTGTCGCGCACTTCGTTCAGCGACTTCTTGCCGAATCCACGGATCCCGGTCAAGTCGCTCTCCGTGGCCATTGCCAGCGCGCGCAGGTTGAGAAGTCCGGCTCGCCGAAGGCAGTTGAACGTGCGCTGCGAGAAATCGAGCTCTTCGATCTTGATCTCGGGGACGTTCGCCAGTTCCGGGCTGAGGTCCTCTTCGACCTCCGTCATCATGTCGAACCCACCCTTTCCTAGTTCGAAGAACATTCGGAAGTACTTGTCGAGAATCTGCGCCGATTGGGTGACGGCATCGTTGGGTTTCACCGCGCCGTTGGTGGTGACCTCCAACACTAGCCTTTCGTAGTCCGTGCGCATCCCGACGCGGGTCTGTTCGACCGTGTAAGACACTTTGCGCACCGGGGTGAACTGGGAGCCAGTCGTGATGATGCCGATGATCCCTTTGTACCTCTCGTGCTTGTCGGGCAGCACGTAGCCGGTGCCCCAGCCGACGTACATCTCCACCGTGAGGTGGGCGCCCGTGTCGCTGAGCGTGCAGAGGTAAGCCTCTGGGTTGACGATGAAGACATTCTCGGGGCAGATCACGTCGGCGCCGGTCACGCGGCCAGGTCCTTTGACGTCGATGCGGAGGATGACCTCTTCGGGCGGCGCCTGCTCGTAGTCGATGAGAATGGCGACGTCCTTAAGGTTGAGGAGGAACTCGGTCACGTCCTCCTTGGCGCCCGGAATCGGGGCATATTCGTGCATGACCTTGCCGATCTTGACGGCCATGACGGCTGCTCCTTGGATGGAACTGAGCAGCACGCGTCGCAGGGCGTTGCCGATCGTCTGGCCATAGCCGCGCTCCAGCGGCTCCAGTACGAACTTGCCGTATTCGGTCCCGAGGTCGAGTGTTTGGATTTGAGGCATATTCTGGTGGTTTGGTTTCCTTAGACTCGGCGCTTCTTCGGGGGGCGGCAGCCGTTGTGCGGGACCGGGGTCACGTCGCGAATCGATTGGACGTCGAGACCGTTCGCCTGCAGCGATCGTATCGCGGTCTCGCGACCGCTCCCGGGTCCGCTGACCAGGACGTCGATTTTCCGCATGCCGTGGTCTTGGGCCTTGCGAGCGGCGCTCTCAGCGGCCAACTGGGCGGCGAACGGCGTGCCCTTGCGGCTGCCCTTGAAGTTCACCGCGCCGGCGCTCGACCAGCACAGGACCGCGCCCTGCGGGTCGGTGATCGCCACGATGGTGTTGTTGAACGACGAGTGGATGTGAGCCGTACCCACGGCCACCTGTCGCTTTTCCTTGGCCTTTCCTCGGGAGGTTTGCTTTCGTGCCATGCGTTACTTCTTCGCCTTCTTCTTGCCCGCCACGGTCTTGGGCTTGCCCTTGCGGGTACGAGCGTTGCTCCGGGTGCGCTGACCTCGCGTGGGGAGTCCGCGGCGGTGCCGGAGACCCCTATAGCAGCCGATTTCGATCAGTCGCCGAATGTTGGCGTGAACTTCGCGCCGAAGGTCACCCTCGACTTGAAAGCCGTCGTCGATGATCTCACGCAGCTTGGCAACGTCGGACTCGGAGAGTTCCTTCACCTTGCGACGGGGGTCGATGCCCGCCTTGGCGATGATCTCGGCGGCGTTGACGCGCCCGATCCCGTAGAGGTGCGGCAAGGCGTACAGGATCGCCTTGTCTCGCGGCAAATCGATACCGGCAATACGAGCCATTCTTCTTTCTTCGTTCTCCTTAGCCCTGGCGCTGCTTGTGTTTCGGGTTGACGCAGATCACCCGCACGACCCCCTCGCGCTTGATGATCTTGCACTTGTCGCAAATCTTCTTGACACTGGCCCTAACTTTCATGGTCTCATCCGCGCCGATCCATTCCCGTGGCTCGTCTCTTCAAGCAGCCCGCGCACAGCGCGACTGCCCGGGAGGCACGTCTGTTCCCGGCGCAAGGGCGAAGTATACCCGGCGATGCACTGCCTCGCCAAGGGTTTTCCCCTCACTTGTAGCGGTAAACGATGCGGCCCTGAGTGAGGTCGTACGGCGAGAGTTCGACGCGTACTCGGTCACCGGCCAGGATTCGGATGTAGTGCATCCGCATCTTTCCGCTCACGTGGCAGAGGATCTCCATCTCGTTCTCGTCCAACTTGACGCGGAATCGGGCGTTCGGAAGGTTTTCGATGACCATTCCTTCGACCTCGATCCCCTCTTCTTTGGTGCTGTCCGGATTCTTGCGCTTGGGTTGAAAACGTCTCGCCATAGGCTCCCCGCTATTGTAGCCGTTCGGCGCACGCGAATGGGGCGTCGGGGTATCCTATGGCGCGATCCGTGACGTCCTCTTCGACAGCGACGTCGAAGGAGATTTCACCTCAATGAAAAAAACCTACGCCATCTTGGGCGCGGGCATGCAGGGGACTGCCGCCGCCTACGATCTCGCCAAATTCGCCGACCCCGAGGCGATCAAAGTCGGTGATGTCTCGTTCGAGCACGCCAAACAGAGCGCGTGGCGCGTCAACGACCTGATCGGCAGCGCGATTTGCCATCCGAGCCAGGTTAATGCGCTCGATCCGGCCAATCTCGCTGAATTCTTGAAGGATGTCGACGTCGTCCTCAGCTGCGTTCCCTACTGGATGCACCCCAAGATCGCCGCAGTGGCGATCGAGACCAAGACCAGCATGGTGGACCTCGGCGGGAACACCGAGATCACGATGCAAACCCTTGCAATGGACGACCAGGCCCGATCCGCAGGCGTTACCTGCATTCCGGACTGCGGTCTCGCTCCGGGTCTCGTCAACAACCTCGGCTGCTGGCTGATGGAGCACCTCGACGAGACCGAGAGTGTGAAGCTTTACTGCGGCGTATTGCCGCAGCATCCCAAGCCGCCTTTCAACTACAAGCTGACCTTCAACGTGGAGGGACTCGTCACCGAATACGACTACAAGGCCGTCGTCGTGCGGAATCACGATATCGCCCTCGTCGACACCCTCGACGAACTCGAGTCGTTGCAGATCGACGAACTCGGCGAGATGGAGGCCTTCACCACTTCCGGTGGCACCAGCACCGCGCCCTACACCTTCAAGGACCGGGTGAGGAGCTACGAATACAAGACCATTCGGTTCCCCGGCCATTGCGAGCGGATGCGGATCTTTAAGGACTTCGGGTTCTGGGGTGAGTCCGAGGTCGAGGTATGCGGCAAGCCGGTGATTCCGCGGTACCTGTTTTACAAGGTCTTCGGCGACGCACTCGCCAAGATCGAGGACCGGGACCAATGCGCGGTTCGCGCCGTCGGCGTGGGCAAGAAGGACGGCCAGCCGAAGACCCTCCAGATCGACATCTTCGACAAGGAAGACGAAGTCACCGGCTTCACCTCGATGGAGCGGCTCACCGGCTTTTCGTGCGCGATCTATGCCAGGGAGGTGGCCGAAGGCCATGTCGAACCGGGATGCGTCCGCTACGAGACCGCCGTCACGGGGACGAAGTTCGTCGATGAAATCCAAAAGCGCGGCGTCGTGCTGAAGTTTTCCTAGCCCAGTTCTTTCTTGAAGAACTCTAGCATTCGGTCCCAGCAGGTCTGCGACGCAGCGGCGTCGTGGACCTCGGGGCGGTCCGAATTGAAGAAAGCGTGATGCGTGCCCGGGAAGATCGTGTGCTCGAACCGCTTCCCCGCCCCTTCGATCTTCTCCTTGAGCCGTGCGACCGCCGAAGCGTCCGTGTAAGCGTCGTGCTCGGCGAAGAAGCCCAGGACCGGTCCGGTCAGCTGCTCGAAGGGCGGCTCGACGTTCGGATGGACGCCGTAGAAGTTTACGCAAGCCGCGATCTTCGGATTGACGGCGGCCCCGTAAAGAGCAAGCTGGCCGCCCATACAGAATCCGACCACCCCGACCTTGTCGCCCTTGGTGAGCTCATCGGCGAGAAGGCGATCGACCGCGCCGGCCAGGATCTTCTCCGCTTCGGCGATGTCGAGCGCCATCATAAGCTTGCCGGCGGTGTCCGGCTCTTCGGCGATCTGCCCCTTATAGAAGTCGGGCGCTAGGGCGTTGAACCCTGCTTCGGCGAAGCGGTCGGCAACGTCTCGGATGTGCCCGACGAGTCCCCACCACTCCTGAATGACGATCACGCCCGGCCCCGGCTCGGAGGGCCGGGCAATATGGCCTCGGTAGTCATGGCCGTTGCCGCGGAATTCGATCATCTCTCCCATGGTTGGGATTTTGGCCGATCGCCGGGCGGCTAGTGGACACTCTTCGTCTGGGCATAGGCGGCGCTCTTTTGAACCCAAACCATGAACGTCTCGTGGTTGTCGAGCACGTGCTTGGGCATCCGCACGTATTCTTTCATCGGTTCGGCAGCAGGGTCGGTCCGAAAAAGCTCGGCGCCAGGAAGTTGGAGCGCTTGCTCGAGATCGTCGGGGCAGAGTTTGAGGCCGATATCTTCCCCCATGAGGAAGGCGAACATCTTTTCGCCCGTATAGACGCCCATGCCGTTGAACATCCGGCGCGCGCGGACATCGAATCCCTCGGCAGCCTTCATCATCTGCTCGTAACGAAGTGGCCTGTAAACCATGTCCTTCCTCGTTCAAACCACGAGCGCGAGAAAGGGCCCCGCGCCCGGAGATGAAATGCTGGCTCCTCGCCAGTGATTTATGATACCAGGACGGCAACCCGTCCGGCTTGGCGGTGTTTTGGACTGGCGTGGAAGCGAGACCCGGTAGAAAAACCGGATCTCGCCAACTAATCGCTCGCTCGAATCTGGCTGGCCACCAGCTGAAGATCGTCGAAGTCGCGTTCGCCGACGAGGATGCAGATGCGGCCATGGCAGTCCCAACTGATGGCGTTTATGCCGTTCAGCTTGCCGATCGAGTAGCCCAGCTCGTTCGGGTCTTGGCGAAGTCCCTCGACCTCGTGCTGGTTTTCGATAATGAGGAGGAAGCTGGGCCCGCGGGAATCGACGAAGTTCACCATGATGGCGTTATTGCCGTCGAGGTACCCCTTCGAAAAGCCGGTCGTCCGCAAGCTTTCGGCAGGAACCCGGAACGGAACGGTGCCAAGCGTGCTCTGAACCCGCTCCTCGACCTCGGAGGTGGTGCCGAGCGGCATCGGTACCATGCTCGACATGATGCGGGCGACATCGCCGGTGTAGAGCTTGTTCCTTCCCGTAGCGCGGTTGAAGAACGCGGCGCTGACGATCAGCGCGAAGAAGATCGCGCAAAGTGCCCAGGCGTTCCGTCCAACGAAAACCTCGGCTCGCCGAGTGCGGTCGATCGCGCCGAGTCGCTCTCGCACGTCCTTCCAGCCCTCGGGATTGGGGATGGGCTCGCAGGTTCGGACGAGCGTGGACCTCAGAAGAACGACGGTCTCGTACTCCGCACGGGCGGCTTCGTCGCTGAGGATCCTCGCGGCGGCTGCCGCCTTTGCTTCTCCTTCGATTTGGCCATCGGCCAAGGCATGGATATCTTCGAATTCGTTCATTCGGATGACGTTCCCTGTCGCAAGTAACCAGATTCGATCGCGTATCGTTCCAACTCCCGCCTTAAAATCGCGCGACCCCGGGCGAGACGGGAGCGAACGGTTCCGACCGGGACGTTCGTGGCTTGGGCGATCTCTTCATAACTCATCCCTTCTACGTCGCTCAGGAGCACCGCGAGCCGGAAGTCTTCTGGGACCTTGGCGAGGGCCTCCTCGACCTCCTCGCCGACGAGGCCGTCGAAGAGGGCTCGGTCCGGCATCTCGCCTTCCGCCGCGACCGGTTCGATCGCATTCTCGTCCTCCAGCGAACTCGCGGGCGCGACGCGCTGGCGTTGGCGATACCGGTTGATGTAGAGGTTGGTCAGGATCCGCATGATCCAGGCCTTGAAGTTTCGCCCGTCGAAGCGGTCGAAAGCCTCATAGGCGCGGACCGTGGCCTCTTGGCAGAGGTCGTTGGCGTCTTCGCGGTCCCGGGTGAGCCGAAGTGCCATGCCGAAAAGAGACGGGAAGACGTCTTCGGCGAGGCGTTCGAATCGCTCCCTGCTGGGGTTACCCTTCCGGAAGAGCATGAGCGCGGCGAGTGTACCCGTGGCTCTCTGGCAACTCGGCAACGGCCTCAAGGGGCTGCCGCGTACTTCTCCAGCTTGTGCCGAAGGTCCTCGACTACCTCCGCATCCACCAGGATACCATCGTCGCGGTAGTCCACCGAGTGCACGCGCCCGAAGCGATAGCACTCGTCCAAAAGAGCGCTCTGGTCGTAGGGCAGTAGTATTCGAATGCGGCCTAGAAAACGCTGCACCATACGCACCATCGCCGCGAGCAGGTCGGGAATACCGGTTCCGTTCGAGGCCGATATCGCGACCGAGTTCTCGTACTCTGCGACCAAGCGCCGGGCCTCGGCGGGGTCTTCGAGCTGATCGATCTTGTTGAAGACCGTCAAGCAAGGGATGTCGCCGGCCCCCAACCGGCGAAGCGTATCCTCGACTGCATCCCGCTGTATGTCCCATCGGTCGGCGCCCACGTCGATGACGTGAAGCACGAAGTCCGCCTCCACGACCTCTTCGAGCGTCGCCCGGAAGGCGGCGACGAGGTGGGTCGGCAGGTTCCTGATGAAGCCGACGGTGTCTGTCAGATAGAGGCTGTATCCGTTCGGCAGGTCGGTTTTGCGAGTGGTGGGGTCGAGGGTCGCAAAGGGCATCGCATCCGCGAGGACATCGCTGCCGGTAAGCCGGTTCATGAGGGTGCTCTTTCCCGCGCTCGTATAGCCCACGATCGTCGCGAAGGGGAAGGGGTGGCGCCGTCGGCCCGTACGCTGCAGATCGCGGTGCTTCTTGACTTCCTCGATCTCTTCGGTCAGCCTTGCGATCTTGTCTTTGGCGACGCGTCGATCGGATTCGAGCTTGGTTTCGCCGGGTCCTCGCATGCCGATGCCGCCCTTCTGACGCTCGAACTTGGTGTAAACCGACATGAGTCTCGGGAGCATGTAGGTGAGTTGGGCGAGTTCGACTTGAAGGTGGCCCTCGCGAGTGTGGGCGCGCTGGGCAAAGATGTCGAGAATCAGCTGTGTTCGATCCACCACCCGGCGCTCGAGCTTCTCCTCGAGGTTGCGAACCTGGATGCCTGTCAATTCGGCGTCGACGAGCACCACGTCGGCGCCGCTCTCCACGACGTGCAGGATCAGTTCATCGACCTTGCCGGTGCCGATATACATCGCTTTGTGCGGCCGACCGAGCCGCTGGCGCATGGAACCGACAACGGCGACGTGCGCCGCTTCGCAGAGCCCCTCGAGTTCGGCCTCGGCATACTCGTCGTCGTCTTCGTCTGAGTTGACGTACACGAGAAAGGCCTTCTCCTCGGGCGGAGTGGTTTGCTTGAGTTTGGAATGACTGGAAACGGATGACATACGACCCCCTAAAAGGCTTGCGGCGCTGGGCCACAGGCTGGCTCGGGCCGATCGAACGATCGGCGGACGAACGAATTTGGGAGACTTAGTTCTTCATGAGGTCGCTCGTTTCGAGACAAGTTATTCTACCATCGGTCATCCCAGGTCCCAAGGACTTCGACTCATACGAGCTCGAGGCGACGAGCCAGACTCGTCGCAAACAGCCCTTCGGGATCGAGTTCGGATCGAAGGGCGAGGAACCGATTCAATGCCGCTTCCCCGAGATAGCTCCGAACGTCGTCGGGTCGCAAGGTGGAGTCCTTGGCGAAGTAGAACCTGCCGCCATGCTCGAGGACCAGGTCGTTCATTTGGTGGCACAGATTGAGGAGCCTGGGCCAGCGTCCGGGGACGACCTTGAAATCTAGCGCCAGCGAGTATCCGTCCAGTGCCCAGGTCAGCAGAAACGGATCGGGGCGATGCCTCTTGAGCACGGCGAGGAAAGGCTCCTGCTTGGTGGCGCGGCACATCGCCAATTGGCGTGCGAAAATCTTCGGAGCGGCGTCACGCGGGACGAAGGCCTGGTGCTGGATCAGTCCACCCGGCAGGTACGCCCACTCCCAATTCGGCACGTAGTCGAGCAGAAACGAAAACTCAGCGAGGCTCTGCGGATGCGGCTTCCCGATGCCGAGGAGTCGCGACGAGCGGTACTTCGCCGCGTTCACCATACGCATTCCGAGACGGTGGTTCAGGCAGCGCATGTGACGCCACATCCTGGACTTAGGCAGGAATCCGAGAATGGTGTCGGGAAGCTCTTGGTGTGCGAGGGTCAAGGATGCGGGTCGTGCGCCGGCTTCGTCGGTGTACCAAGCGGCATGGATCAGCCCCCGCCCCGCTGCCGTGCCTCTGGCGAAGGCGTCGACCCATGACACTAAGTAATCGGGCGGACATGTCGAATCGAGCAATGAGTCGAACGCGGCGAACTGTTCGGCCCAGCTTGCGCAGGACAAGGGAAGGACCCGCAGATCGCCGCTGTGGAGACGCTTCATTCGGAGCACGGCGCGAGTGATGACGCCGAGCAGGCCAGCGCTTCCGATAACGGCTTCGAAGAGTCCATCCTCGCGACCAGGGTAGAGCGTTTGCACGGCTCCGTCCGCAGTAAGCAGATCGATTTCATCGACGTATTCGGCCAAGCTCCCGACAGCGAAGTGGTTCTTGCCGTGGATGTTCATTGCCAGCGCTCCACCCATCGTCACGTGCATGGTGCCGCTCACCACCGGCGGCCACCAGCCGTCTTCCAGGGTGTGTCGCCATGCGTCGCCGAGGGTCACCCCTGCCTCGACCTCGAGTCGCCCCGAAGCGGGGTCCCAAGAGAGGATGCGATCGAAGCGAGTGAGGTCGATCATCACTGCTTCGGCTAGATAGGCGGCGTCGCCGTAGGATCGGCCCTTGCCTCGCAGAACGACCTTGCGACCGCTTCGCCGTGCGAGCGCCAAGAGGTCGGCGATCTCCGTTACGGTGGTGGGCCGATACGCAAACGCATCGGCGCCCCCCGTTAGGCCGAATCCGGTCCGTCGGTCGATCCGCTCGGGAGGAAGGATCACCCTCAGGCCCTCGCTAGAGCGAGAGCACATGTCCTGACTCATCGAAGCTCTCCTCGACTGGAGCGACGTACAGTTTGACGATCCGCCGCCCGTCGGTGTCTTCGATCGTGAAGCGATAGCCATCGGTCTCCAGCGTCTCCCCCTTCTGCGGCTGCCGCCCGAAGAGACCGAAGACGTACCCTCCGACGGTGTCGAAGACGTCGCTTTCGAACCGGCTCCCGATCTTGTTGTTCAGGTCGTAGATGTTGACCTTGCCGTCGACCAGATAGCCTTGTCCGTTCAGCAGGATCTCAGGTTCTTCGACGTCGTATTCATCCACGATGTCGCCGACGAGTTCCTCGACGATGTCCTCGATCGTGACGATACCAGCGGTTCCGCCGAACTCGTCCTGGACGACCGCCATCTGGCCACGGCTGTTCCGAAGCTCCTTCAGCAGTTCGTGTAGGTTCTTGTTTTCTGGGATGAAGAGTGCCGGCCTCATCAGATCGCGCAGGCGAACCTCCTTGCCGTTCCTGATCAGAGCCATGAGGAGGTCCTTGGCGTGGACGATGCCAACGATCTGGTCGTCGGTTTCCTCATAGACCGGTATTCGCGAGTGTCCCGAGTCTTGGATGAGTTGGATCACGGCTTCGGGGTCGCTTTCTACCGGAACGGCGTCCATATCGACGCGCGGGGTCATGACTTCTCGAACGACGGTGTCGGTGAACTCGAAGACCGAGTGAAGTAGTTCCTTCTCTTCCTCTTCGATCTCACCGGTCTGCTGGGCAGATTCGACGATCTGCTTGATCTCTTCTTCGGCCTGATTCGTGATTGCGAAGCTGGCCATGCCGCCGAATCGGCGGCTCACGAGGTTGGCGATCGCGGCCAGGCCGGTCGATACCGGACCGAAGAGGGCGGCGAACAAACGAACGACCGTCTTGAGCCGGAGAATAGTCCCGATCGGGTGGATCTCGCCGTAACTCTTGGGGATGAGCTCGCCCACCACCACATTGACTGCGGCTACGGGGATCGAGATGAGGATGTAGGCGAGGATAAGCGGTGCTGCTCCCGCCGGCAGGTTCCACCACTGGCGCAGGACTTCGGCGAGTCCGGGGCTTGGAATGAAGCACAGGACAATCATGATAAACCGCATCGTCTGGCTTCCGAGGAAGCAGGCGGCGATATAGCGTCCCTTGTGAGAGAGGAAGTCCTGAAGGACTTGTGCCTTCTTTTCGTCTTCCTTTTCCATCACCTTCACGTGAGCGGGCCGGAGCAGCTCGATGGCGATCTCTCCGCCGACGAAGACGCCGTTAACGAGGATGCACGCCACGATGCCGGCGACGGCAGGCCAAAGAAACCCACCGAACTCGATGGGCTCGATGGCAGTCGGCTCGGCCACGGCGAGCGCGGCGGCGGCCAAGATCACGAGAGTCAGGAATCCCCGCATCGGCCACCGAGGTTCCGGGTGCCTAGCGGGGGGACGTTCTTTAGGTTTCGGTTTCATAGGCGAGTGGTTCCTACTGCGGGATCACTCCGAACAGCAGGATGGCGAGCAGTACGCCGACGGTGGCGCCGAGGGTGAGCTCGAAGATCGAGTGGATCTTGGCCTCCCATCTGCTCTGGGCGATAACGACGGCCAACAGGATCGCGATCGCGGAAACGAGAATCTGGTCGGTGAAGAAGAATATCGAGGTCGCGAAGAAGAAACCGAGCGCGGAATGGCCGCTGACGAGGCCACCCTTGTGGACCTGGCCTCGCTTGCCCAAGCCCTTGCCGATAACGACGACGATGAGGGTGAGCAAAGCGCCGATGCCCAGCCGCCAGTAGGTCGGAACTCCCATCGTAGGCGAACTGAGGCTCAGGCGAATGCGCTCCCAGGCGTCGTCCCCGATGGCGATGAGCGCGCCCACCACGATCGCCATGATGGTCGTGATAAGTACCGCGCCGGCGGAGATGTCCTTCGCGAACTTGGCCAAGGGGTGATACTGTGGAGACACGAGGTCTACTGTCGCCTCGATCGCACTGTTGAACATCTCCGCCACGAGGACGAAGTTGATCATGAACAGCAGGACCAGGATTTCACGGGTCCTCAAGCCGAGCAGCATCGCCCCGAGCACTGTGATGAGAGTCACGTAAAGGTGAACGCGCATGTGGCGCTGGGTCCGGAACGTGTGGACCAGGCCGTTCATCGCAACGCGGAACGGAGCGACGAGGTCGCGCTGCGTCGCCATCATTCGGTCCCTCCCTCGGGATGAATCGAAGACCAGGCGGGATCGGGCTCCAGCCCCAACGCGGCGGCGGCCTCGTTCATTCTGCGGACCATGTCGTCGCGGCCAAAGTCGGTCTCATCCTCGAAGCCGAGCAGATGCAGCCCGCCGTGGAGGGCGAGAAAGACGACTTCACGCTCGAGCGGGATGCCCCGCTCGCCGGCCTGCCTCTCGGCGTAGGGTACCGAGATCGCGAGATCTCCCAGTGGCGCTCCCGGCATCTCCGGCCCGGGAAACGTGAGGACGTCGGTGGCTTCATCTTGCCCCCTATATTGTCGGTTGAGATCGCGAATTCTCTCATCCGTGGTGAGGAGGACCGATATCTCCGACGGCGGCCGGCCGTAGGTGAGAAGCAGGTGATCAAGCGCCATGCGGATGAGTGCCTGAGGAAGGCGGCGGGAGGAGTTGTTCGAGATCGTGATCCGGTTCCGTCGAAGAGGTCTCATCGCTCTCGCCCACCGAATAGACGACTCGCTCGTGGCGAATTGCGCAGAGCGACCTCAAGAATGACTCCTTGATGAGGCTCAATTCGCGCAGGGTCAGGTCGGACTCGTCGAGCTGACCGTCTGCGCGACGGTCCTCGATCGCTTTGCCCACGGACTCTTCCAATCGGTCGCTCTCGCCCCGCCCGATCGTGCGCGCGATTGCCTCCACGGCATCGGCCAAATGGAGGATGGCGGTCTCCCGGCTCTGCGGCTTGGGACCGGGATAACGGAACTGTCGCTCTAGCGTGGGGTCGCCTTCGGCGAAGCCGTGCTGCTCGAGCGCTTTGCCATAGAAAAATCCGATGCGCATCGTGCCGTGATGTTCCGCGATCCCGTCTCGGATAGGCTGCGGAAGCCGATGCCGTTTCGCCATTTCGAGGCCGTCTTCGACGTGGGAGCGAATGATCGCCGCGCTGATCGAAGGAGACAAGTCGTCGTGAGGGTTGTCGCCGGCCATCTGATTCTCGATGAACATCGAGGGGCGAGATGTTTTGCCGACGTCGTGGAAGTACGCCATCGCTCGGCAGAGCACCGGGTTCGCTCCGATCGTGCGGGCTGCGTTTTCGGCGAGGTTGCCCACCATGACGGAATGCGCGTAGGTTCCGGGTGCGCGGAGACAAAGGTCCTTCAGCAGCGGATGATCGGGGCTGCAGAGTTCCAGGAGCGACCAGTCGGAGGAGAGGTCGAACAAGCGCTCCAGCATCGCCACTGCAAGCCAGAAGATCGATGTCGCTCCGATCGCCGCCACCGCCGCCCAACCCGCGCTCTCGAGCACGATGCGGGCCTGCGAAGTCGAAAGAGCGGTGACGCAAACCGCGATCACCGCCATGGTGAGCACCATCACGCTCGTTGCCCGAACGAGGTCGGCCCGATGTTTGAGCGGATTCACTGCGTGGGCGCCTACCAAGCCGGCCAGCCATGAGGCGGTCAGCGTCTCCACCGGCAGTACCCCGCTCACCCCCAGCAACAGCGCCGAAACCGTCAAGGCGAAGACCGAAATCGTCGGGCTGAGCAGAGCGGAGACGAGCATCGCCTGGGCAACGAGCGGCGCCGTCATCAGGAAACCGACCCCGAGCAGGACCTTCGCCTCCAAGGAAAGGGTCATTACTTGGGTGCCGGCGACCGCCAGGAATGCCGTGACCCAGACGATCCGTTCGGCCGAGCGCGCGGTGGAAGCGCTCGGAAGCGTGTGGCGCAAGTGGAATCGCACCATGAGCATGGCCGCAATGCTGACCAGCACCATCGCGGTGAGGGCGAGGCGATCGTAAGGCGGGAATCGATGGACGAGAAGCAGAAACGCCATCGCCACGCAACCGAGCCCCACCAGGGCAAAGTGGCCCGTTTGGATGATCCAGCCTCGAGAGGCGGGCTTGGAGTTCGGACTGAAAGCTTGACGAGCGTCGTCGATCATGGCCGGTTTCGATTAGGCCCGGGGGCCGTTTTCGAACCAAATCACGGACGGAAAGATGAGCGAAACAGTCGCGATCGTACGCTACTGCCGACTGACGCGGCGGCGGCGCTGTCGACGGCGCTTCTCGCTCGGTTTCTCGTAATGCGAATGCTCCTTCAGCTCACGCAGTAGTCCGCTCTGCTGCAGCTTCAAATTGAAGCGCTTCAGAGCGCTATCGATGGACTCATTCGGTTGGACGACGACTTGAATCAAATCTACGCTTCTCCTTGGACGAGCGATAATACCCGATTCCCCGCCGGCGCCGACGCCACAATGGAACCCATGACCCCGGTGACCGAGGAACAGATCAGAGTTCGCTATGGAGAGACCGACCAGATGGGGCACGCGTATTATGCCAACTACCTCCTTTGGTTCGAGCAGGCGCGGGGGGCTGCGTGTCGCGATCGTGGGTTTACTTACAAGAGCCTTGAGGAAGTGGGCTACAAGCTGCCGGTCGTCGAAGTCTTCGTCAAGTATCGGGACGAGGTGAAGTACGACGATCTCATCGCGGTTCGCGTCTGGATCGCCGAAGTTCGCCGTGCGTCGGTCCAGTTTCGTTACGAAGTCGTCAACCTAACACGCGGTGGCAAACTTTGTACGGAAGGCCACACCTGGCACGTGTTGATCGGCCCCGAGCGAAAGGCCGTCTCCATTCCCGCTGAGATTCGTGCGATGCTGGACCGAGACCCGACAGATTGGGAGACGCTCGAAGGCCCCTAGAACTCCGCCGAGCCGGGAGTGCGATGGAAGGGGATCACGTCCCGGATGTTCTTCATTCCCGTCACGTACATCAGCATTCGTTCGAAGCCTAGCCCGAAGCCCGAATGAGGGACCGAACCGAAGCGCCGAAGGTCGAGATACCACCAGTAGGCCTCCAAAGGCAGACCCATCTCGACGATGCGCTTTTCCAGGACATCGTATCGCTCTTCGCGCTGCGAGCCACCGATAATCTCCCCGATGCGCGGGGCGAGTACGTCCATCGCCCGCACCGTCTTGCCGTCCTCGTTCTGACGCATGTAAAAGGCCTTGATGTCCTTCGGATAATCGGTCAGAATTACCGGCCGGCCCACGTCGATTTCCGTCAGCCACCGCTCGTGTTCGCTCTGCAGGTCGCTGCCCCAAAAGACCGGAAACTCGAAGGGTTCGCCGGACTTCGCGAGCCGGTCGACCGCCTCGGTGTAGGTCATTCGCTCGAATCCGGAGTTCACCACATGGTGAAGCGTCGACAGTAGGTCGGGCTCGATGCGTTGGTTGAAGAATTCGAGGTCGGCCGAACAGTTGTCGAGGAGGTCTTGAATGACTTCCTTGAGAAACTCCTCGGCGAGGTTCATGTTGCCTTCCAGCGAGCAGAATGCCATCTCGGGCTCGATCATCCAGAACTCGGCGAGATGCCGGCTCGTGCCGCTGTTCTCCGCGCGGAAGGTCGGCCCGAACGTGTAGACGTTGGTCATCCCCAGGGCGAGCGTCTCGGCGTCGAGCTGCCCGCTCACCGTGAGGTAAGCCGGCTTGCCGAAGAAGTCCTCACTGAACTCCATCGCGCGAAGCGCCGCCTTGGCCTCGGGACCGTGCCCCTGTGCATCGAGGAGTGTGGTGACCGCGAACATCGCTCCTGCCCCCTCGCAGTCGCTGGCGGTGATGATCGGCGTGTGGATGTTGTGGAAGCCGCGGTCGATGAAGAACTTGTGGATCGCATACGCGCACCGGCTGCGGACCCGGAAGACCGCCCCAAAGGTGTTGCCCCGCGCGCGAAGGTGGGCGATCTCGCGGAGGAACTCGAACGAGGCGCCCTTTTTTTGCAGCGGATAGTGGGCGGGGTCGGCCTCGCCATAGACTTCGACAGAGTGGGCCTTGAACTCGGTCTCCTGTCCCTCTCCCGGCGATTCGACGATATCCCCGTCGAATCGGACGCTTGCCCCGGTCGTGATCCGCTTCAGGGTCTCTTCGGGAATCGTCCCTGCTTCGATGACGACTTGGAGGTCCTTAAAGCAAGAGCCGTCGGCGATCTGCACGAAGCTGACGCCCTTGCTATCGCGCCGGGTTTTCACCCATCCGTAAGCCGTGGCGGGGTTTCCGGGTGGAAGGTCGAAGAGGTCGCGAATGTAGGTGCGGCGGTAGTCCATCGGCGCAGAGAGTGTACCGGCTGCTTTCGCCTGGTTCGCGCAATCGGACCCTGCGCAAGGATGCAGCCGGACTACTGCGGAGGCGTCCTCCGCGAAACGAGCGGCGCGTGCCCAGCAAGCCAGGCCTTGCACTCTTGGGCGCCTAGGCGATCGCCGACCGATTCGAAGGCTGTAAGGGCGTCGTTCATCGAAGTTCGCGCCGCGGCGCGCTGCCCGGCTGCCCACTGGACAGTTCCAATCTGTCGCAAGGTCGTGGCCCGCCAGCGGGGATGGGCACGTTTGGTCCACTCGTTCAGGCACTCTTCCAGCACTTTCAGCGCCGCTTCGTGGTCCCCTTCGTCGCTCAGCAGCATGGCTCTTCTCGCACGAATGTCCGTATGCATCGCCTCGTCAGGACGGTCCCGAATCGCGTGGGAGGCGGCATCGAAGTACGCGCGCGCACGTTCAAGATCGCCTTGTCTGGCAGCGAACGAGCCCAGTTCGCGTGCGGCCTCGGCAATTCCGCCCGGGTCACCGACTTCGATCATGTCCTGATAGGCAGCCTCCAAGTGCGATCGGGCATCCTCGTACCGTGCCAACTTCTGTTCCGCCATCGCGAGGGCGATGAGCAGCGAGGCACGAGCCCAGGTCTCCTCGAATTGCGTCCGGAAGGTAAGCGCGGTCTCGTATCGTGCGGTCGCTCCCTCCAGGTCTCCTTGTGCCGCCAAAATCTCGCCTTCGACCCGGATCGCTTCGGACATGGTGTTCGGATCGGTATTGTCGAACGCCAAACGGTAGGCATTCTTCACGAGGTTCCGAGCCGACTCGTATTCCGCTCGGTGGTAGGCCGCCCGCGTGACCGCTAGCGCTTTGACCTGGGGACGCTCCTCGTAAGGGAGATCAGGCACCGGCGGCCGGAACGTCAGCAGTCCCATGATCGTCAAGGCCGCGCTTGCCAGAACGACTCCCACAACCAGTTTCCTCGGCCGGCGGAGACTCTGCTCCGCCGGGCTCGTCACGTCCGTCGAGCCGGGAGGTTCTGCCTGCGCGACGTTGGGCACTAGCGCAGCTATAGAAGTCGGCAGCGGCTCGCAATACTCGTCGCGCCACTCGAGGCCGAGGCTCGCAAGGGCGCGGATAAGGGCGGCTCGATCGTTGCCCTTTCGCCCGAGAATGCGCTTGGCCGTACTGGTCGAGACGCCGAGCAGGGCCGCTCGCACCGGCCAGGTTAGGCGCTCATCGAGTTCGGTGCTTTGCCAGTCGTCAACGAGGCGACGCTGCACCAAGACCAGTGCCTCAGCGGTCAGGCGTACGGCGCGCTGACGTCGGTTCGTGTCTCTCCCCATAGCCGATCTCCGATATCTTACAACAGCCCGACATCAAGGGCAACAGAGTGCATTGGCAAAGGTGACTTTGCTTTTGGCCAAGACAAGAAACTTTGCAACAAATCGGCGAGAAAGTCGTTAAGTCGACTTATCTGGACCGGATCATCGAGCACCGCCCTGTATCTTCGGAGTGCGTCGCTCAGCGAGGACCAGCGCCATGGCGCGGTGCTCACGGCACCTCGAAAGGGAAGCCAGAACGCCGCATTTTTCTTTGGAGGAATTTCTCATCGTGAACAGTTATTCGATCGGCCCACGGCTTTGGGCACTCTCGTTTGCCCTCGCCGTTTCGGGCGTTGCCTTCGCACAAATCGACATCGGCACCACCAATGCGGGTGACGGAGCCAACGTCACCATCTCCGGCGCGACGACCTGGAACTTGGCGGAGGCGACGACTTCGACCTGGAATGCGCCGCCGCCTGTGCCGGGCAAGGGCGTGTACGACCCGACCTATTGGGCCGTCGTGTACAAATTCGGGAATCTGACCATCAACGCCGGGGCTACGCTGTCGTTCCTCAATCATCCCACCAACGCCCCGGTCGTGATTTTGGTGCAGGGCGACTTTGTGTGCAACGGATCCATCGACCTTTCTGGTCAGAGTTCAGTATCTTCTGCACCTACTCGTCCTGGGCCAGGAGGGTTTGCTGGTGGACATGGAAAGCTCGGGTCGCTAAACGCCGCAGCTGGGACTGGCCCGGGCGGGGGGTTTGTGCCCGGTGGTGGGGGTGGTAGTTTTGGGACATTGGGTGGCGGACCGAGTGGACCGATCTACGGTACTAGTTCATGCATCCCACTGATCGGCGGCTCTGGGGCGGCTGGGAGGGACACCTCCGAACCGTCTGCTTTTTCAGGTGGTGCAGGTGGGGGCGCAATTTTGATTGCTTGCCGCGGCGGAATGACTTTCGGGCCGAGCGGTGGTGTAGCGGCCAATGGTGGTCGTGGTGCGGGCGGCGGCGGCAGTGCTTCGAGCGGTGGGTCCGGTGGGGCGATCAGGCTGCTTTGTCATACCCTAGCCGCCCAACCAAGCTCCTTTCTGTATGCGTTTGGCGGGATCGGGAACCTCAATGTGGGTGGCGGTGGTGGGGTGCGAATCGAAACCAACGGCGGCTCCTTCATCGGCCAAATCGCAGGCGCGGCGCCATCGGTTGCTATTCCCGGAGCGACCGGCCAACTCTGGCCTCTCAGCACGGCTCCGACCGCCAAAGTCGCGCGCGTCGGTTCGACCTTCATCGGACCGGACCCACAAGGCGGTTTCGGTCTTCCCGACGCCGTCGTCTCGAGCGCAGCCGCGCAGGTCGTGCGCGTGGAGTGTAGCAATGTGCCCGTCGACGGTACGTGGGCCGTACAGGTTCGAGTGACGCCTCGCTTCGGCGACGCGACCCACTACGTGGCAGTCCTGCAGGCTGGCGGAACACCGGGCTTCAGCGTTTGGACGGTGAACGTTCCGTTCGGTGTGGGGTCGGCGACCGTCATCGCTCGCGCCTATCGAATCTCGTAAGGAGCCGACATGCTAGCGACACTCCTCTTCTCGATAACCCCGCTCGGACTCGGCCCACCGGATCCGGTACCCCACAGTGCGATTCTGGCGGTCGCCGCTTCGGTTCATCCGACCGTGCTGGCAGCGGCGATCCTCCAGTTCGACGAAGACGTCGTCTCGCGGGAGGTCACCGTGATCTACAGCGAATTCGACGGCGCTCACGAAGTCCCGTCGCGGGAGATCACCGTCTTGCGGACGCAACTTTCGGACAGCAACATCGTTTCTCGTGAGGTGACCGTCGTATCCGAGGAGCCGTTCTCGGGTCAGGAAGCGATCGCCCGCGAGGTGGCGCTGCTGAGCATCGACGGCCCGACCCTCAACGGGACCATCGTTTGGTCGGGCCTCAGTGATCCACAGTCGGCCCCGGGGAGGGTAACCATGCTGGTCAGCGAAGCCGACAGCACCCTCATCTACTCGCTGAACGTGGCGGTCGACAGCACTGGGCAGTTCTCTATCCCGGTGCCCGATCGCGCCATTCGGCTGTCGATGCAGGTGCGGCCCTGGCTCAGAAGGACACTAGCGCTCACCCAGGCGCAACTGTCCCTGCCTCAAACCTTCAACCTGGTCACAGGCGACATCGACGGCGACAATGAAGTCTCGATCGGCGACTATGCCGACCTGTCCTCCTCGTGGGGGAAAGTGCTGGGCGATCCCGGGTTCAACCCCTTTGCGGATCTGGACCTCGACGGCGAAGTCGCCATCTCGGATTTCGCCCTGCTATCGTCCACCTACGGCCAAACGGGAGATGAGCCCTAGGCCTACCCGGCTGTTCGCCGTTTGCTCTTGGATTGGCCGCCTCCCTTCCGCGTGGGTGGAGGCGGCCACTCTAGTCTCGCCGTGAGGTCGGGTTCTCCGGCCCCGCGGACCCTTACAGCCGAACGATCGCGTCGGCCAGAAAGGGCGTGTCGTTTTCCTCGCGCAGGTTCGGCTCCCCACGATCGCCTCCGGCCGGCCGCCCTCGGGTGAAGCGGCGTGCGAGCATGACTAAGAGCGGAGCGAGGACGAGGGCGGGGAGCAGGTTCTCGCTTGGGAACTTCGCGACGCCCGCGAGGCCAAAACCGATCGCCAGCAAGATTGGCCCTCCTGCAGCGCTCGTTTCAGCGAGCAGTTCCTTGTCCTTGGCAAGGCCCGAGAGGCGACGTGCAAAGAGCGTCAGCGCGCCCTGACTGACGAGCACGACGGCGGCGGTGACGAGCACGCCGGGCCCGAGCGTCGCCGCAAAAAAGATCGAGGCGATGCCGTCCATGACCGCCTTGACCCCGAGCAGTTCGATTCGGTCTTCGAGGGCGCACTGGAGGCAGCCGATGAGGGTCATCGGGCCGACGCAGAACAGGACGCTCGTACTGACGACCGCTTCGTTGAAGGTCTCACCGCCACCCAGCGTGCCCCGTGCCCACTCGGCGAATGCCTCGAGGCCGCTGTGGATGCCGATGGCCTGGCCGACGAGTCCTCCGATGCCGATAGCGGCGGCGACGATCAGCACGTTTTTGGATTCGAGAAACATCTTTATGCCGATGCACATCGACACCAGTCCCAAGCCGATCGTGGCCATGTCGAGGAGGTCCTTGGTCAGAGCGTGACTGAGCCAGAGTCCGATGAGTGCTCCGACTACGATCGTCGCTGTGTTAAGGAGGGTCCCCCGTAGCGGCAATCGTTCGAGCATCGGGTCACGTTACCAGCGGCGAGCTACCTTCGGGAACCCACTTTAGTCAGGTCTTACGGGTGCCTCTGGAGGGTAGATCGGTGCGGGCACGGGGTCCTTGTGGAGGATCTTGAGGGAGAGGAGCCAGCCGACGGTGAGGCAGGCAGTGGTCCCGAGGAAGGGGGAATACCGTCCGAAATCCACGTCGACGCGCTGAAACTGCTCGTAGAAGAGGCCCCCGAGTGGCGCGCCGATGATCGCTCCGAGGCCTTGGGCCGTCATGACCGCGCCCAGATTGGCAGCCCGGCGCTTGGGATCGACGTCGGAGACACTTGCGAACCAAGCGGGAATCGCGAGCAGAAAGCCGAGCCCGACCGGGATTCCACCGATCGCGAGCAGCCACGCGTGCCGAAGGAAGGGGAAAAAGGCGCCCATCGCGATGAGCCCCATCCCTGCCATGCAAAGAAAGAGGCCGACGTGGACGGCGCGAGCCCGGCCCATATGCTCGCCGAAGCGCGACATCGGGACACTGAGGAAAGCCATGGCCGCCGCCCCGGGGAGGACGAGAAAGCCGAACGCCGCTTCACCCATCCCGAACTGCTTCTCGGCGAAGATCTTGATGATCGCCATGGGAAAGCCGATGCCGGCAAAGGTCACCACCGCGAGGGAGAGATAAGCCGGAATGCGACGGGCAACCGCCACCAGTTCGCCGAACTTGAATCCTTCCTGAGCTTCTTCATGATGCGTCTCGGTGGTCCGGCTGGAAGGCAGGAATCGATAGGCGGTGATGGCGACGGCCGCGAAGAGGAGGGCGGCCAGGAAGAAGCTGGGCGAGCGATCGCCGGTCCAAGGCCGGAGCATGGCCCCGAACGCCTGGTTCGCCAAGCCTCCGATGGGGAGGGCGAGGCCCACGCCGAGCAGGTAGCACATGTTCAGAAGGGACATCGCTTGCTGCCGCTCCTTATCGGAAACGGTTTCACCCATGAGCGCGAAAGCAGCCGGCCAGAGCATCGCCGCCCCTACGCCGTCGAGAATCCGCAGAAAGACGAGACCGAGGACCTCCCACGCTCCGGCGTCGTGCGGAACGGCCAGCGTAAGGAGAGCGGTGAAGAACGTGAGCGCGGGGCCGATCACGATGAGGCGCTTGCGTCCGAGCCGATCGGCCAGGTGTCCCATCGGGCTCTTCATCACCGCTTCGCTCAGAAGAAATGCGACGAGGACGAGGCTGATGACCGAAGCCGACATGTGCCGGTCGAACTTCAGATAAACCGGCATCGCGGAGATGTTCAGGACCGCGTAGCCGATCTCGGCCAGGAGGGCGATCGCGAGAAGCCGAAGGACGGACGGCCGCTTCCAAAGGGGCTTCGTCGGTGTCGTCGCGGCGGCTTCCATGGTTGTCCCTCCGCCCGGGCTCGCGGCGGCGCTAGAGTTTACTTGTCGCCTTCAGGGTGCAGCGGACGGGATGCCGCGGCATAAGCCTCGTAGACCTCATCCCACGAGTCGATCGTGCCGTGCAAGGGGCGGGCCAGTTCGATCCAGTCGGTCGTCCAGTTCTGCCGGGTAGAAAGATAGCGGGGTTGGGGCCTGATACTGACCCTCCACAGATTGACCCGGTCGGCATCGAGGCAGATGCCGAGGGGGAGGCGTTCGGTAGGATCGGCCCTGGTATGGACTTTGCATGCCTCGAACAAGTCGGCGAGTGCGGGTTCTGCGAGGGATAACCCACCAGTCCCTGCCAGTTCGAGCACGAGTTCCCCGGCGCGCGGGCCGTGCCCGGGATCGAAATGGTCGTTCATGCGCATTGCGTCGTGGAAGAGACCAAAGAGCAGGGGAACCAGGGTATCGTGCCCGCATTCCTGGGCGATCCCGACGCCCACGAAGGCGACACATTTCCAATGCTCGGGTCCGTGGCAAGCAGAGCTCAAATTGGTCGACCTCGCTTCGACGAGATCGACCAATTCTCGGAAGTCGTCAGGCCCCATGTGGGCTTCCCTGTGATCAGCGGGTGAAAACGAGCGACCCGCCCATCCCGGCTGCTCCGGGAACCGCCATGCTCATTTTCTTGCCGTCTGCGCTCAGGGTGAGGGTAACCGGCTTGGCGCTTTCGCCGGTCGGCTTCTTGCCGTTCTCCTTGGTCGGGGTCAGGGTGATGCTCTTGCCGCTCTGCTTCCAGGTGCCCTCACTGACTTGGTCCTTCATGGAGTTGGGCAGTCCGGTCGCCTTCATGGCGTAGGTTTTGTTCGAGTTGAGGTTCAGCGTGATCTTCATCTTGCCGAGCATCGTCTTGACCTGCTCGAGCATTTTTTTGCCCTGCTCGTCCTTGGGAGCGGGGATCTTGGACGTGTCCATGCTGATCTTGCCTTTCCACGCACCGGAGACGTCTTGCGCCATCGCGAAGGTGAACACGGCGAGCACGGCTCCCAGAACGAGGAGTCTCGGCGAAAACTTCATGGGCCGTGTATACCAGATCGACGCGGGTCCACCGGCAAATCTCGGTAATAGTGCTTGGGACCACGGCGAGGTGCTTCTCCACCGATTTGTGGTCCAAACGGCCTAAAAATGTTCGAGCACGAACCAATTCGCGTATCCATAAGGTCAAAGGAACGAGCCGGAGCGCCGGTTTGAGCCACAATCTACGGTGGCGATGAAGCCACAGAGGTGATCGAAGAACGATGATGTTTCGAAAGTTGTACTGGGTGACCGAAGAGGTCGACGATATCGGCCGTGCCCATGTGACGGGAGTTTTCACGTCGGTCCCCGACCTGATCGACAAGGGACTGCGAGTGACCGAGGCGTCTCTTCAGGCGAATCATTCTCTGCGCTTAACCCTGCTGAAACTCGATAGCTGTGGCGCGCCATTCGGATCGTGGACGTCCCCGACCTTTGCCGGTCTTGGAGAGAGACTCACCGAATTCGTGGACACCGGCGAGTTCACGTTCGACGAATGCCGCGATCTCGTCGAGGAACTGCGTCGGTTTTCGCTTGCCGAAAGCGTCGCTTAGCCGTACAGTGGGCCGTAGTTGGCGCAGGCGCGATAGTCCGCGCTTTGCGGTTCCATGCTCCCGAAGCGTGCCCAAACTGCTGGTCGGAATACCTTATCCTCGGGCACGTTGTGCATTTCCACCGGAATCCGTAGGATCGAGCACAGGGTCATCAGGTCGGCCCCGATGTGGCCATAGGAGATGGCTCCGTGATTCGCGCCCCAGTGGCTCATCACTGAATAGGCGTCCTTGAAGGGACCGTCTCTCCCGTCCACACGAGGAATGAACCATGTGGTCGGCCATGTCGGATTGGTCCGCATATCGAGCGCGTCGTGAACTTCGGAGGGCAAGTTGGCAGTCACCCCTTCGACGATCTGCATGACCGGCCCTAAGCCCCGCACGAGGTTCAGTCGGAACATCGTGACCGGCATTCGGCCCCGGGTCGTGAAGTCAGTCGACCATCCACCACCGGGGAAGTACTCGGTCATCGAGGGGCACCACAGCGTGGCTTCGAGGCAGTTTTCGACGTCGGCGTTGTCCATCTCCCAGAAAGGCTTGAGGACGGGCTCGTCCCGAGCGCCGGACATCCGACCGGTCCAGTCCAAAGCCGCCGGACCCGAGTTGATGAGGTGAAGAACCCCGTCCTCGGCTCGCCCCGTCACCCGAGCGATCGCCGCTGGGCTCCAGTACGTGCGTACGTCGGCGAATAGTTGAGCGGTACCGGTGAGCAGGTTGCCAAAGAGCATCGAAATACCATTCAGGGCATCGTTTTCCGTCGCCAGCATGTATGGCTGGCGAATCCCGTTCCAATCGAACGAGGAGCACAGAATCGCCTCCATGAAGTCGCCGTTCGGGAAGTGATCGGTCCACTGCCGCTGTCCCTGGAATCCTCCTGCTAAGGCGTTGTGGCCGAGTGCCTGCTCGGGGTAGCCCATTTCGGCGAGCCGTGGGTTGCCGACCATCAGGTCGCGAGCGATGAGCGCCATCTGGACGCTGATTTCCCATTCTCGGTCCAGCCGTTCGCGCCGGCGGCGTTTCTCCGAAGGGTTGCGGTCTTCGCCTTCCCTGCACTTGGCTCGGACCCAGCCGATCGCTCGTTCGTATTCATCGGCGTCGAACATTCGTTTTTCAATCCGCCCTGCGAACTCGCTCATATCGACGTTCATCACCCGCATCCCGAGCCAGCGCTCGAAGAATTCCGGATCGACGATAGAGCCGCCTATTCCCATGCTGACGCCGCCCATCGCGAGGTAGGTCGACCCCTTCATGCTTGCCGCTGCGAGGCCTGCCTTGGCAAATCTGAGCAACTTCTCCTCGACATCGCCGGGTACACGGCTATCCCCCGCGTCCTGTACGTCGCGGCCGTAGATCCCGAAACAGGGCAGACCCTTTTGAGCGTGCGAGGCTAGCGTGGCGGCGAGATAGACGGCGCCGGGCCGCTCGGTCCCGTTGAAGCCCCAGATAGCTTTGGGGCGCATCGGATCCATGTCCATCGTCTCCGATCCGTAGCACCAACAGGGCGTGACGGTGATCGAGACTCCGACACCCTGTCGGTCGAATTTCTCCGCGCAAGAGGCTGCTTCGGCGACGCCGCCGATACAGGTGTCGGCGATCACGCACTCCACTCCTTCGCCGGAGGCGTGCCTGAGCCGATTGGAGAGCAACTCCGCGGTCGCGCCTGCCATCGCCATTACCTGGGCCTCGAGCGATTCCCTTACTCCTCCGTAACGCCCGTCGATGGTGGGGCGAATGCCGATCTTGGGAAGCGCGGTTCGGAGGCGATGGCTCATTGCCGGCGTTTTACCCGCCGTCAAAGAGAAAAGGCCCCGCCGAGGGCGGGGCCTTGCCGAGGCGAGACTAAGGGAGGTTAGTCGCCCGTCATGCCGAAGTTGGCCGACATGATCGCATAGTCGCCGATGTTCACTTCGTCGTCGTGGTTGAGGTCGGCCATGAAGTCCCACGGTCCGGTCGGGGTACCCGTGCCGGTGTCGTAGGTGCTGCCGAAGGCGGCCGAGATCAGTGAGAAGTCGCCGATGGCGATTTCATTGTCCATGTCGGAGTCGCCATTCTCGCAGGAGATGTTGACGCCTGTGACGCTGCTACCCGAGTAGGACACGCCGAAGGCGGCTCGGATGAGCCAGTGGGTCGGAACCGCGTACACGTCGTAGTTACCCGAGTTGAGCGGGGCCACCACGCAGAACTCGCCGTTGGGGCCGAGAGCCACGGTCTGGTCGCTGACCACGTTCGTGGGGTTGCCGGCTTCCGTGACGACGACGCGGATGCTGGTCACCGGTCGAAGCGTAAACGGATCGATGTCCTGGAGAGTGATCTGGCCGCTGATCGTCGGAATGTCCGTGTCGATGAACAGGCCGGCCACCGTCTGCAGAATGCCGATGTTGGAGCCGGTGTAGTCGAGGGTGTAGAACTCGTTGGCGGCGATCGTGAAGTCCGACGGGTTGATGTCGAGCCATTCGAGGTGAGTCGAAGAACTCGGGTTCGTTCCCGGGAACTGTGCTTCGCCGGGCGAGCACATGTTACGCAGGTCGGGCTGGGTCACGCCCGGCGCCATCTGGAAGTTGCCGCCGACCGTTGAACCGCAGGCGGTCCAGAGGTTGCCGGTGCCGTAGCAGAGGGGCAGACCGATGCCGGTGCCGGCCAGGTCGACCTGGAGCCAGTAATAGTTACCGGCCATATCGCCGAAGTCGACGACGATACCGTCGAGAACGTCGGTGATCGGGTTGAATCCGTGGCCGCTGAAAAACGCCATCGTGAGATTGGCATTGCCGCTGGGCGGACTCGAAGCACCTGGGTTCCAGGTGTTCGTCAATTGTATCAAGGTCGCCGACTTGCCAGAAGCGGACGGGTTGAGGGTTACGTCGTTGATCTGGAACGGGTTGTTGAACGTGTCACCGAAGTACCAGAGGCCGCTCGTCACGCCGTAGAACTGTGTGTAGATCGAGTTCGGCAGCGCGGACGGGTCGGCGTCGGTGGCGTCCCAGGCCATCGAGAAATTGACCGATTGAGGGTTGACTCCCTGCTGAGGGATCGTGACCCAGTCACTGATGATGCGGAAGTTTCGATCGATGCGAGCAACCCGCTTTGCGTGGGCCACCTTCAGCTTCGATCCGTCCTTCTGAACGGGCATCGGCAGCTGCGCATCGGCGCCTCCGACGAGACCCAGCGTGGCTACGATGCCACAAATGGTTGCGAATCTCTTCATATTGAAATAACCTCCCTAAAGGTAAGTGCCAAGTAGACTGTTACGAGCGCAGTGCGAAAGCGAACCGCCTCCGATCGCCGGAACCGCCGGTGGGGACGTCTTGGTGGGTGAAAGGTCCGATCTGCAGGTTGCCCGAGATTTTCGGCAAAAGCCGAAGGGTCGCTTGCAGGGTTCTTTCCGTCTCCTTTGACAGCATCGATGATCTTAAGGTGGCTCGGTCGGCCACATGAACTCGCGCAAGTCCGGAGTTCATGTTAGATTGTATCACGAACCGGGGCTTGAGCGCCACGTAACCGGCAGGAATTCAGGGAAAAACCAGCCTAACCACCGATCTTTCCGATGACTCGCTTCAGGTTGTTCTTGGCGGTCTCGTCGTCCGGATGGCGCGACAGGTACAGTTCCCACACCCTCTTAGAGTCCTGCAACTTGCCCGATCGTTCGTAGGCGTGAGCAAGAATCCGGTAGGAATTGGGGTGCGGTTTCATCGAGAGGGTCGGCTCGAGCAGGGGCGGCACCTTGTCGTACTCCTTCTGTTGGAAGTAGTAGTTCGCCTCCGGGAACGGCCCGTCGGGGTCGTTCGGGTTCAGTTTCGCGTAGCGTCGGTAGACCTCCAGCGCGTCGGGCCTTCTCTCGACGTTCTGGAGCATCCATCCGAGATCGGTGGCGAGATCGTAGTCGTTCGGGTAGACCTCGATGCGGAAGCGCAACAGTTGAATGAGCCGCGGATAGTCGCCTTCTTTGAACCATACGTCGACCTGGCGCGCCATTCGCGTGTCCGCGGCCTCCCAAATCCGATCGAGCCGCGACTTCGCCAACGGAGCGGGCTGATGGGTTCCTGCGATAAGGGCTACCGGCAGCCAAGCCAACATGGCCCTAGTCTATCCGCCCCCAAGTTCGCCGCGCATGATCTCTTGCACCTTTTGCGCGTTGGCTCGACCCCCGCTGGCTCGCATCACTTGTCCGACGAGAAAGCCGATTACCCCCTCCTGCCCCGCGCGGAACTTTTCGACGGGGCCAGGATTTGCCTCGATCGCTTCGCGGCACCAGCGCCGGATGGCTTCCGCGTCGTGGATCTGGGTTGCCCCTCGAGCCTCGACGAGAGCGCCAGGCAGGTCGCCGGTTCGGAATGCTTCGGCGAAAATTTCCTTTGCGGTTTTGCCGCTGATCTGGCCCGATCCGGTCAAGCGGACGACGTCGGAGACGTGTCTGGGCGTGATCTTTGTTTCAGCCAGCGGCAGCCCGGCCTCGTTGGCCAGTTTCGCGAGTTCTTGGGTGATCCAATTGCAGGCTGGTTTGGGATCGGCGCCCTGGGCGATCGTCGCTTCGAAGAACTCCGCCGTCGCCGGCTCGGCGGTGAGCACCGACGTGTCCAGCGCCGAGAGCCCCAGCACCTCTCGATAGCGCCTCGCCCTTGCCGCCGGCAGTTCCGGCAAGTCTGCCCGGATCGCCTCGATCCGGGCATCGGAGAACGTTATCGGAACGAGATCGGGATCGGGAAAGTACCGGTAGTCCATCTCGCTCTCCTTGGTCCGCATGAGGAAGCTCGTCTCGTTGTCCTCGTTCCAGCCGCGGGTCTCTTGCCGAACGGTCTGGCCGGAGTCGAGGATCGCGATTTGCCGACGAACCTCGAACAGAATGCCCTGCTGAACGCTTCGGAAACTATTGAGGTTCTTGAGCTCGGTCTTGGTACCGAACGTCTCGCTTCCCGCAGATCGTACCGAAATGTTCGGCTCACAGCGAAGCGAACCCTGCTCCATTTTGCCGTCGCACACACCGAGGTAAAGGAGCGTCTGCCGCAGGGCGACGAGGTACTCGCGGGCATCTTCTGGACTCTCGATGTCGGGCGGAAAGTCGGTGACGATCTCCATAAGCGGTAGCCCCGCGCGGTTGAAGTCCACACCGCTGCCGCCTCCTGGAAGGTGCATGAGCTTGCCGGTGTCTTCCTCCAAGTGAACCCTGCGGATACGGACTCGCTTCGACCCGGTGGTTCCCTCGATATCGAGCCAGCCATTCGTGCCGATCGGGTTGGTGTCCCCGTACTGCGAGATCTGGTAGCCCTTCGGAAGGTCTGGGTAGAAGTAGTTTTTCCGATGGAAAACGGAGTGGCGAGCGATCGTGCAGTTCAAGGCGAGGGCCGCTCGCACGACGAACTCCACCGCGACCCGGTTCGGTACCGGAAGAGCGCCCGGCAAGCCGAGACAGACTGGGCAAACGCGAGTATTCGGTTCGCCCCCGAACGCGACCGGGCAACGGCAGAACATCTTGCTTTCGGTCAGGAGTTCGGCGTGAACTTCCATCCCGACGCTAGTCGAATAGGCGGGCATCGGCGGTTCACGATTCTACCGCTGCCCCGAGGGATGCCATAATCCGACGTGAACGGCCTTCCCCTTCACGACGATCGGCCCAAGGAAGAGTGCGGCGTCGTCGGACTCTACACCCCGAGCGAAGAAGCGGCTCGCGTGGCCTTCTTCGCGCTCTTCGCCCTGCAGCACCGCGGGCAGGAGTCGGCGGGTATCGCGGTCTCCGACGGCTCGCAAGTGCGCATGCACAAGGACATGGGGTTGGTCAGTCAGGTCTTCAACGAAGAGATTCTGCGTGGTCTCTCGGGAAGCATGGCGGTAGGTCACACGCGCTACAGCACGATGGGAGCGAGTGTGCTTCGAAACGCCCAGCCGATTTACTGCCAGAGCCTGGTCGGCGAAATCGCCGTCGCCCACAACGGGAATCTCATTAACGCTCGGGAACTGCGCAAGGAACTCCAGGCAGAGGGCGAGCATTTCGACGGATCGAACGACAGCGAAGTCATTGCGCGGCTCCTCGTTCGATCCCTGCACCTCGGCCCCGAGGAGGCGGTCCGCGAGACGATGAAGCGCCTGAAAGGGGCCTACAGCGTCACCGTGCTCACGCCGCAAGTCGTCCTCGGCTTTCGCGACCCCTACGGAGTTCGTCCCCTGATCGCCGGCCGAGTGGACGATGGGTTCTTAGTCGCGAGCGAGTCGTGCGCATTCGGACCCGTCGGAGGCACGATCGAGCGGGAGTTGGAGCCCGGTGAGATGGTCCTCATCGACCGGAACGGGATGCGGTTCGCGCAAGGAGTCGACGCCGTTCGCCGCGCCATGTGCCTGTTCGAGTTCATCTACTTCGCACGCCCCGACAGCCGGATGTACGGCACGGTTCTCTACACCGCCCGCGAACGGATGGGTGAGCGCCTCGCCCTCGAACATCCGGTCGAGGCCGATGCCGTGGTGCCGGTGCCGGACAGCGGCATCCCCGCAGCGCTCGGTTACAGCCGTCAGACCGGAATCCCATTCGTCGAGGGCATGACGAAGAGCCGGTATATTCACCGCACCTTCATCCAGCCGGATCAGCGCATGCGCGAGAGGGGCGTGCGAATGAAGCTGACGCCGATCATCGAGCACATCGCGGGCAGGCGGCTGATCCTCGTGGATGACTCCATCGTGCGCGCGACGACGACCAAGCAGATCGTCCGACTCCTTTTCGAAGCAGGAGCGAGCGAGGTCCATGTTCGGATCACTGCCCCCCCCATCCGTTTTCCGTGCTTCTATGGCATCGACATGGCCAGCCGAGGCGAGCTCGCAGCCGCGAAAATGACGATCGACGAGATCTGCCGGCACGTCGGCGCAACCTCCTTGGGATATCTTTCGATTCCGGGGGCTTGCGAGGCGGTGGGCCGCCCGACTGATGACTTTTGCCTTGCCTGCTTCGACGGCGAGTATCCGCTACCCGTCCCCGAAGACCTGACGAAGCAGGCTTTCGAAGCCCCACCAGAGGTGGGTGACATGGAGACGGTCAGGACCGGGCAGCTGAAACTCATGGAGGTTTGAAAGCGGTATGGCCTTTCGCATGAGTCGCGTTCTCTCGATTTCCTTCCTTGCCCTCGGGCTTGTCGCTCTGTCCTCTGCCCAAAACCTCGCCGAAGTCCTCAGTTCCGCTAGGACCGCCTACGGTGGTCTGGTGGCGGCGGGTCGCCCTGGCATCACGCTTCGCGGCGAGGGCTCGATCCTCGCGATGGAATCCACCTGGTCCTTAACGTTCGAGGGCGAGAAGTACATCGAGCAAGTCTCTGGCAAGGGCGCGGGAAACGAGTGGACCATGATCGAGGCCCACGACGGAACCACTGTTTGGCGCAGGGACTGGAGCGGGCTGGTGCTGCCCCGCGATCTGAGCGACCGTGAGGAAGCCATCGCGTTGGCGGCGATCCGGTCGTTCCGCTGGCTCGAGAAAGCAGGTCCCTTCGAACTGTCCGAGCCGAAGCCGGAAGGCGATGACAACGTGCTGTCCTGGAAGATGCGAGACGGAATGGCTCACGGCAAACTCGGGATCGATCGGAAGACGCACTTGGTCTCCTTCGTCGAGCGCGACACCCCGGCGGGGGCCGACCGTTGGGAGTTCGGCGACCATCGCGAGGTCGAAGTCGGTGGTCACAAGGTGAAGTATCCGTTCTCGACCCAGCGTCGCCTGGCGGGAATGAGCGATACGTACACGGTCAAAGCGCTCACGGCGAGAGCCGCCGAACCCGCCGATCCGTTCCGGTTCGTCCCCCAAGCGCTGCAATCGGAAGTGCGCAAGGCCGACGCCAAGATCGAATCGAAGTGGGTTCCTCAGGGCCTGGTCCTCGTGAAGCCGCTCGTAAACGGTAAGGACGTCGGCTGGTTCATCCTCGACAGCGGCGCCGGCGGAATGGTGATCGACAAGAAGGCGGCCAAGGAACTCGGCATGCCCGAGTTCGGTCAGGTGGCCGCGATCGGAGTAGGCGGGGTGGAGAAGTCATCGTGGTTCAAGGCCGATTCGATCGAGATCGGCGGTGTCCGGCTCTCCCGCACTCCGATGGTCGGTCTCGACCTTGGCCTGATCGGGCTGGCGCTGGGTGTCAAGTGCGCCGGGATCGTGGGCTGGGATCTCTTTTGCCGAAGCGTCGTGGAACTCGACGTGGCTTCTCGCCAGGTTTCGGTTCATTCTCCGAACGCCTTCGACGGCTCGACTCTGAAGTGGCATCCTCTTCGCTTCAGCGACAACCATCCGATCGTGGAATGCCGGTTCGAAGGCGACCGGAAAGGTCTCTTCCGGCTCGATACCGGCGCTGCGACGACGGTGACCTTCCACAGCCCGTCCGTCAAGTCGCTCAAGCTGCTCGACGGGCGGGAGACGAAGCAGCAGATGCTGGGCGGCGTAGGCGGTGGCAGCGCAACGCAGCAAGGAACCCTCGAGTGGTTCGAGGTCGGCGGCAAGAGGTTCGATAAACCGACCGTAACCTTCGCGACCGGTGACGTCGGTCCGCTGGCCGACAAGTACACGGTCGGCAACGTTGGGCAAGTCTTCCTGCGGCCGTTTCGGATCGTTCTCGACTACGCGGGTGCCCGCATCGCCTTCGTCGAATCGAAATAGCACCCTGACGAAAGTCGGGGTGGACTCATGTCGTCGGTCAGGGAGCCGGAACCGCAGTCTGGCGCTGTCCCTCTCACTCTCGTGGCGGCCGGAAATGGTCGCACGAGGAATGACTGACCATGAAGACAACCAAGAAGAACCTCTGCACTTTCGGGCTGCTTGCTGCCCTCGCCCTCTGCCTTTGTGGCTGCCTCGACGATTCGGGGCTCGGCGATTCGACGTTCTCCGAGCCCGAGCAGTCGGGTGGCTACCCGACGAGAATGACCGACGAAGAGATGTCCAGCTTCATCCACGACGAAGTGGAGAGCGCGATGCCGCCGATCGACTACGGCTCGTAGACTCGGCGAGGCTGGGCGGTGGCCTCAGTGAATGCGATCGGCCATCGCCCTGCGGATCATCGCGTCGGCGATCTCCTCACCGGTAGGATTGTAGGTCCCGCTTTCGATCCGGGCTTTGAGATCGGCGACGACCTCGTCGCGATCGGGCATGGCCATGACTTCGTCGACGAGGCGAGCGATAAGCCGCCAGTCGGTCGGCCTGGGCGAAGGAACCTCGTCTAACAGGTCGTTCGGCGCGAGCACGCCCTCGCGCAGCACTTTTCTCAATTCAGCGTCTGAAATCCGCATGTCGTTCTCCTAAGACTTGCCGTTCCAGACAGGCAACCCGGCTTTCTCGCCTTCGCGAGACCCATAGGCTTTGCGTTCGAGGGGTCGCCCCCAAGATTGCCCTTTTCTGTCTTGGACTCTCGTCCAATAGAGATATCGGTTGATCGGCACCCGATCCTCAGGGTCGATCGGCGACTTTTCGCAAAAAATTGGACACTGGCAACGATCCGGTGCGACCTGGCGTTATCATGGGCAGGAGTTCGTGCCGATGAACAAGAGGGTGTGGGCGATCGTGGCGATCGTAGCGGTGGCTGGAGTGCTCCTCCTGCTTCGCTCGTCCCTCTTCGGCCCTTCCGACCGCCAGCTCATTCGCGAGGCGGTCGAGCAGTCGGCACAGGCCAGCAGGGAAGGCAGACCCGGAGGCGTGCTCGAGTACCTGAGCAAATCCTTGACGTTCAACGACCTGCCCGCCGATTCGCGGGCGGAGATCGCCAAGTTCATCTCTCAGAGCAAGCCCGAGGTCGAGATTCGCAACCCAGAACCGGTGATTTCCGGCAACACTGCCGAGATCGTCACGCCGGTCCAAGTCAAGTTCTCGTACCTGGCCTTCAGCTTTGACCAAGAGATTCCGAACGTAAGAATCGTTCTCCAGAAGGAGGCAGGGACCAAGTGGCTGATCATCCCCACAAAGAAGTGGCGGATCGTTTCGATCACGGCTCCCGAGATTTCTGCGTCCGAATTCATGTCGAACTGACCGCGCTCTGGTACCATTCCCGGTGCCCCGAAAGGGCACTTGCGGTTGCGTGACCGCAACAATGGAGGTAGCAAATGAACAAGTGGATCGCACTGCTTTGTGCAGGCATTCTCATGAGCGTAGTTTTGGTCGGCTGCAGTAAGGCCGAAGAGGGCGACACGTCCTCCACTGGCACGACTGCGACCGGCAGCACCGAATCGACGGGTAGCACCGCCTCGACTTCCGGCCCCAGCGATGTCAAGACCGAGACCGGCGCCACCGCGGGCGAGACCGGCGGCGGAACCGGCGGTGAGATGAAGACCGAAACATCCGGCGAAACCGGCGGCGAGATGAAAGGCGAGACCGGCGGCGAGCACAAAGGCGAAACCGGCGGTGAGATGAAGGGTGAAACCGGCGGCGAGATGAAGGGCGAAACCGGAGGCGACACCAAGTCCCACGATGACGCGACCAAGTCCGAAGACAAGTAAGGCCTGCGATTACGCCTAACGACGAAGGCCCGGCCCCCTTGCAGGGGCCGGGCCTTCTGATATCGGCCTAGGCTACTTCTTGGTCTTCTTCTTGAGCAGGCCTTCTGCGTTCTTCGTCCAGGCAGCCGGGCCACCCTCGAGGTAGCCGCTCTTCCCAAGAACCTTCCCGCTGGCATCGAGGAACAGGATCGTCGGATAGCCCTCGATCGAATACTTCTTGGCCAAGGTGGCGTTCTGCTTCTTGATGGCGTCCGACTGTGGCTTGGCGTTCGGGTAGTCGAGTTCCAAGAGGATCACGTTGTCCTTGGCCCACTTATCGAAGGCCGGGGTATCGAAGACCTCCTTCTTGAGTTTGATGCACCAGCCGCACCAGTCGCTTCCCGTGAAGTCGGCCAAGATAGGCTTACCCGTCTTCTTGGAGAGCTTCGCCGCTTCGTCCCAAGAGGTGAGCCACTTTTCGCCGGCCACCGCCGCAACGCTGAGTGCGAGCAGGGCGCCCGCAAGAAGAGTTCGCAATTTCATCGTAACCATAGACGAAGGGTACCCGGGGTGGTCACGACTTTCGTCGAAAAGACCCAGGGCTTCCTACCGAGGCAGCCGCGGTGGATAGGGGGCCACTTCGTCCCAGCCTTGTCCCGATTTGGCCTCCATTCGGAGCCGTCCTCCATCGTCGGTCAAGTTGAACCCCACCGACCACACCCGAAAGCCGAGATCGTCGAGACGATAGCCGACATTCCCTTCGCCTAGCGGATCGGGGTAGCTTCCCTCAAGGTACTTCGGGTAGACGCCGGTCTTCGCCCTCGTCGACAGCGCCTCGAGGTAGCCGAGAGTGACTTGGCGCTGCGCTTCGGGCCGGTAGTAAGACAGGATGTTCGTGTTCCCGAGCGAGAAGCGATGCACCATCTCTGCCGCCTTGCTCGAATTCGACTTAAGTACGTCCTCGGCCATCTGTATCGCAAGCGTCAGCCGGAATGGCTTTGGAACGCCCCCCTCGAAGGCCCGCGCGATCGCGAGGAAGTAACGCAGACTCTCGACGAGCGCCGCTCGTTCGAGCAGACCGGTCGGCAGTCCTTCGCGCCGCAGCCAAGGTGGTCCCGTCGGTGGTCGATAGTTGGGGTGGGTGAGCGGCGGGGGCGACAGCAGTTCCAGTGGTGGATCGGCAAAGAAGGCGGCGTTTCGCAGGTATGCGACTGCCATGAACTGCAGCCCGCGAATCGGTTCGAGCAGGAGAAACTCGGGCTCGTCGGCAACCGTCGAGCGAAGTGCGGCGAGCTTCGCGGCATCGCCGGGCCAGTGCGTCGCAAGGCGCCGGACCGTAGTGTAAGCTAAAACGAGACCTTCGACCCTCAGGGAGGAGGCGGATAAAGTTGGTTCCTGACCGATGAGTTCGGCAAGCGCAAAGGTGCGCTCGAGATCCGCGACCGCGCCATCGAAATCACCGCCCAAAGACCGAATTCGTGCCCTCGCCGAGATCAGCCGCAGCGCCTTGCGCAACTCGGTCGTTTCCAGCATCGGCAGGAGGGGCAGCAGCTCCCAGTCCCGCTGAAAATCGAGGCGCGGCTTTGCGGTGATCGTTTCGATGAGCCTAAAGGCCTCGGCCATCTGCTTGAGTTCGGCCGAAGCATCGGTCCGGCGCCAAATGCTCGCTTCTTCGATCTTGCCGATGACGGCCGCGCCGTCCGGGAGCGCGCCGAGCAGGTGACAAAGTCGAGTGGCGTCGGGGCCAGCATTATCGAGGGGATCGAACGGAGGCGCGGGAAGGAGATCCTCGGCCGTAAACGGGAGCCTAGCTTCGCGTGCGGAGGCGGCGAGCGCGGGAAGTTGGGCGGCACTTTCGCGAAGCGGCGCATCTCGCCGCCAAAGATAGGACCCGATCCCTCCCACGAGGATCGCCGCTCCCAGGCTAATGCTTACGATCGCTTCTTTTCGACTGACCATCCGATTCGTTCTTGGATTGCGCTAGCTCGACCGCGCACTCCAAGGGTGACAAGCCCCGCAGCCACCCATCGCGGTTGAACTACTTCGGTCTCTATTCTAGCGGCAATCGGGTCCGAACCGAACCGAAGGGTTGTAAACTCATCTCTTGCATCGCGATCCGGCTTTGGAGTACTTGAACCGACGCACGAGCGGGCTCGACCGTCGCGCCATGTTGCGGCCGATGTCGACCGGCGAGATCGTCGATGTCGCCGCGCGGGCTTACCAGCGCCTCGGCCGAGCGATCCTCGGTCAGATCGCGCTCCCGATGGTGCTGTGCTTTGCGGTCGTCCTCTTCTTCTTCGTGTTCTTGGGTCCGGCCTTCTTTCAGACCTCGGACCCCCGGAGCATCGCGACGCAGATCGGAGAGTCGATCGCCGTCGTCGCGGTCGGCCTCGCGGTGGCGCTGCCCCTGTTTTTGCTCGGCGTAGCCTATTCTCAGGGGATCGTGTCTCGTCTCGTGGCCGATTTTCTCCTTGGCAACAAGCCAGACCGGACCGCCGCTGCCGAAGCGGCTCGCCGCAGCCTGAAAACCCTCGCGGGCGCCGGATTCAGAATGTTCTTCAGCGCGTTCTTCGCCCTGCTTTTGGCCGGCGGATTGTTGATGCTCAGCGCGATCATCACCGACTCTTCCACGAGCGGCAACCCCCTGCCGGCAATCCTCTCGATCCTCGCCATCCTCCTATGCATTGCCTCCCCGCTCGGCCCGATCCTCGTGCTGTTTCGCTACGCGCTGGCGCCGGTCGTTGCCGTCGTGGAGGGCATCGGGCCGAAAGCGTCCATGAGGAGGAGCCGAGATCTCATGAAGTCTTCTCCATTCCAGCCCGGCGCCGCAGGGGCCATGCTCGCCGCCATCTTTCTGTGCGTGTTCCTATTCGGTGTGATGTGGGGCGGCACCGCAATGGCCTTCGGCCTCGTCGGCCTTTCCGATCATGTGGTCAGCCACTTCGGCAGCAGCCCTTCCGGCATGGTCTTGCAAACGCTCTTGACCTTGCTTCCCATTTACTTCGCCATGTGGGTGGTCGCGCCGGTTTGGATGGCAACATGCACCATCGTCTATTTCGATCGTCGAATCCGGCTCGAAGGATTCGATATCTACGTCTTGGAGCAAGATGTACGGCGTGCGAGCGGCAAGAGTCGGTTTCAGTATTAGCCTGCTTCTCGCTGTCGTCGCCTCTTGGGCGATGACCCACGAGGAGATGCTCGAGCGGCTAGAGTCCGCTCGAACTCCGGATCAGGTTCGCGCCGCTTTGGACCAAGCCCGAACATCGCTCGAAACCGACGACGAGTTCTGGGAACAGTTCGATCGGGTCGAGCCGAACGATTCGAATCCAGAGCAACTGGATCGGCTCAAAGCGATGCTCCGAACGCGCATCGTTGCCGAACGAGTCGCTCCCGCCACGACCGGAGACCCGGCCCAAGTGGCTCGCGAGATCAAGCGCAACCCGGTGTATTACGACCCCGGTGTGGCTCGATCGAGCAACTGGATCTCGCGCGCGTTCCAGCGACTCGGCGAATGGCTAGAGCGGATTCGCATGCCGGAGAGGAAGATCAATGCTCCGGAGATCCCGTCCGCTCCCGGTTGGGGCAACGTGCTCATTCCCATCGTCTGGTTCGTGCTGGGTGCAGGGGTCCTCGCCTTCCTCATTTGGGCCGCCCGAACTTTCGGCTGGAAGATCGCGAAGCGCAAGAAGAAGATCGCCGGGCTCCTCGAAGAAGACGAGCCGGAGCGCACCGCAGACGAGTGGCTCGTCCGCGCCGGCGAACTCGAATCCGAGGGCCGGCACCGAGAAGCCGTCCGATGCCTCTATCTCGCTTGCCTCGTGCGCATCGACGAGGCGAACGTGGCCCGTTTCGTTCGGTCGGAAACGAACTGGGAACACCTGGCCCGCATCGATGTGAGCCCGCGCAAACCATCCACCCTCGACTTTCGGACGCCGACTCAGCGATTCGACCTCATCTGGTACGGCTTCCTCACCCAGGGTGCGCCCGATGTCGAGGACTTCCGCAACATTTATCGGAGCCTATGCGAAATCCTAAGCCTGCAAAAGTCGGCGTAAGCTCAGGATTGCCGGGGGTCGTTTGGGCGCTTCTCGCGCTGCTCGTCTTCGCGTCGATTCTGTTCTTCTTCGCTCGCGGCTCGAGCAGGCCCTATCCCTCGATCGAGAGCACCCTCCCTTCCGGCGTCGCCGTACTGGCAGATCTGCTTCGTCGGGATGGATTCGAAGTGACGATCGATACGGACGACCGACCTCGACTGGAAAAGGACGTGGTTGCGATCGCGTACTCCGTTCCCCAAGGTTTCTTTTCGTCGCCCGATACAGCGACACTGGACGCCATCGATAAGTGGGTGCGCGACGGAGGCACCCTGATCGGGATGAATCTGTCTGCCGACTTCGACCAGGCAAGCAAGGGCGCCACAGTATCAGAGGTCACAAACGATGAGTTCGCGTCGCGACGCTTGAAGCAGCGAGTGACGCTCGAGCGATCGTGGACCGCCGCGGCGGCGAACTCCTCGGTCGGTTCGTTCCCGCTCGAAGGCCGCTCGTCCGTTCCGGTGCGGTTCTTATCCGACGATTGGCACTTCGTCGTCGCGAGCGATTCCGGAAAGGGTGTGATCGTCGAAGTCGGGGACGCCCTCGGCAGCACGAACCGCTTCATCGACCGGGAGCAAAACGCCGTCTTCTTCCTCGACCTCATCCGGGCCGTCGCGCCGGGAAAGAAGGTCGTCTTCGTCGAAGCGCTCTTCGGGAACACCCGCGAGGTCGGCCTTCTGGCCAAACTAGGCTCATGGGCGAACGCAGCCTGGTGGCAGTTCCTCTTCCTCGCTCTCGTGGTGGTCTACACGCTGGGCAAGCGGTTCGGGTTGCCGGAACGCGACCGCCGCACCCAGCGCGGGGCAAGGGAACTCGTCGATGCTTTCGCTGACACGATGAACCGTGGAAAGCAGCGGGAACTCGCCCTCGAACTCATCGCGGCCGACGTGGAGCTGCGGCTGCGCCGCATCCTCTCGCTCGATGTCGGCGCAGACGAACGAGAATTGCTCGGAAACCTGCCCACCGAACTGGCTCAGGCGCTGGTCCTGGCAAAGAGGCCACCCGAGAAAGTCGCTCCTGGCGAGGCCACTCGCATCGGCCGCCGCCTCGTTGCGCTTTGCGAGCAATTCGAGTCGGAGCGCCGGCGGATGGGACCGGGAACCATGCTGATCCGATAAGATAGGACCATGGACAAATGGACCGTACGTGGAGTAGTCCTCGCGTTGGGACTGGCTGCAGTGGTCGCGCTTTGGGCGCAGGGGACGACCGGGGGCGGACAGCCGCCGGCCACCGGACCGGCTCAACCGAAGAGCGTCCTCAACCCGCGCTGGGAGTACCGTGTCGAAGCGCTCGAGCTCATCACCGGGACCAACGAGCGTTCTCGGAACGACCCGGAGGGGCTTCGTTTGCGCCAGCAAGCCGCGATGATGGGAGCCGCTCGCGAGGCCGAGCTTCGCAATTCGGTTTTCAAGTCGCTCGGCGAGCAAGGCTGGGAGTTGGTCTCCGTCTACTCGTGGCCGGATGCCTCGACCGAAGAGATCGGCGTCCGCACCAACGTTCGCTTCATCTTCAAGCGGAAGGTCGGCGAGGTTTCGGTGACGATTCCGTCGGCCGAGAAGCCGGCCGGAGGAGGAGGGGGATAGCCGCCGCTAATCCGGCCAGCCAGGGGAACACCCACCGGTAGGCGAACGAATCGCTCTTCGTCGGGATGACGAGATCGGCCATCACGAGGCGTTGCACGCGATAGGGCGCCTCGGCGACAATGCGGCCGCGTGCGTCGATCGCGGTCGTGCGGCCCTGGCTGCCCGAGCGTGCCAGCGGCAAGCCCGACTCTACTGCACGGAAGATCGAACCGATTCGAAGCTGCTCCGGCGCGCCCGTGCCCATGAACCAGTCGTCGTTGGAGAGCGTCGCTAAGAGTTGGGCGCCGTTGTCGGCTTGAGCCTGGGCGATGTTGGGGAACATGGCCTCGAAGCAAATCATGGGCCCGACCGAGATCCCGGCGACCTTCAGAACGCGGTGGCGATCCCCCGGAACGAAGTCGCCCGATGGCAAGCGAAAGTCCTCGAGGAAGGGGAAGAAGTCGCGTGCGGGCACGTATTCGCCGAAGATCACGAGACGAATCTTGTCCGTGTAGCTCCATCGCACGCCGTCGAACCCGAACGCCGACTGGTAGGCCGGGCTGCTTCCCCTCCGGCCACCGAGGACCGTCGGAAGAGGTGGTGGACCACCGAAGGGCGTCTGCGGCGGCAACCCGTCCCCGCCCGGCGACAGGCCCTCGGGGAGAATCAGGAGATCGGCCCGATTGGTAACCGCCTGCGCTCCAAGTACAGGCACAACCTCGGCCAAGCGCACCTGTTGTTGGTCCGGCGAGAGGAAGGCCATGTCCACTCCCGGCTGACCGATCGCGATGCGGCGCTTCTCGCCAGAGGGCTGCTGAAGGTAGCGGCCCAGGGATAGGCACATGAACGCCAGGGCGACGCTGGCGAGGGTCATGGTCTGACGTCGATCGGACTTAACCAAGAGGTTAGCCACGACCAGGTTCACGAGCACAACCCAAGCCGAAACGAGGAAGATAGTGCCGAACGCCGCCGTTTGAATCAACTGCGGCACGATCCATAGCGGCGTACCCACCAATCCCCACGGGTACGCCAGAAGAGGAACGTAGCTTCGGGCGGCTTCGATCCCCGCCCACACGAGCGGAATGAGCCAGGCATGGCCCGAGGCGAAACAGCGCTGAATCAGCCAGCCGGTCGCTGCGAAGTACCAGCAGCCGACCACTGGGCAGAGCAGCCAAGGGAGCAGCGCCCACTCGAAGGAGGCCCAGCGACCCACGAAAGGCATGATCCATACCATCTGGTACAGCCAGAAGAGGGCTCCGAACAGGATGCCCGACCGCCACGCTTGCCGCGGGGTGGAGTCCCGAAGCTGATTGAACCAAGGCACGAGCGCGACCAGGATGAGCAATCCGAGGTCGACGGGAGGGAACGCCACCGAATAGAGCACCACCGAGAGCACCGGGGGCCAGGCTCGCGAAATCCATTCCCTTCGGCGGATGATCGTGCTCCTCAGGACGGCATTGCCTCGAAGGCGATCGGCTCGATATGACGGCCGTCCTCCGCGAGAAAGTACAGGATCAAGGGAGGAAGCGGGTCGTGATTCCGCATCACTTTCACGAGGATCTCTGCATACCGATCGACCTCGAACTCACCCACATAGGGCTGGATCGCCCGCGGGATCGGCGTATGGGTGTCGTGATACTTGACGACCTCCTTCTTGTCGACCCAGACCCGCGCGCCGACTGCGGTGGCGGCAACGATGCGGTACCTGCCCGGCTCGGCGAACATCGCCTTAGCGTGGAGGTAGACGATCCCAGGACCCGAAGCAAACTTCGCTTCGAGATCGAACTCGACCCCGGGAAACACTTCGCGAGTCCATTTTACAGGCAGGTCGCTCCGCCCGTTAAAGGTCTCTCCCACTGTCTGAACGTCTTCCGCGCGGTAGGGCTTATCGAATCCCATTCCGTCGTGATTGACGAACGGGCCGACCCAATACCACGGCTGTCCGGCGAGGATGGGAACAAGGACCTCGTGCTTGTTCAGGGTGAGGTGCAGGTTCGTGACCGGAGCAATGATGGAGTTCTGAGGTGCCTGAACTACAAGAGCGAACTGTGACCTCTCGCCCTGGCGCAGGCGGAAGCTGGTCAGCTTGCTGGCGGTGAGCCATCCCGCCGGGCTCTGAAGCACCGGTTCCACGACGACCTCGCTGGCTCCAGGATTGCCTACCGTGAGAACCAGCCGGTTGGATTTCCCGGGGACCGCGACTGGAGCGTCGACATACTTATAGGAAAGTACGAGGTCTCCCACACGGGCGACCGCCTCGTCGGGCACTTCGGTGAGACGCCGGCCAAGGTCGGATGCAAGTACGACCGCAGGCATGGATTTCACTTGGACTGCCGTGGTTGCCTCTTCGATCGGCTCAGTGGCGGTGACCTCGACATCCGATTCGAGGGCCGGAGCTGTTTCTAAGGGAGCCGCTTCGGGTAATCGGACGATCGAGGCGATGCGATCGGCGAGGTCTTCGATGGTGCGCGGCGGCTCGATCGAACGTAGGCCGTGGCCACAGACGAACGCTTCGTCGAGGGGGTCGAGCCACTCGGGATCGAGGTCGGCATCGGCGGCGGTGATCAAGCCCACGACAAGCGCGTTTTGGTCCGCCGCGCCACCGCATCCGGCGGTTGCCTTGAGCGACTTGCCCGGATCGCCCCCGCCGTAAAGCAAGCCCGCAACGATGAAGGCCAGGTTCAGAGGCGCGTACTGTGGGTCACGGGTTTGGAGAGCGGGAGGGAGCAGCCCGTGCATGGTTTCGAGATCGTTCCCGGCGTTGAACGCTTGGAGCAAGCGGGTCAGCGCCGTCTGGCCGGTCGAGCCGGGGGGAAGCGCCGCCTTTGCGGCCTTGACGTAGTCGGCGGCATTCGCCCCATGACCGGCAAGGGACGCCATCGTCGCAACCGCCACCGCGCACGAAACTCCGTCATCGGCATGATCGATCGAGGCATCGGAGTAGGCATACTCCATTGCCCGGTCAGGGTCGCCGGAGAACGCGAGGCCCCAGAAGGCGGCCCGGCCGAGTGCCTGAGAGCCTCGGCGCAAGGGGTTTTGGAACCAGCCGCTGATCGGCGCGCCGAGTCCGCGGGCCATGTTCGTCTGCGCAAACGCGCACTCATTGGTGTTGTAGGTCCAATGAGCGAACATCGAAGCGCTGAGGCCTTCCGGCGGCAGTCCCTTGGCGAGGTGATCAGCCCAGACGAGCCATGCTTCGAGCGCCTCGGAAGGCGCCATTCGCAGCGGGATCGGCTCGTAGTAGTTCAGCGCCCGGAAGCCGGATTCGCCGCGCAAGGGGGCGCCCAGCGTTGTCCCGACCACCGAGCCGAGCACGGCTCGCCGAAGGTTCTTTACCTGAGCCATCGGTGGGTAGTTCCGCCGTCGGTCTGCTTGGCGCCAGACGGCGGCTTCCAGACGAAGTCCTCGGCCTTCATCGGCTTGTCGAACTCGATGTCGAAGTACTTGCCGGTTGCCTTCTCACCGCTTTCGAATCGCATTTCCCATCCGAGCGGCTTATAGGTCGCCTTCTCCAAGTAGAGCCAGTACTCGGTGTCGCTCGCTCCCTTTTCCGACATGCGCAGGACTCGAGCCTCTTTGCCGCCGTACTTCTCTTCGCGGGGCTTCATGAAGACCCACTGGGGCTGTGGCCCACCGAGGAATGTTTCGAATCCTGTGAGCCAGGGCGCGCCGATCATGTCGGCCTCGGCCTCCGCCTTGTTGTATTCCTTGCTTTCGGACATGAAGGCGTAATCGAACTTGCCGTCGATGTAGAAGGAAATCTCCTTCGACTCCATCTTCAGGTAGTTGGGTTTCATGGACCGGAAGGTGTACTTGGTCGGCTTTTGGTCCGCGCCCCAGGTGACCTCGACGGCTCCGCTGAGGGTCTTCACGGGCTTGAGGAGAGCGACCAACTTAGCATGAATGGCTTCCGCTTCCTCGTTGGATTGAAGGAGCGCGACAGCCAGGCAGGCGATGGTTGTCATGGGGCTATTGTGGCAGGCTGGGGGCCGAGGCGATACTTAGCCACAGCAGTCAAGGGGACTGGCTACCGTCGCAAGCGGGCACACAAGGCACGGTTTTCGAACTCTTTATCTTCGTGATGAGAATTCTGGTTTCCCTCGCCGCCCTTGTCGCGGCTCATTCGTCGCAGGCCCAAGGCTATCGGGTTCTCGATATCCAAGGCAATCGCTCCAATAATGCCCGGTACGCCGTTCTCGGCAATCTGCACTACTACCCTGCATCCGGTACGGTATCCCGGCCGTCAGCCTTCTACTTCAAGGACCAGGAGCGGACAAACCTGAACCAACTCGGAGTGCACTATCTTTGGTTCGGTCCGGCAAACACCTACTACTCTACCTGGCTCTCCTCAGATCGGAAGCGGTTCCACATCGAAGGAATAGGGTATCAGAAGAAGCGCGTCATCAACCGGCAGAACCGTCAGGAAACTATGACGATCACCGGTCGGCTGGTCGTTGATCTCTACAACGACGTGAATGGCCGCGATCGTATGGTCTGCTCCTTTACGCCGGATCGCAACCATCCAAACGCCGGTTACGCTACCCCCGGCCTGATCTTCGACGCCTCAATGCCCAGCGGTCCGATGTCCTTCCGGTTCCGGAACTGAGCAACGCTCCCTAGTACACTTTGGTCCGCGCCCAACCCAAATGGGCGCGGACGGCCTGGAGGGAATGCTCCAGCGGCTCGTCTCCCCTAACGACGATATCGCTCATCGCCCGAGACGGGATCACGTACCGTTCTTGGCTGGGTGCCACGTTCCGCTCGTACCTCGCCAGCGACTCTTCGAGGGTGCGGCCATAGGTTCCCACGTCTCTCGCGACTCGGCGATCGCGGCAAGCCTCGAGCCTGGTCTCGACAAAGACTCGAAGCGAGGCCTCCCCAGCGAGCGTGGTCCAGTGGAGCGCAAAGAGTCCTTCGATCACGACGAGAGCATTCGGGTAGATCGGTTCTGTCCCCTGCAGTCGAGCGTAAGCGGCCGCATCGTAAAGCGGCTTGTGAATCGTCTCCGACGCCTTCAGCAGTCGCACGTGGTCGACGAGCAAGTCGACATCGATCGCTTCGGGTGCATCGAAGTCGATTCGCTTGCGATCGTCGATCGAAAGCGATGCAAACGGACGATAGTAATCGTCGATGCTGATGTAGGCGGCATCGAGGTCGGTGGCCAAGCGGCGAGCGAGGGTCGTCTTGCCTGAGCAAGACACTCCGGCCACCAAGACGACAACCGCCATGCCGAGGACGATTATGCGTCACGATCTCGCGAAAATACAGGTCCCACGGCGGAAAGCCGTGGCTATACTCGCGCCATGAAGGGCGGCTATTGTGCCGAATGCGGGCACTCCGTAGCAGAAGGCGCCCAGTTTTGCGGGAAGTGCGGCGCTACGGCGGCGACAACCCCCGAAGCCGATCGACGCTGCGCCGGATGCGGAACCGCCCCGGCCGATCCTGGCGATCGGTTCTGCAGCGTCTGCGGGCAGCCGCTTCCCGGCATACCCTCGCAATGCCCGAGTTGTGGCCGTCCGTCGATCGAGACGTGGAAGCACTGTGCAGCGTGTGGGGCGACGCTTGCGCGTTTCGCCCCGCAGCCGGCCGCACCGCCGGTTTCGCGCCCACCGGCTCCTGTGCGACCAACCACCCGACGCCCGGTCTGGATCGTCACGGGCGCGATACTCGTCCTGATCGGACTCGTGGGGCTGGGGATCGGCATCGCCAGGCAGATGTCGGGCATGGGGCTTGCCGGCGGTTATCGGCGATCGCCGGCAACTTTGACGGACGACAAATCGGACGTTACCGCACTGGTCGAAGAAGAGCGCAAGAAGGAAGACCAAGCGCTCTCTGCGAAGGTGGCCGAACTGGAGGGGACGAAATGAGATCGCTGTGGATCGTGCCGGTCGCGCTGGTAACCCTCAACGCCTGCTGGGGATGGGGTACCGCGAGTTCTCCCGCCGAAATGAGCGAGGAGGAACTCAAGAAGGTCCGGCAGGTCATGGGGATCGCCGGTCTTCGCAACGACGAGGCCTTTTGGCGAGATTTTCAGGCCCGCCGCGGACCCCATCTGATTCACCAGTGGGTCGCTTGGCAGGCATTCGAGCTGCTCAAGCTGGACCCCGCGTTCGAGGGAAGCAACTTCCCCGACATCAAGGACATCAACCGCTGGGACGGTCAGTTCAGGGTCCCCGAAGGATGGGAGTTCTTGCCCTCGGGTCCCACCGAGCGTCGCGTCGCCCGGCGCGTGAACGAAGCCACCCGGCCCGAGCTAAACGACACCGCCTGGCCCGAGGAAAGCCCAGGCCCCGACGCCGAGAGCACCCGCCGAAACCGGTGGAATCCGTTCTACAACGGTCGAGCCCACTACTGGAACCCTTGGCTCCGAATCGGCGGCGCGCCCCTCGAGGCCGGAGGGCTCTACGTTCAACTCGTCAAGGCGCTGATGGAGGACACGTCCGACCGAGAAAGGGCTCGGCTCGCCTGCTACATGGCGCATTACGTCGGCGACGTGGCCAGCCCGAAGCATGCTGACGCCCTCGTGATCCCCGACGCCCTCATGCCGAGGATCGAGCAGTATGCGACCGAGTTCATGAAGCTCAAGGACAAGAGCATGAAGGACTGGATCAACTCCACCCCTGTGGAGGACACCAAGAAACTCTTTCGCATGATCACGAACGCAGCGAGCCCGGGGATCTCCGCAGCATTCTGGCAAAGAGTGGAGCGGCACATCGCTGTACATCCGTTCCTCTCGACCGGATGGGGGCCGCGTCTCGCCGTCCACCCAAAAACCCTCAATTCGTCGATCGCCGTGTACCTCGAGAGCGTCGCGCGACGCCCAACTCTTGGCGGAGTGCCCAAGCCGCTCGAGCGCTTCTTCAACTACTTCGATCCGTTCTACATCAACGGCGAGGTTCTCCACCCAGCCTTCAGCGAAGTCAACTGGGCCTTCGCCAATCCAGCCGGGGAACACCTCTACTGCGAGACGAACACCGGCATGATGGCTTTCGTCGGCAAGCACCTGGGCAAGCCGATCATTCCGGCCATCCCCAAGCCGGAAGCTTGCGGATTCGCGGCTTCACCGGCGTTTTTCGATCCGAAGTTCGGCAACCAGGCGCGCATCCGGGCGATGGGGGAACTCGTCCAGAACTGCTCAGAACAGTCCCACGGCCAGATCGAGTGGGATTTCGACTTCCGCGAAGGCGTCTTCGAGGGTGCGCTGACGGTTGCGGTTCGCCATGTTGCCGGGGCGTTCCGCGCATGCATCACCGGCATGCGCATCGACGCCCGGATCGTGGGGGACGGCAGCGGCAAGTATAGGGTCCGGTGCAAGTTCACGAACGTGTCCGAGCAGCGTGTCGATCTGCACGGCGCGCTCCTCAGCTGGGATGGCGGCGCCGTCAAAGTGACGCCGGACCCCAACGTCTCCCTGTCCGGCAAGGGGTTGGGGAAGGGCGAGGTGGTCAGCCAAGAGTGGGAGATCGAAGTTCCCGAAGGATCCGAAGTACCCGAGTTCACGGTCGATCTCTACGGTCTGTACAAGGACATCCTTGATCGGGGCTGGCAGCGGGCGCCCGTGAAGCCTGGCGGTCTGACCATCGCCCACGGACCCGCGGCTGGAGAGAAGGAAGTCCGTACCGGCAATCCGCTCGATCTCATCGTCGTGTTCGACACGAGCGGCTCGATGCAGTCGTCGATCGACAGCGTCCGCGAACAAACGGTCGAGACGATCCGACGCCTCAAGACGAAGTGCCCCGACATTCGTGTGGGTCTGGTCGAGTATCGGGATTTTCAAGATGCAGAGGCTCCTGCCATGCGTGCCTGGGAATTCGACAGCCCGGAGAACCAGATCGAACGGATGAACGGCTTCGTAGCCAAAGGTGGTGGCGACGAGCCGGAAGACCAGTACGCGGCCCTCATGCGTGCGATCAAGATGAAGTGGCGCAATACCGACGAGGCCGGCAACTCGGTCACCAAGCTGATCGTGTTGATTACCGATGCCTCCGCTAAGAAGCCCGACAAATTCGGCAATACCGCGGACAAAGTCGCCAAGGCGGCTTTCGACGTCGATCCGGCGCACATCTACCCGATCGTGGTGGGTGGAGCATCCCAAGCGATCGCCGACGCCCAAGAGATCGCCGACAAGACGAGCGGAGAGATGCTCTCGGCCAAGAGCGGAGCCGAGGTCGCCGATCGGCTCGCCGAGGCGGTCGAGAAGGGCATGGACAAGCATGCGGCTCCGGTCGTCGAGGCGCCTCCTCCTCCTGCTCCGCCGAAACGGCCGATGCCGACGCCCGTGTACCTCATCGGTGGCGGTGTGCTGGCCCTCCTCGGAGCCGGGGTCTTGCTGGCCGGACTTTCGGGCGGGTCCCGCGAGCCGACTTGCGGCAAGTGCGGGGCCGCCCTGGTTTCTGGCCGAAAGTTCTGTACGTCGTGCGGCGCGCCGCGGGAGGACCTAAGATGATCGAATTGGCTCAAGCCGACGGCGCAGGCATCGTGGCGCTCTTGCTCAAGTTCACGGGCCTGGTGCTTGGGAGCCTGTGCGGCACTTACCTTTACACGGGGATCGTTCTTCACCTTTTGGCCAATAAGACGAAGACCCCCGGAGCGGGGCTTGCCTGGGTGCCGATCGGCAATCTGTTCTTGATGTGTTCGATCGCCCGCCGCTCGCCCGCCACGGTCGTCCTTCTGCTCATTCCGATCGTCAACCTGGTGGCCGGGGCGGTGCTTTGGATGTCGATCGCCGAGAATCGCGGGAAGCCCGCGTGGACGGGAGCGCTCGTTTTCATTCCGATCTTGGGCCTGCTCGTGCCGTTCTATCTCATCTCCGGTCCGCCCGCCGACCCGGTCGGAACGCCTTCGGCCGCTCCGCCGGTCCTGTGCCCGAACTGCCGAACACCGGGGCGTCCGGGCGAAGCATTCTGCGGCGAATGCGGCGTCGCGCTGCCGTCGACGGCCCCCGTGCCCGTATCGGTGAGGCGGACGCCGGCCCTCCAACTCGCGGCAGTGGGAGCCGTTCTCGTGGCGGTTTTCGTGGGAGGATCGAGCGCGGCCGTTTGGGGCTGGATGGGTTCTGCCCTGGCCTATAACCCGCCCAAGCGAACAGCCCCCGCACTCCCGGGCCGCATGGCGGGCACGATGAAGGAATTCCCCGTCGATAGTGCCCCCACTTCACCGGCCAAGCCGGATGCCGTCGTCGCAGAGACGTACCTTGCCGACGGCGCGTCCTCGAAGGTCCCCGAGAAGTGGCTGCCGAAGGGCGTCGACCGCTCCAGCATGCCCAAAAGGGCCAAGTCTCTGACCTCCGCGACGTACCGCAAGAAGAAGACCGACGAGCCTGTCGTCGTGACGGCAATCGAACCTCGCGATCCGGGCGGAGACCTCCCGGGCACGCTCGCCGACGATATCACGAAGGCGGGTGGAGGGACCAAGACCGGTATCCAAGTGGATAGCCCTACCGGCGCCACCTATACCGGTATCCGGATCGAGCAGCCGACCACCCAGATCTACATCCTAACTCGCGGCGATACCGGTACCGTGATCATCGTCCTCGCGACCGACCCCTCCACCTTCGGCACGGCGGACCGCCTCGCGGAAAACCTAGGCAACGGTCTCGGTCTTGCCGAGCCAGATACCGAAGAAAACCCCAACCCCCTGTTTCTGTTGCCGACCACCCTTCCCGCCGGCCTCGAATTGGTCGACCTCCAGAGCCTGACCGCCGAGGAAGTACTAGCCCAGGCGGAGTGGCAAAAGGCCGAGGCCGAAGCTTCATCCGACGCTCAAGCCCGAAAGGCTCTCGCTGCGGTGCGCCAATTGCTTCCGGAAAGGTGGACGATCGCCGAATACGCCGACGGCAGTGGCAAGCAATGGCGAGCCGGCGTACTGGACTATGCCGATGTTCGGCGGACGTGGTTCTTCATGTACTTCCTCAAGTCGCTGCTCACGGCGGCCGAGATGCGCACCGTAACCGTGCGCGGCGTGGAAGGGTGGCTGATCCAGGACGGATCCGCTTCGAGTCTGGTTTTCCAAAAGGGGCCCTACATCGCAATCGTCGACGCTCCGGACGGCACCCCCGCCGAGCGGCTGATCGCCTTCGGCGACGTGATCCAGCTCTGATCGGTCGAGGATCGTTGAGATTCCCCCTCACGCCGTGAGGAAGGAGCGTTTCGAAGAAAGGGCGTGAGAAGTGACCTTATGAGCGGCAGTTGGGGCAGATCGGAAGCCGGCTTTCTCGAATCGTGCCGCAGTTCGGACAGACGATTTCGTCGGCGTCGTCGGTCGCTTCCCAGCCCGCAGCCGCCAGTACCTCCTCCTCCTCGATCCGACGGAGTTCGCCAAGGTCGTATCGACTCGTCGGCCGTCTCTCTCGAACGGCCCAGACGATCGCCCCGACGAACAGCAACCCCGCGATCACGAGCAGGGCTTGGCCATGCGGGGTCGTCGAGAGCGCTCCACCCAGCAGGGCGAGGGCCAGGGCCAATGCGACGACGCCGATGGGGCGCCGGTCCGTCATGTGTGATACTCCGCGTTGATCCGAACGTAGCCGTAACCGAAATCGCAGGTGTAAATCGTGGCCGTCTCGCCTTCGCCCAGCCGCAGGTCGATCACGACGTGATCGGACTTGAGCGCGGTCGACACTCGCTTTGCATCGAAGCCGGCAGGCGATCCGCCTTCGAAGAGAGTGTGATCTTCTCCGGACGCTCGCAGGCTCAAGATCGCGGTCTGGGGGTCGAACAAGACCCCTGACCGGCCAGCCGCCATCAGTATCCGTCCCCAGTTCGGGTCGCAGCCGAACATCGCGGTCTTGACCAGGGGGGACTCGGCGATCGTTCGAGCGATCCGCAGGGGGTCTGCACTGCCGGTGACCACGACCTCGACCAGCTTGGTCGCTCCTTCGCCGTCGCGAGCGATCTGGCGCGTAAGGTCCAGGCAAACCTCGGTCAGAGCGGCCTCGAGGTCGGATTCTGCGGGGCGAACTCCGCTGGCTCCGCTCGCGAACACGAGGGCCATATCGTTGGTCGAGGTGTCGCCGTCGACGGTGAGACGATTGAAGGTTGCGCCGGAGACCCGGCGCCAGACGTTGCCGAGCAAGTCGGGATCGACTGCGAAATCGGTCATCACGAATGCAAGCATCGTGGCCATGTTCGGCGCGATCATCCCGCTGCCCTTGGCAACGCCGTACACAACTCCTCCGCCGGTCTCGGCTCTGGCCGACTTCTCCACGAGGTCCGTCGTGAGGATTGCGTCCATGAAGGGTTTGGGGTCGCCGCCTAACGCTTGCCCGGCCGCAGCGATGCCCCGCTCGACCCGCGCCATGTCGAGCAGATGGCCGATGATCCCTGTCGAGGCCACCGCCACCTCTTCGGGACGGCAGCCGATCGCGTCGGCGGCGAGTTCGGCCATACGCGCGGTGTCTCGCTCGCCCTGCTCACCGGTGCAGCAGTTCGCGTTTCCGCTGTTCACGACGAGCGCGCGAAGCCGGCCATCGGCGATCACGGCACGGGTGTAGTCCACACAAGCGGCCCGGACGGTGTTCGTCGTGAATACCCCCGACCCGCTCGCGAGTCCATCGCAAACGAGGAGGCCGATATCGTTGCGTCGGTTTTTCAGGCCGCACCTTGCCCCTCCGAGCAGAAAGCCCTTCGGGATCACGGCCATAGCCCCGCCATAGGAAGGCCCGTGTCCTCCGGGAAACCGAACATGAGGTTCATATTCTGAATCGCCTGACCGGCGGCTCCCTTAACCAGGTTATCGATCACCGAGACCAGCACGGCATGTCCCGTTCGCTCGTCGAACGCCGCGGCGAGGACGCATCGATTCGATCCCTGCACCTCCTTCGTCGAGGGCCAACCCTCCGTTCGGATTTCTACGAAAGGCCGGTCCCGGTACGCGCTTTGCCAGGCACCGAGCACGTCGGCTCGTCCAGCCCCCGCTCGGAGAGGAACATGGATGGTCGAGCAGATGCCTCGTGCCGCCGGGATGAGGTGAGGAGTGAATCGCACCCTCCTCCCCAGTTCCTGCTCGATTTCCGGCGTATGTCGGTGCCCAGTAACGCCGTAGGGTTTGAAGCCACCGGCCAACTCCGTGAAGAGATAGTCGGTTTCGGTCTTACTGCGGCCCGCGCCGCTCACGCCAGACTTGGCATCGACGACCGGGATTCCGTCGATGAGGTCGGAAAGCGGAGCCAGGGCGAGGAGCGTCGCGGTGGGATAGCATCCGGGATTCGCGATCGCTGTTGCCGCCGCGATTTCCTCTGCCGCCTTCGATTCGCATAGCCCGTAAACCGGCCAAGGTTTGCATTGGGCAGCGGTATGTGGGCGCCCGTACCAGGTTTCGTAGTCGTCGATGCGGCTGAGCCTGAAGTCGGCGGAGAGGTCGATGACTCTCATCCGGCGCTGGAGAGCGGGAAGAAACTCCATCGCGAATCCCGCCTCCTGGCAGAGGAAGGCGACGTTTGCTTCGAGGGATTCTGCATCGAACGGCTCGAGTACCAAATCGCTGGCCAGCCAGGGACAGGCCCCACGGAGCGGTCGGCCTGCCTGTCGCTCGCTGGTGACGGTGCAGACCTGCGCGAGCGGATGCGCGGAGAGCAGGCGCACGACTTCGGATCCGGTGTAGCCCGTCGCTCCGATGACGGCGGCCACGATCGGTTGCTGGCCCATCGACTCAATGTAGCACGGTCACGGCGACTTCGGCACCCAGAGCGCGACGAGGAGCGACGCCGCGACACAGATCACGCCCGCCGCCAAGTATGGCGCGGAGGGCGAAAGATCGAACAGAACGCCGCCCAGAACCGGCCCGACCAAGAAGCCGACAGACCTCGCGCTTTGCAGCCAGCCGAAGAGCTCTCCATGCCGACCTGCCGGCGTAATGCGGCTGGCGAGGCTATTGACCGTCGGATTCGACGTCGCCTGGCCGTAGGCGAAGAGGGTGCTCGCGAGAAACAAGGCAGCTAAACCGGGAGCGAACGGCATCGCGGCGAGGCCGAGTCCCTGGAACAGATAACCCTGCCGAAGCAGCGCTCGATCGCCAAAACGGCGGCTGAGCCGCGTTAGAAGCAGACCAGAAACCACGACGGTGAGGAGCGATTCATAGCCGAAGATCAAGCCGAACTCTGTCTGATCGAAGCCCAGCGTGCGCTGGATCAAGCGGCCAAATGTGCCTTCGAGCGCGGCGAGAGAGAACCAAGAGACGACCGAAATCGCGACTAGGCCGCGCAATGAGGGCAGGTCGCGCAAGATCGAGATGCCGAATCCGGTGGAGGACGGTTCGGCGACCGGAGCGGCGGGGCGAATGGCCGGGATGCCCCATGCAACCCAGAGGGCAGCGAGTCCCGACGCGCCGGTCGCAACGACTCCGATCCAGTCCGAGCCGCCCGCCGCGGCGAGAGCGGCGGCCAGGGTCGGCCCCACGATGAGCCCCGCCGAGATGGCGGCTCCGACCCGGCCCATCGCTCCGACGCGCTGTTCTTCCTCGGTGACATCGGATAGATAGGCTTGGGCGACCGCGACGTTCGCCGCGCCTAAACCGGCGAGGACCCGTGAAGCGAGGATGCCCCAGAGGTTGCCCGAGATCGCGTAGACCGCCATTCCTCCGGCCGAGAAGGCCGTGCAGAGTAGAAGGACCGGCTTGCGCCCGATCCGATCGCTGAGCCGTCCCCAACGGGAAGAGACGAGCATCTGAACCAGGAACATGCTGCCCAGCAGCAGACCGATCTGAAGCCCGTCGGCACCGAAGCGCTCGGCGCGGAACTGAAGGTCGATAAGAATCATCCCGAACCCGGCGAGGTCCAGAAACACGGCGCCGAGGATCGGGATTTCCCTGCGGTTCATGGGCCCCGGATTATGGGCCTACGGACGGGTTTAGGTGATGATCTCTTCGGTTCGGCGTCGCCAGCCCTTCCACACCAGGCGGAGGAGAACGAGTCCTACGAGCCAGATTGGAGAGTAGACCACTAGCCAGATCGCCACGGTGACGAGTTTGCGAAGGGCTCCCATGAGCGCGGTCGAGGCCTCGGCCCAGGCTTCTGCCGCCCAGTTCTGGTCTTTCGGCGCGATCGGCGCGGTCTCCGAACTCTGGAGGAGGGATAGCCGGATCGTCGACAGGGCGGCGAGTTCGGACATGTTCTTCCGTTGGGCAGCGATCTGCTCGATTTGAGTTCGGACGTCGGTGAGCCGCCCCTGGACTTCGAGCATGTCCTTGACCGTTCGCGTGCTCTTGAGCATCTCACGCAGGGTCTCCTCCTGGACACCGAGCGTTTTGAGCCTCGCTTCCATATCGACGAGTTGGGCGGTGACGTCCTCGCCGCTGATGGTCTTACTCAACGGCACGCCGAGAGCGGAGAAGGACTGCAGGACATCGTCGAAGCGCCCAACGGGCACGCGGAGAGCGAGGTCGATGCGCGGAAGGCTGCCGGCAAGGCCGGTGCTCGAGGAACTCTCCACGAAGCCGCCGGCTTCCTCCGTGATGTGAAGCGCCCTCTTCTCGGCGTCGTCCACCTTGTTGACCCGGACCTCGAGGTTCGCTTGGCGGATGATCTGCCGTTGGGCATACACGATCGTGGTAGCGGCGGGGGCCACGTTCGAACCGGGTACGTCGGCCTCCTCAGATTTGTACTTCGCGTCCACGTGCGACATGTCCATCCCCGGAGACGGCGCGCCACCAGACTCCATCGAAGGCCGCATCCGGGCGGACTCCATGGAGCGGCCGCATCCGCCGAGGACTAGCAAGAGCGATACGAGGAGGAGAGAGATTCTCATTTTTCTATGCACCTACGGCCTTTTTGTGTATCCATGGAGACCATTCGTTCAGGGGAATAGGGACTCGCAGGACTCGCGCCTGGGACCGTTTTCATCGCAAACGGAGAACATGGCCCTACCGCTCATGTTGACGCCCGCGTATCGGCCTTTAGCGTCGAGCACGTAAAAGCTGAGGCCGAAAGCGGGCCGTCCTCGATCGTCGAGCAGGCGTTTCTCCCTGGTGTTCGCCGCGACCCGGCGAAGTGCTTCGAAGCCTGCATCTTTGGGATGCTTCCCTCGCCGGAGTTCTTCGACGACGAGGAAGGAGCAAAGGTTGTACAGGTTGGCTTCGCCGCGTCCGGTCGAACCGGCGGCGCCGACCGGGTTGTCGACGTAGAGTCCGGCACCGAGGATCGGCGAATCGCCGACCCGACCGGGGATCTTGAAGGCCAGGCCGCTGGTCGTCGTGACACCGCAAATCTCGCCCTTGGAGTTCATCCCGAGACAGTTGATCGTGCCCCAATAGTGCTCGCGGTCGATAAGGCCTTCCCTCATCATCGCGAGCGCGGCGCCGTCTCGCCTGGCCGGGTCGAGATAGTGGTCCGGATCGATCCGGCGCTTCCACTCCAGCCAAAGCTGTCGCGATCGGTCGCTGTTGAGATCGGCCTCGACGGTGAACCCCATCTGGCGGGCGAAGTCCTGCGCACCTCTCCCGACCAAGAGGTGATGGTCGGTGCCGGCGGCGACGAGACGAGCGACCGAACTCGGCGTTCGGACACCCTCCAGGGCAGCCACGCCCCCCGCCCATCGCCTTGTCCCGTGCATGACGCAAGAGTCCAATTGGACGACGCCGTCGGCATTCGGCAGCCCTCCGTAGCCGACCGACGTATCGGCGGGATCGAGTTCGACGATGTTCACCCCGGCCACGACGGATTCCAACACATCGTCGCCGCCGACGATCTTGCGATAGGCTTCCTCGATACAAGTACGCGGTCCGCCGTTCTTGACGGTATGCCCGTTTCCGCTCGCGACGACGATCGGTTTAGCCTGGGTCGAGACCAAGATGGTTGGCAGCACCGTCGACGGTGCGAGGGCGGCGGCACTACCGACCAACAGGTCGCGACGCGTGAGACCCTTCATGCACCCATTTTGGAGTGCGCGGGCTCGGCCGCGCTTTCCGGCTCAGGGGTGCGCTTCCCAGGACCGTCGCGAGTTTGAGATCTCGAAGACCTCAGGGCTGAACGTAAAAGGCGACCTTCATCTTCCGCTCCATTTCGAGCCAGTAGCGGATGCCGAGGTCGCGGTCCATGCCCTGGATGCGGGGCAGTCGCATCGGGTCGAGTTTCTCGTCGGTAGGAGCTAACGCTGGACCCGCGCCGGCGAGGGCGACCGAGCGGAAGCCGTAGGTCTTGCCGTTGTACTTGAACGATTTGAGGAGGGCACGATTTTTCGGCATCACGCCGTAGGGCAGCGCGAGATGGCGGGGCTCGAAGCCGAGACCGCGAATCCAGTCGATCGACTTGCCGAGTTCCGCGCAGACCTGCTCGTCGGTCAGCTTGCCAAGGCTTTTGTGGTTCCAGGTGTGACTGGCGAGTTCACAGCCCCAGTCCTTGAGCATCTGGATCTTCTTATCGCGGAACTTCTTCTGGCCGAAAGGGCCGTTCGGCAGGACGTAGAAGGTCGCCCGAACCGGAAAGTCGGGGTATTTCTTGGCGAACGTCTCCCAGATGCCGACCGCGCAGTTGGGATCGAGCGTCCCATCCTCGAGGAACCGGAATTGGCTGGGGTCCGAATCGTCGAAGGTGACGACGACGGGGATTGCTCCCGGCGCGATATCGATCTCGTTATCGAGATATTGGCTCAGAGTCACCGGCCGGTAGCCCCGTTCGTAAAGCAACTGGAGGTCTTGCCTGAACTTCTTGATCGAGCGGTCGTACAGGGTGTCTTTTGCGACGATGCGGTGATACTCCAGGACCATCACTTTGCCGCTCGTGTTGCCCTTACGCTTCGAAACCCTCTTCGGAGGGGGAGGCTTCGGTTTTGGGGGCGGTTCTGCGGCCGCCGCGACCGCCGGCTTGATCTGCAACTCGGTTGCCATGGGTCGCCCACACGATCCCAGCGTCATACCGAGGGCAACGGCGAGGATCGGTGGAAGTAGCTTGAAGTTCACGGCGGCGCAGGCATTTTACACCCTGGCGGCCTAGCAAGCCTAGGCCTTTGGTCCAGGCGATACTGCACAGTCATTGCTCCACAGGGTACAATTCTTGCCACCTTGAAGACTGCGACGCCCTTCTGCAACCGCCCCGAAGAAGTCGAAGTCCTCACCTTCCCCAACTGACAAGGAGGCTCCCACTGATTCTATTCGTAGACGATGATCCCGAAAGATGGAACGTGTTTTGCCGAAGAACTCCCGGCCGTCACCTCTGGGCACAATTCCCAGAGGAAGCCATTGCCCTCTTGCAAGGCCGTGCCTTTACCGAGATCCACCTCGATCATGACCTGGTGGATGAGCAAGTTTACGATTGGATGGAGTTCGATGAGCGTAGCGGATACATGATCGCGAAGTGGATCGCCGAGCACCCAGAGGCATCGCCAGAGGCCAAGATCATCATCCACTCCTTGAACGAGCTCGGGGCGGAAAGAATGAACCAGGTACTACGCCTGGCTGGACGCAAGCAGCTGGTCATCCCATTTGTATTCTTGCTCGATGATAGTGCCGAGGAAGCCAGCTAGAGTTTCACGGCTGTCACGCCCCTACGAGGACTTGGAGATCAGCGGGACCCAACTTGATCGGTCACCGCGATCTTCAGTCCGTCGAACGCGAGCGCGATGCCGGGCGGAAGTGCCGCATTGGTGACGTCGTGGTCGAAATCATGGCTGAGGTGGGTGAAGTACGTCTGCTCCGCACCGAGTTCCCTTGCGACTTCGATCGCCTTGTCCAGGTGAAAGTGGTTGGGATGGGGCTTGATTCGGACGGCGTCGAGGATCAGCGTCCGCAATCCCGATAACCGCAGCCAAGACTCTTCGGGAATCTCGCTCACGTCGGTCACGTAGGCGAAGTCGCCCAGCCGCAGAGCCACCACGGTCATCTCGCCGTGAAGGACCATCATCGTCTCGATCGTCATCCCGCCTGCCACTAACGGGTCGGGAACGTCCCGGAGGTCGAAGCGAGGAACCTCGATCCCATCGGGGAAGGGTCGAAAGGCGTAATCGAACACCCGCCGGATATCCGCCTGGGCTTCGGGCCGAGCATAGACCGGCATGTCGCGTTTCGATTTCAGGCAGAACGATCGAAGGTCGTCCATTCCCATGATGTGGTCGGCGTGAGTGTGCGTGATCAGGACGGCATCGACCATTCCGATTCCTTCTCGAAGCAGTTGCAGGCGCAATTCGGGAGCGCAGTCCACGAGCAGGTTGCCCGAGGGACCCTGAAGCAGTAGGGAAGGCCGCGTTCGGTGGTTCTTTGCATTTGCCAGAAACTCGGGCGTATAGTCGACGCCGAGGGTGGGGACTCCGTTGCTCGTCCCCGAGCCGAGAACGATCGCGGTTGCCGTCACCGCCCGATCTTATCGCTTACCGCGAGCGCGACGAGGACACTCGGAACCTCCGAGTACTGCGACACCCTTTCCAGGCACCGAGCATAGTTGCGCTCGGCGAGATCGTCGTTGATCGGCATCGACTTGCGGGCTTCGACGATGAGGTCGATCGCCTCGACGAAGAACGAAGCGCGGTTCTGGGGCAGCGACTTATTGGGGACGGCGGCGTACTTGCGGGTCAGCTGCTCGTAGATCGTTTCCCAACTGGTGCGGGCCTGAATCTCCGCCATCTGGCGATTGATGGCCTGTTCCTGGAGCCTCCGCGCTTCCAAGTCTCGGCGTTTCTCGGTCTCCCAGTCGGTCATCGACGTGCCGTTGATCACGCGGAGTTTGACCTCTTGGCCAAGACGCGCCGACATCGCCTTCTCGATCAGCAGCCGAGTGGCCGGCAGCTTCAGGTGTCCGGCGAGGTCGGATTCTTCATGCGGGACCCCAAGAACGAAGACGTCGTCCTCGAGGATGACCGGCTTGGAGGTGTTCAACGCCGCCCAAACACCCACGCCGGTGACCCCGTTCCGGACCTCCGGCAGCGCCTCATTCCAGACCTGGGTCACGTCCGACATCGGGAGAGATTATAGTACGGCGTCCTTCGGCGGTGCCGGGCGCGGGGTGAAGCTGGAAAGCCAGTCGCCCTCGTAGGTGACATCTCCCCACATCCCCTCACCGGAGGCGCAGAAGACGGGGAAGGCGGTCTCGAACTCTGCCTGCCGCCCGTCGGGAAAGAGGACTCGAACGTAGTAGCGCAGTTCGGGAATGTCGACATCTTCGATCGTGAACAGCATCTCGCCGAGCTGATTGATCCCGAAACGCGCCATGACCTGGACTCCGGTTGCCAGCTTCTTGTCGGCGGTCCGATCTTCGCGCAGCTTGGCATGACCGCTCGTCAGGCTCCAGGCGACGGCAATGAACCCAAGGAGATCGAGCAGCCCGCCGGCCAGAATCAGCGGGGTCCTGCCCCCGACGAAGCCGACGAGCAACAGGACTGCCCCGAAACCCATGCTGATGAGCCCGAACAGCATGAGCTTCCCCACGAACTCCTGCCTTTGTGGGTCCAGCATGTCGAATTATGGGCCGATCGGAAAGTTACCGGTCTTTGGGACGGTTAGAGGGTTGGCATGGCAACTGCAAGGTAGTTGCGTCGGAGCATGCTTATGACCAAACCTATCCTCGCATTGACGCTCGCAGCGTCGGTGGTGCCTGCCACCGCGCTGCCTACTCTCGACATTATCGGAACCGGCAAGGGCAAGAACACCAAGATCTCCCTCAACTTCGGCTCCGACTACGATTCGGTCTTCGCCGGCGAGCTCAATCTGGAACTGATCACCGGCATGGGGACGACCCAGTTTCGCGGCTTCTGCACGGACGCCGATCTTCGGGCGCCCGGTGGTTCCTGGGGTATCCAGATTCTCGACACGAACAGTCTCAACCCGTACGGCTCTCGGATCGCGTATCTCGTCAACAAGTACTTGCCCGGTATCACCGCCACGGGAACGAACGACGAAGGCCGCGCCTTGCAACTGGCGATCTGGGAACTGTCCGAGGAGTCGAGCAATACGTTCGATCTAACCGGCGGTTCATTCCGAGCGAGCGAGACGAACGGAAACCCCCTCTCGGCGGCGACGCTGAACTGGACCCAAACCTATCTCGCCGATATGGGTAGCGGCGTGGGTCCGTTCTACGCATCGAACCTCAACTCCAACAACCGCCAGTTCAGCCAGAACATGGTGACCGCCGTGCCGGAGCCCGCGTCGATCGCCGCGATCGGCCTCGGCCTCGCAACCCTTTTGCGACGCCGCCGGCGGCGCTAGGGTCGACCCTTCATAATGGAGCCATGACAACCGCTTGGGTCATGGCTCTTCTCGCGCTTGGACAGACGATCGACAGGCTCCCGACCGACGATGTGTGGGTCTATCCTCATGCCTCGGATGTCAAGGACGCCTATCTGAGAACGTGGGGAGCCAACGGGAAGGCCGTTGCCGGGAAGGACGATGCCCTCGACGAGTTCTCGTATTCGTATCTCCGGTTCGATCTGACGGGCCTGCCCGAAGGGGTGCTGAAGGAAGCCAAGCTGATCCTGACCGCGACCGCCGACCCTGGCTGGACCACGTCGGATCTCAAAGCGACTCCGATCCAGGCAAGGTTGGCCGCCGGCAACCTCGCGGAAAAGGACTGGTCTTACGACGCACTTGCCGCCAAGCTGTCGCCCTCCGAGGCCGCCGAGGCGGTGTTTGGAGTCTCGACGGCTGGACCCATCGAGAAGGGCAAGGAGCCGACGCTGACGATCGACCTCATGCAAGGTCCAGCGAAGTTCGCCGACGCCTTCGGTGCGGCTCGAAAATCGGGCTTCGTGGTCTTCGCCCTGACGTCCGCGTTGAACCCCGCCGAAGTGGGTCGCACGGCGATTTACAAGTTCTATTCCAAGGACGGGCCCGAGAAGTTTCGGCCCGTGCTGCGGCTCGTCTTCGATTAAAGGCGAGTTCCTTCGTGCCCGAGTCGGTCGTAGCGGGCGACCTCGAACGCCGGGGCCACCCGTGCGATTTCTTCCATGATCTCCTCGGCGCTGAAGAACGGAGTCTGCGGTTGCGCCCGCAGCATGGCTTCGGCAAAAATGCGCCAGGCCGGCTTGGCGTCGCCAGCATCGGGGATTACCTGCCGCAGTCGCTGGACCCTTCGCTCCATGTTCGTGTACGTCCCGTCCTGCTCGGCGGGGCCTAGCATGGGGAGGATCACACTGGCGTATGAAGTGGCCTCGGTTTCGACGATGTCCTGGACGACCAAGAACTCAACGCCTTCGAGGGCTCGTTGAACAAGGTCGCGATCGGCGTGAAGGGCGAATGGATCGCAGCCGACCAGCCATAGGGCCTTGATGCGACCGTCGGCGCAGGCCCGCAGCAATTCGTGGGTCCCTAGACCTGGTTCCCTCGGGATCTCGATTCCCATCGTCCGACCGACCTCCGCCGCGGCTTCGGCGTCGGCGAGTGCCACTCCGCTCGGAAGGAGTTCGGGATGAATGCCGAGTTCGAGCGCGCCCTGGTCGTTCGCCCCAAGGGCGTAGAGATTGAACTCGGCGCGAAGGCACATGGCGAGTCCGGCAAGGTATTCGAGCGTGCCTTGGGCGTCGGCTACATCGAGCAGCCGGTGGGTCGTCACGATCGCCGCGTTCGGGCCGAGAATGTCGGCGGCTTCGCGGATTCGATCTTCTGGAACACCGGTCGCAGAGGCAGCCGCGCTCGGCGAGTAGCGCTTCAAGTCCTCGCGGACAGGATCGGGAACGGTCGCCCTCCCGCTCTCCACCGCTGCCGCGAGAAGCCCACCAGCGAGGGCCATTTCCGTGCCAGGTCGATATCGCAGCACGAGGTGGGCGAACGAATCGGCGTCGGTGTCGCGGTCACATGCGACGACCACCTTGGTCCCATTCTTGAACCACGCTTTGCGAAGGCGCAAGAAGAGGATCGGCTCCTCGTCGGCCAAAGAAGTACCGATAGCGAGGACGGCCGATTTGTGCTCGAACGCCTCGATCGAGGTTGCAACGGTCGGCATCCCCATTTTGGACTCGAGTCGATCCGACGCTGCGGAGAGGTGCCGGGTCCATCGGTGGTCGAGGTTGTTGCTTCTAAATACACCTCGGAACAGCTTCTGCAGGAGGTAGTACGACTCGTTCGAGACCATCGGCCCGGTGAGTGCCGCGACCGCGTTTCCGCCGGGCTCGAACGCCTCCAAGATGGCGGCATACGCTTCGGCCCAGTTCGCGGTCCGAAGGGCATCTTCCTTCCGCAAGGCGGGCGCGAGCAACCGCTTCGGACTGTTGTAGAAGTCGTGGCCGAACTTGCCGCGATCGCAGGTCCACTCTTCGTTGACCGCCTCGTTGACGCGCCCGTTGAGCCGGACGAACTTCCCGACGCGATAGTCGAACCAGACGCTGCAGCCGTTCGAGCAGACCGTGCAGATCGCCGGTTTCGTCTCGAGATCCCAGGGTCGCGCGCGAAACCGGTACTTGGTCGAAGTGAGCGCTCCGACCGGGCAGATCTCGATGACATTGCCGCTGAACTTGGATTCGAACTCGGTCAGTTGGAAGCTGGTCGGTTGCATGTTGGCGCCGCGGAAGCGGAACGCCAGCTGCGCATCCCCACTGATCTCTTCGGTGAAGCGGACACAGCGCCCGCACTGAATGCAGCGCTCTAGGTCGAGCGTGACGTATCGGCTCAGCGGGAACGCCTTGGGAAGGTGGCGCTTCAACTCGATGAATCGGCTCGTGGAGGGTCCGTAGAAGAGCGTGTTGTTCTGGAGCGGGCACTCGCCGCCGCGGTCACAGATCGGGCAGTCCAGCGGGTGGTTGATGAGCAGAAACTCGAGGACACCCCGTCTGTCCTTGTGGACGAGTTCGGTGTCCGTGTAAACGGCCATTCCTTCGCTTGCGGGTAGGGTGCAGCCGGCCTGAGGCTTGGGCATCTTGCGCACGCTTCCGTCGGGTTGCTTGAATCCCACCTCGACGAGACACATGCGGCACATCCCGACCGGCTTCATCCGCGAGTGGTAGCAGAAGATCGGGATTTCGAGCCCGAGCCGCTTGACGGCGTCGACGATCAGTTCGCCCTTGGGGACCTCGATCTCGACGTCGTTGATCGAAATGGTGACCGTATCGGTGGTAGGTGCCGCTGCCATCGCGTGCCTCTTGTACCCGTTTTGAGGCCGAACCGGGGCGATGGTGACGCGCACCCATCGAGTCGCCCATCGGGCCGGACCCCGAAGCGAGATTCGCGGGGGACGGTTATAATCCTCGTTTACCTTTCCCAACGGAGCGAAGCGAGTGAAGCAATATCCAGCCGATAAGATCAGAAACGTTGCCATTGTCGGTCACGGCGGGTCGGGCAAGACGATGCTCGTCGAGCATCTGCTCTACACCGCCGGAGCCATCGAGCGAGTCGGCACTGTCGACGCCGGCACCAGCCAAAGCGACCACGACCCGCTCGAAATTCGGCGCAAGATCAGCCTGAGCGCCAGCGTTCTGCCGATCGAGTGGCACGATCACAAGATCAACCTGATCGACGTGCCTGGCTACCCCGATTTCATCGGTGACCTACATGCGGTGGCCCAAGTCGTCGAGTCGATGATCATCGTCTGCGAGGCAAAGAAGGATATCGACGTCGGCTTCGATCTCGCCTGGGAAGTGGCCGAGAAGCACGGCCTGGCACGATGCATCTTCGTCAACAAGCTCGAGCGTGATAACGCCGACTACGAGGGCCTGATTACGACGCTCCACGAGCGATACGGCAGCAAGATCGTCAACGTGCAGATTCCGATCGGCCACCAGGCCGCCTTTAGCGGGGTTCTCGACCTGCTCAACATGAAGGTCTATAAGGGCAAAGACCGAGGCGTCGAAATCGAGGATGCGCCCGCCGGATATCAGGAAGCCGCCCAGGAGCGACGCGAGAAAATGATGGATGCCGCCGCCGAAGGCGACGACGATCTGATGCTGAAGTACCTCGATGGGCAGCAGCTTACGACCGAAGAGATCGAGCACGGCCTCCTCGTCGGAACTGAGACCGGCCGCGTCGTGCCCGTGTTGCTGGGCTCGGCGTTGAGCGGCATCGGTGTGGCGACCCTCTTGGACCGGATCATTGGCGAGCTTCCGAGTCCCGTCGAGGTGCCCAAGACCTTCGATGGGAAAGCGTTTTCGCCCGACCCCAACGCTCCCCTCGCGGGCTATGTATTCAAGTCGACCGCCGACCCCTATGTGGGCAAGATCAACTACGTCCGCATCTTCCAAGGCACGCTCAAGGTGGACGACCACGTTTGGAACGTGGTCAAGGAGAAGGATGAGCGGGTCCACAACCTTTTCTTCCCTCACGGCAAGGGTCAGGAGGCGGCGACCGTCGTCACTGCCGGCGATATCTGCGCGATCGCTAAACTGCAGGTGACAGGCACCTGCGATACGCTCTCGACGCAAAAGGACAAGATCGCCATTCCTCCGATCGACTTTCCCGAGCCGATATACCGCATCGCCATCAAGCCGGTGAGCAAGCCCGATGAGGACAAACTCGGTCCGGCGCTCATGAAGCTCCTCGACGAGGATCCCACCTTACGATATGTCAGGGATGCGACGCTGCACCAGGAGATTCTCGAAGGAATGGGCGACATCCACCTCGACTCGGCCATCGAAAAACTAAAGGCCCGTTTCGGAGTGAACGTCACCACCGACGAAGCCAAGGTGCCCTACAAGGAAACGATCCGGGCCGGCGCTAAGGCCCAGGGACGCCACAAGCGGCAGACCGGTGGCAAGGGACAGTTCGGCGATTGCTGGCTGGAACTGCAGCCACTCCCGCGAGGCGACGGTTTCTCGTTCGAGAACAAAGTCGTCGGCGGTGCGATTCCGAAGAACTTCATTCCGGCCGTCGAGAAGGGCGTTCGCGAGACCCTCGAGAAGGGATTCCTCGCTGGCTATCAGGTCGTCGATGTCAAGGCGACCGTTTACGATGGCTCGTACCACGACGTCGACTCGAGCGAGCAAGCCTTCAAGCTCGCTGCCGCGATCGCATTCAGGTCGGCCGCTTCGAACGCGCAGCCGGTTATCCTCGAGCCGATCCTCCAACTGGAGGTGGACGTGCCCGATGAGTGCGTGGGTGACGTCGTGGGAGACCTCAATGGTCGCCGCGGACGTCTTCAAGGGATGGACCCGCTATCGCCCGGCAAGACGCTGGTGCGAGCTCAGGTTCCGCTCGCGACGATGGGCAGGTACGCGCTCGACCTGCGCTCGATTACGAAGGGCAGGGGTCGATTCAAACAGACGTTCTCGCACTACGACGAACTTCCGCCGACCGACTCGCAGAACCTGATCAAGGAGTACGAGAAGCAGCGGGCCGCCCACGAGGACGATCACTAGAACAGGGTAGCCACCTCTCGCGGCAGGGGGTCTCCGTCGGGAACGTCGGAGACCACTGTCGAATGCGTCTTCGGGTCGAGCCGCACGTAGAGGCATTGGTCGGCCACTTGGTTGATGTCCTCGATATGGCTGATGACGAGGATCTGGTCGAATCGCCCCTTGAGCGCACTCAATCGCTCGAGGACGTTCGCGCGGCGGCTCTCGTCGAGGCTCCCGAAGACTTCATCGAGGATGAGCAAGGTGAGCGGAACGCCATTGCGTTCCTGGATCAGCTCGGCGAGGGCGAGACGGAGGGAAATCGCCAGCACGTCTTCCTCGCCCCCCGAGATCACTTGTTTAGTGAGGTCGCCGTCGTAGAGGGTCGCCTCGAAGTTCTCGTCGATCCGAATGCGAGGATAACGCCCATCGGTGAGGGCGGCTAGATTGTCGCCCGCGCGCGACTCGAGTTCGGGCCGAATCTCTTGGTTGAGTCTCTCGCCCAGAACTTCCAACTGGCGCCTCGTTTCCTCGAGATGTGTCTGCTCGGAGCGGATCGCTTCGAGTTCCTTCTGAATCTCCTGAATTCGCTTCAGCCTCTCCTCGGCCTCGCGGACCGCCTTCTCGGCCTCCGACGCGGACCTCTTGGCTGCATCGAGCTTCGCGCGGGCCGCGGCGAGCATCTGGGCGAGCGTCTCATGCTCGGCGATCGCCTTCCTCGCGCCATCGATCGACTCGAAACCCATCGTTTGGAGTTCGCCCTTTAGCCTATCGTGTTCGGACTTGGCCTCGGCCAATTCCGACTCTGCCTTCTTGGAGCGTTCCTTGGCTTCGGCGAGCCGGTCGGGGGCGCCCGCCAATTCCACACGCCGAAGAAATCTCGGCTCAAGTTCGGCTTTCTTCTGTGCAAGGAGAGCGAGGGCCGCTTGATCGAACGGGACGGTCCGGCTCTTGATCTCTTGAAGAAGGCGACTGTGCTCGGCTCGCTCTTTCGCAAGGCTTTCTGCCGCTTTACGATAGATCTCGGCCTGTCCCTTCGCTCGTTCGTGGGCGGTTTGGGCCTCGGTGTGAGCCTTCTCGGCCTCGGCCTGGGTCTTTCGCGCAGTTTGGATGACTGCCGGCTCGGCTTCCAGGCTGCCGACCCGGGTCCGGGCCACTTCCAACCGCTTCGATAGCTCGGCCACCTCCGCCCGCTTGCTGTCCAGGGCGTCCTGGTACTCGGGGCCGATCGCCTGCAGGCATTCCGGGCAGATGCCCTTGGCCGCCATTACTTCCGCTTTGGCCAGCTGCTTCGAAGCGGTGGCGTGGCTGGTGGAAGCGGACTGAAAGTCGGCCTGCGCATCACGTCGCTGGCAATTCCAATCCTCCTCGAGTTGCCGGAGTTCGGCTCGCGCTTTGTCTAGTTTTTGGAGGGCTTGGGAGATCGTGTGCTTCGAGGCTTCGAGATCGGCGTTGACCAAATGGACAAGACTCTTCTCGCTTTCGGCTATCCGCTCGGCGAGTTGCTTCGCTCGATCCTGGCGAAGAATTTGCTCCTCGCCTTGAGCCCGAAGGGCTTCCATCTTGGCGATCTCCCCTAGGATCTTCTGAAACTCGCGCTCGACCGGTTCGAGAGCGTCGTATTCCTCGACGTCTCGAGTTGCCGTCGAAACGGCTTGCGTTGCCCCGCCGAGATTCCTGCTGAGGATCCCGTGTCGCTCACGGAGGGCGATCATCGCTTCGTGATGTCTGCGATAGGTTTCGGCTCGTTTCCGCAGAGCCTTGGCTTCGCCCTCACGCTTGATGAGGTCCGCCATTTCGCGTTCTGCCGATTCCGCGTCCTTCGTGCGATCAGCGAACGTTTTCCTAGCCCCGTCGAGACTCGATTTCGCCTCCTCTGGGTCGGGCATGCCACGCTGGAGGCCGTCGGCGTGACCCTTGGCATCTCTAGCCGAGTTTTTGCACGATTCCGCCGCGGACTTCAGGCGATCGTAGCCGAGCATCCGGGCGATCTCCTCGCGGAGCCGATCCGATTGGAAGTCGAGAAACTTCAAGCGCTTTTGTTCGGCGCAGAAGCTGTTGACGAACTGGTGATAGCTGAGGCGAAGCAGCCGCTGAACGGCTCTCTTCACTTCGCTCAAGCTTTTGGCTCGCCTCACCGGTTCAGGCCCGGTGGTGTCCGAAAGTTCGGCGTCCTTCTCCGTACGGACGACATGGTATCTTCGGCCGTCGAACGAGAACACGAGTTCGACCTTGAACTTCTCGCCCGGCGCATAGAGGTGGCGGACGGTGTCCTTCGTTTTGCGGAGTTCTCCATAGAGAGCGAAGGTGATCGCCTCAAGGATCGTCGTCTTGCCGCTCCCATTGGCCCCGACGATCGCAGTCATTCCATCGCGAAAGTGGATGGACGACTCGCGGTGCTGGCGAAAGTTCTCAAGCTTCAGCGAGATTAGTTTCATCGATTGCCTCCGCTAGTCGTTCCTCTCCAATAGAAATCACTCGGTCGCGATCCAGGTCGGGCCGGAGGTCGGCGGCTCGAACGTGCGCACGCCACTCGTCCTCGAGCGTGACACCGACCCGGTCCCCGTGGGTGGTCGCCGTCGTCGCGAACACCGTAACCGTATCAAGCCTGTATTCGAGGCAGCGACGTCTGAGGTCTTGAATCTGCCGGTAATCGATCTCGGCCTTGGATTCGGGGCGAACGCCGAGCACTTTCTGCCGAACGATCGGCAGTTCTGCATCCTCCCACTGCGCGGCGGCAACCGCGGTCTCGGTGATTTGCGCCCCCGTAAGATCGCGCCCATCGATGGGCGGCAGGTCGATCGCCTTGCGATGCTCGCAAGGAACAAGGTCCATCTTGCCGATCTCCGTATCGAACCAAACCCAAACCTTCTGATGAGCGATCTCGGACCAGATGTCGGTCGAGGTGTAGTCGGTGGAGCCCGAATAGCAGCAGTTGTCGCCGTAGGCGTGGAAGGAGTGATAGTCCCCCATCGCGACGTAGCTCCATTCATCCGCGTGTGTCGTCTCGATGTCGAAGTCGGCATTCTCTGGCAAAACTTGCCGCTCCATCCCGTGTAGCACCAGCACGCGGTGCCGCCGCGCGGAGCTCGGTTCCAGCGTCAGTTTTTCTCTCTCGATGACCGCGGAAGGCACGCCGACGACCTCCAAATCCAGTTCCGGGATGTCCAGACGAAGCTGATTGAGTCGCTCCGAGGCGAACACGTAGACGCCAGGGATATCCGAAAACAGTTCGAGAATGTTGCCGGCATCGTGGGTGCGGGGTGTCTCGTGATTGCCGGCGACGATGATGAGCGGCTTGTTCTGCCGTTCTCTTTGGAACGAGGCGAGCGCCCGATAGGCGTGGACGATGCTGTAGTTGGATGGCCGCACCCGATCGAAAAAATCTCCCGAGTGGACGACGAGGTCCGGATCACGCTCGGCGATCGCGTCGAGACAGGCGCGGAAGGACTTCATCACGTCCACCTCGCGCAGGTTGAAGCCCTGTTCGTTGGTGCGCGCGAACTGTCGAAAGCCGATATGGGTGTCACTCAAATGGGCGATCGTCACTTGCCTTACTAGTATATCTTTGGCTACCAGTTTTCCCCACCGGGGCAGCCCATCCTTCGCACACTTTTTCCACAGGCCGCCTCTCGTAGCGTCGTTTCAGCCTGCTCGAACGTCTGGACGATTGCCAACGGATGGTGGGCAGAGGGCTAGGAGGGCCATTTTGCAATCTGAGCGGCGCGGCGTATCACGCGCGCGGCTTCAGGTGATACACTTGGGTCCTCAACTTGGAGGAGATGTAATGAGGTTCCTAGGAATTGCAGCGTTGGCGGCGATGCTTCTCGCCTTGGTCGGATGCGGCTCGGATCATGGCGGCGGCCCGACCAATATGCGGCTAAAGCTCGTGAGTCTGGTCCCCGATGCGGGGCTGAGCCAGCTTTATTGGAAGGGCGCCCCGGTTTCGCCCAGACCGCTCGAGTATCGGGAGGACAGCGGCTATCAGTCCCGAAATTCGGGTCGAGGAAACGCCGACCTGTACGTGATCGATCTCGGAACCGTCGCCAGCGAGTTCCTTTGGCTGACCACGGACGGCGAGTACAGCTTGTTCGGCGTCGGGAGTGTCGCCCTCGGCAACACCGAATTGGTGCGAGTGATCGACGACACCCGACCCGCGGTGGACAAGTACAAAGTCCGAATCTTCCACGGTACGTCTGCGGCTCCTCCGGTAGACGTGTACATTACGGACGTGAACACGGACCTAGAGGACGTCGCACCGAACTTCCCCTCGATGTCGTTCCGCATGGCGAGCGGCTATGTCGAGCGTGGGCCCGGAACCTATCGTGTCCGCTTCACTGCGCCCGGGACGAAGACCGTCTTGCTCGACACTGGAGTGCTCGAGGGGCTGGCCGGTCAAGTGTTCACGGTTGCGGTCTCCGGCGAACCATCGGTCGGCGCGCCGCTGAGGACTCTGCTGCTGACCGACCGCCGCTAAGGTCGGCAGGATTGCTCGAATAGGCACCAGATTGCGCCGATCAGCGCGACGGTTCACCGTGCCGGGTACGATGCCGCGTCAGGCGGTTCGAACAATCCGATCGATTTGCTCGCCTAACCCCGGACCATGTCAAAACTCGTCATCGTCGAATCTCCGGCCAAAGCCAAGACCATCGGTCGATTTCTCGGCCCGGACTACGATGTACAGGCGAGTTTCGGCCATGTGCGTGACCTGCCCGAAGGCGCCGACGAGATTCCGGCCGAACTCAAGAAGGAGAAGTGGGCTCGGCTGGGCGTCAATGTCGAGAACGGGTTCGAGCCGATCTACGTCGTCTCCACCGACAAGCGCCGCTACGTCGAGGCGCTGAAGAAGGCGAGCAAAGGAATCGAGGAACTGCTGCTCGCCACCGACGAAGACCGCGAAGGCGAAAGCATCTCGTGGCATATCCTGCAGCTTCTGAAGCCCTCGAAGACCATTAAAGTTCGCCGCATCGTGTTTCACGAAATCACGCCCGAAGCCATCCGAGATGCCCTCCGCAACCCTCGGCAGGTGGACGAAGACCTCGTCAGGGCCCAGGAGACCCGGCGAATACTCGACCGACTCTACGGCTATACCCTGTCCCCCCTGCTCTGGAAGAAGGTCGCCCCCAAACTGAGCGCGGGTCGGGTCCAAAGCGTCGCTGTCCGCCTCACGGTCGAGCGGGAGCGCGAACGGATGGCCTTCCGCGAGTCGGCTTACTGGGACATCGAGGCCGATCTTCGCACGCCTGCGGGATCATTCAAGGCGCGGCTGAACTGGGTCGATAGGGAGCGAGTCGCAACCGGCAAGAGCTTCGATCCCGCCACTGGCCTGCTTAAGGAGAAGGCGCTCTGGCTGGACGAAGCGGCCGCCACGAGCCTCGCCGATGCCGCTCGTTCCGCGCGGCCGTGGATCGTGTCGGGCGTCGAAACCACGCCAGGAAAGGAATCGCCTCCGCCACCCTTCATGACCTCGACATTGCAGCAAGAGGCCAATCGTAAGCTTCGGATGGGCTCCAGAAGGACGATGCAGGTCGCGCAGACTCTCTACGAAGGCGTCGACCTGGGTGGCGAGCGCGAAGGCCTCATCACTTACATGCGTACCGACAGTCTTCACCTCGCTGATCGAGCGATCGAACAGGCCCGGCAGGTGATCCGCGACCTCTACGGTGACGAGTACGTGCCGGCCAAGCCCAACCACTACAAGACGAAGGCCAAGGGGGCCCAAGAGGCCCACGAGGCGATTCGGCCGACCGACCTGTCCCGACGTCCCCAAGACGTGGCCCGGTTCCTCGACAAGGAGCAACTCGCGCTTTACGAATTGATCTGGAAGCGAACGATCGCCTGCCAGATGCTGCCTGCGCGAGTCCTTCGCACAAGCGTGGACGTACGAGTCGAAGCGGACGGCAAGGCCCTCAATTTCGCCGCGAGCGGCAAGCAGATCGATTTCCCGGGCTTCTTGCGTGCGTACGTCGAAGGGTCCGACGACCCTGATGCCGAAATCGAGGGCAAGGAAACGGTTTTGCCGCCGCTCGAAAAGGGTCAGCAGGTCGAACCGAAGGCCGTCGAGCCCTCCGGGCACCGGACGAAGCCGCCCGCTCGCTACACCGAGGCCAGCTTGGTGAAGAAACTCGAAGAGGAAGGCGTCGGGCGCCCGAGCACCTATGCGTCCATCATCGGCACGATCCAAGACCGTGGTTACGTCTTCAAACGGGCAAACGAACTCGTGCCGACCTTCACGGCCTTCGCGGTCACGCAGCTGCTCGAAAACCACTTCCAGGAACTGGTCGACATCGCCTTCACAGCGCGGATGGAAGAGGAACTCGACGAGATCGCCGACGGAAAGCTGAACTGGGTGGACCGACTGACCCGCTTCTATTTCGGCTGGGAGGACCATGCCGGTCTGGAGAAGCAGGTGGAGACCGAGGGGCCTGCCATCCCGTTCCCTGTCCATCCGATCGGCGAGGCCGAGTCAGGCGAGCCGGTGGTCGTTCGAATCGGGCGATACGGTCCCTTCATCCAGCGCGGCGAAGGGGGCAAGGGAAATGTCGTGTCGGTCCCTGCCGATCTCGCACCCGCAGAACTCACCATCGAGCGAGCCCTCGACCTCCTTGAATCCCGCACGTCGGAACCCGATTCCGTAGGCGTCGATCGAGAAACCGGCCGGTGCGTGTTCTTCAAGAAGGGCCGCTTCGGCAACTACCTCGAGGTCGCCCTGGACGAGAAGGAAGCGGAGGCGAAGGCAAAGCCCAGGCGAGTGACCCTGCCCGAGGGCCTCGATCCGACCGAACTCGAGGAGGAAGAGCTTCAGGGCCTCCTCGCGTTGCCCCGCGCGGTGGGCCACCTCGATACCGAGGAGGTCGTCGTTTCGATTGGGAAGTACGGCGCCTACCTCAAGAAAGGCCAGGAGACGCGGAACATCTCGAACTGGCGCGATGCCCTGACAATCGACCTCGCCGCGGCCGTCGGGCTGTTCGCCCAGCCGAAGCCCGGCCGAGGACGGGACGGCGCAACCCCGCGCGAAGCTATTCGCGACTTTGGACCTCTGGAAGGCGCATCAGGCCCGGTGCGGGTGATGCCAGGGCGCTACGGGCCATATGTCACCGACGGCAAGGTCAACGCGACCCTACCGAAGACGATGGCGCCTGAAGAAGTAACCGCCGAGCAGGCGCTGGCGATGATCCTCGCCAAGGCCGCCGCTGGACCCAGCCCGAAGCGCCGTTTTACCCGCCGCAAGGCGCGATAGCGCTGCTAAGTTGCGGGTATGGTGACGCGGTGACTTTGCGGCTGTCCACCTGCGTGCTCGCCTCGTTGCTCGCTTGCGCCCCGCCGTTGAGCTATGCTCAAGAGCCCTCCAGCAAGATCGACCAGATCAAGCAAGTCGATTGGCGTGCGATCCTTCGGGACCCACAGACCCGGACGTTTGCCGCATCGTTGATCTACCACTTTCTGCCAGACGACCTTAAGGTCAAGGTCACTGCGCTGCAGATCGAGGAGGCCCTGCAGGTCGTTTCGCACGAGCTCGACACGCTGCCTCCGAACCTCACCGAGGCCGAGCGGGCCGTGCACATCGCCAAATCGGTGGCGACCAAGCTTTTTCCCGACCTCGTGGCAAGAATCGAGCAGGAGGTGCAGAAGGCCCTCGATTCGCTGCCAACGTTCATCCGCGAGGAGAACGGGGTGTGGGTGGTTCGTCTAGAAAGGGCGGGCGCCTTGCGCATCCTATACGAGCAGAATCGCTATCCGGGGCCATCCACGATCATCGTCCCCCGCGACCGCACGAAGAAGGGCGACATCTCGCTCTACGCAGAGGACTTGACCCTCCGGCTCGACGGAAGCCGGCTGGACGCTCAGGGCGATGTACGGTTGGAGGACGGCCGCTCGTACCTCGTCGCTCGCGAATTGCACTACGACGCTTCGAAGAGAGCACTCGTCGCAAGCGGCGCGAGCCTGCGCCTGCCCTCCATCGCTTTCGATGCCGGCCAGATCGCCGACTCGCCCGAGAAACTGCAGGTCGAAGATCTGTCCTTCAAAGCCACCATCGGTAGGTTCCCGCTCCTTTCAGTGACTGCGAAGGAGTTGAAGATCGAGGGCGTGCTCGGGGACGCGAAGGACATCCGCGCCCGCATCATCGGGATCCCCGTCTATCGCCGCGAGGAGCAGCAGTTCCGGCTCGACAGCAGCGGAGCGCACGACAAAGATAAGCTCTCGATCTTCGAGCGCATCAAGCGCTTCGAAGACCTCGCGACACTTCTCAAGCCGCCGTCGGTCAGCTTCTTTAGCAGGACCCCTTCGATTTCGTACTCGAACCAGTACGTCTTCGGCAATCGGCAGTTAGTGTCGGTCGGTCTCGACGCTCGCCGTGGCCAGTACTTCTCGTCGGACGTACTCCTCACATGGAACGTCAGCGCCGATCCGAACTCGAGCCCCGACATCATCCGAACGGAGTATCTGAGGAGCGCATTCATGGGCGGCTACGTCCAGAATGCCGACGTTCGGTCGGTGAGCGACTTTGTCGACGAGTACCGCCGTCCGCGCCGCACCTTCGGCCTCGGTTTCGGCTACAACCAACTTGTCGAGCTTCGGGGCGTGGAGGACGTGTCCAGCTCACCCATTATCGCGGGCTTCGAATTCGGTGGCCCGATCGGGTCGTTCGGAGGGGTCGGCCAGATCCGCTACGAGCAGGCCAAGTCCGAACTCAAAGATGCCACCGAGCAGCGAGCCTCGTTCCTCGGAACCATCGGACTCTTCCGAACCGAACTGGGGCGCGGGATCACTGCCTATGGCCGGTTGGACGCCGCCGCGTTCAAACCGTCCGGCGAAGGCTACGCTTGGATTCGCCCCGTCGTCTCGGTCCAAGCGAGGGTCCTTCCTCAGGTCTACCTCTCGACCGCGTACGTGAACGGTCGCGAATTCGGAACGCCGTTCTCGATTGCCGATACTTACCTGGCCGGGCCGGAGTACCACGCCAGGATCGACCTCAATCTCGGCCCCACGAAGTTCACCTACGCGAACCGCTATTCGGCACGCCTCCAGTCATGGTACCGCTCGCAAGTGTTCTTCTCGCAGGACATCGACGCCTTCCGGTTCTTCCTGGTGACCGATCAGAAGCTCAGCCAACTCAGCTTCGGCCTTCAGCTTCGCGTCGACGAAATCCTCGATACCCTGAAGCGTCGTCGCTATACGGGTGTGGCGCTGGATGCGCCGCGGGCGAAACGCTAGAGGGTCTTAGGAATCGCGAAATCGGAGTCCTCAAGTGGCTTGGTCCAAGTCCAGCGGGCCTGCCATTGAGCTTCGACCTTCTTTCCGTTTTTCTGCACGGTCTTCACGCGGATCGCGAGGGGCAGGAAGTGGACGGCGTCGAATCGGGCCTCGATTTCCTCGGATTTGGGAGACGTTCGGCTCGCAACGACGCGGTAGTACTTTTGTGGCAAGCCGCCCTCTCCAGGGAGGATCGTACGCATCTCGACGCTCGCCTTATAGCCGCCCCTTCCGGCGGCGAGAGCCTCGAAGTACGGCTTCCAGCTGTCGTGCCCGGTGACGAGTCCGGCGAAGATTTGCTTCGTGAAGGTGAGAGGCCAGTTCTCGACGAGATCGTCCCCGAGCCGATCGGGGATACGTTTCCACTCCCCATTCTCCAGCATCGCCTTGCCGTCCGAGGGGTTGCCCAGCAGACGGTTGATCCGTGCCGGCTGGTAGGGAAGGTTGTATTCGATCGCGAACTCTTTGTCGCTCCGAATCTTGATGAGGCTAGTTACGTTGCCGCTCATCTCGCCGTTGTCGGCTAGCAGGGTCGCCTCGCCGTACGCACCCTTGAGCGAACGCATTGTCTCACCCACCTTCTCACCAAGTTCGGCGAAAGTCAGGTCGGATTTCATCCAGCCCTTCGTATTCGGCGCGGCAATATCGACCGTGAGCTTGGGCGGGTCCGGCACCTTCTCGGCGGTTGGCTCGCGCTTCGGGATCGGCTTCGAAGGCGAGCCGCTCGGGTTGGATGCCGAGGCCTCGGGCGAGGCAGTTCCCGTACCCTTCGGCGCATCGCCGCCTCCGGCGAAGGTGGTGTCGGGCGGCGTGTATTCGCCGGACGAAGTTTCCTTGGCTTTCTGACAGCCGGAAAGGGTCGCCATACCGACCACGAACGCTAAGAGTAATCGAAAAGTCATCATCCTGTGACCTGCGCGGGCTGTGGCGTGGGATCGAGCCGTGCCCAAAAACCGAGATCGAGCGTTGGAAACGCCGCGTCCTTACGTCGACACTCCGCAAGGAATTCGGCCTCTTCTTCTGAGATAGCCCCACCGGCGTCGACGCGGTCCGCCATTCTTGCTAGACGCTCGAACCGGTCGATGTGATCGGTGAATCGGATCTCGGCGTAGTCGCGTGCTGCCCAGGTGGAGATGAGGAACTGCCAGTCCGACGCTTCGGCGAGCAAAATTTCCCGGGCGGCCTGCTCGACGATCTCACGGGCGGGACCGGTGGCGTACTCGCGAGCCATCTGCCGCATCCTCCGTTGGGCTGGGTAGAGCCGCTCCCACGTCCAGACATTGTCGGGATTGATCCAAATGTGGTGGTAACCTCCCTCGCCCCAGGAGCCCTCCGGCAGGTGGATATGATGCCGCGGCGGTTCCTCGTCGAGGACGTCGCCGCCCGTGACCATCTTGAGCTCGGGATCGGCCGCCATGTGCCGGGCGACCTCATAGAGGAACTCGGGCCCCTCCCACCACCAGTGTCCGAAGAGTTCCGTGTCGTACATCGCCACCAGAGTCCCGGTTCGATCGGCCAGGCCCTTATAATGTGCCAAGGTACTTTTAACCAATTGGACAAAATCCTTCGCGTGCGCCTCGATGTTCTCGAAGGCCTTCCATGGGTCGTATGGCTGCTTCGCGCCGAGGTCGGACTTGTTTTCGCTGATTCGCCAATATCGGTGGCGACCGGGATACAGCTGCTTGTGAAACTCGAGGTAGTGTGGATCGCCGGGATAGCCGACATCGCCCGACCAGACCCGAACCGTCGTATGGGGGTCGCGAGCGAAGATGACCGTCTCGCCGACGGCGTAGTGTTCGTACTCGCTCCGGTACTCCGCTGGAGGCGAGAACATCTTCTTGCTCCGCGAAAAGAGCTCGGCCAGTTGGGGGAAATTTGCTCCGTATGTCCCCAGGGGTTCGCCGCCACGGATCATGTGGGAGTCCACGAAGAAGTACTCCAAGCCGTTCTCATGGAGGATCTGCTCGACACCCTTTCTCGGCCAGGTCGTCTCGTTCTCGCCGACGGGAGCCTTCCAGTCGTAGGCGGGCCGATAGGCGCACTCAGGCAGCCAGATGCCGCGGGGCTGGCGCCCGAACCGCTGCCGATACGTTTCGACGCCGAGTTTCACCTGCGCCTGCACCGATTCGTCGGTGCCTAACAGAGGGAAGTACCCGTGGGTCGCCCCGCAGGTGATGATCTCGATCGACCCTTCTTCCTGAAAGAACCGAAACCCCTCGCAAATCGACCGTCCCCATTGGTGTTTGAACTGGACCAGCGCGCGAGTGTAGACCCGCTGCCACATCGCCGCCAACCCCTCCATCCAGAGCGGCCCCTGGGCGCGGAAGTTCTTCTGATCTCGGAGGGCGGCGTCGATTTTTTCCTGGCAGTATTCGGCGAACCCTTCTTTGAAACTCGGGTCGTCGAGTTGCTCGGCGAGGATCGGCGAGATGTTCACCGTCCACCGGGGGGCGATGCCCTGGTTCCTCAGCCGGTCGAGCGCATCGAGCAAGGGGAGATAGCACTCGGCGGCGGATTCGAAGATCCAGTCGGTCCCATGCGGTGATTTCCCATGCGAGAGCACGTAGGGCATGTGCGAGTGGAGGCACAGGAGGAACCGGCCGATGGGCATCGGCCCATTGTGGCACCTGGAGTGCCGATTCGACGGCGCCCACTTGGAGGCCGCGGCTTGGCCGTGCTTTGGTTTGCCGGCTCGGCGCGTTCCTGGAGTACGCGGGCGTGGCCGCGCTGTGGCTTGCAGCCGCTCGTTGCGCTGTTCGTGCCGCGGGAAGACGGCCCTGGACCGTGGCCACGAGCCCATCCCCCGGCTACCTCCCGCCGGTAGCCCGCGGATGGCTTGTGCGGCGGGAAGACGGCCCTGTACCGGGGGCACGAGCCATCCCCCGGCTGGCTTGCCAATCGGAACGGGCAGACCGCGGATGAATCGAAAAGCGCGCCGTTCGGCTAGGCCGGACCGATGGTCGTGGTGCTGACCTTATCCTCGGTGAGGATCCTTCCCGCCAACTCGGCGACCTGCTCGACGGTGACGGCCTCGATCTTGGCGAGCGTCTCCTCGATCGGCACCTCGCGCTCATGATTGAGTTCGTTCTTGGTCATCCGCATCATTCTCGCGCTCATCCCCTCCAGCGCGAGCACGAGGTTCCCGGAGACGTTCCGCTTCACCCGTTCGACCTCGTCTTCGCTGGGACCGTCCTCGATGAGGCGCCCGAATTCGACGCGCACCAGTTCCTGCACTTGGGGCCAGTACTCCTTCGCGGTGCCGCCGTAGACGGTGAGGGCGCCGCCCGACGAGTAGGACAGGCCGTAGCTGCCGATCGAGTACGCCAGTCCGCGCTTTTCGCGGATTTCTTGGAACAGTCGGCTGCTCATCCCACCGCCGAGAATGCCGTCGAGAACCACCGACGTGTGGAGCTCGGCATCGTAAACCGAGGCGGAATCGGTGCCGATGCAAAAATGGACCTGTTCGATGGACTTGTGGACGTCGAGGGTTCCGGCCGATCCTTGAGGTCGCGGCGGCTGATCGTCCGCGGCGCCCGGCTGAATGCCGCCGAGCCACTCGCGGGCCATCCGAACGACGTCGTCGGGCTCGACGTAACCCGCGGCGGCGAGGACTACGTTCTCACCACGGTACTGCCGATCGATATATCGAACGATGTCGCTCCGCTCGAAACTGGAAACGGTTTCGCGCGTGCCGATCACCGGCTTTCCGAGCGGATGCTGCCCCCAGCGAGCCTGCATGTGGAGGTCGTGAACATGGTCGCCGGGCTCGTCCTCACCTCGCTTGATTTCCTCGAGGACGACCGTCTTCTCTCGTCCGATCTCTTCGGGGTCGAGCAGCGAGCCGGTCATCATATCGGCCAAGACGTCGACCGCGCACTCGGCGTCGCCAGCCAAGACGCGGCAGTAGTAGCAGGTCTGCTCCTTATCGGTGAAGGCGTTGAGCATTCCGCCACGCCCTTCGATCGCCTCGGCGATCTGCTTGGCGTTGCGCCGCGACGTCCCCTTGAAGAGCATGTGCTCGATGAAGTGGGTAATCCCCTCTTCGCCGGGCTGTTCGTGCCGGCTGCCGGTCTTGCACCAAAGGCCGATCGCGACCGATCGGACGTGGTGGATGGGCTCGACGAGCACGCGGACACCGTTGTCGAGCTTTACTTTCGTGATTTCACCCATTCAGAGGGTTCATTATGACCCTGGGTGACCGTGCTCCATCGCGACCCGCAGGTGCTCGGGTGCCGAGGCGCGGTTCTGGAGGCACCATTCGTCTGCCCAGGCGGCGCGCACCATCATGCTGTTGGCGATGTTCGGCAGAAGCAGCTTGTTGTAGATCGTGTTGGGCAGGAAGCAGCGAAACGCCAACTGTCCCCCATGGCAGCACCACGACCCGAGCATATGGGATCGTTTCCACTCCTTGCGTTCGTAATCGTTCAGTTCGAGCGCCAGGTGCGCGATGCGGCCCGGCTCTAGAAGAAGCGGGAGCGTCAGGGTGAAGTGGAGTCCGTTGCCGATCGCCGGATGCGGCTCCAGGGTCGTGACGTCCAGCACTGCCTGAGGCTCGCCGCCCATCGCATCATGCCCGGGACCGGTCCACCGGAAGGTCGCCTTGAGCCAATTCGTGTGATCCGATTGAACGGTCTCGGCCTCGCGTTCCATGAATCGCTCCGTCTCTTCCCACTCTTCGACCCCGATCCACCGGCTCGCCATCGCGCCTTGGGGCTTGAAGAACAACTCGCGGGATTGAAGCATCGGATCGGGCGTGGAGCGCAGGCCGCTGACGGGGTGGTCACTCATCGCGGGCACGGCGTGCTGCTGCCCGCGCGAAAGCTGGGTCGCGATTTCCTGCGCCTCCGCGACTTGGAGGGCGGCAGCGGCGAAGAAGGTCTTCTTGAGCCAATCGATGTTCTCCGGGCTCGCGTAAACGCTGCTGTGGAGGCGGAAAGTGTCGGTCGCCGCATCGTAGACGATCGCGCTGAACGTGCAGGCGTCGATTGCCGTCTCGAGGGCGAGCTCGAAATCCTCGTGGTGCCCGCGTCCCTTGATGAGATCGGTTTCGGCGTGCATGCGGTAGACCGCTTGAGCATTGTGATAGAGGCCGATATCGGCCCAAATGTGCTGAGCAAAACCCGAGGGCCACCATTGGAACCCGCGCGCCTCGTCCTTGCGCCAGCGGTCTTCGATGCGTAGGGCGTCGTGCACATCGCCGATGAGCGTAAGCCCCAAATCCGATCGTTCTTTCCAAGACATTTCGTTCGCCTCGCTACCGTGATTATATGTGCATTTTTGACGACTTGAGACGAATCTTGGATGCAGATTCGAACTGTTTATCCCCCTAAACCCGTCAAAATCTCTTTAATCACAGTGGAGGCGACCGGAACCTGGCCCTCTGACCGAACCTCGGGCACGGTTCTTGCCGTCCAACGATGGAGGCGAGCCGCTGGCTCGTTCGGAGGAATTCTTTGGCTAAGTTTCTTGTCTATGCCGCCATTTTCGGCCTCGCGGTCACGGCATCCGCGCAGAGCAGGCTCAAGGTTTACGAGGAGCACTCCGGTGTAATGGAGTTTTCAGGCGAAATGATCGCCCGGCCCATGCTGCGCGAACAACTCCTCGCCCAGGTAGGTGCGAAGAACGCCGATAGGCTACTCTCGAGGGCCCGCTCTGTGGTGAAAGGGATGACGCTCCGCTACTACCGCGAAACCGACGAATACATTTTGCGAATTCCTTTCGGCTTCGACGAGAACTCGTTGTCGAGTTACCTGATGGGTCTCGGCGGGTTTCAGTATGTCGAACCGAACTACATTTGCTACCCGGTCTTGACGCCGAACGATCCGATGTACGGCAGCCAGTGGTGGCTGCCGAAAATCGAGGCCGCCCGCGCCTGGGACCGGTACACGGGACAGAGTTCGGTCGTCGCCGCGATTTGCGACACCGGATGCGACCTCGGCCATCAGGACCTTGCCGGGCGCTATGTCAGTGGCTACAACTCGGCCGACGACTTGCCGCAGTCGTTGGGCGGACAGGTCGGCAACCTCCACCCACACGGCACCCACGTAGCCGGCATCGTGGGAGCCATCGGCAACAACGGCGTCGGCGTTTCGGGTGTGAATTGGAACGTTTCGATCATGCCGGTCCGTGTGAGCAATCAAACCTCGGGCAGTTCGAGTTACGAATTCCTCACTCGCGGCGCGCGATGGGCTGCCGAGAACGGCGCCAAGGTTATCAACACCAGCTACAGCGGCGTCTCGGGCGCGACGATCGGGACGACGGGAACCTACATCCGAAGCCTCGGCGCGCTCTATTTCTACGCGGCAGGCAACGATGGGGCGAACCTGAGCGGATTCGATCATGCCGACGTCGTCGTCGTCGGTGCCACCGACTCGGGTGATGCACGCGCGGGCTTCTCGGCGTACGGCCTCGCCGTCGACGTCTTCGCCCCCGGAGTCGACGTTCTGAGCACCATCCCCGGCAATGACTACGCCGCCTGGAGCGGCACGAGCATGGCCACGCCCGTCGCCTGCGGGATCGCCGGGCTGCTGTGGTCGGCCAATCCGAATCTAACCTCGCTGGAAGTAGAGCAGTTTCTTTCTACCGGCTGCGACGATCTCGGCCCTCCTGGCAACGACGTGGATTGGGGGTGGGGCCGAGTAAACGCCTACCGCACTCTCGCCCAAGGCGTGGCTCAGATCAAGCAGAACCCGTCCACCGGCAACTATTACGAGCGGGTCACCGTACCGGGCAATGCGTCGAGCGCGAGCAATGCTGCCCAGAGTCGTTCGGTCTACGGTGTCGCCGGCCATCTCGCGACGATCACCAGTGCGGCCGAGAATCAGTGGATTCTCGCCAACCTCGATGGCGATTACCTACGGGGTCACTGGCTGGGCGGCTACCAGCCGTTCGGCAGTCCGGAACCCGCCGGAAACTGGCGCTGGGTGACGAGCGAGCCGTGGTCGTACACGAACTGGAACCCGGGTGAGCCGAACAACGCGGGCGGCAACGAGGACTGGCTCGAATATTGGATCTCGGGCACCCTGGGCGGCTGGAACGACGCTGCATCGACTTCGGTCAGCCGTTCGACAGGCACCGGCTACGTCGTCGAGTACCCCGTGCCGGCGCCGGTGATGCTTTCGGGCACGGTCTCCCTTCAAGACTATCTCGGCTCGACGAGCGGCGTGCCGGTCACGGTTCTCCTCAAGCAGGGCTCGACCGTGATCGCCTCCTACTCGACCACGACGACCGCGGGAGGCAACTGGTCGGTGGTGACTCCCTGGAAAGGGAACTACCGAATCCTCGTCAAGGCGTCTCACTGGCTGGCAGGGTTCTACGGAGTGGTCAACCTTTGGACGAGCAACGTTCCCGGCATCGTGACGAGCCTGGTCAACGGGGACGTGAACGGCGATAACTCCGTCGACATCGCGGACTATGCCCTTCTCTCCGGAGACTGGGGGATGGGGACGATCGGCGATCTCAACGGGGACGGCGACACGGACATCGGCGACTTCGCGATCCTGTCTGCACGGTTCGGGCTCGACGGGGACGAGTAGAAAGGCCCGCCACGGGAAGACGGCCCCGATCCGGGGGCACGACCCATCCCCCGGCTACCTCCACATCGCCGGTAGCCCGCGGATGGTTTCTGCCGCGGGAAGACGGCCCCGATCCGGGGGCACGACCCATCCTCCGGCTACCTCCACATCGCCGGTAGCCCGCGGATGGTTTTTGCCGCGGGAAGACGGTTCTCACCCGGGGACATGCGCTGAACGTCGACTTGAATCTCGCGATGCCCTTGGTCTCGGTGGGAAATACGGCCCTGGGGAGGCGACGCCGGAGGCGTCGAAGATGCGATAGCCCGGGGTCGAAGACCCCGGGAGGAGGAGTTCGCGATTTGAGCCGACCCCGAAGGGGTCGCAGAATCCGAGGCTCGGAGAATGTGTTGTGGCCCCCCTCCGGGGTGCGCCCGTCGGGGCGGCCCGCATCCCCGGGGTCGTAACCGGGGGCACGACCCATCCCCCGGCTACCTCCCACACGCAGGTACCCCGCGCATCGGCCGTGCCCCCGAAAGACGGCGGCAAACCAGCCCTCCCCCCGCCGATCGCGTCTTTCGGCGCTCGCGCGGTAACAATCCAGGCCAGATCCTCGTATGATCTCAAAGGCTGACTCGACAACAATGTTTCAGGAGGTTCGACAATGATTCAAAAAGCACTCTTCGCCGCTCTGACGGTTTCCGCGATCGCCCTTCCCGCGTTCGCCGCCAACTCCGGGCTCGCCGTCGGCGAGGCCGTTACCCCGTTCCACCCGGCACACATTACCGGCCCCAACAAGGGCACGACCGCATGCCCGCCCTGCACCTACGGCAACCGCCCGCAGGTCCAGGTTTGGGTGAACGGTGATTCGCTCGAGAACGTGGCCAAGATCGCTGGCGTCCTGAACAAGACCGCCGCTTCGAACAAGGAGTTCAAAGGGTTCGTGATCTTCCTCACCAGCGACAAGCCCGCGACCGAAAAGGCCATCGTCGAAGCCAACAAGAAGCTCGGCTACGACGCGATCGCGATGGCGACTCTCGCCCCCGGTGACTCGGCGGTGAAGAACTACAAGGTCAACGTCGCTTCCGAAGTCAAGAACACGGTCTTCGTGTACAAGGACAAGAAGGTCACCGCTAAGTTCGTGAACCTCGAGGCCAACGAGAAGGGCCTCGGCCAGCTGAACGAGGCGATCGCCAAGATCACCAACTAAGGTTCGGCCCACGACCCGCCCCTTCTTTTGCGAGGGGCGGGTCGCCCGTTTTTAGGGGTCGCCGCATACGACGCCGGTCTTGCATCTCGTGAGAGGCATGACTGGCCTACTTCGGCTCTTTCTCGCGCTCGTCGCCATTGTCGCTGTCTGGGGATGCCGCTCGCTCGGAGTTTCGGGTGAGTACCAAGCCTATCATCCCGATGGGAGCATCCGGACACTCCACGTTCGAGGAGACACGTTGAGGCTCGAGATGTCGACACCGGCTTACGGAACGGTGCACATCGCTACCGCGCGCTTTCGTCGAGAAGGTGATCAGTTGATCTTCGTCGAAGACCTTGAAACCGGCGTAGGATCGGACATGCTCATCAAGGCCGACGACGCCGAAGCCACCATCACGGTCGAGGACGGGGGCCGGGTCATCGCCTTTCGAGGCAGCGTGGACCAGGGTTGGTTCGGTCGCCAAGACATGGAGATCGTCTTTCGCAAGAAGTGACTATCTGGTGAGTTGTAACACCGCCACTTCCGGCCGGCAGAACAGGCGCGAAGGCGGCCCGGTCGTCCCGACCCCTCGCGTGACGAAAAGCGGTGTCGAGGCCTCCGGATAGTAGCCTCGGACATAGCGCCGCCCATTCTCGGTGGACATCGGCGCCCAACCCCACGGGGCGAGGAATTGGCCGCCGTGGCTGTGCCCGGCAAGCATCAGCGAAGCGCCTGGCGGAAGGGTGGCGACGAGGTCGGGCTCGTGCCAAACGACGATGGACGGTTCGCTGGCGTCGGCGGGAATGTCCCCGAACGCCGCTGAGGGGTCGGCATAACCGGCGTTGAACGAGTCGATCCCGACCCAGCGGATGCCCTGGCTCAGCCAGGAGGAGTTGCGAAGAAGCCGAATGTTCAGCGCGCCGCAGATCGCGCCGAGGAGATCGGCATCGCCGTACCCGAGGTAGTCATGGTTGCCGGGAACCGCGACCACGCGTCCCTCCATGAGCAGGAGCGGCTCGAGCACGTCGCCCACCATCCTCGGCGAGGACTCGGTCCAGTGGCCGACGAAATCTCCGGCGATCACGACGACGTCCGGCTCGGCATCGAGCGCCGCCGCGATCGCTCGTTCGGCCAGTTCGGCGCTGTGCCGATCGCGGAGGTGGAAGTCGGCGAGCAGGGCTACCGTGAATCCGTTCAGCCGCTCGGGCCAGCGCGGTAACCTGATCCTGTATCGCTCGAGGGTGAGCCGCTTGGATTCTACGAGGGCTCCGTAGGCGAGCACGCCGAGGCCGGCCGCCCCGAGGCCGAAGAGGCAGCGCCCCAGTTTCATGCCTCCACTTCCGCCCACGAGTTGGGGGTCTCCCACACCCGGACCCGATCGAGTCGCACCCGGCCAGGGGGGATGCGGTAGCCATCGCCCTCGAACCCCTCGCGGAGGACGCACGAAACGAAATCGAAGAGATCATGGGCGATGACCTCCGTCGTCGGGTCGCGATTCTCGAAGACGACGACTCCATCCGGGTGAGTCTCGCGCAGAGCGGGCAAAAGGGGGTCTTCCGAGTTCGCCGCCATCGCATGATCGTACCGCTGGACATAATCTCCCACGGCAAGCTTGAGGGCCTTGAAGTCGCAGACCATGTCGTTCTCGTCGAGGGACTCGGCGCTGACGACGACCTCGATCCGCCGGGTATGCCCGTGCGGGTAGCGGCACGCCTCGGGGTGCTTGCTGAGCATGTGCCCCGACTCGACCGTGAACGTTCGGCAGACGCGAAACCTCGCCACGACCGAGATTGTACTGCCGGGCTACCCGACGAGGCTCAAGCGACCCATCGGAGGGGCAGCCATGTGGCCGGCGAGCTCGGCAGCCGAGGAAAGCGGCTCGGCGCCCAGGGCGAGCAGGGCCCTTGCGGCCGGGCAGCCGGAATCGGGCCGCACGAGGACGCGCGCCCGTCGGCGCAATGCTCCGACCGCGCCATGCCACGTCCCCCCCTCGCGGAAACGAGCGCGAACCACGACGGTAGCGTCGGCAAGCGAGTAGATGACGGCGTTGCGCTCCATCGCCCGCCGAGGCGAGAAAGGCTCATCCCAGGCACAAAGCGACAAGGCGCAAGCCCCACCGAGGCGCGTGGCAAAGCGCAGCCCCGACGGGAAGATCTCCGCGATCCCCCCGCCGATCGCGGCGACCGAACGCGCCGCCGCACGGTCGGCCCCGATCGCACCGCCGCTCACGAGGGCGAAACCGGCAGCCGCCGCCGACTCCGCCACCGCCGCGGCAAAGCGACGATCCTCTGCGGAGAGCCGTCGCGAGCCGACCACCCCGACGAACGGCCCGCAAGGCATCTCTCCACGACAATTGAGCGCGGCCGGCCCCCCGGCCCCCATCGCCAGCCAGCGAGCGGGATAGGCGGGAGAGGCCGCCGTGAGGACCCGTCCGCGCGAGAACTCTGCCTCCGCCCAGGCCACCCGTCCCGGCGTCTCGAGGACCAGAGCCTCGGCCCAGAGACCTGCCTGCCGCAGAATCGACGCGGCCTCCCCGAGGCGGGCGTCGCGCAGACGCAGCAGCGAGAGCACCGCAGGCCACCGGCGCGGGAGCGAGCCGACCGGGGGACCGCCTGCCAGATAGAGCGCGGCCAGCGCGATCTCGCCGACCGGCCACTGAACACTTACCATGCACTGTATTATACATGTCATCTACTCGCCAGGGGCTCTGCAGAAGTGCGCCCGGACCATACACAATGGCGATCCCGGATCAAGGAAAATGCTCAAACACCCCGCCCTGACCAAGGCCCGGATCAAGCAGTTCATCGATCACGAGCTGGCCGAACACATCATCGGCGAGCGTGTTCCCCTCGACATCGAGTTCTGCCCGAAGGCCCATCCCACCGAGCAAGAGGCTCGCCAGCAAGGTCCCTGGAAGCCTGCGAAGATCGGATTTCGCTACGGTCCGGCCTACCGGGAAGTCTGGTTTCGGCTGACCGGCCGCGTCCCCGCCCGCTGGAAAGGCCTCAAGGTCGGGATCGTCGCCGAACTTGGTGGCGAGCGAACCGCCTGGATCAAGAACGTGCCCTTCCACGGGATCGACGAGCCGCATGCCGTGATGCCCTTCCTCAAGGAGGCCGGAGGCAACGAGAAGGTCGATCTGGCGATCCAAGCCTACACCCGCAATCCGCAGTGTCGCGTCCATCGACGCGAGCTTCCCCGTGAGGAACTCGTCGAGGAGGTCAAGGAAGCCAGCCTCGTCGTCGTCGACGGCGCCCTCAAGGCCCTCTACTACGACTGCGCGTTCGCCTACGATCTGATGGAAGCCACCGGCGAGGCCGACCCGGCGCACGCGACGATCCTCCGCGCGCTCAACGATTGCTGTAACCTCTTTGCCACCGGGCGGCCCGATGCCATCGAGCGCAGCCGCAAGGTTATTCGAGACGCCCTCGGCAGCCTCAACGGCGAGCTCAAGCACTCCTTGACCGCGGTCGGGCACGCTCACCTCGATACCGCCTGGCTGTGGCCGCTGCGGATCACGCGCCTCAAGATGGCGCACACCACGGCCACCCAGCTCCAGCTCATCGAGCGGTACCCGGAGTACGTCTTCGTCCACTCCCAGGCCAGCCAATACGAGTGGCTCGAAAAGCAGTACCCCACCCTCCTCCGTCGTGTGAAGCAAGCCATCGCCAAGGGACAGTGGGAAGTCGTCGGCTCGATGTGGGTCGAGGCGGACTGCAACCTCACCGGCGGCGAGTCCCTCGTGCGGCAATTCCTCTATGGAAGGCGCTACTTCCAAAAGCACCTCGGCGTCACGACCGAGGACATGTGGCTGCCCGACGTGTTCGGCTACTCCGCAGCGCTCCCCCAGATCCTCTACAAGTTCGGCATCCGGTACTTCCTCACCCAAAAGATCAGCTGGAACCAGTTCAACAAGTTCCCCCACCACACCTTCTGGTGGCAGGGCATCGACGGCACCAAAGTCTGGACCCACTTCCCGCCCGCGGACACGTACTGCGGCTCCTCCGAGCCCAAGGAGATTCTCCGCGCCGTCGAGAACTATCGCGACCACGCCCGGAGCGACGCCTCGCTCTACGTCTTCGGCTACGGGGACGGCGGAGGCGGCCCGACCGAGAAGCACATCGAGTTCCTCAAGCGGGCTCGGCTCGCGCCGAACCTCCCCGACGTCGTCCTCGGGCGCAAGGCCGTCGACTTCTTCCGCGAGGCCCGCGCCAAGAGCCGAGACCTCCTTACCTGGGTCGGCGAGCTGTACTTCGAGTTGCACCGGGGCACCTATACGAGCCAGGCCGCCAACAAGAAGGCCAATCGAGAGACCGAGTTCCTCATGCGCGATGCCGAATGGCTCTCCTGCTTCCGCGACGACTTCCCCGGCGCCTATCCCGCCGACTCGCTCGAGGAGGCATGGAAGCTGGTCCTCCTCAACCAGTTCCACGACATCATCCCCGGGTCGTCGGTGAACGAGGTTTATCGCGACAGCGACGCCGATTACGACCGCGTCCGCCAGATGGGGGGCGAGATCGTGCGCGAAGGCCTCCACCGCATCGCCCGCGTCCTCGACAGCGAGGGCATGAAGCGCCCGGTCGCCCTCTTCCAGAACGCCACGATCCCCGGACAAGGCGAGATCGCCTGGAACGAAGACGAGGCGCCCTCCTCACTCGTCTGCGGCGAGACCAACGTCGCCGTCCAGGTGGTCGAAGATGGCTTCGGAAGGCGCCTCGTCTTCGAGGTCCCCCAGGAAGCCCTCGGCGCGGTGGCCGTCGCAGACCTGAGCGACCAGCCGCCCTCGACCCGAAAGCGCCTCAAGGCCGGCAACCGCCGCATCGAGAACGGCGACTTCTCCGTCCGGTTCGACCCACACGGCAACATCTCGAGCATCACCAGCCTCGACGACCGGCCCGTGGAGTTCATCGAGCCCGGCAAGCTCGCCAACGTCTTCCAGATCTTCGACGACAAGCCGCTCTTCTGGAGCGCGTGGGACCTCGACGTCTTCGCATACGAGACCAAGAAGGATCTCGTCAAGTCCGAGTCCTTCGAGATCGTCGAGAGGGGCCCCGTCCGCGTCGCCGCCGAGATCGTGAAGACCTTCGGCGCCAGCACCATCCGCCAGCGCATCAGCCTCGGCCCGACACCCGGCATACGGTTCGACACCGAGATCGACTGGCACGAGGAGGACAAGCTACTCAAGGTCGCCTTCCCCGTCAACGTCAACTCACCCAAGGCAACCTACGAGATCCAGTTCGGCAACGTCGAGCGACCCACCCACATGAACACGTCCTGGGACATGGCACGCTTCGAGGTCTGCGCACAGAAGTGGGCCGACCTCAGCGAAGGCGGGCACGGCGTCGCACTCCTCAACGACGGCAAGTACGGACACGACATTCACGGCAACGTCATGCGCCTCTCCCTCCTCCGAGCCCCGAAAGCGCCCGATCCACACTGCGACATGGGCATACACCGCTTCACCTACGTCCTCTTGCCCCACTTCGACCAGATACAGCACGCCGACGTCGTCGCCGCGGCCTACGCCGTTAACGCACCGCTCCGATGGGCCTTCATCGAGCCCTCGCCCGGGCAGGAAGGAGAGTTGCCCCGCTTCGTCGGAGTCGAGAACAGGAACCTCGTCGTCGAGGCCGTTAAGAAAGCAGAGGACTCGAGCAACCTCGTCGTCCGGCTCTACGAGTGTCATAACACCCGCGGCACCGCCGAGCTGACTTGCGCCCGCCCCGTCCGCGCCGCCTGGCTCGCCGACCTCAACGAGCGCCCCATCAAAGACCTCGAGATCATCGACGGCCTCGTCGTCTTCGACTTCAAGCCCTTCGAGATCGTCACCATCCTCTTGCAGGTGTAGCTCGAGCGCCGGCGACAGGCCACCGGGCGCCCTCCCCCCGGCAGCACGGTCTCTCCCTGCGGCCGCGGGATCTCTCCCTGCGGTCGAGATGACAGAGAGAAGCGGCGAGATGACAGAGAGAAGCGGCGAGATGACAGAGAGAAGCGGCGAGATGACAGGGAGGAAGGGCGAGAGGACAGTGAGGAGGGGAGAGGTGACAGGGAGGACGGGCGAGGGAACAGGGAGGACGGGCGAGGGAACAGGGAGGTCTGGGGAGGAAACAGGGAGGAGGGGCGAGGAGGCAAAGAAGGAGGTCGTGAACGACACGACTCCTCCACCGGTCACTTGCAAACGGATAACGAACCCAACGACGCCTCTGCCGCTCACCTAGAAAGCACCAACGCGCACAATGACTACCCCAAAGGATACCGGGACTGCCCCATCGCACGCCCAGACGCCTCCATCGCACGCCAGGCCAGCTCCATCGCCCGCTAGGACTGCACCATCGCACGCTGGGAGTCCTACATAGCACGCCGGTCCTGCTCCATCGCACGCTGTGACTGCGCCTGCGGTCACTGGGAGTCCGGCATACAACGCCAGGACTGCTCCATCGAACGCTCAGAGTCCGACATAGAACGCCGGGACGGTTCCAGCATACGCTTGGAGTGCGCAATCGCACGCTGGTACTACGCCCGCGCACACCTCGACCGCGTCAATGCACGCTGAGACTGCGTCATCGTACACTGTGCCTGCAGCATCGCTTGCTCCGTCTACTACCAAGCACGACTTTATCGCACCGAATCAGCAGGTATCCGCGTCATCGCCCGCATCAGCAACGACATTGGACACAAAATCGCCAACAATGCGCACCAAATCGGCTAGGTTGCGAAATGGCGTTAAGGCATCGCAGACCAGGTAAAGCAAAGAAGCATAGACTAGCTGTCTATTAGCGTGCGTTGGGAATGAGCTGGCGATCGTGGGGCCAGCTCTTGGACCCGATAGGGCAAGACCTTGGTTCGATGCGGCGGCATTGGTGCCGTTTGCGACGCCCAGAGCGTTCTTGGTCATGGCAGCTGCAAGCGACGTCTGTTAAGCGGCGATCGTCGTAGCAGGAGCGGTAGCTAGTGGAGCAGAAGGGGTGTGCCATGGGCTGCAGTGGGCGAGCGCGGAGGGACGAAATGGATGCGCTGAAACAAGAGCCGTAGTCGCCAAGCCTCTCGGAGCGAGCGGTGGGGCGGTCCAACGAGACGCTGACACTCCGCCTGGCAGAGGTGGCGCCTCGGGATTAGGCGCGGCGCATGTCCACGGTCTCTTTGGAGAAGCCGAGGCGCTCGTAGAAGGCGTGCTGGTACGTGAAGAGGAAGACGTTGGCGCCTGGGGCCTCTTCCCGGATCATGTCGAGGCCTTCCTGCATCATGGCGGACCCGATCCGGCGGGCTTGCCACTCGGGGACGACGGCGACGTCCCAGAAGCTGAACCATCCGGGTGCGTCGCGGACGATGCGGAGGATGCCGATGGTCTCGCCGTCCGGTGAGCAGGCAACGACGCCGCCCCACGTGGTCTCGAGGAGGCCTGGGGTGTCTTTTGTGTACCCGAAGGCGCGGCCGCCGACGTCGACGTACTCTGCGGCGGAGGGGAGACGGCGCTCGATGACGACGCCCTCGGGAAATGGCTGGGACCGCGGGGGACTGCCGGAGGGTGGCCCGGCAAAGCGGAGGTGGTAGCCGTCGAGATCCTCCACGACGTACTCTCGCGCGCCCCAGGGCATGTCTGCGATGTCGGCGACGATGCGCGCGCCGCTGGCGCGGTGGCGGGCGTAGAGGGCGTCGGCGTCGTCGATCTTGATCCAATGCTGATGTCCGCGCACGGCCTTGGCCAGTTCGGGCTGGAGGTTGAACATGATGGTCACGCCGCCCAGCGCTACGGACCCGAAGGACGGCGGTTCGCCCCAGGTCCAGGACGATTCGAAGCCGAGAACGTCCTTGTAGTGGCCGATGGTGGCTTCGATGTCGGACGAAGCGAAGATGGCGGTGGAACTGATCACGCCGGGCGGCCTCATGAGGCCCTCAGGCTACCCGAGCGTGTGGAGTGCGCCGGCTCGATGGCGTCCTCCCCCTCCTTTCGCCTGCGAGAGGAGGGGGCCGGGGGGGGTGGAGAGTGACGGCCCCTCGCTGGGCCGGGGCGCGGGCCCTGGCCGCGGAAGGTACGATCTTGGCGCGAGGGGAGCCATGCGTTGGAAAGGCAGACGAGGCAGCGATAACGTCGAGGATCGGCGCGGGATGGGCGGCGGCCTGCTTGTGGGAGGCGGTGGCCTGGGGCTGCTGATCGCGGTGGTGTATCTGCTGATGGGCGGGGACCCGGCGAGCCTCTCCGGCGGCACCTCGACGCCGGGCAAGCCGTACCAAGAAAGCGCGCAAGAGGCCGAACGGCGGGAGTTCGCGTCGGTTGTCCTGGCGGACACGGAGACGGTGTGGAAGGGACTGTTTCAGCGGATGGGCCGGACGTATCGGGAGCCGAAGCTGGTGCTGTTTACGGACTCGATCCAGGGCGCTTGCGGGTTCGCCAGCGCGGCTGTGGGCCCGTTCTACTGTCCGGAGGACTCGAAGCTTTACATCGACCTGGGCTTCTTCGACGTTCTGGCCGACCGCCTGGGCGCGAAGGGCGACTTCGCCCGCGCCTACGTGGTCGCGCACGAGGTGGGGCACCACATCCAGAACCTTCTGGGCACGATGGACAAGGTGCAGGGCGAGCGCCGGCGCCTGTCGGAGGCCGAGTACAACCGCCTGTCGGTGCGGCTCGAGCTTCAGGCCGACTTCTATGCCGGTGTGTGGGCCCACCACGCCCGCTCGATGGCCTCCATCGACGAGGAGGACATCCGCGAGGCGATAGAAGCCGCCTCCGCCATCGGCGACGACACGCTGCAGAGCCGTTCAGGCGGCAACGTCGTCCCGGACTCGTTTACCCACGGCACGAGCGAGCAGCGAGCGCGCTGGTTCCTCCGGGGCTGGGAGACCGGCGACCCCGCGCAGGGCGATACGTTCCGGGCGGGCCGGCTGTAGCGCCTGCCAACGCTCTATCGAGGGGCGCCGAGGCGCGCGACGACGTGGAAGACGTGCCAGTGCTTGTCCTCGCCGAGTGCGGTCTTGCCGGGACGGTTGGCTTCCTCCCAGTCCAGCATCGCGAAACCCTCGAACAGGTCCCGAATCTCGTCCTCGGTGTGGACCGTGTAGCCCCGCGTGCGCCAGTCGTCGTCGACGCCCAGCAATTGACCGGCAAAGAGGCCGCCGGGGGGAAGCGCCGTCCTGAGCCGAGACCAGAAGCCCTGGAACTCGGACCGGGGGAGGAAGAAGAGACTGAACCCCGCGACGACGACGTCGGCGGGAGGGGGCGAGTAGTCGGCGAGGTCGGCAAGCACGAGCCGGCAGCGCGCGCCTTGGGGCAGGCGCCCCTCGACGATCTCGAGCGCGCGTTCGTCGCGATCCACCGCGACGACTTCGAAACCCCGCTCGAGCAGCCAGAGAACGCCCGCGCCGACTCCGCAACCGAGTTCCAAGGCCACGCCGCCAGGCGGCAAGTGGGGTTCGAGCCGCTCGAAGATGGGGTGCAAGGGCTTTTCGAGCGTGGCCTCGTAGTAGGCCTCCCAGTCGACGATCTCAGGCTCCACCATCGGTCAGGACGGGTCCGGGAGGCGGTGGCCGAGTTTCTGCCGTTTGGTCTGGAGGTACTTCTCGTTGTGGCTGGTCGGCTCGGCGATGAGGGGGACGTGCTCGACGATCTCGAGGCCGTAGCCTTGAAGACCGGCGACCTTAGCGGGGTTGTTGGTCATGAGCCGGAGCCGTCGGAGACCGAGATCGGCAAGCACCTGGGCGCCGAGGCCGTAATCGCGGAGATCGGCCTTGAAGCCCAGCGCGTGATTGGCCTCGACGGTATCGAGCCCCTTGTCCTGAAGCTCGTAGGCGCGGAGTTTGTTGAGAATCCCGATGCCGCGACCCTCCTGGGCAACGTAGAGCACGACGCCGCGACCCTCCTGCTCGATGCGGTCGAGGGCCAGTCCCAGCTGGTCGCCGCAGTCGCATCGCAGTGAGCCGAGAATGTCCCCGGTGAGGCAGCTCGAGTGGACCCGCACCAGGACGGGCTCCTCGGTACAGACGTCGCCCTTGACGATGGCGAGATACGGATGCGCCTCGAGAGTCGGCTCGTAGGCGTAAAGGACGAACTCACCGTGGCGCGTGGGGAAGGCGATAGGACCGGCGACCTTCTGGACCAGCCGCTCGTGACGACGCCGAAAAGCGATGAGGTCGGCGATCGTGATGATCTTGAGGTCGTGCGTCGCGGCAAACTGCTGGAGGCCCTCGAGGCGCATCATTTCACCGTCGTCGGCGACGATTTCGCACAGAACGCCCACCGGCTCGAAACCGGCCAGCACGCAGAGGTCGACGGTGGCTTCGGTATGACCGGCACGCCGCAACACGCCCCCCTTCTCGGCTCGGAGCGGAATGATATGGCCGGGGCGGGCGAGGTCGGTCGGCTGGGCCTGGGGATCGCAAAAGACGGCGACCGTCTTGGCTCGGTCGTATGCGCTGACTCCGGTGGTGCACCCCTCTATGGCGTCGACGGTCTCCCCCATCGCGGTGCCGAGGCGAGCGGTGTTGTCCTTCGTCATCATCGGGATGAGCAAGTCCTGCAGCCTCTCGGCGGTGGTCGGGATGCAGGGCACGCCGCGGCCGTGGCGGATCATGAAGTTCATGGCCTCGGGAGTGCAGGTCTGTCCGGGCATGACGAGGTCCCCTTCGTTCTCGCGGTCGGGGTCGTCGACGACGACGATCATCTTGCCCGCGCGCAGATCGTCCAGGGCCTCAGGAATGGTGGCGAAGCTCACGACTCTATTCTACGCGCGCTCGATGCCGACGGGCGCTGATCTGCGGGTTACCAGGTAAACCGTTACCGCGCTGGCGATCGCGATGAGGAGCGCGACCACCCAGGGCGTCCGGACCGCGTAGGCCGAGATGCCGATGCAGATCCAAAGAAAGGCGATGGCGACGACCTTGGTCCGGGGTTTGATGCTGTGGTTGCGCTCCCAGTCCTGCAGGGTGGGGCCGACCAAGGGGTTATGAAGAAGCCACAGTTCGAACCGCTCGCTGCTTCGCTTGAAGCAGCAGAGCGCCAAGATCAAGAAGAACGTGCCGGGGACGAGGGGGAGGATGTAGCCCAAGATGCCGACCCCGACGAAGAGGAGGCCAACCACGAAAAACAGCGTCTTTTGAATCTTGGGCCGCGCGGCTCGATCGATCATCGCCACGATACGAAGATGATCGGACATTGCCGCGGGGCTGGTGTTGACGGCATTGGCGATGGCTTGCCTTTTCTGCCGATTCGCCCGTCGAATCGGAACACACCCTCGGCCAGAATGCACGGTTGATGACCTTCGAAGAGGCGATTGCGCGCGTCACCTCCCTCCAGGGGCGGGGTTGGCGGCTGGGGCTCGACCGGATGGAAGAATTCCTTCGGCGTGCCGGCCTCGACGATGTGCTCGCTCGAGGGTCGACCTCGCCCCGGTACATCCACGTCGCGGGCACGAACGGCAAGGGAAGCGTTACGGCCTTCGCTCAGAGCCTGCTCGTGGAACTCGGGTACCGGACGGGAGCGACCTACAGTCCCTACGTTTACGACGTGCGAGAACGGATCCAGTTCGGGCGAGAGTCGGTGTCACAGGACGAGTTTGCGAACTTGGTGGAGGCGCTCTGGCCCGTCGCGAGCGAGATGGAGAGCACCGAACTCGGCGGGCCAACGGAGTTCGAGTTCAAGACAGCCATGGGATTCCTGTACTGGAAGCGCCAGCGCTGCGAATGGGTGGCGATCGAGGTCGGTTTGGGTGGGCGTCTGGACGCGACCAACGTCGTCGATCCCGCGTGCTCGGTGGTGACCACGATCGAGTGGGACCATGCGGACATCCTCGGCGACACCTTGGGCAAAATCGCCGCAGAGAAGGCCGGCATCGTCAAGCCGGGGCGACCGGTGGTCATCGGGAAAATGGCACGGGAACCCCTCGAAGTTATCCTGGAAATCGCCGCCGAACGCGGTGCGCCGGCAATCGTTTGGGGCCGCGATGTCGTCGCCGAGACTCAGGAGGGGCGAGTCAGGGTCGCGGGTCCCGGCTACTCCTATAACGGCTTGCAGCCGGGCATCGCCGGCGTTGTCCAGCCCCACAACCTCGCCTTGGCAATTGCGGCCCTCCATGCCGGGGGCGCGGTTCAGAACGCCAGTGAAGAGGCGATCCGCCGAGGGGCGGCTCTCACCTCGATACCCGGTCGGATGGAGTCTCGGCGGGCGGCGGGGCGAGACTGGATTCTCGATGGAGCCCACAACCCGCAAGCCGCAAGGAGCGTGGTTCAAAGCGTGGTCCCGGGGCGGCTGCCACGGACGATGATCGCAGGCATGCTTTCTGGGCACGATGCGCTGACCTTCTTTAGCGAGTTCACCGACCTCGTCACCAGCGTCCATCTGGCCCCTATCGATTTCCATCGGAGCCGCGATCCATTCGAGTTGGGGAACGAGATCAGTAGCCTCTTCCCGCGAGTCGAACCGCACGCTAGCGTGGAAGAGGCTGTCGATGCGGCGATCGCCGAAGGCGTCGAGCCGATCTTGGTAACGGGCAGCTTCTACTTGGTGGGAGAGGTCGGACGGCTGCTGGAGCGACGTCCCGAGTGAGGCGCCCGCGCTCTGGTACCCTAGTCGTATCGGGGCGTGGCGCAGCTTGGTAGCGCACCTGCTTTGGGAGCAGGGGGTCGCCAGTTCGAATCTGGCCGCCCCGACCAATTCTCCTAGTAGACGTGTGGTAACCTTCCTCACGTGATCGCGAGGTTGCGCGGGGAGCTGCTCGAAATCGAGGGAGGCCGGATCGTCGTCGACGCAGGCGGAGTCGGATACGAGGTACTTGTTCCCGACACTCTCCTGTCGCGGCTCCCGGAGCCTGGTGCTGCGGTCGATCTCGTGGTTCGCCAAATCTTTCGAGAGGACAACGTCAGCCTTTACGGATTTGCCGAACCGTTCGAGCGCCGGCTCTTCGACCTTTTGACCGAAGTCAAGGGCTGCGGGCCGAAGACGAGCCTCGCCGTCCTCGGCGAACTCGGCGGAGACGGAGCCGCGACCGCCATTGCCACGCAGGACGCCAAGAGTCTATGCCGGGCGACGGGCGTCGGACCTCGCCTCGCCGAGCGCATCATCCTTGAACTCAGGGAGAAGATACAGCACGAGGCACTGGGTCGCAAAGTGGCGCTCACGTCTTCCACGAAGGCCGTCGTGCAGGCCGCCGCCGTAGCCGACGAATTGATCGATGCGCTGGTCGCCTTGGGTTACCGACGCCTCGAAGCCGAGCAGGCCGCCGATCAGGCCCGTGAGCAGGCGCCGACCGTCGAGGAGCAGCTCAAGATCGCGCTGAGGAGCCTGCGAAAGTGAGCCGTCCCAGCGAAGTCGACCCGGTCCAGTTGCCCGAAGAGCGGTCGTACGAACTGGCCATTCGGCCCAAGCGGCTGCGAGAGTTCATCGGACAGGATCGGCTCAAGGCTAACTTGGCGGTGTTCTTGGAAGCCGCCCGGCAACGGGACGAGCCGCTGGACCACCTGCTCCTTTATGGCCCGCCGGGCCTCGGCAAGACGACCCTCGCCCATATCGTAGCGGTCGAGATGGGCGCGCCGATCCACGTGACGAGCGGGCCGGCGATCGAGCGGCCTGGCGATCTCGTGGGCATCCTAACCAATCTCGATTCGGGCGCCGTGCTGTTCGTCGACGAGATCCACCGGCTCAGCCGACCCGTAGAGGAGATCCTCTACCCGGCGATGGAGGACTGCAAGGTCGATATCCTCATTGGAAAGGGGCCGGCGGCCAGGTCGATCCGTCTGGACGTCCCGCGGTTTACCGTCATCGGGGCGACGACTCGCCAGGGCCTCCTCACGGGTCCGCTTCGGGATCGGTTCGGCATCGTTAGCCACTTCGCGTTCTATGACTCCGAGGCCCTTTTCGAGATCATCACGCGTTCGGCGGGCATCCTCGGCTACGTCATCGAGCCCGACGCCGCGCGAGTCCTTGCGATGAGGGCACGAGGCACCCCTCGCATCGCGAACCGTCTGCTGCGGCGGGTCCGCGATTTCGCGCAGGTCGAGGGATTGGAAGCGATCGGAAAACCGATCGTAGAGACCGCCCTCGATGCCCTCGAAGTCGACCACGTGGGGCTCGACCGAGTCGACCGCATGATCCTGCGGGCGATCATCGACAAGTACTCCGGGGGTCCGGTAGGACTGGAGACGCTGGCGGCGACCACCGGGGAAGACTCTGGCACGATCGAAGACGTCTACGAGCCGTTCCTCCTGCAGCAGGGGCTCATTCAGCGCACGCCGCGTGGACGTTCGGCGACCGCGGCAGCTTATCGGCATTTGGGTCAGGAACCGCCGTCTTCACAAGGAGCCGATGCGCCGAGTCTGTTCGAGGGTTAGCCCACTTTCCCACGAACTTTTGCCGTCCAAACAGGGTCCTACACTTGACAGCGTGGCGACGATGGTCGTCGCGCGGCCAGTTATTGACCATAGAGAGGTTCTAATATGCTTCGTTTTTGGAGTTCGCTCGCCCTCGGCTTGGCCGTCGCGAGTGTGAGTTTCGCTAATGGCACGGTTCAAGAATACGTGCCTGGAGAGGTCCTCGTTAAGTTCAAGCACACCAGCGTTTCGCCCGATGCGATCCGCGCGAACCGACTCATCGGAGCCGAAGTCGTGAATGAACTGACCGAGATCGGCGTCTCCCTCATCCGTATTCCCGACACCCTTTCGGTCGAGAATGCAGTGAAGTACTACCAGTCGATTCAGGGAGTCGAGTTTGCCGAGCCGAACGGCATCGTCCATGCGACGTTCACTCCGAACGATCCCTCTTTCGCCAGTCAGCAGTACGGTCCGCAGATCATCCAGTGCCAGCCGGCCTGGGACGTCAACCAGGGCAGCAGCAGCGTCATCATAGCGATCGTCGATACGGGCATCAACATGAGCCACGTCGACCTGAGCGGAAAGATCGTTGCCGGCTGGGACTTCGTCAACAACGATGCCGATGCCTCGGACGACCATGGACACGGCACGCACTGCGCGGGCATTTCCGCCGCAAAGACCAATAACGCGGTCGGCATCGCAGGAGTCGGCTTCAACTGCTGGCTCATGCCGGTCAAGGTGCTTAACTCAGGCGGCAGCGGCACATGGGAGAACGTCGCCGCCGGGATCAACTTCGCCTCGACCAATGGAGCACACGTTATCTCGATGAGCCTGGGCGGATCCGGTACGTCGGCGACCGTGCAGGCTGCGGTCGACAACGCCTGGAACAACAATCGGCTCGTCGTGGCTGCCGCCGGCAACAGCGGCTCGACCTCCCAGTTCTATCCCGCCGCCTACCCCAACTGCATCGCCGTCGCCTCGACGACGAACACGGATGCACGATCGTCGTTCAGCAACTACGGCGCTTCCTGGGTCGACGTGGCGGCTCCCGGCTCGGACATCTACTCCACCTATGGATCCGGCTACACCCTCCTGAGTGGAACATCCATGGCGTGCCCGCACGTCGCGGGCCTCGGCGGCCTGCTCTGGGCCCACCTCGGAACGAATACGAACGTTGCCGTGATTCGGCAGCGGATCGAGCAGAACTGCGACCCCGTAGGGAACTTCATCGCTTGGGGCCGCATCAACGCCTATCGTGCGCTGACCGGGCAGACCATCGCCTCGATCACTGCGCTTTCGCTTAATCCCACGACCGTCACCGCCGGCGCGACCTCGACGGCAACCGTGACGCTGAGTATTCCCGCACCGAGCGGTGGCACCCTCGTCACGCTGTCCTCGAACAATGCGGCGGCGACGGTACCGTCCTCCATCACGGTTCCGGAAGGCTCGAACACGGCACAGTTCACCGTGAATACCCATCAGCCGGCGTCGACTCAGATCTGCCAGATCACAGGTACCGCCGGAGGCCAGAACCGGAGCGCTAACCTTACGGTTAATCCTGCGCCAGTCATTACGCTTCGTGACTTCCGACTGTCGAACTACAGTGTGCTGGGCGGATCGGGGCTCTACGGCTACGTCTATCTCCAGCAAGCGGCGCCTCCGGGCGGGGTTATCGTGACGATCACCAAGAACGGTGGTGGGCTCAACGTCATCGTTCCGACCACTGCGTTCATTCCGGCGGGAACGAACTTCGCGCGAATCGTCATTGCGACGGCCCCGGTGCAATCGGTCATCACGTCCGACATTAGCGCGGTATACGGCTCGCAGTCGATCATGCGAACGTTGACCGTGAACCCGTAGCGGTTCCTGGTGAACAAGAGAAACGCGCCCCCCTCGGGGGCGCGTTCTTTTGGTCTAGCAGAAGTGTTAGTCGCCTTCCAGTCCGAAGTTATTGCTCAGGATCGCGAAGTCTCCGATATCGACCTCGTCATCGCCCAGCAGGTCGGCATTGGCGTTCCAATTCGGGTCACCGGGGATGGCGCCGAAAGCGGAAGATAGCAGAGCGTAGTCTCCGATGGAGATCTCATTGTCGCCATCGCAGTCGCCATTGACGAGGCTGAAACTGAGGTCTCCGCCGAATTCGCCGAACGTCACCTGTTGGCATTGCCGGAGCCAGTGGGGCGCCTTCACGCAGACGGTGTATTCGCCCTCCACGCAGGCCCGTATGGGGATCGCTGACTCGCTGCTCAGGTTGATGGTGGACTCGCGGATGACGTTTCCTCCGCCATCTTGGATCGTGACCGTGATCGGTACGGCGGTCTCGTCGCCAAGATAGTCCTGTAACTCTCCGTCGACCATCAAGTACGTCCCGAACGGGTGCGTGCTGATCGCGAAGTAACCCGCCAAAAAGTCGGCCGAAGCTTGATCGGGTTCTCGCATCATGACGAAGTCTATCGTCGTGCCAGGCACGACTTGTACGGTCAGTGCCGACGTTCCGCCTGAGAAGTCTTCGAATCTGAGCGGAAACTGCGACGAGAAGGTGTTGGGCGCAATGAACGAGGCCTGGCTTACAGTGAGGCCGTTGACCTGGATGAAGCTGTTCATCCAGCGTCCGATATTGCGCGGCATCCAGGTCTCGCCACAGAGGTACACCGTGCCGTTGATCGGACTCGTCCAGCGTAAGCAAGAGTATTCGGTGGCGGTTCGCTCTGTCTCCGCCCCATGCATGAAGACCGTTCCTCGGGGAAGGTCCATGTTGTAGACTCGGCTGATCGTAGCCCTTGCCCACATCGGAACATGGTCGTTATATGGCAACGGCCGGGCGGCCCATGCCGCCTGGTTGGTCCCGGGATCCCAGGGATTCCAGTTGGTGGTGAACAGGGAACTCGGAGCTTGAAGAAGGCTCCAAGCACCGAACGGATTTGTTGCATCACTCCAGTCCGCAGACGCATTCCAGGTGGTCGCGCCCGCAGAAACGGCGATGCTCATGGCGAGCAGTAGTGTGGTCTGACGCATCATTGTTTCTCCAGTAGAAGGCATTGGTATTCTAGCGGGTGTTGACCTGATTCCCACAGCAGAGGGCAATACCTGGCAAATTCAACGGCCAAACAGCGCATGCTCGGACGGCTTGGCGTCGCCTGACGTAGAATCTGGCAAGCTCCATGCAGATCGTCTCCTACGACACGCCCTTCGACATCTCGCGCGCCTTCGAGCCCAAAGGGGACCAGGCGCGCGCGATCGAGCAACTTTGCGAAGGCGTCGAATCGGGTTACCGCTTCCAGACCCTGCTCGGTGCGACAGGGACCGGCAAGACCTTCACGATGGCGAGCGTGATTCAGCGGCTGCAGCGGCCGGCCTTGGTCATGGCCCACAACAAGACGCTCGCTGCCCAACTGTGCCAAGAGTTCCGGGCGTTCTTCCCCGAGAACTCGGTGCAGTACTTCATCAGCTACTACGATTACTACCAGCCGGAAGCCTACGTCCCCCAGTCCGACCTCTATATCGAGAAGGACTCCAGCACCAACGAAGAGATCGACCGGCTCCGGCACTCGGCGACACAGGCTCTCCTGGAACGGCGGGACGTCGTCATCGTCGCCAGTGTCTCGTGCATCTACGGCCTGGGTTCCCCGGACACGTATGCCGAATCGGTCGTGACCTTCGAGACCGGCGCCGAGTTCCACCTGGACGAGGCGCTCAAGAAGCTGGTGCAGATGCAGTTCGTGCGCAACGACCTCGTCCTCGATCGGGGCACCTTCCGCGTCCGCGGTGACACCCTCGAGATCCAGCCAAAGGACGAGGAGATCGTCACCCGGGTCGAGTTCTTCGGGGATGTGGTCGAACGCATCCGCCTCTTCGACCCCCTGACCGGTGAGGTGCTCGACGAGCCCACCAGGTGCTCGATCTTCCCTGCGACCCACTATGTCACCCCGTGGGAGCGCATGGACGTCGTTCTCGAACAGATCGAGCACGAGCGAGACCTCCAAGTCGCCCGGTTCACCGAAGAGGGCAAGCTACTTGAGGCACAGCGTTTGCGCCAGCGAACCGACTTCGACTTGGAGATGATGCGCGAGGTCGGCTACTGTAACGGCATCGAGAATTACAGCCGCTACTTCGATGGACGCGCGCCCGGCACGCCGCCTTATACTCTCCTCGACTTCCTCCCCAAAGACGCCCTCGTTTTCGTCGACGAGAGCCACCAGACGATCCCGCAGATTCGCGCGATGTTCAACGGCGATCAGCAGCGAAAGTCGGTCCTCGTCGACTACGGATTCCGCTTGCCGAGCGCCCTCGATAACCGGCCGCTCAAGTTCGACGAGTTCTTGGAGCGCGTACCGCAGGTCGTGTTCGTCAGCGCGACACCTGGTCCGTTCGAGAAGGAGGCCCAGGCGCAAGAAGTGCAGCAGATCATCCGGCCGACCTACCTCGTCGATCCTGAAGTCGTCATCCGCCCGACGAAGGGACAGATCGACGACTTGATGAGCGAAATACAAGGCCGAGTCGAGAAGGGACAGCGTGCACTCGTGACGACTTTGACCAAAAGGATGGCCGAGGACCTGACGACTTACCTCCAGGACCTCGGAGTGAAGGTCCAATACATCCACTCGAACGTTCACTCGCTCGAACGGCCGGAAATCCTGCGCGATCTGCGACTGGGCGTCTATGACGTCGTCGTCGGTGTGAATCTCCTCCGAGAAGGCCTCGACCTGCCCGAGGTCACCCTCGTGGCGATCCTCGACGCCGACAAAGAAGGGTTTCTCCGGTCCGAGACTTCCCTGATTCAGACCATTGGACGAGCAGCCCGAAACGTCGAGGGCCAGGTCATCCTCTACGCGGACACAATCACCGGTTCGATGCAGCGGGCGATCGACGAAACCAACCGGCGACGTGAAGTGCAGCGCAAGTACAACGAGGAGCACGGCGTCTCTCCGCAAACCGTCACCAAGGTCGTGCGCGAGACGATACGGTCTTACGACGAGGCTGCTCCCCTGACGGCTCAATATGGCGAGGAAGGCCTCGAACTAGTTCAGCTTCAGCAAGACGGCAAGCCGATCCGAATCGAGGAGATTCCGATCCTGGTCGCCGGACTCGAGAAGCAGATGAAGGACCTCGCCAAGGCGATGGAGTTCGAGAAGGCGGCGGTGATTCGCGACGAGATTACTGCGCTCCGCAAGTTCCTTGGCACGACCGATGGCCGCCTCGGCCAGGATCGACGCAAGTCGCGCACCATGAGTCGTCATCGCTAACCTCGCAATTGTGTCGCTGTCGTATACTCGAAGCCTCTGATACTTTTTCTTGGAGGGAGAAGATGATGAAGTTCACGCTCGTCGCGTCGGCTTTGCTGACGGCTTCACTCGCATTCGCCGAGGGAATTCCGATTTCGGTCACCGGCTACAACTGGGACGGCATCGCCAATGGCGCACCCACGAACAACGACCCTCCCGCGGTGCAAGCCAGCACCACGGGCACGCTCGATGGCATCTTCTGCTATTTCGAGAGGGGCTTCTGGTCCCTCGATGCCAACGTCGGGCTGCCGCCGGATGGAAAGGTGACGTCCTACGTGGACAACCTGACGCGCTATCAGCTTCGGCCGGCCACGGGCGACAATCTTCTGCTTCTGCGCAACCTGTTCAACCCGTCCGGCACCCTGACGCTGGTCACGCCGGGCTCCTATCGGAAGATTCACTTCCTGGTCACCGGGTTCAATGGCAGTCTGCCGGGTCGCTACACGCTCCACTTCAGTGACCTGAGCAGCACGAGCGGATCGTTCACCTCGCCCGACAACTTCAACCAGGTCGGTTGGGCGATTCGCGGTTTCGGTCGGGTGGACCGCGACAACGATGGGGTGTTCGCGAACCCGGCCCTCAATCCGCGAATCTATCAAGTGACCGTCGGCTTGAACGCCCTGGATGCGATGAAGACGCTCACCGCCATCGAGTTCTTCAACGACGATGTGACCGGGCTCAATCACCACAACGTCGGCATCTTCGGAGTCTCAGGGGTCCCGACGACGGCGGATTCGATGCCGATTGCGGCGAGCGGATACGACTTCGACGGCGTGGCAGACGGGCCGCCCGTCGAGAACGACCCCTTCGCCGTACAGGCCAGCACCGACGGAGACCTCGATAGCCAATACGTGTACTTTTCCCAGGGATTTTGGCTCTCGAACCCGTTCGCCGGGCTGCCTTCCAGCGGGACGATCGTGAGTGCCCTCGACGGCAGCTCGATCTTCCAGTTGCGCCCCTACGACGGCCCCAACATTCTTCTCCTCCGGCAAGCGGGCTCGGGGCAGTCGACGAAGACGCTTAGCCTCGCAAGCCCCGATCGGTACAGCCGACTCTCGTTCCTCATCACGGGCTTCAACGGTCGCCAGCCTCTCCAGTACACGCTGAACTTCCAGGGAGGAGGGACGTTTACGGACACGATCTTCGCTTCCGACAACTTCAACACGCCGGATTTCGCGATCAACGCCATCGGGCGAGTCAGTCGAACGACGGGGGCGTTCCAGAACGACGGCTCGAATCCGCGCCTCTATCACGCCGACGTGTGGCTCTCCGCCGCGGAGTCGAGCCAAGTGATCCAGAGCATCACCTTCTCGAACGTGGAAACGACCGGCGTCAACGCTAGAAACATCGGCGTGTTCGCACTCAGCGGCGTCCCGTCCTCCTCACAGATCACCGTTTCAGGGCGCGTCACCTTCGGCGACCGCCAGGGCAACTTCCCCTCGACGGTCGACATCGAGTTCAAGGATCCGAACAACCCGATCATCGTGGTTCATACCGCGATGGGCGTCGTGGTGGCTCCGAACGGTAACTACAGCACGTCGGACCTTCCGGCCACTTCCGGCTCCTACCTGGTCGCAGTCAAGCCAGCGCCGTGGCTTCGAAAGACGGTAGGCCCTATCAATACCGGGTCGTCACACGTGGGCGTCGACTTTTTGCTGAGCAACGGCGATATCGACGATGATAACGAAATCGCGATCGGAGACTATGCTTTGCTCTCGTCGGCATTTGGCTCTGGGCCGGGCGATCCCAACTGGAATCCTGCAGCCGACCTGGATGGCGACGACGAGGTCACGATCGGTGACTACGCAATCCTCTCGCAGAACTTCGGCATGATCGGCGACGAGTGAGCCCGTTGGGAGGCGTCGGTTTCGACGCCTCCCAACGTATACTGTTCTAGTGAAGCTGCTTGCGGTTGTTTCTTGGTTCGTCCTCTCGGCGGTCGTCTATGCTGAAAACTACGCTGGCACCTACGAAGTGCTGCGTTATCAGAACGGAAAGAAGATCGACCCTGCGAAGGCGTCCAAAGCCTTGCTGACCTGGATGGAACTCGGCAAGGACGGCCGCTTCACGATCCAGACGTTCGACAGGAAGTTCTCCGGTAACTGGACCGAAAAGGATGGACTTCTTCGACTGATCTCCGACCCTCGAACGCCGGGCAAGGATCGCTGGCCCGGCAAGATCGTACTGAAGCCGTCGCCGAACCGGGGCTTGCTCAAGATCGCCGAGCCGAAAGCCCTGGCCGAGCAGATCGAGTTCAAGTACGATCCAGGGGTCGTGGCGCGATTCAAGAAACTCGCCGGAAAGTCGTAGCCCGGCCGAAGATCTCCTCGATGATGCGAGCCCGGTGCTCGAAGACCGCCTCGACCCTTCGGCGAACGAAGAGCCGGTCGACAAGGGGCTCAAGGAGCCAGCCCGGCGCGAGGTAGTCGACTCGGTCTGTCACTTCAGTTTGACCGCCGACGGCCCGAAAACGGTGCTCGTGAATCCAAACGCGGTAAGGTCCCCGAAGCTGGGTGTCGATGAACCTGTGGGGCGGCTCCCAGAGCGTAATCTCGGTCCGCCAGTTCATCGGCAAGCCGTTGAGGCGAATGCGATAGTCGATGAGCGCCCCCTCATGCATGTCGATCGGCAAGGGTGTGACGATCTCGAACCGCAGTTCCGGGGGCGTGATCCGCTGCAGGTTCTCCGCCTTCGAAAAGAACTCGAACACGTCCTCCAGCCGAGCCGGAACGATCTGGCGACCTTCGAATCGCCTCATGCCGGCACCTGTAGAAAGCCGAGGTCATCGCCGATCCGTGCGCCGATCGACTTGAGATCTTCGGCATAGGCGACGGCTCCCCTGCCCCCCGCGACGACGCGAACATGGGGCCCGACCTCTTCCCGAATCGCGCGGAGCTCGTCGGGCAAGCCAAGGTCGTCGGTTGGGTACACGATGCTCAGCGCCAATGCCTCCGCGCCGGTGCGGCGGACGACGATTCCGATCTCGGCAGCCGGCAGGTTCGGCCCCAGGTAGACCACCTGCCAGCCACGCAAAGCCGCCTCGATCGCGACGAGCAGCGCGCCGAGTTCGTGATGCTGTCCTCGCGGTGTGGTCACGAGCAGGAGCGGGGCGCCAGGCGGGGCGGCAAGGTCGGATCGGAGGTCATCGAGAACCGATCGGATCGCGGCGGTGGCCAGGTGTTCACTCGCGATACCGCCAGGGGTTTCCGACCATTGCCCGTCTATCCACCGCAGGAGCGGCAAGACGTCGTTGGCCACGAAATCGCGAGCCCCGGACTTTGCCAGCCGATCCTCGAGCAAGCGGCGCAGCCGGATCGCGTCGTAGTCGAGGATCGCCTGCCGGAGGGATGCGAGCCGATCCGCGAACACCTCCTCGGTCGATAGCCGACCGAGCTCCTCATCGCTGAGGTGGGCGATTCTCGGCAGGGAATGGCCCGCTCGTCGGAGACGAGCCAAGAGGGCCAAACGGCGTGCGTCTTCCTCGGTGTAGAGGCGGCGGTTGGACTCGGAGCGCCCCCCGATTCCCAGGCCATACCGTCGCTCCCAAGCACGGATGACATGAGGGGTGAGGCCCGTCCGATCGGCGAGCGCTTGAATGCCGATCGTCCCTTTCGCGGCGGTGTCGTTCATGTTATGTCTAAGTATACGACAGAATTATTGCGAACGATAATTAGACGCATCTCGTAGCAGTGGGAGACGGCCCACAGGGGCCAAGGAGATCAACTATGAAGAAGACGTTCGTTTCCCTCCTCGTCGTCGCTTCGCTCGCGCTCGCGGCTATCGCCAGTGCGCCTCGCAAGCAGGATATCGTGGACACCGCTGTCGGTGCCGGCGACTTCCAAACCCTCGTCGCCGCGGTGAAGGCTGCCGGCTTGGTCGAGGCCTTGAAGAGCAAGGGTCCCTTTACGGTCTTCGCTCCCTCCGACGAGGCGTTCGCCAAGCTCGAGAAGGCCAAGCCCGGCATCCTGGCTGATCTGCTCAAGCCCGAGAACAAGTCCAAACTGCAGACGATTCTCAAGTACCACGTCATTCCCTCGGAGGTGCGGGCGGCGAGCGCCGTCAAACTCAAAAACGGCACCATGGTGGAGACGCTGGCCGGGCGGAAGGTCAAGGTCGGCAACAAGCACGGCGTGACGATCGACAACGCCAAGGTCATCAAGACCGACATCCTTTGCACGAACGGCGTGATCCACGTCATCGACACCGTTCTCATCCCCAAGTGATCCCGCCCCTTCATCCGATGACCCCCTCTTCATCGTCGGCGAGGGGGTCTTCGGGCTGAGTGAAGTCTGGATGCTGGCGGCACAATGGCAGAAAATCGCAGTGACGGCACAGGCCCTTGAATATCGGCGTGATTTCGGCGTACTCCCGGTGCAGGATCTGATCGCCGAGGAACCGCAGATCGCCGAGGAGTTCCTGCGTTTCCTCCTCGCTCAGGGACGCAGTGGCGCGCTCGCCGGAACGCAGCGCGACGAGCGTCGCAACCACCGGCTTACCTGGGTATCGATCGCGAACGAGCAGTTGGTAGCATCCGAGAGCCAGGTCCCCCAAGACATCCTCAGTGCAGACGGCTTCTGGACCCGTCTTGTAGTCCACGATCTCCAGGGTGCCATCCTCCCTCTCATCGAGCCGGTCGATTCGTCCGAGCAGCTCCCAATCCCCCATGTCCATCCGAAGAGTCCGCTCGACGAAGAGCGTTCGTGCCGTCGTCGGTTCGAGGGTCACGCGATCGACGTAGGACTCGACGATCGCCCGTCCTTCACCGAGGGCTTCCTGCATCTCCTGTGCGCTGCCGTAACCGGCGTCGATCCACGACTCTTCCAAGGCGGCAAGGGCTTCGTGGGTGGTGGTCACTCCGGCATCTCCGGAGTCGTGGAATCGCTCGAGCACTCGGTGGAGTGTCGTACCGAAACTATAGTACGACCTCGCCCGCAGGTAGTAGCGGCCGCGCATGTCGGCGTAGGTCCAGCGATACTTCACCGGGCATGCGAGGTACGTCGAGATCTTGCTCGGGCTGAGGGTCGGCTTGCGAGCCACGAGCCGATTATGAACTCGCGCTCGAGTAGTGCCGAAGGGCGAAATTCCAGAACCAGCGGGAAAAGAGTAGGGCCGCGAGTGACCACGCCACGCCGAGTCCGAGCATGCCGGCATTGTAGCCCTTCACCAGTTGGCTGGAAGGAACCGTGGCGAGAAAGGCGAGCGGAACGAAGTAGGTGAACATGCGCTGGAGTCCGGTGCTGTAGATGTCGAGCGGATAGCGCGCGACCTGCATGACGGTTTCCCCCAGCACCCACAAGTTGTCCACGCGTACGAGCCAAATCCCCAAGGTCATGAGGGCCATGTTGAAGGCATAGAAGAGAAGCGTTGCCGCCAGGAGCAGCACTACGTATGCGAACCATTGGGCGGCGCCGGGATGAACGCCGGATGTACTCACCCCGATCCAGACCATCGCGATCCCGGCGAACAGCGTGCCGATCTGATCGAAGTTGAACTTGCGGGTGGAAACCCAAAATTGGGTGTCGACCGGCTTCGTGATGACGAAATCGAGCGTTCCGCGCCGGACCTGTTCGGGGATCTCTTGAAGCGACATGAAGAGCGCCGACACGATGGCGTTCATCACGAAGCAAGTCGCCGCGAGCACGAACGCATCGCCCCGATTCCATCCCGCTACCGAATCGGTATTGCGGTAGATCACAAGCACGATCAGCAGGAAAAAGCCGATCCACACCACGTTCTGGGCGATCTTGGCAAAGAAGTTGGCGCGGAATTCGAGTTCCCGTGCAAGGGAACTTACGAAGAACGTTCGGTAGATCCGCCAATATCGGCCCACTCCGCTATGATAGTCGTATCGGCTGAGGCTGTTCCGAGGTGCACGAGGTATCGCCGGCCATCGCCAATTCCCGCTTTGACGCTTCGGCCAGACGGAGGGCCGTGCCAGAATTCAATCGATGAAACGACCGCTCGCTTCGTTTGCTTTTGTACTCGGACTCGCGATGTTCCTTGCCGGATGTGCCGCCAAGGAAGAGTCCACTTCGATAGCGCCGCCGAAAACGGACGACAAATCTGGCTCTTCGGCCGAGTCGGCCAAGCTCGATTTCGTCAAGGACGTTCGGCCGACTCTCGAGGCATATTGCCTTCCCTGCCACGGCGGAAAGGGTCAAAAAGGAGTCACTCTGGATGCTCTCGCCACCAACGAAGCGGCGGCGGCCAATGCGGTGGTCTTCCGGGAAATGGCGGAGGAACTCGAAGCCGGCAAAATGCCGCCCAAGACGGCCAAGCAGCCGCCCGACGACGTCAAGGCCAAACTGATCGCCGATCTCAGGGCGCTCGGCGGCTAGGGGGACTCGGGCCGTCCGGTCTGGAGCGATCGGACGATCGCATCCATCGTGCGCACGGTCTCCAGACCCTCGACCAGATCGGGGCTGTTCGGGCTCCCGTCGAGAAGGCGTGCGGCGAAGTAGTCGGCGTAGTTGCAGAACTCGCCGTAGTGCATGCCCTTGAGTTCGTGGCGGTAGTAGTAGCCGGCCATCGCGTGGTGGAAGTCTTCTTCGATCTCGATCCCTCTGGCGTCGTGACGGGTGAACCGAAGGTCCGGATACCGGGCCAAGGAAGAGCCTCCGGAGCCCATGAGAAAGCATTCGATGAGGCTTCGCGCTTTGGGAAGTTCATGCATACCGTAGTGGCCGAAGACGCGGGCGATCCGGCCATCGGCTGCTCGGAGGTTCACGACGATCGCGTCGGGAGTCTTCATGCCGAAGCGCGCCCCCAGCTCGCTCACGAACCCGTATGCGTGGACCTCGACGATGGAACCCAGATACCAGCGAACAAGGTCGACGGGATGGCTCAGGCCAAGGTAGGCCCAGTGAGTGGACTCCAGTGTCCAAGGGCTCTTTTCGTAGTACCAGTCCATGCGGTGGACGTAGTGTGCATCGACGACCTCGACCTGCCCGATCGCGCCGGCCTCGACCTCCTCTCGCTGCCGTTGGAAGGGCTCATAGAACCGCGTCGACTGACCAACCTGCAGGCGCCTTCCAGTCTCCTCGGCCGCCCGCAGTAAGCGAGGGATGTCCGCGGCATCGTTGATGAGCGGCTTGGTGCAGATGACGTGCTTCCCGGCGCGAAAGGCTCGCTCGATTTGGTCGGCGTGGAGGGCGTCCGGCGTGTAGATCGCGACGATGTCGACTTCGTCGCGGGCGAGGAGCGCGTCGTAGTCGGGGGTAGTGAAGAGCCCGGGCACAGCGGCTTCGGCGGCCCAGCGCTTGCCCGCTTCCAGGTCGCATCCGGCTACGGCTCGGCAGAGGCCGCTCGCACGCAGGGCGACGAGGAGAGTGTGCCCTTCGTGAAGTCCGACGATCCCGATGCCAAGCCGTTCCTCGGCGGGCCGCTCACTGTAGGAGCGTCGAGCGCCGATCGTCGGGCGTCCGGTGGGCAGGGAGTCGGGGTGCATCTCTCATGAATACCCGACTCGGCTCTGGCGTCACCCCTTGTCGAAGGCAAGACGAAGGACCTGTCCCGCATCGCGCACGAAGTGGACCTCGAGGTCTTTCCGGATGTCCTCGGGGATTTCTTCGAGGTAGTCCTTGCGATTGTCCTCGGGGAGGAGCACGATTCGCACTCCGGCCCGGTGGGCGGCGATCACCTTTTCCTTGATACCGCCGACGGGGAGGACCTGGCCGCTCAGCGTCAGTTCGCCGGTCATCGCCAGCCGTGGCCTGATGGTCCGCCCCGTCAGGAGCGAGGCGAGGGCGGTCAACATCGTCACGCCCGCGCTCGGGCCGTCCTTCGGGACCGCTCCCGCGGGCACGTGGATGTGGAGTTCGGACTTCTCATAGAAGTCCTCGGGAATCCTCAGCTTCGCGGCATGGCTTCGGATGTAGCTGAGTGCCGCGGTTGCGCTCTCCTTCATGACGTCGCCGAGTTGGCCGGTAAGCGTGAGAGCCTTCGCGCCGGGCATCCTGGCCGATTCGATAAAGACAACGTCTCCGCCGACCGGCGTCCAGACGAGACCGACCGCCAAACCGGGGATGAGTTCGCGCTCGGCGACCTCGTCGTGCAGGTATCGCGGCGCCCCGAGGGCGGCTTCGACGAACCTCGGCCCGACGATCAGCTTTTTCCTGCGCCCCTCGGCGAACTCCAGCGTCGCCTTTCGGATCACGGAGGCGATCTCTCGTTCCAGGTTCCGCACGCCGGCTTCGCGGGTGTAGTACGAGATCAGCGGGCGGATCGCATTGGGTTCGAACTTGATTTGCGCTGGTCGCAGGCCATGCTCCTCGATCTGCTTCGGGATGAGGTGCCGCATCGCGATCTCGGCCTTTTCCTGCTCGGTGTAGCCGCCGATCTCGATCACTTCCATTCGGTCGCGCAACGGGGGTGGGATCGTATCGAGGCGGTTTGCCGTGGTGATAAAGAACACGTGACTGAGGTCGAACGGCGCGTCGATATAGTGGTCTCGGAAGGCGAAATTCTGCTCCGGGTCGAGCACTTCGAGCAGAGCGGAGGAGGGGTCGCCGCGAAAGTCGTTTCCGAGCTTGTCGATCTCGTCGAGGACGAACACCGGATTCCGAGTCTCCGCGCGACGCAGACCTTGGATGATCTGTCCGGGGAGGGCCCCGATGTAGGTTCGGCGGTGCCCTCGAATCTCGGCTTCGTCGCGCATGCCGCCAAGAGAGATGCGGACAAATTTGCGGCCCATCGCGTGGGCGATCGATCGTCCGAGCGAGGTCTTGCCGACCCCCGGAGGTCCCGAAAGGCAGAGGATGGGCTGGCGAACCGGCCCCTGCTTCACTTTGCGGACGGCGAGGAACTCGATGATCCGTGATTTGACCTTTTCGAGACCGAAGTGGTCGGCGTCGAGCACTTTCCGGACTTCGACGAGATCGAGGTGGTCGTCGGTGGACTTGCTCCAAGGCAGGGCGACCATCGTCTCGAGGTAGGTTCTCGCGACCGTATATTCGGGCGAGCCGGGATTGATGCGGCGAATCCGATCATACTCCCGGTTGGCTTCCTTCAAGGCCTCCTCGGGCATGTCCGCGTCGTCGATCTTCTGCCGAAACTCCTCGAGTTCTTCACCACGATCCTCGGATTCGCCGAGTTCGCGCTGGATCGCCTTGAGCTGTTCGCGAAGGTAGTACTCGCGCTGGCTCTTGCTTAGCTCGGCGCTGACCTCGCTGTGGACCTTGCTGCTCAGTTCGAGGACGCGAACCTCTTTGCTCATCATTTCGAGGAGCAGCTTGAGGCGTTCGGGAAGGTCCACGGTTTCGAGGAGCCGCTGCTTTTCCTCAAGAGGAAGCTGCATGTGGGCGGCGACCAGGTCGGCCATGACGTTGGTTTCCTGGACGGCCTGGGTAAGGCTGCGCAGTTCGTCGGGGAGTTGTGGCGACAGACGGATCGCTTGGTCGAAGAGCGCGGCCACCGAGCGTCGCCACGCTTCGAGTTCCTCGGTTTCTTCGAAGATCGGCTCTTCGAGCACCTCGACGCGGGCGCGGAGGTAAGGCTCGGTCTGCAGCCGCTCGACGATCTTGATTCGAGCGATGCCTTGGACGATGAGCCGAACGGCGTCCGGCATCTTGACGAGCGTTCTGATGATGACGGCGCAACCCACGTCGTAGACGTCCTCGAAGGTCGGCTGGTCGACGTGCGGGCGACGCTGGGCTATCACGCCGATGACGCGGCTGTTGGCCGAGACGCTGTCGTCGATCAATTGGACGCTCGACTCGCGAGCGACGCTCAAGGGGGCGATAAGCATCGGATAGATCACCGAATCCCGGAGCGGCAGGATGTTAAGCTCGCTCGGGATATCGGGCCGGTGCTCTTCTTCGTCGGACTCCTCGACCTGCGGCTGGCCGATCTCGATTCCGTCGAGCTCCTCGGGTTCGTCACCGATGGGGGTTTTCAGGTCGGGCATTAGAATTGAGTGATCGTAATGGTCTTTCTTACGGTAGGTTTGCCAATCGCGTCGTCGGCTCTCGGGATCAGCACCACGAGGATGCCGTTCCGGTAGGTGGCTTGGATTCTCCGCGGATCGATCGGGGCCTTCGGCAGCTGAATCTCTCGCTCGAATTCGCCGTAATGAATCTCCAAGAGCAAGTAGCCGCAATGCCCCTCCGAGGTCAGGCTCTCCTCGTTGCGGACACCGCGGATCGTGACGCTGTGCCGCTTCGCATGGTACGCGATGCGGATTTCCTCTCCACGGACACCGGCAATCTCGGCTCGGATAACGAAAGCGTCGTCGGTCTCGGCCAGGTCGATCCGAGGTTCCCAAGCCGCTCGACGTGCCGGCTTGGGCGGACCCGTACCCACCTCTCCGCTCAGACGCTGCAGCTCGGCACCGATCTGCCAGAGCCATTCGTCGAGGTCGCGGCGAGCCATGTTTAGGATGATACTTGAGAAAATACGGGCGGTTCCGCCGCCCGGAATCCTGGAAGTTGTCGTAGACTACGGTTGTTGCTTTTGGAGGATTTGACATATGAGAATCGCAAAACTGAGCATAGCTGTGCTCGCCGTCGGGTTAGGGCCCTGGGCCACCGGGCAAAATGTTCACCCTGACTACGCTGGCTCTTATTCTTTGTTGAACCTTGGAAACGTCCCGAATGTGCCGTTCAACTATGGAGGACTTACCCTCAAGCGGGGAACGACCGACCGGCTCCTGATCGGTGGGGCCGCGAACCAGATCGGAGGTGGAATGTATGAAATCGGAGTCACCCGCGACGGCCAGGGTCACATCAACGGCTTCGTGGGAACCGCGACGTACGTAGCGAACCTTGAATACAACGATGGTGGGCTCACTTACCACAACGGAAGCGGTGTGCTCTTCGCCTCGCGATGGCCCGTCAATGCCTTGGGCCAGTACAAACCCGGCAGTTTCAATCCCGACAAGATCATCGATCTCGCAGGCCTGAACGTCGCTCAGTCACACGCCGCCCTGCAGTTCGTGCCTTCCAACTTCCCGGCCGCGGCGGGACGCCTGAAGCTCAGCTCCTGGGCGGGCGGTGAGTTTTATGACTGCGCACTCATCCCGGACGGCCTCGGCACCTTCGACATCACCGTCCCTCAGCTACGAACGACTCTCGGGGGTGGGCCGGAGGGAATCATCTATGTGCCGCCAGGATCGCCCCTCTTCGGCTCGAGGGACATGCTGGTCTCAGAGTACAGCGCCGGTATGGTCGCGCACTACGAATGCGACGCGAACGGCGACCCGGACGTTCTCTCCCGCCGGACCTTCGTGGAGGGGCTTTTTGGCGCTGAAGGCGCGTTCGTCGACCCGTTGACCGGCGACTTTCTCTTCTCGACCTTCGGCTCGGGCAACGAAGTCTTCGTGGTTCGTGGGTTCGCTTCTCAGCGGCTGATATCGGGCGACGTCGACCTGCAGGATTTCTTCGGCGACCCGCAGAGCATTCAGGCCACTTTGGAAATTCGTAACGTCGGCAGCACGACGCCGATCGAATCTCATACCATCGCCCTCTTCGCTTCCTCGGGCTACAGCGTGGTTACTTCGGTCAGCCCCGGCACTTACGACATAGCGATCAAGCCTAACCACTGGCTGCGTCACAAGCGAGGATCGATCGCTGTCGGCACAACAGGAGCGACGGTGGACTTTTCGGTGGCGAACGGAGACGTCGACGAGGACAACGAAATCACGATCGGCGACTATGCCCAACTCTCGGCGGCCTTCGGCTCGGTGCCCGGCGACGGCAACTGGAATGCACTGGCCGACCTCGAAGGCGACCTCGAAGTGACGATCGGAGACTATGCGATCCTGTCGCAGAACTTCGGCATGCTCGGCGACGACTAATAGTGCGGCTCTTTGCCGCCATCGAGCTCCCCGCTCATGTTCGCAAGGCCGTTCTGGATCTACAGAGCGGCCTTCGGAGCGGAGTCGCGGGGGTGCGCTGGGTTCAGCCGGAGAATCTGCACCTGACGCTGGTCTTCTTCGGCGAAGTGAGCGACCCGGAGCGGCTCTCCAGGTGTATCGGCGCGGCCGCCTACACGGGTTTGGATTCGTTGATCCTGGAAGACGTCCGCGGCTATCCCGAACGGCGTCCGCGCGTGATCGTTATCGATGTCGCGGACGATGGTGGGGTGCTGGCTCGATTGGTGGCCGAAGTGAAGCGGCGCACGGTCGATTGGCCGTCCGACGAAAGACCCTTCCGTGCCCACGTCACGCTCGGCCGGGTGAAGAATCCGGGGGCCGTAGGACATGACGATCTGCGGAGTTCTCGACCGGCGGGAATCGAGTGGAAGCCCGAGGAGTTCGTCCTTTTCGAAAGCAGGCTGACGAACTCCGGCTCCGTCTACCGCCCTATCGAGCGCTATCCTCTGATCTGAAGACGAGCATGGCCGCATCGCGATTGCGATAGACCATGCCCGCCACCCGTGACATGCCGAAGCGCTCATAGAACGGACACAGACTCGGGTCACAGAGCAGATCGATGCCGTAGAAGTCGCGGTACGTATGCATCATTTTTCTAACGAGTGTCGATCCGATCCGGAGCCCGTGGTGAGATGCGCGAACCTCCAGCAAGGGAACGAACGCCATCAGACATCCATCCGAAATTGCGTTGATGAAGCCCACGACGGCCAGCCGGTCGCGAGCAAGCCACACCCGGTCGCTTCCCTGAAGCACCTTCAGGAGTCCTGCGCCAGAAAGTGGCTTCCGCCAGCCGGCGCACAGGCCTTCTAGGTCATCGGGCCGGATCTGAGCCAAATCGTCGATGTACTCGATATCCGCCATGCCATCCATTCCACCTGTTTTTGAGACGGCGCTGTGGGTAGCGGCGGATTCGACCGATGATCTCAAGGAATGATCGGCGCCCTCGGTTATCTGATCGCGTGTCTCTTCGTCGCCTGCGTGCTGACGATGCTCTACGCGCTGACGCGTCCCATAAACGCCCGTGGGGAAATGAAGTCCTGGCGCGTCATGCTGGGCTTCTTCACCGCAGTCGTGATCCTGCCTTACGTGTGGGGAGAAGTCCTGACCAAGCTGTATGGACAGAACATGAAGGAGCCGGTCGCGGGCGTGCTGGCCGACCTCGATGTGAACGGTGGCCTCCGATACTACCGTGTCATTCGATATGGAAAGGACACCGCGCGGGTTATCGCGGTCGGTGAGGACCGCGAGAACTGGGGAGGGACCGAGCAGCCGGTCATCGCGATCACCCTCAAGAAGGCCAAGGACGGCGAATGGGCGGCTGACTCGTACACGGTCGTGAGCTCGCTCAAGCGCAACGCCGACAGCATGACCTTCCCGCCTTACTGGTAGGTCGGCTCGCCGCCGAATACTCGTGCAAAGCCCCGTACGACAGGAGCGATGGCTTCGTCCGGTTCGACCTCTCGCCCAAGTTCCTGTGAAAGGCTCGTCACCCCGTACTCGCGGATGCCGCAAGGCACGATGAGCTCGAAGTCGGAGAGATCGGAGGCACAGTTGAGGGCGATGCCGTGGAGGTTCACCCAGCGACGGACCTTCACTCCGATTGCGGCGACTTTTCGGTCCCCGACCCAGACTCCCGTATGGGGGGGGAAGCGACACCCGTTCAGCCCGAAATCGGCGAGGGCGATTATGATCGTCTCCTCGAGATCCCGCATCCAGCGATGCAGGTCTTTGCCGTGCCGTTCGATATCGAAGATGGGATAGATGACGAGCTGGCCGGGTCCGTGATAGGTCACGTCGCCGCCTCGATCGGTCTGGACGACCTGCACTCCGATCCCTTCGATGGATTCGACCGGGAGCAGGAGGTTTTCCGGATGGAAGTTGGCTCCCAGGGTTAAGACCCTCGGATGGCGAACGAGCAGCAGGGTATCGGGGTCGCCTTCGAGGACGGCTTCGGCGGTCTCGCGCTGGACTTGCCAGGCTCGCTCATACTCTTGGAGCCCGAGATCGACGACGCGGAAGGTCATGGCCCGAGCGTCGGATTCAGCGACATGAAGACCTTGAAACCGTCGACGGTGTCCTTGAGTTCGGCGAGGGCCTCACCCTCGAGATGGCTCGATACCGGGTCGGTGACGAGGATGCCGCCGACTTGCGAGTGCGACTCGACGTGAGCCGCGATATCGATGACTTCCGTGAACTCCACTTTCTCCAGTTCGCCCGCGATGGTGCCGCAATGCAGCCCGATGCGGAGCCGGAAGGGGGACTTCAGCCGGCTGACCTTGACGTTGAAGTCCCCGACCTCGGTTTGGATCGTCCGCGCGGCCGCGAACGCGCGAGTGCAGTCATCGAAGTAAGCGACCGCGCCGTCGCCGGCCGTCGAGTGGATGCGCCCTCCGAACCGGGTGGCGATATCCTCGATGAACTTCTGGTAGGCGCGGAAGGTCCACTCCGCTTCGAGGGGATCGGCTTCGGCCTTCATCATGGAGCTTTTCGCGGCATCGACGACCATCACGCAGACCATGGCGGTGCTTGGAGTGAGGCGTCGCTGGATCTCGATCATTTCGGCGAGGAGTGCAGCCGGGTCGTCCCGGTTGAGGCGAGCCTCCAGGGCGGCTCGTTCCTCGATCAGAGCGCCGAGGCCAGCAACGAGGCCGAGCACGAGGCTGTAGGCCAGGGCCGTGATCCACCCTTCCGGCCAGTTCGCCACGACCCACTTCATACCGAAAGCCCCCAATGGTATGAAGGTGGCCGGCACGGAGACTGCGGTGAACACCAAGCTCACCGCGACCGCCCGCCACGGCCTGCCGGCAAGAAAGCAGAGCGCAATCTGCACGACCGCGGTGATGAGCCCGATGACGAGTCCGCCGAAACCGTAAACGAGGGAATTGCTGGACGTCTCGCCGAGCAATGCCTGGACGCCCCCGATGCCGAGCACCTGGAGCAACGAGATGGCCAGCCCGGCGACCAACGCATACGGGAACGGATTCTCCCGAACCCGCTTGGCCCACCTTCTTTCGAAGATCGAGCCGGTCCGGGTCGGGCTCGCCGGTCCCGAGCGAAGGCGTTCTTCGATTTGGAACAGTCGCTCCAGCAATTGCTGGCGCGTAAGCCGTTCCTTGACGAGGTCGGCCCGCCGAACCTGAACGTAGCCGCCGATGATCGAGCATGCGACCCCGATTCCGGCATAGATCAGCGACAGCACGAAGAAGGCCATCACCATTGCGCTGACCAGCAAGGGCAATCCCAGCTCCTCCGGTCGGTCCCTCGACAGCACCAGCTGGAGGATGACGATGGGGGTCGTCATCAGCCACAACAGGAGGCCGCCGTAGAGCGCGTTGCGGGCCCGAGCGTGGCGGTAGTAGGTCGCCATCTGGAGCACGACGACCACGAGGATTAGGAGACCTTGGGCAACCTCGATCTCTACGCCGCGTCCGCCGGTGCCCGAGGAGAGGCTTCCGATCAGGGCGATGGCAAGGATCATCAGCGCGGTGCTGAGGCCGATAAAGAGCAGGGGTCGCCCGGTGAGCCGGTCGAACAGCCCGAGGATGCCACGGGCGAACCGTGTTGCTCCACCCTTCGTCTTCGTCGCCGTCGCCGAGTTGCTGGGGCGCTTGGTCTTGGCGCCTTGAAGGACCTCGCGCACGACTTCCTCTGGCAAGCCCGTGCAGGCGGCCAGTTCGTCTGGCTTCATATTGAGGGCCTGGGGGTTTTGCCGGAGGAAAGTCGCCATCTCGCGATAGGCTTCCCTCGACGCTTCGGCAGTGTTCATGGGCGCGGGTCGTTCCTCGTATTGTACCGATCGTGCTCCCACGGAGGTTTCATCCGCGCCGGTTTGATTAAGAATATCTAATTTATCTGCAACCAGGAGTTGAAAACTTGAGTACTATGGCAGAGAAACTTCAAGTTTTTCAAGGAATAGCATGTCGAAAACCAAAGCCCACACGATCCCGACGAAAGACCCCGTGTCGGGGGGCGACTTCTACGTCAGCGAACTGAAATGCGACGATAGCGGCGTCACCCTCCGCGGACGATTCGATATCCCCCGCTTCGCTACTCTCGATGCGGAGCAGACCCTTTTCCTCGAGACCTTCCTGCGATGCCGTGGCATGATTAGCAGCGTCGAGAAAGAACTCGGCATCAGCTACCCGACCGTCCGCAGTCGGCTGGATGCGCTGCTCGAGGCGCTCGAACTCGCGCCGGTTAAGGAGAAGGAGGAGAAGAAGAAGGACCGAGACAAGGCCCTCGACAAGAAGCGGGCCATCCTCGATCAACTCGAGCGCGGTGAGATCAGCGCCGAGGAGGCCAAGGCCAAATTGAAGGGAAGCAACGCATGAAAGAAGAAATCCGCAGAATCATGAAACTGGTCGAGGAGGGCAAGCTCTCCGCCGACGATGCCGCCGAACTCATCGACGCTTTCGAATCGGCGCCCGCCGAGGAAGACGCGGCCGAGCCAGGCGACTCCACCGAATCCAAAGAAACCGACGACCAAGCGAAAAAGGATCCCTTTGCCGCCGTGGTCGAGGCGATCGAGAAAATCGGCAAGGAGGTATCGACATCCGTCAACTGGAGCGAGATTGCTGCTCAGATCAAGGAGGGCACGAAGAAGGGCGTGGAAGCGATCAAGCACGCCGCCGAGCAAGCCAAGTCAGGCCGTGGCTGGACCCTCTTCGGCATTGCCGAGAAGAAGGAGGTCGAACTTCCGCTCGATGTCCCAGCCGGCAAGATCCTCAGGATCGAAAACGGAAGCGGCGATGTCAAGGTCTATGGCGGAGCGACGAGCGGTGTCCTCATCGCCCGGGCGACGATCCGCGGCAAGGATGCCGACGACGCCAAGTCTCGCGCCGAGACGTACACGCCGGTCATCGAAGAGAGCGACCATTTCGTGCTCATCCGCCAGCCCGACGTAGGCGGTCTTCACGTGGACCTGGAAGTCCGCATCTCGGGCACGTCCTCCGTCGAAGTGCGCTGCGAGTCGGGCGACATTCATGTCGACGGCACGGGTGGAGGATGTCGCATCGATGGGCGCAGCGGCGATGTTCGGCTGACCGGCCTCGACGGCGCTGTCGAGCTCGACACCGTCAGCGGCGACGTCTACATCGCCGATTCGAAGGCCACCTCTCTGGATCTCGAAGGGAAGAGCGGCGACATCCGGATCGAGCGGGTCAAAGGCAACTTCAACATTCGAACGAGCGCTGGCGACGTCTCGCTCCGCGAAGTGTCGGGCCGCACCATCTCGGTGGAAGCAGTGTCCGGCAGCGTTCATCTGGACGTCGACGAACCGGTCGATGGCACGATCAACATCCGAACGGTGAACGGCAATTCGCGAGTCGGCATCCCGGATGGCTCGAACTGCCGGGTCGCCCTTTCCACCCTGCGGGGGGGAGTTCACACCGAGCTGTTCCTGAAGGACGAGGCCCGTCACGAGAACCGCATCACCGGCGTGCTGGGCGACGGTGCTGGAACCGTGGATATCAGCGCCGTGAACGGCGACGTGATGCTGGCTCTGCACGATACAGCGACGCTGTAGGCCGCTGCTCCGCGGCGAGGAACGTTCGGTGTTCGGGCCTCCATCCGCTCCCGACGGAGGGGGGCCGAACACGTCCCCGAGGCCCTAGAGCGCAAGGAACGGTATCATCGGATGATGCGGTTCCAGGCCATCTTCGTTTATGACGACGAGTATCAGGGCTACACGGTCGAGGTCCCGGAATTGCCCGGCTGCATGAGCCAAGGGAAGACTCTGGATGAAGCCGTGGCCAATGTCAGAGAGGCGATTCAAGGTGTTCTCTTCGTGTTGGAGAAGAACGGCGAACCCTACAAGCCTGCGACACGTGCTGTGCTGGTGGGCGAGATCGCCGTCTGACCGTGGGAAAGCTTCCTGTCGTCTCAGGACAAGAAGCCGTGCGTGCTTTCGAACGGCTCGGTTGGGTGATGGATCACCAGGCCGGAAGCCACATGATCCTGTACCGACGGGGCCACGCTACGCTATCCATTCCGAATCATCGTGAACTAGCGCCTGGACTCTTGCGAGGCCTCATTCGGCGGTCTGGACTGACCGTCGAAGAATTCCTATCGAGGCTGATTGAGTGAAACCCACTCGAACCGGAGCGAGCCCCAAAGCACCGCTGGCGGGCCGCCTTCCCGCGGCAAGAGCCATCCGCGGGCTACCGCGATAGGGTTGGTAGCCGGGGGATGGTTCGTGCCCCCGGTGGCCGACTTCCGGCCTTCCCGCGGCACAACCCATCGGCATTCTCAAACCGAGGCGAGGCCGAGGCGGCCCACTGCCGAATCGAGGTCATCGTAGGCCCGCATCGGAGGCAAATTGGCGAGAATTTCGTCGCCGTATCGCTTGGTTTGGACGCGGGGGTCGAGGATGGCGATCAAGCCGCTGTCCTCCGATCGGCGGATCAGCCGCCCCGCGCCCTGCCGCATGAGCATCTTGGCTTTCGGCAGGGTGTGGCTGGCGAAGGCGTCCCTTCCCAGGCCCTCCAGCCAAGCCATTCGCGCAATCTGCGGCGGATCGACCGGCACCTCGAAGGGAACACGGACGAGCACGACGCAGGAGAGAGTCTCCCCGGGGGCGTCGAAACCGGTCCAGTAGGAGCGGAGCGCGAAGAGCGAAGCGCGGACCTCGCTCCGGAAGCGGTCGCCGACGCTTGCGGCGCCATACGCTCGCTGCATCAGGACCGGAAGATCTGGCGGGAGGACGATGCGGCGATGGACTTCCTCCATTTCACGCCGGCTATGAAAGAGAGCGAGGGTCCTCCCCTCGACGGCACGGATGATGCGTCCAAGTTCCTGGGCGATTGCGTCGAAGTAGGCGAATTCCCGGCCGCTCTGCCGCGCCTCGCTTGGGTCGGGAATCGCGCCCCGACTAGGCATGAAGAGAGCGCTCTGGCTCTGAAAGTCGAAAGGTGAAGGCAGGATTTCGCGGAAGCGCGGATTTACGCCGGTCACATGAGTGAAGTAGTCGAAACCCCCATCCAGGGCGAGGGTCGCCGACAGGCACGCCGCGGGAGTTTGACTCCATAGGAGCGATTCGAGCGGCCCGGCGAGGTCGATCACATCTCGGCGAACGTTGACCGGCCTTCCCGGATCGGCAGATAGATAGGTGACTCCCGCGCCGAGAGGAACGGCGTCTGGGTCGTGTTCTGGGTCGGTCTGGAAGAGGGTGCGACACCCCCAGGCGTATTCGTCCAGGTATGCCGCATACGTTCGCAAGGCGTCAGTCGCCCCGGCCTCGGTCTTGGCGGCGAGATTGCCGGGGTCCTTCCAGCGCACGAGAGCGGCCCGCGACTGAGCCACGAATTCGCTCGTCCGGTCGGCCACTTCCAGTGCGATCTCTTCGAGCGGCTTCACTGCTTCCGGCAGGTAGGCCGCGCGCACCCGGGGGTGGGCGAACACGGTGTCTGGCGTGGCGGCCAGGATGCCCGATCGGCCCAGATCGTGGGCGAAAACCGCGAGGCGGCGCTGGGCCGCCTCCAGATGGTCACGGTACCGAGCGCCAAGGTCGAGCCAGGCCTTCAAGTCGTTGGCGGCGTCGGCAGCGGGTGCGAGACTCTGTTCGAGTCTTCCGGCGAGTCCGGCCAAGGCGGCAAGCTTCGACTCGTTCAGTTCGAACTCGAGCGCGTTCATCGCCGCCTCTGGGAGGTCGTGGGCTTCGTCGACGACGAGGTAATCGTACTTGCCGAGAATCGCCATCGCGCCGTTCGTGGTGCGTTTGAGGAGCGCGTCCTGCAGCACGACCGAGTGGTTGGTGATGACGATCGAGGCTCGTTCCGCCGCCCGCCGGGCTCTGTAGTAGAAGCAGTCGTCGTACCGGTCGCAGAGCCGGGCCGGGCACACCGGGGGCGCGGCGATGCTCGCCCAGGTCCGGCTGATTTCTCGTCCCTGCAGATCGACCAACTGGCGGTACTCGCTCTCGATTCCCAGCGTCGCCCGATCCAGCAAGAGCCGACCCACCGGCGGGGCATGCTGAGCCGCCGCTGCGAGGCAGGCGTAACGCTGGCGACCGATGAGGAACTGGCACGAAGGGGGCTCTGTCCCTTCGAAGAGTTCGAGGGCGAGCGGGAGGTCCTTGCGCCAATACTGTTCGGCGAGAACGTTGGTGTAGGTGGCGATCACGGTTCGCTTTTCGTCGGCGATCGCACAGGCGATGGCAGGGATCAGGGCGGCCAACGACTTGCCGAGGCCGGTTGGAGCCTCGAAGGCCCCCGTTTCTCCGGCCTGGATGCAGTCGGCGAGAAGCAACGCCAGTTGTCGCTGGTCCGGCCGCTCGACGAACCCGTCTCGCTGGAGCAAGCGCTCGAAGGCGCCGTCGACCAGTGACTGAGCCGTCATCGCGGGAAGCCGGGGGCGTTCTTGATGAGATAGGCCTGGCCTTGGTGGTAAGCGCTGTGGAAAGAGAGACGGGCGAAAGCCCCCTCGCCGTCGATAACCGGCCCCAGCGCACTGACGATCTGCTTCGACCGGACTTCAGGGGCCGCTTCGCGAATGACTGGCTCGACGAGGCCTCTGGCAAAATCGAGCGCCCACGCCACCGTCGCGGGATCGACCTCGTCGGGCGCATAAGGGAACGGGTTGTCGTTGACCGTCCCTTCCGTCGAAGCCGTCTTCAGCCTCCGGGCCTTCTCGTCGAGTGGCAGATCGAGAAGCTGGGAGATGAAAGACACCTCGACTCCGGCCACGTGGAGGGCCATTTCTCCGATCGAGGACATATCAGGGTAAGGTCGCCAGTTCAGTTGGCGCCCATCGAGGCCGGCGATCTCGTCTTCGAACCGCTGTCGCGATAGGCCCCAGGTGGCGGCAAAGTCGCTCATGGCCCTCACGTTACCCGCCGGGGGACGGGCCCTCGGTAGGCACCGAAGGCTCAATGGCGACGCGCTCGATCTCGATCGTCACTTTGACCTTGTCCGAGGAAAGCTTGGCATTCTTCTGGTCCAGGGGCTTCAGCTTTACCGTGGCCGTCGTGTTGGCACGAAGGTTCTTGAGATCGATCGGCTCGGTTCGGATAGTGGTCTGCGCGTTGACGGCTTCGGGGACGCCATCGACCATGACCTGCGTTGGTTGGATCTTGTAGCCTATGACCCGATAGCCGAACGGGGGCTCGCCGACCCACTCCGGGACTACGAGCAGCGCCCGGCTCGTGGGGGCCGCCGAAACCGCGACCCGGACCTTCACGCTTTTCGGCTCAACGGTCATGTCTTTGATCTGCTTGCCATCCTCTGCTTTGATTGGCTTGCCTTCCTCGTCCCGCAGCTCGACATCGGCCTGATACACGCCATTGATGCGAACCTGGGACATATCGAGGAGTACGACCGCCTTGCTCACGCGATTCACCGCGTCCTCGGCGCCCTCGATCGTGACCTCTGCCGGCTCGACGAGGTCGTTAGTGGGGTCGGAGACGAGACCAGGCGCGATGGTCTTCAAGCGAATCACCTCCACTTGCTTCGAGATCTTCTTCTTGCGAGCGAGGGTTATCCAGACCGCCGATTGTTTGAGCGTCAACAGGGAGTTTAGCTTGGACGGCGCCGTCCATTGCACACGGTAGCTTCGTCTGCCCTCCTTGGCCTCCGAGAGGTCGACGAACGCCGTCACATCCTGTGTCCGAATCTTGTCCAGTTGGTCGGGCGCCGCTTCAGCGATGACATTGACTTTATCGAGTCCTTCGATGACGGTCAGTTCTGCGGGCAGGTCGCGAAACCCGAGCATGACCTCCAGTTCCTTTTGCTTGCTCGGCTGGCTGAGAAGGGAGACCTGCAGCCAAAGGAGGATGGCGACCGCCACGGAAGCGACCGCCAAGAGCATGCCGTCCCGAGTGAAGCCGGACCTCATACGCTCACCTTCTCCCGTCGTCGGCGACGGCGGCGATCATCCTGATGGACGCCGCGAATCTCGGTGTTGAGCACCTCGCGCAGCTCGTGATGGTCCTTGAGCCGGCGGATTTCGCCGTCTATTGCCACACTGATGGTGCCGCGTTCTTCGCTGACGATGATGACCACGGCGTCGGACTGCTCGGCGATGCCCAGGCCCGCGCGGTGTCGCATATGAAGATGGTGGTCGAGGTTCGAAGCCTCGCTCAAGGGCAGTCGGCAGGCCGCGGCGACCACGCGATCGTCGCGCACGACCGCGGCTCCGTCGTGGAGCGGATTGCCTTCATAGAAGATCGAACCCAGGAGCGGCGCGCTGACCTCGGCGTTCAGCTGGACACCGTTCTGGCAGATGTCCTCCAACTTGGTGCCGCGTTCGACAACGATGAGAGCGCCGATACTCGAGGCGGACATCTCGGCGGCGGCGCCGATGATCTCTTCGACGGTGTTGGCTCCGGCGCGGGCATCGGCACCCAAGCGGGTGGGCCAAAGCCCCAGCTTCGCGAATCCCTCGAGGGTCTGCCGCAGCTCGGGAAGCAGGAGAATCACCAGCGCAACCGGAGCCAGCAGAGTGGCTTTTTCCAGCACCCAATGCAGGGTCTTCAGCTGAAGGTGGTCGCTAATGAAAAGAGCGGCCACGAAGATGACGATCCCGCCAAGGATGCGCCAAGCTCGGGTGCTCCGGATGAGCGAGAGGATCCTGTAGACGACATAGGCGACTAGCAGGATATCGATGAGATTGATGAGGTTCTCTAGCGATACCTGCTTCAGCTCCTGAAGTCGTCGTATGGTGTCGTTCAACGGGGTGTCCTCTCATTTTAACGGAATTCGCCTGCCCCGCGATGGGCCGAGCGCCTGGTCACGGCAATAACGCGTAGAATGTGTCGTGCCGTACACCCTTGGATCGGTGCCTTACCTCAATGCCAAGCCGCTCGTCCGGTGGTTCGAAGAAGTTCCTGGTTCGGTGAGCGTGGTATACGACGTCCCCTCGCGGTTGCCTCGGCTGCTGGAGGAAGGCGAAGTCCAAGCCATCCTGGTGTCCTCGATCGAGGCCCTCCGTCGTCCGGACCTGTCCATCGCCGACGACGTCGCGATCTGCTCGGAAGCGGAGGTCCTGAGCGTCCGCCTCTTCTCCAAGAAACCGATCGCCGAGATCCGGCGACTCGCCCTCGACGCGAGTTCGATGACGAGCAACGCGCTGGCTCGGATCGTCCTCGCCCGGCGGTACGGGGTCGAGCCCGAATACTCAGCCGAGCCGCCCGAGCTGAGCTCGATGCTCCGTGAGCACGATGCCGCCTTGCTCATCGGAGACAAAGGGATGAAGGCCGAAGCCGGCGAGTTTGTCACCCTCGATCTCGGAGCTGAGTGGCGAGCGATGACAGACCTTCCCTTCGTCTGGGCCCTGTGGGTTGGCGAGCCGGAACTCGCCGGCGAACTCGGGGAGCTTCTGAGGGAGGCGCGCCGCTACGGGGAGGCGAACCTCGAGCGAATCGCCCGCGAGGAGGCGCCCACGGTCGGCCTGCCCGAGGAGACCTGCAGGCATTACCTGTCCGAGGTGATGTCGTACCGATTCGGCCCGGCGGAAAGGGAGGGCTTCGACCGCTTCCGGCAGGAAGCCGAGGCTCTCGGCCTTCTTGGCGCCTCGCCCGTCCTCAGTGCTTGATGCGTTCCCAGTAGGCGTTGAAGTCGAACTTCGGGCTGTGCTCGGGAACATGGCAGGGTGCGCAGGACGCGGTTCCCACCTTGCCGAGCTTGACTCCCGGGTCCTTCGCGTGGCGCGCGGCGGGGCCGTGGCAGCTTTCGCAGCCGACATCGGCCAGGTCCGGGCTCTTGTGGGCGCTTTCGAATCCGCCGACCTTATCCAGGCCGACCACGTGGCAGCCCACGCATTCGGGATCGCGCTGGTGTCCTTCTTTCTCCAGCGTGGCGAGGGCTTTGGCGTGGAGGGAACCCTTCCAGACCCGATCGGCCTTGTCGTGACACGGCGCACACGTCGAAGAGCCGGCAAAAGCGTCTCCTGTCGCCAGCGGAAACCGCGGGACCTTTCCTAGCAGATCCTCGGAGTCCACGCGGCCGAGGTAGGCGGCAAGGTGTTTCTTGACCCCCTCGTGATCGATGAGGTCCGGGTCGAGCGTGCGGAACTGGGGTGTCTCGGCCCGACCCGCTCCATCGACCGGGATCGTGCCGATGTACCGGCCCTGGGTGCCTGCCGTCAGGAGAAGCGTCTCACCGGATCGTTCGCTCTTCGGCTCTTCGCCGCCTTGCATGAGCACGATCTGGAAGGGCCCCTCCGATGCCAGATTGGTGGCGTCTTCCTTGGGTCCGTCATAGACGAACACGCGGACCTGGCACGAGGCGAGCTGAGGAGCGAGGCGTCGGAGCGTCGTGCCAGGCTCCTCGACGGTGACATCCGGGTTCAGCTGCCGGATGATCGCTTCATGGGCGGGCGAGGTAACGGACACGATGCCGATCCTCACCTTCTGACCCTCTACGGTACGCTCGACGATCCCGGTCTCTCCGAAGATCGGCTTTCCGTCTGACCCGAGCACATTCGCGCAGAGGGTCTTTCCCTTGAAGCGAGAAGCGAGCGCTTGGAGGTACGGGATCCCCATTCGGAAGTCGCTCTGGCCGAGGCACAGCGCGTCGTACTTCAGTTCGTTGAGGATCTCCACGACCGTCTCGGCCTTGATTTCGTCCTGCCGCGTGAGTGCCAGCGTGAAGTTGCCACCCTCGATCCGAACCGTCGGACCGGACTTCTGGAGCGAATCGAGGTAGGTGCCGCGCCGGGCGACTCCTCCGATCATCGGCTTGCTGCACCCGCACGGCGACAGGTAGCCCTTCAACTCGCCGGATAGGACGATCTGCAATCGCTCCACGGGCCGATAGTCTCGCATGCCGGCCAGCAGCGCCGACGCGCCGAAGAGGAGGCATAACGCAGGGCCTGGGCGAAGCCTCATGGCTCGCCACGGGCCACGACGTTCGCCTGGACCTGGATTTCGAGCGTGGGCTGGTACTTATCGTCCGTCGTGACCTTGACCATCTTGCGCTGGAGGCCGGAGGGCCAGCCACCAGAATAAGAGATCTTGAGCCGGTACTCCTGGCCCGCGCGGACCGGCTGAACTTCGACCTTGAGGGCAGGATCGTCCGCTTCGGCCTTCAAGATGTTGAAGGTGCCGCTCTTGCGCGAAAGCATGACTTCCTGGGTGACCGGCAGCGGCGTTGCCGGCGCGACCAGCCCGAGGAAAACGTTGGGCGGCATCGCGAGGATGCCCTTCTCGGTCACCGCCACCACCGCCACCTGCGGCTCTCGCGGAGAATCCGTCACCAGGCTGACGATGAACGACGACCGTCCGACCGGGAATTCGGGAGCGATGGTGAAGGTCAGGTCGTAGTGCTTGTCGTCCTTCTTGACGAGATCGACCTTCACCTGAGGGTTGGGGCAGATCGTCCGGATGATCTGTACGAGCTCCTCACCCTCCATTACGATCTGCATCTCGTGCTTGGTTGCTCCTGCGTCCTGGAGAAGGATGAGGGGCGTCTCGTTCGGGATCACGTTGATCGCGGACTTGACGTCTGCGGTGAGGCCGAGCATGATGTGCGGCATCGCCGGGTCGTTCGTGGTGACGTCGATCGCCTTATGAACGGGGCCCTTGAAGCCGGCCGTGCGCATCTCGGCGGTGAGCTTGCCGGTCTTGCCGGGTGGGATGATTCGGTCGTAGTCGGCGACCGCGCATCCGCAATTCGGCTTTGCCGAAATCTCGAGCGGCGCGTCGCCGTTGTTGCGGATGACGAACTCGAACTTCGCGACCTCGCCTCGCCAGACGGCGCCCGCGTCGATCGTCGTCTTGTCGAACTGGATCGAGGGCCGCGGCATGCTGATCGGTCGCTTCTTTTCGACGAACTCGGCGAACTTGCGCCGGATCGCGACGAGCGAGCGAGCGGCTTCGACATCCGCCGCGGTCGGTTTCACTACCGACGGGATGCCCCCGTGGATATCGGGGCCCATGATGCTCTCCATGTTCTCGGCGGGGCCAAGGCCCAGATACGAGCCCAGCGCCTGGCCTGCCACGTGGGCGATGCAGTCCGGTGTGTGGGCCATGCCCTCATAGGGCTTGTTGAGGGCGACTCGAACGGTGTCGCGGCGGCGTCCTTGAAGCGGGGTCGCCTCGACCGCGAGGCAGACCAGTGAGGGCAAGTTGCGGCTGTGGATCTCGGCCACGTCGCGGTCGAACAGGACGACGATCGCGGCGTCATCCTCCTTCTCGGTCATCTCGAACTTAGCGAGGTCTGGCGCCGCAGTGTTCCAAGCCTGGATTGCCGATTCGATGGCTCGCTTATAGTCCGCGCGCAGATGGATCGGGATCGCCACGCTGTTGACGAACACCGGTGCCGGCGACCGAGGGGTCAGTGTGGCGAGCAACCGCCCCGCCTCGTCGAATTTGCTGGAGGAGAGCAGGACGACGAGTTGATTGTAAGCGGACTTATCGGCGGGCCGGACCACGTCTGGAATCACCGGCGCGGCGTCCTGCCCGACGCCGATCGCCAGCGCGAGAATCAAAGTGCTGAGGAACATGTGACTCCATTGTATCGCAGTACCTTCGATCGTACGGCTATTCGCCGCCGAACATCACCGCGGGTATGTTCCTCTTGGCCGGCGCGGACGTGCGCGCGCCGAAGCCGGCGACGGCTCCGGCCCGCGCCCATCCGCGACGATCCCTCGACTGCGCTCGGGATGACGATGCCCCCTCCCTAAACCCTCTCCCGCGTGGCCGGAGAGGGGACCGGACCCAACCTGGAGGGGGGACTGGACTGGACACCTCTCCCGCAACGCGGGGGAGGTCGGTGAGCAAAGCGAACCGGGAGGGGTCCGGCGGTTCACGCCCCTCCGTCATCCCCACCGGAGCGAAGCGGAGGGAGGGAGGGCATTACTCCCCCTCAGGCACGGGCTTCGCCCGGCCAGATCCCCCTCGTCTCGACGAGGGGGAGCGCCGGGTGCGGCACTTCGCTCCGCCCGGCGGATCGGACCGTGCTAGGTGGCCCGTTCCTTTGTCGCCCTCGCCAAATCGAGGCGGGCGAGGTAGCGGAGCGAGGGGATCTGGGACACGAGGGCTGTGACGAGCACGAAAAGGGCGGCGATCGCATAGGTGGCGGGGAAGACGGTGACGTTGAACGTCAGCAGGTCTTGCTGCTCTTCGGTTTGGGCGGCGTGCCAGAAGCCGGCGATGAACGCCCGCCCGAGAGGCAACCCCATGAGCGTGCCGAGCAGCACCACCAGCATGTTCTCGGCAACGACCATCGCCGCGATCTGCCTCGTCCCCACGCCGATCGTCCGCAGCGTCGCCACTTCCGAGGCCCGCTCGAGGACGTTGATCGTCACCATGTTGAAGATCATCGCGAAGGCGAGCATGACACCGAACGCCTCCATGATGAGCACGAACCGCCTCATGGTGCCCATCAGCTCGTCCATCATGTCGCGCATCTCGTTGATCGAGCTCACCGTTGCCACGTGCGGGGTCCTGAGAAGCCGCTCGCGCAGTTCGCCCTCGTAGGCGCGGTCGGCGCGGATCATCAGCGAGCTGATCGCGTTGGGCGGGAGGGCGAGGTCCTTGCGGAAGAGCCGCTGCACTTCGGCGACCGGCATATAGGCCTGGGTCCCGACGGCTTCGTCGTTGAATCCGGCCACTCGCACCCACCGCGGGGTCGACTTCTCCGGCGTGAGGCCCTCCATGAGAGTCACTTTGACGAGATCACCCCGCTCTAGCCGGAGGCGCTTGCGCAAGGTCGGGCCAAAGATCGCGCCCTGCGAAGACAGGGCAACCGGAGCGCCGGCCTCGTCGCGCAAGGGCCGCAGGCGTGAGTTCGGCTCCAGGCCGATCAGTACCGAGTCGTAGGTCTGGCCGGCATGCTCAAGCACGACCGGTACGTCGAGCGAGGCCTCCACCGCCCCGACTCCCGGCCAGGTTCGCACACGGGCGGCCACGTTGTGGGAGACCCGCTCGATGAAGCCCGTTTGCAGGTCGTAGCGGTAGCCGTCGCGCAGCATGTTGCCGAGGGCGACCTCCATGGAGTCGAGCAGTCCCCGTGCCGTGATGAGGAGGCAGAAGGCGGCCACGATGCCCACGAGAGTGGTGATCGTCCGCCGCGGCTGTCGAAAGACGTTGCGCAGCGGTAGCCGGGCCAGGAGAGGAAGCCCGGGAACGAGAGCGTCGAGCCGGATGGACCGAGTGCCGAAACCCGGCGTCGCCGGACGCATTGCCTCGGCGGGCCGAATCGCGGCCGCGCGTCGGGCAGGGGCGATCGCGGCCAAGGCGCACGTGCCGGTCCCAATTAGCACACCGACGACGGCAAGGCCCCAGCGCGGCTCGATCAACTCGAAGGGAACCTGGAGCTGTCCCATGTAGAGCCGCGAGAGCAGCGCCCCGAACCACAGCCCGAGCCCGCCCGCGACGAGGCTGGACGTCACGCCGATGAGGGCCGCCCCGGCCAGGTAATGCCGCACGACCGCTCCGGACGTATAGCCGAGGCTGCGCAGAAGCCCGATCACCGGGCGCTGCTGATGCACGACCCGGTTAAGGAGGGTGCCGACGGTCAAGGCCGCAACGCTCAAGAACAGCAAGGGAAAGAGCACCGCGTACGACTGGAAGCCCTGGACGTCTTGCTCGAGCATCTGCCAGCTCGGCTGCTCGCTGCGCGGCACCGGCTGTTCGGGATCGTAGAGGCTCAACGCCCGCTTGGCTTGCGCCATCACGGAGGTCACTCGCTCCCGATCGACCACCGCAGCCCGGATCTCGTTGATCTGCCCCGTCTTGCCGACGAGGTGCCCGAGCACGTCTTCCGACACGAACATGACGCCGAACGTGTCCGGCGCGGGCATCAACTCCTGTTTGCTGCGGACGACATACAGGTACTCCGGACTTTGGGCGACGCCGACGATTCGCAGCTTGGCCCGAGCGGTCCCGCGCACGACTTCGAGCAGGTCGCCCGGCCCGAGCTTGTTGTGCTCGGCGAAAGCCGCCTCGATGAGCACCTCGCGCGCGGTCGCATTCCGGATCGGCGAGCCGGAGACGAGGCGCAATCGGTTCACGGTTGCTTCTCGGTCCGGAGGCACCGAGACCAGGCGTCCGACGAGCTTCTTCGTCGACCGGCCGGGAATCTCGACGATGACGTCTTCCACGAGGCGTCCCTCGACCGCCTTCACGCCCTCGATCCTGCGGATCCGCTCCACCGCGCGCTTTGGCGCGCTGTGGAACGCGATGCCGAAGTCCTCGAAGTCGAGCCGCTCGTAAGAGGCGTCGTAACTGGCGCGGAGATTGGCGTACACCGAGTACGCCCCGATCATGAAGGCGACGCCGCAGACGACCATGACCGCCACCGAGGCATATTGCCAGCGAGCGCGGAAGAGGTCGCGCATGAGCTTCCGGCCCAGGACGCTGAGGCCTACCACCTCAACTCCATCGGGTCGAGCGGGTTGGCGTTGCGCTCGTCGGAGACGATCTCGCCGCTTCGAAGGCGCACGACGCGGTCGGCGATCTCGGCCACCGCCGCGTTGTGGGTGACCATGAGCACGGTCCGGCGCTGATCGTGGGTCGTTCTGTGGAGGAGGGCGAGGATCATCCGGCCCGTCTCGAAGTCGAGTTCGCCCGTCGGTTCGTCGCACAGCAGCACGGGCGCGGCCTTGACCAGAGCCCGGGCAATGGCCACCCGCTGCTGCTCGCCGCCGCTGAGCTCAGACGGGAAGTGATCGGCCCGCTCGCCCAGGCCCACCGCGTCGAGGACTTCTTGAACGCTGCGCGCGCCCGGCGAGAGGTCGGCGGCGAGCTGAACGTTTTCCCTCGCGGTGAGGGTGTTCACGAGGTTGAAGAACTGGAAGATGAATCCGACACAGTCGCGCCGGAACTGGGTGAGTTCGCCGGCATCCAAGTGCGAGATGTCCTTGCCCTCGACCAGGACCCTGCCCGACGTCGGCGTGTCGAGGCCACCGATGAGGTTCATCAGCGTGCTCTTGCCGCAGCCGCTGGGGCCGAGGATGACGACGAACTCGCCCGGATAGACATCGAGGTCGGTCGGCTTCAGCGCCACGACGTCGACCTCGCCCATGCGGTAGACCTTCGAGACCCCCTCCAGGTGGACGATCGGATCGGGCATCGGCCTACCGCAGGCGCACCTGCGCGCCGTCCACGAGGTCGTCCTTGCCCCGTACGACCACTCGGTCACCGGCATTCAGACCTGCGAGGATTTCCGTGCCCTGGGAGTCGGCGAACCCGGCGCGGACGTCGCGCTGCCGCACGCGCTCGCCATCCAAGACGAAAGCCGACACGCGGTCTCCCACTACGACGAGACCGTCGCTGGGGGCGAGCACGACGGTACCGATGCCGCGCTTGCCCTGCACGTCGACCTCCACGCCGGGCCGAAAGGTCTCGGCCCCCTCGTCGAGACGAATCCTCGCCCGCACGATGCGGGTGCGGATGGCGGCGTCGGGCTTGAGCTCTCCGACCGGGGAAAGCCGCTCGAGGCGGGCGGCGAAGGTGCGTCCGGGGTAGGCAGCGCTCGTGATCTCGACCGCCAGCCCTTCGGCGACGCCCATGAGGTCCTCGCTGGCGACCTCCGCCTCCACGTAGAGGTCCTCGCGCGTCGATACGACCATGGCGGTTGCGCCCGGGACGAGCGCCGCGCCGTTCTCGATGGCGAGCCGGGTCACCGTGCCGTCTACTGGCGAGCGGATTTCGAGGTGCCGGCGGCTCTCGTGCAGCCGCGCGAGCGCCGCCTTCGCGACCGCCACTCGGCTGCGAGCGCTCTCCAGCGCCCTCTGCCGAACGGCGACCTCGTCTTTCCCGGTTTCGGCGGCGCGGAGTTCGGCCCGGGCGGATTCGACGGCCGCTTCCGCCATGCGGACGTCCTCAGGAAGCGGGCCCGCGAGCACGAGATCGAGGGCAGCGCGGCTCTCGTCGCGCAAGGCCTCCGCGAGCTTGACCTCGGTCCCGACCGCTTCGAACAGAGCCCGCGAGATCGCGCCCTCCTCGAAGAGCCGGCGAGCCCGATCGAGGCGCGTCTTTGCGTCGGCGAGGGCGGCTTCGGTCTGGCGCAGGCGCTGACGCGCCTGCTCGATCTCCGGCTCGCGGGCGCCTCGACGGACGCGCGTCAGCCGAGCTTCGGCCTCCCGCACGCGGGCTTGGGCCGCGAGGATGCGGCCCCGGACTTGCGAGTCGGTCGCCTTCACCGCGGCCTGCGCTTCGGGAATCGCAGACTCGGCAGTGCGGACCTCGGCCTCGGCCTGCCGGATCGCGGCTTCGAGGTCGGCTCCGTCGAGGTGGATGACCGCTTGCCCGGCCCGAACTGCGTCGCCCTCCCGAGCGCCGATCCAGACGACTCGCCCCGCTTGCTCGGCGGCGAGGTCGTACGTCCGACCCCGCACCCAGCCCTCGGCGGTGAAGGTCGCTTCGAGGGGCCGCTCGACGACCTCGGCGACGGTCACGAGCGGCGGCCGGTTCGCCTGAGCGCGCCACAGCCCGATCCCGACCGCGATGACGGCCAGCAGTCCCACCCCCCAGATGATGCGCTTCACCACTCGCTCCGCGTGCAGTTTACAGGCTGGGGGAGATGTGGGGCCTGCTCTGGGCTGCAGTGCGCGAGGCGCTCGAAGCTAGCTCATACGAACCAGCCTCGTAGGTTAGACCGGCGAATGGCGGAGTGTGTACGTTAGACGACCGGACGAGAAGCGGACGACGAGCGGTAAACGAGCGGTAAACACTGGTGTGTATACCGCTCGTTTACCGCTTCTCTACCGGTCGTATACCGCTCGTCTACCGTCCACGCACCGCCCCCTGTAAGGGCATCGTAACCCGTCGGGGGCGCCCTTCCGCTAACCCCGAATCCCCTGAGCGAACGTGAACACGCCGTGGGGGTCGTAGCGGCGCTTGACCTCCCGCAGGCGGGGCAGGTTCTGGGCGTAATACGCCTCCAGCGGATCGGGAAGCAGCGGATCGACGAAGTTCTGGTATGCGCGGTCGCTGCCGTAGGGCGCCATCGTCGCATAGAACTCGTTCTGCCAGGCCAGCAAAGCATCGATCTCTTCTTGCGAGTTCACGAGCGTCCACGATACATCGTAGGACTGCAGCCAAAGGTCGCCGCGATGGGCGAAGGCGGTGGCGGTCGGCGAGACCGCGGCCACTTTGCCGCCCCAGGCGAAGAAGGCGCTCTCGACCGACATCGAACGGCCCGCCTTGATCGGGGCCTTGCCGAGGGCCTCGACGACCTTGCCGACGGCCTCCTCGGTGAGGGGCTTCGGGTAGTAGCGCGAGCGCTCGGCGAAGGCGTTCGGCGCACCGACGTCCCCGGCAAGCCAAATCTTGGCGGACCAGAAGCCCGTCACCCCGAGATGGATCTTCCGCGCCTTCGCGGCGGACCGGGTGAGCGCGAGGAGGCGAACGGTGGCGGCGTCGGTGTCCGCGTTCTGTCCGAAGATGCGCAGAGTCGGACGGGGCGAGCCGCCCGCCACGCCCTCCGCCGCGAAGTGCGCCACCGCCCCCAAGGAGTGCGGCGCGCGCTGGAGGGTCTCCTGAAACGCGAGGAACGCCGGCACGCACTGATCGCCCTCGAACTCGAGCGAGAAGATCGTCACGTGGTGGGGCACGGCAAAGGTCTTGAAGGTGAACGACGTGTTGATGCCGAAGTTGCCGCCCCCGCCGCCGCGCAAGGCCCAGAATAGGTCCGGGTGCTCCCGCTCGTTGACTCGCAGGACCTTGCCGTCCGCGGTGACGATCTCGGTCTCGACGAGTGAGTCGATCGCCAGCCCCTGGGGACGCATGTAGAACCCCAGCCCGCCGCCCAAGGTGAAGCCGGGAATGCCGACCGTCGGGCACTGCCCGCCTGCCAGCCCCTGCTGGATCGGACGCCCCGCCCCTGCGACGTCCTCGTTGGTCGCCGCGCCGCGGCAGGTCATGGTGCCCTTGGCGCGGTCCACCGTGACCTTCGTCATGCCGTTCAGGTCGATGACGAGCCCCGGCCCCGTCGAATATCCGGCGAAGCTGTGCCCGCCCGAGCGAGTGACGATCTGCACGGCGTTATCCTTCGCCCAGGCGAGGGCGGTGGCGACGTCTTTGGCGTTCGCCACCATCGCCACTCCCGCAGGCTGTGTCGTGGAGTAACGGATATTGCGGATGAGGATCGCGCGGTCGTAGGCTGCCGATCCCGGCCGCAAGAGCGTGCCAGCGAGGTTGCGCTCGAGTTGGTCCCACTTCGGCCTCTGCCGCGGCATCCATGCGTTCGCCGCGGCCCCTATGGGCGATGCCAGCGCCGCCACTTTCGCGGCGTCCGCCAAGAATTGTCGTCGGGTCGTCATTCCCATGGCGAAATGATATCCCGCTGACGACTTCCGTGGTCCCTCCGCTGTCTGATTGTGGGGCAGCATGACGAAACTCCCGACTTGATCGGACACGCCTCCATCGGTGGATGGAGGCCCCTGTTCTACCGATACGGTGTCGCGATCCAATCGACGACGATGCTGCCCTCCGGAGGGCGAGCGCCCACGGCAATGATCGATACCGTAAATCCTGTTCGAGTTTTCTTTGTGAACGTGAGCAGTGACGGCGATCCCTGCGTGGGATTCGAACTCATGGCCACCGCATAGTCTTCGTTCGACATCGGCGTGCTGAAGGTGACGTGTCCCGAACCTCCGACCGAGACGCGGATGGTTCCGGCCTGAGGCGCGGAGCCGGCGCCGGGGTCGCCTTTCTCGCCCGGATCACCCTTCGGCCCCGGCGGTCCCGGAGATCCGCCCGCGGTTCCACCTCCCGGGTCTCCCTTGTCGCCTTTATCGCCCTTATCGCCTTTCGGACCGGGGTCTCCCTTCGGTCCCGCGGGACCTCTCGTTCCCCCGCCGGCTCCTCCCCCGCCGGGGTCTCCCTTGTCGCCCTTGGGGCCTCTTGGGCCTACGGGTCCTGCCGGGCCGGGAGGCCCGGCGCCGCCCCCGCCGCTCGCCATTTCGTCGAAGAGCGGAGCCAGGTCCACGTACTTGACCGCCTCGAAGGAGACCTTGATGTTCTGGACCATCCCCGTCATCCGGAGGAGGAGCGACGCGCCGGCAACGATGACCTTCGCATCCACCTTCGACATCGCAGGCCAAGCGGCGATGTTGAACGTCTTTCCACCTGGCGAGATGGCTCCGGTAAAGTCGCCTTCCACGTGGAGCGGGTTCAAAGTGATGGAGCGCCCTGCCAGGTCGGCCCTTCCGGTGACATTGAAGCGCCTCACGTTGTTGCCGGTCAGGGCCGCGACGCCGCCGATCGGCAAGTTGAGCCCCACACCGGCGACGCCATAGCTGAGGGCCGTGGTTCCGGCTGCAACCCGGAATTGGTAAAGTGCCTCTCCGCTTCCGGTGATGCCGCCATTGGCATCGACGTCGAAGTAGCCTCCCGAGCCCAGGGAGCTTGCCACGAGAATGGAGACTTTACCGACCGACGCCTCGGGCACGTTGCTCGGATTGCTGACGTCGCTGGCCAGGAGCACGTCGGATTTGATGATCTCCCAGTGTCCTACGAGGCTGAAGGCCTTCGCGACCTTCTGTTTGTAAGTGTCTTGTTCTCTTGCTGCGCCTTCGCGAGCAAAGAGAATGCCCACGGCGGTCCCAACAACAACTAATCCAAGCCCACAGAGGGCGATGCCGCGAGCGCGGCCAAGCCAATCCTTCATCTCGGATTCACCTCGAATCATTGTAGTCGCATTTTCTGCGCTCCCTCCCAGTCTTGGAGATCTATGGCGCAAGTTCCCGAGTGAGAAAGCGCGGTCGAGCCTGCGCACTCCGAGAGGTGACTGATCCGAGCCTACTTGAAGAACTCGAAGCCTTCCAGTTTCGCCTTCACCGATTGCAGGAATCGGCCTGCCAAAAGGCCGTCGATGATACGGTGGTCGTAGGTGAGGACGAGGTTCATGACCGAGCGGATGGCGATCATGTCGTCGATAATCGCCGGCACCTTCTTGATCGCATAGGTTCCGAGGATGGCCGCTTGAGGAGCGTTGATCATCGGGGTACCGAGGATGGCGCCATAGGAACCGGGGTTCGTGAGCGTGAAAGTCCCGCCTTGGACGTCGGCGACGGTCAGCGAATTCGATCGCGCCCGGCCGGCGATGTTTTCGAGCTCCTCGGCGAGTTGGATCAGCGTCTTCCTATGGCAGTCGCGAATGACGGGGACGATCAGGCCCTCGTCGCCCTTGGCTCCGAGGCTAACGGCCACCCCCATGTGAACCGCGTAGTTCTTCAGGATCGTGTTGTCGCTCTGTAGCGAGGAGTTGAGGAGCGGAAACTCCTGCAGGGCTTCCGTTATCGCCTTGATGAAGAAGGGAGTGTAGGTCAGCTTCACGCCGTACTGCTGCTGGAACGTGTCTTTGTTCCGCTCGCGGAACCGGACCATGTTCGTGACGTCGACTTCTGCGAGTGTGCTGACGGTAGGCACCTGACTGCTACGAACCATCGCATCGGCGATCATCTTTCGCATGCCGACGAGGGGAACGATCTCCTGCTCGGGCCCGGAAGCGACCACCGGCGGGAGCGGCTCGAGTCGAGGGGCGTTGGTGGGCGCCTTCGGATCGGCGACAGGGGTCACGACGCCGGCGTCGCGCTTGACGATATAGGCCTGGAGATCGCGCTTCGTGACGCGCCCGCCCTCGCCCGTACCGGGAATCGCCGCCAGCTCGGCGTTCGAGACCCTCTTTTCGGCGGCGATCGCGCGAACGACGGGCGTGTACCAGCGCCGTTCGCCGTCCAGTCCGGGGGCGATCTTCGCCTCCGGCAGGGCCGGTTCGGCGGCGGCCGCGACCGGTACGGGTTCGGCCTTCGGCGGTTCGGGCGTCTTGCTCGGTGCCGGCGTGCTCGCTCCGGCATCCGAGGATTCCTCGATGAGGCCCATGGCGTGGAATACTTCGACCACGTCGCCTTCTGGGATGAGGATCTTGACGAGGCGGCCGCTCGCCGGCGCCTGCAGCTCGGTGTTGACCTTGTCGGTCATGATTTCGACGACCGGCTCGTCTTCCTGTACGAGATCACCTTCTTTCTTGAGCCAGCGGCTCACCGTTCCTTCGTGCACACCCTCGCCCAGTTCGGGCATCAGAATCTCGACAGGCATAGCCTATTTTATCTCGTCTGGCCCGGTTCACACCTTCGACGGGTCGCGGACCCCGAGTTCTTCGACCACCCGGCGCACTTCCTGGCTGCGCGACTTGGGGCAGACGAGCACGGCGTCGTCCGTCACGACGACGACGACGTCCTCCATGCCGACGACCGCAGTGACCACCTGCGGATTCGCGCTGTAGACGACGCAGTCTCGCGTGTCGACCAGGACGGTGTCCCCCACGGCGACGTTGCCCGACTCGTCGCGCGGGAACGACCGGTCCAGAGCGTCCCACGAGCCGAGATCGTCCCATTGGAATTCGGCCCGGGCCACGAAGACGCGTCTGGCCCTCTCCATCAGGGCATAGTCGATCGAGATGCTGGGCAGGGCCTCGAACAGGCGGCTCGCCTCGATCTCGTCCTGTCCGGCCAGAGCCTCGGCGATCGGAGGTATGGCGCCTGCGAGATTCGGGTCTGCCGTTTCGAGTTCGGTCATGAAGCCGTCGAGGGTCCAGAAGAACATACCGCTGTTCCAAAGGAACCGGCCGGATTCAACATAGGCGCGGGCGTCCTCCAGTGACGGCTTCTCGCGAAAGCGCTCGACGGCATGGACGGCGATGCCCTCGGTCTCACTCACCTCGGGCCCGACTTCGATGTAGCCGAAGCCGGTTTCGGGCCTGGTAGGGGGAATGCCGATGGTCGCCAGCCCCCCTTCGCGCTCGACGGTCTCGAGGGCCGCGCGGGCGGTGCGGGCGAATCCTTCGGTCGGGACGATCCGGTGATCGGCGGTGACGACCGCCATCGACCAGTTCGCGCGGGCGTCGGGTTCGCGCGCCAGCAAGTTGGCGGCGACCCATACGAGGCATCCGGCAGTGTTTCGCTTATGAGGTTCGGCGAGGATGTCATGGCTGGGAAATCCCTCGAGCGCGGCGGAGATCGGCGCTCGAAGATGCGGAGAGGCCGCGATCCAGACGTTCTCTGACCCACAGACCGCCCGCGCCCGATCGACCGCCTCGCCGAGCATCGTCTGGCCTCCGGCGGTCAAGCGCAGAAGCTGTTTCGGGCGCGACTTGCGCGAGAGGGGCCAGAACCGCTCACCCGACCCTCCCGCCATGATGACGCCGAGGCGCCTCACGAGCCGACCTTGCCGACCCGGCGGAAGGTGACTTTCTTCCCTTGGGCTTCGCCGACCAACTCGTCCTTGGTGACCCAGGTGATCGAGGTCTTCTGTGTCTTGAGCAGGTCTCTCGCGATTGAGCCCCGGAAACTGTCGGCAACGGGTCCACCGCTCACGACCTTCAGGTCCTTCCCGGTCGTAGTCAGTACCCCATCGGACAACTCGTACTCTCCGGTCAGCAAAAGGCTCGCCCCGGCAGCGACCGGGTGGGGAATCGTGACAGAGTAGGTGCCGTCGGCGCGATAAATCACCGGGGGGTGGTTCGGCGTCTGGACGTTTTGCCACGAGCCGACGATCAGCTTATCGGTGTTCGGCGAGCCACAGCCGAGAAGAAAGCAGGCCGTCAGGACCGTGGCAAGAAGTGCGGAACGCATGGGGAAAAGTTTAGCGGTTTTGGATCGAGCCGCGGGCGGCGCTCGGTAGCATCGGCCTCGATGGACTTGGACGCCGTCCGAAGCCAGGCGCTGCAGTGTATGGACTGCTCGCTCTCGGCCAGGCGCCGGAACGTAGTCTTCGGCGAGGGCAACCCGCGCGCGCCGCTCGTGCTCGTCGGCGAAGGTCCGGGCGAGCAAGAGGATGCGACCGGTCGACCCTTCGTGGGTCGGGCGGGGCAGCTTCTCGATCGCGCGCTCGCCGACAACGGCCTCTCGCGAGAGCACGTGTATATCTGCAATACCGTCAAGTGCCGCGCGTGCGATTGGATCGAGGACAAGCCGGTGAATCGGGCCCCGACCGAACAGGAAGCAAGAGCCTGCCGCCGCTGGCTCGTGCCCCAGTTAGCAGCGATCTCTCCGAAGGTGATCCTCTGCGTGGGGGCGCCGAGCGCGCGGAACCTCATCAAGAAAGACTTCAAGATCACCGCCGACCGAGGCAAGTACTTCCCCTGCGAATACGCCAAGACGGCGATCGCGACCCTGCACCCCGCCTATATCCTGCGGCAGCAATCGGCCACACACGACGGAGGCTACTCTCTACTGGCCGCGGACATAGCGCGAGCCTGGGAAGCCGCCCAGCGGCTCCTCAAGGCGTCGGTCGGGTCCAGCGAGCCCGAGCCAGCGGCAGTTCAGTCTTCGCTGTTCGACTGAATCGGCGAGCATAAGAATCACGGTCAAGCCCGCGCATCCAATGGCTAGCGCCGATAGAGGTCGATGCTCGCGGTCTTCCGAATGCCCTGCCAGGTCGCAGTTACCGTCGCGTTGCGCGTCGAGCTAACCGGGTAAGTGGTGAGGGTGAAGGTGCGCGATCGCTGGCCAGCGGGGATCGTGAGGGTGGCCGGCGCATTGAGCAGCATGTAGCTGGATACGGTTAGGCTGACCACAGCCCCGCCCGGTGGGGCCGGGGCGCTGAGGGTGACGGTGCCGATGGGGAATGGCTGGCTACCGCCTGTCGTCCAAGTGCGATTGAGGGTCACGCTCTGAAGCGCCACTGGGGCGGCGACGACGCGAATCTGAACGTTACGGTTCTGTCCGCCGCCCGATCCAGTAATCGTGACCGTCGTATCGCTGGAAACCGCGCTGCAAGCGACGGTGAAGTTCATCGCAGTCGATCCGGCGGGAATCGTCACGTTCGCGGGAACCGACGCGACCGACGGATTCGAACTCGTCAGCGAAACGGTGAGCGGCGAGCTCGGAGCCGTGTTCAGCTGGGCGGTGCCCGTCACGTTGGCCGGGCCGGTCACCGACGATTGGCTGAGCGTCAGCGAGTCGAGGGCTGGATTGACGTAACGCCGGATGGTCACGGTGACGTTTCGGCTGACGCCGCCCGCCGCCGCCGACACGATCACGTTGGTGTCGCTGGTCACTGCCGAGGCGTTGAGCGAGAAGACCGCCTGTCGCGCGCCTTGGGGCACGACGACGTTCGAGGGCACCGACAGCAGCGCCGGCTGAGCCGAGGTGATCGAGACGGCGGTCCCCCCAGACGGAGCCGCGCGGTCGATGGTGACGGTCCCTTGAACGCTGAGCGGACCGAAGAAGCTAGTCGGATTGACGACGAAGTCGCTGAGAACGGGGCCGGTCTGAGTTCCACCGAGGGCTCTCCCCGCATTGACACGCCCCTTGACGACCCACGAGCCGACGGGATCGCAGTTGTCTTCGATTGAGCGCCGTACCTGGGCCGCGCTGCCAGAGGAGCCAAGGCGGCTCCAGACGAGCCCGGCGAGCCCCGCGACTGCAGGGGTCGCCATCGAGGTGCCGCTCAGGTTGCGATACTGGTTGCCGAGGTACGTGCTGTAGATGGTCGATCCGGGAGCCGCGACGTCGACCCAGGTGCCGTAGTTGCTAAAGCTGGATCGGGTGTCGTTGCTTTGGGTCGAGGCGACGGCGATGCAGTTGGTGTAGTAGGCGGGGTAGGCCGCGCTCGTCGTGTTGCCGTTGCCGGCGGCGGCGCAGATCACTACATTCCGGTTCCACGCGTAGTTCACGGCATCGGCAAGTGCTGCGCTGCCGCTCGAACCGCCAAGGCTCAATGAGATGACCTTTGCTCCGCGGTCAGTGGCGAAGACGATTCCCGCGGCAACGTCGCTGAACCATCCGCTGCCGTTCCGGTCGAGGACCTTGACCCCCATGAGGCTGCAGTTGAAGCCAACCCCGGCAATGCCGATCGAGTTGTCGGTCTTCGCGGCGGCGATCCCCGCGCAATGGGTCCCATGCCCGTTGTCGTCCTGGGGTGAGGAGTCTCGGTTAACGAAATCGTAGCCCGGTACGATCTTCCCCGAGAGATCAGAGTGGTTGAGGTCGATGCCGGTATCGACGATCGCGATGACGACGCCGGCGTCACCTCTGGTTCGGTCCCAGCCAGTAGGGCAAGCGATCTTCTGGGGTGCATATTGGGTTGAGAACGATGCATCGTTCGGTGTGTAAAAGGCTTCGCAGCGGTAGTTCGGCTCGGCGTAGGCCACTTGGGGCATCGACCGGTAATAGGCGACCGCATCGGGCACGGTCATGCCGTTGGGGATCTCCACCACGTTGAGCCCGAGGCTGCTCACCTCTTCGACAATCCGGGCGCGAAGGTTGGCAGTCGCCTGATAGCCCTGCGCTTCATGGCCGGGCTTGAACTTCACCAGGACCTGACCGGAAGCGAAAGAGCCGATCATCCGCTCGACCTGGGCCGAGGCCGACAGGGCCGGCAGAAGCAACGCCAGCGAAAGCCCGAACACACCGATTCGCATAGGTTTCACCCGTCTCCCTTGAACGCTGGGAGCCATTTTATACGAATTGGTAGACGCCTTCGCCGAACCTGCGGTTCGCTATCCGCGCTCTATTGCGGCAAGCAGGGTACAAACAGGGTGCATGCAGACGGCTCGCCGCTTGAACTACTTGACCGTGCAGGACATCCTTTGGGTGAATCTCCAGGTCACCGAAGAGGTTCTTTCCTTCAGGTACGCCGACTTGGAGGAGGCTTCGTACTATCAATACGGCTACGGGGAGAGCGTCGATTTGCTCGGGCAGGCGGCGCGCCTCTTGGGCGGCTTTCGCAAGCGAAGCCCATTTCCTCAGGGCAACGACGCCACCGCGTTCGTCGCGTTTGCCGGTTTTCTGTCGATCAACGGCCGCCGGCTGACCCTCGAGCCGGGCGAGGTGGCCGCGTGGATGGGCCGGATGACCGATCCCAAGACCGAAGACGTCGAAGCGGTCAGTGAGCAGGTGCAGGACGGCCCGCTCATCGAGAAGACCGGCGAGCATGGCGAGCCCGACGTTCAGGCGACCCTCGAGGACCTGATCGAAAAGTACGGAGGAGCCGTCATGCAACTGCGCGACGGCTCCTCAAGTGCTGCCTAGGGGCTACTCGGCGAAGGTGAGATCCCAGACTCGGAGGGTCTTGTCCATTCCGCCGGCGGCGAGACGCTTTCCGTCGGGGCTGAACCCGATCGCGCTGAGAGCCTGCCCGCTCGCCTCGATCTTGGCGTGGCCCCGACCTTGAACCGGGTTCCACAGTCCGACCGCGCCATCCCGCGAAACGCTGCCGAGCAGGAGGCCGTTCGGATGGAAGGCCATCGCCTCGATGGGTTTTTGGTGGCCGAAGAAGGTCTTGTCGAGTGAGAGATCGGCCAATCGGAACAGCCGGATCGAGAGATCTACGGCGGCAACGGCGAGCCACCGACCGTCCTTGCTAAATGCCAAGGAGGTGACCGTCGAGCGCACGTTGGTAAAGGTATGAAGATCCTTGCCAGTAGCCGTCGACCACAGTTTCACGGTCGCGTCGGCCGAGCCGGTCGCGACGAAGCGGCTGTCCGGCGACCAGGCGATCGACGTGACCGACTGTTCGTGGCCCACGCCGGCGAATAGGGCATCGCCGTTTTCCGTTCGGCACACTTGCAGCACGTTATGAACGGAGCCCATCGCGATTGCGTTACCGTCGGGAGAGACGGCGACGGAACAAACCCACTCGAGGGGGCTGTTGCGCCAGTATTCGACGGCGCCATTGCGGATCGACCAGGTCGAGACCATGCTTTCGGAGCAGCCGGCTGCCACGACTCGCTCGTTCTCGATGGCTTGGAGCGTGCTGACCACGCCGCCTTCGAGCCGGAGCCGTCGTTCGGGCTCGCCATCTTGCCACCAGATGAGTTCGTTATCGAAAGCCGAGGACACCAATTGGCCGGTGTCCGGCACGAAACTGATCGCGTAGATCGGCGTCTTGTGCTGGCGGAGGCGGTGAGCGATCCGCACGCTCACGGTCGCCGGGGTGTGCGTCGCACGGGGGTCGGGAGTCGATTGGGTCGTCACCGACGCACCCATGATTACCGCGTCATACTCTTGCCGCCTCACTGGGTCGATCAGAGTCTGAAACGCGGTATTGATCTGGGCCATGCGTTCGTGCGAAGTCGGGTCCGGGTTGACGTCTGGATGGTGCTTCCGGGCCAGCCGCCGATACGCATGGCGCAAGGTACTGGGTTTGGCGGTTGATTCCACGCCTAGAACATCGTACAGGGTCGCCACTTTCGCTCAGATTATGAAGGATCGGTCCTTCAAATCTCTATACTCCGGCGCGAAAACCGGAGTTCTGAGGCTTGTCTCCAGGGATTCCCTGGTCCTAGTCGCCGGCCTCTCCGAAGTGAGCGCTGAGAATGGCAAAGTCCCCTATGTCGACGGCCTCGTCACCATTGAGGTCTGCTTCCGAGTCCCAGTTTCCCGACCCGAGCTCCGAGCCGAAGGCCGAGGAGAGACGGGAATAGTCGCCGATCGTGACTTCGTTGTCGTCGTCCACGTCACCGTTCGTAAGCGCGGTGCTGAGCCAGTTCGGTCCGGCGGCAGTCAGGGCGACATCGACGACCGCCTTGCGCAGCCAGTGTGACGCCTTTATGAGAACCGTGTATTGTCCAGGAGGCAAGTTGGTAGCCACCTCGAAATTGCCGGCCGTGTCCAGCAAGGCGGGACATGCGAACGAACTCGTGCCGCCGACAAACTCGAGTTGGATGATCCGCTCGGGTGAGCCGAAGTAGTCGAGAAGATCGACGTGGCCGCTGAGGGTTGGCCCGACGGCAACGACGCCTACGTCATCCAACCCGACGTAGGTGTAGCTGCTCGAGGCACCAGAGATTTCGATGCTCGTCGATAGGCTTGTCGCCGTGAAGTCCCACGTGAAGAGCTCCCACCGCTGCGAGGTCCCTGACATCGAAGTCAACGAGGTCGAGGCACCGGCCGCGGCGATGTCGACGGTTGCGAAATTCGTCCAGCTTGAATGGGTACCGATCTTGAGACTCAATCGATAGACTGCCCCAGGAGTCGTGGCGATCGCCTGGCGTAAGCCTCCAAATGGTGGCGTGTCGAAATAGTCGGTTAGGTCGAGGGAGCGAATTCCGCTGGCAGCCACGATCCCGAACGGGTTGGGGTCGGCCATCCAGGCGACCTCGTGCTGGAATCCGGTCCAATGGCTGCAGGCCGTCGATCCGACGCCGAGGGTCATGACGTTGTGACCATTCGGGACGAACGTCCCCTCTTCGAAGCCACCGTTGCGAACCAACTCGGCAGATGCGCTGCCACATGCCGCCATGGCGCAGATGAGTGCGACGTTCTTCATGAATTCTTGTGCTCCTGAAGACCGGAGATAGCAATTCGATTATACAAAAGGGCTGGACATTGAGAGCTGGCAATCTTGCCAGGAGGAGCCCAGCCGCGGTTTCGAGTTTCAGGTGACAGAAGGAGATTAGACGCCAGGCGGAGCACCGCGCAGGGGTGCCACAACCCGGCTCATTCCTCTTCGGATTCTGCCGTCGTACTCAATCGCGTAGCCGATCGTCCCGGGGTCATCCACGCCGGGCTACGGAATCTGCGACGCCTGCGGCGTTGCGCCCGGTCCGATGGCGGCACTTCCGAGCGATACCAAAGGGGTGAGCATCGCGAGATACAGAGCGGCGCGCCACGGATCTCGGGTTCGCGTCCGTCTTCCCGCCGCACGAGCCATCGGCGGGCTACCACATATCTGGAGAAGGTGGCCAGGCGCTGGTGCGCGCTTGCGGCTGACCCCGGAGAGAGCGATCCAAAGGCACATCACGGGAAAGGCCACAGCGACATGAGTGGGCAGGGGTGGGGTCCGGCATTGCGCTGGTAGACTCGCGCCCGTGCGGATCGCAGTGATTGGGACGGGCTACGTCGGGCTCGTGACCGGCGTGGTCATGGCCGACCTCGGCAACGACGTCGTTTGTATCGACAACAACCCGGACAAAGTAGCGATGCTGCGCCAGGGCAAGTCCCCGATCTTCGAGCCCGGGCTCGAGCCGCTCCTTCAGCAGACGCTTCGCAACGGGCAACTCCGCATCGCCGAGTCCGTCGCCGAGGGTCTGCCGGGCGCGGAGGTCGTCATCATCGCCGTCGGCACCCCGCCCAAGGAGGACGGCAGCCCCGACCTGCGCTACGTGGAGGAGGTCGCGCGCGAGATCGCTGCGGCTCTCCGAGACTACACCGTGATCGTGAACAAATCGACCGTGCCGGTGGGGACCGGGGACCTCGTCGAGCGCATCCTGGTCGAGAACGGCGTGCCGGCGGACCGTTTCGACGTGGTGAGCAACCCCGAGTTCCTTCGCGAGGGCTCGGCGGTGGAGGACACGCTCCATCCGGACCGCATCGTGATCGGCGTGAACCGTCGCGAGGCCGCCGAGAAGCTGGTCGTGCTCTATGCCCCGCTCGAATCGTCGATGATCATCACCGATCGGGCGAGCGCGGAGCTGATCAAGTACGCCGCGAACTGCTTCCTCGCCCTGAAGATCAGCTACATCAACGCGATCAGCCGGATTTGCGAGCGGTGCGGGGCCGACGTCGGCGTCGTCGCCAAGGGGATCGGCGCCGATGCCCGCATCGGTAGGCAGTTCCTCCAGGCGGGTCTCGGCTGGGGTGGAAGCTGTCTGCCCAAAGACGTCCAAGGCCTGATTTCGATCGCCAACGACCTCGGCTACGACTTCGACCTCATGCGCTCGGTGTGGCAGATCAACGCGGACCAGGCCCAGCACTTTCTCGATCGGCTGCAAGAGCGGCTGGGCGGATTCTCAGGCAAGGCGATCGGGATCTTGGGGCTCGCCTTCAAACCGAATACCGACGACATCCGGCACGCCATCTCGCTCGCCCTGATCGAACGACTCCTCGGCGGGGGCGCCTCGGTCGCTGCCTATGACCCCGAGGCGGCGTCTAACGTCCGGGCCTTGTATCCGGGCGTTCGCTACACGGCCTCGGCGCCAGAGGTGGCCGAAAATGCCGATGCCGTCATTCTGGTCACCGATTGGCCGGAGTTTCGGCGAATCGACCTTTCGAAGATGGCCGAGTCGATGCGTCAGCCGATACTCTTCGACGGGCGGCGGTTCTTCTATCGGGCCCAAGCCGAAGCCGCAGGGCTCGAATACCACACGATAGGGAGCTAGCCGATGCAGCGGGCCGCCTGGTTCAACCTCGTCGGGTTGATCGTGGCCTGGGTGATTCTGTTCATCGGCTTTAGCCTCGCCGCACCTCACTCCTTTCCGACCCTTGCGAACCTCGAACTCCTCGCCCGGCAGAGCACGATCGTCGCGCTCGCGGTGCTAGGAACGACGTTCGTGATTGCAAGCGGCGGTATCGACCTCTCGGTTGGATCGGTGGTCGCACTCGTGACCGTCGTCATCGCCGGCGTCGTTCATGCGGGCTACGATCCTGCGCTTGCCTTGGTGGCGGGGCTGCTGGCCGGAGGGATTTGCGGCTTGCTGAACGGCGGTCTGATCGTCGGGCTGCGGGTGACTCCGTTCATCGTCACGCTGGGGACGCTGCTTCTTCTGCGCGGCCTCGCCAAGGGCCTGGCGAACGAGCAGAAGATCGACTCGAAGCTCACCTGGCTCAACGATCTTCTCCAGGTGCTCGGCAAGGCGGAGCGCTGGAAACTGGTCCCCGTGGGGGTCTGGGTGATGCTGGTCCTCGCGGTCGTTCTGTCTCTCGTGCTGGCACGGACGGTGTTCGGACGCCAGACGCTCGCAGTCGGCTCGAACGAAATGGCGGCCCGCTATGCCGGAATCCCGGTCGCGAAGGTGCGGCTGCTCGTCTACGTCCTAGGGGGGGTCTGTTCCGGTCTGGCGGGGCTGATGCAGTTCTCGCGGCTCGGGGTCGGCGATCCAACCGTTGCGATCGGGCTCGAGCTCAACGTCATTGCGGCAGCGGTGATCGGTGGGGCGAGCCTGAGCGGAGGGCGCGGCTCGATTGCGGGGTCTCTGCTCGGCGCTCTTATCATGTCGACGATCGCCAGCGGGAGCAGTCAAATGGGCCTGCCGAACTGGGTCCAAGAGATCGTCACCGGAGCGATCATCGTCCTCGCCGTCGCCTTGGATCACTTCCGCCAGCGAGTTCGAGCTCGGGCCGCTTTACCGGGTCAGTGAACGTTCGGCGAGCGGTTTGGCGTATTGGTATACGGGTACCCTACCGGAATAACATGGCGAAGGATCAGAAACAGCCCCTGTGGAAGAAGATTCTGAAGGGAACGGCATACGTTGCTCTTTGCGCATTCGCGATCGGCGCAGGCACGATCCTCGGCTATGTCGGGAAGAGTCCGTTGATCCAGCAAATCGCGATGCAGCGGATCCAAAACACCCCACCGGAGGAGATCTTCCGCGAGGACACCGTCAACGTCCTGTTGCTGGGATGCGACGAGGACAGGGCGCACGGCGGCAAGAAGATTCTCCGCCAATACGCCCGAAGTGACATGATGCTGGTCGCGCGGCTCGATTTCAAGACCAAGCAAATCACCGGTGTGAGCATCCCGCGAGACACACTCGCCGATCTCCCCGGTTACCGCGAGCAGAAGATCAACGCCTATCATTCGATCGGCGGAAAGGATCTCGCCAAGCGAGCCGTCGAGAAACTGCTCGGCCTGTCGATCGACAAGGTGATCGTCCTCGACTATCAGATTTTCCAGGACGTCGTAGACATGGTCGGTGGTGTGGACGTGTTCATCGACAAGAAGCTCAAATACACCGACCGCCGCGGCGGCCTGTTCATCGACCTGAAACCCGGTCTTCAGCACCTCGACGGATACAATGCCATGTGCTTCGTTCGGTATCGGCATGGGGACAGCGACTTCGCTCGGCAGGCTCGGCAGAAGGACTTCCTGCTCGCCATGCGTGACGCCGTTCGGAAGAATCCGGTCGTCATAGGCGACGTCGCCAATAAGGCGGCGCAGATGCTCGAAGACGACTTCACGATCGATCAGATCGCCGCAATCGTCAACTTCGCGCAGAAAATCGGTAGCGACAACATTCGCATGGGCCAGATCCCTGTCTTCGACGCGCCGAACTACAACCTGCGGGTCGATCGCCGCAACCTCCGAAAAACGCTCGAGGAATTCGACATGCTCGACGGCGAGCCGACTACCGTCAGCTACAACTAGCCGATGGCGGATACCGGGTTCGACCCCGATGCCGTCGACGACCGGCCGGCGCGCTCATCCCACATCACCCCGCGTGAAGGGAAGATTCTTGGCGTCGTCATCGCCGTGTTCGCCCTCATCTCCTGGCCGATCTACACGGCCCTCAAAGAAGACAGCCAGAGGTTCCAATGTCGCAGGAACTTCGGCGACATGTTTAAGTCGACGAGCCTTTATATGGCGGATTGGAACGACCGCTATCCGCCTGCCTACGCCACCGCAGCCGACGATCCCGAAATCCCCCTGCTCGACGCAGCGGGTCGCCCGTTCACCTGGGGCTCGCTGATTCAGCGCTACGCGAGTCGAGCCGACATGCTCCTCTGCCCGAGCGCAGAAGCCGACGAGGCGGTGAGGGCGCAAGACCCTGCCAGTTCGGCGCGCAACCTTCGGACGACCTACGGCCTCTATGTTGGCCTTGCCGGTCAGCCGCAAGCGATCCTGAAAAACCCGTCCACGACGGTCGTCTTCTCTGAAACGGCCAATCGTGGCGCCGGAGAGACCTTCGATCCCGTTCCTCTCGAGGCCCAAGACGGCAGCCCGGCCCCTGACGGGTTCCTGATCGGATACAGCAACGGCAATCTTGAGCCCGATGCGAGTACCTTCGCGGTGACACGACTCGCCTACAAGCGCACCAAAGAGGGACGCTTCGACGCCAACCTGCCGGCTCGGCACCGGGGGGTGAACCACTATCTCTTCGCCGACGGATCGGTCGCTCTCTTAAACGCGGAGGCGGCGAGGGTCAAGATGCTTGGGACCGACCTTTCCGGATACTGGGAGCGCCCCTAACGCCACGCCATCGAAGATTCGCTAAACTCGGGCACGATTGCTTCGTCTGAAACTGTATTGCTAGTCTGGAGGTTTCGATATGTTTCGTAAGTTGACGTTTACACTTGGCGTGGCGGTGGCCGCGCTGGCCCTAATCAGCGGCTCGTACGCCCAAGGCGGCGGACGAGGCCAGGGCCAAGGCCGTCAGTTCGGCGGTGGCATGATGGGTGGCGGAGGCCAGAGCCTGAGTCAGTTGCTCGGTCGACGCGACGTGCAGGATGAACTGAAGGTCACTGCCGAACAGAAGACCAAGATCGAGCAAGCCAACCAGAAGGCCCGCGAAGAAATGCAAGGCCGAATGGAAGAGATGCGCGGCGGCGGTGATCCGCAAGCCATGCGCGACGCCATGCAGAAGTTCCAGAAGGACCAGGACGCCAAGGTTTTGGCCATCCTGGACAAGGAGCAGCAGGCCCGCCTGAAGGAGATTTCCATCCAACTTCGCGGCAACCGGGCGCTCCTCGATGCCGACGTCCAGAAGGAACTCGGCCTCAGCCCCGAGCAGAAGCAGAAGATCAAGCGGCTCCAGGAACAGCAGCAGGAGCAGATGCAGAACATGATGGAGGAGATGCGCGGTGGCGGTGGCGATCGCGAAGGCATGCGGGAGAAGATGCAGCAGATGCAGACCAAGATGACCGAGGACCTCGGCAAGATCCTCACTCCCGACCAGGCCGAGAAGTTCAAGCAGATGGGCGGCAAGCCGTTTAAGGCGACCGAGCAGCCCCGACGCGGTGGCGGCGGCGGCGGCTAAGTCGCTTCCAACGGACACCTGTAGACAGGGCCCCGGCAATCCGCCAGGGCCCTGTCTCCGTTTGAGTTCATCCGCGCGTTGGTTACATCTCGAGTCCGTTTATGCCAGAGTGATCGCCGTGAAAGGCTCAGTTTCCTCGCTCCTCGTCTTGCTCGCCATTGGATCGACTCAAGCGCAAACCCTCGAATCGGCACAGGCCACGGGCGAGGTAACGCGAGGGGACGCACGACGGATAATCGCTGCCCAATTCAAGAAGGCCGCTTTCGAGCCGACCCCAAGCTGTTCTGTCGAGCTTTACAAGGTTCGTTACTGGTCCACGGGGCTCAAGGGCGAGCGAACGCTCCTGAGCGGCCTCGTCGCGCTGCCCCGCGACTCGAAACCCAAGGGCCTGGTGGCTTTCATGCACGGCACGACGGCCGTGCGCGACAACGTCCCCTCTCGGATGACCGTCACGAGCGGATACTCTCCCGAAGCCCTCTTCGCAGTGGTGGCGTTGGCCTGCGGAGGCTACGTGCTTGCAGCGCCGGACTATATTGGTCAAGGCGATTCGCTTGGCCCCCACCCCTATGTGCTCGGCAAGGTGAACGCACAGGCAGGGATCGACATCATCCGGGCAGCGCGCGAACTCGCCCAGCAGAAGAGGCGAATGACCGGCCCTGGACTCTACGTGACGGGCTACTCCGAAGGTGGCGGCAATGCGATGTGGCTCGCCCGCAGGCTGATGGAGGGGGCCGAACCGACCATGACGCTAACGGCGGCCGCGCCGATCTCCGGGCCCTACGACCTGACGGGCGCCCAGGCCAAGGCCATGCTCGAGCGTCAGACGAGCGTCGAAGACGTCGCCCTGCGGCTGTTCTTCATCGGCTATTACGCTTACTCGGTCGCCCAATGCTATGGCGAGCTGAAGTTGGATACGGTGTTCGTGCCCTCGTTTGCGAGCTACCTATCGACCGTGTTCGGCAGGGATCTTTCCAGTGACCAGGAGTATGTCGAGCAATTGGCTTGGAAGGGGCTCCAATTGGGAACCCTGCTCTCCGTCGCCCGGGTGCTGACGCCCACTTTCAAGAGCGCGTTGGCGAGCGGCGACCGAGCCAACGCGGCGATGGAGCCTCTCTATGCGAACGACTGTTTCGACTGGAATCCCACCAAGCCGCTGTACCTGCTGGGTATCCCCGGCGATAACCTCGTAGTGTTCGACAACACCCGCAACGCGATGGCCGCCATGCGCAAGCGCGGTGTGGGCGGCGATATCGCGAACTCGTATGGGCTGAAGACGAAGGGCTTGAACCACCTCAACGCGATCGCCCCGCTCCTCGTGTGGGTCCGCCGATTCCTCGACGAGGGATTCGCTGGCGTGCCGAAGGATTGACGATGGCGGGTCCCCTCGCCGCGGTCTTCGACCACATCCTCCAGGGCTACGACATACCGAAGCCGGATGGAATGCTCAAGGTGAGCGAAGACGATGCCTTCGCCGACCTCGAGCCGATCCCCTACTCGTTGGCGACCAATCTCCAGCACGCCGTCGTTTGGCAGCGGTTCTGGCTCGACAAGCTGGCTGGCGGCCGCCGGAACTCCGGCATGGAGGAGTGGAAGAACGACTTCCGGGTCCCCGATCGCTCGGAATTCAGAGCCCTCCGAACGGAGTTTCTGGAAGGGCTGCGCCGGGCTCGGGAGATTGCGGACTCATCGCCCCTCGCGCACTCACTGCCGACCGACGACGAGGCGATCGATACCCTTATCCGGATCGCCGTGCACGGGGCGTACCACTTGGGCCAGATGAACTTGATCAAGCGGGCCGCGAGGCGGGCTAAGAAGCGCCCGGCTTAATCCAAGCGGCTTCGAGGAATGCCCTGCGTAAGTCGCGGATTGCGAGGCTGTCAGCGCTCGGATGTACTCGGTTCGTAAGCAGCACCAGGAACCGTCGCTGAACCGGATCGAGGGCGACGAGCGTTCCCGTGAAACCCGTGTGTCCGTAGATTCCCGGTGCGATCGAGGCAAGGCCACCGGGGTCCAAATCCCAGCCGAGCCCGCGCTTCCCATCCGGCGACTGTGTCGAGGCCCACTCGCGCTCTAGCGGGTCTTCCTGCGCCGCCAGGAGACGCCCGTGCGCCCAGCCTGCGACCGCATCGAGGGTGCCGAACAGCCCGGCATGACCGGCGACCCCCCCGAGCAGCGCGGCTCTCGGGTCATGGACCTCGCCTTGAAGGAATCCAGCGCGTTCCGGCAGCGGGTTTCGCGCTTGCTGTTGCCAAAGCCGATGCCGCCAGGGCTCGACCGGGCCGGTGGGGAGGCAACGCTTCCGTTCCAGGGCAGGTGGCCGAAACAGGAACCCATGCGGCAGTCCTTCGTCGAGGGGGAGGCCCATTTGCTCAGCCAAGTAGCCGAGCCAGATGAACCCGACATCGCAGTAAAGAGTCCGCTCGCCGGGAGCTGACTCGAGAGGCTCCTCCAAAGCCAGGCGCAGCGCCTCGCCGGCGTCCAGGGTCAGTTCCTCGTACCGGCGACACGACGGTAGACCGGAAGTATGAGCAAGAAGATGGCGTGCCGTCACGCCCACGCGACCCAACAATGGTGCGTCCAGGTCCAGCCGCCCCTCCCGCACGAGAGTCTGCAACCGAGCGGTGGTCGCGACGACCTTGGTCAGCGACGCGAGATCGAAGAGCGAATCCTCGTGGACGAGCGGCGCATCGGGATCATACGTGAACCGGCCGGCGACGGCGCGGCTTTGTCCATCAAGACTCCCCCACGCCGCGGCCGCACCGGGAAAGACGCGTTCGGCGATGCCTCGTTCGAGGAGCGCCATCGCTCTGTCCGGGGTCATCGCTCCAGGAGGTCCATCAGGATCGGCGCAACATGGGCCGGGTCGTGGCGAACATAGTCGGATTCGCTCATCAGGTTTCCGGTGACGACCTTGTAACCCATCCCCCGAATCCGGTCCTCATCGGCCACGACCAGATGCTGGCCCGATTCGCGGTACTTCTCGATGGCGGTCTGACTCGGCACGCCCGTGTTGACGAGGACGAAGTCGCAGACACGGTGTTCTACGTTCGCTTGCAGCGCCACGAGGTGCTCGGACGCGGTGAAGGAATCGCTCTCGCCCGGTTGCGTCATGACATTGCAGACATAGGCCTTGATCGCGCTCGCCTCGCTGAGAGCTTCGGCGACTCCCGGGACGAGCAAGTTAGGGATGATGCTCGTATAGACGCTTCCGGGTCCGATCACGATCAGGTCGGCGTCGCGGATCGCTTCGAGCGCTTCTGGATGGGGCTCGGCTTCGTCGGGGTCGAGGAAGATACGACTGATCTTGCGGCCCGACTCGACTATCTTGGTCTCGCCGCAAACCTCGCTTCCGTCTTCCATCAGTGCGCGGAGACGGACGTGGGAGAGGGTAGAAGGAACGACACGCCCGCGAATGGCTAGAACCTCCGATGCTCTCTTGAGCGCCTGCTCGAAATCGCCGTCGGATTGCCGCACGAGGGCCGCGATGAGCAGATTGCCGATCGAGTGTCCGCTCAGCGATCCGGCGTCCTTGTCGAACCGATGCTGGAAGAGGTCGGTCATCAGCTTTTCCGCATCGGCGAGGGCGACGAGGCAGTTGCGCATGTCGCCCGGCGGGATGATGCCCATCTCCTGCACGAGGCGCCCGCTGCTCCCTCCGTCGTCGGTCACGGTGACGATGGCGGTGATGTTGCTGGAGTAGTTCTTGAGGCCACGAAGCAGGGTGCTCAGGCCAGTGCCGCCCCCGAGAGCCACGATGCGCGGACCCTGGGCGAGGGCCTGCCGGCGGCGGAACTCGTCGCCGATCTTCCCTCGAAGGCTGGGGTTCAGGATTTCACCGACCCTCTGGAGGACCATCCGCCCACCGGCGTAAGCGAAGTAGAAGCCCAGAATCAGGAACCCGCCGCCGAGAACGTGATTGGCGGTATCGAGGTCCTCGCGGCCGATGAATCGGCCCAGGAAGTCGCGCCAAACACCCGATGTCTCCTGGATGAGCGGCTGGATGAGCGCCTTGAAGCTGATGGCGAAGCCCACGAGGAAGATGAGCAGGCCGACCGCACAGGTGAGGAGGGCGCTTCGGATTCCCGCGGTCGGCGCAAGGAAGCGCCGCCAACGGTATCGGCTGATCATTTCTTCTCGTCCGGCACGAAGATGCCGAGAATGCCGGCCACGATGGAGATGATAAGGGCCGCCGCCACCGAAGGCCAGAAGCCGCGTGCCGCGAAACCGAAGTCGAATTGCGAGGCGAGATACAAGACTGCCCCATTCACGATCAGCGAGAACAGGCCGAGCGTCAGGCAGTTCAGCGGCATCGTCAGCAGCTTGAGGAAGGCGCCTAGTGTCGCATTGAGAAAGCCGAGGATCGCAGCGCCGATCAGCAAGCGGGGCCAGTCCTTAGCCTGGTCGGCATCGATGTCGAAGGCCAAGTGAAGCGCCTTGGCGACGTGGCCCGCGATGACGATCGCGACCGCGAGGATGATCCAGCGTAAGAGCAGCCTGCCCATCGACCGGTTCATTGTAGCCCTTTCTACAGCGCCGGCTCGGAAGGCCTGTCGGACTAACCCCCGCGAAGGTCTAGGTATAATCATCGCTCGCGCGCTCCCGTCGTCTAGCGGTTTAGGACATCGCCCTCTCACGGCGAAGATCGCGGGTTCGAATCCCGTCGGGAGTGCCAACTTCCTTCCCCACGCGGCCCCGAATTCCGGTTCCGCATGGTCCCCCTAGAGGTGCTCACCCCGCCGCCCTCGCTTCGCGACGTGCAGGAGAGTCTTAGGAGGACCGCTCCTGCTTCGCCTCGAGGGCCGCGGCGAGGGCATAGGCAGGGCCCCACTTGCCCTTGCGTCGCAGGTATCCGATCAGCTTCGAAGGATTCCAACGCTGGATCACGGCGAACAGCAGGAACGCAACGCCCACGGCACGACCGGTGAGTACGGCGACGTCGGCCCACTTGGTGCCCGTGCTCAGCAAAATGCCCCCCACCAGCGCGGTCGGGACGAAGAGGGAAAACATGAGCAGGCCCTTGCGACGCCTCATCTCGAGCGGCGCCCTTGGCTTGGCCATCCAATCCTCCAAGCGGTCGCGCCACTTCGCCCGCCGTCGCCAGAAGGTGAGTGCAACAAATCCGGCGAGTGTCGCGTTCAAGGCGGCCGCGATTGCGACGAGGGCAAGCAGGGCTGGCAAGTGCAGATCGGTTCGCGCGGCTACCCATTTCACGACTTGGTCGTACGCCTTCTCCAGAGCCCCGCCGAGCATTAAGTACTGAACGATGAAACCCTGCGACGAAGCCCACGCACCCATCAATGCGCCGCCGACAAAGACCCCGACAGCGTTCCACCCCGCGAGGGCCGTCGAGAGTGTGAATAGAAGACCCTGCATGGCGATCGCAACCATCGGCCCGACCCGTTTGCCCGATGGCGATAGAGCCTTCAGGCCCGAAGCGATGAAGGACACCCAAACGACGCGCGTTCGATGAAGCAGACCATCTCCCGCAACGGTCAGGACAGCCGCTTGCGCTGACGACATCGCCATGCCGGTAAGGGGGAATTTCACGGTATGCAGGGCCGCGCCTACCGTCATTTCCAACGCGCCTGCTCCGGCGCCGAACTTGCCCACGCGCTCCCAGTCCGGGCGTTGAGCGGCGATGTCGAGCAGAGCATCGACCACGTTTCCGTCCTGGGCGGAAAGGATATGATCGAAGCGCCTTCCCATCCGCCCCTCGATCTGAACCAATGCGGATTGCTTGACTCCGATGACCAGCAGTTTCGGCTTGGCGGCAAGAACGAAGTCCCACAGGTGCCAGTGCCCTTGCCCTTCGGCCTCCCACCTGCCGAACTCGTCGAGAATGAGGACATCGATGCCGGGACGCAAGTTCGCCACCCATGCGCTCAGTTCCTGGACGGTCGCTGTGTCGATCGTGTACCCGATGGGCTGACGGGTGGCAAGGGGGAGGAGGCGGCCGTCCGCGAGCATATGCAGCGCGTAGTCAGCCGCTCCCCGGTCCGGCTCGTCGCGCTCGCCCGCCAACGCGACGAATCCGTCGACGAGGCCGAGCTGCGCCGCGGCCCCGGCAAAGCTAGCCAGGCCGGACGACTTGCCCGATCCGATCGGTCCGGTGACGGCCAAGAGAAGCACGGCCGTTAGTATGGAACTGCGCACCCAGCCCTGGCGAGGCAGGTCAGACCAAACCGAATTCGTGCAAGTAGTAACATCAGCGAATAGAGTTGATGCAAACCACCGGGGCGAGGTATCCGGGTGCCTAGGCGATCAAGCCACCTCGGGCTTCGTCCCACGAGATTGCAGCGGTGAAGGCAAAGCCTCGTTGACGGCCTCAGCCCGTGCGACCGGCGCCCATACCTTCAGCGGCCGAATCAACCTAGCTCCGCGATCGATAGGGGCGAGGGAGAGTTGCCTCCCTAACACCTGCACGATTTTCGCTTCTTCCCCACGCGTCCCCGGTCGGCGACTTTGCGAATATAGTCCGGCGCGAAGGGGACTTTGCACGACGTATTCCCCATATCGACGTGGACCTTGCCGATCTTTTCCCCGGCGCGCAGGGCCTCGTCGGTCAGCTCACGAACGTACGACCCGAGCGCGATCACGAAGCCGTTCATCTTGTAGCGCACTTTGTCCGGCTGGTCGTGAATCGTCGCCGAAACCCGGTTCAGCAGGCCGCTGAGCGCAGGAACATCCAGGTCAGCATCCGCACGAACCGCGACCAGGCTCGACAGCGTCCCCCAACCGACCACCTGCGCCCTTTCGTCGGGGGAATCGATCCACTCCCGAGCGAGGTCCCATCCGTGCGGGCCCTCCGCCGCCACCCAGGCGACCGCGAACTCAGCGGCCGCGTCGCTGTTGGCTTTCTCGAGCCAGCCACGCAGGTCAGCCTTGGTCATCTTCGACTCGTCGGCAACGAGCCCCGCCAAGTACATCGCATCGTAGACGCCGGTGTCGTACAGGTCCAGCGCGAGTCCGTAGTCCTTCTTGATCTTCTTCTCGTACTTCTTGAGCTCCTCGACCTTCACGCCATAGAGGGGTCCAGTGACTCCGTGGTTGCGTAAGATGCGCCGGTACCCCTCGGTTCCCAGGGCCTCGATCTCGGTAAGGATTTGCTGTGCGGTCATGGTGGCTTTGGAGAAGATTATGCGCCAACCGTCTGCGCATGCAGCAAAATCCAATGGTGGAAAGCCTAGTCGAATCAAGCAAAGTGACCGCAGTGGAAGGGATGGAGTACTTCCTGAGGAACTTCTCGTTCGTACCCGACGACAAGTTAACCTGGACGCCGGCGCCGACGGCGAAGTCGGCCATCCGGATCGCCGCGCACACGGCGCTTTATGCGGGCATCTTTGCGCAGATGATGCGTGATCGAAAACTTCCCTTTGGCGATGAGATTCCCGCGTTCGTGGCGCGAAACGAGGCGGCCGAGACGATGCTGATCGACCGAGCCGAGATGGAGCGCGTCTTCCGGCGGAACACGGATGCAGTCATCGACACCCTCGACGACCTGACCCCGGAAGCGATCGACATAGTCTTCGATGCCGCGCTGGGCTTTTCGGTGCCGATGAGGCGTCTCATGAACATGCCCGGCTGGCATGCCACGCTGCATGCCGGTCAGATCGATTTCCTCCAGACCTGCTGGGACGACCAAGAGATTTACTTTTGACGAGCTCGCGCCGCTTCGCTTCGGATATCCTCACGGACGCCGATGATTCCCGAAGACCCCACGTTCGATCGACGCACCTTTTTGCGGCTCGCTTGCGCGGCCCCCATGGCTGGGCTACTCCAGAATCTGAGCGAGCCTACTGGCGTCTTCCGCCATCCGCGGCCCGAAGACCCGGCTTGGCCTTCGCCCGCGGAGTGGCAGCGTCTCTCGGAAGCCGTCGGAGGGCGGCTTTCACAGCCCAAGAGCCCTATCGAGGCGTGCCTCCAAGGTGCGGGCAGCGCAGACTGCGAGGCCAGCCTCGCGGCGCTGAGGAACCCGTTCTACATCGAGGAGCAGCCGGGGGCGACGCAGTCGACCGGTTGGGCGGGGGCGTGGGAGACCGCGCCGAGCGCCTATTCCGTCGCCGCCGAATCGCCCGCCGACGTCGCTGCGGCGGTGACTTTCGCACGGCAACATCGCTTGCGGCTGGTGGTCAAGGGGACCGGCCACGACTACCTCGGCCGCTCGTGCGCGCCCGACTCGCTGCTCGTCTGGACCCATCCGATGCGCAAGGTCTGGCTGGAGGAACGGTTCGTGCCGCATGGCGCACCCGCCGGTACGACGCCCGTCGCCGCGCTTCACGTCCAAGCCGGCGCTCGCTGGCTCGAGGCGTACACCGAAGCGACCACTAAGAACGGGAGATACGTCCAAGGCGGTGGCTGCTGCTCGGTCGGTGCCTGCGGGGGGTTCGTCCTCGGCGGCGGGTTCGGCAGCTTCTCCAAGAAGTACGGCACCGGCGCGGCAGGACTGCTGGAGGCCGAAGTCGTGACCGCCGATGGCCGGGTACGGATCGTCAACGCGCACCGCGACCCCGACCTCTTCTGGGCCCTGCGCGGGGGCGGGGGATCGACTTTCGGCGTCGTCACCCGCATGACCCTCCTCACCCACGAGCCCCCCTCGACCGCCGGCCTTGTTCTGGGGAAGATCACTGCCGATTCCGATGCAGCGTTCCGACAGGTCATCGAGCGCGTACTCGCCTTCTACGACGAACACCTGAACAACGAGCATTGGGGCGAGCAGTTCACCTTCGGAGCCGACAACACGGTCACGTTCGCCCTCACCTACCAAGGCCTCGAAGAGGCGGAGGTGACGAGACTGTTCGCGGCGCTCGGAGTGCAGGACCTGAGCATCGTCTCCTGCACCGGCCGCCAGCTTTGGGATCCCTCGTATTGGGAGCAGAAGATTCCCGGCTTCGTGCAACGCGACCCGCGTCCGGGCGTGCCGAAGGATCAGTTTTGGTGGGGGCCGAACTCGGGCGAGGTCTCGAAGTATTGGTACACCTACCAATCGCGCTGGATCCCGGCGCGGCTCTTCCGGGGCGCTGATCGGGGACGACTCGTCGAAGCCGTGTTCGCCACGTCGCGACTCGTGCCGGTCGGCTTCCACATCAACAAGGGCCTCGCCGGAATGGCCGAAGAAGCCCTGCGACGATGCCGTCAGACCTCCGTCAACCCGATCGCCTACGAAGCAAGCGCGCTCGTCATCTTGTCCTCCGGCGTCCAAGCCGCCTACCCCGGCGTACTCGGCCATCGTCCGGACCCGATGGAGGCCCGCCGTCGACGTGCGGCGGTGGACGAGGCGATGAAACTCCTCCGCGACCTCACCCCCGGCGGCGGGGCCTACGTGAACGAGGCCGACTTCTTCGAGCCGGTCTGGCAGCGCTCGTTCTGGGGCGTCAACTATTCGCGCCTCCTAGAGATCAAGCGCCGCTACGATCCCGAAGGCCTCTTCCACGCCCGTCACACGGTAGGCAGCGAGGGCTGGTCGATCGACGGTATGACGCGGCGCAAGGAGGGAACGCCGCCTCCCCGCAGGTCCTAGCGCGGGTAGTTCGGGGGATGGCTCGCGGACGCGGGATGCGGCCCGCCCTGGGGCACGAAGCACCCCCCGGCTACCGTGACCTTTGGCGCGATTATCGTTCGGGCTAATCTCCCATCCAGTGGATCTTCTCGTCACCGAGCAGGCACTGAATGTAGTTGAGTTGGCCGTCGTGGTACCAGATGTGGCTGACGGCGATCTGGGCGAGCATGAAGAGGGGGGCGTCCATCTTCCAGGGCGGGGCGACGATCTTGTTGAGGGTTTCGTCGCTGGCCGAGGCGAGGGCTCGATTGAACTCCTCTGCCGTCGTACGCAGCGCATTGGCGGCGCCTTCCTTGGTAGCGCAGGAGGTTTTGAAGCGTTCCGTTATCGCTGCCTCGTAGTCGGCGTCCAAGTTTCCGTTCAGCGCCTGGGTCGTCCAACTCAACATTCCGATTGCGTCGGCTGTCAGCTCGCTTGCGGGACGGGTGCAGCCGCCAAACGTGGCGTGCCACTTGTCATCGGGGATAGCCGCAATGTCGGCCGAATACATCGAGACCAGACCTTCCAGCCAGCCGGAGAGGTAGGCGCGGGCGTCGATTCCTTGTGTGATTGTACTCATGTCTTCTTGTCCTCCAGGCGCAAGTTTACTACCCCTTGGAACCTTCGCGCCGATCGGTCAGAATGCCGCGAAGATGAATTCCGCGTCAGAACCCGTGCTTCGCGAACTGCTCGACGGCAACGAGCGCTTTCGGTCTGGTGAGAGCCGACATTGGAGCTACCCTCCGGAGAAGATCGCCGAACTCGGTGCCGGGCAGCGTCCGATCGCGGCAATCGTCGCTTGCTCCGACGGGCGAGTCTCGCCGGAGATCGTGTTCGACCAGCCGCTCGCCAACCTCTTCGTGAGCCGTGTTCCGGGCAACGTTGCCTCGGACGGCACGAAGTGGATGCTCGAAATCGCAGTCACCGACATGAAGGTCCCGCTCGTCTTGGTGGTCGGGCATACCGAGTGCCTGGCGATCAAGCAAGTGATCGACGGCCAGCAAGGCGCGGGTGGTCCGCTGAGGAATCCGGTCGAACGGGCGGTGACTCGGGCGCGAGCATCGGGGAAGGCCGTCTTCGAGGAGGCGGTACGCCTCAACGCTATCCAGACCGTCGAAATGCTCCGTGAGGAGAGCGTGGCGGTGAAGGCGGCTCTCGCCGAGGGCAAGACGACCCTCGCCGCTGCTGTCTATGACGTGCATACCGGCCTAGTTCGTCTGGTCGACTAGGTCGAGCGGTACCATCCGGCGGTGGCCCGGGTCACCGTTCTCCTCACGTCGTACAACCACCTCGCGTTTCTGCCCGAAGCGGTGGAGAGTGTCCGGCGGCAGACTTATCGCGACTTCGATCTGCTGGTCTTGGACGATGGCTCGACCGACGGCAGCCGCGAGTGGGTCGCCGAGAATATCGGCGGAGCGCAGATCTACTTCTCGGAGCGGAACCTGGGCACCTATGGCCTTCTTAACGCCGGGCTTGAGCGGGCGACTGGGGAGTGGATCGCGATACTCAACGACGACGACGTTTGGGAAGAGGACAAGCTTGCAAGGCAGATGGCTCTCATCGACGCCGAGCCTCGGCTGGGCCTGGTGGGAGCACTCGGTCACTTCCTCGACGACGCGGGTGGGAGGATCGGGGCCGACCTGGGCATCGTCTACGACCCGATGCCTCCGGGAGACCACTTCGCGACCCTGGTGTTGACTAACGCGTTCGTCACCAGTTCCGTCTTGTTCCGGCGCGAGGCACTGGGCTCGGACACCCGCTTCGATGCGACCCTCTACGGGCTCGGGGACTATGACCTTTGGCTTCGAATCGCCGAGCGCTGGTGGTCTGCGAAGGCCGAAGGCGACATCGTGGGCTATCGCTTCCACGCCTCGCAAGCGAGTCGCGACGAGTCACGCCTGGTGGAGGAGACTTCGGCGATCCACGAGCGTCTCTTCGCCCGACGCGCCGAGCTTCTCGAAGCGCGGAGCAACGATCCAGCCCTGATTCAGTCGCTCGCGCTCCTTGCCGCTCAGCTCGGAACGCAGCGGATGTGGCGTGGGGACCGTCGCGGCGCGAGAGAGGCATATCGTGCTTCGCTCAAGCTCGATCCTGGCCGCTCGAAGACCCGTCTTCGACTCGCCCTTTCCTGGCTCCCCTCGAAGGTCTTCCGCCTCCTGCGATAGGGACTCCGACGGTACAATCCAAGGGAATGTCCGAACTGGACCTGGATACGATTCGCTACGCCCTGAAGACGGCCCGCGAGCATGGGCTCCGGTCGGTCCGCATCCAATCGGGTGAATCGAGCTTCCGCGCCGTGTTGGGCAAAGGGCGCCGGGCTCCCGCGCCGAAGGTATCGGCGGTCATCGAGGTCTCCGATGGGCCAGAGGAAGGCCTTGCGGAGGTGACCTCGAATCTGGTCGGCTACTACCGCGAGGGGGAAATCCCGCTGCACGTCGGTTCGGTCGTTCGGTCCGGCGACGTGGTCGGAGTGATCACTGCGCTGGGGCTCGCCAACGACATCGAGTGCTCGGTCGAGGGTGAGATCGTCGAGGTCTGCGTCGAGCCCGGTCAGGCGGTGGAATTCGGTCAGGTCCTGGCCAAGGTGAAACCATCGTGAACAAGGAATCCGGTTCGTTCAGCCTCGTCGGCACACTGGTGGCGGTTCTCTTGGTCCTCGTGTTGGTCTTGGTTTTCGCTTTCGGCGGCTTTGGCGGCAAGGCCGAGAACCAGCGCAAGGACCAGGTTGGCGAAACGGTCATCGGGCAGTCCGTCGCCCGCGCGAAGGACGCCAAGTGCATGGAGAACCTCCGCAACATCCGCGGCATGATCGATGTCGAGCGAACCAATGCCGACCAACCGCCGGCGTCGCTCTCCGAACTGCGCGGGCTTCCCTCCGATATGCTCGTCGATCCGATCGGGAAGGAGCCCTACGTCTACAACCCCGAGGACGGTACCGTTCACTGCATACATCCGGGCCACGAGAAGTATTGATGTTCAAGAAGGTCCTGATCGCAAACCGAGGGGAGATCGCCTGCCGCGTGATGCGGGCCTGTCGCGAACTGGGCATCGAGACCGTCGCGATCTACTCGCGCGCCGACCAGGACAGCTTGCACGTTTCGCTCGCCGACCAGGCGATCTGCGTGGGCGAGGCCTCGAACACCGACTCGTATCTGAATCTCGCCAACGTCCTGATGGCAGTGGAGGTATCCGGCGCCGAAGCCGTCCACCCTGGCTACGGCTACTTTAGCGAGAACGCACGCTTCGCCGAGGCGCTCGAATCGACGATCGGCGCCAAGTTCATCGGTCCTCCCGTCAAAGCGATCGAGATGATGGGGGACAAGGCCAAGGCCAAGCAAGCAGCGATCGCAGCCGACTGCCCGGTCGTGCCAGGCTCGGAAGAGGCCGTCGCGTCGGAGAGCGAAGCTCTGAAGGTCGCCGACGACATCGGCTATCCGGTGCTTCTCAAAGCGGTCGCCGGTGGCGGCGGACGGGGCATCCGGCGAGTGGACGGCCCGGAAGACCTCGCGCGACAATGGAAGATGGCCCAGGCCGAGGCCCAAGCCAGCTTCGGCAACGGCGACCTTCTCGTGGAGAAGTGTGTCGTCGAGCCTCGGCACATCGAGATCCAAGTCTTGGGTGACGAACACGGCAGCCTCATCCACCTGGGCGAGCGCGAGTGCTCGATCCAGAACGTGCGCCATCAGAAGATCGTCGAAGAAGCTCCCTGCGCGGTCCTCGACTGGGAGATGAGAGAACGGATCGGGGCCGCCGCCGTCCGCGTTGCCAAGAGCGTCGGCTATGCCAATGCGGGCACGGTGGAGTTTCTTCTCGATCGCGACGGGCACTTCTTCTTCCTCGAGATGAACACCCGGCTGCAGGTGGAGCACCCCGTTACCGAGCAAGTCACGGGCCTCGATCTGGTCCATCTCCAATTGAGCATTGCCGCCGGCGAGCCGCTGCCCTTTGGTCAAAGCGACGTCCGTCTCCGCGGCCATTCGATCGAGGCGCGGATTACCGCCCAGGACCCCGATGCCGATTTCGCACCCTCGACGGGACGAATCACGCGATGGCTCGCGCCGGGTGGTCGAGGCGTTCGGATGGATACCCACGCATACTGCGGCTTCACGGTCAGTCCGTTCTACGATCCGATGATTGCCAAGTTGATCGTCACCGCAGAGGACCGACCGGCCGCGGTAGCCAAGTTGCGCGCCGCCTTGCATGAGTTCGACGTCGAAGGCGTCAGAACGAACATCCCCTTCCTGCGGCGACTCTGCGCCGATCCGTCCTATGAGGCCGGCGAGGTGGACGTCTCGTTCGTTCAGCGGTTCCTCATGGAGGAAGCACCCAGTGGCGTCTGAGAAGACGCCACCGACGATCCGTAGCCGTCGTGCTGCCCGCGAGGCCGCTCTCAAGGCTGCTTACCAGATCCGTTTGGGCGGATTCGAGCCGGAAGCCGCCCTCGAGGACGTTCTCTCGCAGGCCGCCTTTTCTGAAGAAGCCGCCGACTTTGTCCGTCGGCTCATCCAAACGCTGGACGCCAAGATCGAGGACGTCGACGGGGCGATCAAGCCTCTGCTTTCCGCCAACTGGGACTACGAGCGGATCGCCGAGATCGATCGGGCGATTCTGCGCATCGCCTGCGCCGAGCTTCTCTTCTTCCCCGAGATACCACCCAAGGCGACTATCAACGAGGCTGTCGACCTCGCCAAGCGGTACGGCGCAGCGGAGAGCCCGCGCTTCGTGAACGGGGTCCTCGGCAGCCTCCTTCCACTCTCACCCAAAGCGGACTGGAAGCCGATGCCCGGCCCTGATTGGCCCGAGGACGAAGCCCCGACGGAAGAGACTCAGGTCGAACTCGTCGAGGAAGGTTCGGAACGCCACAAGCACCTCGTCGCCGGCACATGGCGCCTTCGCGAAGCCGACGAGGAAGGGAAGGAAACCTTGTGAGCGCCCAAATCCTCGACGGCAAGGGCTTGAGTCGCGAGATCCGAGAGGAACTCAAGTCCCGCGTCACGGACCTGCGGGCAAGAGGGATCGTTCCCCGGCTCGACGTGATCGTAGCCGCCCAAGACCCTGCCAGCCTCGCCTACGTCCGCATGAAGCGCAAGTGGGCCGAGGAAATAGGGATCGTCGGCGAGGCCTATGAAATCCACGACACGACCACCCAAGCGCAACTCCTGCAGCGAATCTACGAACTGAACGCCAACCGTCAGGTTCACGGCGTCTTGCTCCAGCACCCGCTTCCGCCTCACCTCGACGAACAGGAAGCCCTGCTCGCGCTCGGGGACGAGAAGGACGTAGACGGCATCACGGCGGCGTCGCTGGGGCGATTGGTCGTCGGGTTGCCTGGGTTCCGATGCGCCACGCCGCTCGGTATCGTGAGGCTGCTCGCCCATTACGAAGTCCCACTCGAAGGCCGGCACGCCCTCGTCATCGGACGGAGCCAAATCTTGGGCAAGCCGGCGGCCTTTATGCTACTGGAGCGAAACGCAACCGTATCCATCGCCCATTCCCGGACTCGGGACCTGCCCGACCTGTGCCGTCAAGCCGATCTCGTCCTCGCGGCGGTCGGACGCGCGGAGATGATCCACGGCGACTGGCTTAAGCCCGGGGCCGTCGTCGTCGATGCCGGTTACAACAAGGTCGATGGTCGGCAGGGGGACGTGGGCGACTGCCACTTCGAATCCTGCCGCGAGGTGGCGTCGTGGATCACGCCGGTCCCCGGTGGCGTCGGACCGATGACGGTCGCCTGTCTGCTCTCCAATGCGGTCGATGCTGCCGAGCGAGAGATCGAGTCCTAGGCGCGGGCCCGCCTTTCACGCAGGAATTGCCGCCAATTCCAATTCGCTGCGTCGTCGCAGGCGCGTAGGGCCTTCTGCGCCCTGATTCTGGTGGTGAGTTCGTCCAAGACCTCGGTGGTCGAGGACCGCGCCAGCACGCTCGGGTCTCCGAAGGGTCTCGTCGTGGCACACTTCGCGCACACGGCGCGAAGATTAGACCCCCGGTTTCATCCACTTCCCACGTGATCGATTGTTACCGCGTGCTCGCCACAGAGCGCACAGCGACCCTCGAAACGGCGGAGAACACGCTCGCGAGCGTTGTCGAGGATGAGGGCTTGCCGGTAAGGTCTGCCGCCGCCGGCTAATCGCCAGAGAGTCTGCCCGAAGGCCACCTGTCGATTCGGGTCGAGAATGGTCTCCTCGACAAGGCTCGTACGAACCTGCCTGACAAAAGCGGCGGTGTCCCGGCACTTCTCGCCGCAGTACGGAGTGCGGGCCGATGGCTCGGGTGCGTCGCAGTTCGGGCACAGATCGGGCCGACCCTGGCCGGGGGCGATCGTGCGGTCAGGATCTCGCTCGAAGATCAGCCGCAGCACCGAACGCGCTTGCTCATCGAGGTTCTGCCCGACGTCCAGAGTCGGCAGGGTCTCGAGAAGGCGGTCGATCATGTGCCGATTCTATTGCAAAGCACCGGTTTTCCGATCGCCGAAGATGGAATGATCGTCACTAGTCATAGACTTCGGCATGAACTCGACCGACACCCCAGACATCCTGCTCCGGCTCGGGCCCGATTTGCGCGCATGCGTGGATGGGCAGGAAGTCGGTGTGGCTCCGAACGAGCGGGTGGCGGCCTTGGCGTTACTCATCGGCCAGCGCGCGGGGGACACTCTTCCCAGAAGAGCCTTGGCAAGGCAGATCCACCCGTCGTCTGAGGTCAGCGACCCGATGGGAGCGCTGCGGCAAACGTTGCTTCGGTTGCGGAACTGGCTCGGCCGAGATGCACTGGCTGCCGATGCGAAGTCGATCGCCGCACTCGGGCGCTGGACGATCGAGACGGCCGTAAGAGAGAACGAATTGCCCGCCTCCGCCTATCGTCATCCGGTTTTCGAGCCATATCGATCGGAGAGCGACCCCGAGGGCCTGCCCAAGGTCCTTCAGCAATTCGATGAAGCCGTACGGCTGGTGGCTCTGGTCGACCGTGGAGAAGCGCGGGGCATGTTGGTTGGCGCGCCTGGTGTCATCCGCAGCTTCCCGCCAGCGTCCGGGCTGGCTCTGCTCGAGGTCTCCCCACCGCAGCGTCCCTCCGATGTCCTCGCGTTCGAGCACGCCGAGCTCACGTGCTGGGCGCTGAACGCCGCCGGCCTTCTCGACGAGGCGGAAGAGTTGATGCGCAGATCGCTCGCGAACGCTCGGCGCCTCAACCGCCCCGCGCAAGTCGCCCGCGCGCTTGCTCTCCTGCTGTTCAACTCGCTGGAGACCGGCAACCTCAAGTACGCGGAACAACTGCTGGGGACGATCTCAGGGAAGTTCGGGCATCATCGCCTGCTTGTCGATAACGCCATGATCGCCTACGCATGGAATACTGGCCGCCTCGACCGAGCCCTCGAGATGGCGCGTGATCGCGCGCGGGCCATTCGCAAGGAAACAGTGTCCGACCGCGTTCACTTCTGGTCGAACATGGCAATGCTCTCCGCCGAGGCGGGTGATGCCCAAACCGCCATTCAGTCGGCCCTCGCCGGCGAAAGCCTGCTGGCCGAAGGACTGCATGCCCAAGCCCGCTGGAATCTGCGCTTGGCTCGCCTCCAAGTCCTGGTGGAATCCGACCCCGTCCATGCGGTTGTTGGGCTGGAGCAGGTCGCAGATCTTCTGCAGGTGGAGGGGCGCTTCCTCCAGGAGGCCTATGCCCGAGAAGCCCTCGCTGTAGCTCTAGCTCAGGCGGGGGAAGTTTCGGCCGCTCGCGAGGCCTGGAGGGCGTCGGAGGCGGCGCGCTTGTCGCGTGGGTGGAAGCTCAACCCTCGCCACCTGCGCATCCGAGCACTGGTTTACAAATGAATTGAGCCGGTCCCTCGCCGTAGCGCGGGACCGGCTCGCGGTTCTCGGGCTACTTCTCGACGGCGGTGATCAGGACGTGCCCGGTCTTCGGGTCGTACTGTACGTTCACGTCGAGGGAGTCCTTCACGAAGGAGAGCGGAACGACGCTCCGGCCCCGATCGATGAAAGGTGCGAGTTCCAGCGTGTAGGTGGCCTGGTTGATGGTGGCGGTCTTATCGCCGATCTTGAAGACGATGTTCTTTCCACCACCCTTGGCTTGGACGATCTTTCCGGTTCCCTCCCAGACGACGGTTCCGCCCGATTGCTCGAACAGGTGTCGGAAGGGCGTCAGCGGAACGCCCGACATTACCCGCGGCAGTACGTGGTCGAATTGGACAGGCCGGCTGTTGAGCAGGATCGTAAAGGTTCCGATCTCGGGGAGCCGGGTTCCGACTCCGATCGAGACCACCGCAGGTTCGGCCTTCGGAGTGACCTTGGCGACGACCGGGGTGGGCGTCGGTGTCGGCTTCGGCGCGATCGCCGGCTTCACTGGCTCAGGCTTGGGCGCCACGGCCGGTTTTACGGGCTCTGGCTTGATCGGTGTCGCCTTTGGTTCGGCCTTGGGCTCGACTTTCGCCGGCGTCGCAGTGACCTTGGGTAGCACGTCCGACGGCTTGGGCGCCACGGTGGGAGCGGGTTTGGCGACCGGCGCTTTCGGCGCGGCCGCTTGCGTCGGGGCGGCCATACGTGCGCCGGTCGGGGTCAGGCTCTTTGGCCCGGTCGCGATACCAGGCGCGATGCCGGCCGAACGCGTACCTGACATCTGACTCACCTTAGCCCAAATGGGATCGAGCATCACCGTCAGCACGGCGGGCTTGGCGGTCTTCGGAGTGGCCTCCATGCCGGTCGTATCGACCGGAGCCTCGGTCTTGTTCTGCTCGGGGGTGCGGCGCTCGGTCCGTCCGCCGGGGTTGTTCACATAGACGCGCGTCTTGGGTGTGCGGAAAGTGGAGTTGTTCTCGTCGACGATCCAAGCCTCGAGGTCGTACCAGCCGTTCTCGACTCGGGTCGAATCCCAGAGATAGGAGTAGGGTGGGAAGTTCTTCAGGGTCTTGAACTCGTCGTTCACGAAGAACGACACGTACATGTTCTTGAACTCGCGGCGAAGCCCGACCTTGATCTCCACAGGTCCGGTCACGGTCGAGCCAGACTTGATTCCCTCGAGGAATACGGGGGAGTCGGTTCGTCGGTCGGCGGAAATCTTCGTTCGCTGCGTTCCCACGAGTTTGCCGCTGGCGTCGTAAAGGCAGACTTCGATCAGGTTATCGCCGTCGATTAGCGCCGCGGTATCGAGAGTAAATTGCGTTTCCCCGCTGTTCGCCCTGTCGCTCACGCTGCGGGCGTTGAAGCTGACGCCGTTGATCTTGAGCTCGACGATCGAGACGCTCGCGCCTTTGTACTTGACCGTCAGAACGGGGCTGTTGAGCGCCTTGTCGATCAGAATCGACGGATCTTGGACGAAGGCCCCGGCCACGCTCGCGAGCACAGCCATGCCAGCTGCAATCGCCAGAGTCCGATATTTCCCTGCCATTGTGAAACCCTCCTGGTTCGGCGGCCACGCACATACCGCCTCGTACCGCTATTGTCGCACGTTCAGCCCCGGTTGTCAAGGGTTCCGGGAATCTCGCGAACCTCGGCGGCGTTCATAATCGTGTCGACTCGAACCTGTGAAATAGACGGAGGAAAACCATGAAAAAACTCACCGCGCTCGTCGCATGCCTCGCCTTGGCGGCGGCATTCGGATGCGGCAAGAAGGAGGAGACCGAGAAAACTGCGCCGGCGCCGGCTAAGACGTCGGGCGGGCGTCTCGAAGTCCCTCCCCCCGAGAAGCACGTCAGCGTCTCGCCCCCCAGCGAGGAAATGAAGGGCGAATGGGTGCTCGAACCCAGCGAAAAGCAGCGCGAAATCAATGCCAAACTCGTCGCCATGGGCAAGAAGCCCACCGCGGTCTCCCTGAAAATCGAGGGCGGCAAGTTCGAACTCCACGTCACATCAGGCCCCTCGGAACGCACGACCAAGGGAGACGCCAAACAAGATGGCAAGAAGATCACCCTCACGGCGACCTCGGTCGAAGCCAAGGTGAACGACAAGCCCGTCAAGTCACCCCTCTCGAAGCCGGAAGTGTTTACTCTCCAGGACGACGGACTCACGATCAAGGACAGCGCCGGCCTAACCTACGTCCGGAAGTAGCCTCGGTACCAATCCACGAAGCGAACGAGTCCCTCCGACAACGGAGTCGAAGGGGCAAACCCGGTGTCTCGACGCAAGTCGTCGGTAGCCGCATAGGTCTCCAGGACGTCGCCCGGCTGCATCGGCCTTAGATTCAGCTTGGCCTTTCGACCGAGGGCGCGTTCCAATTCGGCGATGAAGTCCAGCAGGCCGACCGGTTCGTGGTTGCCGATGTTGTACAGTCGATATGGCGGGCTCACCGTGGGAGGCCGATCCATCACTCGCACGACGCCCTCTACGATGTCGTCGATGTAGGTAAAGTCACGCTTCATCTCACCGAAGTTATACACATCGATCGGCTGATCGCTCAGAATCGCCTCCGTGAATTTGAAGGCCGCCATGTCGGGGCGGCCCCACGGGCCGTAGACCGTGAAGAACCTCAGCCCGGTCGTAGGAATGCCGTAGAGGTGGCTGTAGGTATACGCCATCAATTCGTCGGCTTTCTTGGTCGCGGCGTAGAGGCTGACCGGACGATCGACATCGTCTCCGACGCTGAAGGGCAGTTTGGAGTTGGCGCCATAGACCGAACTGGATGACGCATATACCAGGTGACGGACGGGCTTGGCGCGGCACGCCTCAAGGATGTTCAGGAATCCGACCACGTTCGAGTCGACATAGGCCCGCGGATTCTCCAGCGAATAGCGAACACCCGCCTGTGCCGCGAGATGGACGACGACCGATGGACGATGGTCGGAAAAGAGCCGATCCACTCCGGCTTCGTCGATGAGGTCCAGTCGTTGAAACGCGAAACGTGGCTGATCCGACAAAACTGCAAGCCGGGCTTCCTTGAGGCCGGGGTCGTAGTAGGCGTTCATGTTGTCCATGCCCACGACCGATTGCCCCTGCTCAAGGAGGCGGCGGGCCAGGTGGAACCCGATAAAGCCCGCCGCTCCGGTGACCAAGACGCTCTCGCCCATCGCGGCCATTATGGGGCTACTCGCTGGGATTGAACGAGGCGTAGAGGTTTCCGGCCAAGGCCGTTGCTCCGACCGCGATCACGATGTTCAGGGCGCCCACCGGTATCGCCGCCAAAGCGGGGGGCAGCCCCATGAACAGGAGCAAGCTGTAGAGGGCGATCGACGGACCGCAGAACAGAACGATCCCGAGAAGGTTGACCAGCCCTCGAAAACCGCGCTGCGTAGGGTCCTCGACGTCAGGGAAGAGGACGATCACGAGGCAAAACACCGAAGCCAAGAGTAGCGCGACGGTAGGAAGCCCGATCAGCCCAGCCACCGCGTGAGGCCAAAGCGACGGCGTTACGATCATGCCGGCCACGAGTCCGACAAGGCACGTAACGATCGCCAAAGCCGATTTCGAGAGCACCTCGTAGAAGATGATCGTCCCCGGCCGGAACGGGAGCGGCTTCTGAAGGTCGACACGCCGAAGCATCTCGATGTAGCCTCCTTGAGACAGAACCGCGGTAGCCACGAAGACCATCATCAGTTGAGTCAGCACGAGAATCGGGCCGATCGGCGTCCGGGGACTGGACAGGAGGCCTGGGAGCACCGCCAGCCAGAGGGCGATGCCGGGGAACAGCCAGTAGAACGCCCGACTCGACCGGGCTTGGAGGAGGTATTCCTTCCAGACGAGCGCCAGGCCTCCTTGAGGCCGCCAGCGGTGGATCCAGGACTTCTTGCCCGCTTTGATCCGCCCGGTGCGCGCCTGCTCCGCGATGATGCCATAGGTGTCGCCGCGCTGCTGCAGCGTTCTCGCGCTGTTGACCTCGGAGGCCTTCAGCGCGGCCTGCTCATAGATGAACCCGGCCTGCCTCAGTGAGAAGATCACTCCCACCGCGACCATGCCAACGAGCAGGAACCCGCCAAATGCGGCCTGAATCCAACTGCCGGTAAGCGGAGCCATCGTCAGATCGGTCGCCCCGGTGGCGATGAAGAAGCCGATTCGCAACAGCGGCGACTGCGCCAGGTCGACTAGCTCGGCCGTGCTCCCGGCGCTGCGGACCCGAAACACGACGAAGGCCGCTAAGACAACGAACACTCCGAAGAGCGACCATCCGCACAACCGCTTGTAGCGTTGGAATTGCTCCTCCGGGCGGTTGAAGAAGATCCCCATCGCATAACCCAGAGCCACGAAGGCCATCGCCATGAGGATGTAGGAAGCCCCCGCGGCTCGCCCCACGAGTCCGGCGGAATCGGGATTCGGCAATCCCCGAAACAAGCTCGCCCACCCAGAACCGATTGGCCGCCACATAAACAGCAGCATGAGGAGAGGAAGGACGAGGGTCAGAAGATAATCGCGGAGCAGGCGAAATCCGACCATGACCCTTGGTGAAACCGGCGTCGGGAACAGCACGTCGACGTCGGCGGGCTTGAATCCCGCTTGATAACTGAAGAGGCTCAGCGACAGCAGCAGAGTCAAGCCGACGAAGCCAGCGAAGACGATCGCGTCGATCGCGGCGATCGGCGGTACCTCGAACTGCGGCAATTGCGCGTTCGAAGGTAGCGAGGGTTCGCTGCCGAAGCGCGGGCGAAAGAGGAGCAGGTAGTAGCCGACGAAGAAGATGAGCCCGAGAAGACGGCGGGGCGACGAGAGCGACCGCTTGACGCCGTTGACGAAGGAACGCGTGAACAAGAAGACGAGTGGCTTCATGGCGCGACGATCGGTGGCGGCTTGGCTTCGGAGGTCAATCTAAGGAACACTTCCTCGAGACCGGCGCCCTCCATGTTGCTCATGGCTCGAAGGTCGGCCAGGGTGCCTTCGGCGACCTTCACTCCACGGGCGAGGATGATCACACGGTCGCAAAGTCGCTCGGCGGTATCGAGCAAGTGAGTCGAGATCAGGACGGACGCTCCCGCATCGCGAGCCCGCGAAATCTCACTCTTTACTTCGTGGGCACCGGCGGGGTCGACCCCGATCAGGGGTTCGTCGAAGAGCAGGACGTTGGCGTTGTGAATCAGCGCACAGGCGATCGAAAGTTTCTGGCGCATCCCCTTGCTGAGTGTGGCGACCAATTCGTTGCGCTTGTCGAGGAGGGAGTACCGCTCGAGAAGCTGTTCACCCATCCTGTCGTAGACCTCGATCGTGCCGAAGCACATCGCGATGAACCGGAGATGCTCGTCGACGGTGAGCAGTTCGTACAGCGACGGAAGTTCCGGCACGAAGGCCAGGCCCGATTTCGCGGCGGCTTGATCGGTCACGACGTCATGCCCGTTGATGAGGATCCGCCCGAAGGTGGGTCGCAGGATGCCGCAGATGCACCGCAAGCAGGTCGTCTTGCCGGCCCCGTTGGGTCCGAGAAGGCCCACGATCTCTCCGCGCCCGATCGTAAAGGAAAGGTCGTCGACCGCCCGGAACCGTTTGTATTCCTTGACCAGACCGACGACTTCGAGCACCGATGCGTTTTACCCGCGCCTACCGAGCGTCGGGGGGATCGCCCAAGTCGGCGGGCAACTCGGGATCGAAGCGCTGATCTCGGTACTGTGCCCAGCCGACGATGCCGCTCCGCACCCATTCGAAGCCGATCAGCCGCGAGGCCTTGTTATCGACGAAGAAGCTGAACGGCAGGCCTCGCTGAGGATCGCCGAAGGTTGCGACGATCTCGCGAACCTCCTCGCTCCGCCATCGACGCCGCGAACCGAACCGAAACGTGACCTTCAGGGGCGAAGGGGGGTTGAAGTAGGACCGTGAAGTTCTCGTGCCCACGAGCCAACCGAGGATCGGGCCGCCCGCCACTTCCCAGCCCGACATGTCCGGGCTGTCCGGATCGAGTTTGGCGGTCGTCGTATGCTTGTTCGGCCAACGACTCACGACGTCTTTGCCGTTCGAGAAGAAGTCGGGGGCCAGAGCGCCGGGTTCGTCCGCCTTCGGCACGAACGAGCTGGGCTTGAGCACCTTCATCATGAAGCGACCGCCCTTGCGGTAGAGCAACGCTTGGGTGAACTCGCCCGGATACAGGCCCGAGCTTTCGTGATGGACGATCGTCATCGCGAAGGAGTCGAGCTTCAGGTACCGGTCGCGGACAAACTCCAGCGTCCCCCGGGCGCCGTCGGACTGGATCGCGAGAATGGCAATGAGCATTTCCTCATCCATTGGACGTCCGAACGGAACGGAAACGATCAGGGTCCGTTCATTGCAACGATGGTGCCCGGGAGCCGTAAACTAGGGTAACCATGGCCGCTCGAAAGAGATTTCCCGGAATCAGCTCCGATGCGTTCGTTTCCGAAAACGACCGCCGCGCCCTCGCAGCCCTCAAGCGTGTGCCTCTCCTGCCCAAGATCGTCCAGAAGTTCTACGAAGTGGGGCTCGACCGGTGGTTCTACTGCTACAACATGTCGATGAGCGTTCGGTGCGGCCCGAAGCAGTACCGCACCCTCTATGAGATCATGCGGGAATCCTGCGCCGTGCTCGACATGCCCGAGCCCGAGCTTTACGTTTCGAGCAATCCCTTCCCGAACGCCTACACGAGCGGGGTCGAGCGGCCCTACGTGACTCTCCGCTCGTCGATCATCGACACGCTTTCCGACGAACAGCTGTACCATTTGATGGGTCATGAACTCGGGCATGTTAAGGCGGGGCATACCCTTTACAAGTCGGTCGCCTCGGTCATCGCGCCCTTACTGGAACTGATCGGCCGCCGGACCTTCGGCTTGGGCGACGCGGCTAGCATCGCACTGGTGATGGCTCTGTCGGAGTGGTATCGCCAGGCCGAACTGAGCGCCGACCGAGCCGGCCTCCTCGTCTCCCAGTCGCTCGATCTCTCGATCGACGCAAACCTCGCGCTTTGCGCGGGGCCGAACCGGCTCTCCCATGAGATGAGTCGCGAGGCCTTCATGGATCAGGCTCGGGCCTATCAAGACATGAGCGCGCTCGATTCGATCGGCAAGGTCGTCATCTTCCTGCTCATGGGCGCGACCTATACGCACCCCATGCCCGTCCACCGCACCCAGGAACTGGAGCGGTGGGTGTTGACGGGCGCGTTCGAGCGCATCATGCAGGGCGACTATCCGCGAAGCGAAAAAGCCGCCTAGACATTAGATCCTGCCTTCGGATCGGAACTGCGGGTAGTGGCAGACCTTGAACTTCTTGCCGCTGCCGCAAGGGCAGGGATCGTTTCGCGAGACCTTCGTCGGATCGGCGGACTCCGGCCAAACACCGACGGCCGCCGGCGCTGTTGCGACGGCGGAGCCTCCTCCGCCCGCGTCTTCCGTGCTATCGTCCAACCGGGTCATCGCCATAGGAGCGACCTCTTCCCGAGGTGCTTCAACCTGCACCTGAGCCTTGAAGATCATGCGGACCGAGATGTCTCGGATCTGCCGCAGGGTCGTTTGGAAGAGATCGTAGGTCTCGCGCTTATAGGCGACAAGCGGATCGGTCTGGCCATAACCTCTGAGCCCGATGCCTTCGCGGATGTACTCGACCGTTTGGAGGTGATCCATCCAGCGATCGTTCACCGCTTGGAGCATGACCCGACGCTCGAGGAACTTCATGATCTCGTCTCCGAGGTCTTGCTGCTTTCGATCGTAAGCATCCTGGGCATGTTGCTGGCAGAATTCCACCAACTCTTGACCAGGCTTGATCGCTTCGAGGTCGGCCAGAGTCGCGTAGTCGATCAGCGGGAAGATTTCGTTCAGGGTAGTATAGAGTCCCTCATAGTCGAAGAACTGCGAACCATCTTCGTCGATGACGTAGCTCGTACGCACGGCTTCCTCGATCACTTCGTTGATGCCCTGTCGGAGCTCATCGCCGCAGTCCTTTCCTAGAAGAATCTCACGCCGCCAGCCATAGATATGCTCGCGCTGGCTATTGAGCACGTCGTCGTACTCCAAAACGTGTTTACGTGCTTCGAAGAAGTGGTTCTCGATGCGTTCCTGGGTCTTGAGGATCATCTTCGAGAGGAACGATGCCTTTACTTCTTCGAGCGGGGGCCACGCCTTGAGCATCGGGTTTTCGAGCATCTTGGCGTTGAAGATCTTCCACAGCATGTCTTCGAGTGAGACGAAGAACCGGCTCTCGCCAGGGTCCCCCTGACGTCCGGCACGGCCTCGCAGCTGGTTATCGATTCGCCGGCTCTCGTGCCTTTCGGTACCGAGAATGTAGAGACCTCCGAGCTTGCGGACCTCCTCAGCGAGGACGCTTCGCTCCTGGTCGTTGAGCGGGAGGGGAGGTGCCGCACGCTCGGTACCACCTCGTCGGAAGGTCTTGTACGTAGAGTCGTACTGCTCGTGATCTTCAGCAAGTTCGTCGCTGCTGCGAGCCTGCTCAATAATGTCGTCGCTGACGCGCCCGCCGAGCAAGATGTCGACGCCGCGCCCGGCCATGTTCGTCGCGATCGTGATGGCTCCCTTCCGACCGGCTTCAGCGATGATCAAAGCTTCCTTTTCATGGAGTTTCGCGTTCAAGATGTTGTGCGGAATGCCATGCTTGAGGGCTTCCATGAAGTACTCGCGATTCTCGTCGGGGAGATTGTGCCTCTTCAGAAAATCGTCGGCGACTTCCGACGCGAATGGATCGGACTTCAGCTCGCATTTCGAAAGAACTTGCGCCAAGATCTGCCGATTGATCTCGGCAAGCGGTACGACGCAAATGTCGTTCGCTTCTTGCTTTGCTTCCTTCGAGAGACCTTTGGCATTCTCCTTGGCATCGAAGAGCATGTCCACGAGAACGAGCTTCTGCAGCATATCCGCGGTCAGGCGCTCGGAAGTCATCTCCGACATCTCGATCGAGCGTGTGCCGACCAAGACGGGCTGCTGTTTCGTGAATAATCGAAGAATCTCGCGAGCGATGCCACGGAACTTCGCCTCGAGGGACTTGTAGACGATGTCGTCGTTGTCCGTTCGGACCATCGGCCGGTGTGTCGGAATACATACGACGTCGAGGCCATAGATTTTGCGGAACTCGTCTTCTTCTGTTTTGGCCGTACCGGTCATCCCAGCCAGCTTTTCGTAGAGGCGGAAGAGATTCTGGAAGGTGATAACGGCGACGGTTTGGCTTTCGCGCTGAACGTTGACTCCTTCCTTGGCCTCCAGCGCTTGGTGGAGGCCGTCGGAATAGCGGCGCCCGAACATCATGCGGCCGGTGTTCTCGTCGACGATCACGACCTCGCCGCTTCGGACGACGTAGTCGACGTCCTTCTGGAAGATGCCGTACGCCTTGACTGAAGCGTTCACGTGGTGGAAAAGCTTCGGGTCACTGGCGATATTCTCGATGCCGAGCATTTCCTCGATGAGGTCCATGCCTTCTTCCGTGAGGCTTGCGCTGTGGTTTTTCCGATCCGAAACGAAGTGGATGCCCGGCTCGTCGGCTTGTTCTGTCGTTCCGCCTTTAAGCTGCTTGACCACCCTGTCGACGACCTTGTACACCGACACGTCTTCGGCTGACGGGCCGCTGATGATGTGGGGCGTTCTCGCTTCGTCGATGAGAATCGAGTCGACCTCGTCGATCATCGCGTAGTTCAGTTCGCGCATGACGAGTTGCTCGAGTTCGAAGGCCATGTTGTCGCGCAGGTAGTCGAACCCGAACTCGTGGTTCGTGCCGTAGGTGATGTCGCAGAGGTAGGCCTCGCGCCGAGAGCACGGCACCAGGTTCGTATAGCGGGGGTCCTCGTGCATCGCGCCCGGTGTGTAGATGTAGCTGCCGCCCAGTTCGTCGGAGTCCTGAGACTGACCCTGGATGATGCCGACGCTCATGCCCATGAAGTGGTAGATCGGCCCCATCCACACCGCGTCGCGGCGAGCGAGGTAGTCGTTGACCGTTACCAAGTGGGCGCCCTTGCCAGTGAGCGCGTTGAGGTACATCGGCGCGACTGCCACGAGGGTCTTGCCTTCACCGGTTTTCATTTCGGAGATCCGGCCCTGATGCAGGACGACTCCACCGAGAAGCTGTACGTCGAAGAGTCGCATGCCGAGAGTACGGACCCCTGCCTCGCGGATGGCCGCGAACGCATCGGGAAGCACGGCTTCGAGGGTTTCTCCGTTGGCGAGCCGCTGCTTGAACGTCTCCGTCTTGGCCCGAATCTCGTCGTCGCTCATCTCCTGGTACTGGGGCTCGAGCGCGTTGATCGTTTCGACGAGGGGAATGAGCGACTTGAGTTCACGGTCGCTCGTGTCAAACATTTTTCTTAGAATCTGTAACATATCTTTTCGCTTGGAAACGGATGGGACGCGCCAGCCGGGCGCGCAGGAACGAGCGGAGGACGAGGCTCGTTTAGGGACCGTCGCGATTCTTTCCGCCGACGAGGAAGCCCTCGCAAGGATCGGCAGCCGGCGAGTCGAGGCATCGGCCCACCGTTGGTTCCAGGCAATCTTCGTCGCAGGGCAGCGGGTCTGCGGCCGCCGCCAGGGCACGCTCGGCGAAGACGAGGCGAACTTCCGACCGCGAAAGGCGCTTCGTTCCGCACTCGGCAAAGGATCGACCCTGCACGAGCGCGGCGATCAGGTGAACCTGACGCACCGAAAGCTCGGCTCCACAGGAGCCTTGGAGCAAGAGGAGTATCAGGGCGGGCCAAACGTTAAACACGGTCGGTGGGAGCGACCCCTATTATGACGCCGCGCGCCCACCCAATTCCACCCGCGACCGGGCCACGGCCTAGAGGTCGGCGATGATCGTGTAGAGTTCGTTCGGGTTGAACGGCTTGGTCAGGTAATGATCGGCTCCCGCCTGGGTTCCTTCGACGATGTCGGCGTCCTGGGCGAGGGTGCTGAGCATCACGACCTTGACATTCCGATGCCTGGCCGAGGAACGAACCTCTCGGAGGACTTCCAATCCGTCGACGTAGGGCATCAGCCAGTCGAGCACGATGACGTCGAACTCGCTGTCGGCGATCGCACTGAGCGCTTCACGTCCGTCGTGGGCGACGACGACGCTGTGCCCCTGGCGCTGGAGACTAGCCTGAAGCAGCCGGGTGATCGGCAGTTCGTCATCGCAAACCAGCACCCGCTTCGTCCTGATCTTGCTCACGTTCATCTTCTCTCCTGGTACCGAATGGCTCACATTGGTCGTTCCGAGGCGGCCCATATCGGTTAGAGAGGCCACACGATCGTCATGTTCGGCAATCCCGGCGCAATAGGGCGAAGAACCCGTTCGGTTGCCAGGGATCGCGAATTCGCCACAATGCACCGCGTGGCGTACACGTTCGACATCGGCTTTCTCGGCGGTGGGCAGTTGGCGAGGATGTCGATCCAGGCGGCTCAGCGGATGGGAGTGCGCTGCATTTCCCTCGATCCTGGCGAAGACACTCCGGCCTCTCAGATCGCGCCCGCCATCCGCGCGCCGCTGGGGGACGTCGAAGCGCTCAAGCAGATCTTCATGAACTGCTACCGAGTCACGCTGGAAAACGAGTTCGTACCGGCGCGGGCCGTCCGAGAAGCCCTCGAGGAGTTGGGGCGCGACCCTTCGACGCTCATTCCCGGGCTCGACTGCCTGGAGACCATCCAAGACAAGTTGCATCAGCGCGAGGCCTACGCCAAGGCCGGGGCGCCGAGCCCGAAGGCGGTGGCGATCGAAGACGATGGCGCCAATGCGGTGGCGCGAATTGGCTTCCCCATGATGGTCAAGAAGCGGTTCGGTGGCTATGACGGCAAGGGGACCCGCCTTGCTCGAAACGCCGACGACTTCGAAGATTTGCGCGGCCTTTGGACCGATGGGGGCTGGCTCGCAGAGGAGTTCGTGGAATTCAAGCGGGAGGTCGCCGTCATGGTCATGCGTTGGATCGAGCCCGCGATCGATCCACTCTCACCGCCCGGCAAGGACACCCAATTCTACGGCATGGTCGGCTGCTATCCCACGATGGAGACCGTGCAGAAGGATCACGTCTGCGACCTCGTCTTCCCTGCCGGGGCGGACGCCTCCGAGGTGGCCGTCCAAGCCGTTCTCGCCCTGGATGGGTTCGGACTGTTCGGTGTCGAGCTCTTCGAGAAGGCCGACGGCAGTTTCGTGATCAACGAGGTCGCCCCGCGGCCGCACAACTCCGGCCACTTTTCCCTCGACTGGGGCGGACCGAGTCAGTTCGACCAGCACATTCGCCTCACGCTGAACCTTCCGCCGGCGCCGTTTCAGATCGCGGCTCCTACCTGCATGGCGAACATCATCGGGCGAGCCGGAGTCGGCGACTTCCGTCGGGGAATCGCCGCCGTACTCGCGAGCGACGCTGGGATTCGCTTTCACTGGTACTCCAAAGCCGACGCTCGCCCCGGGCGGAAAGTCGGCCACCTGAACGCAGTCGGTGAGGACGTGGTCGAGCGAGCCAAGAAAGCGAGGGAACGTTTCTACGAAGCTTGGGCCGTTCCCGATGCCGAGGACATCGAATGAGCGGTAACCTTGCGCGGCCATGAGGGTGTTCGTCTCGGTCGACATCGAAGGAGTGAGCGGCATTGTCGCTTGGTCGCAGTGCGGAGGGCCGAACGCGAGCCATTACGACTACCAATGGGCGCGCGCCCGGATGACCGCCGACACCAATGCCGCGATCCGCGGCGCCAGAGCCGCGGGGGCGACCGACATCGTCCTTCGAGACTCTCACGGCAACAGCAAGAACCTCCTCATCGACCAACTGGAGCCTGGAGTTCGCCTAGTAAGCGGCCACGGCTCACGGACGGACGGCATGATGATCGGGATCGACGAGACGTTCGACGCCGCGATGCTCGTCGGTTATCACGCCATGGCCGGCACGCTGAACGGCATCATGGAGCATACGATCTCGGGCCGAGTCCACCGCATGCGCATCAACGGCATGCCCGCAGGCGAAATCGCACTCAGTTCGGGTACCGCGGGCCATTACGGTGTTCCCATCGTCTGCGTGACGAGCGATCGTGCCGGCTGTGACGAGGCCGCGGGTCTACTGCCGGGCGTGGCAACTGCCGTAGTGAAGGAGGGCCTGGGACGCTTTAGCGGCCTGCTGACCCACCCCGAGGAGACCTCACCGCTGATCGAGGCGGCCGCCAAACGCGGATGCGAGTCGCGGGCGGAGCTCGCTCCTTGGCGCCCGCAGCCGCCTCTCACCATCGCACTGGAGTTTCACCAAGCGGAGGAAGCCGACTGGGCGGCGCGGTTGGTCGGAGTGAACCGGGTCGACGCCTACACGGTGGAGTACGTGGCCAAGGATTGGCCGGAGATGCATACGGCGACCTGGTCGATCATCTTCAGTGGCGGTATCGGCCCTAACGCCAATCAATGAGGCGCCTTCCCATCGTGGCGGGCCAGGTGGGCTTCGTACTCATCGCGCTGGGGGTCCTCGGGGCGATCACCGCCGCGATCTGGCCAGGTCCTGACCGATTGCCCCTGCTTCCGCTCGCGGCGGGCGCGTTCCTCTACCTCACCGGCGCCTTCCTCGTCGTGGGAGCGTTCGACTATCAGAAGGGTTCGAAGGTCTTTCTCACCCTGCGCCTCGCCAGGATCGTCTTCGCGGTTTCGGTCGTGGCCGCGTTCGTCCGGGCATTCGGGGGGTAGGCTTCCGCACATGGGAGGCAGCAGGGCTCGATCGATCGCGCTTGTCGGCGGATTCGGCGCCGCCGGTCTCGTGATGGCCGGCATCTACTTCGGGTCGGGCCGGCTCAGCCGTTTCGATCCGCCCCTCGCGGCCTACGCGGCGGCCACCGTGTTTGCGGCGTTCGCGATCGTGTACCGCTACGCAATGTGGATTCAGCGGCCACCGACTTGGCGTTACTTCGTCGCGAGCTGGAGGCTCGTATTCCGCCCGAGCCGTCTGATCCCCAACCTGGGCAAGCTCGTCGTCCTCGTTGCGAATCAGATCGTGCTCCAGCGCTTCATCGAGAAGCGGAGCCGCAGCCGATGGGCGGCGCACATGTGCCTTGCCTGGGGATGCCTCCTTGCCTTCGCCATCACCTTCCCGCTCAGCTGGGGGTGGATCCAATTCGGGGTTGCCGAGGCCGGAAGCGACTATGTGGTCGAATTCATGGGATGGCCGATGTTCGCCTTCCCTCCGAACGGACCGATCGCCTTCTTCATGTTCAATGGGCTGAACATCAGCGCGGTCTTGGTGTTAGTGGGCGTAGCTCTCGCTATGCACCGACGGCTCTTCGATCGGGGAGCCCAAGCCGTCCAAACGCTCGGCAACGACTTCGTTCCCCTCTTCTTGCTCTTTGCGGTGTCGGTCACGGGTCTGATGATCACGGCGAGTTACAAGTGGATGGGCGGCCAGAACTTCGCGTTCATCTCTCTGCTCCACGCCTTCACCGTCGTGCTGTTGCTGCTCTGGCTGCCGTTCGGAAAACTGTTCCACGTGATCCAGCGCCCTGCCCAGCTGGGCGTCGCGTTTTATAAGGAGGAAGGCGCGCGCGGCGAGCAAGCCTCCTGCTACCGGAGCGGGAAGTCATACATGAGTCGCCTGCACCACGACGATCTCGTGGAAGTTATGAAGGAGGTCGGCATCGACTTCGGTCACCACCAGGACCTCTCGCCGCAGGAAAAGCGCAAGCTGATAGCGCTTAACCAAGCGGCCTTGGTGGACGGCGTGCCTTACGTAGGTTGACGAGTCGTCTTCTCGGAACGAAGCCTTGCGCGCTACTCGTCCCCCAGCACATCCTCGACCCACGCGAGGCCGCGCATCATCGAAGGGAAGCCGAGGGTCGTCACGGAGAGGATCGCGACGTGACGAAGCTCGTCCGCCGAACAGCCGGCGTCGAGAGCCTTCCGAGCCGCACTATGGCCCGCGCCTTCGCCACCGGCTCCGATGGCGACAGCGAGCTTGACGAGGGCCGTTGTCTTGGCGTCGAGCGGACCGGCTTGCGCAGCGGCGGCTCCCAAGCGCCGATGGGCCTCGCCGACCTCGGGATACTTTTCGACGAATCTCGTGAAGTGCTCGGGGAGCTTTCTCATCGCCTCACATTATGGTTCCGACTCTCTCGGCGAGGATGCGGCGAACCTCTTCGGCCTGCTCGGGAGTGTCGACGGCGAGTTCGGCGCCGGCGGCTTCGGTCATAAGGATCCGCACACCGTTCTCCATGAACCTCAGCTGCTCGAGGCTTTCGGCTACCTCAAGCGGGGAAGGCGTCCAGCCCGCGAAGTCGAGGAGCGCGGACCGCCGGTAGGCATAGAGCCCGAGGTGTTTCTTCACTGGGGCCACCCGGTCGTTTCGAGGAAAGGGGATCGCGTATCGGCTGAAGTAGAGGGCATACCCGGAAGCGTCGGTGACGACCTTGACGACCGACGCCTGATCGTATTCGTCCGACTCGCAACGGCAGAACACGCTCCCCATCAGCACTTCGGGCCGATCGAGCAAGAGGCTGGCGCAGGCGGCGATGCTGGAGGGCGGGATCAGCGGCTCGTCTCCCTGAACGTTAACGTAAACGTCGGCCTCGATTTGCGCCGCTACTTCGGCAATGCGGTCGGTGCCGGTTGGATGATCGTACCGAGTGAGGACGGCTTCCGCCGAGAAGCCCCGACACGCTTGGATGATCTCGGGGTCCGGTGTCGCTACGACCACTCGCCCTACGGCGGCGTCGACGGCGGCTTCGTAGACCCACCGAACCATCGGCTTGCCTAGCAGGTCGCATAGGGGCTTTCCGGGGAATCGGGTGCTTCCCATGCGCGCGGGAATGACGATCAGGCAACTCATGGAGTCCGAAGTCTACCGATCCAGCGTATACAATAGAACTATGAGATGGATCGCGTTCTCCCTTGCTCTCGTGGCCGTCGTCGCCGTCGCCCAGCGAGAAGAAATTCGAGTCCCGGCGGCCAAGATCAAACCGATGCCGAGCGTTGGGCAGCCCGGCCAGGGCCCGGAGCGACTTGCCGGCACCACGCCTGCCGATTGGAAAATGACGACGATCGACGGGAAATCGTTGACAGGCAAAGGCTTAAGGGGTAAAGTCGTTCTCGTCGACTTCTGGGCCACGTGGTGCGGCCCGTGCAAAAAGGCCTCGCCGATTATGGAGTCTCTTCATAAGAAGTACGGCAAGCAGGGTTTGGTGGTGATCGGGGCCAACACCTCGGAGCGAGACTCCGATGGCCGACCGGTCAAATGGGCCAACGCGGCCAAGGAGTACAAGAAGGAGCACGGGTACACTTACACGTTCACTTGGGGGAACGACGACCTCAAGAAGAAGTGGGGAGTTCAGGGAATACCCACCATGTTCGTGATCGACAAGAAGGGCGTCGTCAAGAAGGTGCTCGTGGGATTCGACGACAAACTTGAGGCAAATCTTGAGGCAGTTATTAAGCCTCTTCTGTAGCAAACTACAATAGATAGTACACATATCAGAACAAGCGTCTCCTTACTTTACTATGTGAAGTAAGGAGACGCCTTTTTCTGGAGGTCATACTTGCGAATGGATGAAATGCCCGAATGTATACAGAACTACGTGGCTGAATACCTGATTGAGCGAATCGAGATGATTCTCAAGATAGAAGACTATAGCGAGCGAATTCGAATCATCCATATTTACGACCGGCTCAACGAGGCGAGGCATTTCTTTCCTCCTGGGCGATTTTGGCGGCATGTGTTGGAGGATCCGGACTAACCGCGATCGATCGGAGTGAAACTGGTCCCGCATCCGCAGGATCGCTTGGCGTTGGGGTTCTCGAATGAGAACCCCCCTCCGATCAGGTTCCCCGTATAGACCAGGGTGGAGCCCTGCAGGTAGGTCGCGGACTTGGCGTCGCAAACGATGGTTACCCCATCGACGGTCGTCTCCAAATCTTCGGGGAGGCGCCTGTCGTCGAGCCTGAGTACATACTCGAGTCCCGAGCATCCGCCTCCTTTAACGCCCAGGCGAATGAGCGTTCCTTCCGACCCCTTGCGAGCGAGGATTTTCGTGAGTTGCGCGATCGCTTCGCGTGAGATCGAGATCGGAAAGTCGCTCATCGGTCCTCGATCGGGGCGACACGGAGAGGCACGAAGTTGGCCGGTTGGAGGTCGATCAGGTCACGCAGGGTTACGCGATAGACTACCGTATCGACGGCGGACTGAATCCGCTCCCAGAGCGGACGCAGCGAGCACGATCCGGCATGCGCGCACGACTCGAGAGTGCCAGCGTGGCGCTCGCAGAACTCCGGCTCGTAGAGCCGTCCGCCGAGTGCTTCCAAAACGTCGCCTATTACGATGCGTTCAGGCTCCCTTGCTAGGGTGTAACCTCCCAACTGGCCGCGCGTGCTTTTGACGAATCCCGCCTTGCGGAGCAGGGCGAGCATTTTCGCAACATGTGGTTGAGACAAACCTTCGATTCGGCTCAGTTCAGGGATCGTGAGACCGGCGGGCGCATCGTGATCGGCGATCGCCACGAGACATCGCAGTCCGTATTCTTCTTGAGCGCTAAATTTCATTAGTAAAGCCCCAGTTCCAACTTGACGTGATCCGGAATGCGGTCGATGGTGAACGGTGGATCCCAAACAAGCTCGACCGTCGCCTCGCGGACCCCCGCAGTCTGTCGGACCCGATCCTCTACCTCGGCAGGAAGGGACTCCGCCACTGGGCATGCCGGCGAGGTCAGGGTCATCCGGACGTGGACCCGCGCGTCGTCGGTGACCTCGACATCGTAAATCAGTCCGAGGTCGTAGACGTTGACGGGAATTTCGGGGTCGTGGACTTGTCGGATCGACTCGATAACCTCGTTGATGAGGATCGTCTTTTGGATGCTATTGAGCGGCTCGCCACCGAAGTCTTCGATTTTATCGGGCATGGTCCTTAGGACTTCTCCTTCTGAGAATCCGCGAGCGCGGCCTCGAGAGCATGCCAGGCGAGGGTGGCGCACTTGACGCGCATGGGAAACTCGCGTACTCCGAGCAAGGCAATGGCCTCACCGAGGCGAGGATCTTCCTCGCGACCCATGACTCCGCGGTGGAACCGATCGAAATGGGCCTTAGCCTCGGCCGGTGTCATCCCTCGGACCGCTTCGGTTAAGATCGATGCCGAAGCCGTCGAGATCGCACACCCGAGGCCGACGAATGAGGCGTCCACGATCTTTCCGTTCTCGACGAGGAGGTAGACGGTCACGCAGTCACCGCAGAGTGGGTTGTCGCCGGAGGCGCTATGGGTCGCCTCGGGCATCTCTCGACGATTTCTCGGCCTGCGGTTGTGGTCGAGGATCACCTCTTGATAGAGGTCGCGGAGCGGGTCGTTCACGTCATCACCTCGCGAACTCGCGCGAGCCCCTTGGCGAGGGCGTGCACTTCTTCCCCGGTGTTGTAGAGCGCGAGCGACGCTCGAGCCGTACCGGAGACCCCGAGCCGCGCCATGAGCGGCATGCAGCAGTGGTGCCCCGCCCGGATCGCGACGCCTTCTTGGTCGAGTACTGTGCCGATGTCGTGTGGATGTATGCCATCCATCACGAACGAGACGACCGCGGCGCGCGAACTCGGGATCGGTCCGAGCACATGGACTCCCGGTTGCGAGCCGATCAGTTCGCTCGCCAGTGCGAGGAGATCGTCTTCGTGATGCTGGACGGCCTTGCGATCAAGCCCAGCAAGGAACTCGAACGCAGCGGCCCAGCCAATGACGCCTGCCACGTTGGGAGTGCCTGGCTCGAACCGGTCGGGAACTCCCGCATATGTCGTCTCCTCGAACGTGACGGTGCGGATCATCCCGCCACCTGTCTGGTACGGCGGCATTTCCTCGAGCAGTTCGCGCCGTGCGTAAAGACCGCCGACGCCCATCGGACCATACATTTTGTGCCCGCTCATCGCGTAGAAATCGACGCCGAGGGCGCGGACGTCGACCGGGAGGTGGGCGAGCGCTTGTGCTCCGTCGACCAAGACCTTCGCTCCAGCGGATCGGGCCAGCCGCGCCACTTCCTCCACGGGATTGATGGTGCCCAGGCTATTGGAAACGTGCGCGATGCCGACGAGGCGCGTCTTCGGCCCGAGCATGGTGTCGAGAGCAGAGAGGTCGAGTGTGCCGTCGTCGTGAATAGGGATCGGCCGGATTCGAGCGCCGGTGGCCTTCGCGACCACCTGCCAAGGGACGATGTTCGCGTGGTGCTCCATCGTGCTGAGGAGCACTTCGTCTCCTTCACGCAGGTTCGCGGTACCCCAAGACTGGGCGACGAGGTTGATCGCCTCGGTGCAACCCTTGGTAAAGACGACTTCGGCTGCTTCCGATGCCCCGATCGAAATGCGAACCGTTTCTCTAGCCGCTTCGAAGGCGTCGGTGGCCACCTGGCTGAGGCGATGGACCCCTCGATGAACGTTGGCGTTCGAGGTCCGAGAAAACCCGTCCATCGCATCGAGCACGGCGCGGGGGCGATGAGTCGTGGCTGCGTTGTCCAGGTACGCGAGCGGGCGACCATGGACCCTCGTGGCCAAGGCCGGAAACTCCTCCCGAATTCGGGAAACAGGATGGGGAACGGATACGCTCATCACCATTGGATTCTACGAATCGATTCAGCCGAACTTCACTGAAACTATACACGCTTATAAAGATAAACGGCGCGATGCTAGGAACCACGTCGAACCTGCATTACAATAGGATTGTCGGCGCGAGCTTGAGACGGCGCCACGAAGGAGTACATTTATGCGAAAGGGTCTGATACTCGGTTCTAGTCTGGCGGTCGTCGGTGTCGGCATCGGCGTTCTGTCCTTGTCGACTCCCGCACGGTCTCAGTTGGCCAAGGCGCTCGTCTGGTTGCAGCCGACGACTCCCGGTTCGGTGCAAACCGGCCACCTCAACATTTCGGGCACCGCTCGCACTGGCACCACCTACACGAACAGCCTCCGCGTGGGCAGTTCGGCGACGAACGGCCACTATCTGCGAACGGATGCCAGCGGCGTCGGGACCTGGCAAGCGCTGACGATCCCGCTGCCATACGATGGCACCGGTACCGAGAACGGCTACGAGGGCCTCTTCCGAATCAGGAACAACGGGACCGCGGCTTCGATTTTCGCCCGCAACACCAGCGGCGCGAACGCGCGCCTCGCAGGCGACAGTTACGGGGTTCAGGCTCAGCATGGAACTTCGTTCAACACCGGTCAGCTCGGCAATTCGGACAACGCCGTCTCCGGCAGCAACAACTTCAACCCTTCCTATGGGTATCTAGCGGGAGCGAGCATCGGTTGCTATGGCGAGCAGGGTTCGACGACAGGGGTCGGCGTGCGGGGCAGGGTGTATGCGACAACTGGCGCCAACTACGGTGTTCACGGAACGAGCAATAGCCCTGGCGGCGCAGGCGTCTTCGGTTTGAACCAGTCAGCATCATCTGGCGCGATCGGCGTGCTGGGGCAAGCGACGTCGAGTTCGAGCGGATTCGGAATCTACGGCGAAGGGTCTCAGTACGGGATCTTTGCTATGGCAACCAACAACACCAGTGTCCCGTATGGGGGCTGGTTTCAAGGTTCGGGCAGTAATTCTAGGGGTGCCTTTGCGGTCGGCGGCGGGACGAACTCGACCTACGGGTTTCGCGGAAACTCGTCCACGAGTACCGGTGGCGCCGAGACCTTCGGCATCTACTCGCTCAACAACGTCGGCGCCGCAGGGTCTAAAAGCTTCCGCATCGATCACCCGCACGACCCGATGAACAAGTACCTTCTGCACTACTGCGCCGAAGGGCCCGCGCCGATGAATCAGTACTCCGGGATCGTCACCACCGACTCTTCCGGCTACGCCTGGGTCGAACTGCCGGCCTACTTCGGCGACATCAATCGAAATCCTCGGTACGTCCTCACGGTGATCGACGACTCGGACGACTTCGTGTTGGCCAAGGTGACGCGCCAGGTCGAGGACAACCGCTTCCGGATCCGCACGAACAAGCCCGCGACTCAGGTGAGCTGGCTTGTTATCGCCGAACGCAGCGACCGGTGGATGCAGGCTCACCCCGCGCGCGACCAAGTCGAAAAGTTCGGCGACGAGCGCGGCCGACTGCAGCGCCCCGAGCTCTACGGCCTGCCACCGGAGATGGGCATCGAGAGCGACTTGCCAGTCCAGAAGTAGGCTCTCATCGGGGACGGGCGAGGGTCAGCCCGTCCCCGATGGGCACAATCGCGAGGTCGATACGATCGTCGTTGGATAGCCGCTCGTTGAGGGCGCGTATGGCCTCGGTGTTCTCGTCGTCGACGCTCGGGTCGGCCACCTTGCCGCTCCAGAGGACGTTGTCGATGCCGATGAGGCCACCGGGTCTCACCAGCCTCAAGCCCGCTTCATAGTATGCGGCGTAGTTCGGCTTGTCGGCGTCGATGAACATCATATCGAAGCGCTCGCCCGCCTCGACGAGCCGCGCCAGCGTCTCGTTCGCCGGTGCGAGTCGCAGATCGATCCGAGCGCTTAGGCCGGCTTCCTCCCAGTAGCGTTTCGCGATCGCGGTGAAGTCTTCGCTCACGTCACAGGCAACGATGTGTCCTTCGAGGGGCATCGCCAAGCCGACGGCGATCGAGGAGTAGCCCGTGAAGACTCCGACCTCGAGGTAGCGGCGAACCCCCAGAAGGCGCGCCAAGAGCGCCATGAATTGACCCTGCTCGGGGGAGATTTGCATCCCGGCCTCCTCCATGGGAGCGGTTTCCTCGCGCAGCCGTTCGAGCACTGGCGGCTCGCGCAACCAGTTCTCCACGATGTAAGCGTAGGTTGCTTCCGGAATGAAAGAGGACTTGCTCTTCGTCGGCTTCAAGTTGCGATCAGCGGCTCCAGCCCCAGTACGTGGCGTTGGGGAGTCCCTGGGTATAGGAAAACCGCCACTGGCCGTCGACCTTCTTCAGAGTCTCGGCGTACTTGTTGGTCTGCTGAACGCGTACCCATTTTCTCCCGCTTCGAACCTGAAAGTTCTCGGTGCTCGTCACCCAAGCGGTCGCTTCGTCACCGTAGCCCTGAACGCTGTTGACGATGATTCTGGAGTTCATCGAGCGGACGTTCTTGCTCAGAGTCGAAACCATCGACTTCATGTCGGAATAGTCGAGACGCATTCCCGATGGATCGACCATCGACCAGGACGGATCGACCATTGCCAGCATCCCCTTCGTATCGCCGCGAGCCATGAGGCGATCCCACTTCCGATAGACGCCCTGTATCTCCTTGCGGAGCTCGGCATCCTCGACCTGGGCAAAAACGGGAACTGCTGCGACGAACATTAGTGCAAGCGCACAAAGACCTTTCATGCTTACCTCCTGGGCCTATATACCTCTATCCCTCGCGCCCGACTCTGTCACGACGGTAAAATGCGATAGAGCAGGGGTATAGCTCAGTTGGTAGAGCGACGGTCTCCAAAACCGTAGGTCGCGGGTTCGAATCCTGTTGCCCCTGCCATTCTATTGCCGGACCGTCGCGGTCCCGATCGATCCGCTCGCGATCATCGCTTCGGCAATCTGCACAGCGTTGAGCGCCGCTCCCTTGAGCAACTGGTCGCCCGTAGCGAAGAGGCAAATGGCATTGGGGTCGGTTACGTCCGCCCTAATGCGTCCGACCAGAACGTCGTCGGTGCCGGAGGACTCGATCGGCATCGGGAAGTGATTTCCGACTCGGTCGTCCACCACGCGTACGCCGGGCGCCTCGGCGAGAACCTGCCGCACCGCATCCTCCGTTGGAGCAGGGCCTGAAAACTCGACGGTGATCGCCTCTGCGTGAGCCCGCAGGACCGGCACGCGCACGCAAGTCACGTTAACTCGGAGGTCCGGCCTTCCCAGAATCTTGCGGCTCTCCTGGATGACCTTCCACTCTTCTTCGTTGTATCCTTGCTCGTTCACAGGAGTGTTGTGGCTGAAGAGGTTGAAGGCATAGGGATGAGGCAAGACTCGCGGCTCGATCGGACGGCCATCGAGGTAGGCCCGGGTCTGGTCGATCAGTTCCTGCATGACCGCGGCGCCCCCGCCGCTAGCGCTCTGATAGGTGCTGACGATCACCCGCTCGATATGCCCGAGCGCCCGCAGTGGAGCGATCGCCATCAGCAGGACGATCGCGGTGCAGTTCGGGTTGGCGACCAAGCGGTGGGACGGTTCGATGGCGTGCGCGTTGATCTCCGGGACGACGAGCGGGACCCCGGGATCCATGCGGAAGGCGCTGGAGTTGTCGATCACGACCGCTCCGGCTTCGATAGCCGCCGGTGCGAACTCCCGAGATCGACTCGCCCCCGCACTGAAGAACGCGACGTCGCTGCCCGCGAAAGCGTCCGCCCGCGCCTCCTCGACGACGACCGGCTCGCCCTTGAATTCGAGGGTAGAACCGGCCGATCGTGCGCTGGCCAGGAGCCGCAGTGAGGCGATCGGTAAACCGCGTTTCTCGAAAATGCGCAAGAATTCTTGCCCGACGGCGCCAGTCGCGCCAAGGACCAATACGCGCAGGCCAGCATTCACGCCGGGAGGGATACCTGATCGCAACCGGACGCTGCAGGGAGTACCAAAATACTGATAAAATTGCGGACCAACCGTGCTCGAATCGGCGCAATCGGCGTAGAGATACTTAAAGAGACTTCACGCGGAACGCCCCTCAGGGTAAACACCGAGCGTCGTCTCGGAGTGGAAAACAATGCTTGGAATAGCCAACCCAATTAACAATGAAATCACTAGCCGGACGCTGCTCAGTTCGGGAAGTCTGCGCGTCGACCTGATCGAAGGTTCGAAACGACGTCCCAGTCTGACCGAACTCAACGTGCGCAGCGGGCAGAGCGCCCTCGAAATCAACCTGAGCGGCACTCAGCTCATGCGAGAATCAGACAAAGAGCCCTGGAGGGTGCTGCCGCCAAAGAGCATGGCCCTCGTGCGGGGGCCTTCGTCTCTCACCGTCCATCTGGGCCGTGGCGAGCATCGCTCGCTTTACGTGACTTGGACCGACAGCGAGCTCCCCGGTCTTTCGCGTTGGATGGAACGGACAGCGAGCGAGAGAAAGATTTCGCGGCGGTTTTCGATCGTCGCCTTTAATCCGATCAACGGCATTGATGGGGACGTCGCCGAGAAGATGACTCGCGCGTGCTTCGAGCCGAGCATCGCCAGCGAGCCCCTTGTCCTCGCGTCGATTCATGAGGTGGCTTGTCATGCGCTGACGAGCGACAACGAATTCTGCCTCGCGACTCTGCCGATTACGCTCCCAGAGCCGATGTATCCGCTGATCGAGCAGGTGAAGGCCGATCCAGCCTCCTCTTGGTCTCTCAAGGAGGCGGCCGTGCTGGCCGGCTACTCGCCGTTCCACCTCTCGCGCACCTTTAAGGCGTTGGTCGGCTTCGGGTTCCCCGAGTTCGTCGATCGGTGCCGAACCGAGATTGCGGTCGTTCAGCTTTGCAACAGCGACAAGGGGATCGAGGAGATCGCCAACAATTGCGGATTCGGTTCGCCGCAGGCCCTGCGTGAGTCCGTCAAGGAGTATCTGGGCATGTTGCCCTCCGAACTCCGCCTGCACGCGACCGGACACTTCGGGGACTAGGTTTCGCCCTCGTCTTCGAAGCGGGGGATGCTGGCCGGACCGCGCCGGGCAGGGGAGTAATGGGCGTGGTAGCGTCGCTCCCCATCCACAACCCCTTCCTCTCGCGGGGCGCAAGGAAGGGGCTTACATTACTCTCCCCCTTCGCGCGCTCCTTTCGTCGCGGCGAAGGTCCCTCTCGCTTTGCGAGAGGGATTCCGAACTCCCCCTCGACGAGGGGGAAGCTGGCCGGGCGCAGCCCCTGCCGGCAGGGGGAGTGATAAATGGAGCTTTCAACTATTACTCTCCCTCTTCGCGCGCTCCTTCGTCGCGGCGAAGGTCCCTCTCGCTTTGCGAGAGGGATTCCGAACTCCCCCTCGACGAGGGGGAAGCTGGCCGGGCGCAGCCCGTGCCGGCAGGGGGAGTAATCTCCGCGTGCGTTCGCGTCGTACAATGAGGTATGGCGCTCGACGAGAAGGACCGGCGACGACATCTCCTCAGACGCTTCGGCTTGGGTGCAGGACGGTACGAGACGAGGCGGTACGAGCGGTCGGGCAAGGCGCCGCTGTCGATCGACGATTTGATCGAGGAGGCCAGGACCGACGACTTTCCGATCGACCCGTGGGAATTCGCCGCTCAAGAGGACGGTCGGATCGACACCGGCGCCTACCAACTGTCGGGCTGGTGGGCCCTGCGGATGCTTATGACCCGCCGGCCGCTGCAAGAGCGAATGACCCTCTTCTGGCACGATCACTTCGCGGTCGATTACGAGAAGGTCTTCGAAATGCCGATGATGGCGGGCTACCTCGAAGTCCTGCGCCGCCACGGACTCGGCCGATTCGGGGATCTCTTGGAGGCCGTTTTTCTTCAGGGAGCGCTTTACTCCTATCTCGACCAGCACGCCAGCAATCGGATCCATCCGAACGAGAACTTTGCCCGCGAACTCCTCGAACTCTTTACGGTCGGTCTCGGCAACTTCGAAGAAAAGGACGTCGCCGAACTGGCCCGCGCCCTCACTGGATGGTCGGTCCACTATCTCGGTATCGGGATCGACATGGAGTATGAGAAGCTGCGGACTCTCGCGGCCCGAAACGGCATGGGGCTGATGAACGCTTGCCACGTCCCTGCCCTCCACGATGCGCGTGAAAAGACCATCCTGGGGAAAACCGCGAAGTGGGAAGCCATGCAGGCCCTGGCGATGCTGGCCAAGCATCCCAAGACCGCAGAACACATCTGCGGCAAGCTTTGGGATTGGTTCGCCGCTAAGCCTGCTTCATCCGAAACCATGAAGCGGCTGCAGGGAGCCTGGAACAGGTCGAACGGCGAGATCGCCGCGGTCCTGCGCGCCATCGCCGAAGCGCCTCAGTTCTGGGACGAGGACGAAGTCGGCCGAAAGCCCAAGTGCCCGATCGAGTCCGTTGTCTCTCTGTATCGATGCTTCGACGTTACCGACATCCTTCTGCTGGCCAGGGGCGCCCAGAAGTCGCCACAGACGCCGATCCGCATGGAGCTCCGAGGCGCCGCGGGCGCATTGTCGTACCTGATGAGCCTCCAGGGAATGACCTTGCTGCTCCCCCCGAACGTCGGAGGGTGGGAATGGGGCAGCGCATGGATCAATCCCGCCCTCTCGATCGAGCGGCTGAAGCTTCCCGGGGTCGTCTTCTGGGGAGGTGACGATCGGCCGATGACCTCCCTCCTGTCCGCGAGGATTCTCCAGGACCTTAAGCCAACCACTTCGGAACAGCTCGTGCGCGGGATCGCGGATATCCTCGACTTGGACCTCCCCGAGGAGGCGATGCCCGCACTTATCGCCACGGCCGACCGGCACGGGGGAGTCAAGGCCTTGGCCAACCGAGATCAAGCAGCCGGACTGTTCACGGACGCTTGCCGCTTGCTCTTCGCCGTCCCCGCGGCCCAGCTCTACTGACCCCATCACCCCTCGTCGCGCGTCTACCTTCTGGAGTAAACTCTATCCATGTCGCAGGACAAAATCGTCGTGGTTGGCGCCAGGGAAAACAACCTGAAGAACATCACCGTCGAGATTCCTCGCGACAGGCTCGTGGTCATTACCGGCATCTCGGGTTCTGGCAAGAGTTCGCTCGCCTTCGACACGATCTATGCCGAAGGTCAGCGCCGCTATGTCGAGAGCCTCAGCGCCTATGCGCGCCAGTTCCTCGGTCAGATGGACAAGCCTGACGTCGACCATATCGATGGCCTTTCGCCGGCGGTTTCGATCGATCAGAAATCGGCCTCGCGGAATCCGCGATCGACCGTCGGAACGGTCACCGAGATCTACGACTACATGCGAATCCTCTATGCCCGGGTCGGGACGCCGCACTGCCCGAACGGTCACGGTCCGATCGAGCGCCAGAGCACCGAGCAGATCGTCGACGCCGTTCGCGACCTCCCCGAGGGCACGAAGATCCAAGTGCTTGCGCCGGTGATTCGCGGGCGCAAGGGCGAATACAAGAGCGTGCTCGGCGACATCGCCAAAGCAGGGTACGTCCGCGTCCGGGTCGACGGCGAACTCTATGAAGTCACGGACGACATCCCCATGGACCGCTACAAACAGCATACGATCGAGGTCGTCGTCGATCGCCTGATAATGAAGGAAGGCATCGAACGGCGCCTGACCGACTCTGTCGATGCGGCCCTCAAAATGGGCAAGGGGATGGTCGTGCTCTCTTGCGAGCGCCCCGATGGCGACCCGACCGATCTGCTGTTTTCCGAGTCCTACTCGTGTCCCGAGTGCGGCTTCTCGATGCCCGAACTCGAGCCGCGGATGTTTTCTTTCAACTCGCCCTATGGGGCGTGCCCCGAGTGTACGGGCCTCGGAACCAAGACCGAATTCGACCCCGAACTCTGCTGCCCCGACCCCAGCCGACCCCTTCGCGATGGGGCGATCGCTCCATTTCTTTACAAGTCCGGTGAAACCAAGGAGTGGTGGCCCGACCTGCTCGACGCGGTCGGACGGGCCGTTGGTTTCGACGCCAACTTGCCGGTGGAGGACTTGAGCCCGCTCCACATGGAGGCGGTTTGGCACGGCCTCGACGAGCCGGTCACGGTGACCATGAAGTACGGCCGCAGCGAGCGGAAGTTCCAGACGCGGTGGGACGGCGTTTTGAAGGCTCTCCGCAAGCGCTACGATCAGACCGAGAGCGAGTGGGTCAAGAGGGATCTCGAGCAGTACATGTCGACCAAGCCTTGCCCTGTCTGCGAAGGGCGACGGCTGAAGCCCGAATCGCTGGCCGTGAAGCTTGCCGGCCGGCACGTTTCCGACATCGCTGCGCTCTCCGTGGATGCCGCTCTCGGGTTCTTCGGCACGCTGGCCTCGAAGCTGACCAAGCGGCAACTGTTGATCGGCGAGCGGGCAGTCAAGGAGATCGTGGAGCGACTGCGCTTCCTCCAGGACGTCGGTTTGGGGTATCTCACCCTCGAAAGAAATGCCCGGACTCTGGCCGGCGGCGAGGCCCAGCGAATTCGGCTCGCCACCCAGATCGGGAGTGGCCTCATGGGGTGTCTCTATATCCTCGACGAACCGAGCATCGGCCTCCATCAGCGGGACAATTCTCGGCTCATCGAGACGCTGCAGCGCCTGCGAGACCTGGGCAACACTGTGATCGTGGTGGAGCACGACGAGGAAACGATGCTCGCCGCCGACTGGCTGATCGACCTCGGCCCCGGCGCGGGGGAGCATGGGGGGCAGGTCATCAATCAAGGCCCCGTCGCGGAGTTTACGAAGGCGGACGTCGGCACCGCGCTCTACTTGAACGGCACGAAGAGCATTCCGATTCCCGGGGAGCGAAGACGCCCGAAGTCGCCATGCCCGATCTCCCTGGAGCCCTCGGTATCGAATGGGAAGGCGAAGACGAAGCCGCCGAAGAAACGGCTCGCCAAGGCACGATGAAGTCCAAGCCGAGCGTCGCGTACCCCATGCTGCACAAAGCCCTTCGCTTTGCGACCAAGAAGCACCGCTTCATGGATCGGGACGGCGACAATCCCCTGCCCTACGTCACTCACCCGGTCGAGGTCGTCAAGCACGTGCGGCACCTGGCGGGAGTCACCGACGAAACCGTGTTATGTGCCGCGGCCCTTCACGACTTGGTCGAGGACACCGAGGTCACCCCGGCAGACATCGAGCGGAAGTTCGGTCCGAAGGTCGCTGCCCTCGTGGCAGAGGTCACGCGCCGAGAGCCGACCCCCGATGAAACCGATGGCATGAGCCCGCAAGAAATATGGAGCCTCCGGAACGAGCGCCTCATGGAAGAGATCGATCGAATGTCGCCGGAGGCAAAAGTGATAAAGCTTGCGGATCGGTTATCGAATATCGTGGATGGTCTGAAGACGCGATCTGGCCCGAGTCTCAGGCGATACGTCGAGCAGACCCGGCAGATTCTTGGGCGGATTCCTCGCTCGACGTCTCCTCCCGTGTGGGATGCGATCGAGTACGCCCTTGAAGGCGCTTCAGAAGGCGACTCCTAGAAGCCTGCAGAGAGGCTACCGATGTGCAATCGGGAGCGGGTCGACCGACCGCGCCCCCTTCGACGACTCTAAGATGGCCGTAGTTCATTCTCCCCCTAGTTCCAGAGGTCGGTGAGGGAATCCTTCATGAGTCCCCAGGCTCCGGCCATGGCGGCCCCGGCTACGGCGAGTGCGATGATGGTGAAGAGCATTGTTTACCTCCTGAGTTTCCAGTCCCGACCTGCTCATTCCCCAAGCGCCGCCGCTGTTTAACCGGTATACGGTCGATAAGGTTGCCGGGCTTAAACGAATTACGGAATCCTTGCCGTTAGCATGGTTTCTAGCGGGATTCTTGCTTACGGCAAGCCTGCGTGCCGGTCCCAACGCGGGGGTGAACATTGCCGGGTCCGGCGCGCTCGCGGTAAAACCCTGGTCATGGTTCGCCGACTTCCCTTGCTCGCCTGGATGCTGGCCGTCGATGCCGCCGCCCAGTATCCCGGCGCAAAGCCGCCACCCACCCAGTTTCAGGTAGGTTTTCGCTCGATCGAGCAGAACAGAGCGAAGGACATCCTCGGAGCGCTCGCGGGACCCAGTTTCCGAGGCCGAAGCCCGAACAACGGGGACTTCGATCGTGCAGCCGGGTATGTTGCCGCCCGCCTGCAGTTGATTGGGATTCAGCCCGCGGGAGACGATGGCGGCTACTTCCAGCACTTCTCCATGACGCTGGCTCGTCCGGTCCCCGACAAGTGCTTCCTGCGCTCGTCGGATACCAAGGTGAACCTGGTCTTCGGGACCGACTTCGTATCGAACGTTCGCGACAGTGGCGACTTGCCGATTCCGCCGATCGCCTTCGTACACGCCCCAGTGGGCGCCGACCTCAAGGCGCTGCCTCTCGAATCCCTCCGAGGACGCTGGGTGTTTCTGAGCGGACCGACCGATGAGAATCCGGACTTCATCACCTATCGAGTCAGTCCGGAGGGACGCGAGCGCTTGACCGATGCCCGGTTCTTTTCGGCGGCGCGAACCCTCACCGATCCCAGTAGGCTGTCCTACCGTTACGTGACCGACCACCCCCGCCCGGAACAACCCGCGATCGGTGTCACGAGCTTCACCGCCGACGCCATCAAGAAGCTAGCTGAGGCAACAGGAGCATCGAAGTTCCTCGAAGCAGGTCCCGTGGCGAGCGTCGAGGCGCCGACGTTCCAACTCGTGTTGCGGGCCGAAGTAACCAAGACGGTACAGAACCACGTGAACGTCGTCGGCATCCTTCCGGGGAGCGATCCGCGGCTCAAGCCCGAGGCGGTCGTCATCGGGTCGCACCTCGATCACATGGGGCCCGGCGCAGGGGGAACCCGCTTCGGCGCCGACGACAACGCCTCGGGATGCGCAGCCAATCTGCTGATCGCCGAGGGCATGATGCGCAACCCCGTCAAGCCACGGCGCAGCGTCGTGTTCGGGTTCTGGAACCTCGAAGAGGAAGGCCTTCACGGGTCGTGGCTATATGTATGCCGACCCAAGATCGCCTTGGACAAGACGGTGGCCTACCTCAACCTCGACATGGTCGGTCGAGACGAAAATCGGCCTCGCGCCGGAGTGCTCGCCAAGGACAACACGCGAAGCGTCTATCCCGGCAGCGTCAAGACCAACTCCATGGACTTATTCGCCATCCTCGAACGAAACAACCGGTTCGTGGGTTTGACCCTCAAAGACGACTACGAAGATCGCACCAACCGCAGCGACACGCGCAACTTCTTCGAGAAGGGCATACCGACTCTCAAGGTGTTCACCGGGGAGCACGAGGACTACCACCGAGCCGGCGATACGCTCGACAAGATCAACTGGACCAAGATGATCTCGATCGCCCGCTGGATCTATCTGTCGGCACAAGAATTGGCATCGCGACTCGACCGACCCAGATTCGAACGAAAACCGTTCGTGCCGCCTAAGAACTGACGGAATTGCCTCAGCCTACAGGCCACATCACCCCATAATGTAAGGTAATGGACCGATCCCTGTTGCTCGAGGCCCTTGCCGACCGCGTCCTCGTCTTCGACGGCGCGATGGGTACGCAGATACAGGCTGCCGATCTTGGGACCGCCGATTTCATCCTCCCTGTCGAGTCGGAGGCACCGGCGGTTCGCGAGGCGGCGAGTCGACTCGGCGGCGCCGTGCTCGAGGGCTGCAACGAGCTCCTGTGCCTGACCCGCCCGGAAGTTATCGGCCAGATTCATGATCGGTACCTCGAAGCGGGCGCCGATCTCATCGAAACGAACACCTTCGGCACGACGAGCGTGGTCCTCGCCGAGTACCAGATTCCGGAGCTCGTGTACGAGTTCGCCCACGCCGCGGGGAGCATCGCCCGGCAGGCTTGCGACCGCTACTCGACTCCCCAAAGGCCGCGCTTCATGGTCGGCGCCCTCGGGCCTGGCACCAAGCTGATTTCGCTCGGCCAGGTCACCTGGCAGGAACTGGAGGACTCCTACAGCCTCGCCTTTCGAGCGCTCTTGGAGACCGGCGCCGACGCGCTCCTGCTCGAGACGCTTCAGGACCTCCTCATGGTCAAGGCCGGCATTGTCGCAGCCAATCGCGCGATGGCGGAGACGGAGAGGCGCGTGCCTCTGTTCGTCCAGGTCACGATGGAGCAGACCGGGACGATGCTGCTGGGTTCCGACATCGCCGCCGCGCTCAACATGGTCGAGTGCTTCCCCGAAGTCCAAGCCTTCGGTCTCAACTGCGCCACGGGGCCGGTTGAAATGCTTCCGCATGTCCGGTTCCTCGGCGAAAACTCGACTCGTCCGATTTCAGTTCAGCCCAACGCCGGCCTGCCAGTGATGGAAGGTGGGCAGGCCGTTTACAAACTGACACCCGAGGCTCTTGCCGAAGCCCATGAGCGCTTCGTGACCGAACACGGCGTCGCGATCGTCGGAGGGTGCTGCGGCACGACACCGGCTCACATAGAGGCGGTGTCGGCCACCCTCGCTGGACGTCCGCACGGCGAAGGCGCTCACTGGCGAAAGGTCCGAGGACTCTTTCCCGGATTCGACTTCACGATGCGCACCGACGAGCAGGCCAGGGCTCTCACGCTGGTCGGCTGCAGCAGCCTGTACATGTTTCAGCCCTACAAGCAGGACAGCAGCTTCCTGATCGTCGGCGAGAAGACCAACGCCAATGGGAGCAAGGCATTCCGCGAAATGCTCGCTGCGGAGAACTGGGACGGCCTCGTCGAACTCGCCAGGGAACTGGAAGGTGAGGGCTCCCACCTGCTCGACGTTTGCGCGGCCTACGTCGGTCGCGACGAGGTAAGGGACATGCGAGAACTTCTCTCTCGCTTCAATCGGCACATCACGGTGCCGATCATGATCGACTCGACCGAGATCGACGTCGTCGAGGCCTCTCTTCAAATGCTCGCCGGCAAGCCGATCATCAACTCCATCAACTTCGAAGACGGCGAGTCGAGAACGGAGAAGGTCCTCGCGCTCTGCCGCAAGTACGGAGCCGGGGTCGTCGCCCTGACGATCGACGAGGACGGTATGGCCAAGTCTTGCCAGAAGAAGGTGTCGATAGCCGAGCGCATTCTCAACCGAACTCGCGCGGCTGGCCTACCGGATCACGACGTCTTTCTCGACTGCCTCACCTTCACGCTCGGCTCCGGTGACGAAGAGTTCCGCGAGGCTGGAGTCGAAACCATTAGGGCGATCGAGGAACTTCGGCTTCGCCATCCGCTGGTGAACTTCACCTTGGGCATCAGCAACATCTCGTTCGGGCTCAAGCCGGCGGCGCGGCAGATCGTGAACTCGGCCTTCTTGCATTACTGTTTGGAAGCGGGCCTGACCTCGGCGATCGTGCACTTCAGCAAGATCCAGCCTGAAAACCAGATCGATCCCGAGATCTGGCGGATCGCGAGTGATCTGGTTTTTGACCGTCGTCGGTTCGAGGCCGCTTAGTAGGGACCGTTCCGAAGTTCTCGAAGGTCGCGCTTTTCGAAGTCGTGCGGCTTGCCGGCTTGACCGACCGGATTGCGCGGATCGACCTTGATCATCTGGCCATCGAGCACGAAGGCTCCGGATTCGGGATCGTCCATCGTGACCTTCACGCCGCCGTTTCCACAAAGAACCGTAACGACGTTCGGCTGTTTCCGCGGCTGGTTGTTGGTCTGAATGAGGAAGCTGGTTCCCTGGCCGCTCGCTGCCTGCACCATCACCGGCCCAGATCGGGCGATAAAGGCGTATTGGGTGGGATTGAACTTGACCCAGCACATCGCGCGGCCGCGATCGAGGGTGACGATGAGCTTGGCGTTAGGCTTCTTGGTCGCGGTGATCGTGATGGCGCTATGAGGCTTGACTCGGATCATTCCGAGGTTCTCGACGATGATATCGACGTCAGCACCGCTGATATTGTCGATCTTGTCGCCCAGCTGGAGGACGGCGCCGTTCTGCAGGTCGGAGGCGGTTCCGCCGCGGACCAACTTCGTCACACGCGGAGCGTTGGGGACCGTCATCCGGGGGATTCCCATCTTCGCGTCGTCTGAGCCGGTCTGCGCTCCGAGACCACCCGAAAGAACCAGCCCGGCGACGAGCCAAATCGTCTTGAACATCGATAACCCTCCTAGTCTAACCTCAATTCGTCGTTACGATACCTTTGCCTGTGGCGCTTAGTGGCCGTGGTCGCTCATCAGTCCGGCAAGCCGATGGACCGCCTTCGAGCTCTTCGTGATCTTCTCGTAGAATCCGCGCGGGGTCTTGAAGGTCGTGTTCTCGAAGCGAAGGCTATCACCGGCGCCGACGAGATACTCGACCGGGAAGTATCGCCTGTAAGGCCCCGGGCGAGTCACCATCACGGAACCTCGGAACACGCTCGTCCAGGTCGCGGCGCTTTCCTCGGCGCTCGATCGCTCGACCATAAAGTGAGTTCCCACCGCCGTGATCGTGCACCCGGCCGATTGGACTCTGAAGCCGTAGCGTTCGGTCTTCACCTGGGCGTCCATCACGCCGGACTGCAGGGTGACCGTCACTGCAAAGTTCCTTCCGTCGGGCATCGTTTCGTCGAGCGCCAGTCTCGTGGTGTCGACCAGCCGGATCGTGCCCGCCGGTGCGCCGCCTGCTGCGCGAATCTGCAGAACGAGCGGGGTCGCCGAACTGTTCTCCACGACGTCACCGGGCTTGACCTCGAAGCCGTCTCTGACGGTCTCGACCTTCTGCCCGTTGCGCATGACCCGGAAGCTTCCCTCGCCCACGCTGGGAATAACGACCTTAAAAGTCGGAACCGGCTTGGCCGGAATGTGGGTTTGCGCTGTCGTAGTGGCCGACAGTCCGGCGGCCAAAGCCGTGGCGATCATAGTGAAAATCGTCGCTCGTTTCACGCATTCGTCTCCTTCGATCGGTTTGGCCGGACCCTCCGAGGTCGGCACACTCCTTTGATTATGGACGGTTTGCGCGGCGACTAGGAAGCGAAAGCGGCTCGCTAACTCGATCGCGGCCAAAATACGCCATGGCCGAACGGCTCAGAAACTCCCGCTCTCCATATCTGCGCCAGCATGCCGACAACCCTGTCGACTGGTACGAATGGGGAGAAGAGGCCTTCGAGGCCGCTCGCCGAGAGGACAAGCCGATCTTCCTGAGCGTGGGCTACAGCAGTTGCCACTGGTGCCACGTCATGGCGCACGAGTCGTTCGAGAATCCGGCGATCGCCGAACTTCTCGACGCGTCGGTCGTGAGTGTCAAGGTCGACCGCGAGGAGCGGCCGGACGTGGACGATGCCTACATGACGGCCGTGCAGCTATCGACCGGTCGCGGCGGTTGGCCGATGACGGTGTTCATGACCCCGGAAGGGCATCCCTTCTTTGCCGGGACCTATTTTCCACCCGAAGATCGCGGTGAGTATCCCGGATTCGCGAGCCTTGTTCAGGGTGTGGCCGATGCGTGGAAGAACAACCGAGCCGAACTCGTCGCCGCGGCCCAGCGCTTCGCCGACGTGCTCGCCGATGCGATGAGCCGCGACTTCGAAGAGTGGGCCGAATTCGATACCGGGAAGGCTCTCGCGACCTTGATAGAGGTCCTGCATCAGGAGTTCGATCCGGACTATGGCGGCTTCGGCGACCGCCCGAAGTTTCCGCCCCATACCGCGCTGCGCTTTCTGCTCCGGTTCCTTCGCTCGGGACGAGCGCCCTCGATCGAAGCGACGCTGCCCGGCGCTGAGGCCATGGCGCGCGAAATGCTCCACAAGACGCTCGATGGCCTTATGCTCGGCGGCATCCACGACCATGTCGGGGGTGGGTTTCATCGGTACTCGACGGACCGACACTGGGTGCTCCCACACTTCGAGAAGACCCTTTACGACAACGCACAGCTGCTCGAAGTCCTCGCGATGGCTGCCCGCGAGGAGGGCACGCTGGCATTGCGCTGCCGTGAGTCGGCGGACGCGCTCACGGCCTGGCTCGATCGCGAACTCGGCGATGCCGACGGCTTTCTCTACAGCGGACTCGATGCCGACAGCGAGGGCGAGGAAGGCCGATTCTATCTGTGGAGCCTAACGGAGATTCGCGAGGTCTCGGGGTTCGATCCCGACTTCGAGACCGCTTTCCACATCGAGCCAGACGGCAACTACGACGACGAGGCCAGCGGAGAGCGGATGGGGCTCAACGTTCTCTATCGCTCGGACTGGAGGGGGAGTTTTCGGAACCAACTCGATCGACTCTTCGAGCGTCGATCGAATCGCGAGCGTCCGAGCACCGACGACAAGGCGATCGCCGCATGGAATGGCATGGCCATCGTCGCCCTGTGCGAAGCGGGGGACGTCGAGCGTGCGCTTTGCTGCGCCCGCGCTTGGATTGCGCTTCCCGAATTGCCCCACCTGGTCGTGCGCGGCGAGCCCTCGGGCCTGCCCTTTCTCGACGACGTTGCTCACATGGGGCTTGGCTATCACCGCCTCCATGTCGAAACCGGCGATCTGGAGTGGCTGAACGCCGCCCACTCCTTGGTCCGAGAAGTCCTGCCCCAGTTTGCCGATCGCTCCGGCACCTACTGGTACACGACGGACCGTCATGAGCGGCTGATCGGGAGGAGCCGGCCGGCCCTCGACCAGCAGATGCCCAGCGCGAACGCCGCCGCAGTGCGCCTCCTGATCGCCGTCGGCGAGCAGGAAGCGGCGTCGGCGGCTCTGCGCCGGTTGTCGGGCTGGATGGAACGGCTGCCGTCCGCGAGCGAGTCTCTTTTTGATTGTCTCCTCGATCTCGACCCGCTCGCCGAAGACCGGGTGCGAGCGGGCGTGGAACTGTTCGATGACGGCGTCGGCCTCCTCCATCTCCACGTGCCCGCGGGTTGGCGAATCTACTTGCCGGGCAGCGACGAGCCTTACACCGAGCTCAGCCTGCACGGCGAGGGAAGCGAGGTCGAGGTCGAATTCGGGCCCGGCCTAACCAGGATCGAAGGGAATCGAGATCTCCTCTTTCGGATCGCCATGCCAGGGCGTCTCATCGGGCTGAAGCTGCATTATCAGGCTTGCTCCGACTCCGAGTGCCTTCCGCCCTCCGAGATCGACATTCCGCTGCCCTTGCCCGACTAAAATCGCTCATGCGCAAACTCTGGGGCGGGGCCTTCGATGGGGATTCGGACGACCTCGTCGACCGTTTCGGGCAGAGCATCCAGACCGATCTGAGGTTCTGGCATCAGGATGTCGCCGGCAGCATCGCCCACGCTCGGATGCTGGGAGAAACCGGCATTCTGGCAAAATCCGATGCTCGACGCCTCGTCGAGGGACTGGAGCAGATCCTCACCGAAGGCCCGTCGAAGCTCCCCCAGGACGTCGAGGACATCCACACCGCAGTCGAACTGCGACTTGGCGAAGTGATCGGCGACGTCGCCGGCAAACTCCATACCGCCAGGAGCCGCAACGACCAAGTGGCAACCGACACGCGGCTCTATCTGAGGGCACGTCTCGGCGAGATCGGTGGACGACTCAAGAAACTGCAGCAGGTGTTGCTCGAATCGGCACGACGCCATCGGCGAGCCGTGATGCCGGGCTACACCCACCAGCAGCCGGCGCAGCCGATTACCTTGGGACTCCACCAGATGGCCCACTTCTGGGCGTTCCAAAGGCACGGCCGTCGAATCGAGTGGATTACCGAATGGTTCAACTTCTGCCCGCTCGGGAGCGCGGCATTGGCCGGGACCTGGTTTCCCATCGACCGTCATGCGACTGCCCGCGAACTCGGGTTCTCAGGGCCGGTCCCGAACGCGCTGGACGCCACGTCCGACCGATCATTCGTCCTCGACGCCCTCCATGTGTCGGCGCTCGTCATGCTCGATCTGAGTCGGATCGCCCAGGAGTTGATCCTTTGGAGCGGCGCGGAAAGTGGCTTCGTGCGGCTCGCCGACAACGTCACAACCGGCTCGAGCATCATGCCCCAGAAGCGCAATCCGGACATGGCAGAGCTTATCCGGGGCCGAACGGGGAGGGCGATCGGGAACTGGACCGGCTTCGCCGCGACCATGAAAGCCCTGCCGCTCGGCTACAACCGGGACACGCAAGATGACAAGCCCGGACTGTTCGAGTCCCTCGATCTAGTGGCGGACTCATTGCGGCTCACCTCGATCATGCTCGAAACCGCCGAGTGGAACTTGCCTCGAATGCGCAAGGCCGCCGCTGCCGGGTTCTCCACTGCGACTGACCTGGCCGACCTCCTGGCTTCGCGAGGGATGCCCTTTCGTGAAGCCCACGAGATCGTCGGGCGTTTGGCGAAGTCCGCCGCAGGCGGCACTCCTAGGCGTGAAGCGGTCCTGGAAGCAGTCGGGCCAGACCTGGTGGACGAGGCGATGGCGCGGCTCGATCCGGTTCGAAGTGCGATGGCCCGATCGTCGTTCGGCGGGCCCGGCGACCTTGGTCGACAACTCCGCCGAGCGGCGATTCTCCTTCGCCGGCCGGGGTTCGGCTCGGCCGTCTAGGCGCGGGACGGCCATAATGGGCGGCGATGACGTCGCCCTTGGCATCCGGTCCCTGGCTAGAACTAGACGAGGTCGAGTCGACCCAAGATGTCTTGCGGGCTGCGCTGGCCTCCGGCACTCCGCCGGGAGTCGTCTTCGCTCACCATCAGACCCGCGGGCGGGGGCGGTTCGAGCGGCCGTGGTTCAGTGAGGCCGGGCGCTCGTTGACGATGTCGATGGTGTTTCCGAACTTCGCGGATCATCCACGGCCGTGGCTGGTCGGGATGGCGGTCGCGGCGGCGGCCGCGGCGGTAGTTCACTGCCGGCTGCGGTGGCCGAACGATCTGTTCCTCGACGAGCGCAAGATCGGCGGGGTCGTCACCGAATTGTTCCCCGACGCCGAGGGCCGATCGACGCCGGTCGTCGGCATCGGGATCAATCTCGATATCGAGCGCTTTCCCGCGGAGCTGGAAGGGATCGCGACGAGCCTGGCCATCCATCGCCCCAGTCACACGGATCCCATCGAAGTTGGGCGAGCGATCGTCGCCCGGCTCGACGATCTCCCTGAGCCCGATCATTGGGAGGATATCCGCCCGATTTGGACTCTCTTCGACGACACTCCCGGCAAGCCTTATCGCTTGATCAGCGGTGAAACGTCCACCGCGATCGGCATCGGTCCCGAGGGCGAGCTCGTGTGCGCCGTGGATGGGGAGACGACAATGGTCTTGGCTGCCGAGGCTCTGCTGGGCCGAGAAGTGTGATCGGGATCTCGCCGGCCAGACCGCTCTACCGCCCGGCGTATGCCGCCGACGAGATGCTCGTTCCATGATCCCGACGACCAGACCAGCGGTGCGACCTCGGTAACATCTCATGGTGCTGATCTCCATCGCTTTCGCAGCGCTATTGGCGAGCCCCACCCATGTAAGCCTTTCTCGGACGACCGTGCTCGACGCGTCCGTTAATGTCATCACCGCGAATTTGAACGAGCCTAGCGTAAGGGTGGGAATCATTCTGGCGGATGGCTTTCCTGGGACCGATCAGGACTTCGAGAGGATGATCAACAAGGCAAAGCCCTTTGCCGCCGTCAACGGCGCCTACTTCGACGGAGGCACCAAGAAGCCTATAGGAGACATCGTCGTGGAGGGAATCCTCGTCCACTCCGGGCGCATGGGAACCGCGCTGGTCTGCGACCCTCAGGGCAAACCGGATATCTTTCGAGTCACACGGCACAAGACCGTGAAATGGGATGGCTTCCGAACCGTCCTCGCCTGCGGCCCCGCGCTGGTTCTCGACGGAAGCATCGACGTGCTGTTAGAACAAGAGGGCTTCACGAATCCACGCGTCACCGGTTCGGCTTCTCGCATGGCCATTGGCTATACGAAGAGAAACAAGCTGATCATCGCCATGATCGGTAAAGCAGTCACCTTCGAAGAAGAGGCGCGCATCATGCTAGAGCTAGGGTGCTTCGAAGCCATGAACCTCGATGCCGGGGCGTCTCTGGCCATGTACTACGACGGGAAGGTCGTTCGGAGCCCATCCCGTCCGTTGACCAACGTTCTGGGCATTTGGGTCGATTAGAGCCCGTGACCAAACAAAGCGGGCCCTGCCCGACAATCCGACAGGGCCCGGCTGCAGGAAGACCTTTAGGCCTTGCGTCGCCGGCGGGCGGCGAAGAGGCCGAACCCGGCGACCAGCGCCGCGATCGTGCCCGGCTCGGGAACGGCGTTCACCGTCACCATATCCCATCGAAGCGTTCCGCCCGTCGCGTAGGTGCTCGTCGGGTTGGCCGCCGAGTACGAAGTGTAGGTCGTGTTGTCGTCGAACGGACCGGCCGCCGGACCGAAAATCGTGACCGTGCGGAACCGGAAGTTCGCGTTGTTCTGAACCGCAGCGACCGTGCTGAGATCGACGGTGCGGTTGTTGAACCAAGTGTCGCCCGAGGTGCCCTCGAAGATCGTGGAGGCCCCCGCCGTGCCCTGGACCCAGCTCATGCCGCCATCGACGGAGTAGTCGAAGCGGATCCAGCGCGAGGAGGTATTGCTGTGGCGGACGTCGAAGTTGACGGTCACGCCCGTCATGCCCGCCGTCGAGACCGCGAACTGCACGCCGCGGCCGCCGTTCTCGGCGCCCTGCGCGGCATAGGTGGTCGTCTGCCAACCGAAGTTCGGCGGCGAGGTGAGGACCGGATCGCTCGATCCGCCGTTCACGATGCCGGAGGCGAAGCTGGCGGTGACGCCGCCGACTAGGCTCGCGGTACCGAGGCCCACGCTCGGGGTCGGGCTGGACGATCCGCCAGGCACCGTGGTGGACGATTGGCCGTTGAAATCCCACTGGGTGAGGACCATCGCTCGGGACGAGAGCGCGGTCACGAGAAACGCAAGGGTAGCGAGTGACTTCATCTGATCTTTCCTCTCTGCAAACAGAATCGCGCCGGCGCAACCGCGCACCGACGGAAAAAGTGTGGCCGAGGAAAGTTAACTGCGCATTAAGTCGTCCGGGCCGCGAGCGGGAGAGCGTTTTCCGGTGCGGGGCGTTCAAGTCCGAACCCATCCTGACCTCTCCCCCGGCCCCTCTCCTCCGCCGGCGAGACCGGGGCGTGCCGCGCGAGGGGCGGCGCAGGAGAGGGGAGCCGGGCTTCCCCTGCCGAGCGACCCCCTGCAAGAGGATCCTGCAGCCCGCCGGAAGCATTCCGTAGCCCGCCGGAAGCATTCCGCAGCCCGCCGGAAGCATTCCGCAGCCCGGCAAAGGCATCCCGTCCAAGTGCAGGAGCCATCCCTCGGCTTCCTTCTGGTCCACGACCGTTCCCTGCGAGCGGGCTCGGCATCGTACAATAGGACGTGGCTCGCCGCCTGATGCCGTCGGTCGCGCTCCTCGGGGGGACCCTGCTTCTGGTCCTCGGCTCCCTCTATCCTGCGCCGGCCCAGACGAAGAAGGCGAGCAAGAAGGCGCCGCCACCAAAAGCGTCTCCCAGGTTCGAGCAGGTCGTTCGTCCGTTGGTGGAAAAGTTCTGCCTCGGATGCCACTCCGGTCCCCAGCCGGCGGGCGCCATCGACCTCAAGAAGACGGCGACGCATGCCCAGTTCCTCCAGCAGCGCGACCTCTGGGACCGGGTCTCGCAAGCGCTGCGATCGGGCCACATGCCCCCGCCGGGACAACCCGCGCCGACTCCGGCGCAGCGCAAACAGGTCTCGGACTGGATCGACACGACGCTGTCGGCGGATTGCGCGGTCGCCGATCCGGGAAAGGTCACGCTGCGCCGCCTCAATCGCGCCGAGTACGACAACACGATCCGCGACCTTCTCGGAATCGACTTCAAGGCCTCCGCCGACTTTCCCTCGGACGACGTGGGACACGGATTCGACAACATCGGCGACGTCCTGTCGCTTTCCTCGCTGCTCCTCGAGAAGTACCTCTCCGCTGCCGAGGCGATCGCCGAGCGGGCGATCGTCCTGCCGGGCAAGCGGTCGTGGACCGTCGACCCCGATCGGGCTCGACTCGACGGGGGTGTTCGTGTCGGTGACTCCGGCGAATTCGGGTTCTTCTCCAACGGAGAGGTTTCCGTCTCTTTCGATCTGCCCCGCACGGGGCAATACGCTTTGAAGATCGAAGCATGGGGTCAGCAGGCGGGCCACGAGAACTGCCGCATGGAAGTCCGGGTCGATGGCAAGCCGGTTCAGGCGCCGATCGAGGTCGCCGCCACCCGGTCCAAACCGGTCTCGTACGAGGTTCCCCTGCGACTCGCCCCGCGGCAAAGGGTTGCCGTCGCCTTCGTCAACGACTACTACAAGCCGCAAGATCCCAACCCAACTCAGCGGGATCGTAACCTTTATGTGAACGCCATCGAACTCACCGGTCCCCACGATGCCGACGGCGCCCTCCCCGCTTCGCACCGACGGATCATCAGCGCCCGACCCGAAGGGGAGGACTGGAAGCCGGCTCTTCGGAAGATCCTCGCGTCGCTCGCCAGCCGGGCCTATCGGAGGCCCGCCACACCCGAAGAAATCGAACGCCTCGCCACGATCGGCCTACTCGCCAAGAAGAGCGGCGAGCCGTTCGAGAAGGGCGCGCGGCTCGGACTGCAGGCGATTCTAGTGTCGCCGCACTTTCTGTTCCGCGTGGAGAACCCGAAGCCCGGTCCGCTCGGTGGATACGAGGTCGCAAGCCGACTTTCCTACTTCCTGTGGTCGTCCATGCCCGATCCAGCCCTCTACGACTTGGCGGGGAAGGGAAGTCTGGCCAAGCCGGAGAATCTGGTGGCCCAGGCCCGACGAATGTTGAAGGATCCCAAGGTCGCCGCCCTCGCCGACAATTTCGCCGGACAGTGGCTCCAACTCCGCAAACTCGAGATCGTCCTGCCGGACTCCAAACTCTTCCCCCAATTCGACGAGGCCCTGAAGGAATCGATGCGGGCCGAGACGACCTTGTTCTTCCGTCACATCGTCGCCGAAGACCGCAGCATTCTGGAGTTTCTGGACGCGACGTATTCGTTCCTGAACGACCGATTGGCGCGACATTACGGCATCGAGGGGGTCCTGGGCTCGGAGTTTCGCAAAGTCGCTTTGCCCGGCGGACGCCGCGGCGGCCTTCTGTCGCAGGCTAGCATCCTTACCGTCACCAGCAACCCGACGAGGACATCGCCGGTGAAGCGCGGGAAGTGGGTCTTGGAGAACATTCTCGGCACGCCGCCACCGCCCCCACCTCCCGGTGCCGACACCCTTCCCGACGGCGAAGGGCCGCTCACTGGCAAGACCCTTCGAGCGAAGATGGAGGAGCACCGCAAGAATCCGACGTGCGCATCCTGCCACTCCCGGATGGACCCGATCGGCTTCGGCCTCGAGAACTTCGATGCGGTCGGCGCTTGGCGCGACCGCGAGGGAGACGATGAGGTCGACGCCACCGGCCAGCTCCCCGACGGAACCCGATTCGAGGGCCCGGCATCACTCCGCGCCTACCTGGTGTCGAAGAAGGACCAGTTTGCGGGTGCGCTCGCCGAGCGAATGCTGACCTACGCGTTGGGTCGTGGTCTCACCGCGGTCGACCGCTGCCATATCGAGGCCATCGTCAAGCGATGCCGAGCCTCGGGATACCGATTCTCGGCCCTTGTCGAGGGCGTCGTTCTCTCCGAGCCGTTCCGCAAGCAGGGCACACAAACCCCGCCACCAAAGTAGAATGCGGCCCATGGCGAAATCGAGCGTCGCCCTCAAGCCCCGAGGCCTCGGCAAGACCTCGCGCACCGACGCCTGGTGGGCGACTCCCCTGGCCACCTTCATCGTGCTGAGCACTTTCCTGGTCTACGCGACGTGGGCGGCCTTCCAGAACGCGGATTACTGGTACGGTAACTACCTTTCCCCGTTTTATTCACCTGAGGTGCTGGGCCAGTCGCCCCACCGGCTCTTCGGTCCGAAGCCGGAGTGGTGGCCGGGGTGGCTGCCCTTCTCGCCGGCGCTCCTCATCCTTCCGTTCCCCGCCCTCTTCCGCTTCACCTGCTACTACTACCGAGGAGCCTACTACAAGGCGTTTTGGGCCGACCCGCCCGCCTGCGCGGTCTCAGAGCCGCGCAAAGGCTACACCGGCGAGCACGGGTTTCCGCTCATCATGCAGAACATCCACCGGTACTTCCTGTACGCGGCGATCATCTTCATTTTGTTCTTGCTGCACGATGCCTGGAAGGGGTTCTGGTTCGCCGAGGAAGGCATCGGTGGGTATAGCCCCAAGGGTCTGCACCCGTTCCCGGACGTTCCGGTGCGGTTCGGCATCGGCGTGGGATCGCTCATCCTGCTCACGAATGTCGTGCTCCTTGGGCTCTATACCTTCTCGTGCCACTCTTTCCGGCACCTCGTTGGCGGACGGCGAAAGCTGCTCAGTGCAAAGCCGATGTCGCTCAGGTGCTACACGTGTGTCAGCGGGCTGAACAAGAAGCACATGCTCTTCGCATGGTGCAGCCTGTTTTCGGTCATGATCGCCGACCTGTATGTTCGCCTTTGTGCGGCGGGGGTGATTCGTGACTTCCGGTTCTTCTAACCCTCTTCCGACTCGTACTTCTCGCGGAGCGCGTTGACGACGGCGGGGTCGGCCAGGGTCGTGGTGTCGCCCAGGGCTCGGCCCTCGGCGACGTCTCGCAGGAGCCGCCGCATGATCTTGCCGCTTCGCGTCTTGGGCAGTTCTGCGGTGATGATCACGTCGTCTGGGCGCGCGATCGCGCCGATCTTGGCCGCACAGTGAGCCTTCAGTTCGGCGATGAGGCCGTCGGATTCGTATCGGATCTCGCTTCGGATGATGACGAAGGCGGCGATGGCTTGGCCTTTGACGTCGTGCGACTTACCGATGACTGCCGCTTCGGCGACCGCATGATGGTCCACGAGCGCGCTCTCGACCTCCATCGTGCTTATGTTGTGACCAGCGACGAGCATCACGTCGTCCACCCGGCCTAGAAGCCAGAAGTAGCCCTCGTGGTCGACCTTCGCCCCGTCGCCGGGGAAGTACCGGCCTGGAAAGCGCTTCCAGTAAACGTCGAAAAACCGCTCGGGATCGCGCCAGATGCCGCGCGTCATCGAAGGCCAGGGGTCGAGGATGGCGAGGTATCCGCCGACTGCCGGCCCGGTCGTCGGAGCGTCGCTGCCGCTCGCACAGGAGTAGTAGCCCAGGGCGCCCTGGACCGGAGTTACATCGTTGCCCGCTTCGTCGATAATGGCGGCGCGGATCGCGGGGAACGGCTGAGTAGCGCTACCCGGCTTGGTCGTCGTGATTCCCGGGAGTGGTGTAATCAGAATCGAGCCGGTCTCGGTCTGCCACCACGTGTCGACGATCGGGCACCGTCCGCCGCCGATGACCTCGTGGTACCACATCCACGCCTCCGGATTGATCGGCTCGCCGACCGAACCGAGCAGCCTCAACGATGAGAGATCGCAGCGTTTCGGATAGGCATCCCCCCACTTCATAAATGTCCGGATCGCGGTCGGGGCGGTGTAGAGGACCGTCACGCCATGCCGCTCGACGATCCGCCAGAAGCGGTCTTTGTCCGGCGCATCGGGAGCCCCTTCGTAGATCACCACCTGCGCTCCGTTGGCCAACGGGCCGTAGACGACGTAGCTATGGCCGGTCACCCAGCCGCAGTCCGCCGTGCACCAGAAGACGTCGTCGTCTTTGAGGTCGAACACCCATTTCGTGGTCGCCGCTACCCCCGTCAGGTAGCCGCCGGTCGTGTGGACGATGCCCTTCGGTTTCCCCGTCGAGCCGCTGGTGTAGAGAATGAAGAGCAAGTCCTCGCTGTCCATCGGCTCGCAGTCGCAGACGTCGCTTTGTCGCGACACGATATCGGCCCACCGAACGTCGCGACCTTCTTGCCAAGCGCCGCGGTCGTACTCGGGAGTCGCCAGCCCGTTCGTGATGGTTCCTGGCGCGCCGGCGCGTTCGAGAACCAGCACCCTTTCGATGGACGGGCAACCCAGATCGAGCGCTTGGTCAACGATCTTCTTTAGGGGCACGACTCCGCCCCTTCGCCAGCCGCCATCCGCGGTAATCAGGACCTTGGCTTCCGCGTCGTTGATCCGCTCTTGGAGCGAGTCGGCGCTAAAGCCCCCGAAGACCACCGAATGGGCTGCTCCGATTCTCGCGCAGGCCAGCATGGTCATCGCCAGTTCGGGGACCATCGGCATGTATATGCAAACACGGTCGCCGTGTTGCACTCCCAGTTCCTTTAGTGCATTGGCGATCTTCGAGACCTCGATGAGGATCTCGCCGTAGGTGATCGTCCGGGAGTCGCCTGGCTCCCCCTCCCAGATAAAGGCAGTTCGGAGCGCGTTGCCCGCCTCGACGTGCCGATCGATACAGTTGTAGCAGGCGTTTAGTTTGCCGCCCACGAACCACTTCGCATCAGGCAAGTTCCATTCCAGGACGGTGTGCCACCTCTGGAACCAGTGCAGCGAGTCGGCCCACTTCGCCCAAAAGGCCTGGGGGTCGCGCAGCGCTTCGGAGTAGATTCCGGGGTCGTTCACGTTGGCGCGTGCGGCGAATTCCGGCGACGGCGGAAATGAGCGGCTCTCTTCGAGCAAGGTATCGATCGTCCTGGACATTATCATTGTCGCCTGGCCCCAACGGGCAGGCATCTCCGGGCGCGATTTTAGCGTATGCTTCGCGGCAATCGTCATGGTGTTGAGGGTCGAGCTCGATCGGTTTCCCGAGGAGGTGGCCGCCCGCCTGTCTTCGCGAGCGGCGTATCTGTCCCGAAACGGGGTCGGCACGGTGGTTACTGCGTGCGATCCCGATAAGCCGCTCCTTATCGTTGCGGCAACCCGGAAGCCCGTCGACGAGGCCCGGCAGCAGCTCAAGGCTGCCGGCATGGAACCCATCGACGGGCGCTGGGAGGATCGCGACGAAGTGAGCGAGCAAGCCTCGTCGCACGCCTGGATCGCAGCCGTTGCCTACCGAACGCGAGAGCTGAAATCGGGGCTTTGGGTGGACGCCTATGACCACCAGCCGACCCCGGCCGAAATCGTCAAGCGGCTCTACGAAGAGTTTCGTGAAAGCGGCGAACTCGCTGAGGTCGCCTTCGAAGAGTTCATGAAGCTCGCTGTCCCCACCGTCGTCGTCGTCGGTCCCGAGGAGATTCAGCGCTATGTCGAGCGCAATGCCACCGGCGAGGGCTGCTGAACCGGTGTCCGGATCCCATCAGTGGATATTCGTCAATCGCCGACTCGACCGAAGTTCATGCTGAGAATCGCAAAGTCGCCGATGTCCACCACTTCGTCACCGCTCAGGTCCGCCCTCGCGTCCCAGCCTGGCTCACCTGGAGCCGTACCGAAGGCGATCGACACTAGCGAGTAGTCGCCGATATCGACCTCGTTGTCGCCGTTGCAGTCTCCGTTCGTCAACTCGAACGACAAGTTCGAAACATTCGCAACGCCGAGGACAACGGGCGCTGGCCATCGCTGTGCCAGCCAGTGCTGCCCTTGCACAACCACCTCGTGCGGCCCCGATAAGCTCGTATCGACCACGAACTCGCCGCTCGGCCCCAGCGGGACTCCGCTCCACTGCTCAACGGATTGTTCGTTGCTCAGAAACGTTATCGTCACCGTTTCATCCGTCGGGTTGCCCTCCCAATCCAGCAGCTCCACCGTGCCCCGAACTTCGACTCGCAAGGCCCTGATCGATCGGTCGATGTTCAGCCTCCCCGCTATCGAGAGCCCGGCAAGGCTGGGAATGCGGTCAGCCTGAGCGCGGATGCGCTCGCGAATCTGGATCGGACTCTCGCTCGGGAACTGCGAAACGAGGAGTGCTGCCGCTCCTGCGACGTGGGGTGTCGCCATGCTCGTACCGCTCCCTAGCAGGTAAAAGTTCACTGGATAAGTGCTAAGAATATCCACTCCCGGCGCGAAGAGATCGACGCTCTTTGCGCCATAGTTCGAGAATCCGGCCTTGTTGTCGTTTCTATCGCTGGCGCCGACTGCAATGACGTTATCAAGTAGCGGAGAGAACCCCGCAGGAAACAACGGCGTAAGGTCCGAGTTCTGACCATTGTTGCCGGCCCCTGCGACGAAGACGATTCCAGCGTTTTGCGCACGCCTTATGGCCTCCAACAGGATGGCGCTTTGCACGTTGAACGCGTAGGAATTGCTCATGATGCGAGCGCCGTTCTGTCGCGCATAGTCGATGGCGAGAACCGCGTTCGTGATGAGGCCTTGCCCCGAAGCGTTGAAAGCCTTGATGGCGATGAGAGTGACGTTCCAGCAGATTCCGGTGACACCGATGCCGTTATTCCCCGCGGCGCCGATCGTTCCCGAGCAGTGGGTGCCATGACCATGGTCGTCGGCAGGATTGCCGTCGTTGTTGACGAAGTCGTAGCCATGGATGTCGTCGATACGGCCGTTACCATCGTCGTCAATTCCATTATTCGGGATCTCCCCGGGATTCACCCAGATGTTGGGGCTCAGGTCCACGTGATTGTAGGAAACGCCAGTGTCGATCACGGCGACTTTCAATTGGGGATTGCCTCGCTGAATATCCCAGGCTCCCGTGGCGTGGATGTCTGCCCCGGCCAAGCCGCCGCTCTGACCGGTGTTCCTCAGGCCCCACATTTCGGGAAAGCGCGGATCGTTCGGAATCGTTTCGAGAACGTGCCCGATCCAGTCGGGTTCGGCGATGCGAACCAGGTGACTCGCGCGAAGTCGCGCCACGGCCTCACCGATATCGACCAGGGTCGGCGAAACCAGCCTCGCAAAGTAGGGGCTGTCGACGCGCGGGTCCAGCTCGAATCCAAGCGAAGCGACGAGGCGGGCACGATCGCGGGGCGACGCTTCGGGAGCAAACTCCACAAGGACGACTCCAGGAGCATAGGTTGGAAAGTCGGCGCTTGCCAGCGGCGAGAGAGCGAACAGGCCGAAGCACCACAAGAGTAACGTCGGCGCCGCGGAGGTTCGACTGCGCATGGGTCTTAGTCCAAGGGGTCAGAAGCATTGTTCCGCGATGGTCACCGGAAAAGTCCCAGAGTTGGGTCGAGGTTCCGGGAAGGATCCCGGGTTGCGGTAGAATGAAGGTTCGGCACCTCGAGTGAACAACGGCGTTTCTCCTGAGGCCTTCCCACACCGATCGTGGCAAGAGGAGAATTCGTGGCAAAACAAGCGAACGTCAAACTCGCCGCCTCACCCGCGCAACTCGAACAGTTCTACCGCGAGATGCTGCAGATCCGGCGGTTCGAGGAGAAGTGCAATCAGGTTTACCGTGCCGGCAAAGCCGGCGGATACCTTCACGTGTACATCGGCATGGAAGCGACCGCCGTCGGGTGGCTCGATGCGATTCGGAAAGGATACGACTACATCATCGCAGCCTATCGCGATCATGCCTTCCCGCTCCTGCTCGGATCCGACCCCGTCGCGACGATGGCCGAGATCATGGGTCGCAAGGGCGGTATGAGCGCCGGCAAGGGAGGCTCGATGCACCTCTACGACTATGAGCGTGGCTTCTTCGGCGGCTGGGGCATCGTCGGGGGACACACGCCCCTCGGGGCGGGGCTCGCGTTCGCCGCGAAGTATCGCGGCGAAGACCGCATCACGCTGTGTTTCCTCGGCGACGGAGCCGCCAACGCGGGGGTCTTCTTCGAGACACTCAACATGGCCGGCCTCTGGGACCTGCCCGTCATCTTCATCATCGAGAACAACGAATTCGCGATGGGGACGCGCATCGAGTATCACGCCGCTGACACCGAGCTTTGGAAGCGCGGCCTTCCCTTCGGTATCGAGAGCGAGCGACTCGACGGAATGGATGTGCTCAAGGTCCGCGAGGACGCCAAGCGCATCGTCGATTGGGTTAGAAAGAACCAGAGACCCTACGTCGTCGAAGTCATGAACTACCGATTCGCAGGCCACGGCGCCGCCGACAATGACCAGAGCCTCTATCGCACGCAGGAAGAAGTCGAAAAGGCCAAGCAGCGGGACCCGATCGCTCTTCTGGAAGCCTACATCCGCGCCAACAATGTGATGACCGAAGAGAAGATGGAGGCCATCCAGGCCGAGTGCGAAGACTGGGCCGAACGGGTCACTGAAGAGGCCGACGCGTCGCCCCATCCCGATCCCGCCGAAGTCTACGACCACGTCTATACCGACCTGATGCCGGAGGAGGGCCACTAGATGAGCGCGACCACCATGACCTATCGCGATGCTGTGCGGCAGTCGCTCATCGACGAGATCGAGCGCGACGGGGACGTCTTCCTCATGGGCGAGGACATCGGGCGCTATCAGGGCACGTTCCGGGTCACCCAGGGCCTGTTCGACCGGTTCAAAGAAACCCGCGTCCTCGACACCCCCATTTCCGAGCCGGGCATCGTGGGCATTGCCATCGGTGCGGCCATGACCGGCCTTCGCCCGGTCGTCGAGATGATGACCATGTCGTTTTCGATCCTGGCCCTCGATCAGATCATCAACCACGCGGCGAAGATCCACTACATGACCGGCGGCCAGATTTCGGTACCCCTCGTCGTGCGCGGTCCCGGCGGCGCGGCTAACCAACTGAGTGCTCAGCACAGCCACTCGCTCGAAGGCTGGTACGCCCACTGTCCCGGTCTCAAAGTCGTCGCCCCGAGTACGCCCGCCGATGCGCGCGGCATGCTCAAAACCGCCATCCGCGACGATAACCCCGTCATCTTCACCGAAAACCCAGGGCTCTATGCCATCAAGGGCGAAGTGCCCGACGATCCCGACTTCACCTTGCCCTTCGGCAAGGCGGCGATTGCGCGAGAGGGGAGCGACGTCTCACTCATCGCCTATAGTCGTATGACCCACGTCTGCCTGCACGCCGCCGAACTGCTCGAGAAAGACGGTGTTTCCGCGGAGGTGGTCGATGTCCGCTCACTTCTGCCACTCGACACGGAGACGATTTTCGCTTCGGTCCGCAAGACGAACCGGGCGGTCGTGGTGTACGAGGACTGGAAGTCGGGCGGCTTCGGCGCTGAGATCGCCTCGCGCATCGGGGAGGATTGTTTCGACGATCTCGACGCACCGGTCGGGCGCGTGGGTGGCCTCAACGTCCCCATGCCCTATTCGCGGGTGCTCGAGCTCGAGTGCATCCCGAACGAGCAAAACGTGCTTGATGCAGTACGGCGTTTGGGATAAGTTTGGAGTGCGCGGGCTTGACCGCGCTTTCGTACTGAAGGCTTCAATCGAAGGGGTAAAATTGGATTCCGATCCCCATGGAAACGAGGCCGACCGACGTGTGCCCAGACGAACCAAGACCACCCAAAACCGAAGAGGTGGTCGCGACCACCGACCCGATGGACAGCGACCCTGTCGAGGAGGCGGAGGCGCAGCTTATCGCCGAGCTCGAGCGCGAGCGAAACGAGCTCAAGGATCAGTTGCTCCGCTCGCTTGCCGATCTCCAGAACTTCCGCAAGCGCGCGCAGGCTGAGAAAGACGACATCCGCCGCTATGCGACCGAAGAACTCGCGCGGAACCTCTTGCCGGTACTCGACAACTTCGAGCGCACTTTGGCGGCTGCCGATGCCGGTGCGAGCCAAGAGTCGCTGCGCGAGGGCGTGCAACTGGTGGACCGCCAGCTGAGGTCGGCCCTCGAGGGCGTTCGACTCACACGAATCCACGCTGTCGGGATGCCGTTCGATCCCGAACGTCACGAGGCTGTCGCCACCGTCGATGACCCGAGCGTCCCCGACGGTACGGTCGTCGACGAAATCGAGGCGGGCTATCAGATGGCCGAGCGAGTGATCCGTCCGGCGCGCGTTCGCGTCGCGCGAAAGCCGTGAGCCGGCTGTTCGGCACCGACGGTGTCCGTGGTGTCGCGAACCAGACCTTAACCCCCGAGTTGGCCCTCTCGCTGGGGCTGGCGGCCGGACGATTCGTGCAAGAAGGAGGTACAGCCGGCACCGCCCTGATCGGATTGGACACCCGGCGCAGCGGCTCGATGCTCGGGGACGCCTTTGCTGCCGGCCTCGCCGCCTCTGGGCTCGACGCAGCCTGCGTCGGGGTCGTCCCCACCGGCCTCGTCAGCCACGCGGTTCGCACCGGTGACTTCCTCCTTGGAGCCGTCGTCTCCGCGAGCCACAATCCCGCGCCGGACAACGGCATCAAGCTACTCGGCCACGACGGACGTAAACTCTCGGAAGAGGGCGAGAAGTGGATCGAAACGGCTTTGGGCGAACCGATGGCGAACCGACCCATCGGCGAGGGTGTCGGGGTGGTGAGCGACGATCGGGAACCGGTCGGCGATTACCTTGAGTTTCTCGCCCAGATCGTGCCGGAGGGCCTTTCTGGACTGAAAGTCGCGGTCGACGGATCGAACGGGGCAGCCTACGAGTTAGGCCCCGAGATTCTGCGGCGACTGGGAGCACAGGTGATGACGATCGGCTGCGAGCCGGATGGGATGAACATCAATCGCGGCTGCGGTGCGACGCATCCGACGTCCATCCAGGAGTTCACGAAGTCGGCAGGAGCCGAGATCGGTGTTGCGTTCGATGGTGACGCCGACCGGGTCGTTTTCTCCGACGCCAGAGGACGCCTGATCAATGGGGATCGAACGATCGCTGCCTGGTGCTCCGCACATGTCAGAAAGGGCGGTCTGGAGCCCCCCACGGCGGTCGGCACGGTGATGAGCAATGGCGGCTTCGAGGCGTATCTCGATTCGGTCGGCATCAGGCTCGAGCGTACGGCGGTCGGAGACAAGTACGTCGCGCGGCGCATGGGCGAAACGGGGGCCAGGATCGGCGGCGAACAGAGCGGCCATATCATCTTCGCCGATCGCGGTGTGACCGGCGACGGACTCGTCACCGCGATAGAGTTTCTTCGTGTCCTTAAGGCATCGGGCGGGTCCAGCGCAGAACTCTTCGAGTTATACGAAGCATGGCCCCAAGTCCTGGTTAACGTTACACTGCCCGATCGAGATGCTTTGGCTCGATCCGAAGCATTTCCGCTGGCTCTCACCGACGCCGAGCGGCGCCTGGCGGGTATCGGACGCATCAACGTGCGACCGAGCGGCACACAGCCAATGGTCCGTGTGATGGTCGAAGCACGCGAGATCGAACTGCGCGACGAGATCGCGGCAGCGCTCGTCAGCCTGCTCGAGCGCGAACTCGCGGGCAGCATCTACAGCCGGGTCGACCTCACGCACTCGCTCGGGGAGTGACTACCAGCCTTCGCTGAGTTGGACGTCGGTCATGATCCCGTCGACCGAATCTTCGACGTACTGATCCGTGTCGAAATCCGTGTCCGTATCCGAAGTGTCGGTGTCATCGAAGGATTCTTCCTCCATCGAACTGACCTCCGACTCGTCGAACTCACCGTCGTCGTTCTCATCGACCACCAGAGAATCGACGACGCCGTCACCGTCGGTGTCGACCTCGACGGTATCGATGTCTCCGTCCCCATCGGTGTCGTAGCCGTAGGTATCGGCGACCCCGTCGCCATCGGAATCGAGCACTACCGTGTCGAGCACTCCATCCCCGTCGCTGTCGAGGCCCACGGCATCGACTTGGCCATCGTAGTCCGTGTCCATGCCGACGACGTCGGCGACGCCGTCATGATCGGTGTCGATCACGGCAGTATCGGTCACGCCATCATTGTTCGTGTCGCCGGCGACGGCGTCTATGAGGCCGTCGTCGTTGGTGTCCATTGCGACGGTCTCATCGGTGCCGTCCTCGTCGAGGTCGAGGGCGACGGCGCTGATCGGGGGTTCGGTGGAATCGGTCATGTTGGTCTCCACAGGACATTCTAGCCCCTTCTCTTCGATTTGAGAGGCTTAGCCTGGCTTCAAAGCGAGAAATCGTGGACGTTCATGGATTCAGTTGAACCAGTGTTACAATGGAGCCTGGAGGTTTGTTGTATTTATGAAAGGCTTGCTTGCTCTTGCGGGGATCGTCTCCTGCGGTGTCGCGTTCGCGATCGTGCCCGACGTCGGGAGCGACATCAACTTTATCGGCCTGGTTCGGGACGGCGACAATGATCGCGGCAGCGGAGTTCTCATCACGCCACGCTGCGTACTCACCGCTCGCCACGTGCCCGGCAATCGGTTTCACCTGCCCGGCGGCGAGATGCGGACGGGCGTGCGAATCAACCATCCGCGTGCCGACCTGGCAATCATCAATTTCGACGTCGACTTCGCCAACTTCGTCGAGCCGCTTTACGAGAACAACCTTAACAGGAACGTGACTCTCGCTGGCTTCGGCTTGACTGGCGTCCGGCGCGATAACGGTACCGGGTTCAACCTTACCGCCAACACGTTTGGGACGTTGCGACAAGGCCGGAACCGGCTTGGCCGCCGGGCGGATGTGACCGTGAACGGCGCACGATTCCTAGGTCTTCAATTCGATCTCGATTCCGGCCGAGCCGAAGACCCGCCGGCCCGGCGCGATCGGCTCGGCGACGGGGAGGCTCTCGATGGCGAGGCAGCCATCGCATCGGGTGATTCGGGCGGTGCGGCGCTGATTCGCCAGAACGACCGATGGCGTCTCGTGGGCATCAACTCGTTTCAGGTCGACGAGAACAACAACTACAATCCCGCCGACCCGAGGAATCCGACGATAGCCGAACTGAACAACCTGTTCGACTTCGGAGACACGGCCTGGGTCGTGGACATCGGCGGAGTGCTGCGCGATCCGGACCCGGTAAATCCCATCGTGGATGACTACGGTGCATGGATTCGGGCGAATTGCGCGGTGCCGGAGCCAGGGTCTATGGCAGCGCTCGGCCTGGGTCTGAGCGCGCTCGTCGCTCGCCGGCGTCGACGCCGATGATGTGGAGCGGGGGTTCGGTGCAGCGCCGAACCCCCGCTGGATGTTAGTCGTCGCCGTTCAGGCCGAACTTGGACGACAGAATCGAGTAGTCGCCGATATCGATGGTGTCGTCACCGTCGAGGTCTGCCCCGAGCACGAATCCACCTTCGCCGAGGGAGCGTCCGAACGCGCTGGAGAGAACGCTGAAGTCACCAACGTCGACCGAGTTGTCGCCGTTCACGTCGCCGTTGATCAGCGCGAAGTTCTGGCCGGTCGCGCCGCTCGATGTGATGGTCACCGATGCCCGCTTTTTTCGAAGCCAGTTCAGACCCTTTGCTGTCAGGTCGTACACGCCCGTAGAGGGAATGCCGGCGACGAACGAGTAGTTGCCGTTCGAGGCGAGGTTGAGGGTAACAGTCTGAATCGGCGTCGTCGAACCCACTGCTCGCAGTTCGAAGGTGACCGGCCGGATCGTCACATTGCCCGTAAAGTCACCGAGGGAGACGTTGCCGCTGATAGTGGCCTGGGTGATCCGGAAGTTGACGTTCGAGACGTCGAAGAACACGCCATTGGCGGACTCGACGAAGATCCGGGCGGTGGTCGTGGCGATGTTCGGAAGCACGACATCGTGCGAACCGTCGTTGGGCACGTTCGCTGCGAGGACCGTCGCGGTGTCGGTACCGTAGCTGGTACCGCCGTTGGTCGAGAGCAGGATGTTTACATTCGGTGAGACCGATCCGCCACCGACCGTCCAGGTCACCGTCCGCGTGCTGTTAGCAAACCATTCGACATTCGTGTTCGGCGAAGTCACGACCATGGCCGCGCCCGATACCGTGATCACCGCCGAGTCCTGCTCGACTCCACCTCCGCCGGCCCGGTTGTCGCGGACGGTGCACCGGAACGTCATCGAACGGTTGACGTTCGGGAGGATTTCCCAAGGCGTCGCAGCGCCGGAGAGAATATCGGGCAGGCGCGGGAAGATGCGCTGATTGCTCGTAACCGGAGTGAACGATCGGAAGAGCGGCCGTGTGGTGTTGTTCGTCGTGGGCGAAGCTGTTCCCAGGTTGAACTGCTCCCAGCAGTAGGTGAGCGGGTGTCCATTGGGGTCGGAAGCAGTGGCCCGAAGGCGGAAGGGCGTGCTCTGCGGGATGGTGTAGTCCGCGCCCGCATTGACGGTCGGCGCGCCGTTGCCCGTATTGCTGGAGGTGCCCCCCGAAGCGGCGTTGTTTCGCCAATTGACGATCTCGTCGATACTGCGCGTATGGAAGTAGGCGTCGGAGTTGTTCTGAAGGTTTTCTGCACCACAGATCCCGGCGTAGCCCATTATCGTCGAACCGCTGCCTGGCTCGTAAGCGGAGGTCGCATCCCTGTTTCCGCCCCCGCAAGCGCTGGTCGTGCCGTTGAAGGAGTGGCGGCCGCCATACTGGTGCCCCATCTCGTGGGCGACGTAATCGATATCGAACGGATCGCCGACCGGGCTCGGCAGTCCGGTAACTCCGTACGCCTTCTGGCCGGTGATCCCGACGACCGCGAGGCCGGCCACGCCGCCCCCTCCCGTCGAGAACACGTGCCCGATGTCGTAGTTGGCGTTGCCGACCGTCGAGTCCAGGTTCGATTGGTTCTGGCTGAGCATCGCGCCGCCATTGCCATTGGAAAAGGGGTCTGCCGAGCCGGTTGGCCAGCATTTGAGATATGTGATGTTCATCCGCACCGCAACGTCCTTTTCATACACACCGTTCACCCGATTGACGCTCGTCGTGGCAGCGGCTTCCGCTTGGGTCACGCCACCGAAGTAGCCGGTGTATTCCAAGGTCGTGTTGAGGGCCAAGCGATACGTCTTGAGGGTCGGTCCGGTCGTTTGGATGCCTGGTCCGTCTCCGGGGGTCGGCATGGGCTGCGATGCGGTCGCGCAGAAGAAGTCGCTCCTCGGCGAACGGTTGTCGCGGCGGTAGAAGGCTAGGTAGCGAGTCGTGTCTCCACGCCGCACCGGATCGATGATGAAATCGCCACTGGACGAGTGAACCGATCCATGAAAGCCGTAGGTTCCGAAGTCGATTCGACCGGTCGCCAAGGGATCGTCGATTCCTTGCACGAAGTAGGTGCGAATCGGTATCCGGGCCGCGAGTTCCGGCGAGAGAATCGGCGACTCGACGACCTCGAAACGCTGAGTGCCGCCGTCCGGTGTAGGCAACTCGAGGATCGCCGGGATCGTCAGAGGCAAACCTTCGCGCGGCGCCGAAGCGAGCGTCGCCGCGAGTCGGGCCTTGTCCAGGCGAAAGGCGGCATAACCTGAGAGGTAGGGGAGGGCCGGATAGGCGTCCGCGGTCGTGGGAGGCTTGATCGTAATGGGCTGCCAGGTCGATTGCGCAAGGGCGGCCGTAGCAGTGGTAGTGGCAAACAAAACGGCGGCCAAGCTCCGCCAAGGCATGGTCGTGGGCATGAACGAAATCTCCTTCTCCTATTGGGACGCCAATCGTCGAAGCAAGGTTCATGCCGGTAACGCCTGTCCTCAGTGCCTGAGGGGGAAAGGGAACTCCGCCTCGGGCAAGTCAAGTAGACTCCGTCGCCATGAGCAAGGCTCCGTCCCGTCAATTGCGAAGCGAAGATTTCAAGCGCCTTCCTTGGCGTTCGATCGGTCCGGCGATTATGGGCGGACGCGTTTCAGACCTCTGCTTCGCACCGGGCGACCCGAAGACCTTCTACGTCGCCTACGCGACGGGCGGAATCTGGAAGACGACCAACCTCGGAACGACCTTTTCGCCCATCTTCGATGACCAAGCGACATCATCGATCGGCTCGATACAAGTGGTCGACGCGCCCGCGGAATGGCGAGGCTGGAAGGCCGACGAGAAGAAGGGCAAGTCGAAGAAGGAGCTCTCCGATGCGGGTCGAGGCAAGATCGTGTGGGTGGGCACCGGCGAGGGGAATGGACGCAACTCGTCGAGTTGGGGCCATGGCGCCTATCGCTCTACGGATGCCGGCGAATCTTGGGAGCACCTCGGCCTCGAGGACAGCCACGACATCCCACGCATCGCGGTCGATCCGCGCGATCCGGACGTCTGTTACGTGGCGGCGCTCGGCCACCTGTGGGGCTTCAACAAAACGAGGGGAGTCTATAAGACCACTGACGGCGGCAAGACTTGGAAGCCCGTCCTCCAGATCGACGACCAGACCGGCTGTTGCGACGTGATCATCGACCCGAACGAGCCAGATACGGTCTATGCCGCGATGTATTCGCGCCTTCGAACGCCTTACTCCTTCCGCAGCGGCGGCTCCGAGGGAGGGATCTATCGCTCGAAAGATGGGGGGCAGAAGTGGCAGAAGCTGAGCAAGGGCCTTCCCAAATCGACCGGTCGCATTGGCCTCGATCTCTGCCACAAGAACCCCAAGATCGTCTATGCAGTGATCGAGAGCGAAGAAGGAGGGAGCGCCGATATTCGGGACGACCGAAGCAAGGCCGGTGGAGTGTTTCGTAGCGAGGACGGGGGCGACACTTGGGTACGGCAAAGCGTTCGCTCCCCTCGTGCGTTTTACTTCAGCACGATCCGCGTCGATCCGACCGACGACCAGAAGGTCCACCTCATCGGTTGGGTCCATGAACGCTCCGACGACGGAGGAAAAACTTTCCGAGGTGGTATCGGCGTGAAGATCCACGTCGACTACCATGCCTTGATCATCGATCCGGCCGATCCGAGCCACATGGTCGCGGGAACCGACGGAGGCGTCTACCAGACCTTCGACGACGGCAAGACCTGGACCTTCATTAACACGATGGCCACCGGCCAGTTCTACAACGTGTCGGTGGACGACTCCGATCCTTACCGGGTCATGGGTGGCCTTCAAGACAACGGGACGTGGCTCGGGCCCAGTTCGACCGACCTCGAAAGCGGGACGAGCAGCGACGGAACGACCAACACCGGAATCACCAACGGCGACTGGCGGATCGTGATGTGGGGTGACGGCTTCCATGCCGCCTTCGACCCCACCGACGCGAACACGATCTACGCCGAGTGGCAGGGCGGCAACCTCGTGCGCGTCGACCTCGCCGGACGACAGAAGCGATACATCGCCCCGAAGCCTCGGGAAGGCGCGCCTCGATTCCGCTTCAACTGGAACACGCCGTTCTTTGTCTCGCCCCACAACCCGAAAGTGCTCTACATGGGGGGCAACTACGTCTTCCGACTCGACGACCGAGGCGACAAATGGGAGCGCATCAGCGAAGACCTTACGAAGAACGAGGTCGAGAAGATCGAGACCGTAGGCAGCACAGCGGAAACTCACGCGACGCTCGTGTCGCTCGCCGAGAGCACGCTGACCAAAGGGCTTCTCTGGGCGGGCAGCGACGACGGGCTCATCCACGTCACACGCGATGGCGGGAAGACCTGGAAGAACGTGACGCCCGACGCCGTCGGTGGCTTGTACGTCGCCAAGATCGAGCCCTCTCGGCACGTAGAAGGGCGCGCGTACGCGGCGATCGATGGCCATCGATCGGACAACATGGATCCCCATGTCCTTGTTACCGAGGACTTCGGAAAGACCTGGACGGATATCACGGCCGACCTGCCCCAGGGGTGGAGCGTCAAGTGTGTGCGCGAGGATCATGCCAACCCCGAGGTGCTGTTTTGTGGAACCGAGAGTGCCCTTTACGCAACCTTCGATCGGGGCAAGTCTTGGCATAAGATCAACGGCAAGGCCCTCCCCGCGACTCCGGTCGACGACTTGGTCATCCACGCGCGCGAGCGCGACCTCGTGCTCGGAACTCACGGCAGGTCGATCTGGATTCTGGACGACGCCTCGATGCTCTCGCAGCTGACCCCAGCCGTCCTCGATTCGGATGCCCACCTCTTCGTCCCGATGCCCGCTCGCCCGCGGCGAAAGCTGACCTATGGCGGGCTGTGGACCGACCAACTCTTCCGCGCCCCCAATCGCCCCATGGGCGCGCTCATCAATTACTGGATTAGGGAGTTCGAAGACGAAGAGGTGAAGATCAAGGTCGAAGACGACAAGGGCCTGGAGATCGTCAGCCTCACCGGATCGAACGCGCCGGGGCTGAACCGCGTCGTGTGGGACCTGCAGCCCAGGGAGGAGCTTCGCGTGGCCAACCAAGGCGAGGAGCCCGACCTTCAAATCTTCGTGCGGCCCGGCGAGTACAAGGTGACGCTGACCTACGGCAAGCGGAAATCGACCGCAATGTTGACCGTATTGCCGGAAGGGTAGGCGGCGCCTGCGATCCGACACTCACAATCCGCAAAGTGCGCAGACGCCCGCAATCTGCGCGCTCTAGAATGCCCTCCAAACCCAGTATTTGTGACAGTAGTAGTAGTAGTAGTGTCACGGGGTGAGACTCTTCCTCGCCGTTCTTGCGTTCGGTATCGCGACAACTTCGGCCCGTGGGAACGAAGCCCTGCTTCCTCTGTACAGCGTTGCGTATCTGGACTACGTCGGCACCGAGCCACTCACGAGTGCGGCTGTTTATCCGTCCCAATACGACGCTATCGAGGTGCCGGGCGGCGCACCGGGCGATGCCTGGGTCCGGTCGAGCGGCACTAGGACGTTGCGAATCGCCTTGACGAATCCGACCATCGTGCCTCACGCGGCGACGCTCGTCTTATCGGATTTCCAATACGCCAGCGCGAGCGGCGACTTCGTCCTGACGGTAACGCCGCCCTCTCGAACGCTGGATTTCCCTGCCCTGGGGCAGTCGAACGTCGTCGAGTTCACGATCCAAGGTCTTCCCAACTTCGTCACCTTGGGTGATCTCACGTATGACCTTGCGCGCGCGTCCTCGCACGCGGTTTTGGGCGGCGATCTGGGCACCCGGGTGTGGCTCACGGACTCGACTCGGATCAGCTCGAGCCATGGTCATCAGGCGCCCGTCTGGGCGAACATCCTCGAGGATGCATGCCTCTGGGCGACCGGCCGGACCGGAGCCGCCGACTGCCGGTGGTGGTGCACGTTCAAGCTGTACCATTCCCTCGTGTTCGTGTACGATCCGTACCATGAACCCCAGTACGTTGCGATCGATAATTCGCAAGACCCGCCTCTTAGGTCCTATCGCTTAGTAAAGTTCTTCGGGGATCGCGGCGCACCCCCCTACTCTTGGGTTAACGGCGACTGCCAGGACGTCTCGACGTATCTGCAGATTGCCCTGTCCAGCATCGGCGTGACGATGGAAACCCGTCGCCTCGCCCCGAGCTGGTCACTCGGCTGTCTGAAGAATAACCATTGCCCGATCGGCAGCGATTCGACGATGATCGAGAACTACAGTCCCTACAGTTTCAACTTCCACCAGACGTGTTTCGTCTCGGCTACCGGACCGGTGTACGATGCCGCGATCGCCCAGTGGCGTGACCTGACGAGTTCATCGTATCAGAATCCACCGATGAACTGGTCTTGGCCAGGATATTGGCAGGTGGACCATCGCCCAACGCTCGACGAGTTCGGCAGCGGGTTTTGGGGCCTTACTCGGAGTCGTGCGGCTCCGCCCGTTCCGCCGGAAGGGGAGGACGTGCCCGTTTACGATCCAGAACTCGTGACCCTATCAGGATTGGTGCATGACGAATGATAACGTATCTTATCTTCTTAGCGTTTACGGATTCCATCTACTATACGAAGGAGGGACGCGAGGCTGTAAAGGATTGCCGAGGTTGGCGTTTGGAGATGAGTGCTCGTAGCGAATCCGTCTATCGTAAAGAATCTGGCAGGAGCTCGCTCACTGTGTTCGCATATTTATGCCCTAGGCAAGGTGAGGATCTCGAACAGGCATGGGTACGCCAGACCACCACGAATGCGATCTCCATACGCCCCAGTGTGCCCTTCTCGGGCCTTCCGTTGGGGACGCACCTGCGTCGGTACGAGTCAGCGGCTTCGGTCTCGTTGCGCGTGAGGAACGGGGACACGTTCAGCTTCGTGAGGATGGACCGTCGCGGGACCGGGCCCAAAGGCAACGTTACCTGGCACGCTTCCGATCGGGACGGAGACCGGATCGACATCGAGGGGATTTCCAGGCGGCTGATTGCCCTGGTCGAAGGACGCTGGTCGACCGACGCGGGAGAAGTGACGTTCAACGGCGTGCGGCTCACGACGAGGCGAGGTAGGGGAGGTCAGCAGTTCGTCGACCTCTCGCGCTGGGCCCAAGCGGTCGGCGTTACGGTGAACTGGAACCGACGTCTCGGCACCGCTTCGTTCACTTACGGCGACCGTCCGTACGTCGTCGCCCTAGGGGCACGCTCCATCAAGGTGGGCAACACCTGGCGCGAGATCGGCGACACCATCATGATGCGGGACGACGAATGGTACGTGCCGGTCCGGGAACTCGGCGGAAACTAGCCCACGGTAAAGGATGGGCACGCAGGAATCCTCGGGGCTTTGAACGAGCCTGCGCCCGCCGCCGGCCGCCGATCAAGCCAAGAAACCGTGTATGCTATAGGGCAATACCGTATTTTTGTTTGGAGAGGTATCGAATCACATGCGTTACGTCTTGGCGTTTGCGTTGGTCCTCGGGGCCACCCTTGCCTCGGCCCAGTTGCTCACGAAGGCCGGCTTCGAGGAGAGCGAGGAATACGAAACGGGCGCCCTGCAGGGGCAGACCGACTGGCCTTGGATCGATGATTCGTTTATCGGCGCATACGAGGTGCAGCGCGATGTCGTTCACATGGGCCGCCAGGCCGTGGGGATCAATACGGCTTCGATCGGCACGACGCGGGCTTGGCGCAGCCTGGCGAGTGCCTCCTACAACGCGGGCAGCTGGATCATCGTCGCCTCGGTCGACGCGTACGTCGCCCCCGACCCGCTCGGACGCCCTTTGTCGTACGCTGGGCTCGACGCCTATCAGTCTCGGCCTTTCGATCGTATCGGCGCCATCCGATATCGCCCGAATTCGGGTACGTCGATCGGACGCGTCGAGATGCTCGTGAACAACCAAATGTACATCTGGCCGGTCGCGATTCCCGAGCAGCCCGCGTGGTACCACATGGTCCTCCTGATCAACCTCGATACGGGCCAATTCGCAGGGAACCTCAACGGATTCGACGTGTTCGTTCAGGCGCCGTTGCTTATCGGGCCGTCGTGGGTGCCAGAGCAGAGCCGCCTTTGGAACGTGGACCTCTATACGGCGGCCACCGGATACAACTGGGTCTACTACGACAACTTCCGCTTGGAAGCACTCCCGGCCGGCACGATCCGCGGTCAAGTGAGCCTTCAGGACTGGGATAAGCCCCTGGCTGGTGTACCGATTGTCGCCGAAATCCGCGAGGGTTTCGTCACCCGCCAGGTCTCCCAGGTCACGCTCGACGAGGATGGGTACTTTTACGTCTCCACCCCCTTGCGAGGCCAGTACGAACTCTTCATCAAGGGGTCGCATTGGCTCAACCGAAGGGGAGAGCGGCCGGTTCGAATCACCGACTTCGGCGCCCACTACATGAAGTACTCGCTGGTCAACGGGGACTGCAACGACGACAACGTCATCGACATCGGCGACTTCGGGATGCTGTCGATCGCCTTCGGCAGCGACCGCGGCGATGCGAACTTCCTCGACGGCGCAGACCTGAACGGCGACGACAGCGTCGACGTCGGCGACTACAGCATCCTCTCGCAGAACTTCGATCGCGAGGGTGACTAGCGGCCGATCGGCGGTAGTATCCGCCCATGAACAAGGTCGTGCCCTGCCTCTGGTTCGACGGGCAAGCCGAAGAGGCGGCGGCATTCTACTCCTCGCTCTTGCCCAACTCGCGGATAGATCGCGTGTTCCTTTCGCCGACCGATACTCCCAGCGGACCCGCCGGGTCCGTGCTGACGGTCGAGTTTACGCTTGCCGGAAATCCGTACCTGGCTCTCAACGGGGGACCGGCGTTCACGTTCACCGAAGCGGTGTCCTTTCAGATCATGTGCGACGACCAACCAGAGGTCGACCGGCTCTGGGCGGCACTGACGGAGGGTGGCGGCGAGGTGGCCTGCGGTTGGCTTAAAGACCGATTCGGGCTCTCGTGGCAGATCGTACCGCGGCGGCTGATGGAACTCCTGGCCGATCCTGATCAGGGGCGGGCCAAGCGGGCCATGGAGGCGATGATGACGATGGTCAAGCTCGATATCGCCGCCATCGACCGGGCCGCCGACGGTGCGGTCTAGCCCATAAACTCGGAAAGGAGGAGGTGGAAGTGGTGGGTCCCTGGCTCGCGCTTGGGTGAGAAGCGGCCGCGGTCGTAGAACCGCGAATGAAGACCTCGCTGGACCGACTCCACCACCGCTTCGTCCTCTCGCTCGACTCGGTCGAGGGCCGACCCGGCACCACGATCGAGCTTCGAAGCGTCCCACACATAAGGCAAAAAGGAAACCTTGGTTAGGTTGTGGGCGAGAGGGCGCACGACGTTGATCGAGAGCCCCCACGGGTAGAAATTAAACATGAGGTTAGGGAAGATCCAGAAGTAGTAGGCGGAGATAGCCTTTCCGGCGTCGGGTGAAGCCACCGGCAGATCGAAGACGTCTTCGGCGCCCTTCGCGACCGCCAATTGCAGATTCAGATAGCGAAAACGCTCGACGGCGTAGTTTTCGTAGTCGATCACCGCGTTGAGGTCCGCATGGATGAACGGGATGTGAAACCCCTCGAGGTAGTTGTCCACGTAGAGCGCCCAGTTCGCACGAATCATGTAGTCCCGAGCCAGCTCAGGAGCGAAGGTGAAGAGATGAAGAGAGAGCCATCCGACCCGCTCGATCATCGGCGCGAGCCACTCGTCGAGCGGGCAGACCGGATCGAGCGAGCCGAAGAGGAAGGGTCCCCAGCGCCCCAGCGCGATGCCCGGCAGATCGTCTGTTGGACTCGGAAAGCCGTCGGCGCCTTCGAACTCCGGCATGCTCACGAACTTGCCATCCAGTCCGAAGCGCTTGCCGTGGTATCGGCACCGGAGGAATCGCTCGTTGCCGGCCCCCTCGCACACGAGGTTTCCGCGGTGGGTGCAGACGTTCGACACGAGGTGAACCTCGTCTGCCATGTCGCGAGTCAGCAGGACCGGCTCGTCGAGGCAGCCCTCGAGCATCGTCGTCGGGAAGACCTGCCCGGGGACCTTGACGACGCCTTCATCGGCAAGAAACTGCCAGCTTCGAGCGAAGATCGCCGATTTGCTCCGCTCGTACGCTTCGGGATCGGTGTAGAAGCGCTTAGAGATCGTCTCCGCGCGGCTGATGTCGGCTTCAACAGGAAACTCGGGCATCCCGGGAGTCTACCGAGAGCGTCGACGACTCCGCGCCAAAGCCGCGAACCCGATACCGAGGGCGACAAGGGATCCGGGCTCGGGAAGTGCTTCCAGCCGGTAGTACACATTCGCCTTGGGGTTGCCGCCAAAGTCGAAGCGGCTCCCGGCTGGGTTGTTGAGGCCGAAGTAGGAGCCGGGCGCCGTCGTCAGGAACATCGTGTCGGCGCTCGATCCAACAGTCGGCGGATTGAACAGCGCGACGCCGAGGTCGTTGAGGTCGGAGGGTGAGGCCCCGGTGGTGTTGGCGTTGTTGTCGAAGGTCGTACCGAACCACATCGTGCCACTGGGCATGTTCATCGTGCCGGGCATCAGGTCGAAGAAGTACAGGCTGATGCCGACGGGGAACGGCATCGCGAAGAAGGTGAAGCCTACCGCTGCCGGATCGGAGTAGTAGGTCCCCGGGTCACCCCCTGTGCCGTCGGCTTTCCACCAGCGCAGACGAACTCGTGCCGTGATCGTCGCCATGCCCTGGTTGGCCACGCTGAAGTACATCCGGGTGACCTCTTGGCCGGCGTATCCGGCCGATGGCGTGATGTCGTCCATCACGACGCGGGTGATGGGCGCCGTCCCGGACGTCGCGCCGCCGCCGGCAAAGGCCTGACCGCTGCTGGTCGAGATGTTGCTGTACGGCGTCCCGATCGACGGTTCGAAACTGCTGTAGGGACTGCCAAGGTCGTAGCGAGCCACCAGAGTGGCCGACTCGACAAGGTGTTCGGTCTGCGCCCAAGCGCGCGCCACCGCGCCAAGCGCGCCGCAGGCGAAAACGAAGTACTTCATGCTCTCTTTCCCGGCTACCAATAATTGTCGGCCCAATCGCCTCAGCAGGCGAGGGCGTCACGATCGAGCGAGTAAGGCCAAGGCCCTCCTCTTACCGTCATGGTAACCTAACGCGCGGCTAACGCTAGTTTTTCTGGGTTAAACCTAGATGAAATACGTGCCGCTGGTCGCCTAGACGGATCCCACGGGGTGGAACTCGGCCGCCGCGTCGTGGAGGGCTAACTGCGCCTTGAGCATCTCCGCCTTCTTGCGGGGGATACCGGTGAGCAGTGTAACGGGAAGTTCCTCCAGCATCTGCTTAACCTGGTTTCGGTTCAGCGCGAGCATGTGCTGAAGCGTGTTGATGACTTCTTCGGTCTTGTGGCCGTAGGAGATCAGCACCAGTTCGTAGGTTTGGTCGTCGTCCTTATGGGTGTAGGCCTGGAAGAACTTCTTCGTTTCTGCGCCTTCGACGGTCGAGATCGGAATCTCACGATCGCAGCTTTCGCAGATGAGACCCACGCTGGTCTCGTTGTAGTAGTTCAGGTGGTTGCAGAAGCCGCAGCGGACCTGGAAGACGGGCAACACCGTGCCGCCGCGCACCGGGATCATGCGATGGCACGAGATACAGGAGAAATCGGACTCGGGCTGCTCGGTCAGCGCGTTCGATGCGGAGCAATAGGGACAGGAGATTTTGTAGGAGGTGACCTTCCGGACCCGGGTGGCGCAGTAGATGCCGTAGGCGATCGCCGCTGCACCCCCGATCGCCAGCAGCCACCCTAGATAGAGCAGCATCCCCTGGTAGTAGATCATCAAGGCCCCGAGGGCGACCGCGAACAATCCGCTTAGCCCGAACGAGAGAGCTCGCTCGGAGTGGATCTCGACAACGTCCGAACTGCGCTGGGGTGACATCGTGTCGTACTCCTTATCCCTATTCTACAGAACGGCGGAGCATGCCGATGTTCGTCGCCGGTGGCGAAAGTCGCAAAAAGAATCTTGCGCCGGCTATCTTGGGTCGGTTCTAGGCAGTCTCGAAGTCATCGTTCGGCGTGCCGCCCTTTCGCTTCGTCTTCGCCGCCTGGGTCTTGGGGCGAGCCTTGGCCTTGGCGCTCTTCTTGGCGGTCTTGGCTTCTTCGACTTGGCGCGGGCCGGCTTCCGTCTCCGCCTGCGATGCCGAGGCGGACGGTGTTTCGGCCTTGGGTTCCTCGGCCGCTGTTTTCTCGGCCTTCGTCGCGGGCTTGGCCTGCGCGGTGGTCTCGCTCTTGGGCTTCGCCTCATCGGCGGCTTCTTGAAGCTTTTCGCCGATCTTGCTCAGGCCACGACCGATCGCCTTGGCGAGCGGCTTGGCTGCCGAGATCACGATGGGAACCGCAGCGGCGGCCAGCACGATCAGCCCCGCTCGGCCAGGAATAGGTCCTCTGCTCATACTTTCACCTTACACGCTTTTCTGTGGTCTCGTTGCATCGTTTTCACCATTTGGATAGTCTCATGCCGCGGCGGCGACGGGAGCCGGGCCAAGCATGATGCCCAGTTGCGCCTTGGCGGAAAGGTCGAAGACCACCTCCGTCCACTCGGTGCCGAAGCGATGCTGAGCCCGGGTCTTCAGGGCCTTTCCATCAGCGTGGACTGCCACCGGCGGCCCAGAAACCAACAGCGTCAGTCCTTCGAGCGCTTCGTTGCCGATCAGGTTGAAGCCACTCGCGACGCCCTCACGCCAAGGCCGGATTCGCAGGCTACGCCGGACTCGCTCGAAGCGAGCGATCTCGCCCGGCAGCATGGATTCTAGGTGGGCTTGTTTGGCGATCGCGATCGTCCTCCGCAAGGCAAGGGAGACCCGTGAATCTTGCGCCGCCGGCGAGGCCACGACTGTCTGCAGGCAGCCATTTCGAGCGGCGGTTTGGAGCATGATCGCCTCGACCGCCGGCTCGTCGACGATGTGGCCGGGCATGTAGATCTGATAAGGAATCTCGAGGATCCTTCGTGCCTCGCCGTCCGCTCGAAGCGGATGGAAGGGATGGCAAGTGCCGAAGCAAAAGCCGCTCGTGCCGGGCTGCCTTCCGCCCTTGCACAGCGAGACCCTGCTCCCGGTGGCTTCGGCAATCTCGTAGAAGCGGTCCAGCCGGAACCACGCGCCATCCGGCATCCGAATCGAAGAAAGGACCGGTCCCGATACGACACGGCTCATCGCGACGTGCTGAACCTTCAGTTTCTCTTCGCAGGGGCTGCCGTCTTCATTGGGAGCGAAGAGGATGCCGACCTCGTGCTCCCACTTCCGGATCGATCGATACACGTCGAGCGGATAGCCTGGCTGACCGACGAGCCATGCTGCCGATCCTCCCCCCATCGCAAGCACGTTGTGAAGGGACATGACATTCGCTGGATTGAACTCCTCGCAGTCGATGCTGATGCACGCGGCGCCCTCCGCCGCATTCGGCCACGGCCAGAACATGGCGACCCGTCGTCCGGTCGTTTCGGCCGCCTCGATTACGAGGCGGATCCAGACCTCTCGCAAGATGTCTGCGTGGGGTGAGGTGAAAATTGGATGGGCGGATTCGCCCGGCTGCGAACGGTCGTCGGCGAAGTCGAGCACGATGCCGTCTTCGGCGCGCAGGCGATGGTCGTTCAGGGTGGCCGAGCCGTCGTTGGGGCCGATCCCGTCGGACTCCACCGAACGCCCCATTTGAACGAAGCTCATCGTCTGCCCGAGATGAACGGCAAGAAACAGGGCCGCTCCCTTGCCCATGCGGCGGCGCGAAGCGGCAAGCGTACCGCTTGCGGTTTGGGCGACCGGCTTGGCGTCGGTGGGCCGGGCGTAGACCCCGCCGAACGCGCGTACCGGCCCCGCCTGCCCGGGCCACGATCGGTCACTGGCGACGACCGGAAACACGAGTTCGCGAGACGGGCTCCGATCGGGAACGAGAGACACCCCGAGGTCGGCGTCGAGTCCCCACGTGGATCCGCAGCAGACGAGGCCTCCGCCTAGCCTGAGCCAGCTGTGCACGGACTGGCGCTGAGTTGCCGAGAGGTCTCCTGAGCCACAAAGGAGGAGCACGTCGACTTCGTTCAGCCTTTCGAGAGCCCCGAAGTCGAGACGGTCGAACGGAATTCCCGCGTGCTCGAGGGCTTCACGGAAGTACGGCGCATGCGGGTCCTCCGACGCCAGGAGAAGACCGATTCGGGCAAATTCGTGTTCATGCATGGCGACTCGTCTCGAATTATCGGCAGATCACATGCGGCATCGGAGGCGCCGGCAAGGCCGTAGAATAGGGCATGCCAGGGCCGGGTGAGCGCATTTACGGGGTGGAGACAGAGTTCGGATGCCTCGTGGCCGACCCCTCGCTTGGAGACCCGGAGGCGATCGTCGAGGCGATCAAGGATTATCTCTTTTACGAGCTCAAGATCGGGGCGATCGACATCCACGCGCGGGACGACGTCTTCGAGCCGGCCAAGAGCGGCGGCTTCCTCATCAACGGCGCAAGGCTCTACATCGATGCCGTCGGCTCTCACCTCGAGTACGCCACTGCCGAGTGCCGCCTGCTCAGGGATCTCGTCGCCAACGACCGAGCCGGTCAGCGGTGGATAGTGCGGGCGATCCGCGAACTGGGGCTCTCCGATGTGGTGAGCGTCTACAACAACAGCGTCGACCACTTCGCGGGCCACACGTTCGGCTGCCATGAGAACTACCTCGTAAGGATGGAGGAGGACTTCTTCTCGCACCACGCTTCGCTCCTCTACCCGTTCCTCGTGACACGGCAAATCTTTGCCGGCGTCGGACGAGTCGGGGGCCACTTGCTGGCCAACCCCGGCGCTCGGCCCGACCATCGGGATGTCATCGATCATCCGATCGACTATGTTTGGGTCAGCCAGATTTACTCCGTACTTCCGGATTCACGCGTCCACTTCCAGCTCAGTCAGCGGGCCGACCACATCCTCAAGACCGTGGCGAGCCGGGTGCGCTTCAATCGAGCGATTATCAACCCGAAGTGGGAGCATTACTACTCGCATGACGGGATGCAGCGATTGCATCTCCTCTATGGCGAATCGAATCAGAACGAGTTCGCCTATGCCTTGAAGGTCGGTACGACCTCCCTGGTCCTAAGGGCGATCGAGGACCGACGCGTGCCCGAGGATCTCGTTCTCGCCGCTCCGCTCACCGCGCTGCGCGAGGTGAGCCGCGATCCGACCCACGCTTGGGAAGTAGCCTTGACGAACGGCAGCCGTATTCGAGCGACCGATCTCCAGCGACGGTATCTCGAACTGGCCGAAGCCTATCGGGGCACCGACGAGCAGACCGATTGGACACTCGACGTCTGGGCCGAGATCCTCGACGCGCTCGACCTCGATCCCCTCGCTCTGGATGACCGGCTCGACTGGGTCGCCAAGTACAAGATCGTCGAGACCTATCGCAACGAAGAGGACCTTTCATGGGATGACGACTCGCTTCACTCGATCGACCTTGAGTACCACAACATCGATCCGGACAAGAGCCTCTTCTACGCTTGGCAGGAGATGGGAAACACGCGGCGATTCGTCGACGAAATCGACGTTGTGGAAGCCATGACCGATTCGCCGGCCAACACGCGGGCCAAGGGGCGAGCCGAGCGAGTGCGAGAACTGCTCGAACGGCGGGTCCCGCGCTTTTACTTCTTCGATTGGAACGGGTGCGCGCTGGACAGGCACTCGTATATCGAAATGCCCGACCCCTTCGAGACCTACTCAGGAACGGAGTGACGGCTGGGACCGCGGGGTGACTGCTCCCCCCATCGCCTGGCGATAGACGTCCAGAACGAGATCGGCCATCTCCGCGCGTGTGTAACTGCGGACGGCGATGCGCGCCGCCGAGGAGAAGCTCGCGTACCGTTGTTCGTCGCCGACGAGCCGCAGGATTGCTTCGCTCATCGCTTCGGGGTCGTTACGGACGAGGAAGCCGGTCTCGTCATCCCGCACCGAAGCTCCCGCGCCGCCGCCCTGAACGACGACCGCTGGCAAGCCGTACACCATCGCCTCGCTGACGACGAGGCCCTGGGTTTCGGTCATCGACGCAAAGACGAACAGGTCGGCCATCGCGTAGAACGGGTCCACTTCCTCGCGCGGGACGAACCCTACGAAGCGAACGCGGTCGCCGATGCCGAGGGCTCGCGAATGCTCCACGCAAGCCTGCCGGTACGGGCCATCGCCGACGAGCCACAGCCGGATGTCGGGATCGGCTCGCATCGCTTGGGCGCATGCTTCGAAGAGCGTCGCCAGGTTCTTCTCTCGCGCGATCCTCCCGACATAGAGGAGGACTTTGTGCTCCGGCGCGACCCCCAAACGCTGCCGCACCTCCGACCGGTCGATGGGCCGGATCTGCGCGTTGGCAGTCGGCACGACGGTGATCGGAGTGTTTACCGAGTGCCGGCGCAGCCACTTTAGCGCTGCGTTGCTCGGGGTGATGACGTGGTCGACGCCATTGTAATAAAAATTCGTGTGCTTGGCGATCTTGTACCGTACGTACCGCTTCGGAAAGAAGGGGATGTAATGCGCGTACTTGTCATACAAGGTGTGGTAGGTCGAGACGATCGGGATGTCGTGCGACTGTGCCCACCGCAGCCCGACGAACCCAATGGTGAACGGGGTGTGGGTGTGGACGATGTCGAATTCGTGCCGTCGGAACTGCCGCAGCATCGGATAGAACGGTGGAATGGCGAGCGGGTAGTCCTTGGTCCAGGGCGTCTCGATTGCGAAGAAGCGATGGGTGTTCGGATCGGGGTCGCGATGGCGGAAGTGCGCGGCGGTGAAGAGATGAACCCCATGCCCGCGGTTACGGAGTTCCTGGACGAGCGCGTCGATGCTCACGCTGACCCCATTGAGGATCGGCAGCGCACTATCGGTGAAGACCGCGATTCTCAGCGGCGTCATCACCTGCGAGCCTACCCGCAGAAAGGGGAAGTGGGAAGCGGCACATTCGCGCTTAACGGGGAGACTGCCGGCGAAGTTTCCTATCTTGTGTGATTTGGGTCACTGATTCCGTATGCGGACGCCTGTACAATTGGAGAATGGTGCTCGCGCAGACGCTCCTTTGCTTTGCTTTGCTCGGTCAGCCTGCTCCCTTGCCCCCGCTCGTCGGCACGCTGTCGGTCACCGAGGGGAAGGTGCGGTTCGAGCGAAAGAGCCGCGATCCGGAATGGGCGGAGAAGTACGTGCGCTTGCGGGTCGGGGACAAACTGACGATCGTCGAGAAGCCGCGGGCGACGGTGACGCTGGATGCCACGCGGGAGGTTTGGCGCTTGCCGGAGACCGGCGCATGGGAGGTCCAGCCTCGCGGGCTGAAGGTTCTCGGCGGGGGATCGCCCGTCTTGCTGCGACGAGGCACGACACGACAGCAACCTTCCGGCAAACCTCCCAAGCCGCTCGCGGGGATCATCCGGGGGGACGGGTCGAGCCTCGAGCCCTTCGGCGCCGTGCTCTCCGCGCCCCTCGAAATCACCTGGACCCGCGCGCCCAGTTCGACCAAGACGACTCTCGAGGTGCTGGATTCGGCCGGGAAGAAGATTTGGAGCAAAGCCGCCACGGGCACGAAACTCGCCTTGCCCGCGAGCGTGGCGAAACCGGGGGTGTGGCTGCAGGTTCGAGTGACCCAGTCGGGCGGCGGCGTGTCGGCATCGACGAGCACGTGGGTCCGGTTGCTGCCGGTCGCCGAGCGGCAGCCCATGGAGGGGGAGGAGAAGGCCCTGCGCTCGGCTCTGGCGGATGAGCCGGTCGCGTTAGGACTGGCCCTGGGCGATTTGTGGGCGTCGGTCGGCCTGGTTTCGCGCTTGCCAAAGGCTCTGGAACTGGCCTTCCCTGCGTTCATCGCGCGACCGAAGCCGGAGTCGGAAGTGGTGAGGGCCTGGCATTGGAAGCACGGGGAATGGCTCGAGACGGCCGGGTTTGGCCGGCTGGCGCGTGCGGAGTACGAGCGCGCATGGAAGGCGGGCGAGCGGGCGGCGGAGCTGAAGTCGTCGGTCGAGCGTCTGGGGGGCAAGCCGGAGATCGAGGAGTGGGAGCAGTTGGCGGCGGAGCGGGACCGGTTGATGGGGGAGCGGAAGTACGCCGAGGCGCTTCCGGTTGCGCAGAGTGGTTGAGGCCCTGCGAAGATGGAGTCAGGAGCCAATTGAGCTTGCTCATGCACTGAACATCCTTGCCCGGGCGGCAGCTCTGTCGGGAAGCCTAACTAGGGCCGAGACCGCATGGACCGATGCGCTAGCGGCTGCGCCGAGCAAGCTAGATGCTGCACGCTGCCTCTTTAACCTCGGTAACGTCGCCAGAGAACGCAACGATCTTTCCGTAGCCTACCAAAGGTACGAGGCCTCTCTTGCGATACATGAAGCTGTGTTGCCCGATACTCTGGAAGCGGCGGATGTCATGAACAATCTCGGGGGCATTGCAAGCCGACTCGACAGGCTCGGAGAAGCCACGAACTGGCACGAGAGGGCCCTGTCGATACGAGAAAGATTAGCGCCAGACTCTTTGGCCATGGCGATGAGCTTGAACAACTTGGGAACGGTCGCACAACTCCGTGGTAATTATCTCGAAGCCAAACGACGACACGAGGCGGCTCTGATGATCCAAGAACAGATACAGCCCAAATCGCTGGACGTAGCTAGAAGCTTGAACAACCTTGGGATCGCAGCTATGGAACTCATGGAGTTGGGTGAAGCCCGGCGCAGACATGAGGCTGCCCTTGCCCTGTACCAGGAGCTCGACCCGGACTCCCTGGCAGTAGCAAGGAGCTTGAACAATCTCGGAAACGTCGCCGAGCAGGCCCAGGATCTTCTGGATGCTCAGCGCCGATACCATGCTGCCCTCGCCATTCGAAAGAGGCTCGTTCCCCGGTCCTTGGAAGTGGCTAGCTGTTTGATTAATCTTGGAAACACTGCGTTCAAGAAGAGGGACCTAGGGCCAGCCCAGGAGTACTTCAATGAGGCCCACTCAATTCTCCAAGTGTTGCCATTCCATGTCATTGAAACGCACCGTTGCTTGACGGGCCTTGGGAATGTGACGCTTGACAGAGGCGACTTGGATGTGGCCCAGGAGTGGCACCGGAAAGCACTCGCGATTGCGGAGAAGCATCTGCCTGGTTCTCAGTATGTGGCTGTGAGCCTGAACAACCTTGGGCGCGTCGCAAGGACTCAAGGCGATCTCGACGAAGCTCAGATGCGTTACGAGGCAGTCTTGGCGCTTGATCAGATTTCTCATACTAATTCATTTGATTCGGCGAAGACCCTTGCGAACCTCGGCGTTGTGGCGAAACGAAGAGGCGACCTAGCAATGGCTCAGCGCAGATTTGAAGAGGCGCTGGCCATCTTCGAGATCGTCGACCCTACGTCTCTGGAAGTGGCCGTCAGCCTGAGCAACCTTGGGACGGTGGACCAACTCCAGGGCAACTTCACAGAAGCCCAGCGGCGATTCGAGGCCGCCCTCGTTCTCCAAGAGCGTGTAGCTCGGGAATCACCGGAAGTGGTCGCGAGCTTCACTAACCTCGGTACTGTCGCACGACTCCGAGGCAACCTCACAGAAGCCCAGACGCGATTCGAGGTCGCCCGCGCCCTCCAAGAGCGTTTAGGTCCAACGTCTTTAGCTATGGCGGCGATCATGACGAACCTCGGAAATGTTGCCTCTGATCAGGGAGATCTCGTGAGGGCTCAGCGCTGGCACGAGGCCGCACTCATTATCGCTGAAAAACTTGCACCTCGTTCGGACGAATTTGCAGCGAATCTTAGCAACCTTTGGATCATCGCGGCTGAACGTAACGACCAAGCTGAGTTGAGAGTGTTAAGCGCAAAACGGTTGGAGTTGTCCTCTGATCTCCTTACGGGCCAGGGCACCTCTCGCGCCTCGGATCTGGGTCCAATCGGCACCGAAGCATCAAACGCTATCAAGACCGTCGGTGCACTAGACTCTCCGCAGTCCTTCTACCCCTGGCTCCCCACCCTCCGCGCGGCTGGCCTCACCCTCCAGACTCGGGCCAAGATCAGCGAACTAGCGGCAGGAACCGACGAAGAGGTCCGGAAGGCGCGCAGCGCGGTCCAGATCGCGACTAAGCAGGAGACCGCCTGGATCACCAACCCGCGCCCCAAGGACATGGACGAGAAGGCGTGGGACGACGAACTCCTCGACCGTCGAGCCAAGCGCCAATCCGCCGAACTCAAGCTCGCGACTCTCCTCAAAGATAAGGACCCTCGCCTCACCACCGACCTCAAGATCGAGCAAGCGGACGTGCAGAAGGCGATCCCGGAAGGCGCGCTCCTCATCGAGTACCTCCGTGTTGCCACGTGGGACGACAAGGCCAAGAAGCCTGGCCCCAATGCATACGCGGCATTCGTCGTGCCGCCCAAAGGCGACGTGAGATACGTCCGCCTCGCCCCCGCCGAGGAGATCGACAAGTTGGTCGAGGCGTGGCAAGAGCAAATGGCCAATGCGACGCCGTCCGGAGCAGGCGCGATGGAAGCTGATCTCGCCGCCACCGAGAAGGAACTGAGGAAGATCGGGCGAGCGCTCCACGACAAGCTGATCAAGCCGCTGGGCAAGCTCCCCGCGAACCTCCTCATCGCCCCCGACGACCGGCTCCACGCCCTGCCGTTCGCCGCGCTGGTGGATGGCAAAGGCAAGTACCTGATCGAGACCATCACCCTCAGCCTCGTCGGCTCGGGGCGCGACCTCGTCGAGAAGCCGATTGCCGCCGAGCCGGGACCAGCCGTGGTCATCGCGGGGCCCGACTTCGGGGCGGAGGTCGAGGCGGTCGAGAATGCGAACAAGCAAGCCCAAGTGATACGCGCGCCCAACGCCAAAGGCGAGTGGGACCCGCTCCCCAGCGCGGGCCCGGAGGGAGAGGCGATCGCCAAGCTGCTCGGCACCGAACCCATTACCGGCACCCGGGCAACAGAAGAAATGCTGCTGGGATTGCAGCGCCCCCGGGTCCTTCACATCGCCACCCACGGCTTCTTTTTCCCGCCGACCATTGAGCGCAAGGACCGGGAGGAGTTCCTGATGAGCGACCTCACTGGGCGCGGCATGCGCGTGGCCGACAACCCGATGCTCCGCTCGGGCCTCATCCTCGCGGGTGCGAACAAAGACGAGGAGCTCCGCAAAGCGGGCCTGGCCGACGGCTGGGCGACCGCGCTGGAGATTTCGCTGATGGACCTGCGCGGCACCGAACTCGTCGTGCTCAGCGCGTGCGACACGGCCCGCGGCGACACCAAAGGCGCGGAGGGCGTCTTCGGACTCCAGCGCGCCCTGCGCTTCGCCGGCGCCCAGACCCTCGTCATGAGCCTTTTCAAGGTCCCCGACGCTGCGACCCGCGCCCTGATGGAGTCCTTCTACCGCGCGTGGAGTCCTGGCGCTCCCGCGGGAACCAAGCTCACCGCCCTGCGCGCGGCGCAACTCGCGATGCTCAAGGACAAAGGGACCCGGCACCCCCGCAACTGGGCCGGTTTCGTGCTCATGGGAGAGAGATAGGCCGCATGAGGGCGCGCGTCATCGCTGTCCTTGCGCTCGCCCTCTTCGGCGCAGCCACGCCATGGATTCCGCTCATCGGCGACTGGGAGGAGCGAACCACCGATGCGCGTTTCCAGTTACGGGGTCCTCTGCCGGAAGGGAAGCGGGTCGTCGTCGTTGCGGTGGACGACGCCACGGAAGGAGCGTGGCGCGGAATCCCGAAGGCCATGTGGTCGGGGGAACTCGCGAAAGTGGTCACGAAGCTCGACGAAGCGGGCGCGAGCCTCATCGCCCTCGATTTCGTTGTCGCAGCCGATCCTGATCAGTACCTTTCCTCCAAAGGGATCGACGAGACCCCGAACTCCGACTTGGATCGGGCGATCGTCGAGAGTCAGGGCCGGACGCTCTTGGGAACTTCGCGGCAGGGAGATGTCGCTCCACCCTTGGACGACCCTACTCGCCTGGTATCGGTGAACCGAAGCACCGCAGAGTCGGGCGTCGTTCGGCTCGTACCTCGTTTCGACCCCTCGTTTCCGACCCCGCTCATCGGGATCGCAGCGGCCCTGGCGGGCGAGGTGGGAGGGCGTGCCGATCCGATCGAGATCAACTACTCGGGGCGCCCACCGACGATCGTGTCGGTGCGAGACCTTCTCGATGGGCGATTCGATCCGGCTCTCCTGCGTGGCGCCCATGTGATCGTGGGGGAGACCTATGCGGGTAGCGCCGATCTCCACCAAACTCCCTTCGCGGATCAGGTCTCCGGCGTCGTGATCCACTCTGAAGCCGCCCGGACACTGCTCGATGGCAACGAACTCCGCATCATGCCGCCCTGGGTTGTTTCGATCCTCACTGCCATAGTCACGCTCCTCTTCGGCTTCGCGGCGACAAAACTCTGGGTCGGCCGCTTTTACCTGCTCGCGGTGGCTTTTATATTGGTGTGGGCGACCGCCTGTTACCTCGCGTTTGTTCGGATCCATGCCGTTTGGCCTCTGGTGTCTGTCTCCTTGATGGTCCTCGCCCTCGTACCCGGCACGGTGTATGCCGTGCGCGCCCTCGAAGAACACCGCAAGCGGCTCAAGGCGCGTGCCCAGTGGGGACAGATGATCGGGGAGTCGTCGCTCCTTCGGCTGGAGGCGAATCGCGAGGCCGGTTTGGGCGCGTGGGGGGACTTCGACTGCTGTTTGCTCTCCCTCGATATCGCCGACTTCACCAGCCTCTCGAAGCAATACGGCAAGGCCAGGGCCGAACTCGTGTCTGATCTCAACAAACTCTTCCCCGTGGTGGTCGATGTAATCGAACGAAGTGGGGGCGAAGTTCTGAACTTCATGGGCGATGGTCTGGCCGCGAAGTGGGAGATCGAGGGCAGCGATGCTGTGCCGAACCGGGCAAAGGTTCTCGCAGCCGCGATGGAGGTCCTTCGCGCGGTAGATGGGCTTGATGCAACCCGGGCCTTCGGCGCTGCGCGCTGGGATGTGCGCATCGGCCTCGCCTCCGGCGAGGCTACCCTGGCTCTGGTCGGTTCCGAAAGCCGCAAGCAGATGACCCTTTATGGCGACGCCGTCAACCTCGCGGCGAGGCTCGAAGCGGCGGGGAAGGACGAAGCGATTCGGAGCCGGCTCGTCGTCAGCGACGACTACGCCAGCGCGATCAGGGACGTGGGAGCCTCGTTCGACACCGTCGGCTTCCAGCCGAAGGGATGGGACCGGCCCCTGAAAGTCTGGCGACTCCTCGAACCAGCGCGTGTCACGAGCGCGGGGGCGCCGGTAGCCGATCCGGTTCGGACCATGTGAGCAGATCCCGTGCGCGGTCGGCTGCCAGAGTCCGATGGAAACACTTTACGAGGGACTGGGAGTAGACGCGGGTGCAACTGGCAGCAGCAGCGTTGCCACCGTGCAGCCTGGGGTGCTGGTGATCTGGAACTTGCCGCCATGCTGGTCGGCGATCGCGGCGACGATCGCGAGCCCAAGGCCAAAGCCGCCATCTTTGCGCGAGCGAGCCTGGTCGGCGCGATAGAACCGCTCGGTCAGCCGAGAGATATGCTGCGGCGCGATCCCGGGACCCGCATCGGTGACGCGCAGAGCGATTTGCTCGCCGGCACGGGATGCTTCTATCAGGACGGGCTGGTCCGCAGGGCTGTGACGCCGGGCATTGTCCACCAGGTTAACTAAGGCCCGGCGCAGGTCGTCTTCCTCAGCGAGGGCGATCAGCGGGCGGTCTTCGACGCGGATCTCCACAGCGGGCGGCGGCAGACCTCTATACTCCTCGGCGACGTCGGCGATCAGGCCACGGAGATCGACGGGAGTCTGGGGGCGCGGCAGGGTGCCGGCATCGGCCTGGGCGAGGAAGAGCAGCCGCTCGATAAGGCCGGACATCGAGTCCGCGGCGCTGTCGACGACCTCGAGGGCGTGGCGCATCTCCGCGTCGCTGGTGTCCTGGGCAAGGGCGGCACCGGTTGTCAGCTTGACCCGGGTGAGGGGGGTGCGGAGTTCGTGGGATGCGTCGGCCACGAACTGGCGCTGCCGCTCGAAGGAGCCTTGGAGTCGGGCGATCATGGCGTTGAACGTGGCGGCGAGGCGCGAAAGCTCGTCGTCGCCTTCGACGGGAAGCCGGGTGTCGAGCGAGCGGTCGTCGATCGCTTCGGCGGCGCGAGTGACGGCGGCCACAGGGCCAAGCGCGCGACCCGCGAGGAACGCCCCGGCCACCCCCGCAACGAGAAGCGCGAAGGGAATGAAGAGCACCAAGAGGCGCGTTTGGGTCGCCACGAGTCGGTCGTACTCGCCCAGATCGTGGCCCAGCTGTACCGTCACACCGGGTCGGTCGGGCGGTTGGATTCGCATCGTGACCACGCGAATACTTCTCCCGTCGCGAGCAATGGTCGAGAAAAGTGGACCGAAGGAGGCCCGCGAAATCGCGGCCGGGTCGAGCGCCATCTCGCCCGGTGCGGGGTCGCCTTCGAAGGGAAAGAGTCTGGGACGGCCTGGATCGTCGTCGCGCATTCTCGCCTCGTTCGGCCCCGGCCCGGGCCCAGGTCCAGGCCCCGGGCCTCGGCCCGGGCCGAGGCCTCGAACTCGGGCCGCTCGTCCTTCGAGTTCGCGGTCGATCGCCGCCATCGTCATGGTCCTCGACGTCCATAGCAAGGCGCAGCCAGAGGCCAGGAGAACGACGACCACGACCGCCGCGTTGACGGCGATCAGCTTGGTCCGGAACGACCAGCCTCTCAATCCGACCCCCGGAGCCGGTAGCCGAAGCCGTGGACGGTCTCGATCAGGCTCTTCTCGCGACCCTCGTCGATCTTCTTCCGGAGGGAGGTGACATGGAAGTTCACGGTGTTCGAAAGGCTCCGATCGTCGGCCCAGACCTGCTCGATGATGACGTCGCGGGTGAGGACCCTTCCTTGATTTCGTGCAAGGGCTTCGAGGAGCGAGAACTCCCGTGGCGTGAGGTGGAGGTCGCGGCCAGCGCGGCGGACAACCTTGGCGGCGGCGTCGATCTCGAGATCGTCGACCACGAGCACGGCGCTCTTTTGCGTCTTATCGCGGCGGAGGAGGGCCCGGATACGGGCCAGGAGTTCTTTGAATTCGAAGGGCTTGGGCAAGTAGTCGTCCGCGCCAGCGTCGAGTCCACGAACCTTGTCCTCGACCTGCCCCCGAGCGGTGAGCATCAGAATCGGTACATTGTGGCGGCCGCGACGAAGGGCTTCGCAGACCGAGACGCCGTCCCTCCCGGGCAGCATCACATCGAGCAAGATGAGCGAGTAGGGGCGGATCTGGGCTAGTGCAAGGCCTCGTTCCCCGTCGGGGACGGTGTCCACGGCGTAGCCCTCCTTCGTCAGGGCGTGATGAAGCCTCTCGGCGATGACCTCGTCGTCTTCGATGACCAGGATTCGCACTCGGCCAGTATACGGCGCATCCGTTTGGATTCCGTTTGAAGCGATGGACCAACTCCTATCCGTCCGACCCGCCCGGCCAAGCCGCGGTAGAATCTGAGCACTTCATGACCACCCGGACGCCCCTCCTCAAGGCCGTGCATCTCGCTTCGCGCAAGCTTGCCAGCAGCGGCAATTTCGACACGCTTCTCCGCGAGGTGCTGGAAATCTGTGTCGAAGCGGTCGGAGCCACCGGCGGGACGATCTACCTGCACGACAAGGACAAGCGTCGGCTCGTTTTTCGCCATGTTCTTCCGGAGGAAGTTGCGGGCAAGCTGCCCACCGACGTTCCAGACGACTTCGGCGTCGTGGGCAAGGTGTTCCAGACCCGAAAAACCGAGATCAGCCACTTCGACGCGCCGAGGCAAAGCGATGTGGAAGGAAAGTCGGGCGTGGTCGTGCGCACGATGATAACGGTTCCCCTCATGCTCGAGGACGAGGAGCCCCTCGGCGTCGTGCAACTGGTCAACAAAGACGGCGGCGACTTCGACGAGAGCGACGCGATGGTGCTCGACACCGTCTCGGCGATCTCGACGATGGCCTATCTGAACACCCGGCTCCTCGACGAATCCACGCGAGCGAGCCAACTGTTGGGCATGGGCCAGATCGCCCATGACATCAAAAACCTCGCCTTCGCCCTCGCCGCGAACGTCAGCTGGAGTGACTTCACCGTCGACGAGATCGAGAAGCACGCCGACGACGTGGGGGACCCCAAGCTAAGGGAGCACGCCGGAGACATTCGTACCATTTTCGGCGAACTCATGCAGAGCATCGACCGGGTCAAGCGGTACTCCACGCTCATCAGCGACCTGTCCGCCGGCAAGGCTCTCCAGCCCAAGATGAGTGTCGGCACGCTCAGCGAGACCATTCAACTGAGCGCGGCCTTCATGGAGTCCGAGGGGCGCAGCAAGGGCGTCGAGCTCAAATACGACATCCAAGCCGAGTCTCCCGCCGTGCTTCATGACGAGATGTACGTTTTTCGTATCGTCCAGAACTTGGTCAGCAACGCGATCAAGGCCACCAGCGAGGTCATCCCGGAGGCCGATCGGCTCCGCGCACAGTACGGCGACGGCCCTCCGGTGGGCGAGGTCTGCGTACGGTACCGCTTCGACGAGGGCTGGCACCATATCGAAATCGAGGACAAGGGCCCCGGCATGAGCCAAGAGACTGCCGAGAAGATCCTGCGGGGCAGCATGCGCAGCGTCTGGGCGCACAACAGCGGTTCCGGCTGGGGCACCAAGATCGTCCTTGCGCTCGCTCAGGCGCTCGACGCCAAGGTGGGGATCGAGTCCGAACTCGGGCAGGGCAGCATCTTCCGCATCAGCATCCCGCACCGCACCGAGCCGGCTCAGCTGGTGTAGGTCAGCTCGCGCAGTTCCTTCCGGTACCCGCCGTCGACGGGGACGAACGCGTGGCACCACTTCATCTCGCCGCCGTAAACGTGGATCGTTACGGCCGGCGTCTCGCGGGTGTTCTCGATCGTGTGATACTCGAAGGGCGGAATCAGGGCCCCCGCATCCCCCGGAGCCGCCGTCACTTCGAGCTCTTTCGCAAAGCGGACCACCTCGGCGCTTTCGTCGCCCTGCAAGTCGTAAGAGGTCACCTTGATCTCGCCCTGATAGACGCACTCCACGCACCACATGTGCGCATGATCGTGAAGCGGCGTCCCCTGCCCCTTATCCCAGACCATGACGAGAACCGTATAGCGGCCGGCCGGGTCGCGGTGGAGGAGCCGCCTGGCGTAACGCCCTTCGACGGGGAGGAGGAAATGGTCGTCGATAAACTCGATACCTTGAGAGCAAAGGTCGTGGAGAACGTCCTTCACCTTGTGACAGCAAGGCTCCATGTCGAGAGCCACCGCTTCGTCGAGGCGTCGGATCAGTTCATCGACCTTTTGAGTCTTCGCGGGAGTAGCCATGGCGTTTCTCCGTTCATTGTATCAGGACTGCGGCGGCCGGCGGGTAATCGGGGCTCGGGACGAGCCGGCCGTTGTCCGGCAATCAAAGTCCGGCCCAGCGGGCACCGTCGAGCCGGCGCCGGCGAAAGCGCCGTCAAGCCGGCGCACTCCAGAGCCGGCGAGTCCTAGTACACTCCCGTCGTGGTCGCCGTTCTCATCCTCTTCCTCGTTCCCCAGCCGGTCGTCGCCGAGATCGACAAGTTGGCGCGCGCCCGCGAGGCAGAAAGAATGCTCGAATACTGCGCGGGGCCCCTCGCCAAGGCGGCTAGCCCGTTCCGGTTTCTGCGTGTGGGAGGAGCCTATGGCGGCGGGCGCTTCGGCTGGACGGCGAGCCATCTTCGGGATGCGGCTGGAGGAGGGGAGTACGTCGTTTTCAGTACGGCGCTGACGGGCGAGGACATCGGCGCGCAGGTCTTCCGGTTCGAAGGCGGCAAGATGACCACGCGAGTGTCCGAGCTCGACACTTTCGGCGGGGCGATCGACCACCACGACTTCGAAATCTGGTTCGACCTACCGGCGAAGTCGGTTCGGATCGTCGACGTGGCCCAGATGCGCTTCGGAGGCAGCGCGAAGGCGGTGCAGTTTCGCCTCTCGCCGCACTACCGGGTCTCGGCCATCTCGGGGCCGGGCGGCGCGCTCGCCTTCACCCAGGCCGGCGGCGTGGTGAGCATGGCTGTCCCCTCCGGCGCGAAGGATGCAAAGGTCCGGATCGAGTACGGCGGTGTCGTGGACTTACCCGACTACGCCGGCTCGATAGGCCCGAACGAGGCGACTCTGACCAACGAATTCTGGTGGCCGCAGATGGGCCGGGGTCCCGCGACCTACTCGGCCAAAGTCCATGCGCCCAAGACCTGGACGGTGATCGCGCAAGGGGAGCCGGTGGGCGTGCAGGACGCCGCGACCGAGCGGGTGACGACCTATCGCATGACCTTGCCGAACTCCGTGTTCAGCCTTTCGGCGGGGCCCTACCGCTCGGGCAAGAAGACCATCCAGGGCCGCGAATACCGCATGCTCTCGACGAGCGCGAGCGAGGACGATATGGCGATGCAGGCCGAGCTGAACGCGTCGGTCTTCCGGTTCTACGAGCGTGCGTTCGGGGCCTATCCGTTCACGAGTTGGACGTCGCTCGAGAGCCGCGTCTACGGCGGCGGGGCCCTTGAAGCCTACAGTTTTGCCACTTACGGCACCGGCTGGTTACCCGCTGAGGATGCCCACGAGCCCGCGCATACGTGGTGGGGTGGGGTGATCCCCAACACGTATCTTCGTAGCCTCTGGAACGAAAGCTTCGCGGTCTTCAGCGACGGCCTCTACCAGCGCGAAGGCGGCCCTCCCGGCTTTGAGGAGAAGCATCGTCGTGAGCGACGGGAGGCATTCGTCTCCGACGCTCGTCCGCAGGCCGGATACCGCAGCGCGACCTGTGCCGACGCTTCGTGCGAGATCGGACCGGTTGCGGGTTCCCTCGGCTACGGCAAGGGGGCCGACGTGCTTCAGGCCCTCGAGAGCGAGATCGGGGTCGAGGCCATGATGCGGTCGCTCAAGGCCTGGATCGACGAGCACCCGCGAGGCAAGGCCGGCGAATGGGAGGATTACGAGGCGATTGTCAAGAAGACGGTCGGCCGCGAGATGAAGTGGTTCTTCGACCAGTGGCTGCGGCGGACCGGCTGGCCCGATTTCACGATCGAGAACGTCGCGTGGGCGGACGGCCGACTCAGGGGATTGGTGCGCTTTCAGGGCGATGCGTATCGGATCCGCCTGGAGACGATGCTGGAATTCCCAGACGGCGCTCGCGAGTTCACCGCGGTGGACACGATGCAGACGGGCTCCGGCCTCGAATACCGCTTCGACGTCGCCTGCCCGAAGAAGCCGCAGCTAGTGAGCTTCGACCCTTGGCGCAAGTTGCTTCGGAGGTACGGCACCGACGAGCGCCCTGCCTCCCTCGATCTCGTCGACGGGATGCGCGCCTGGGTCGAGCCGGGTCGGGAAGCATGGGAGGGCCTCGCCGGACGCCGCAAGGAAACGCGGCGCCCCGAGAAGGCCGCCGGTACGATGTGGATCGCCCATCCCGAGACCGATGCGATCGCCGCCGACCTCTGCCGTCGTGCCGGCTTCCGAGTGACCGGCAATGAACTCGCCTACGACGGCACCACGATCGACCTGAGGAAGGGCGCGGCGATGGCGATGGTCGATCTCGACGGGGGCGAACGCGCGATCATCGCCCTGGGCTCGACTCGCCTCCCCCCGAACCCGGGCCGTGCACGCCTCGGGCTCTTCGACGACCACGGCCGCCTGCTGCGCGGTCGCACCGACCCCAAGAGGGAGGGCTTCCTCACCATCCGGATGTAGCCTTTGGAGTGCGCGGGCTCGACCGCGCTTTTCCCGCATTCCGGAGGGCCCAACGGACGAATCTGCGAGCCTAACGAACGATCCGGCGAGCCTAACGGACGATCCGCCGAGCCTAACGGACGATCCGGCGAGCCTGACGGACGAACCGGCGAGCCTAACGGACGAACCGGCAAGCCTAACGGACGAACCGGCGAGCCTAACGGACCGACGCGCAAGTTCGCGCCCTATGTGCAGGAGGCCTTGGAGCTAGACGTCGGCGTAGAAACCGCTGTTCGGCGGGAAAACGAGGAGCGGACGCGGAAGGCCGACATCGACGGTCAACTCCTCGACGAGGAAAGGCTCGCCATCGGCGTACCGGACGTCGGCGCCGGCCTCGCGACAGATGAGGAGTCCAGCGGCGAGGTCGTAGAGTTTGCAGTTGTCGTCGATGAGGCCGCGGAGGCGCTGGCTCGCCACCCAACAGGCCTCGATGACGAAGGAGCCGTTGTATCGACCCTTTCCGGGCCAGGTTACCGTCGGATAGAGCACCCTCAGGCGCGAATGACGGCCCACGAGCTCCACGGGTTGTACCGGACCTGGCGGGATCGGTGGAAGCGTGACCCCGTTCCGGCGGGCGCCTCCCCCCGCGAAGGCCTCGTACGTCTCGCCGAGGTCGGGCAGGGCAACGACTCCGGCCACGATCTCGCTGCCTCGAACCAGGGCGACACTGACGCCCCAGAGCGGCGATCCATAGACGTAGTTCGAGGTGCCGTCGATCGGATCGACCACCCACAGGCCTCCGGGGCCTTCGGGCTCGTACCCTTCCTCTTCTCCCCAGATGCCGGCATCGGGGACGAGGGCGGGCAGTCCTTCCCGCAGGAATCGCTCGACGGCTCGATCACCGGTGGTCTGGAGGCTCCCGTCGGGTTTGGTCCTGACCTCGAGCCCTTCCTTGCACTCTTGGGCCAGCCGCCCCGCGCTCTCGACGAGCGCCACGAAGGACGGATGAAGCGACGACCAATCGGCCACGGCACATTATGGGTTGACAACGGCCACCCCGGAACACCTTCTGTCGATGCAAAACGAAATCGTCGAATGCGTGCTCGCCGTCGCGCGAGCCGAGATCGGAGTACGGGAGGAGAGCGACAATCGCGGAATGCGCGTGACGGAGTACCTTCGCGCGGCGAAAATGGATCCCGGCAACCCCTGGTGCGCGGCCTTCGTCGCATGGTGCTTCTCCCAAGCCGAGGCGCGGCTTCGACTTGCGCTTCCCGTGCCTCGCACCGCCTACTGCCCGACGCTGGCTGCGTGGGCCCGCAAGAAGGGTGTCCTCCAAGATCTGCCGAGAGTCGGGGACGTTTTCCTGCACTGGGGCAAAGCCGGCAAGGTGCACCGTTTCAAGCACGCCGGATTCGTATCGAGCGTGAGGCCAAACGCCTTCGATACGATCGAGGGCAACACGCGCGAGGGGGGAACTCGGGGACCGGATGCGGTCGTCGCTCTTCGTCGGCCGATCCGCGACGAGTACCGATTCGTGCGCTGGATCGACGCCGTGGGCTAGTCGGGCGGCCTTTCGCGCCCCAGCATCCTGCGCCGGATTTCGGCGCCGACCTGCTCGATAGGCAGATCGCGCTCCGCTAGGCGATGAGCCCGGAGGCGGGGAAGTCCGGCCTCGTTCTCGGCGACCCAGTCCCGGGCGAATGCTCCGCTCCGGATCTCGTCGAGGACCGCCCGCATGGCCGTGCGGCTCGCATCGCCGATCACCCTTTGTCCCGCTACGAGGTCTCCCCATTCGGCGGTCTCGCTGATCTTCTCGTGGAGGTAGATCAGCCCTCCGGCGACGAGAAGCTCGACGATGAGCCGGGTTTCGTGGAGCACTTCGAAGTAGGCGACCTCGGGAGAGTAGCCGGCTTCGACCAAGGTGTCGAATCCCGCCTGGACGAGGGCCGAGATGCCCCCGCACAGCACCGCTTGCTCACCGAAGAGATCGCACTCGGTCTCGTCTCGAAAGGTGGTTTCGAGTACGAGATTGCGGGTGCACCCGATCCCCCAAGCGTAGGCGAGAGCCCGCCGCAGGGCATTCCCGCTCGCATCGCGGTTCACCGCGACGAAGGCCGGAAGACCACGGCCGGCCTCGTACTCGGCGCGCAATCCGGGACCAGGTCCCTTGGGTGAGACGAGGACGACATCGATTCCTTCGCGAGCGACGATCCGTCCGTAGACGACATTGAAGCCGTGGGCGAAGACGACCGCCGCGCCCGGCCGAAGATGAGGCTCGACGTCGCGGATGAAAATCTCGGCCATCGGAACGTCGGGCGTCAGGAGAGCGACGTAATCTGCCGTGCTCGTCGCGTCGGCGACCGATCGAACTTCGAAGCCGAGCGCTTCGGCTCGCTCGCGACTCCGGCTCGCTTCGTGAAGTCCGACGACGACGGTCACCCCCGAATCTCGGAGGTTGAGCGCATGGGCGTGGCCCTGGCTTCCGAAGCCGATGATCGCCGTGGTTTTCCCACGGATCAGGTCGGGAGCGATCTCGCTGGGGTCGCAGGTACGGGCCATGCGCGGAGTCTATCCGGGCGACGATGGAATGCGACGGGTACCCTCCGGCTCATGCGCAGCGATGGACGCCTCCCCGATCAGCTTCGACCCGTGACCCTGACGAAAGGGTTCGCCAAGTTCGCCGAAGGGTCGTGCCTCATCGAGATGGGAGACACTCACATGCTCGTGACCGCCACCGTCGAAGACCGAGTGCCGCCCTTCCTCAAGAATAGCGGCAAGGGCTGGCTCACCGCAGAGTATTCGATGCTGCCTCGATCCGGACGCCAGCGGAACCAGCGGGACGCGGGAAAGGGCCCGAACGGCCGCAGCATGGAAATCCAGCGGCTCATCGGACGCGCGATGCGAGCGGTGGTCGACCTCGAGGCGATGGGAGAGCGCACGATCACGCTGGACTGCGACGCCCTGCGCGCCGACGGTGGCACCCGCACCGCCGCGATCACTGCCGCCTACGTGGCGACCGTCCAAGCGATGGAGTGGATGATCCAGCAGCGGATGATGTCACGTGTTCTCATCAGCGAACCGATGGCGGCGATCAGCGTGGGATTGGTTCGACGCCAAGAACTGCTCGACCTCAACTACGACGAAGATAGCATTGCGGCGACCGACATGAACGTCGTGATGACCGAGTCCGGCAAGTTCGTGGAGATTCAAGGGACAGCGGAGGCCGAGCCCTTCTCCGCAGAAACCCTCGCGAAAATGCTCTCGCTGGCCCGAAAGGGCATATTGGAGCTGATCCAACTCCAGAAGGAAGCCCTCGCCAGCTAGGCTATTCCCATTCGATCGTCGCCGGCGGCTTGCTCGTGAGGTCGTACAGGACGCGGTTCACGCCGGCGACCTCGTTCACGATACGGCTTGCCACGTGCTCGAGGAACGAGAACTCGAACGGAACGGCGGTCGCGGTCATCGCGTCCTCGCTCTGCACCGCGCGGAGGACGATCGGGTTTTGATACGTCCGCTCGTCGCCCATCACGCCGACGCTCCGTACGTCGAGCAGCGCGGCGTACGACTGCCAGATCCCTGACTGTAGGTCACGGGCGCGGATCTCGCCCCGGAAGATCGCGTCGGCCTCCTGGACGATGTGGACGCGTTCTGGCGTGACCTCGCCGAGGATGCGCACGGCGAGGCCGGGGCCGGGGAACGGCTCGCGATCGACCATTTCGTCCGGCAGCCCCAAGCGGCGGCCTACCTCGCGAACCTCGTCTTTGAAGAGCCAGCGCAGCGGCTCGATCACCTTGAGGCGCATCCAATCGGGGAGCCCACCCACGTTGTGATGGGTCTTGATCTTGGCCGCGGTGGCCGAGCCGCTCTCGATCACGTCGGGATAGAGGGTTCCCTGGGCGAGGAAGTCGCACCCCTTGAGCTCGTCGGCGTGGGCCTCGAAGGCCCGAATGAACTCGGCGCCGATGATCTTGCGTTTGGTTTCTGGATCGGTCACCCCTTTGAGCGCAGCAAAGAACTGCTCGGCGGCGTCGATGACCACGAGGTTGGGGTGGAAGGTCTCGGAGAAGACACGGACGACATCCTCGGCCTCTCCCTTTCGCAGCAGGCCGTGGTTCACGAACACGCATGTCACGCGTTCGCCCACGGCCCGACTGACGAGCGCCGCGACCACGGAACTATCGACCCCGCCGCTGACCGCACAGAGGACGCGCCGGTCTCCGACCTCGGCGCGGATACGGTCGAGGCTTTCTTCGATGAAGCTTTCGCTGGTCCAGTCGCCCGATAGTCGGACGCGCTCAAAGAGAAACCTCTTCAACACCGTCCGACCGTCGGGGGTATGGCTGACCTCGGGGTGGAACTGCAGGCCGTAGCGGTTATGGATGCGGTCCTCGAATGCGGCGACCGGGCAGGTTTCGGTCGAAGCGGTGACCTCGAATCCGGGCGGGGGCGCGAGCACCTGGTCGCCGTGGCTCATCCACACCTGGTCGCTCGCGAGCCCTTCGACGAGCGAGCCGCGTGCGCTTTCCACGAGGTGGCGACGTCCGTATTCCCGCTCGCTGGCCCGCTCGACCCGGCCTCCGAGCCGATGGGCCATGAGCTGCTGGCCGTAGCAGATGCCGAGGATGGGGATCGACTCGGGCACCCGGGCAAAGTCGAAGTCGGGCGCACCGGGCTCGGTCACGCTCATCGGCCCCCCGCTGAGAATGATCGCTCGGGTAGCGTTGTCAGGGAAGCCTTCCGGCAGGCGGTTCCAAGGCACCATCTCGCTATAGACCCCGAGTTCACGCACGCGCCGAACGATCAACTGCGCGTACTGTCCCCCGAAGTCGACAACGACGACCTTCTCGTGGGCCAGGGCGGTTGGGGTGGGCATGACCGGAAGATACCGCCCAGGGCCGCGAAAATGGCGGGGTCATCCAGGCTGAAGGCCCCGCGTTTCCGCGGGGCCTTCAGGCGTGAGTCGGGCTAGTCGCCAACCATGCCGAAATTGCTCGACAGGATTGCGAAGTCCCCGATGTCGACCGTCTCATCGCCATTGAAGTCCGTGTTCGGATTCCAATTCGGCGAGCCCGGCGCGGCATTGAACGCCGCAGAGAGCATCGAATAGTCGCCGATCGCTATCTCGTTGTCGCCATCAGCGTCACCGTTGAAGAGCGAGAAGGCAAGTCCGCTCGCTCCCGTATTTGAGATAACGACTCCCGTATCGACCTTTCGCAGCCAGTGGGAACCCTTGGCGCCAATGTCGAATGTGCCACGACGAGCCGTCCTGAACCAGAAGTACCCGTCGATGCGCGGGGTTGCAACTTGCTGGTCGACGGTAACACCGCCGGAGATGACCTCGAAGAGGATCGGTTGAATCGCCAAGTTGCCCTCGAAGTCTTTCAGGTCGATCACGCCGGTGACCATGCCTTGCTGAGGGGCGTTGTTATAGAACAGTGCCACGCTGTCGGAGTCGCGGCAGGGTGTGGCGAGGTCCATCCGGCCATCCCGATTCCAGTCTGCGGCAATCAGATAGCCCGGTCGATTGAAGGCGGAGAATAGGGACGGCGCCCCGAAAACTAGGTTCCCGAGGTTCTCGAGGACCGAGACGTTGTTCGAAGTGGAGTTGGCTGTCGCGATGTCGAGGTCGCCGTCGCTCTCGCAATCGAGGAGGGCGATTCCCTCTGAGTCCGCTCCTCCGAGAGAGAGGCTTACGGGCCCCGTAAAACCGCCTGGGGTCTTAATGAAGATCGATGCGTAGTTCACGCCCGTGTCGGAGGTCGCAGCCACGAAGTCCAGATCGCCGTCCCGATCGAGATCGCCAATCGCGACACCCGAAGGCCGGGCACCCGAAGAAAGGTCGACTCGACCGAATGAGCCCCCGAGATTCGTCAACAAGGACATCGTGCGGATGCGATGGTTCCCGACAACGAGGTCGATTGCCGAAGAGCCTACTAGTTGAGCGGCTGCGATGCTTCGAGGCCCTTCGCCGACCACGACCGACGTAACGTCGAACGCCCCGCCCGTGTTGGTCAGGATCGAAACGTTGTCACTGTCCTCATTCGTGCAGGCGACATCGATCAAGGTGTCGCTGTTGAGGTGAGCGGCTACGAATGCGCTGGGCTTGACACCTACATCGAAGATAGGTCCCAGCCCGAAGAAGCCGTTGAACACGTTCCAAAGCACTTGGACTTGGTCGTTGTTGGCCAGGGCCACCATGAGGTCGAGGTCGCCGTCGGCATCCCAGTCACCGCAAACCAGAGCGCCCGCCCCTGTTCCGGAGCCTGTAAGGTACTGAGACGGAATGCCGAAGGAGCCGAGTCCGTTGTTCGGGTAGACCTCGACTCTGTTGGGGACGTCGACCGATACCGCTATGTCCAGATCGCCGTCCAGATCGAAATCGCCAGTAGCGAACCCATCCGGCACGTGACCAGTCGGGAGCGCGGCGGCCGGATCGAACGAGACCCCTGCCACTGCCATCATGGGGGACATTACGAGGGCTGCCGTTGCTAGCCAGGACATCAAACGCTTCATGATCTTCTCCTTGGTCGGGGTCTTCGGTGGAAGTCGCCCCAACGCTGTATGGGCTACATTTAGATTGTGTTTCGCCATTGCGCGGAATGCTAGTCATTCCTATGGTGTCCTCAGTAGGGATGACACGCCGAATTGCGGCCAATCTGTCAGCATCCTCTCATAACGAATCGTATGACACGGCGCAACGTAATGTCGGCCACATGCAGCGACCAGAATCTCTATTCAAAGGAGTCGATAACTCGAAAACGGCTAGCAATGTATCGGTGAAAGACTTCACTAATACTCCTGGCCAAGATGGCGTGACCAAGACTTTGGCAATTAAACGCGTACGACCTCGCTTACTGCGACGTAGCCTTGTGCGGGCTATCGCATAGCCAACGATGAGGAGTAGCCCGGGATCGAAGACCCCGAGAGGATCAGCCCGACATTCAACGTGACCCCTAAGGGCTCGAAGAATCGGGAAGTGCAACACGGATTGTGGCACCCCTCTGGGGTGCAGCTATGGGGTTTTCGACCGGGGTCGGGGATGACGTCGTTGCCTCTCTCGTCCCGCTGCCATCAAAGAATCGCCGGTCACCCTGGTAGTCCGCGGATGGGTCGTTCGACGGGAAGGATGTGGTGATCCGGGGGCACGATCCATCCCCCGGCTACCGCCTCACTACGCGGCCTGCAGTGCCTTAGCCTTCTCCATGACGTCTTCGAGGCCGCCGCAGTAAAGGAACGCCTGTTCGGGGATGTCGTCGAGATTGCCTTCGACGATCTCTTTGAACGCACGCACGGTCTCATCGACGGGCACGAACTTGCCGACGTTGCCGGTGAACTGTTCGGCAACGAAGAACGGCTGCGACATGAAGCGCTCGACCTTTCTGGCGCGGGCGACGAGCATCTTGTCGTCGTCGGAGAGTTCGTCGATGCCGAGGATCGCGATGATGTCCTGCAGTTCGCGGTAGCGTTGAAGGATTCGCTGGACTTTGCTCGCCACGTCGTAGTGCTCCTGGCCGACGATCTCGGGCGCGAGGTTCTTCGAAGTCGAGGACAGCGGGTCGACGGCGGGGAAGAGGCCCTTCGCAGCGATCTGGCGCTCGAGGTAGACGTACGCGTCGAGGTGGCTGAAGGTGGTCGCCGGCGCCGGGTCGGTGGCGTCGTCGGCAGGGACGTATACCGCCTGCACCGATGTAACCGAGCCCTTTGTGGTCGAGGTGATGCGCTCCTGGAGCGCCCCCATCTCGGTAGCGAGCGTTGGCTGGTAGCCGACCGCGCTGGGCATACGTCCCAGAAGTGCCGACACCTCGGAGCCTGCCTGGACGAAGCGGAAGATGTTGTCGACGAAGATGAGCACGTCGGTGCCGACTTCGTCGCGGAAGTACTCGGCCATCGTCAGCGCGCTCAGAGCCACCCGGAGTCGGGCGCCGGGTGGTTCGTTCATCTGTCCGAAGACCATGGCGGTTTTGTCGATGACGCGCTTGGTCGAGCCGTCCTTGTCCTTGAAGGTCGCTTCCGACATTTCGATCCAGAGGTCGTTGCCTTCGCGGGTGCGCTCGCCGACGCCGGCGAACATCGACACGCCCGAGGCTTCGACCGCAATGTTGCGGATAAGCTCTTGGATGAGAACCGTCTTGCCGAGGCCGGCGCCGCCGAAGAGACCGATCTTGCCGCCCTTGTTGAAGGGCACGAGCAGGTCGACGACCTTGAGGCCGGTCTGTAGCAGCTCGACCTTCACGCTCTGCTCGTCGAAAGGTGGCGGCTGACGGTGGATCGGCTTGCGCTTGTCGCCCTTGATCGGCTCGCCGTTGTCGATCGGCTTGCCGAGCAGGTTGAAGACGCGGCCGAGGGTCTCTTCGCCGACGGGCACCATGATCGGAGAGCCGGTATCGACGGCGGGCATGCCCCGCACGAGGCCGTCGGTCGACGCGAGAGCGACGGTGCGGACGACGTCGTCGCCGAGGTGCTGGGCGACCTCGCAGACGAGGTCGACGCCCCGCTTTTCGTCCTTGATCTCGATCGCGTTATAGATCTCGGGCAGGGAGTCCTTTGAGAATCGGCAGTCGACGACGGGGCCGATCACCTGAATTACGGTGCCTTGCTCTGGCATGTTCTAGTCCATCCTCCGGGGCCGCGCGTGGGCGGGCTTGATATGCGCGTTTGCGAGGCCGAATTATACCGTCCAGTGGGCTCGAGATTGGCAGCTCGCGGATTCCCGGGCAGCATCCTGCCTCGGGCAAACGAAGGCCTTCAACCCACGCCATGAGGATAAAATGCGCGCCATGAAGGTTGTTCGATGGGTTCTCTTGATGCTTGCTGTCCCGGTCGTCGTTTCGTGCGGCGGTTCCTCGGATGCGAGTCGGATCGGACGGTACTCCGGTATCTGGCGCGGGACCCTCACCGAAGGCGGTCGCACCGTCACGCTGCTGATCGATCAGCGGCAGACCGGCACGAAGACCAAAGGCTATGCCCGCGTCATCGATGGCGACACGATTCACGGCGGCATACTCAGGGGTCAAGCCTCGGCGACCGGCTACACGGCGAGCGTCGACTTCGGCGGAACCACCGGTACCGTGAACTTCACAGCGTCCGGCAACGACGCATCGGTCCAGATGGCGGTGACCGGTGGCGGCGATATCCTTCGAGACGCCCGTGGTCCGATGGCGAACACCGGAGTCGGCGACTCGCCCGCCGGCACCTGGACGATAGCCTGAACAGACGACTTCGACAACACGGGTTCGTTCGATATCGAAATCGCGCTCGTCGACGGGGGGTACGAGGTGCTCTCGCAGGAGATCGATCTGCCGGGACTGAGCGGCTTTCGCAACCTCGATATCAGCGTGATCGGCCTGGATGTCGTGTTCAAGTCTGTGCTGACGGTCTATGAACAGGACTCCGTCATCAATTGGAGCATTCCGGCGCTGGGAGGGAACGGCGTGTTTCAGGGGATGCTGGTCGGTCCCGATTTCCAGACCGAAGTGAATGGTCCCTGCACGACGAGTCGCAAGTCTTGACGGCTTCGGCTGGTCTGGGCTTCGAGGGAGGCCCGTTGTATGGAGTGCGCGGGACCGACCGCGCGCTCGGTGACCGTCAGAGCCGAGGAGTAGGATCTGCTTCTCGGGGTCTGCCCCTGCACGAACCAGGCTCAGGTCATCACGATTGGAAAGTCGGCGAGCATCCCCTGGCCGCGTGATTTCAACCCCTCAGCCACCCCAACTGCGGCGAACCGTCTCCCACATCCCGAACTCTTCGATCTGCCCGGCGCAGAAGACGCAGGCGCCAGGGACACCGGTGACTGCGATACAGGCGAGGGTATCGGACAACTTCTCGTGCGGCCACATGGCCGGGTCGAGACCGGCTTCCGCCTCCTCTTTGTAGAGAAAGTTCACTGCGACTCCGGGGATCAGGGCTTCGAAGTCCTCGGCCCAATCCTTCTGCCTCTCGATGGTCGCCCCAAGCAGGTCAAGGTACTGCTCGAAGGTGCCGGGGAAGTGATCGCGGTAGTTCATCGGCAGGGCGAGGTCGACCCACGGAGCAAAGCGACGCCAGTCCTGCCCTATGAACCTTCCGCTGAGCACGGGGTTCTTAAAGACCGCCGCCGAGATTTTCATTCCGGGCCTCGCCTCGCGGACGGCCTCGGCCGCTTCTCGGCAAAACCGCTCGATCCAGTAGATCCGGTAGGCATAAAAGAAGTAGTCGAGATCGGCACGACCACCTTGGAATGTCGATCCCTCGAGCAGAAAGCGGGCCTTGGAACGCCGATCGAGGCGGTCCCAGTTCAACGGGAGCATCCGCGGGCTCGGTTCCCAATGAGATTCGATATCGGGTCGGTCGTAGCGTTCGTGGAAGAAGGACTCGTCGGCGTAGACATCGTTGATCAGCCCGCTGAAGCGAGGCATCTCCTCCAGGCACGCATCACAGAAGCAAAACCGGTCGGGAGCGGCATCTCCAGGGTAGCGCACATAGTCGTGGTGGACCGAATCGTAGGCGTACTGCTCGGCAAACTCGCGATAAATCGGAACAAGCCATTGATCGGTGTAGCCGGGCCGTCTCGCCGGGCACTGCCAGACGACGCCCCAAGGCTTTCCACGCAGGATGAGGCCCGCCGTCGTGTTACCTTCGTTGTCCCGTTGCGCCCATTCCGGATGCCGTTCGAAGGCCGGTCCGCCGTCGAAGAAATCGATAAGCCAGGCATGTGCTTGGATGCTTCGCTCGCGGCATGCGTCCAGCAGCTCGGCGGCGAAATCGAAGTCCCGACACTCTGGGGCGACCGCTTCAGGGAAGCCGGGGCTCGGCCAGTAGAGGCGGCCGTCTCCGCCCTTGAGATGCATGAACACAGCGTTGATCCCCGAGCGATCGAGTTTCTCCGCGAACGCGATTACGCCCTTACGGCTGGGTTCGAGGTCGGACGGGTGGGCCCATACGGCGCGGACAGCGAGGCTCATGGGGCTGGAGATTGACACACGGCATGCCCGTCCTGCCGAAAGTTTCAAAGGGCCGCCAGCCAGACGGCTGCCGGCCCTCGGATGAACCTAGTGTGCGGTGGCGTGGGTCGCGCTGCGGGACCCGCCCAGCATCGCCGCCTGAACCAAAGCCGAGATACCCACGAGGATATAGACGATCGACGAAAGGGCGCTGCCGGCGCCGAAGAGGGTCGCGACGAGGTCGAACTTGGCGATGCCGACGAGACCCCAGTTTAGGCCTCCGACGACGAGCAGAATCTTGGTAATGAGATCGAGCGTTTTCATATTGTCTCCTCGGCCGCTCTCGGGCGGCCTTCGAGGACTTCTACGACACGTGTCTAATTATTGTCGCACTTACTCCCCTAGACGTGGGCTCCTATTCTTCGACAAGAGGGGCACGCGCGCCGGTGGCTCCAACTCCCTCTTCGTCGGCGCCTCGGCTCGGACAGGGACGTCTTCGGGGAAGCGCCGGATGAAGAGCACGATGAAGGGTGCGAATAAGAGCAAGGGCTGCTCCATCATTAGGATCAGCATCTTCTCGACGCCGACTTCTGCGCCGACCTGCCAGAAGACCAGGCCGAGGGCTCCGGGGAACAAGAGGCCGCGAAGAAAGACGCTACTCATGCGAAGAGCGTATCGCCGGCAGGCGCAGTGAGCCGAGCAGGGGGTCACGGTCCCTTCGTGATCCGGGTCACGAAAGGACCGCGCTTCCTCCTACTGATCGCCGATGAGGCCGAAATTGGCGGAGACGATCGCGAAGTCGGCGATATCGACTTCGTCATCCCGATTGAGGTCGGCTCTGCGCTCCCAGTGAGGATCGCTGGGAGAAGCGCCGAAGGCCGCGGACACGATGGCGTAGTCCGCGATGTCGATCTCGTTGTCGTCCATGGCGTCGCCGTTCTTAAAGATCAAGTCGCACCAGTCGGGCAGTTCTTCGCTCGTGTCGTAACTGATCGTTCGTCGCAGCCACGTGCCCGCCTTGATCGAAAGGCTGTTCCTCCCGGCAGGAATTGGAACCGTAAACGTCCCGGCCTTATTGACGCCTACCTGATAGTCCAAAATCGGAGCCCCCAATTCGTTTCGATACTCGAATGTCACGATCGGCGGCCTGCGTTCCCAGTCCGATAGCCCCTCGAAGGCCATGCTGCCAACTAGGGTAAAGACCTCGGCTGGTGTATCGCGCCGAATCCTATGAAGCCGGTTCCAACTCACCACGATGAGGTTCTGCTGACTATCCAAGTCGATGGAAAAGATGTTGCCCAGCGACGAAAAGCCGGTACCCTGCAGAAGGTCGGCCGTATGATCGACCATGTCGCTGAAACTTGCGCGAAGCGTATCGGGATTGATCCACACTTTTCCAGAGAGTAGCTTCATCGAAACAACGTCACCGAAGAAGTATCGACCGTAGTACTCTGGACCTAGTGTGGTGCCGCGATAGATGTGGCCACCGACGATCGCTCGGTAATCGTTATGCCGCAGCGTATGGATAGGGAGCGTCAAAGGGCCAAAAGCAAGCGGAATGTTGGGATCGAAGGTCGATTTACCCTCGGAGTTGGGCCATCCGAAGTTCAAGGGAATCGTCTTTGGCGGAACGTAGTCGATTTCCTCCCAGGTGTCCGCTCCCACATCGCCGATCAGCATCGCACCCGATCCACTACGCGATGGGTGGTCGATCGAGAATCGCCAGGGATTGCGAAGGCCGAAGTGCATGATCTCCGGCAGCGCACTTATCGGTTCGCCGGCAAGAAAATGATTATCGGGTGGAATCCGGTAGTTTCGGTTTGGATCGAGCGGAAAATCGTCTTCACCGACGTCGATGCGCAGCATCTTGCCGTTAAGGACGTTAGGATTCTGCGACCGCGGATATTCGGAGCCATCTCCCTTGCCGATATGCAGCAGGCCGCTTTCGTCGAAGAGGATGTGGCCGCCGATGTGAAAGTCACCGTAGTTTTGGATTTCGATTATCGGGTACTCGCTTGATAAGTCGAGCTCTCCTGGATCGTCGCCAATCCGTTCGAATCGCGATACGACATGGACTTGATCGGCTCGCAGATAACTGACGTATACGAACCGGTCTGCGAAGTGCTTGGGAGAGAATGCCATCGAAAGGACACCACCTTCCCCTGGAAAATAGAGACTCTCGGGAGGGAAAACGGCAAAGTCCTCTGCTTGATAAACCCAATCCTTAATCGTGCGGATTCTGCCGAAGCGACCGACCGAGAAGTGATAGTGGGGGTTCAGCGGGTCCGATACGACAAGCAGCGGACTGTGCGTGTGGTTCAGAGAATCGATGCCGAGCTGAGCGATGGACGGTGTCGCAACGAGAACGGAAAGCGCGATGACGGGCCAGCGGAATAATCGAAACATTTCTCCCCCTCGAACGAAAGAATCAACGTGATAACACTCATTGTACGTGACGCAAGCGTCGAAAGCCAAGAGGCTTGCGATGAAAACCGCCTGATCCAAGGCATAACCTGAAGCAGGCTCCATGAGGGGACGTTTGGAGCGGGCTCGGAAGTTCGACTCGGGCTGCCGGACGGCGCTGACACCCAGGCGGTAATCTTCCAAGCGTGGGTGTGACCGATCTGTATCAGTCCATGGAATACGGTCCGGCGCCGGAGAGCGACGCGATCGCCCAAGAGTGGCTGGATCAGCATCGTCGCTCGTTCGGGCACTTCGTGGGCGGTCGCTGGAGAAAGGGAACCTCGCATTTCGAGACGCTTTGCCCGGCAACCGGCCGGCCCCTCGCCAAGATAGCCCAGGGCACGGAGGGCGACGTCGACTCGGCGGTCAAGGCAGCTCGAAAGGCCCAAGAAGGATGGGCGGCCACCCCAGGATCGGATCGGGCGCGGTTTCTCTATGCGTTGGCGCGGCACATCCAGAGGCATAGCCGTCTCTTCGCGGTGCTGGAGTCGCTCGATAACGGCAAGCCGATTCGGGAGACGCGCGACCTCGACGTCCCCCTCGCTGCCCGGCACTTTTATCATCACGCCGGATGGGCCAGCCTGCTCGCGACGGAGTTCCCAGGGTACGGTCCGATCGGGGTTGCCGGTCAGATCATCCCCTGGAACTTCCCGCTGCTCATGCTCGCTTGGAAGATCGCACCGGCCCTCGCTTGCGGCAATACGGTCGTCCTCAAGCCGGCCGAATTCACGCCCCTGACGGCGCTGCTCTTCGCGGAGGCATGCATGCAGGTGGGTCTGCCGCCGGGAGTCGTCAACATCGTTACCGGTGATGGCGCAACCGGAGCCGCGCTCGTGGCCCATCCCGGCATCGACAAGATCGCCTTCACGGGAAGCACGGAGGTGGGCAGGATCATTCGCGAGTCGACCGCGGGGAGCGGCAAGAAACTGACGCTCGAACTGGGTGGCAAGTCGCCCTTCCTCGTTTTCGACGATGCCGATCAGGACAGTGCGATCGAGGGTCTGGTGGACGCCATCTGGTTCAATCAAGGCCAGGTCTGCTGCGCAGGTTCGCGTCTCTTGGTCCAGGAAAGCATCGCTGAGCGATTCTTGAGCAAGCTGCGACGCCGAATGGAGAGCCTGCGGGTGGGCGATCCGCTCGACAAGGCGATAGACATCGGCGCGATTGTCGCTCCGGTGCAACTGCAGCGGATTTCCGATCTGGTGGAACAGGGCGTAGCCGAGGGAGCGGAGATGTTCCAGCCAAGTTGGTCTTGTCCCCAGGAGGGGTGGTTCTATCCCCCGACGCTCTTGACCAACGTCGGGCCGGCTTCGACGGTCGCGCAGATCGAGATCTTCGGGCCGGTCTTGGTGGCGATGACGTTCCGGACGCCTTCCGAGGCGGTGGCGCTGGCGAACAACACACCGTACGGGCTTGCGGCGAGCGTCTGGAACGAAAACCTCGGCCTTGCACTCGATGTGGCGAGCCGCGTCAAAGCGGGCACGGTCTGGGTGAATTGTACGAATCAGTTCGATGCCAATTCGGGCTTCGGCGGCTTTAAGGAGAGCGGGTACGGCAGGGAAGGAGGCATCGAGGGGCTTTACGACTATCTGCGCGCGAAGAGGTCGGTGCCGAAGAGGGTGACTCCGAGCAAGAAAGGCCCTCAGCCGGCCGAGAGCGTCGAACTGGATCGAACTCACAAACAGTACATCGGTGGCAAGCAGGTCCGTCCCGACTCGGGCTACAGCCTGCAGCTCGGGCGGGAGGAACAGGGCTTTGTCGAGGTCGCTCGCGGGAATCGCAAGGACGTTCGCAACGCCGTCCAAGCCGCCCGGCAGGCACAGGAGGCTTGGGCCGGTACCACCGCTCACGGTCGAGCCCAAGTTCTCTACTACCTGGCCGAGAACCTCGCGGCGGCGCGGAGCGAAATGCTGCGGGCCCTCGGCGCGGACGGAGAGGCCGAGTTCGACGCGAGCGTCGAGCGAACCATGACCTATGCGGCCTGGGCGGACAAGTACGACGGGCGGGTACACACCGCGCCCTGGCGAGGGGTGATCTACACCCTGAACGAGCCGATCGGAGTGATTGGCATCGCTTGCCCCGAGCGGCTTGCCTTGTTCGGTCTCCTCTCTCTGGCGTTGCCTGCAGTGGCCCTGGGGAACGCGGTGGTCGTGCTCCCTTCCGAAGCCAATCCAGCGCCAGCGGTCGAGCTATACCGGATACTCGATTATTCCGACATCCGGGGTGGAGTCTTCAACATCCTGACCGGCCTTCAGGCGGAGATGGCGCCGACATTGGCCGCGCACGACGACGTCGACGCGATCTGGCACTTCGGCGATCGGGAGGGAGCGCAGGAAGCGGAGCGCCTTTCGATCGGCAATCTCAAGCAGACGTGGACCACCGAGCGAGAGGTCGACTGGGATACGTTCGTGGGTCCAGAAGTTCTTCGCCACGCCGCCCAGGTGAAAAACGTCTGGGTCCCCGTCGGAGAGTGATCAGCGGGGCAAGCCGGGATACATGAGTCGGTTGAGGCCCCGCACGTCGACCTTCCACTGGCCGTCGACCTTGACCATCGGAATCTCGAACTTTTCTTCGTACGACGCTGGGGACTGGGCGTCGCGCCAGACCCAAAGCCGCACGGCCGAAGTATCGGGCGCGGCGCTCGATTCACCGAGAAACTGCCATCGGAACCGGTAGTAGGGCGCGGCGACCTCGGTGGTGTATGTCCATTTCTTGCGGACTTCCTCCGGCGTGTCGCCGTCCATGTAGCTCAGCTCGGTCAGCTTGGCCACGTCGTGCTTGCCGAGCGCAGACATGAACTCGGCGGCGACGCTCGTGGCCGATCGGCCGCCGATGAGAAACAGCACGACGATCACGACCATGCCGATCAAACCAAGCACCACTAGCCAGTTCGCCCGGCCCCTCCTTCTCATAGTTCAGGATTAAACCGCATTTACCCTCTTGCATGGGTTCCTGCGGATTCCGGCAAGTTTAGTGGCTGCGCCCGCGAAACGGCTATGGAACGAGTTAGCCAAAGGTAGGTTTCACAGTGCATATCTCCGCTTATCCGAGTACGCTAGTCTCGGCGATGAGCGCGATCCGCATCTCGGAAGCGCAGATGCGACAAACCATCGCCGACGTCAGCCAGAACGGTCCCGACGCTCTCCCCGAGGCGATGACGAGCCTGGCGGTGGCCAAGCTTGCCCATCGAGTCGCCATCAAGGTCCTCACCGATGCCGACTCGATGATGAAGAGCCAGTTGGATTTACTGGCCTGAGTCCGGCGGTATAATCGCCGTTCCCGCGAGCATGAGTCGCGGCCGGAACGCGCATGCCGACGCTCGTTATCATCGGCGCCCAGTGGGGCGACGAAGCCAAAGGAAAGATCGTGGATGTGCTGGGCGCCGAAGCCCGGTACGTGGTGCGCTACAGCGGAGGCAACAACGCCGGCCACACCGTCGTCGTCGCCGACGAGGAGTTCAAGTTCCACCTGCTTCCGGCCGCGATCCTTCACGAAAGCACGGTCTCCATTCTCGGTGGAGGCATGGTGATCTGCCCGAAAGGGCTGCTCGACGAACTGCGCCGGACCCAGGAACGCCGCGCCGCGCTGGGGCGGCTCTTGGTCAGCCCAGCGGCTCATGTCGTCTTCCCCTATCATCGCCTTTTGGACGAACTCGAAGAAGAGGCGAGAGGCGCGAACAAGATCGGCACCACCTCGCGCGGAATCGGCCCGGCCTATGAGGACAAGGTGGCGCGGATCGGCATCCGTATGGGCGAGTTCGTCCGTCCTGAGCGGTTTCGGCGGCGCTTCTGCGAGGTGCTCGCCGTCAAGAACCGGCTCCTCAGGATGTTCGGTCACGAACCCCTCGAGTTCGATGGGATCTTCGAAGAGTATTCCGGCTATGCACGGGACCTGGCATCTTACGTCGAGGACACCGACCGCCTGTTGCAGGATGCCGTGGACGCGGGTGATCGGGTCTTGTTCGAGGGTGCCCAAGGCACGTTCTTGGACCTCGACTCGGGAACCTATCCCTACGTCACGAGCAGCCATCCGACCGCAGGCGGCGCCTGCCTCGGAACCGGGGTCGGCCCGCGAAGCATCGACTCGGTTCTCGGCGTCGCCAAGGCCTATACGACGCGGGTCGGAAGCGGGCCTTTTCCGACCGAGCAAGACAACGGAGACGGCGAGCGGATTCGGCAGCAAGGCAACGAATACGGGACGACCACGGGCCGGGGACGGCGGTGCGGATGGCTCGACCTCGTGGCGCTTCGCCAGTCGTGCCGACTGAACTCGATGAGCGGCCTGGTGTTGACCCGGCTCGATGTGCTTTCGGGCTTCGAGCGGCTGCCCGTCGCCGTCGGTTACGCTCTCGATGGAAGTCGGATCGATCAACTGCCGACGGATATAGAAGACCTGGCCCGGGTGGAGCCGGTCTATGAGACGCTCGACGGATGGCCAGATGACTTGCAGGGGGCGCGAACGCTCGACGACCTGCCCCGGCCCGCACGGCGCTACCTGGAGTTCATCGCCGAGTTTACGAGGACACCCATCGCGATCCTGAGCATCGGACCGGCGCGTGATGCGACGATCGTCTTGCGGCCAGACCTGATCTGGGGCTAGGCTGGCCTCATCATGTCGTCGAAAGAAGAGCTCTCGAGTTGGTTCGCCGGTCCGAAGGCGGAAAACGCCGAGTGGTTCGAGCGAGTGCTCCAGCGGATCGTCCAGGACTACTACGCCTGGCGCCGCAACTATTTTCCCGAGGATGGGGTGGTTCTCGATTCGGAGGCCCGCCGATCCGGGGAGCCCTTTCGCGATCGCTTCGAAGACCGCCTGATGGAACTGCTCGGTCGACTAAAGGCCGACTTTCCGTTCCAGAGCCCACGCTACGCAGCACACATGGTCGCCGAACAGTCGTTGCCGAGCATCGCCGGCTACTTCGCAACGATGCTCTACAACCCCAACAACGTCTCACGCGAGGCCGCGCCGGTGACCGTTCGACTGGAACTCGAGGCCTGCCGCCTGATCGGGGACATGGTCGGTTTCGACGAGAGCGGCTGGGGCCACCTCACGGGGGGTGGCACGATCGCGAACTTCGAGGCGCTCTGGGTGGCGAGGACCGTGTGTTACTTGGCCGACGTCGTCGGTGATATGCGACGTGCCCTCGGGCTGCCCGAGGTTGTCAGCGGCGGCTGGCCGACCGACCGGCTGACCGCCTTCGCCGGCGTCTTCGAAGACGCCCAATGCAAGGGAATTCCGTTCGAGAGGGTTCTCCAGGCTTATCACGATTCGAGTTACTGCATCGTCGAGCACGGACTGGCCCGCGTGATCGGCATCGAAGATCGGGAACCGGTCGTCCTGGTCCCAGAAAGTCACCACTACTGTTTCGATAAAGCGCTGGACGTGCTGGGCCTTGGGCGGCGCGCGCTCGTGCCGGTGGCCGTGGATGCCGACTTCCGGATGGACGTGAAGGACCTCGATCGTCAGCTGGACGACATCGCGCAGCGCAGCGGGCGCGTCGTGGCAGTCGTGGCGGTGGTCGGTTCCACCGAGGAGGGAGCCATTGACCCGCTGGACGAGATGCTCGATCTCCGAGCACGTCGCATCGCTAAGGGCGAGCCGGGTTTTTGGCTCCATGTCGACGGCGCGTATGGCGGCTATCTTCGGACGATGACTCGCCCAGGTCGCGTCGGTCTCGGCGAGCCTCATACGCGGACGAGGCTGGGCGAGGAAGTCTTGACCCTTCCGCTCGATCTGCCGGAGCACGGGGCTTGCCGAGCGCTGGAGAGAATGGGGGAAGCCGATTCGGTCGTGATCGATCCTCACAAGCTAGGCTACATTCCTTATCCAGCCGGTGCGATCTGCTTCCGCTCCAATCTCGTGAAGCCATTGCTGCGGCAAGAAGCCCCTTACCTCGAGGAGCAAACCGCCGACCCTGATGCTGAAAAGCGCTCGCAAGGCATCGGCATGTATATCATGGAAGGCAGCAAACCTGGCGCGGCCGCTGCGGCCGTGTGGCTGAGCCATGTGCTTATTCCTTTAGATGGAACCGGACACGGCATATTGATTCGACAGACGATTCGAAACGCCTGCGAGTTTCACAGTCTATTAGTTCAATATCCGAAGCACATGTCGACCTCCGTCGTTGCCGTCCCTCTTTGCTCGCCGGGCTCTAACATCGTTTGTTATGCATTTAAGCCGGCCAAGTCAGCGACGAGTCTCAGCGAGATCAATGCGCTCAATCGTCGGATCTACGATCGGTTTACGATTGGGGAGACGAGCGAGAGGCGGGTGTATGATCAGAAATTTTTCGTGAGCCGAACCGTCCTTTCGCCACGTCAATACGGTCTTTCCGCTGCGCGCCGATTTCTGGAGGAATTGGGAGTTACCGAAGAAGCGTACGAGCAACAGGGAGTCTTCCTACTGCGTACCGTTCTCATGAATCCATGGTACGAGCAGGCGAAGGATCGCGGAGCCTACTTCCTTTCCGAACTCACGGAAGAGCTCTATCGCTGTGCGGAGGAAGAAGCATCTCCCTCGATCTGAGCGAGCAGCACCGCCAAGACGTTTTCGCGACAGGAGCCCTGAAACGGACATTGCTCCTTCGCGGGAGCTGCCAAACCGGCGGTGTGGTACTTCTGGTGCCCGTCAGCGAAGACGGTGATAACGGTTTCATAGCGTGCCTTCAGGCGTTGTGCGGCGACGAAGTTCGCTCCGGAGGAGACGCCGACGCACAGTCCATAGTCAGAACTGAGCGTGCGGGCCGCTTGCATGGCTTCCTCTGTCGTAACGACCTCGACGCCGTCGATCATCGGGTGAAGGCCACCCTGGCCGTCCGAGGCAAGCGCCGGGATGAAACCATCGCCGATGCCGAAGATGCCATGAGCCTCGTTGGGACCGCCCGTCATCACCGCCGCTTCCGCCGGCTCGACCGCGAAGAGTCCTACGGCGCCCCAAGCGTCACGAAGCGCCGCGCCGACTCCCATCACCGTGCCCCCAGTCCCGACGCCGGCGACGAAAGCCGGGGCGTTGGGGGGGCTCCCGAAATGCGAGACGATCTCGGGACCGGTCGTCTGCCGATGACAATCCGAGTTCAGCTCGTTGGAGAATTGGTCCGGGTTGTACGCGCCGGTTTCTTGGGCGATCCGGTCTCGGATCGCAGCCGCCTCGGCGAACGACCCCTCCTTCGAGCAGAGCACCAAGTTCGCCCCGAGGCCTCGAATGAGTGCCTTGCGTTCCTCGGTCATGTGTTCGGGCATCACGATGGTCACAGGGTGGCCGTGGAGCCGGGCGTAGTAGGCGAACGCGATGCCCGTATTGCCGCTCGTCGCTTCGACGATGGGTTGTCCCGGCTTGAGATCGCCTCGCTTACGTGCCTCGCGGATGATGTACGAGACGATGCGGTCCTTGACGCTTCCGCAAGGGTTCGTGCATTCCAGTTTTGCCCAGACACCACCGACTTCGAGGATCGGCGTGCCCCCGGGTGCCGCATCGCCTTTCATGACTATGGATGCCTCCCTTCCGAAACGAGGCGCATCCGGTCGAATCTCCGGCCGGCGAACCACTGCGGAAACATTACCCCGAGGATCGCTCGCGCCCAGACGAGGATCGCCGCCAACTCGATGAACCCGGTTGCTCCCATCGGTACGAATGCACGGCCGCTGTAGTCGGTCGCGATCTCAAGCGAAACCCTGCCGAAGTTGCCCAAGTTCAGCAGCCAAAAGACAGACCATAATGCCGGCAAGACCCGATCGTCGAGCGCACGCATCCGGGCGGCCACGTGAAGCCCGACTCCGATGATCATCTGCGAGATGAAGCCGACGGTTACCGCGTGGCGGATGGCGCCCGTATATGCATGCGAGAAGGGCACACCGAGGAGCGCGAGGTGAAGGGGTTCGAGGCAAAGAAGCACGCCAGCTACGAGCAGCCACCCGAACGCGGCCCGGATGAACTTTTGCGAGCGATACGCTTCGCCAAACTTCTCGAACACGCCGAGCGAGATCACGACGCAGGCAGCCCCCAACGCCAGCAGCACCCCACCGGCACGGTAGAGAGTCGCCGACGAGGGGCCGAGCCCGGCTTCGTAGTGGACGATCCACCCGACTATCCGTGCGATCAAGCCGGCCGTCCACAGCGCCCAGCCCGCCAAACCCCAGCGCGGATCGGCCTTTCGGAATCCGAAGCACGTATGGAACTTGACGAGTGCCACGCCGAAGATCATGCAGGCCACGAAGCCGAGGAATTGAGCCTCTCGCAGCGGCCCGAACCAGCGGGCCACGAAATCGACGGTCGCGATGGAATCGCGTCCGTGGGTCATCGCGAACACTGCGGGCTCGACGGCGGCGACGAGTGCCATCCATACGAGCGACGAGAAGACGAAGGTCGTCTGCCACGCCGGTCTGGCCGTCCCCCGATGCCGGTTCGCGCTCGAATTGTAAAGGAACGCAAGCACGGCGACAAACTGGAGGATGCATGATCCTACGCCCACGGGAACCCACACGCTGGGCTCCACCCGCGAGAGCGGCTCGGCGATGAACCGAAGCACGATCCCCAATCCCATCGCCCCCAAAGAAAAGTAGGCGAGCCTGTGGAATGCGACGACTTTCGAAGCGGGCGGCGCGTGCTGCTGCAGAGCGAAGCCCATGACGAAGAACCCGACCCAGCCGAAGAGTTGCGAATTCGCGTGAGCCCAGATGTAGGGGGTCCAGGCGGCCAACGTGTACGAGCCGTTCAGCGCGACTCCAAGGAGCGCGATCGCCCCCAGGAGGCAGCCCGCCGTCACCACCGTCGCGATCCCCGCCACGAAGTACGGTACATGGATCATCACGTCCGCACGCTCGTCTGGCGACGGGCGGTGGACGCGGTTTGGGAGAATTCGGAGGTTTACGGGACGAGATTCGACGATCTTCACAAACTGAAGATGGTCCACATCGACGCTGACCGCTATGACGCCGGTCAGGTTCCGGAGATTAGTGCTGCGTCAGCGCCTCGTCAAGGTTCAAAACCAGATTGCACGCGAGGGTCCAGGCTGCGAGGTCAGTGGTGTCGAGTTTTCGGTCACGCGAAGATTCGCCGATCGCGAGCAACTGCTCGGCAGCCTCTCGATCCGCTTCGAAGTTCTTGCGCTCAGACGCAACGAGATCGAGGACGATCCGTCGCTCGGTACTCGAGGGGCGGCGGCCGACCGCGATTCGGAAGGCGTGGTCGACGCGATCATCCGGGCTAGTTCGCTCGGAGAGGATGCGCTGAGCCATCCGGCGGGCCGCCTCGACGAAGCCTGTCTCGTTGAGGGTTGCCAAGGCCTGGAGCGGCGTGTTCGTCCGCGAACGGCGCACGACGCAGGATTCGCGCATCGGCGCGTCGAAGAGCAGCATGGTCGGAGGCGGGCTGGTTCGCTTCCAAAAGAGATAGAGGCTCCTGCGGTACAGGGCTTGGCCTTTGTCCTGAACATACTTGGCAGTGTCGCTGATCGGGTAGGCGATCGCCTCCCAAAGTCCCGTCGGCATGTAAGGTTTGTCTCCATGCCCTCCTGGTCTCTCGACGAGGAGACCGGCGGCGTAGAGGGCCGAGTCGCGAACGACCTCGGCATCCAGCCGGAACCGCGGTCCACGCGAGAGCATCCGGTTCTCGGGATCTTTCGCCCGCTTTTGAGCGCTCGCCGTCGACGCCTGACGGAAGGTGGCGCTCGTTACGATGAGGCGGTTGAACTTCTTCAGGCTCCAGCCATCCTTCACGAACCGAGCCGCCAGAAAGTCGAGCAGGGCGGGATTCGAAGGCCACTCACCGCGGCTTCCGAAGTCTTCGCTGGAGCGGACGATCCCTTCGCCGAAATGCTGCTGCCAGATCCGGTTCACCGTCACACGGGCGACCAGAGGATTGGACGGATCGACGAGCCACTGTGCCAGGCCGAGGCGATTCTTCGGTGCCTTCGGCGGCAATGAGCCAAGAGCGAGGGGCACAGCTCGGTCGACGGCCTCCCCGGGCATGCTGTATTCGCCACGTTTGAGCACCCGGGTTTCACGGGGCTTGGGCAGTTCTTCGGCGATATAGGTGAAGGGCACATCGGCGTCGACCTTGGCGTAGGCGGCCTTCAGTTCTCGGTAACGCACGGCCGGTTTCGACTCGGGGCCCAGTTCGAGGTAGGAATCGAGGCATTCCCTACTTTCCTCGGGCTTCAAGCTCGCGGCGGCGGCCAATTGCGCCGCGCGGACTTTCCGCCGGGCGACCGCATCCCCCATGGCATAGAAGAACCCGTCGGGACCACCGCTGTTGACAATTTTTACCAGCAGGTCATTTTGACCCTGTTTCAGATCGAGCTTCACGTTGTCCGCCCCCATGCCGAGCCCGCGTAGGGCTTTGTTGTCGTGGACCAGCGCCCCGTTCAGCCAGATACGGATCGCGTCGTCGCTATCGAAACGGAGACCGACGGGGCCGGCGACCGATGCGGTCAGGGTGGTCCGAAGGTACGCGGCAGCATTCTCTTTGCCGACGACTGGCACGATCGGTTTCTCGTTCTCGATCTTGATGTCTCGCCAGGTCGCCACTTCGCTCGAGTTTGGTTCGGGTCCGCGGGGGGCAGCGAAGGCTTCGTCGAAGGACTTCGCCTCGAATGGGCCGGCGACCTGCCAAGCAGTCATTTCGGGGAAGGTCGGCGCGTTTGCCTTGGCCCAAGTCTTGGCCGCGTGGAGATCGGTCTTGGCGAGAACGGCGTCCATCTCGGTTTGCAGGCGCGCGAGTTCTCGCTGTTGGCCGGGATCGGGGGCCTTCATGACCGGAGCATGGAGTTTCAGGTTACCGTCCAGCGGCGGATCGGCGGTGCTGTTGAAGAACGCGTAGAGTGCGTAATAGTCCTTCTGCGAAATCGGGTCGTACTTGTGGTCGTGGCACTTGGCGCAGGCGAGCGTCGTGGCCAGAAAGATCGTGGAGGTCGTGTCCACACGGTCGAACGTGTTCTTGGCGAGGAACTCCGCCTCGATGACGCCCCCTTCGTTCGTTGTCGGGTTCATCCGGATGTAGCCGGTGGCGATCTTCTGGTCGAGGGTCGGTTTCGGAAGCAGATCGCCTGCGATCTGCCAGATCGTGAACTGATCGAAGGGAAGGTCCTCGCTCAGGGCGCGCACCACCCAGTCTCGGTAGGGATAGACCGCGCGTTCGTTGTCGATATGGAGGCCGTGGGTGTCGGCATACCGGACTGCGTCGAGCCAGTACCGCGCCTGGTTTTCCCCATAGCGCGGGCTCGCAAGCAGCCGATCGACGAGGCGTTCGTAGGCTTCGGGCTTCTTGTCGGCGAGGAATGCGTCGATCTCGGCCGGGGTCGGGGGAAGTCCGGTCAAAGTGAGGCTCGCGCGCCGGATCAGGGTTTCGCGATCGGCCTCCGGTTCGGGGGCGAGACCGACGCGGTCCAGTTCGGCGAGGACGAAGGCGTCGATCGGGTTCCGGACCCATTTGGGGTTCGAGACTTTCGGCGGAACGGGGGTCTTGGGAGCCTCGTAGGCCCAGTGCTTGCGGTATTCGCCGCCGGCTTCGATCCAACGTTCGAGGATCGCCCGTTCCTCCGGGGTGACCGGATCGATGCCCGAGGCGCGTGGTGGCATGCTGCCCATCTCGATGCGCTTGATCATCATGGAGTCTCCCGGCTTGCCGGGGACCAGTGCTCGGTAGCCGCCGCGGTCGGCAGTCGCACCCGCGAAGGAGTCCAGGCTGAGATTGCCCGTCCGAGCGAGGGCCACCTTATCGGTGCCGTGGCAGGTCCAACAGCGCTTCGCGAGGATCGGACGGACGTCGCGATTGAAGTCGATCTTCCGTGGTGGTTCCTGATGCCGCCCGGCGAGTGGCGTTGCGAAACCCCAGACGGCGACCACGAGAGCGGCCAAAGGCACGAACAGGCGAGCGCGAAGCATTCTGAATCCATTATAGGGCAACGCGGTACACTCCGCGGAACTCCCTTGGCGTTCCTCGTGCTTAGCGACGGCGCCGTCTACGCGGGTCGACCGCTCGGGGCGGCGGGCGAGACGACCGGCGAAGTCGTCTTCAACACCGGCATGACCGGTTATCAGGAGATTCTCACCGATCCGAGCTACGCCGGCCAGATCGTCCTGCTCACGTACCCGCTCATCGGGAACTACGGCATCAACGACGACGACTTCGAGTCCGATCGGCTCCAACCGGCCGGCCTCATCGTCCGCGAAGCCTGCGACTTGCCCTCGAACTGGCGCTCCACCCGGACTCTGCATCAACTCCTCGCCGAGCGAGGGATGGTCGGCATCCAGGGCCTCGATACCCGCGCGATCACGAAGCGAATCCGATCGGGAGGGGTGACGATGGGGATCATCACGCACGGCGATCCCGACGAGGCACTCCTGCGCTTGCGAGGCACACAAGTGTACGGCGAGAGCGATTTCGTCTACTCGGTCACGACCAAGGCGCCTTACGCCTGGGGCTACGCTGGCAAGGAAGGGATCGAGGAGAGTTCGGAGGGCTATCGGTTCCGACTCGCAGTGCTCGACTGCGGGCTGAAGCATAACATTCTGCGCCGGTTTGCAGCCCTGAACGTGCGCTCGATCGTCCTTCCCGCCGCTACCCCAGCCGAGGAAGTGCTGGCCTGGAATCCAGATGGCATCCTTCTTAGTCCTGGCCCCGGCGATCCTTCGCGCCTGGAGCCGGTCATCGAAGCGGTCCGCCATTTGCTGGGGCAGAAGCCGGTCTTTGGTATCTGCCTTGGCAACCAACTGCTCTGCCACGCGCTGGGAGGTCGCACGTTCAAGCTGAAGTTCGGGCACCGGGGGAGCAACCATCCGGTCAAGGACCTCGAGGATGGGACCGTAACCATTACCTCGCAGAACCACGGCTACGCGGTCGATCCCGATTCGCTCGCTGGGACCGGGGCGGTGATTACGCAGCTGAACCTCAACGACGGCACCGTCGAGGGCATCCGCGCCGCGGGCGTTCGCGCCTCCAGCATCCAGTACCATCCCGAGGCGGCTCCCGGTCCTTGGGACTCACGCAAGTACTTCCTGCAGTTCGTCGAACAGATGGCCGGCGGCTAAAACCGCACCCGATAGCGAATTCCGCCCGTGAAGTCGGGGCCGATGTTTGCGCCCTCGGGGAACGCTCCGTTGAAGAGGTCGCGGTCCTCGCTGAAGAAGAGTTCCAGCGTTTCCCGGTCCGACAGCCGTCGGCGATAGCCGATCGTGATGAGGCGGTGGGTCGCGTCCGCTCCGGAGACTCCGGTGACGATCGGGGAGCGCTCGCTCTGCCATTGGAAAATCCAGGTGTCGCGCGAGTTGCGGGCGTAGATCACCGCCAAAGCTTCTTGGTCGACGAGGCCGCGGGTGCTCGGCAGGCGAGTGGCGGCGCCTTGGGCGACGAGGCCGACCTGGGCGTGGAGGCTCCAGCGCCGCACGATCGGCGCGCGATAGTCGACCGATAACCCCGCGTCGAACGACCCACTTCCGAGCAGCCGTGATGGATCGCCGGTGGGAAGCTTGAGTGCTGCCGACGCGCTGAGCCGGGGGCCGAATGCTTGGGTCGCTCCGATGGTGACGTCGCCGAGGCCGCTCGCGCTGCCGAACGAGTACTCGCCGGCCAAAGCGATCGTCGATCGCCGCGGCGGCGTAAAATCGCGGGCGGGATCCGTCCAGCGGAGCACGTTACGATGCCACCAGTCGATCAGTTCGTCGAGAAATCCGCTGCCTCGGGCGAGGATCGGCACCTCGAGCCAGACCTCCCGGTCGGCTCCGAGCGACCACCTCCGGCCGATCGAGATACGGTCGAGCTCGGCGTCTTCATCGAGGAATCCGATCCTGCGGAGGTCGTTGGCGATCGTGAGATCGATGCTCCATTCCCCTTTCGCTTGGGTACTGTCTGGCAGGCGCCCGAGCGGCATCCGGAGGAACATGAGCGAGATCGCCCGGTGGTTGCGCGTCTGGATCGGATCGCGCAATTCCTGCCCCACGATCGAGTGAGCGAGCGCAAGCAGCAGCACGAGAAGACCGAGTCGCATCGGAGGCATTCTATCGCCTTGCTGCTGAGGTCGTTTTGCCCGGTCCCGATGTGCTAAAATGCTGGCTAACGAGGCGCATACGGAAGGCGGCTTTCAGGGGCCGCCTTTTTGTTAAGCCAGAAGAGGTCGAGCATGGATATCTTGCATGAACTGAGTCAAATCGCACAGCAAAGGGATATTCCGCAGGACGAGTTGATCCGGGAACTGGAGGAGGCCATGGCGGTGGCCTACAAGAAGTTCGTCGGCACTACCGGCGACGTGACCATGCGCATCGAATTCGGGGGCCCGACGGGCTTCCAACTCTTCGTCCAGAAGGAAGTCGTCGGCGAAGTGATGGATCCCTCTTACCAAGTGGCCATCAACGTCGCGCGGACCAAGAAGCCCGACGCGGAGATCGGAGACTTTATCGAGTATCTCGTCGATCCGAACCGGTTCGGCCGCATCGCCGCCCAGACGTTCAAGCAAGTGATGAGCCAGAAGATGCGCGAGGCCGAGCATCGCCAGGTCCACGACACCTTCGCCGAGAAACTCAACGACGTGGTGAGTGGCACCGTCACCCGCCGCGAAGACCCGATCGTCTATATCGAAGTCAACAAGATCGAGGCCGAGCTGCCCAAGTGGGAGCAGGTGCCGACCGAGCGATACCGCATCAACGACCGGCTCCGAGTCTATGTCCTGCGAGTGGAGGATTCGCGGCGCGGCCTAAAGGTTATCGTCAGCCGCACCCATCCGAACCTCCTTCGAAAGCTTTTCGAACTCGAGGTGCCGGAAATCGCCGACGCGATCGTCGTGATCAAGAGTGTGGCCCGGGAGCCCGGCCAGCGCAGCAAGGTCGCCGTCATCAGCACCGACGAGCGTGTCGATGCGGTCGGGGCCTGCGTGGGGCCGCGCGGCTCGCGAGTCCAGTCGATCGTGGACGAATTGTTCGACGAGAAGATCGACATCGTGCCCTGGAGCGAAGACCCGCGAACGTTCATTACGAACGCATTGAGCCCCGCGAAAGTGAACTCGATGAAGCTGGACGAGGAGAACCGAAGCGCCTATGTCGTCGTGCCCGACACCCAGTTGTCGTTGGCGATCGGCAAGGGCGGACAGAACGTCCGTCTCGCCGCTCGGCTGACCGACTGGAAGATCGATATCCGAAGCGAAGCGCAGGCCGCCGCCGAAAAGGCAGAACGCAAGAAGGAAGCCGACCAGGTGGTCGCAGTCGCCCAAGAGGCCGGTGTCACAGAGCCGAGTGAAGCTGCGGAGGGCGCCTAAGTTCTCGCACCAAGGGTCACCACCGACGCGGACCTGCGTCGGCTGCCGAAGGGCGACGTCGCAAGGCGACCTCGTGAGGATCGCGCGACGGACGGACGGAAGCATCGGTTTGGCGGATCGAGACGGGCGCGGCGCCTATGTCTGCCCGAGGGCGGAATGCATCGAGAAGGTCCTCGCCGGGGACCGGCTCGCACGGGCGCTGAGAACCAAGATTGGGACCGAGGATAAGGAGGGCCTGCGCAAGGCTTTATGGGACAAACTGTAAAGAATAACGAAATGCAGCGAGAAGTAGCCGCACTGGCGGAGAAGTACGGACTCGCTCCCGGACAAGTGACGGGGGTGCTCTTGGACTTGGGGATCGAGTCCGAAGGCGGGCATTTCGAAGCGGACGAAGACGTCTTCGAGCTAGTCGAGGCGTCGCTCGAAGAGCATCGCGGCTCGAAGGAGATCGCGATGCTGCCCAACCGCACGCCGCGCGACATCGCCTCCGCCCTCGGCGTGCCTCAGCAAGAAGTCCAGAAGACGCTGATGATGAAGCTGAAAGTGATGGCGCAGCTCACGACCAGCCTCAAGCCCGAAGTCGCCGAGCAACTGGTCGAGCAGTTCGGCTACAAGGTCGTCTGGGCCGAGGCGAGCAAACCCAAGCCCGCGCCGCCCAAGCCGAAGAGGCCTCACAAGGTGGAGGGCGCGCAGCCCCGTCCGCCGGTCGTTACGATCCTCGGCCACGTCGACCACGGCAAGACCTCCCTCCTCGACTACATCCGCAAGGCCAACGTCGCCGCGAAAGAGCACGGGGGTATCACCCAGCACATCGGCGCCTATCAGGTCGAATTGCCCGAGGGCAAGATCACGTTTCTCGATACTCCCGGCCACGCAGCCTTTACCGCCATGCGGGCTCGGGGCGCGCAGGTTACCGACATCGCCGTGCTCGTGGTGGCCGCCGACGACGGCATCATGCCCCAGACTATCGAGGCGATCAACCACGTCAAGAACGCCGATGTGCCCATGATCGTGGCGGTCAACAAAATCGACAAGGCGGACGCCAACCCCGAGCGGGTACTCAGCCAACTGCCCGAGCACGAGGTCGTCCCCGAGGCCTTCGGAGGTCAAACCATCGTCTGTCCCGTCTCGGCGATCACCGGCGAGGGAATTCCCCACCTTTTGGAAATGATCCTGCTTCAGGCCGAGATCATGCAGCTGAGCGCCGACCCCAAGGGCACTCTCGAAGGCGTCGTCATCGAGGCGAAAATCGACCGCGGGCGCGGCCCCGTCGCGACGATTCTCGTCCAGAACGGCACCTTGCACCTGGGTGACTCCCTCCTTGTCGGCCAAACCTACGGCCGCATCAAGGCGATGACCGACTACCTCGGGGAGAACCTCAAGGACGCCGGGCCCTCGACACCGGTGGAGGTGCTCGGACTCAGCGACGTGCCCGACGCCGGCGACCACGTTCAGTGGTTCAAGGACGAGCGGGCGGCGCGCGAAATCGCCGACAGCCGGCAGGAGGATCGGCGCATCGCCGGCCTCACTACCGGGAAGAAGGTCATGTCCCTCGAAGCGCTGAAGGGCATGCTCTCCGAAGGCGAAACCAAGGACCTGAACCTCGTCGTCAAGGCCGACGTCTCGGGAAGTGTCGAGGCGGTTCGCGGCCTCATCGAGAAGATCGAAAACGACGAGGTGGATGTGAAAGTCATCCACAGCGGCGTCGGAAGCATCTCCGAGTCCGACATCCTCCTCGCTAGCGCCGCCAATGCAATCTGCGTCGGATTCAATGTTAAACCCGAGCCGGGCGCGAAGAAGGAAGCCGAACGGCGCAAGGTCGAAATCCGTACCTACAACATCATCTATGAGCTGATCGAGGATATCGAAGCCGCCGTCAAGGGCATGCTCGCGCCGAAGTTCGAAGAGGAGTATCAGGGCACCGTCGAGATTCGCGTCGTGTTCAACCTCTCCCGCCAGGGCATCGTCGCCGGCTCGCACGTCACGGACGGCAAAATCACGCGCAACTCGCACGTGCGGGTCAAGCGCGGCAACGACCTCGTCTACACCGGCAAGGTGGCCTCGCTCAAGAACGTCAAGCAAGATGCGCGCGAGATGATTGCCGGGCAGGACTGCGGCATCCAATTCGAGGACTTCACGGCCTTCAAGGAAGGCGATATCGTCGAGGCGTTCGACATCGTCCAGGTGAATTGAGACCATGGTAGCCCGCGGATGGCTCTTGCCGCGGGAACACGGCTCACCGGGGGCACAAACCATCCCCCGGCTACCAACCAGATAACGCGATTTTCGGGCGTGCGATTCTTTCGCCGCATACACTGATTTCACGCACGCTTTGCGATCGCCCGGAAACTGGGCAGCATGCAAGCGAGAAATCTCTTCGAAATCGTCTTCTGCGGGCTCGAACCGATGGAGCCCGCCCTACCCCCGGCGAGTCAACCGCGCGAGGGTTGCCTCCATGATGGGTCCAGTTTGGGCCGAGACGGTGAAGACGAGTGCCTCGCGGTAGATCCGCTGAGCGGGATGACGCAGGTCGTTGGCGGCACCCGATGAGGCGGTAACGGCGGCGTGAGCGCAGCGGGCGGCGAGTTCGATCGCCCAAGCGCGAATGGCGAGTTTTTCGTCTGTGGTCTCTTCTCCAGAGACGCGCAGGGCCTCGATCATCGCCGCACGGCACTCGCCGAGTTCGGCGTCGAGTGCTTCCCATGCTTGCAGAACGTAATCGGCGCCCTTCTTCTCGTAAGCCGCGAGCACAACATCGAGGCCGGCCCGTGCGCATCCGAGGGCGAAGAACCCCTGCAACGCGATGTTGATCTGGTCGTTCGTGTGGATCCAGCGAGGCGGCTTGATGAAGGCCACGGACGACTCCTCGAGCAGCCAGCCATCGAACGCCACGGCCACCGTCCGCGCGGATTCCATCGCTGCGAGGCGCATCACGGGTCCGACCTTCACGCCCTCTCCGTCTGCCAAGGGGGCGATGCCGAAGACGGCTCGACCATCGGGGAGCGCGGCACCGACGAGGAACTCTGGGTAGAACCCCAGCCCCGTCACCCACGGCACGGCTCCGTCCAGCCTATATCCGCCGTCCACCGGTGTCGCGGTCAGGATCGGCGGCCCGGGCCGGCGCAGTTGGCTAAAGCCGATTCCAATGAGGCGGCGGCCATCGGCCATGAGCGGCAAGGTGGCCGCTTTGAGCGCCTCGTTCTCCCCCTTGCCGATCAGCGAGACCGCGCTCTGATGCTGGGTTTGGAGGAACGCCAGCGTGCCCGAGTAGCGGGCAACCGACTCCTGGAACTGCCGAAACCCGGCTTCGTCGATCGCGGGCCCGCCGTAGGCCAGCGGCCTCTTGAGAGCCATGAGGTTTCGTCGGCAGAGGCCGTCGAGGGCCGCTCCGAGGGCGTCGGGGTCGAGATCGATGTCCGCCGCGCGCGGGGCGACCTCCTCTCGAAGATAGGTTTCGGCGACGGCGAGCGGATCGGTGTCGGTCACTCGGCCATTCTACGCCCGGGCGAGGGTCTCGAGGATGCGCTCGGTCTCCTCGATGCCGATGCAAGCGTCGGTGATGCTCTGACCGAAGGTCAAGGGACGGCCGGGAACGTGGTCCTGCCTTCCCTCGACGAGGTGGCTCTCCAGCATGACGCCGAGGATATGTCCGTCACCTCGCTGTTCGGCTATGGCGGCCGCCACCCCGGCCTGGTGCCGATGGTCCTTGCGGCTGTTGCCGTGGCTGCAGTCGACCATGACCCGTGGCGGGAGCCCCAAGCTTTCGAGTCGGGCGGCGACCTTGTTAACGCTCTCTCGATCGAAATTCGGTCCCGTCTTCGACCCGCCGCGCAGAATGACGTGGCAATCGGGGTTGCCGGTAGTCTGGAAGATAGCAGAAACGGCCTGCTTGGTGACCGAGGGGAACCAGTGCTGGGCGCGCGCCGTGACGACGGCGTCGATGGCAGGTTGGACGCTGCCCTCTGTCGTGTTCTTGAACCCGACCGGCATCGAGAGCCCGGAGGCGAGTTCACGGTGGACCTGGCTTTCGGTCGTGCGCGCGCCGATCGCGACCCACGAGGCGACGTCCGCGATGTGCTGGGGAATCTGGGTGTCGAGGAACTCGTGCCCGGTGGGCAGGCCCATTTCGTTCACATCGACGAGGAGCCGGCGCGCGAGGCGCAGGCCCTTGTTGATGTGGTAAGTCTCGTCGAGGTCGGGGTCGTTGATGAAGCCCTTCCAGCCCACGCTCGTACGTGGCTTTTCGAAGTACGCCCGCATGACCACGATGAGCCGATCCTCGTAGCGTCTGGCGAGCGCCGCAAGCCGCTCTGCATACGCGGCGGCGCATCCGACCTCATGGATGGAGCAGGGCCCGACGATGCAGACGAGGCGCGGGTCGTTGCCGGCAAGGGATTGGGCGATCGCACGCCGAGTCCCCGACACGAGCGCCGACACCGCCTCCGTCATGGGAATCTCCTCCAGCAGGATCGCCGGCGGGATCAAGGGGCGGGAATCGCAGATACGCAGGTCGTCGGTTCGCTCGAACATGTCACGGCTCCGCCATGCGCCGTTGCATGCCGGTTGATTATGGCTGGAGCGAAGCCCATGCCGAAAATCAGAAGCGCACGGCATAAACGGGACCGGTCGAAAACCACCAGACATGCAGTGCCACAGTGCAACGCCGGCGACGATCTCTGAGATAATCGCGGCATGCTCTCCGCCTTCCTCCTGACGGCCCAACTCTCACTGCCACCCTTCGGGCTCATCCGTGAAGGGCTCACTATCGGGCCGATCGGCCGGTACGCGCGCACCCCCATCCAAACCGACCCGGTGATGGCGGAGTACGTGCGAACGGGCAGGATCGAGGCCCGGGTGGGGCTCGCGGTGGGAGACCGCCGGTGGGAAGCGATCTCGGTGGATCGAGAGGGCTGGTTCCAGGGCCGAGCCCTGGGCGGGGGCTTCGTAGCGGCGAAGGTCGAATCGCCTCGGCGCCAAGTAGTGCTGCTGGCCGCCGCAGGGCACAGCGCCGTCTGGGTGAACGGTGTGGCTCGCCCCGGCGATCCCTACGCGTATGGCTGGCTTCGGCTCCCTATCGTCTTAGTGCGCGGGTCGAACGATCTCGTTTTTGCCTGCCGCCGAGGCCGGCTTCGGGCCGAGATCGTGCCTGTTTCCAATGAGACCTTTCTGGACACCGCCGATCCGACCTCCGGCGACTTCGTCGCCGGCGAAGGAGAAGCGATCTGGGCCGCCATCTCGGTCACGAACGCGAGCGAGAGCTTCGGCGGCAAACACTCTCTGCGCGTCCAAGCAGCAGGCGGCGAAGCAACGGTCATCGCGGTGCCGACGCTGCTTCCCCTTCAAAGTCGGAAGGTGGGCTTTCGCGTTCGACCGCCGCGGAGGCGGGAAGGGACGTCCGTTCCCGTGAGCCTCACCCTGGAGCGGGTCGTCGACGGCCGTCGCACTTCGGTGGAAACGGCCACGACTCAGCTTCGCGTTCGGACTCCTCACCAAACGGTGAAACGCTCGTTCGTCAGCAGAATCGACGGCAGCGTCCAGTACTACGCAGAGGTCCCGGCGACCCAACCCGATCCGAAAGCGCTTGTGCTCTCCCTTCATGGGGCGAGCGTCGAAGCAACCAGCCAGGCCGATGCATACGGCCCGAAGTCGTGGTGCACGATCGTCTGTCCCACCAATCGAAGGCCATTTGGGTTCGATTGGGAAGAAGTCGGTCGGCGAGACGCCCTCGAGGTACTGGCCGAGGCCAAGCGGAGACTCAAGCCCGCGGACGATGAAGTCTATCTGACCGGCCACTCGATGGGTGGGCATGGGACTTGGCACTTGGGTGTCCACTACCCGAACCTCTTCGCGGCGATCGGTCCGAGCGCGGGATGGGCCAGCTTCTTCACCTACGGAGGAGGCGCGCGATATGCGAATCCGAGCCCGGTCGAGGCGATCCTTAACCGCGCGGCCAATCCTTCCGATACGCTCGCCCTCGTCCGCAATCTCGCCCCGCTCGGCGTCTACATTTTGCATGGCGACGCTGACGACAACGTGCCGGTCTCCGAAGCCCGGCGGTTCGCCGACGCGCTCGGAGGCTTTCACACCGACTGGCGGATTTGGGAGCAGAAGGGTGCGGGGCACTGGTGGGAGAGCAGTGACGAACCCGGTGCCGAGTGCATGGATTGGCCCCCGATGTACGATCTCTTCGCCCGAAGGCGCCTCCCCGCGGCGAAGGAAAGGCGTACGATCGACTTTAGAACGTTCGACCTCGGCGTTTCCGCAGAACTCGGCTGGGCCAGGATCGAGCAACAGCTACGGCCGCTCGCCCTCAGTTCGATGAGTCTGAGCGCCGATCCACTCATCGGCCGGATCGAGGGAGCGACCGAGAACGTGCGAACCCTCCGCCTGAACCTGGCCGAGACCGGCATCCGGGCAGGCGCCGATCTGCGAGTCGTCCTCGACCAAACGACGCTCCCTAGGCTTCGATGGCCCTCGGGCGGCATACTCTGGCTGCGCAGGACCGCAGCCGGGTGGGTCGTCGGCGCCCCTACACCGGCGCGGGAGAAAAACCCGAGCCGTTGCGGGCTGTTCAAGGACGTCTTTCAGAACCGCGTCGTGCTCGTCTACGGCACTTCGGGCACCCCTGAGGAAAATGCGTGGACGATCGCCAGAGCACGATACGACTCGGAAGCGTTTCGCTACATCGGCAACGGCTCCTTCGACGTGGTCGCGGATCGCGACTTCCGGGCCGAGAGGTATCCCGATCGGAACGTGCTCCTCTACGGGACCGCGGAGGGGAACTCGGCTTGGCGCGCCTTGCTTCCCGACTCGCCGGTCCGCGCTGTTCTCGGCAAAGTCGTGGTCGGGGATCGGTCGATCGACGGCGAAGATCTCTGCGCACTCTTCATCCGCCCTCGTCCGGACAGCTCGACCGCGAGCGTCGGGGTCATCGCCGGAACCGGCGAGGCGGGTCGCCGAATGGCCGAGCGGATGCCGATCTTCACCTCTGGGGCGGCTTTCCCCGATGTCCTAGTAGTATCCTCCTCGGCGCTGATGGAAGGTACGCGAGGAGTTCGATGCACCGGGTTCTTCGGCAATGACTGGCAGGTTCCGACCGGCGACTTCGCCTTCGGCGGCGGGTAAGGACTCCGGGCGAGTACTATTCGCCCGTGCGCGCCATCGCCAAATCCCGCCCAGCGCCGGGCGTGGAGATCATCGACGTCGACGAACCGGCCATTCGGGCGGGCTGCGTGAAGGTGCGAGTCGAACATGGTTCGATCTGTGGAACCGACCTTCACATTTACAACTGGGACGCTTGGTCGGCGGGACGAATCCGGCCGCCTCGGGTCATCGGCCACGAGTTCTGTGGCACCATCGTCGAGGTCGGGGAGGGCGTCACCGACCGCCGGGTGGGTGATTTCGTCGCCAGCGAGTCCCACATCGTCTGCGGCCAATGCCGGCAATGCCTGAACGGGCAGGGCCACGTGTGCGTGAACACGGTCATCCTCGGGGTCGACGTGGACGGGGGGTTCGCCCCGTTTGCGGTGATCCCTTCGGCTAACGCAAGACCGGTACCCGAGGCGGTGCCCAGGCGCGTGGCGAGCCTCATGGACGCCCTCGGCAACGCAGTCCATACGGTCATGGCCGGACCGGTGGAGGGCCGAACCGTGCTCATCACCGGCATGGGGCCGATCGGCCTCTTTGCGGCGGCGATCTGCAAGGCGCTCGGTGCGGCGAAGGTCTACGCTACGGAAGTGAGCCCTTACCGAATCGGGCTCGCCGAGAAAGCCGGCGCCGACACGATTCTTAATCCGTCGCGCGAGAATGCCGGAGAGGCGCTTCGGCGAATGGAGCCGGGAGGCGTCGATGCGACGCTCGAGATGTCGGGCCACCCTTCGTCGCTCCCCCTCGCGCTAGAGCACACGCGCCCGGGTGGCCGGGTGTCGCTGCTGGGCGTGTTTCCCGACGTGATCGACTGCTTCGACTTGAACAAGGCGATCTTCAAGGGGCTCGACCTCCAGGGAATCGTCGGCAGACGACTCTATGCGACCTGGGACCAGATGAACTGGCTTCTTTCGGAGAAAGGGCTCGACGTCACGTCGGTCATCACCAACGAGATGCCGTTTTCGGAGATCGAGCAAGCGATGCAAACCCTCAAGGCCGGCCAAGCCGGCAAGATTGTGCTGTCGTTCGAGTAGCGGGCAACCGCGATGGTAGCCGGGGGATGGATCTTGCGCCCCCGCTGGGCCCCTTTCCCGCCGCAAAAACCATCGGCGGGCTACCGAGGTGTGATCCGCCGTGCAAGCGATCAGGAACGGATTCTCTACGACAGGAGCATTTCGCCTTGACGGCGAAAGACGTCGTGAATGTAGTCCACCATAGCGATACGGTCCTTCGTTTCTGTCGGCAGGAACCTCAGCCCGACCGCGAAGAGCTCCGAGTCGTCGTCGCGAGCGGCATATCGGACCTCGACTCGCGAAGAGACCGGGCGTACACCGCCGCGACCGATGGTGATCTGGCAGCGTTCTCCGGGTTGGAGCGCCTCGCGAGTTCGAATCTGGAGTCCTCCCAGACTCACGTCCACGACGACACACGAGGTGGACTCTGGGTGAACCTCGCGCTGAAGCAGTGCATACTCCAGGATGTCGAAGCGTGCGAAATGACGGCGATCGGTGCGAACCTTCTTCATGTGCCCAAGTTAGGATTTCGGCAATCTTCGCGCGTCTCCTTAGGGCAAGCGGCTCGGAACGCCGACGCGTCGAACTCTGACCCCTGGGGGCGGAGTTTCCCGATAGGGGAAGTGCTGCGCGATCGTTCTGGCCGAGGTACTCGCCTCTGCAGTCTCCGAGAGGCAAATGCAGAGGCGCCTCATCGCACGGGTCATCGCGACGTAGAGCACCCGCTTCTCCTCTTCCGCCTCGCGTTCCTCGGCTTCGTGTTGCAGCTTTGAGAAGACCATACTTTTCTGAGGGGCCAGGGCCGCCGCGACAACGCCGTGCTTGGTTTCTGTTCGAACCAGGGCCTTGTCCTTCCACGGTTTGTCTAGGAGACCCGGAAGCACGACACACGGCCACTCGAGCCCCTTTGCCTTGTGGATCGTGAGCACTGTGACGGCCTCGGCCTTCTCGTCGATCGTCGGCGCCGTGCCCTCCTTGTAGTCGAGCCGCTGGATCGTGCGGACTTGCTCGGCGAAGTGACGGGCATCGAGCTTCGGCTCCTTCGTGGCCAGTTCGAGCAGCTTTCGTACGTTCGCGATCAGCTGGAATCCGTTCGGACGGAGCGCCAGCCGCTCGAAGTATTCCGTTTGGTCGATCACGATCGAAAGCAATTCCCATGCCGGCAGCCGATCGGCAAACGGATGCAGGGGAGCGAACCACTCACGAAGCCGGGCGATGGCCTGCTCAGCCTCTTGGGTTGTGGGATGATAGGGCTCGATCTCCGCGGAGGCACACACCAATTCGAGGGTCTCGGCAACCGGCTTCCGCCGGCCCAGCAAGACGACGTCATCGAGTGGCAGCCCGACGAGCGGGCTCCGCAGCATGGCGAGAAGAGCGAAGTCGTCGTAGGGATCGACGATCGCCTGGAGGGCGTTCGCAAGATCGCGAATCTCCATCCGAGTGTAGAAGTTGTCGACTCCACCGACCACCCGATAAGGGATCTCTTCGGCATCGAGCCGGGCACAGAGCCTGCGCGCCTGCTGTGACTTTCGAACGAGAACGGCGATCTCGCTGGGACTGAATTCCTGCTCGTCGAGCAGTGCCGCCAACAGGGCGCCGGTTTCATCGTCCTTCGCTGCGGAAACGTCCCAGAACTCGACCCCCTCGAAGTCCGTCGGGTCTTCGGCGAACGGCTCGCAGGGCCGGGATTCCGGCTGCATCATCGGCATGTAGTGCTCGCCCCAGATTCGACCGAAGTATCGGTCGACAAACCGCAGGATGCCCGGCTCAGACCGGTGATTCTTGCTGAGCAGACACGTTTCTTCGGCGGCGATCCGCTGGACAAAGAGCTCGCGATCGGCTTGCCGGAAGCCATAGATCGCTTGCTGAGGGTCGCCGACCATCATCTCGGCCTCGAGGCCGAGGGACTGAATGAGGCGATGCTGATTCGGATTCACGTCCTGTCCCTCGTCGATCAAGGCCACCACGTAAGAGCGTCGGATTCGCTCACATGCCCCGGGGTTGCTCTGGACCAAACGGACTGCCCGCGACTCCAGTTCGTTGAAGTCGAACGCTTGCCTAAGCCCCATCTCGGATTCGACCAATTCCCATGTCGCCAAGATCAGTTGCCCCACGGCGACCGACTCTCTTGCCGCGGCTTCTTCGGTCTCGGGAGAAGCCGTCCTCATCCAGCGGGGCCGCTTCGATCCGCGCTCCCGCAGGGCGGCATCCATCGCCTGATACCACTCCCCGGGATTCGCGGTAGGCCCAATCTCGGGAAGATCGACCTCTAAACAACGGCGAACGAGGCTCCAGTACGCGGCGGGGTCGGAGTAGTGGGCCGTGAGATCGCTGGGCCGTAGCCCGGACGAGCGCAGCTTCTCGACGGCTTCTTGGATCGGCTTCTTGAGCAGCCCTAGGTAGGGATCGAACTGCGAACGGCTTCCGGCTCGCTGCAAGAGTAGGTCGCGAACCGGAATGGACGTCTCGGCAAGGTCTGCGAGAGCTTGGCGAAGGGCGTCGTCGGCGATCTCTCGGCCGAGCGGGGAGTCGGCGATGACCTCGAACTTCGGGTCGATGCCGGCTGCCAGCGCATTTGCACGCAGCAAGCGCTCGCAGAACCCGTGAATCGTCTGGATCGGTCCGACCTGGGCCAGTTGGGCCGCCTCGTCGAGGCCGAGGTCGCTCAGTCTCTTGACGATTCGCTCCTTCATCTCCGCAGCTGCCTTCCGGGTGAACGTGATGGTCAGGATTTGGTCCGGCGAGATTCCACGCTCGACGACATGCCACACGTACCGCTCGACGAGCACACGGGTCTTTCCGGCTCCCGCCGAAGCGCGAACTGCAAAGCGGGCTTGCTCGCTGAAGGCGATCGCTTCCTGTTCGGGCGTTAACTCGGTCTCTGCCATTCGCGGAAGATTATGGGTCTTGTTACCTCTTCCGACGGCGGGCGTCGAATTCATTGAACGGCTCGGGTGCATCGAGACACCTACCGAAGTGCCGCATGCGGCCCAGGAGAAACTCGAAAATGAAGCGAACTTTGATCTTATCTTTCACGGCCTTGGCGACCATCGGCTTGACAGTGGCTAAACAGGGCGACGGGTACGGACCCGGGATTCGACCCACCAAGGTGCGCGGCCAAGCCATTGGTATCGAGCGAACCGACTACATTCGCGCAATCGAACGAACGGCCAACATGGTCGGTGATTCGGGAGCCCGCTCGCTCGCCGGCCGCTACGGTCTCGATCTGCTCAACCTTACGTGGGAAGATACGGGCCGCTATAAGGGCTCATCGGTCGGGCCGAACATCAGCGACATGACGATCCAGGTTGCGGCTCCTCTCGAGGGTAAGCGCGGGATGCAGGTTCGCTGCATGCCGGTCATCCGGTTCCCGAACTTTTCGGACAAGACCTGCGACCTCGACCCCCGCGATTTTACGATCCTCGTCGGCAACCAGAAGGGCCGTGCGCTCAAGCGCATTTCGCTGTACGACTTCCTCGCCGAGCCGACCCACTACATGAGCAGGCCCTCCGAGTGGCGCTCACCCAAGAAGACTCTGATCGCCGATCGCGACTCGATGGTGCTCGTGAGCGCGCAGGCCTGTTTCCTTCCGGTGCCGAAGCAGGGCAAGGCGACCTTTAACCCCGTGCTCTTCAACTACCAGTCGGTCTCGGGGGACCCCGCCGTACTGACGATCTTGGCCACGCGGGAAGGGACGAGCATGACGATCATCGACAATAAGCGGGACGCCTTCGCCGAGGGCTCGGCATGGGGCCAGAGGCTGTTCCACAACCAGAACGGCATGCGGGCCAGCCTCACTGGCCAGCGCATCAGCGATTTCAAGGCTCAGGGGGGCGACAAGACGACCCCGATCGGGAGCGAGCGGACTGGCGACGCCGGCCTCAACATGGTGCTGCTCATCCAGGTCCCCCTCAAGCAGAAGAGCGAGCCGCGCAGGAACGCAGGCCTGGGAGGCGGCGGATTCGGCGCCCCCGGAGCTGCCGCGGACTCGGCGAAAATGAAGTCCGAGCGAAGCGACGTCGAGGCCGCCGTGATCGGTCATGGCGAACTCGAGGGCATCTTCACCGAAACCGACAACCTTCAGATCCAACGCGACGATCGCTACCCGATCAGGGTCACTGTTCAGTTCTACAAAGCCACATCGAACGGGGTGGTTAGCGAGCAGGACATGAAGGAGATCAAGGACCAGATCGATCAGGTCTACTCTATGAGCGACTACGTGGGCAGCCTCGTCACCGAAGGCAGGACCGGACGCATCACGGAGTACGAGGGCTCGAAGGTTCAGCCACCGGACTGGTGGCGGAAGTTCTGGGAGCGCCACGAGGCGAACACCGGCGACTCCCCCGCCGTCGCGCGGCAAAAGCTGATCAAGCTGCTGGGCAAGGACTACATGGTCAAGCCGGTCTGCGAACTGTATCTGCGCGACTTGCTCCGCAAGTCCTAGCCGCTATCGGTCGATGCGCCGCACCGGCGCTTCGATGTCGTCTCTCGGATCGGGCCTCCAATTCGGAGGCTCGATCGGCCCATAAATCGCCGCCGGATGCTGCCCTCGGTATGCCCAGCCCTGATCGCCGTAACTGAAATGCCAGTACTCGCTCGGGTAGTTCGTTATTCCGACCGCCTCGAGGGTCTTGCGCAGAAGTTCCCGATTCGCTCGAGCCTCGTCATCGAGGAGGGGCGCGTCGGAGACGAAGCTTCGAGGGTCGAGTCGCTCGTAGGGTGAGACGAGGTCGAGGGGCGTTCCGTCTTCGCGCACCAGCCCGACATCGAGCGCCCCGCCCGTGAGATGGGGAGGCGGGACTCGGGGGTGGTTCGGCGGCGCGGTGAGGCGATTCACCACCCGCTTGAGCGTGGTTTCGGACCACTCGGGGTGCCGCTGCTGCCACCATTCCCAAGACCTCCGGTACATCCGGCGCTGAATGTGGAGCCCTCGCCATCCCTCGAGAATGGCAAGGCGAATTCCCTTCGGCAGATGTTCGGCCGCTTGGCATAGCCGCTCCGCAACCCCCTTGCGAAGGAGGGTCTCTCGGTGATAGTCGAACACGGGCTGATCGTGAATAAGGAGCGGGCATAGTTCGAGATAGTTCACGAGCGGCTCGCCGCATTCGCGGATGGGGATGCGCCGCAGCGCATAGACAGGCTCGGTGGGAGAGATGCGCACAGAGTCGGGCACGCCGGATTCTAGCCTAGACGAGGTTGGCCAGGGCTTCGCGAAGCGTCGGGTAGGCGAACGGGAAGTCGTGGGCTTCGGCGATTTGAGGAAACACGCGCTGGCTCAATAAGACGAGGTCACCCTCGGTCCCCGCTAGCCTCGCGCCCAGCTTCACCAAAGCCGCCGGTGCCGGGGGCGACCACGGGCGATGAACCGCGCTCCGCAGCTCACGCATGAAGACTGAATTGGTAACCGGATTAGGCGATACTGCGTTTACGGGTCCGATGATCTCCTCCTCTGTAGCCGCCCAGGAAAACATCGACACGAGGTCTCGGAGGTGGATCCAACTGACGAACTGTCGCCCGCTGCCGGCGGCTCCCCCCAGGAAGAGTCGAGTGAGCCGTAGTAGCTGCTCCAAGGCGCCACCGCCTCGGCCCAGCACGACGCCGGTGCGCATCTTGACCTTTCGAACCGCCGAATCGAACTCGTCGACCGCGGCCTCCCAAGCGGCGCAGGTCTCGGCGAGGAATCCTTCTCCGGGAGGCGAGGCTTCGCTGACCTCGAAGGAGCCGGTGTCTCCGTAGAAGCCGATGGCGCTGGAGTTGATCCAGACCCCAGGTGGGCGATCGCACTCCGCGAGCGCAGCACCGATAGCCCGCGTGGTTTCGACACGCGAAAGCAGGATTTCTTTCTTCGCGGCGTCCGACCAGACCTGGTTGATCGACGCTCCCGAGAGGTTAATCACCAAGGAAGCTCCGATGAGTTCTTGCGCCCACGCGCCGATCCGTCGGCCATCCCAAGCGACCGTTCGAACTTCGGAGTTGCGACTCTCCGAGCGCGAAAGAACGACGACCTCCGAGCCGGAACCGACGAACTCGGCGATCAGTGCGCGCCCGATAAAGCCGGAGCCCCCCGCGATGACGACCTTATCGATGCGTCAGTCCTCCATCCATTGAGCGACCAAGTCCTGCTCCACGCCGAGATTCTGCAGGATACGGGCGACGACGGTGTCGGCAAGGTCGTCGAGCGAGGTTGGCCGCTGGTACCAAGCTGGGCACGCCGGAAGGACCGTAGCTCCGGATTCGGCGAGCGTGGTCAAGTTGCGAAGCATGATCGCGTTCATCGGCATTTCCCGCGGGACGACGATCAGCGGCCTCCGTTCCTTGAGGCACACGTCGGCGGCGCGCGTCATGAGGTCGTCGCTGATGCCGTTGGCGATGCGGCCCGCGGTTCCCATCGAGCATGGAACGATCACCATCCCATCGTGGCGAAACGAACCGCTCGCAGGCGGCGTGAAGTAGTTCTTGCTGTCGAGGAGCCGGATCTGCGGCAAGTCCTCACCGAGCCAGTCGACGGTCGAGAACCGGTCGCGTCGTGGAGCGGTCCCCAGTTCGGTCGCGGCAACCTGGATTGCTTGCTCGCTGAGAATAAGGAAGACCTCGTCCCAATGCCTGGCCGCTTGGCGAAGAAACCGCTGGGCGTAGATCGCGCCGCTCGCGCCGGTGACTCCGACGACGAGTTTTCTCGTGCTCATGCCGATAGTCTACGTGCCCGGGCCAGATCGATGTTCGTCGGTCCAAGGTCCTGGTCGCCGCAACACGTGCTAGCATAGCAACTCCTTGAGCACTGCTATGAGATACGCAATTCGTTTCCTCGTCTTGCTGGTCTGGCCGCTTCCCTCGCTGGGTGTTGCGGCGGAGGAGACACCGCCCAGCGTTTGGGACAGATCCGATTCACTCCCCAGTTCGACGCGTGCACCGATCGCTATGAGGTCACCGCGACCGTCGGAAACGACACTCCGATCCGATTCTCTATCCTCCCGGACGAAAGCCAGAACGCAATGCAGGGGGTGGTCGGACGCCAGGTGCGAATCCAGTGGCAGGCTTACCTGGCTCAAGAGCAAACGGGATCGGGAGAAGTGACGAGAATCATCTCGGCGGGTTCCGAAGAAGTGGTCCTGCCTCCAGGAGTTTGCCAACCCTGATTATCTCGCAGTAGGGGGTCGTCATGCCGAGCGTAGTCGAAGGATCGTCTCGGGCAAGCACTCTTTCGGAGCATGGCGGGTAGACGGCCTTGATCCGGGGGCACGAGCCATCCCCGGCTACCAACCACATCGCAAGTCGACCGCCGACCGTACTCCGGCCCTGGGCTCGCGACAGCAAACGGTGACCGCATTTGCAAGCCAGATCACTGTTCTCTATCCTAGCCTCTGCCAAGCGCCTGCGCGAACGCCTTCTCTCCGCCGACCACCGGTAGGCGGAGGCGGGTCTCGCCGAGGTCGATCGTTAACTTAGTTCCCGGCTTCGGCCAGATCGTGAAGTCGCGATCGCTGGACAAGACCATCAGAGCGATGCGTTTGCCGGCGGGAATGAACTGGTCGTCGGGCTGGAGGTCGAAGGTCATCGTCACGAATTTTCCCGGCTCCAGCGGCGTTCCCTTCTCCATCGAATGATAGCTGCCGCCGGCCGTGAGGGAACGAGCATTCTGAGGGTCGGCCCACCCCCGCGTGATCAGATTAGAGGTGCCGATCGGGCCTTCGAACCAGGGCAGCAGCACCAAGTACACGGAAAGATTCGCGGCGGGCGTGTTCGAAGACAAGCGGATCGTCACCTGCGCCGTGCCCGAAATGTGGACCGGCGCCGTCAGCTCCGAAGTCGCGTAGATGAGTCGATTCGGCGACTCGGCCGCCTTGGCTAAGCTCGCCGCATCGAAGGTCACGTCGTCGACCAGTTCTTCTTGCACTTGCTTCCCCGCGGGCTTGGTCGCCAAGCCACCGATCTCGCGTCCTCCTGCGCTCGGTGCGAGGATGACTGGGGCGGCATCGGGGTTCGGGTAGTCGGCGTACGGAGTGGGGGTCGGCTGTGGACCTCGAGGGGTGCCAGGGTCTTTTTCGCGCACGATGTAGGCCTTCGGCCCCGTCTCGATGCCGTTCTGGACGCCGTAGAGGAACCGGGTGAACCACTTGTTCACCATCTCGAACGGTGGATCGCCTCCATGCCCACCCTGATGAAAATACTGGACCAGCGGCACCTTTCCCTTGATCGCTTGGCTGATGCGGACGCTGTGCTCCGGCACCACGTTCCAGTCGTTGAACGCGTGAGCCATGAGGACAGCGCACTTGATCTTGCCGGCGTAGGGTAGGAGGTCGCGCTCGGCCCAAAAGGCGTTGTAGTCGCCAGTCCGTCGGTCACGACCCTTGGCGAACTCACCGTCCCGATAAAGGGCATCGTTTCTCGGACGGCGCACCGGGTCGGCGCTGTGGATGAAGTCGTAGAGCGAATCGATGTCCTCGCCGAGCCAGCCGCCCGGGTGCCGGACGAGTCCGTTCGAGCGGTAGTAGTGGTAGTAGGAAGTGTTCGGCGCTACCGGGACGATCGCCTCGAGACCTTGGACGCCGGTGGTCGCGGCAGCGATCGGGAGCGTGCCGTTGTAGGAGGTGCCGATCATGCCGACCTTGCCGGTGCACCAGGTCGCTTTGATCTCTTCGGTTCCTTCGTAGGTGGTGTAGCCCTTGGCTCGCCCGTTCAGCCAGTCGATAACCGCCTTCGGTGCGAGACGCTCGGGGTCGCCGCCTACGGTTGGGCTGCCTCCCGAGAGGCCGGTTCCGGGAGCGTCCGAGTGCACGACCGCGAACCCACGCGGTACCCAGGTCGACACGAGAGAATTCGACACGGCCTTCCGATCCGGGTTGAACTTGATTTCGGGATGGGAGGTACGCGGCGGCGGCTCCTCGCCGAGTTCGTGGCGGACGTCCCAGAGGATCGACCGCCCGCCGGCGGTGCCGGCGAAGTAAGGCGAAGACTCATAGATGACCGGCACACGCAGGCTTCCTGTTTCAGTTTGGCGCTGGCGAGTCACGTCGACGTGCACGCGATCCTTCTTGCCGTCACGGTCGGAATCGAATTCGGTTTCTACCCAGAGCCGCTCACGGATCCACTCCTCCGGCTTGGCGAACTCGGGGACGATTTGCGCTTGGCCATCGACGAAAGTCGGACCAGCGGACGGCCCCTGCGCGAGTGCCGGCGCGATCGCGGCGATGAATGAGAGGAAGAGAACGGTGCGGGACACGCCCCCATTATAGTGATTTGCCCGGTTGCGATGGACTTGCTGTATATTCATGCTATGACCAGAGGTACCTTCGTCGCTGCCCTCTTCGTCGCCGCCGCCTGCACGAGTTGGCCGCAGATTTCGCCGGGGAGACTCGCCGTCGTCCGGCTCGGAGACGGAGGCGGGCTGACGAGCGCCGGCGCCGCCGTACGGCTCATTGCGATCGACAAGGCGACTGGCGACGTCTTCCTGCCTGAGAGCATCGACATCACCTACGACGGCACGACCGGGCTCGTTCTTACCGGGAACACGACGGGCGAGGGGTCGCTTTCGACTTTGCGCACCACCACGGGCGCTTTCGCATTCATCTCCGGTTATCCTGCCTTCGTGGGAACCGGATCGCTCACGACCTCGCCGACGAAGAGAGTGACCCGGGTTCGCTACTTTAACGGGGCGATGGTGGACCAAGATTTAGCGCTGGCAGGCCAGGCTCGCAGCGCAGTAAGCCTGACGGGGCTCGACTTTTACTTCAGTACCGGTACGGTTGGTGTCAACGCCGGTTCGTTTGGCTCGGGCGCAACGACCAGCCAGAGCACCGAAACGAATACGCGCTTCCTGGAAACCTGGCAGGGTCGCGCCTACTTCTCGACGGCGAGCGGGGGCAACAACCTCGTCCGAGAAGCGGTGCAGGGTGGGGGCGGTCCAGTCCTGCTTTCTACGGGCGCGGCTGTGCTCATCGCCGATTTCGAGATCGCCCGCGACGGCCTCACCCTCTACGTTGCGAGCGACTCAACGACCGCGGGAGGCATTTATCGCTATAGCCGTCCGAGCCTGACCTCGGCTTGGGACTCCGGAACACGGCTGACCACCCAACCGGTGAGGTACCTCGCTTTGGAAGAAGCTGCCGGCCAGCACAACCTCTTTGCCTGTTTCAAATCGAGTACCCGTAACGACGTCGAGGGTTTCTTCAATACGAAGACCGCGACTTCGCTCTCCCCTGCGTGGACCATAACGCCTCCCGGTGCGTTCGGCTACGCTGGTCTCGATCTCGTCCAAAGCCCGCTTGCGCTAGTGAGCGGTACCCTCGTCTTGGAGGGCTTCGAACCTTCTACAGCCGCACAACCTGTGCTCGTCGAGGTCATCCAGGGCGGAGGCGTCGTCGAAAGCCTTCAGACTGCGCTCGGTACCGGCGATACGTTCTCGTTTACCGCCGAGTCCGAAGGTTCGGCCACTCTTCGGTTCTCGTTCCGCACCGGCCTCCGGAAGGGGGTGCCAGTAGATCTCGCCCAAAGCCCGATTTCGGGCCTTCAGGTCACGCTTCTCAACGGCGATTGCGACGGCGACAACGAGGTGGCAATCGGTGACTTCGCCCTCGTGAGTGCCTCCTTTGGCCGCGAAGTGGGCGATCCCGGTTACGACGAGCATGCCGATCTGAACGGCGACGGCAGCGTCGACATCGGCGACTTTGCCCTCCTGAGCGGGAACTTCGGCCAAATCGGGGATTGACCTAGCTGCAGCCGCTCGTGGAACCGCAGGACTCGCACTTGAGGCAGACTCCGTTGCGAACGAGGGTGAACGCGCCGCACTCTCCGCACGGATCGCCTTCGTAGCCCTTCAGCCGCGCCTCGCGAATCTTGTCCGCCAAGTGCCCCGCGGATACCGTTACCGGTTCCAACGCCGGCGATCGGACGGGCTCGACCACCGCGCGATGGCCGTTGGCGTTGAATCCGTGACTGTCGTGAGGTTCTGTTGCCACACCGGGGATCGGACCCTCGATCTCGGCCCCATCCTCTTCGTAATCGAAATCCAAAGCGGGCTGAGTCGGATCACCGACGGTATCCGAGCGCAGATCCTCGGGCTTGACCTGCACCAGGTCGGTTCGCCCGAGGTACGAGAGCGCTAGCTCGCGGAAGATGTAGTCGATGACGCTGGTAGACATCTTGATGTTGTCGTGCCCCTGAACGACACCGTTCGGTTCGAACCGTGTAAAGACGAAAGCCTCGACGAACTCTTCCAGCGGCACGCCGTACTGCAAGCCCAGGGAAATAGCGATGGCGAAGCAGTTCATCAAGCTTCGGAAAGCGGCGCCCTCACGGTGCATGTCGATGAAGATTTCGCCCAGGCTTCCGTCTTCGTACTCTCCCGTACGCAGATACACTTTATGGCCGCCGACCCTCGCCTTTTGCGTATATCCTCGTCGTCTGCCCGGCATCGCGCGTCGCTTGGCAAGATAACGATAGACCAGCCGCTGAGCCGCTTGCCGTATCGGATCGCTGAGATCGCCCGTGTCGAGGGTTGCCTCGATAATCGCTGCCGCTGTATCGTCCGTGCTGGCGTTAAGGGGCTGGCTTAGCTTGCTGCCATCGCGGTAAAGAGCATTCGCCTTCAACCCGAGCTTCCACGATAGCATGTAGCATCGGTCCATCTCTTCCACCCTGGCGTCCCCTGGCAGGTTGATTGTCTTGCTGATCGCGCCGCTCAGGAAAGGCTGTGCCGCAGCCATCATCCTAATATGGCCCTCCGGCTTGATGTACCGCTCACCAATCCGGCCACATTTGTTCGCACAGTCGAATACCGGGTAGTGCTCTTCGCGCAAGTGTGGCGCGCCCTCGATCGTCATCGTCCCGCACACATAATCGTTCGCGAGTGAGATATCCTCCTTGTTGAAGCCGATTTCTTCGAGCAAGTTGAAGCTCATGTCGTCCAGTTGTTCGTCGGTGAAACCTAAGTAGTCCCGGCAGAAGTCGTCACCCAACGTAAACCGATTAAAAACGAACTGGATATCGAATGCGTTTTCAAGCGCGCGTTCGATCCTCTGAAGCGCATCCGGCGTAAAGCCTCTGGCTGTAAGGGCTTCATGATTAATCCCCGGTGCGTCGGCCAGCGTCTTATGGCCAACGCAATACGCTACGATATCGTCGATCTCCTCGGCGCGGTATCCCAGTTGAGATAGCGCGATCGGGATCGACTGGTTGATGATTTTGAAGTATCCACCTCCCGCAAGCTTCTTAAACTTTACGAGCGCGAAATCGGGCTCGATTCCCGTCGTATCGCAGTCCATGATGAGGCCGATAGTGCCGGTCGGCGCGAGCACGGTCACCTGTGCGTTACGGTATCCATGGATCTCCCCTAGTGACAGGGCCTTCTCCCAGGCTGTTCGAGCGGCCTTCAGCAGGTCGACGGGGCATTCATCGGGGTCTATTCCCACGGGAAGCGTATGGAGCCTTTCGTATTGATCGGCACTCGTATTGTGAGCCGCCCGCTTATGGTTCCGGATCACGCGCAGCATGTGCTCCCGGTTGCGCTCATAGCCGTCGAACGGACCGAGTTCCTTTGCCATTTCGGCGCTTTCGGCATAAGACTCGCCTCCGAGAATGCTCGTCAGCGCCCCTGCGATCGCAAAGCCCTGGGGACTATCATAAGGGATCGCCATTTGCATCAGGAGCGCGCCGAGATTGGCGTAGCCTAAGCCGAGCGTTCGAAACTCGTAGCTGAGCCGAGCAATTTCCTTGCTGGGAAACTGCGCCATAAGAACGCTGATCTCGAGGACGATCGTCCAAAGGCGAATGGCATGCCTGTACGCTTCGATATCGAATTGGCTGGTGCGAGGATCGTAGAACTTGATAAGATTGATGCTGGCGAGATTGCAGGCCGTATCGTCGAGAAACATGTATTCGCTGCAGGGGTTGCTCGCATTGATCCGTCCATCCTCGGGGCAGGTATGCCAGTCGTTGATAGTCGTGTCGTACTGTGTACCGGGATCGGCGCAGGACCATGCCGAGAAACAAATGCGGTCCCACAGGTCCCTCGCGCTCAGCCGCTTTGTGACGGCGCCATCCGTTCTGGCCTTGAGTTCCCAGTCGTCGTCATGCTCGACGGCTTCGAGGAATTCGTCCGAGAGCCGAACCGAGTTATTAGAGTTCTGGCCGGAGACCGTCATATAGGCCTCGCTCTCGTAGCCGGTATCAAAAGTGGGGAACTCGATCGAAGTGACCCCTTGCTGTGCGAGCTGAACGACCCGCTGGATATAGTTCGGCGACACCAGGGCCTGCTTTGCCTCTGCAATGGCTCTTCTGAGAGCAGGGTTCGTTCGAGGATCGAAGCGCTCGTCTCCGTCGACACCGCCCTGATAGCATGCGCGAATAATGGCGTTGAGATATCGGCTGTTGATCTGGGATCCGGTGACGAGTGAGGCAACCTTCTGTTCCTCGAGGACCTTCCAACTGACGAACTGTTCGATATCCGGATGATCGACGTCGAGGCACACCATCTTCGCCGCTCGCCGAGTGGTGCCGCCCGACTTGATCGACCCGGCGCTGCGGTCTCCGACACGGAGGAAACTCATCAGACCGCTCGATTTCCCGCCACCGCTGAGCTTCTCGTTGGAGGCTCGGCACTTCGAGAAGTTCGTCCCGACCCCCGAGCCGTACTTGAAGATGCGGGCCTCGCGCGTCCAAAGGTCCATGATTCCGCCCTCGTTGACGAGGTCGTCTTTCACGGACAAGATGAAACAGGCGTGGGGTTGAGGCCGCTCGTACGCGTTTTCGCTGAGGCGTAGTTCCTTAGTCTTCGGGTCGACGAAATAGTGGCCTTGTGGTGTGCCGGTTATCCCATAAGCGAAGTGCAGGCCGGTATTAAACCACTGCGGGCTATTGGGGGCAGCGATCTGCTGCGCCAGCATGTAGCAGAGCTCATCGTAAAACGCTTGGGCATCCTCTTCGCTGTCGAAGTAGCCATACTTCTCCCCCCAGTGCCGCCAACAGCCGGCCAAACGGTGGAACACCTGTCGCGAATCGTTCTCGCTGCCCTGGCCATCATCGCCCAATCCCGCCTTTCGGAAGTACTTTTGCGCGAGGATGTCGGTCGCCACCTGTGACCAGTGGGCGGGCGTCATCACGTTGTCCATCGAGAAGACGACCGACCCGTCGGGATTGCGAATTTCGCTGCGGCGCGGCTCGAATGGGATGCCGTAGTAGGGGTCTTGGCCAGACTTCGTATAAAAGCGATCGATTTTCATTTCTGTCGTTCCATCCTTGGCTCCTCTCCCGGAGCATGCCTGGGCACTCCTGCCGCTAGTGGGTGACGCCGGCGGGCCGCCCCGGGTCCTTCTCGAGCAACCAGACCGTTTCCACGATCTCGCGGAAGTCGGCGAGCGTCTCGAACTCTCGATACACGCTCGCGAACCGCACGTACGCGACCGTGTCGAGCCGCATGAGGTGCGCCATGATCCTCTCCCCGATCTCAGACGAAGGCACTTCCGGCTCGCACAGATCGAAGAGTTCTCGCTCCACCTGGGCCACCGCATCCTCGAGGGCCTCCACGGGTATGGGCCGCTTTCGGGTGGCTACGGTCATGCTGCGCAGGGCCTTTTGGCGAGCAAACTCCTCGCGCGAGCCATCCCGCTTGACCACGAACAGGCGCGGCTTTTCGGGCTCTTCGAACGTCGTGAATCTTCGGTCGCACCGCACGCATTCGCGACGCCGGCGGATCGAGTCGCCTTCCCTCGAAGGTCGAGAATCGAGCACTCTTTGCTCGGGGAATCCGCAGTAGGGGCACTTCACGGTAGAATTCCTTCTGCCACATATCTTGTGGCTCTTCGATCTTAGACGCACAAGGGCTTGTGTGTCAATGGCCTGACGCCCTTTTTTCCTCCATCTTGCTGTCCACCGGTTGTCCACAGGTTTTGTCGCCCTCTCCTCGTCCGCCACCGGCACCACCTGCGGTATCCTTGCCGCCCGGATGGAAACGACTTTGGTACTCATAAAGCCCGGCGGCGTGGCTCGCAACCTCATTGGCGAGATCACAAGGCGGGTGGAAGCGCGCGACTTGACAGTCGCCGGGCTCAAGCTCATTCTCGCCGACCGCGCGACGGTCGAGGAACACTACGCCGAACACCGCGAGCGGCCCTTTTTTGCGGACGTCTGCAACTACCTCTGCAGCGGTCCTATCGTGGCAATGGCGGTGCGCGGGACCAACGCGATTCGCGCCATCCGAACGATGATGGGCGCCACCAATCCCCTCGACGCGACCCCAGGGACCATACGGGGGGACCTCGCGCTCAGCATCGAGGATAACCTCACCCATAGCAGCAGCGACGAGGAAGCCGCCGCACGCGAACTGGCCCTCTGGTTCCCGGAGGGAATGGTCTCGTAGGCCCAACGGCCCGCGATCCGCAGACGGGCGGGTTATACTGAAGCCCATGTCGATCTCGCTCGACGAAGTGCAGCACGTCGCGAGGCTCGCCCGCCTCGACCTCGAGCCGGAAGAGCTTCTCGCCTTCCAGGCCGAGTTGAACGCGCTTCTCGGGCATTTTCAGGACATCCAGGCCCTGGATGTTTCCGAATTCGAGCCGCGCCCGCACGCCGTAGTGCTTCATGACGTGTTCGGCGACGACATTGCTCGACCGGGCTTGGACCGGGAGGATGCGCTCCGCAACGCGCCGCGCACCCGAGCCGGCCTGTTCCTCGTGCCCACCATCATCGAGGACTAGGTGAGCCTCACCGAACTGACCGCAGCCGAGCTTTCCGCCAAGCTGCGGTCTCGTGACGTGTCGGCCCCAGAGATCGCTCGTGTCCACCTCGATCGGATTGCCGAGCGTGACGCCGAGATCGGCGCGTTCCTGAGCGTCGAGCCCGAACTCACGCTCGCGCAAGCGGAAAACGCTCAGCGGATGCTCGATCGGGGCGAAGGAGGCCGCCTCACCGGCGTTCCTGTCGCCCTGAAGGACAACCTCTCGACGGTCGGCACCCCGACCACCTGCGCCTCCCTCATCCTCGAGGGCTACCGTCCACCATTCGACGCCACCGCCGTGGCGCTGCTTCGAGCTGCAGGGGCGGTCTTCGTCGGCAAGACGAATCTCGACGAATTCGCGATGGGAACATCGACCGAGAATTCGGTGTTCGGGTCCACCCGCAATCCATGGGACCTCACTCGCTCGCCGGGTGGCAGTTCGGGCGGCTCGGCGGCTGCGGTCTGCGATCACATGGCGCCGCTCGCCTTGGGTTCGGACACCGGCGGATCGATCCGGCAGCCCGCCGCACTTTGCGGGATCGTCGGGTTCAAGCCGACCTACGGTCGGGTTTCGCGATACGGCCTTGTGGCATTCGCCAGCAGCCTCGACCAGATCGGGCCTCTTGGCAGGAACGTCGAGGACGCGGCCCTCTTGGCCCACGCGATTTCTGGCCACGACCCGACCGATAGCACCTCGCTCCCCGATTCGCAGATCGACCTGTCCGGCCTCAAGGGGGGTGCCTTGCGCGGACTTCGCTTGGCCGCACCCAGGGAACTCTTCGGCGAGGCGTGTCACCCGGGCGTGCGCGAATGTGTGTTGTCCGCGGTCGATCGGCTGCGAGCCGAAGGAGCAGAGGTTGCCGAAATCTCCTTGCCGAGCATCGACTACGGAGTGACCACCTACTACATCATCGCCCCCGCGGAGGCCAGCAGCAACCTCGCCCGTTTCGATGGCCTTCGCTATGGGCCGCGACTGGAGGGCGAAGGGCACGTCGGAACCGTCGCCGCCACCCGCGGACGCCTCTTCGGCCACGAAGTCAAGGCGAGAATCATGATCGGTACCTATGCTCTCTCCGCGGGGTACTACGATGCCTACTACGTCCGCGCCCAGCAAGTCCGAGCTCGGATGACCGCGGAGTTCGAGCACGCGTTCGGCGAGTTCGACGTGATCGTCTCACCCACCAGTCCTGTCGTCGCGTTCCCACTCGGCGAGTTGAGCCACGACCCCTTGGCCCTCAAGATGCTGGATCTCTGCACGATCCCCGCCAACATGGGCGGCTTTCCCGCCATCTCGCTGCCGTGCGGGCTCTCGGAGGGGCTTCCCGTAGGGCTGCAGATCGTCGGCCCGATCCGCGGCGACGAGCGGGTTCTCCAGATCGCTTACGCCGTCGAGCGCGCTTTGGCCGGGTAGCGCCCGCCAGCGCCATACTAGTCGCCGATGTTCAAGCGGCTGATGCAGAAGATCGACCGGCTCTTCGGGCGAGGGGTCATCGACGACGCCCTCTACGAAGAACTCGAAGAAGAGCTGCTCGCCGCCGACACGAGCATCCAGCACACCGGCGAGATTCTCGAGGAACTTCGCCGCGCGGTGCGGAGCGAGAAGATCACCGATCCGTCCGCCATGAAGGAGCGCCTCAAACACGCGATCGCCGCGCGCTTCACCCAACAGGAAGCCGTCGGTCTTCGCGTGGGGCCCGCGTCTCCGACGGTGTATCTCTTCGTGGGAGTCAACGGCGTTGGCAAGACGACCACCATCGCCAAACTCGCCCAACGCCTGGGCCGATCCGGAAAGAAAGTGCTGCTTGCCGCCGGCGACACCTTCCGCGCGGCCGCCATCGAGCAGCTCGAGATCTGGGCCGGGAGGACGAACGCCGACTTCGTTAGAGCCCAGCCGGGAGCGGATTCCGCCGCCGTGATCTTCGACGCGATCCAAGCCGCCCGGGCCCGCGGCGCCGATTACGTCCTAGCCGACACGGCGGGGAGGCAGCACAGCAAAGAGAACCTGATGGCCGAACTCCAAAAGGTCGCCCGGGTCGTCGAGAAAGGGCTCGGTCGCCCCGCCGACGAGGTGCTGCTCGTCCTCGATGCGAACACCGGCCAAAACGCCATTCGCCAAGCCGAGGAGTTCATCAAGGCCGCAGGCGTGACCGGGCTAGTGCTGACGAAACTCGACGGAACGGCCCGCGGCGGCGCCCTCATCGGCGTCTACGAGCGCTTCAGGGTCCCGGTCAAGCTGATCGGGGTCGGCGAGAGGGCGGACGACCTCCGCGACTTCGACCCCGCCGACTTCGCGGCGAACCTGTTCGGCTAGCCGGGCTACCGAGCCGCACTCGATCCGCTCTTCCTTTCCGGCCGGAGCGTGTAGCGCTGCGGATTGGACTTGCCGCGCCAGATGCGAACTCCTCCCGCCGCATCCGAAGTCACCAAGGCCCGAGCCACCTCCGAGAAGGCCGCGTTGCGCACCTCGACGTCCCCATGGTCGAACTCCAGGAGCGACAAGCCCGACAAGGCATCCCACACCTTGACTTTTCCATCCCATCCCCCGGTCACGATGCGTTGGCCGCTATCGAACCAGTAGGCGAAACGCACCGTCGCCCTGTGCTCATTCAGGACCATCTGCGTTTTTTGGGTCGCGACGTCGATCACGGTAGCAACGTCGGTACCAGTAACGAGGAGGCGTTTACCTTCGGGCGAAGGATCAACGGCCCACACATCGCCAAGGAGGACGTCTTTGTTTTCCAGCAACTGGCCACGAACCCCCTTTCCGAGCCCTTCGGGCAGCACGTTCTGCCAGCTTTTTCGGACCTTGCCGGATGCTGCGTCGAGCGCCGTTACGTGATCGTCGTCTCCCGCCACGTAGAGCGTCTTGCCGTCCGGTGAGAGCCGGGCGGAGTTAAGGAACTGTGCGTATTGCCGCGGTGCGACGTGGGATTCCCAGAGAATTCGGGGAGGGGTAAGCGAGGCACAGCGAGCGTAGCCCAGATTGTCGACCCAGTAGAGCCTTTGCCCGTCGTCACTCCATTCGATCGAGCGAACTTCGATCTCAGCGTCCGAGTAGGGGTCGATAAAGCGATCGACGATACCCTTTGCAGGATCGAGCATGAGGATGCCTTCATGCTGGGTTCCGATGGCAAGGCGGTCACCACTAGGCGACCAGGCCAGCTCCCAGATCCCGTCTAGACCATCTACGGACCACTGTTCCCTTCCAGTAATACAGTCTATGCCGAAGATCGTTCCTGTTTCGTAGCCTCCCGCCGCAACGAGCGGCTGTTTTGGATGGGCCGCGAGAGCCTCGATACGCTCGCCCAGCCCGAGGTATACCGACATTCGGCTCCGGGCCGGTTCCCAACAGGTTACGGTTCCATCGGTCAGGAATGCCATCGCTGCGCCCTCTTCGCCGATCGGCATGAGCGTCTGGATGCGCTTTCCACTGCTTCGGAACTCACCGACGGCGAGACCTTGGTCGACAAACCATGTTCTTCCGCTGCCGTCGTCCGATCCGGTAACGAGAAATCGTCCATCGCGCGAGAATACGATTCGATTGACCGTGGCATCGTGTCCGGTGAGCAGACGTTCTTCGTTCTGGACAAAGTCCCAGAGGATGACGTTCTTCCCGTGGGCGATTGCCAATAAACTTCCCGTGGGCGAGAACTGAAGACCGTCGACCCAACTCCGTTGTGGGACCGTCTTCCTATGAACTATGCGCCCGTCGTGTCTGTTCGCGAGGGCCACATCGTGGGACCATCGCGAGGTCGTGAAGGCAAGCAGAGTTTCTGACTCACTGAGAGCCATGTGGCAGCCTTCTTGCAGATAGTCGGTGCCGGCTATCGGCCGCTGCGTCCTTGTTTCGATGTCGAAGACAGTAAGGCCCTTTTCGTCAAGCAAGACGATCGTCTTCCTTCCGAACCAGATGTCGATCAGTTCGCGAATGCCTGTATCCCAGGGCGCGGGATGTTGGCGCATGTCGATTAGCTGCAGAGTAACGTCCTCTTCGGGATTCGGCAGGGAGACCGAAGTGCTTCTGCCCGTTCCGATCAGCCAGGGATAATCCACATCTTGGACGTCGAAACCGGCGGGTATGAGGTACTTGCCGAGCGCCAATCCCCCCCGCTGAACAACGACGATTTCCTTTGCAGGAGTGAGAATCCAGAGGGTGTCGTCGTCCGAGAACGAGGCTTCTTCCACTTTTACGCCTTCGAGCCGAAACGCCGGATCGACTCGCTGTCCGATCGGGTCCCAAACGAGCGCACTGGCGTCATCGAAAGTCACTAGCATGGCGCGGTCGTTCGGGCTTGAGAGGAAGGAGGCGATGTCGCCATCGACGATGTCGTAGGATTGGAGATTGAAGAGAGTTCTAACGAATTCGCCTTCCCACATCGTATTGCCGGCTCGTTTGGCACGCTCGACCGCGGCAGACATCCGAACGGGGCTGCCGGTGAGGAACGCCGAAGCAAGCGAGGCTTGGGCGGCCTCTCGTGTGGCGCGCTTCGCCTGTTCCGCGCTCGCTTTCGCGTCGCGTTCTCGCCTTTGAGCGACGATGTTGAGGCGTTCGGACTCCTTGCGAGCGGCGATTGCAGCATCCCGCTCCCGATCGGCGCGCTTCTTCTCGTTCTCGGCATTTCGGAGGGCGTTCTCTTTGTCCTTCAACGCTCCGTCCTTTTCGCTGACGAGTTTCTCTAGATCGGCCTTCTGATTCGATGTTTCGCCTTGGAGTACTTCGACGCGTTCCCGCTGCTGTTTCTCCTTCGCGGCGAGATTCGCCATGGTCTTCGCAGTCAAATCGGCTCGATCCTTTTGCTTTCTCGCTTCGGCCGCTTGGATGAATCCGAACACCGCCAGGGCGCCAATCGCCGCGGCAACTGTACCGGCAATCGCTCCGACCCGGATCGCAGCACGCCTTGCCGCGCGTTTTTGGCGGAGCAATTCGGCCTCCGGCAGATTCGACTCGATCCATGCCACATCGAAGCCGCGCTGGTAGATGCGATTTCGCACTTGCAGAAAGCCCCGCTCGACCCGCGTGAGTCCGCTAAGTTTGAGAACGGTCATCACTGGATCGCCCTCGTCGTCTTTGAGGCGACCACTTCGAACTGAGCGGTACTCGTCGAGAATCCGCGAACGGGCTTCATCCGCCGCGATTCCTTCGATAGGCGACTCGAGTACGCGCCGAGCGACATCGTTCAGGTTCGGTTCCTCTGCGCGGGCCTTAAGGGAGAAAAACATCTGGTCCACAAGCCGGTCGATGTCGCCTGCTTGGACTACACTCTCGTCGGACGCCGCAGCAGAAGCGAGTTTCTGCGTGAGGTAGGGATGTCCTGCCGTCCAAAAGTGGATTCGAGCGAGGAGCGCGTGTCCGTTTCGTCCTCCGCTGGTGAGGTGCGCAGCGTAAGAGGCCAGTTCGTCCAAGGTGAAGTCGGTCAGTTCGATGCGCTTGCCGATGTTGAACGGCGTGATGCGCACATCGCGGATCAGTTCGCTCGGGGTGGCGACGCCAAGGAGACAGAAAGTGACCTTGGGGTGCGCGGGCTCGGCCGCGCTTTCAGCCGGGCTATCGCTCACTTTGGACAGGTCGGACCGTTCGGCAAGAGACACTTCTCGGGGAGAGGAACTGAGAGCCCGCCGATTGTGGCTTTCCCGAATCCCGGCGAAGAACTCGTCGGTCGAGAACGGCAGCGAGCGCACGAAGTCGATCTCGTCGACAAACACGACGAATGGACCCCCGATCTGGCCAAGACGTTCTTCGAGCGCCATGAAGAACCGTTGCATTGGGCCTGCATGCGAATGAGCGTCCCATAGTTCGAAGAACCGGTCCTCGTAGTCTAACTGCTCGCCCGCCACCATCAAGAGCGAGGCATACCACCGCTCGGGATCGAGATTTGAGCCGAAGCGCTGCAGGTCGAGCAGGATGGTCCGTACACCTGCTTCCTCGAGGCGCTCTCTCGTCCGGATCATGAGGGAGGACTTGCCTTTCTGGCGCGAGTCGAGGACGTAAGCGAACTCTCCGGCGATCAGAGCATCGAAGAGCCGCGCATCCGCATCGCGCTCGATATAGCACGGCGCGCCTTGCGCCAGCGTGCCTTCGGTGACGAAAAACGACGTCCGTGATTTCATCTTCGCTAGAAAGCGAGTATAGCCGCGCCCTATCCGGCATCCTCAAGCGAAGGGCGACCGGGTGAAACCGCCCTGTCCGCGCCGCAGGAGAGGCAACGCGCTAAACGAAGCGGAGAGCCCGTCGAGCTCTGGCCAGGCTTCGGCCCGCGCCTCCACCCGGGTGGGGGTGGAGGCATGAGAAAACTCCGACCTTTACTCTCCCGACACGACCCCGATGCGGTCGACGATCATGGTGGAGACCGTGCGAGTTCGGAACTTCAGGCCGAACGTTCCCTGATAAGAAACGAAGCGCTGCGGGACCGGGGTTACGCGATACGTGAACGTGCCTAGCCCGATGGTCGGCAGCTCGACCGTGGTCATGTAAGTCCATCGCGCGGCGACCCAGTCGTACATCCACAGCGCGATCGGACCCGAGCCGGTGCGAGAGCCTAAGATGCTGACGTCGAGACGGCGGACACGGCTGGGATTGCCGAGCCCGTTGCCCGGCACGACGAAGTCGAATTCTTGGCCAGGCATGCTATTGATGCGGAAGAAGTTGTTGTCCGCATAGCGCAAGAGGTTGATGTTGTCGTTGGGCGTGGAACCCCGATAGACTTGCAATCCGGTAATGCGCCCTACCAGCGCATGAGCACAAAGGGTGGCGAGGGCGGCGGCGCAGATGAGTGTGAGTCTTAGTGTTGATTTCATAGTGTCGTCCTTTGAAATGACTTCGCATTTCTCGTAACGACTATGACGCAGATCCTCTGCAGACGACCCCACGCTGCGCCCTTCTCCTCACGCCCTGCGCCACCTGTCTCTAGTCAGGTCGGCCAGGCTCCTCTCTCCGCTCCGATGCCTCTCCACCCGCAGTCGGGTGGAGGGGTGTCGGAGGCGGCGGACGGGCTCCTATCTGATACACTGCCCACGTTAGAGTCCCCCTCGCTGCGCGAGGGGGACCTGGCCGGGCGCAGCCCGTGCCTGAGGGGGAGTAATACTCCAGTCCCCAAGTAAGATAGTCTCCATGGCGCGATGGCGATCCTGGCAGGGGCGGGAGGGCCTGCGAACCAACGCCTCGCGCGCCCTTCGCAAGGCGCTCTCCGCCAGCGAACGGGTGCTGTGGCAGGAACTCAGGGGCGACAAGGCCGGGGCGAGGGTTCGCCGCCAACATCCGCTCGGCCCCTACGTCATCGACTTCTACGTCCCCAGCGCACGCCTTGCCATCGAAGTCGACGGCGAGCAGCACGATCCCGCAGCTAACCGCAAACGGGATGCCTACCTGCGGCGTCAAGGAATCCAGACTCTCCGCATCCCTAGCCTCGACCTCTTCGACGACGTCCGGCGTGGCGAGTGGCTCCAGGTCATCGAGCGTACGATTCACGAACGCGGTTCGTGAGGTGGAACTAGCAGGCGAGGTTTCTTTATTACTCCCCCTCTTCGCGGGCTTCGCCGCGAAGGTCCCCCTCGTCAAGACGAGGGGGATCCGAAGCCGTCCGTTCGCTCCATTCGTCTACACTTGCCGCATGAAAGCCAAAGCCGTCCTTCTCGGCACCGGACTCGCCCTGGCAGCGTGCGCCTACCAACAACTCGACGCAAGGACGCGCGCGCTCCAGACCGAAACCCTTTCGAATTCGAAGATGCTCGCCATCGGGATGCTTATATATTGTGGGGACTACGACGACCTCTATCCCTATGTGCAGGATACGAAGGCTGCCTTCGTCGTGACGTATCCCTACATGAAGAATCTCGAGGTTACGAAGACGCATAACCCGAACGGTGGGAGCTTTCTTTTCAATCGCAAGATAGGCGGCGTCAAGTCGACCAAGGTTCATCCTCCAGAGCAGATTCCGATGTATTACGAAACAAACTTCTGGCCCGACGATCGCCGCATTGTCGCCTATGCGGATGCGCATGCAGTGCCGGTGACGAAAGCCGGGTGGCCGAAGATCGAAACAGCGCTGAAGAAAACGTTCCCACGTATCGCGAAGAAGCCGCTGCCTCCGGGCGATAAGCTCGCTAAGGAGTTCGGAGTCAAGTTTTAGGCCAGGGCCGTCGCTGGGGCCTTAGCAGTCGCCTCCTACGCCAAAGTCCGGCCATGCGCTGGCGCGGGTCTCTTTATTACTCCCCCTCTTCGCGCGCTTCGCGGCGAAGGTCCCCCTCGTCGAGACGAGGGGGATCTGGCCGGGCGAAGCCCGTGCCTGAGGGGGAGTAATACTCGACCCCCACGCCCTACGACCCCGCCGTGCGTGCGCTGACGGGGGTTTTTCTTATTACTCCCCCTCTTCGCGCACTCCTTCGTCGCGGCGAAGGTCCCCCTCGTCGAGACGAGGGGGAGTAGTAATACGCGACTCCCACGCACCGGGCATGACACCGGTCATAGCATCCACCGCCGCTCGCGAACCAAGATGTCCGCATGAGCGAGAGGGCTACTGCGAACCGAGTGCTGTTCATGAACACGGTCGCGTTCACCGTGTGCTTCGCCGTATGGACGATGTACGGGGTGCTCATCACCTTCCTCGTCGATCACCGGTACCTGGTGATCGACAAGGCGCAGATCGGGTGGCTGATCGGCATACCGATTCTCACCGGCTCGATCATGCGGCTGCCGGTGGGACTCCTCACCGACCGATACGGGGGGAAGCCGGTGTACCTCTCCGTCATGGTCTTCGCGGCCCTCTCGCTCTTCGTGACGAGCCAGGTGTCGAGCTTCGCGGGCTTCATGGTCGCGGGGTTGCTCTTCGGGATGAGCGGAGCCTCCTTCGCGGTGGGAATCGCGTACTCCTCGATGTTCTTCCCCAAAGAGCGGCAGGGCACGGCGCTCGGCATCTTCGGGATGGGCAACGCCGGCTCGGCAGTCACCACCCTGGCCGCCCCAACCATGCTCAAGAACTTCACGGACGGCGGGCAGAACATCGAAGGCTGGCGCACGCTGCCTATGGTCTATGGGATCGCTTTGCTGGTGATGGCGGCGCTCTTTGCTCTGTTCACGGTGAACCGCAAGGTCGAGGCGGCGGCACAGAAGACGATGGGCCAGATGCTCGCGCCCTTGAAGGATGTCCGCGTTTGGCGTTTCGGGCTCTACTACTTCCTGGTCTTCGGCGCGTTCGTGGCTCTCGCGCAATGGCTGGTGCCCTATTACCTGAACGTCTACGGCATGAGTCTGGCGATGGCCGGCTTGCTGGCTTCGGTCTTTAGCCTGCCTTCGGGCGTGATCCGCGCGCTGGGCGGATGGGCGAGCGACAAGTTCGGCGCACGCTCGACCATGTATTGGGTGCTGAGCGGCTGCGCGCTGCTGTGCTTCCTGCTCGTCGCGCCCCGCATGGACATCCGCTCGCCCGGCGAAGGGATCATGGCGGATCGGGCGGGCAAGGTCGTCTCCGTGCGGCGCGACGAAGTAGTAGTCGCCTCACCCGACGAGAAGGCATACGCGCTCACGACAGAAGTACCGATCGACCCGAAAAAGATGGAAGAGGGCAACCTGGTCTGGCCGACGTTCCGCTCGTGGCAAGAGCCCGCGGTCGTGGCCGGCCAGGAGGTCAAGAAGAAGGAGCTCGTCGCCCGCGGCGTGACCCACGTGTACTTTCAGGCCAACGTGTGGGTGTTCACGGTGCTCGTCTTTCTGGTCGGCATCCTCATGGGCATCGGCAAGGCGGCGGTCTACAAGCACATCCCCGAGTACTTCCCGAAGGAGGTCGGCGTGGTGGGCGGAATCGTCGGTGTCATCGGCGGTCTCGGCGGCTTCTTCTGCCCGATCCTGTTCGGCTACCTGCTCAAACTGACCGGCCTTTGGACGTCGTGCTGGCTCTTCCTGGGCCTGCTCTCGATCGTGTGTTTGGTCTGGATGCACCTGGTGATCCTGAGGATGACGCGAGGCATGACGTCTGCCCGTTAGGGAGGGCCTAGGCCCGAAAGTTGCGTAATCTAGCCTAAATCTATACGAAAGAATGGTGATTCAGTTGCCAGATTGGGCAGACAAGGCTGCTTGAGCGTGTGTAGACTGACGATGTCGAGTCCGAGATGACGGTCACCGAACCTGAAGACCGGACAAAGGGAGGGCAAGGTGCGAGTGCAAACGATCGTCCTGATAGTCGGAGTGGCGTCGCTGCTCTATGGCGCGGTCGGGAGTGAACAAGGGCAGCGAATCGATCAGTCGCAGGCCGCGAAGCTGTTTGCCCGGGCCAAGGCCGACGACTACATGGGCGACGAATACTGCGTCGACTGCCATGCTGGCATTTCCAAGAACTTCAAGCAGTCGCCCCACGCGGCGCTGATGGTGGACCCCAAACTGCCCGCCGACAAGCGCGGGTGCGAAGGCTGCCATGGCGCGGGTGGAATTCACCAAGCGGACGAGAACCCGGACGTGATCGCGTTTCGCGCGATGAGCCCGAAGGAGTCTACTGCGGCATGCATGCGCTGCCATGCTTCCACTCTGAGCGATGCTCACTGGAAGCGGTCGGCTCATGCCAAGGCCGACCTCTCCTGCGTTTCCTGTCACCAGATCCATCCCGATGTGGTGCCGGAGTGGGAACCGGGCTCGGTCCAAAAGGGCGCCGCAGCCGATCCGAAGAATCCAGTGTTTACTGCCCGAATCGAGCCCCGAACGATGCTGAAGGCGGATCAGGCCACTCTTTGCGGCCAGTGCCATGGCCCGCAGGTCGCTGAGTTTCGCTTGGCCTCACACCATCCGATTCCCGAGGGACGGATGCAGTGCAGCGATTGCCACAACGCGCACCCGAATAAGAACACCAAGATCAACCGGGCCGCCGATCGCGACAAGTGTGTCACCTGTCATACCGAGTTCCAAGGACCCTTCGTCTTCGAGCACGATCCGGTGGCTGGCCATACGGGGGCGGGTTGCGCCGAGTGCCATAAGGCGCACGGCTCCCACAACCCCAAAATGCTGAACTCGTTTTCTCGAGGGCTATGCGCCCAATGCCATACCGAAAAGCTTAGCCGTCACTATCCTGGCCAATCATGTTGGAATGCAGGGTGCCACGTCTCATCGCATGGAAGCAATTCCAGTCCGATTTTTCTGAACCCATAGGAATGTCATGATGATGTCGATCCGATGGAAACGAAGAACCGCCAAGGCGCTGATGCTCGCCATGTCGATCACGAGCGGATGGGCACAGCAAGAGGGCGGCGATAAACCACAACAGCCCGAGGAGCCGGAGGCGCCGCCGATCAAGTGGAATTCCTTCTCGCTCGGCTACTCATACTGGACGATCGGTGGGAACGACCACAAACTTCGACAGTACGCTTCGCCGACACGCGATCTCGATCTTCGAGAACTGCGCTATACGTACCCAGGCAACGGCATCACGCCCTACGGCCGCATCGTCATGAAGGGTATCCCGAAGAACGACAACGTTCAAGAGGGGCAGCTGATCTTCGCGAACGGCCGCGCAAACCTGACCTTTGCATTCGACTCCCACGAGTTCTATGATCCGACGCCGATAACTGTCGATAAAAGCCACGAGCGGAACGCACAGGCAACTCTATCCTATTCGCTGACTCCCGACCTGGGCGTCTGGGTGGCCTATCGCAACAAGACGAAGGACCTCTCTTACGAACCGGCCAAAGCGAATACGGCGGCGATCAACCGAACTTTGGCTGCCGGCATCGAGGGCAACGTACTCGGCGGCCACGCGGGAGTCACCGTTGCCGAGAGGAGATTCAACGACCGCAACGGAGTCTTGCCCACGACGATCAACCGGCGGATCGATCTCTTCTACGGCAGACAGATCCTGCCGACTCTCAATTTGGAAGGCGTCTTCAGCAACACGCGTATCCAGCAGCGAGGCTTTCGAGATAGCAATGTCCGATCGTGGGTTCTCAACTCGGACTGGGATATCGGTCCAGAGACACTCCTTTCCGCCTCGTTTCGGCGGGAGGACCTCAGTCTGCCGAACACGGATAACGCCTACGTTCGGAAGCGCTTTTCCTACGGTGCTCGGCTGTCGCATCGGTTCTTGAACTCCATCTTTGCTCAAATCGGTTATGAACACAGAGAAGCCGAGCGCGTGCGCGGCGACCAGACCTTTGTGGATGTTCCGAAGTGGGACATCGTAGATGGCCGAGTGTCGGGGCGAATCGGCTCGACCGGCTTCCGATACGCGCTTCGTGGATCTTGGGAGCACCTGAATCGAGCAGCGCTCATGGTGACCGAAGATCCCCGAGCCCTCTACTGGGATGATAGAGTGAGGTTCCTCGGAAAGGTGACTTATGGAGGCGAGCGGCTAAACGCTTACGCGACTTACCAATACCGATTCGATCAGAATACGCCGCGCAATGTGGAGATCAGCTCGCAAAGCTTGACGATCGGAGGCAGCTACAGTTTCTCGGACCGGACGAGCGCGTTCGTCGAGTTCGCCAACGAGCGTTACCGAGCGAGCGGCCTTCGCGATGAAGCGGGTTACGACCTGGACTGGTTCTTCCCGTCGAGCACGTCGATCGCGCTCGGATTCAATCACTCGTTCGACGCCTCGACCTCGCTATCGATCGGCCTGACTCACTTTGTCACGAACAACGACAATCCGCTGGGCTTGCGGGACGGAAACATCCGAAATACCGAATTGACCGCCACGTTCAGAAGACAGATCGATCAGAACAACGCCTTGGAACTCGTGGTTGCGCCTTGGTCTTATCGGGATCGCTTGAGCGACCAGATGAACTATCGCTCAACGATGATCGGTATCAACTGGACGGTAAGGTTTTAGGATTGCAGAGGATTCTATGAAAGACATCTGGTTTACACATTGGACCCCTAACGGAGGAATACTATGAAGTCGAAGTGGTTCGTCACACTCTTCGGAGCGGTCCCCTTCGCAGCTGCAGTCATCTTCCTGCAAAGCTGCGGTGGCGAAGGCGGGCCGATCAATGGCGGCAACGGCGGTCTCCCTTCGGTGACGAAGGAGTTCGAGGCGTTGCTCACCTCGAATCAGAGGAACGCCTCGTACGTGGGACCGCAGGCCTGCGCCGGCTGCCATGGCGACACGGGAGACCACTGGGAGCAGACGATGCACGCGGAGAAAAAGGTCACCTGCGAGCGATGTCACGGCCCGGGAAGCGTCCATGTGTCCGGCCCGAGCAAGGACAACATCTTGACCTATCCCAAGGTGACGAATTCGGTCGTGTGCGCACAATGCCATGGCCCAATTCACAGCCAATGGACTTTTTCACAGCACAGCAAGTTCATCTCCGATCCTGTCGAGGAAGCTGTTCTCGATCCGGCCCGGTACGGCAAGTCTTCGCGCTGTGTGGCTTGTCATAGTGGCCTGTTCCGTACCCAGGTAGTCGATGGTGGAGTCGACATCCCGAATATGGACGACGAAGCCATCAGGACAATTGCCGAGCATACACTCAGCGATGTGCCTCAGGTGGCGAACTGTGCGACCTGCCATAACCCGCATAGCAACACCGGTAACCTCACCGACGACGGAAAAGAGGTTCAGCTTCGCCACAAGATCTTCAACGACGACATCTCTAAGGTGGGGCCAGGCGCTACGGCGGCGTCCTTCACGACCTTCGATCACATCTGCGCGCAATGCCATAACGGACGGGGCACCAATCCGGCAGATAACAGGTTGGAAGCAGGTACTGCTCGGCCGAGCATGCATGATTCGAACCAATACAACATGCTGATGGGCTTCGGCGGCGTCGAGGGATCGGGACCTGTCATCAGAAACACGGCACACGCAAACGCTCCGGGACAGTGTTCGAAATGCCACCTGCCCGACTCGCGCCACACCTTTACCGTCAGCTACGACAAGTCCTGCGCGCCATGCCATACGGCAGCGGATGCAGCGGCTCGGATCCAATCGACGAAAGGTGAGGTAATCGACGAGCTTTTGGCACTTCGTTACCTGATGGAAAACTGGGCGGCCATTACCTTCGGCGACCGCGATCTGTGGGACTACACCTCCTTGATCACCGCAGAGGGAAAGACGCCGCCGGATCAAACGCTCGTGCCGATCGAGGTCAAGCGCGCTCGCCACAACTACTATTTCGTGATCCGGTCGGGAGACTATGGGGCACACAATGCTCCGTATGCCAAGCACCTCATCACGATCGGCAGTCAAAACATGCAGCGCGCTTCGTCTGGCGCAGCGCAAGGGTCGAGTCGCCAGAGCCTGTCGTTCGATCAAAAGCTGGCCATCTTGGAAGCAGACCGAGCACGGGCGCGAGATGCGGATAAGCTCGCCTGGGACGAATAGGACCGACAGTGAGTGACTTAGCGAATGGATGATCTTTCCCTCCCTCGTCTCGTTTCCCCGCCCGAGTGGTCTCTCTTGGTCGGGGAAACCGGGAGGTTCTTGGTCTTCGCCGCTGTTGTCGCATTTCTGATCTCCATCCTCGCGTGGCTGTTCACGCCGAAGTCCGCGGGGCTGAGCCGGGTCGGGCGTTGGTCGTTCGTGACTGCGTGCGCGGCACTCTTCGGGACGTTTGTAAGCCTTGCGATTCTCTTCATCGGCAACCGATTCGAGTACTCCTATGTGTCAGGTCATGCCGACTCGCACAACACCGTCCCGTATCGAATAGCCGGCATTTGGTCGGGCCAGGAGGGCTCGTTTCTCCTATGGGCGGTTTGTGCGGCGATTTTTGGCCTGATCGTGCGAAGGAAGTTAGGCCATTACGAGCGCTGGTTTACCGTCGCGTACGCAACGTTCCTGGGCGGATTAGCGGCGATTCTCGCCTATGAGTCGCCCTTCGTGCTAAACCTCGTCGATGGGAAGCCCTTTGTACCGGCCGACGGCGTGGGCCTGGCGCCTGCGCTGCAGAACTACTGGGTCACCATTCATCCCCCGACCATCTTCCTCGGTTTTGGGTCACTGACGGCGCTCTTTGCCTTGGCGTTGGCGGCGATGTTGACGAGAGACTACGAAGGCTGGATTCCGATTGTCCGACCCTGGGCGATAGTCTCGGCTACTCTGGTCGGGCTCGGCCTCTGCATGGGAGGGTTCTGGGCTTACGAAACTCTCGGATGGGGTGGTTTTTGGATGTGGGATCCCGTCGAGAACGTGAGCTTCGTTCCCTGGGTCTTCACCGCCGCGTTCATCCATGGAATCATCGTCCAGAGCACGCGGGGCCGCTGGCAGATAAGTAATCTCTTGCTGGCGGGGCTGCCCTTTCTGGCGTTCTTATTCGGAACCTTCCTCACGCGGTCCGGTTTCCTCGCGGATGCGAGCGTGCACAGCTTCGCGGAGATGAATCGCTCTGCGCTCAGACTGCTCGTCGGCGTCATTGGCATTTTGAGCATCGGGTTCGCAGTTAGCTGGTTCACGAGAATGATCCAGAACAGGAAGAGAGCCGAACCTGAAGCAGAGGGGCCTGGGGTGGATCGAGAGGGCTTCTATCGGACAGGCATTCTGTTCCTTATCGCGATGGGTTTGGCAACCCTGATCGGCATGAGCGTACCGCTCATCATGGCTCTTCAAGGCAAGCAGCCAGCGGTGGTCGAGGAGCGCGTGTACCACATGGTGCTCCCCTATCTGTTCATTCCGCTCATGCTCGTCATGGCGATTGCGCCTTTCGTGAGTTGGCGCCGGATGAAGTCGATCGACTTGGCCAGACGCATCTATTCAGTGTTCTGCATAACGATCGGCTTGCTCGGCTTTTTGCTCTTGGCCTTTGCGATGACGCCGATGGGGAAGATTGCCGACATCTCGTCTTCTATCGCATTTCCTGGCGGGTTCGAGGTTAGGGGCTTGGCTTGGGTCTTCTTCCTCGTTGGGCTGTGCGTGTTTGCCGCAGTCGGCAACGTGTGGAGAATTTTCGAACTCAGAAGAGCGTCGAAGCTATCGTTTGGACCATTTGTCACCCACATGGGAGTCGCGGTTCTCATGGCCGGTCTGATCGTGTCCAGAGGATTTGAGCGCAAGGCACGCACTTTTGTCATGGAGGATCATCCTGGGAGGGGCTTGTCTTACGTCTTCCGCTATGCCGGACAGACCTCGGATCGACATGATCGCAACAACAAGGTCCGATTCGAAGTCCTCGACCCCCACCAATCCGGCAAAATCCTCTTTACTGCCACACCCGGCCTGTACTATGTCCATGGCGCCGACGGGGGCGAAAACCCGATGGTCTGGCCGTCGATCCACCGCTTCGCATTTCACGACGTTTACCTAACGCTCGAGCCACCGCAGACCGAGACTGGTGCTCAAACGTCTCTGCTCCCCGGTGATTCGAAACCGCTAGGCGGATTAAGCGTCGAATATATGGGTATGACCCGTGAAGGAAGTCCGGGTACGGTAGGGGCCAAGTTCGGCGCGCGTCTCAAGGTGTCGTCAGGTGGAGAATCAGCCGAAGTCGTACCGAATCTGGAGCTCGCTGCCGATGGGCCACCGATTTCGAATCCCGCCAACCTAGACGGCTCTTTGCAGATTGCGCTCCTCGGCATGGATGTGGCAACGCAATCCGTTACTGTGGGGCTCCAGCTTTCTTCTCCGATGTATCCGATCGAGGTCTACCATAAGCCGCTCACGAGTCTCGTGTGGCTCGGCACCGGAATGATGACGCTCGGCGGATTTGTTTCAGCGTTCTATCGGCGGCGTCCCCGAAAGCGGGATATGACGTCCGTCATGGCTGAATCGAACACTTTGCGGGACACTGAGAAGGTCCCTGTAGCGACTTAAGGAGGTCAACATAATGAAGCGAACACTGATGATTTCTGGAGTGCTGGCCATTGCGACTTGTGCGATGGCACTCACGGCTTTCACGAAGGTATTCGACGAGACTTACAAAGTGAAGAAGGACTCGGCACTCGGCAAAATGAAGTGCATGGTCTGCCATCCCATCGCAAAGGGCGGAAAAGAACTGAATGCCTATGGACACGACCTTCAGAACGCCATGCGAGCGGCCAAGACGAAGAAGATGACGGCCGAGATCCTGAAGTCAGTCGAGTCGAAGGACTCGGATGGCGATGGAACAAAGAACGTCGACGAGATCAGGGCCGATAAGGCTCCCGGAAGCAAGTAGAGTCACTGGGCCGCCGACAGAGTCGGCGGCCCGGCGCTACAAGAAGGAGGACAGGAGATGCGTAGCAGAACGTTTATCGTGATTGCGCTGGCAGTCTTGTGCGGCACAGCCAGGGCGAGTAGCGACTTCCTCGATGCGTTCGTCACTCACTACAAACTGGCAGAGTCCTCAAAGCTCGCGGAGAAGTCTTGTGCCCTGTGCCACGTGTCCGACGAAGACTTCGCGCTCAATCCCTTCGGGATCGACATGAAGAAGGAGATCGCGGCAGCAAACGCCGATCATCCGACCGAAGCCGTCTTCGTCGCGCTCGATAAGCTCGACTCCGATGGCGACGGAACTATGAACGGCGAGGAAATCGCCGCAGTGACCTTTCCCGGCGATGCTGCGAGCGGCGGAAAGCCCGGAACGGTCGCTTCTCCGAAGCCGATTCCCACAAAGAAGCCCGCCCGCTTTCCACCCAAGAACGGCTACCATCCCGCGATTGTCCATTTCCCGATTGGTCTCTTCATCGGAGGACTTGTTCTGGATGCGATCGGCCTATTAAAGGGCATAAAGGCAATGCTGCTCGCCGGTTGGTACAACATCGTGCTCGCCGCGATCAGTTCGATGGGAGGAATCGCCTCCGGTCTCTGGGCCATGAGTCTGATGAAACTGCCCTACCGCGGCCTTATCTTCGATCATCTTCTCTACGCTATTGGCTCCACTGCAATCATGTGGACTCTCGTGGCAATGCGCGTCCATCGACACGAGAAGATGAACCTGCCAATGCGGGTCGTCTACTATCTGCTCGCGGCAGCCTGTCTGGTGACGATCTCGTGGGCGGGACACCTCGGCGGCGTGTTCGTCTACGGGGAGTAACCTCGAGGGAATCGGGCCGAGTATGACCCCGGTCATGGGTTGCCGTTTCGGTCAGGTGCAGAATCGAAACCGGAGGCTGCATCACAATGTCAACCGTGCTCGAAAGAAATGAGACCCTCGCCGACTGGAAGCCTAACGAGACTGAGTTCTGGGAGGCGACGGCGAAGCCGATTGCTTGGAAGACGCTCTGGATCACCACGTTCTGCCTGATCCTCAGCTTTGCGACGTGGTTCATGGTCAGCGCGATTGTCGTGAAGCTGACAGGGATCGGCTTCCGCTTCGATAAGCAGCAGCTGTTTTGGCTGAATGCGATGCCTGGCCTAGCGGCAGGGACCCTCAGGATCGTGCACACGTTCCTCATTCCCATTTTCGGGACGAGAAAGATCGTCTTTATCTCGACCCTGCTCCTGGCGATCCCGTGCATCGGATGGGGCTTGGCGGTGACCAATCCGGGCACGAGCTACGGGACGTTTCTAGTGCTGGCATTCCTTGCCGGATTGGGGGGCGGAAACTTCAGTTCCTTCATGCCGAGCACGTCGCTGTTCTTCCCAAAGCGCCTGCAAGGAACCGCGCTGGGGATACAAGCAGGTCTCGGCAACTTCGGCGTGTCTGTGGCGCAGTTCCTCATACCAGCCATCATCGGCGTGGCCCTGGTGGGTTCGAGTCAAGCCTTCGTCGAGAAGAAGGGCGATGTCGTCGTTAAGGAATCGCAGATCTATCTGCAGAATGCAGCGTTCATCTGGCTACCGTTCGTCTTGGCTGGAGCGGTGGCTGCTTGGTTCGGACTCAAGCGCGTTCCGGTTGTCGCCAATTTCCGAGAACAGCTCGATATTTTTAGGGATAAGCACACCTGGCTGATGACGAGCCTCTACATCATGACCTTCGGATCGTTCAGCGGATATGCGGCCGTTTTCCCGCTGCTCATCAAGGAGACGTATGGCAAGTTTCCCGGTGGCCCGGACGCGCTGAAGTATGCTTTCCTCGGACCCCTTATCGGGGCGACGATTCGGGCCGCGTTCGGGCCGGTCGCAGACAAATGGGGTGGCGCGAGGGTGACGATGATCAGCGGCATCGGGCTTCTTGCTTGCGCGATAGGAGCGGCGCAGTTCGCTCAGCCTACCGGTCTCGAGTCCTGGGGCGGATTCTTATGGTGTATGCTCGGATTGTTCCTCTTTAGCGGTATCGGCAACGCATCGACTTTTAAGCAGATGCCGATGATCTTCCCACCGCGCCAAGCAGGGGGAGTGATCGGTTGGACATCGGCAATTGCCGCCTACGGTCCCTTCGTCTTCTCCGTCGCCTTCGGCGCGATCATCGCTCGAACAGGTTCAGGCAAGGATTTCTTCTTTTGGGCAGCGGGGTTTTACGCGATCAACATCGTGATCAACTGGTGGTTCTACACCCGGAAGGGAGCTGAGAAGCCCTGCTAGTAGGCGACGGAGTGTGCCCGGGTCCACGAGACCGGGGCCATTGTTGGGACTCGTGCCTAGCTGCCAGGCTGGGCAAGGTTCGAGTTAAAGGTGGCGGAGCCGCTAGGTCGGCGATCCAGCCATGGCAACCTATCCAAAGACAGGTGCGCCCGCTTTCGCTGCTGGCTGCATAATTACTACATGAGCCCGCTCCCCCACCGGCGGTCCTCACTACAGTCTCGTTTCCAAAGGAGGATCATCTTGAGACATCTAGCTTTCGCCTCGATGTTTGGCCTGGTCGGCCTCGCCCAGGCCCTTGTCTACACTAACGGACCGGTGACCGACGGAGTCAACGGATCCGGCGACCCGATCTCGCAGCTCTTTGCTCCGGCAAGCCTCTTCGGAGCCGGAGGCCAGATCGCTTCGAACAACTGGGTTGCTGAGGACGTCACGGTTACCGGCGACGGCTGGTTCGTCTCGCGAATCAGTATCTACAGCTACCAATCAAACTCGACTGCGTTCACCTTCAACTCGGCCAACATCGAGCTGACAACCGGAACGGACCCGAATGCGGGCTCCTCCGTCCTCAGCCTAGCTAATGCCCCGGTCGTCAACGGCGGGTTCGTCGGTTACCGAGTCGCGAGCACGACGCCCAACGTTACGAACCGTCCTATCTACCGGGTCGATGTCGCGATTCCCAACACGTTCATCCCGCCCGGTAACTACATGCTCAAGTGGAGTCTCGGCGGCACGCTCCCCGCGGGGCCCTGGATGCCACCGGTCGCCCCGTTCGCGATCGGCAACGCCTATCAGTCGTTAAACGGGGGGGCATTCAACCCCCTCATCGATTCCGGCCTTAACCAGAATATCGAGTTGCCCTTCGAGATCGAGTACTTCCCTCAACTCACCGGGAAGCTGTATGCAGTGGACTCGAGCCGCGCTTTGTTCGAAGTAGACATGAACACCGGGGTCAAGACCCCTGCCGGCACCGTCAGCGCCAATGCCGGTACGACCGGTGGCTTGGCCTACGCCCACGGGACACAGACGGTTTATGTCACTTCGACCGGTAACGACTCGCTCTACACCCTTGACCTCGGTACAGGCACTGCCACGCTCGTCGGACCCTACGGTGATCCGGCCATCGTCATGCATGGGCTGGAGTGGGACGACACGACGGGCACCCTCTACGGCGTTTCGTCGCACAATAACGGGCTCTACGAGATCAGCACGGTGAACGGAGCGGCGACCCTCATCGGCACCTCCACCCTCACTTCCTTCACGAACCTCGGCTACGACGTTCGCAACAACGTCTTCTATGCCTCGAACAGCGGCGCGGATAGCCTCTACACGATGGATCGATCGAACGGCGCGATGTCGCTCGTCGGGCCGCTTGCGGGTCCCACCAACCCGAACGGCCTCGCCTACGATTGGATCGGCGACCGTCTGTTCCTCATCGACAATTCGACCGACAACCTCTATACGGTCAATCGAGCCACCGGGCAAACGACTGTCGTCGGTTCGATGGGAGCCGGCAACACGCTCGGTCTCGTTTTCATCGGCCCCGCTCGCATCATCGGGCGGATCGGCCTTCAAGACTGGGGCGGTGCGGTAGCCGGCAGGGTCGTGACGCTCGAACTCTATCAGGGCGGAGTTCTCAAGGACGCTAGAACGACCACTCTCGACCAGTTCGGTCGATACATGATGCCGACGCTCGTCACGCCGGGCGTGTACAACATCTACTGTAAGGCCAGCCACTGGCTCCGACGTGTCCGGACTCCGGTGGTGGTCACGACGGCCGGAGCTCTCGGGGTGAACTTCTCGCTCGTGAACGGCGACGTGGATTGGGACAACGAGGTCGCGATTGGCGACTACGCGGGACTCTCCGCCGCCTTCGGCACCTCGCTCGGAGACCCCGGGTTCAATCCGGAAGCGGACCTCAACGGAGACGACGAGGTAACGATCGGCGACTACGCGATCCTATCGGCAAACTTCGGATTGATAGGCGACTAGTCCCCTCTTCGGAGTTGGGGCGGGCTCCTTCCCGGGCGGGGAGGAGCCCGCTTCTTCGTCGACTGGTAGTAATCGTTGTATAGTGATAGGCATGGTTGCACTGAATTTTCGTTCGTTGAGCTCTATCGTCGCCTTGACCCTGGCTGGCTCCGCCTTGGGCGTGGTCCTCCCCTTGAACCCTGGACCCGCCAACAATGGAGGCTCGCCCAACTGGGCGGTCTTCTTCGATGCCGCGGCGGTCGGCGCTGGAGTGAATATCACCCACATGACCACCGCCAACACGGCCGGCGCCGGAGGCGCCTTCTCGGTAGACGTCTACACCCGTGTCGGTTCGGCGCTCGGGGGTCCTGTGGGATCGGGGCCGGGGAGTTCACCCGCCGGCTGGAACCTGATTGGGTCTGCGCCGGCTACCCAGGGCGGCACCGCGAGCGGCGTCTCTCTGCTGATCGACATTCCAGACATTTCGGTTCCCGCCGGTCAAGTCGTGGGCGTCGCCGTTGTCTTCCGTACCGCCGGTCCTCGTTACTTCGGTACCGGCACACCCGCCTACTCGGTCTATAACGACGGCGCCCTGCAGATCACGACAGGCGACTCCCGGTCAGTGCCCTTCACCACGACGGGTAGCTTCTTCACCTCTCGAGCACTTGTGGGCGAAGTCCATTACACGTCCGCCGCCCCGGCGACCGTTTCCGGTAACGTGGACCTGCAAGACTGGCTGGCCAGCCTTGCAGGCCAGGTCGTTCGGTTCGAGATCACCGCCTCCGGCGGGGGTCCGGTCCTCCAGGGTGAGAACGTCGCCCTCGATGGCGCGGGCAACTACAGCTTCGACACAGCTCTTCCCGCCGGCAACTACGATCTTTATGCAAAGGGCTCGCATTGGCTTCGAAAGGTGCGCGCAATCGTCCTAAGCCCTGGGGCCGGCGGAGCGAGCTTCTCGCTTTTTAACGGCGACGTGGATGGCGATAACGAGATCGCGATCGGTGACTATTCCTTGCTTTCGAATGCGTTCGGCTCCGACCCCAATTCGCCGAACTGGGACCCGATGGCCGACCTCAACGGAGACGACGAAGTCACCATTGGCGACTACGCGATCCTGTCCAACAACTTCGGGATGATCGGGGACTAAGTAGCGGTCTTCGGTTCAGTCGGGGCAACGCAGGCTATCGCCTGCGTTGCCCCGTCCCTCTTGGAATGCGCGGTCGGAGGTGGTACCGCAGCAACCTCTCCCTCTCCCCTTTTCCTCGGGAGTAGCGCGGCGGCAGCTTGGTGACCGGGCGCACGCCGTGCTTGGTCTTGAGACCAACTTCAGAATGAGATTCTGCAGTCGCGACGCAAGCAGTATGACTCTCTATTGTTGGTGCGGAAGCCGCAATCAAGGGCACTATTATGTGCTGGCAACGGCCCACGATTTGCTTTGCAATGTCGAAGAAAACCAGGACAAGAGTAGACGAACTTGCAGGTCCGTTCCTGAGTAGAGAGAGGTGCAGAACCCGTAATCTATTAAAGAGGTGAGAAGGTCATGCGCTTACGCGCACTAGGAATGCTTATCATCGGTTGTTCGCTCGGAGCTAACGCCCAGTACCAAGTTACGTTTCTCGATGATACGGCCAACGGAGGCCAGGGCTACGGCGTCTCAGGCGGCCAACAAGTGGGAGTCGGTTTCACCGCTGCGGGCGATCATGCGATGCTCTGGTATGGCTCGAAAGCGAGCCAAGTGGATCTGCATCCCGCCGGTTCAGTTAGTTCGTACGCATACGGCGTGGGTGGGGGCAAGCAAGTCGGATACTCACTGATAAGCGGGAATCCGAAGGCGATTCTGTGGAGTGGTAGCGCAGCCAGCGCCGTGAACCTGAGCCCCCCGGGAACGACCGCAAGTTACGCGTTCGCGACCGATGGCGTACAGCAAGTCGGTAGCGCGCGGTCCCTCAGTACTCAACTCCGGGCCGTGTTGTGGAGTGGAACCGCTGCAAGCGCCGTCAGCCTTCATCCGCTCGGCGGCTACGTGACGAGTTCCGCCGAGGACTTGGATGGCGGCTATCAAGTCGGCTATGCGGCCGGCAGCGGACACATCTATGCTGGCGTTTGGCACGGCACATCCGCGTCCTTCGTCTCGATCGACCCGGCGGGAGCAACCTATTCCAGGGCTCGCGCACTTTCCGGTACTCAGGTGGTAGGCGAGGCAGCCGACTTCGGAGCCACGGGCACTCATGCCGTACTCTGGAGCAACTTTACTGCCGCGAGCGCGACCAACCTGAAGCCGGCTTGGCTCGATGGTTCTGACTACGCTTACGACACGAACGGAACGAGCCAGGTCGGGTGGGGAGTCGACGGTCTCGGCATTCACCACGCGATCCTCTGGCAGGGCACGGCGGCGTCGGCCTTCGACCTGAATACGACCTTGCCCGCTGGGGCGACCGGAGCCGAGGCTTGGTCGATCGATGAAGACGGCAACATCATGGGCACAACCTACTTCGGCACCGTCCAGCGGGCGACGCTGTGGCGACCGATTTGCACGGTAACCGGTCAAGTGACGTTCGGCGACTTCGAGGGAGACCGAAGGCTGCATGCGCTGGTCTTCGAGATCCGCGATCCCGGCACGACCATCCCCTTGGAGACTCATACGGTCTATGGCGACGCCAGCGGGAACTACGCGTTCCAAGTGTCGCTGCGGGGCACGTACGACATCGCTTTGAAAGCAACCCACTGGCTCCGCACGGTTGCGAACAGCGTAGACACTCGAGGAGCGACGGTGAACCTCGACCTCGCCATTATCAACGGTGACGTGGACGGCGACAATGAGATCGCGATCGGCGACTATGCCCAGCTCTCGACAGCGTTCGGCACCGACCCCAATTCGCCGAATTGGAACGCGATGGCAGACCTGAACGGAGACGACGAAGTCACGATTGGTGACTACGCGATCCTCTCCAACAACTTCGGGATGATCGGCGACTAAGTAGGCTCTAGGAAGGCCCGCGGACAGCCGGAGACCAAGAATCCCGCCAAGGGGCGGGATTCTTCTTAAGTACCGGCGGATGTTGCTGGATTCCTAGCCGCTATTTGACGGGACGTCAGGTGATAGCATTCCAATCGAAACAAGCGCCCCCCACGCATTATCGTGGCTGGAATAGTTCGATTCTGTTTCCCGAGGGGTCCTCGATAAGCACTTGAGAGCCTCCAGGCCCCGTAACCAGATCGCCGCTAAACCGAACACCGAGTTCCTGAAGTCTTGCAGCGAGGGGAGCCAGGTCCTCGACCTCGAGCACGATCCGGTTCCAGCCGCCAGGCTCGGGGAGGGAGCCATCCGGCATGGCGCGTGCCGCCGAAGTACCGGGACCGCTGAGCCACAGTTCGTCTTCGCGATAACGCACGATCGCAAACGCTGGGCCCCACTGTTCAACCACTTCGAACCCGAGAGTGTCGACATAAAATATCAACGACTCCGGAACGTCGCGAACCAAGTATCGGGTGGCCACTGAGCTTGATTATGCTCGAGCCGAGAGTTCGGCGGCACGGCCAGGCGGGCACCTATCCAAAGGCACCTCTCTCTGGAAATGAGACTGTGGTCATATTGAGAGCCCGAACACTCATCGTCCTCGGTCTTACCGATCATCGCCATGCGGCGAAATCGAATCTAACGAAAGACAGAAACTCATGCAACCAAAACTGAAAGCCATCGCCATCCTGGGAGTGGTGCTCGCCGCCGCCGCCGTTCGGGCCGATGACGCCGTCCTTGGCTTCATCTCGATCGACCGAGGGTTCACCACCCGCGTCGAGTTGGAAACAATCCGGCACCCGGATGGCCGCTCCTTCCGCATCTTTGGCGGCAGCGCCGGATTTGCCTGGTCGGCACTTGCCGGCACCAGGGTTCCTCCCGCGGAGGTCCGCCAGCTTCGCATCATCATGCGGCTCAGAATGGGGTCGGGCGCGATGTTCCTCTCCCTCCAAAATGCTCGAACCGGGCAGTGGGAGCGCATCCGCGCGATCACGCTGCCCACTGCCTCCCTGCAGTTTTACATCAGTCCTCTAACCGCCAACCCCGGTCGCTTTGTCGGCTCAGGTGGGAAAATCCGGTTCCGAGCGGAGTCGGTCGGCCCCGCCACGGCGTTCTTCGACTACCTCATGATCGCGGTGGATCGGTGAGGGTGGCATGCCGAGTAGTCCCACCGACGACGGGTCCCGCGAGGAACAAAAATCCTGCCCTTGCGAGGCAGGATTTAGGTTCAAGATCGTGGTGGATCGTATAGGACTCGAACCTATGACCCGCTGATTAAGAGTCAGCTGCTCTACCAACTGAGCTAACGATCCGACTCGG